>Ga0114902_1000003_pt1 | contig 494500 bp, 430 predicted proteins | sample MalvireepMed_s12_FD_87291 | JGI IMG/M metagenome (GOLD analysis project Ga0114902, IMG submission 87291) | Marine viral communities from the Global Malaspina Expedition - Malaspina viral metaG DeepMed_s12 | ecosystem: Environmental > Aquatic > Marine > Oceanic | place: Mediterranean Sea... | reverse complement strand
CCCAACCCACAGTCCGCAACCCACAACCGACAGCCCAAAGTCTGAAGTTAACAACCCGCAACCCGGCAGCGTCGGAGCCCAGCACCCCCACACACCAGCACCCCAGCACCCCGGCACCCCAGCGCCTCAGCACCCTCCAGGCAACCCGACTGCCCACGGCAAAGTCCCTGATTACCGTGCCTCGATCGGCTTTTGGCATTAAATTGGTATAGCTATGCGGATTTGATTTGACGTTAACGTTAACGTTAACTACAACAGAGTCGCGTTATCTTCCGGTGCGTTCAGGATTGGCCGCATCGCACTTACCTCAGGATCGCGACATGGCTTCGTTTGAACCGCAGAACCCCGATTACGCCGCCGAAGTGCGCCGGCGTTTCGCACAGCAACCCTACAATCTGTCGATTGGGGCACAGGTTGATGATGTGCAGCCCGGCCGGGTGGCGGTGATCGTGCCAGCGCGGCCCGATCTTTTGCAGCATAACGGCTATTTCCATGGCGGTCTGATCGCCGGTCTTGCCGACATTGCCGGGGGTTTTGCCGGGTGGAGCCTGGTTGAAGCTGATCAGGGAATGCTGACCATCGAGTACAAGCTCAACATCGTCGCACCCGGCATGGGCGATCAGTTGCGCGCGGTTGGCGAGGTTGTTTCACGCGGTCGGTCGATCATTGTCACGCGCATTGATGTCTTTGGTATGAGGAATACCGAAACGGTCCTTTGCGCCACATCGCTTCAGACGCTCAAGGTCATGAAGCTTCCGCCGGAATTATTAAATAGCACCGCATAATCGGGCTGATTATTCACTTTTATTAAATAACCAGAATTCGCAGGGCAGGAACAATAACATGGCATTTTTCGACTTCCCCGGACTGAAATTCGATCTTGGTGAAACCGCAGAAGCAATCCGCGAAACCGTCTCCTCCTTTGCGGAGGCCGAAATCGCCCCGCGTGCGGCGGAGATTGATGCCAGCAACCAGTTCCCCAATGATCTCTGGCGCAAATTCGGCGATTTGGGCCTGCTGGGTATGACCGTGTCCGAAGAAGATGGCGGTACGGGCCTTGGGTATCTTGAACATGTTATCGCCATGGAAGAAATCAGCCGCGCCTCGGCCTCTGTTGCCTTGTCATACGGCGCGCATTCCAACCTGTGCGTCAACCAGATCAAACGCAACGCCACAGCCGAACAAAAGGCCAAATACCTGCCCAAACTGATGAGCGGCGAGCATATCGGGGCGCTGGCCATGAGCGAGCCGGGCGCAGGATCCGACGTTGTGTCGATGAAGCTCAAGGCCGAAAAGAAGGGGGATCGTTATATCCTCAATGGCAACAAGATGTGGATCACCAACGGCCCGGATGCCGATACGCTGGTGGTCTATGCCAAAACCGATCCCGATGCCGGGCCCAAGGGCATTACGGCCTTTATCATTGAAAAGACCTTCAAGGGATTCTCGACGGCACAAAAGCTCGACAAACTGGGGATGCGCGGGTCGAATACCTGCGAACTGGTATTTCAGGATTGCGAAGTGCCCGAGGAAAACATTCTCGGCCAGTTGAATGGCGGTGTGCGGGTTTTGATGAGTGGCCTTGATTACGAACGCGCGGTTCTGGCCGCAGGCCCCACGGGCATCATGCGTGCCTGCATGGATGTGGTTGTGCCTTATATCCATGAACGCAAGCAGTTCGGCAAGGCGATTGGCGAGTTCCAGCTGATGCAGGGCAAGATTGCCGATATGTACACCACCATGAATGCATGCCGTGCCTATGTGTACGAAGTCGCCAAGGCGTGTGACCGTGATGAAACCTCGCGCAAGGATGCCGCCGGTGTGATTCTGTATGCTGCGGAAAAGGCAACCTGGATGGCACTTGAAGCCATTCAGACGCTGGGCGGCAATGGCTATATCAATGAATATCCGACGGGCCGTCTGCTGCGCGATGCCAAGCTCTATGAAATCGGTGCAGGCACCAGCGAAATCCGCCGCATGCTGATTGGCCGCGAACTGTTTGGCGAAACCGCCTGAGTTCGCTAAACCCTGATTGAACTTCTGTCCCATAAACAAACGGACCTTACCATGAGCATTTCTGATCCGATCGTCATCGTTTCCTGCGCGCGTACCCCGATGGGCGGCATGCAGGGTGATTTTGCCCCTGTTACCGCGTCCGAACTGGGCGGTGTTGCCATCAAGGCGGCGCTTGGGCGCGGTGGTGTGTCTGCCGATGATATTGACGAAGTGATCATGGGCAATGTCCTGCCCGCCGGACAGGGGCAGGCCCCGGCCCGCCAGGCCGCATGGAATGCCGGCATCCCGCGTGCGGCCGGTGCCACGACCATCAACAAGATGTGCGGATCGGGCATGAAGGCCGTGATGTTTGCCCACGATACGCTGGCGGCCGGTTCCGCCGACGTCATGGTTGTTGGTGGCATGGAAAGCATGACCAATGCGCCGTTTTTGCTGCCGAAAATGCGTTCGGGCCACAAATACGGCCATGACATGGTCTATGACCACATGGCGCTTGATGGTCTGGAAGATGCCTATGACAAGGGCCGTTCGATGGGGACCTTCGCCGAGGCGACAGCGGAAAAATACGGCTTTACGCGTGAAGCGCAGGATGAATATGCCATTACCTCGCTGACGCGTGCACAGAATGCAGCCAAATCCGGCCATTTTAGCGATGAAATCACCCCGGTCACCTATGCCACCCGCAAGGGCGATGTGACGATTGATGCCGACGAACAGCCGCCAAAAGCCAAACCGGAAAAGATCCCGACCCTGCGTCCGGCCTTTGCCAAGGATGGCACGGTCACAGCTGCCCATTCCGCATCGATTTCAGATGGGGCCGCCGCCCTTGTCATGATGCGCGCATCCGAGGCCGAAAAGCGCGGGCTCAAGCCGCTTGCCAAGATCGTTGGTCAGGCAACGCATTCCCAAGAACCTTGCTGGTTCACGACCGCCCCGGTTGATTCAATCAAGAAGGTGCTGTCCAAGGCGGGCTGGACCAAGGACGATGTCGATCTTTGGGAAATCAACGAAGCTTTTGCCGTGGTTGCCATGGCCGCGATCCATGATCTGGAGCTTGATCATGGCAAGGTCAATGTCCATGGCGGCGCCTGTGCGCTGGGTCATCCGATTGGTGCGACCGGTGCGCGATTGCTTGTAACCCTTATCCATGCGCTTAAAACCCATGGCGGGACCAAGGGTGTGGCCTCGCTTTGCATTGGCGGTGGCGAAGCAACAGCGGTTGCCATCGAACTCCTGTAATTCCCGGGTGAATTATGTGAACCAAGTTACGCCCCTGTGGTCGAAGTTTTCGGCTTTCTGGTGACAGAAAACCTTGATCCTGCTATCGGAATGACGGTTTTGGCGCAGGGGCGAGGCTACCTGCGTGACACAGCGGTATCACAGTCAAGGGACAGCCATGCAAGATGTGTTGAGCCTGGCGGCGCAAAATCTTCTGTCGCCCATCGTTCTATTCTTTGTTCTGGGGGTGGGTGCAGCCCTTGCGCGTTCGGATCTGACGATCCCCGAGGCGGTGGCCAAGGGGATATCGCTTTATCTTCTGTTTGCCATTGGTTTCAAGGGCGGGGTTGCGGTTTCAAATAACGGCATCGACCTGACGCTTGGCATGACGCTGATGTCCGGTGTGATCCTGTCCTTTGTGCTGCCTTTCATTGCCTTTGGCCTTTTGCGATGGATTTCGCAACTGAGCAGAACAGACGCCGCTGCCGTGGCAGGCCATTATGGCTCGATCTCTATTGTGACCTTTGTTGCCGCGACCTCGGTGCTGCAAAGTTCCGGCATCGTGGCAGAGGGGTACATGGTTGCCGTTGCAGCCGCGATGGAGGCACCTGCCATCTTCTCGGCCCTGTTGCTGGTGTCATCAGGTGGCAAAGGCCGGATGGATGGCGCGCTGATCCGTGAAATCCTGCTTAATGGCTCTATCGTTTTGCTGGTTGGCAGTTTCCTTATTGGCTGGATCACCGGGGCCGAAGGCATGGCCAAGATCGAGGCGCTGATTGTTGCACCCTTCCAGGGGGTTCTGTGCCTGTTCCTGCTTGATATGGGGCTGGTTGCCGGGCGTGGTCTTAAACAGGGGCGTGCGGTGTTACGCCCGGGGCCGCTTGTTTTCGGGATGCTGATGCCGGTGATCGGGTCGTGCCTTGGACTGGCGTTTGCGTTGCTTATCGGCCTGTCGCTGGGTGGGGCGGTGCTGTTGATGGTGCTGGCCGCCTCGGCAAGTTATATCGCGGTGCCCGCTGCCATGCGTGTCGCCCTGCCAGAGGCCAACCCGTCGGTCTATCTTACGCTGTCGCTTGGTGTGACATTCCCCTTCAACCTGACGCTTGGCATTCCGCTTTATCTTGCGATGGCCAGCGCCGTTCACGGAGGTTAATCCCATGGAAAAGCATGATGCCAAACGTGTGGCGATCATTATCGAAGCCATCATGGAAACCCGCCTGCGTCAGGCGCTTGAAGGTGCCGGGGTCACGGGCTTTTCCGTGCTGCCGGTTCTGGGCGGATCAGGTCGGTCAGGCAACTGGAGCCGCGACGATACCGTGTCGCGCGGGGGCGGCATGGTTCAGGTGATCTGCATTATCCGGCCAGAGAAACTTGACCGGATGCTTGAGGCTGCTTTTGAAGTGGTGGACCGCCATATCGGCGTCGTCACGATCAGTGATTGTCAGGTGCTGCGCGCCGACCGCTTCTAGAACCTGATCCTTGGACGTTTGGGTTTGGATGTCTTGCGAGCTAGGGAGACTGCACGTTTAGAACGATTCAAAAGGTTTGAATGGGGGCTATCAACTTGGGCGAATTGGTCCTATTTTGGCGACAGAGTTTGACAGGATAGGGGACTTCGCGAGATGCCAAAGCCAACCGTTGATCGGATGCTTGCCGGGTTCAAAAGCTTTAAGGCGATGTATTATGAACAGCGCCCGGAACGCGTCGAGGATCTGGTGAATATGGGCCAGCGGCCGGAAGTTCTTTTGATTGCCTGTTCTGATTCCCGCGTTGATCCCGCCATTCTGACCAATGCCGAACCGGGCGAGATGTTTGTCATCCGTAACGTTGCAAACCTTGTTCCGCCCTATGAGCCCGATGAAAATTATCACGGGACGTCTTCGGCGATTGAATTTGCGGTGCGTGATCTGAAGGTCAAGGACATCGTCATTCTGGGCCATTCGGCATGCGGTGGCATGCAGGCCCTGGTTGAACACGGCGAAGCGGGCAAGGTACCGGATCGCGACTTTATCGGTGAGTGGGTCAGCATTGCGAAATGCTGTCTGGAACATGGTCCGGATGCCGACAAGGTATCGCGCCATTCGATCCGCAACTCGTTGCAAAACCTGATGTCGTTCCCGTTCATCAAGGAACGGGTCGATGCCGGTGACCTCAAGCTGCATGGCTGGTGGTACGGCATGAAGGAAGGGATCCTGTGGCGCTTTGATGCCGCGCAGGACAGATTTGTTCAGGGCGAAGAATAAGCCCGGCCTGATGAAAACGATCTTCTGATCGCAGGACCGGACATCGCCCATGAAACGTAAAGTGGGAGGGTGGCCGTCATGCGGTTGGAAGAACATCAGATCATGGTGCGCGATACAGCGCGCGAGTTCGCCGAAAACGAACTCAAACCCAATGCTGCAAAATGGGATGCCCACCACACCTTCCCGGCCGAGGCGATTGCAGGCCTGGGCGAGCTTGGCTTTCTGGGCATGCTGGTGCCCGAGGAATATGGCGGGGCGGGCATGGATCATGTCGCCTACGCACTCGCACTTGAAGAAATTGCCGCGGGCGACGGGGCAACATCGACCATCATGTCGGTGCATAACTCTGTCGGCTGTATGCCGATCCTGAAATTCGGGACAGAGGCACAAAAGCAGGAATTTCTGATCCCGATGGCGCGCGGCGAAAAAATCGGGGCGTTCTGCCTGACCGAACCGCAGGCCGGATCGGATGCCAGTGCGCTGCGCACCCGGGCGGTCCGCGATGGCGATCACTGGATCCTTAATGGCGCCAAGCAATTCATCACATCGGGCTCTGAAGGCGATGTCGCCATCGTCTTTGCCGTGACCAATCCGGAAGCCGGAAAGCGCGGCATTTCGGCCTTTATCGTACCGACCGATACGCCGGGATATGTTGTTTCACGGGTTGAGGAAAAACTCGGTCAGAATGCGTCAGACACCTGTCAGATCACCTTTGTTGAATGCCGGGTGCCCGCCGAAAACATGCTGGGTGACGAAGGCCAGGGCTACAAGATTGCACTCGCCAACCTTGAAGGCGGGCGCATTGGCATTGCTGCCCAGTCGGTCGGCATGGCGCGGGCGGCGTTCGAGGCGGCCCGCGATTACGCCAACGAACGCGAAACATTCGGCAAAAAGATCATTGAACATCAGGCGGTGGCGTTTCGTCTGGCGGATATGGCGACAAAGATTGATGCCGCCCGGTTGTTGGTACAACGTGCGGCCACCCTGCGCGATGATCACAAGCCGTGTTTGACCGAGGCCTGCATGGCCAAGATGTTTGCTTCTGAAATTGCCGAGGAAGTCTGCTCGGCCGCGATCCAGATTCATGGCGGATACGGCTATCTCAAGGACTTCCCGGTCGAGCGCATCTATCGCGATGTGCGGGTGTGCCAGATTTACGAAGGCACGTCTGATATCCAGCGGATGGTGATTGCCCGGGCATTGGCGGATTGAGTTACATCCCGGTTGGTAGTTTGAGGCTGTCTAGTCGTCGACTCATTGCCCTGTGAATAGAGGTGTGAATTTCGTCTGGGAAGTCGTCAGGCAGCGTATTTTCAAGTTCTGAAATGGCTTTGGGTGCGGTTTCTATAAGTTGTTCAATTATTTCTTGAATGACGTGTCGCGGCAATCCTGCCAAGTCTGATGTTTGAATAAAGTGACGCGCGTAAATTTGGTCAATCCGGTAATGGCGACTATTGCCAACAGACATCGCCAGTTTCATCTGGCGTCGCGTAATTTGGTTTGCGTCCAGGCATGGTTGTGTCGTGAGTATGTCATAGAACGGTGTCAGTGAGTAACCGCCACCGCTCCCCAAGAAGACACTAAAATTTTTGGCGTGACCATCGGTTGCGCCAATTAGCCAGAAAAGGATCTGCGCCTTAAGGAAGCGTATTTGATCGCTGATTGGATTGTCGCTTCCTTTAAGGAAAGCAAGAATGTCAACGATCCCGGGGCCACCCTGATTTTGATATTTCATTGTGGGCGGGATTGAGAGGCTTTGGCAGCAGTCTTCCTGGGGCAAGCGAATTAGGCGCCCGTCTTTTGTCCAGCGTCTATCAAACCTTTCGATTACAAGGGCTTTGGTTTTGCCAAAGATTTTGATTTGCGCATTGTTAACCGGAAGGCCAAATGCTTTGAAAAGCTGGAGGCAATAAAACTCGTTTTCAACACTGTTCGTTAGGTCAATGCCCTCTGGTAGATGCCCTATTTGAGTTTTGAAAAGATGTGTTGTTGGGGTTGTGCCCTTTGGTTTTAGCCATCGTCCCTCGTGGTGAAGAAAAGCGGTCTTTTCCTGCGCACCAGCTACGGAAATTCGGAAATCGTCGTCGGGTTGAAGTCCTAGTGGGGCTTGAGTCAGATTGTTGAGAATTTTTTCAATTTCCTGTTCGGAAACGGCTTCTCCATCAATTATGGTGCTGTCTGTGCCTGGTGGGGCTTCATCAGGCATAAATTGAAGGGCACCGACGCAATCGCGCCCAATGGTTTTAAGTAGGCTGTAAGCATCAATGCCGCGTGCCCCAACTTTTTCAGCAACGCGTTTGCGCAGAAGGTCTGAATCAGGCAGCAGGTTTTCGAACACGGCGACGACGGCTTCACCGCGATAGGCATCCTCTCGAAGTGGTAGGGACAGCGATATAGGAAAAGTATGTTCCCAGTTTAGCCAGTTTTCATCGTATACGAATTTGATAGCTCCACTTGGTTGTTTGCTTAGCATCCCGACCAAGCGGTTATTTAGATAGACGTTTAGCGGTGCATGTTTGGCTTTCCGTGGCACTAGAATATCTCCTCGATATCGGATGAGGAGCTCTGAGATCGGGTATGAATTCTAAGTTCTAGGTCAAGTGCGGCAAGGACGGTTAGAATTGTATCCATCCGTGCGGAGGGGTTGCCAGTTTCTATGAGAGAAATCGTTTCCTGCCTCAGGTTCGATTTCTGGCCAAGTACAGTTTGGCTCCAGCCGCGGGCTTTACGCGCACGGCGGATGGTGTTGCCGATCTGTTTTGGTGTGCGTGCTAAGTCGTTCATGCCAAAACTATGTGCTATTTCTCATAATTAAGCAATATCGCTTTTAGGGCATAATTTTTCTTTATCGGGATTGAGTGATAATTTTTAATTATATGATTTAGCGCATAATTCTCAGATCAGCTATGATGGTTGTTATTTGCTTGGCAGAAGTCCGTGCTTTTCCAGTAACCTGCGGAATTGGTGATAGTTCAGATCAAGCGCCTTGGCGGCCTCGGTCTGGTTGTTGGCGTTTTGGCGCAGGGCCTTTTCCAGCAGCTTGATTTCGAAATTCGCGACCTGTGATTTGAAGTCGATATTTGTGTCTGGTTTCGGGGTTTTGACTTCTGGCGCAGGTGTCGGCGTTTCGCGGTCGGTCTCGGACCAGATGTCCTCGAACGGATCGATGGTAATATTGGCCAGCGGGGTTTCGTCGTCTTCTGTGAGGTAGATGCTGCGTTCAACTGCATTGCGCAGTTCGCGGATGTTGCCGGGCCAGGGATGGCGGAGCAATTGTTCGGCGGCATTGCGCGAGAAACCGGGAAAGACGCTGCGGCCCAGACGTTTTGTCATCTCAAGCGCGAACTGTTCGGCCAGCAAGAGTATATCATCAGACCTTTGCCGAAGCGGCGGCACGGCGATGACATCAAAGGCGAGGCGATCAAGCAGATCGGCGCGGAACCTGTTGGTTTTGGCCAGTTCACGCAGGTTTTCATTTGTCACACCAATGACGCGGGTATCGACTTCGATGACTTCCGAGCCGCCGACGCGTTCGATTTCACCATACTCCACCACACGCAGAAGCTTTTCCTGCACCACGGGGCTTGCGGTGGCGATTTCGTCCAAAATGATCGTGCCACCATGCGCACGTTCGAACCGTCCGATATGGCGTTTGGTCGCCCCGGTAAACGCCCCGGCCTCGTGGCCGAAAAGTTCGGTATCGAGCAGGGTTTCAGAAAGGGCGGCGCAGTTGACCTTGACCAGTGGCCCGCCCCAGCGGCGCGACAGATAGTGCAGGCGGGCGGCAATCAGTTCCTTGCCCGAGCCGCGTTCACCAATCACCAGACACGGTCGTTCAATCGGCGCCAAGCGTGAAACATGTTCAAGGGCGGCCAGAAAAACGGGGTCTTCGCCCAATATCGGTTGTAAGCTATCCATTTCGCGAAAAACGTTATCGAAAAACGACAATATTGTCGCGATAAAAGTTAAACAAAAAGTCTGATGATTAATTAAGTCATTGATTTTGCGGGATTTCAAAACTGGCACGGCATTTGAAATACAGAGTGCAGAATTTGTAGCGTCCCGATTAATTAAGGAGATCAGACAATGGGCGTGTTTTCGCGTTTGTCCGATATCGTAAATGCCAACATCAATTCGCTTCTGGATCGTGCCGAAGATCCGGAAAAAATGGTGCGTTTGATGATCCAGGAAATGGAAGACACCCTGGTTGAGGTGCGTTCCGCTGCCGTCAAGGCGATTGCCGACAAGAAGGAAGTTGAGCGCAAGCTCAAGAAACTTCATGACGGTCAGGTCGAATGGGACACCAAGGCAGAGTTTGCCGTTTCCAGGGGCCGTGATGATTTGGCCAAGGGCGCACTGATGGCGCGCCGTCGTCTGGCCGACCAGAGCCTTGTGCTTGAGCGGGAGCTGGAAGTGATCGAGGAAACCCTTGGCAAGTATGACGAGGACCTGAACAAGCTTCAGAACAAGCTGAACGAAGCCAAGGCAAAACAGCGTACGGTTGAAATCCGCATGCAGACAGCTGAAAAGCGTGTCAAAATGAAAGAAAAGCTGCATTCGGGTCAGATCGATGACGCGCTTCTGCGCTATGAGCAGATGGAGCGCCGCATCGACGAGCTTGAAGCCGATGCGGACTCCTGGGAGCTTGGCCGCGGCCAGAGCCTTGAAGAGCAGTTTGAAGACCTTGAGGCGGAGCTCGGGATCGAGGATGATCTCAAGGAACTGAAAGCGCGTGTGAAAAAAGACACGAAGAAAGACAAGTAAGTAACAGGCTTGCGTGTTTTGAAGCACAGGTCTGTTTGAAAGAACGAGATGTCGAATATGTGGGCGATTGCCGTACCCTTGATCGTTTTAATCGCCGTGGTTGGCCCGGTTTGGGTCGTGTTTCACTACATCACGGTCTGGAAGCGCATGAAGGCAGAGCAACGCCCGCAAAGCCCGGAACAGACCGCGCGCGAAAAGGAAATCGTCGCCGATCTGAAACAGCGGGCAAAGCGACTCGAAACCCGTGTCGAAACACTTGAACGCCTGTTAGATGCCGAGGTTGCCGAATGGAGGAACAGGATATGACGGCCCAGCAAGCTGCTGCCGGAAATGGTTTTCAGCGCGGTCACAAGAAGCGCGGATGCCGTTCATCGCACGCCAACCATGACGGAAAGCAATGTCATGGCGTGATCGGCCGGACGACGCGCGGCATTTCAGAAGCCTTTGGCATTCCGCGCAAAGGGGTGCTGATTGCCTTCATTCTGGTTCTGATCTTCAGCTTCCCGGTCGGCGTGATGCTGTTTGGTCTGGCATGGGCCTATGTCCATCATCCGCAATGGTTTGATGGTCTGCGCGGTAAAGTACGCGGTGCGGGTCAGAGCACATCAGCCGGACGTGCCGCACGCCAGAACCATAATGCAGCGCAATCCGAGGCAGCTGATGAGCGCCCGACGGTTGGTGTCGATTACGAGGAAAGCTGGATGGAAGACCTGCGCGAGCAGTTTGACGATCTGGAACGGCGCACCGGATCGATGGAGGGCTTTGTCGCATCTGGCGATTACCGCATGGCATCCGAATTCAAAAAGATGAAAGAGGATGACGACGCCAGCAAGGCCGATAATGACACCAAGCCGGATGGGCCGAAGGCGTAAGATTATTGGCAATCCCGTAATCGGCCAGTTTTGTCATCCCGGGCGGAGTAAAGCGCAGACCCGGAATCCATAACCTGTTGAAGCGCTGATGGATTCCCGCCTTTGCGGGAATGACGCTCCGAAGAGAGGCATTGTTCAGCAACTGAGATTGACGACGGTTTTATAAGCTACCCCAATCCCCCCTCGCGTTAGCACGGGTCTTGACCCGAAGAACCGTCGTCAAACAGTTAAGCCGGATTGCCAATGCAGTCCGGTTTTTCTTTTGTTTGCAAGTTCTTGCAGAAAAAATCCCAAATAGCGTTTATCACTATACCTAATTTAAAGGTTTTCCCGGCAAAGTCGGGAAAATTGCCCATATATCCAGCTATAGGGCAGACAGCGTTTTGGGGAACATCATATGGCGACCATGATCGAACATCCCGGGGAACAGGATTTTCTGCATCGTTTGATGCTTGATAACCCGTGGTGGGATGGCGTTACCGATGAGCAGGTGCAGGGCCTGCCACAACGGGCGTTTTTCAAGCGGTTCTGGGCGGCAATTGAAAAGAATGACGGGCAGAAGGCGCTGGTGCTGACCGGTCCGCGCGGGGTCGGCAAGACCGTGATGATGCGTCAGGCCGTGTCGGAACTTTTGAATGCCGATACGCCGCGTCGCCATGTTTGCTATGTGTCACTGGAACATCCGCTGTTTCTGGAAATAGACCTGCCGCGTTTGCCAAAATTGCTGCGTTCGATGCGCGGCATTTCGGCTGATCACCCGCTTTGGCTGTTTATCGACGAGGTATCCTATCAGCGCGATTGGGAGGCCAGCCTGATCAAACTGCTGGCGGCCGATCCGATGTTGCGCGTGGTGGCGGTCAGTGCGCTCGCCCCGGCAGGCGATAATGTTGAATATATTCAAAGCCTGTTTTTGCCCCCGTTCAGCTTTGCCGAGTATCTGGAGCAAAAGGGCATAGCCCCCAGTGATGTCTTGCCCGAAACGCCCAATGTCGGACGCTATACGGCTGATGTGCCGGACGGGTTGGTTGAACTCAACGACCTGTTTGAAGACTATATCAATGAAGGCGGCTTTCACGATGCCAATGGCGAGGCCGGGGCCATTCACCGATCATTGCATTCCGATTTGCCAGGGCTTCACGGTATTTCAAGCCCTTCAGACCTGCATCGGTTGTTTGCGCTTCTGGCCTATAATACGGGATCGGAATTTTCGATCGAAACGCTGGCGCGCGAGCTTGATATCGCCAAGAACACGCTTCGCCGGTATCTGGAATATCTTGAAAGTGCCTGGCTGGTGCGCCGTCTTGAACGTGTGGATCAGGATGCCAAACCGTTCCAGCGTGCGGTGGCGTTCAAGGTCCATCTGATCCATCCGGGGCTTCGCACCGGGTTGATTGGCGGGCGGGCATCTGACAGTGCGACAATCACGCGTTTGGCCGAAACCGCGATCCAGACACAGTTTCTGACCTCGAGCGTGGGCATGGAAAGCCTGTATTATGCGCGCTGGGGGCAATATGAGGTGCCGTTTGTGTTCCTTGATCGCCGGTCCGGCACGCCACTTTTTGCCTATCACTGCCTGTGGCGCGATGAGGCGATCCGCAAGCCCAAGGAAATCCGTGCCCTTGTCAATTTCCGGGGCAGTCATGCCCTGCCGCTTGGGGCGTTTGTCCTGACCAAGGCGCAATGGCATGGCGGCAAGCTTGGCGGGGTGCCGATGCGTTTTGAGCCGGCCAGTGTGCTGGCCCTTCGTATCGGGCTTGAATTTTCGCAGCTTTGAATTGTGGTGCGCGGCAAAGGAGGTCGTTGATGACCGGGCTTTTACGGATTTGCCTCTGTTTTCTTGCCGGGATGGTTTTGCCAGGGATTGCGTTTGCGCAAGCACAGGTTGCCTGCCCTGCCGATCCGCATTGGACTGACACCGCACCACCGATCAATATCGAACATGTCTTTTGCGGCGAGGTCGATGGCAAGCGGGCCAAGGGGTTTCATTCCCGCCCGGATGGCATTAATCCAGCCAGTGTCGCGGATGTAAAGATCACCCAGGCGCCAAATGCCAGTGGCGTTTACGGCGCGACGATCACACTGGTGAACCCCGATGGACCCGACCCATCGAAGTTTTCGACAATGTTCCCCGACAGGTGCAGTCAGGCAGAGGTCGAGAAATCCATTATTCATGCCTATGACCATCAGGTGGCCTGCCCGACGGGTGCGCCGCATTGGGCATCTTGCGGGTTTAACCGCCCTGAAGGCGGATCGGTGGCGGGGGCGGGATATTGCGTTGGCCCATCAAAAGATGCGCGTTTTTACATTGCCTTTGCCACCCTCAGTCACGGGGCGCATGCGGGCAATATCAACACGGCCTTTCCGCTGTATTGATCACGGGTGGCAAGCGGCAGGTGATGAGAGTTTTTTATAATGACAGCCGGTGATTTTCCACTGCCCGACTGGCCGGGCAAACTGGCCGATGACCCGGGACATGATCGGATTGCGGCCTGTCTGGTAATGGATGTCGGGCGCGCGGACCAATGGGCGGCAGAGGTGCTTTCGCACGTTGGGCGGGTGCGTCAGGGTGTTGATGCCTCTTGGGAAATGGCGATGAATGCCTACATCTTGAATGTCGGGCCGGACACAACCGAGATCGCGCCGGTTTATGACGAAGCGGGTGAAAGCCTGGTGACGGTCCGGACCGATGATCTGGAGCTGGCTTTGCACGCATGGATATCAAGGCTCTTGGAAAGTCCGGATTAACCGGGCGGAAAGCAATTTGCCCGAAGGTGGGCGCGGGTTTGGTGTTTTGGGCAAAACGGGTAAAGCGATTTGAACGCAGCATTCTGGCGTATTCCCGCTTATGCGATGATGGTGGTTTTGGCGGTGGCGTTTGTCATGTCCGCGAGCCATCCCGCATTGGCGCAAAGCGCAAGCACCAAGGAAGCGCCGTCTGACCCGCTGGAAAAATTCCTGCATCAATATGTCGAGCATGCCGGTTTGCCTGGGGCGGTAGTGGCGATTGGTTATGGCCAGGGCAATGTGCGTTATGCTGCGACCGGCTATGCCAGTGTCCGGCCCGAAACCGCCATGACTCGGGATCAGCAGTTTTATATCGGATCGCTGACCAAGATGATGACAGCGGTGGTTACCCTGCAACTGGCATCCGAAAAGCGGATTGATCTGGCCGATCCGATTGGCAAATACCTGCCCGAAGAATTCCGCGACCGCATTGCCAATGCCGACCGCGCGACCATTCGTGATTTGCTGCGCAACAGTTCGGGGATTCCCGATTATCTGGATGGCGAGTTCTTTTTCGAGCTGGTCGGACGCGACCCGCAGCATGGCTGGCGCAATGTCGAGCTGTTGCCGCTGATTGCTGATCGGGAAGCCTATTTCGCGCCGGGCACGAATTATGCCGCCTCGAACAGCAATTTCATCCTGCTTGGCGTCATGATCGAGGCGGTCGAGGGCGACCACATCCAGGCGGTGTTTAACCGGCGTATTTTCGAACCGGCCGAAATGATCGATACATCCTTTGGCCGGTATCCCCGGCCCGCATTGCTTGCACGGGGCTTTGATGATGCCAATGGCGACGGGCAGCTTGAAGACGTCACGGATTATGATGTGGGTGATCAACTGGCCGATGGCGGGGTGATTTCCACGGCCGCGGATATGGTCAAATTCGCCCGTGCGCTTTTTGTTGATGGCGTGCTTCTGGGGCCAAACGCGCTGGCGCGCGCCACAACCGATACCGTTTTTGCCGGTGACGGGTCTTATGGTTACGGGCTTATGATCGGCTCAAGCGACTGGGGACCGGTCTGGGGCCATGACGGGATCTATTTTGGCTATTCGGCCGAGTTTTCCTGGTTTCCTGAGCAGGACACGGTGGTGGTGTTTCTCGCCAATGGCCGCGCGCTGAATGAGGTGCCATCAGTTACCAGCATGCTGATGACTGGATTGTTTGGCACGCCGGAATAGAGTCACCTTCCAGCGGTGGCGCCATATTCTTCTGATTGGTGGATGATTCCCCTGCTGGCGGTTGGTTTGCTATGCCGCACCGCAAAAAGTGGCTTGCAGTGAAAAGCGAGTTTGGGTAATTTTCGTAAAAATAAATATCAAATATTGTACGAATATTATCAAACGGGAGATTCCTGATGGCTGCTGCCCCACGTCCGCGCCGTTCTGTTTTGTATATGCCGGGATCGAACGCCCGAGCCCTTGAAAAGGGCAGAAGCCTTCCGGCCGACGGGCTTATTCTGGATCTTGAGGATGCGGTAGCACCCGACGCCAAGGATAGCGCGCGCGATCAGATTGTCAGTGCACTTTCCGAGGGCGGCTATGGCAAACGTGAAATCCAGATCCGCACCAATGGACTGAACACGCCGTGGGGCTATGCCGACATCGTCGCGGCATCCAGGACGGCAGCCGATGCCATCCTGCTGCCCAAGGTCGAAAGTGCCGATACGGTGCGACAGGTCGCCAATATCATGGAGGCCGAAGGCGCACACGCAGGCATGACCATCTGGTGCATGATGGAAACCCCGCTTGCGATGCTCAATGCCAAGGAAATTGCCGGCGCGCATCCGCGTTTGGGCGGGTTTGTCATGGGGACGTCCGATCTTGCCAAGGATCTGAACTGTGCGCATACCCCGGACCGTTTGCCGATGGTGACCAGCCTTGGTCTTTGCCTGTTGGCAGCACGTGCTTATGGGCTTGCGATCCTTGATGGTGTGCATCTTGATCTGTCTGACGATGCCGGTTTTGAGGCGTGCTGCAAACAGGGGCGCGAGTTCGGCTTTGATGGCAAGACGCTTATTCATCCCAAAACCATTACAGCGGCCAACGAAGCCTTTGCCCCGGCAGAGGGCGAAATTGAATGGGCGCGCAAGATCATAGCTGCGCACGAAGAAGCCAGTGCCGCCGGCAAGGGTGTAGTCGTGGTCGATGGCAAACTGATTGAAAATCTGCATGTGGTGTCGGCCAAGAAACTGGTCGCGATGGCAGATTTGATAGCAGAGATGGACGGGGCCTAAGCGCCTTCGTCGTCGCCAGACAAAACGGTTCGCGCCGGGTAAAAATGGCTGCATCAAAGACAGCCAAAGCGGCGCGCACCGGCATTTCACAGAAAAACCGGCCTTTCAGGGGAGGCAGTCGCATGTCAAAGACCAATCCGGGCAATTATTTTGAGGATTTCCAGATCGGACAGGAAATCCGCCACGCCACACCACGCACGATCACCAGTGGTGATGTTGCGCTTTATACCGGGCTGTATGGCCCGCGCTTTGCCGTGCAGTCGTCTGACGAGTTTGCCCAAAGCATCGGCTATAAGGCCGCCCCGGTAGATGATTTGCTGGCCTTTCACATGGTGTTTGGCAAGACGGTGCCCGATGTGTCGCTAAATGCGGTGGCCAATCTGGGCTATGCCGGGGGTGTGTTCGGGGTGCCGGTCTATCCCGGCGATACGGTCAGTTCGGTTTCCACCGTGACCGGGATCAAGGAAAATTCCAACGGCAAGACCGGTGTGGTGTATGTCAATTCCGTCGGGCGCAATCAGCGCGGCGAGATGGTGCTGGATTACAATCGCTGGGTCATGGTGCGCAAGCGCGATGAAAGCGCACCGGCCCCGGAAACCGTTTTGCCGGAATTGCCCGGTGTGGTCGCGCCCGAGGCCTTTCAAATCCCAGTCGGGCTGGATGTTTCAGGCTATTCAACCCAGCTTGCGGGATCACCCCATTGCTGGGATGACTATTATGTCGGCGAGAAGATTGATCATGTCGACGGCATGACCCTTGAAGAAGCCGAACATCAGATCGCAACCCGGCTTTATCAAAACACGGCCAAGGTCCATTTCGATCAGGTCGCTGCCAATGGCGGGCGATTTGGCAAGCGGTTGATTTATGGCGGGCATATCATTTCGCTGTGCCGGGCGCTGTCATTTAACGGGCTTGGAAATGCGTTCCGGATTGCCGCGATCAATGCCGGGACGCACGCCAACCCGGCCTTTGCCGGGGATACGATTTTTGCGTGGTCCGAGGTTCTGGGCAAATTTGAAGTGCCGGGTCGACGTGATCTGGGGGCACTTCGCCTGCGCCTTGTTGCGATGCGCGATCGTCAGGCCAGTGACTTCCCGCTGAAGGACGCGGATGGCAAATATCAGTCTGATGTGCTGCTTGATTTCGACTACACGGTGCTGATCCCGCGCTGAACCGCGATAAATCACGGGGCGGCTTAACTTTTCGTTTGGCTGCGCCAAGGTAATTTCACCGCGCGCTCGGCCCCGATCTTGATCGGGTAGGGACGCATTCATATGTGTTTGCAATAAATAAGACCCGATCCGCTGGCAGTTTCCTTGCGTAAGAAGGTCTAATTGTGCGATTGCTAAAAGCACGTTACGCCGTAAGTGAATGACCCGTGTCTTTCGCAGCACCCATCCCGCAGGGTGTTTACGGTGTCTGAGAGGTCAACCTACGTAGTTTAACGGAGGCAGTTGAGACGTTTTTGTCACTGAAATCTTTGGTTTAAAAAGGGGTTCAGATTGACTCAAACCCGCTGCATGGGTAAATAAACCCTGCTTTCCCGCCAGCTACTTTGAGAAGAGGCATTTCCGCTATGAGCAAAGCCAATCGGCCGCTGTCTCCGCACTTGCAGGTGTACCGGCTTCCGATGACGGCAAAGATGTCCATCACATTCCGTGCGATGGGTGTCGGCCTTGCCATTGGTTTCGTATTTTTGGCGTCCTGGCTGATTGGTGCCGGCGCCGGTCGTGATGCTTTTGAAGGCTATCACGGATTTTTCACCTCGTGGTTTGGTCTGCTGCTGCTGTTCGGTTGGACAGCGGCGTTTTATTACCACGCTTGCAACGGTATCCGTCACCTTGTCTGGGATACCGGTCGCGGCCTGACGAATGAGGGTGCTGCCAAAGGCAACCCGATCGTCCTTGGCGCGGCAGTTGTGCTGACCATTCTCACCTGGATCATCGGTCTGGCCTAAGGCCGGGCAAGAGGGGACAACTTGTCATGAAGATGCAATCCGATCTGGGCCGTGTCCGCGGTCTCGGTTCTGCCAAAAGTGGCTCTTCGCACTGGTGGACCCAGCGCGTGACGGCTGCTGCAAACCTTCCGCTCGGCATCTGGTTCATTGTTTCGATTCTTGCCGGGCATACGGCAGATTACGATGCCGTCCAAGCCTGGCTGGGCTCGTACTTCCATTCGACCATGATGATCCTGTTGATCGTCAGCGTTGCCGTGCACTTCACGCACGGCCTGCAGGTCGTGATCGAAGACTATGTGCACAACCGTAAAGCAGAAATGATCTCGCTGATGCTGATCAAGGCTGTGGCAGCCTTCCTGTCTGTCGCTGCGATCATTTCAGTCCTGCGTATCGTTTTTGCCGGAGCCTGAGCCAATGAGTGAATCTTATAAAATTATCGACCATAACTACGACGTCGTTGTTATGGGTGCGGGTGGCGCGGGTTTGCGCGCGACACTGGGTACGGTTGAAGCCGGCCTGAAAACCGCATGTATTACCAAGGTCTTCCCGACCCGTTCGCACACCGTTGCTGCCCAGGGCGGTATCGGTGCGTCGCTTGGCAACATGTCCGAGGATCACTGGCAGTGGCATATGTATGACACCGTCAAGGGTTCGGACTGGCTGGGTGACCAGGACGCAATCGAATATATGTGCCGTAACGCCGTTCCGGCGGTTCATGAACTTGAACATTACGGTATGCCGTTCTCGCGGACCGAAGATGGCAAAATCTATCAGCGTCCGTTCGGTGGCCACACCCGTGACCACGGCAAGGCGCCGGTTGAACGTGCCTGTGCAGCTGCTGACCGTACCGGTCACGCCATGCTGCATACCCTTTATCAGCAGTGCCTGAAAAACAAAGCCGAGTTCTTTGTCGAATATATCGCCCTTGATCTGATCATGGACGAAGACGGTTCGTGCAAAGGTCTGGTGGCCTGGGATCTGGATACCGGTGAACTGCACCGTTTCAACGCCAAGATGGTTATTCTGGCGTCTGGTGGTTATGGCCGTGCGTTCTTTAGCTGCACCTCGGCGCATACCTGTACCGGTGACGGTCATGGCATGGTGGCCCGTGCGGGTCTTGGCCTGCAGGATATGGAATTCGTTCAGTTCCACCCGACCGGCATTTACGGTTCAGGCTGCCTGATCACCGAGGGTGCCCGTGGTGAAGGTGGGTATCTGACCAACTCCGAAGGCGAACGTTTCATGGAACGTTATGCGCCGACCGTTAAGGACCTTGCATCGCGTGACGTTGTGTCGCGTGGTATGGCACAGGAAATCCGCGATGGTCGTGGTGTTGGCGAACACGGCGAATACATCCACCTGCATCTTGAACATCTTGGTTCGGAAGTGCTGTGGGAACGTCTGCCGGGCATTACCGAAACCGCGAAAATCTTTGCCGGTGTTGATGCGACCAAGGAACCGATCCCGGTCCTGCCGACGGTCCATTACAACATGGGCGGTATCCCGACCAACTATAAGGGCGAGGTTCTGCGTCCGACCGCCAAAGACCCGAACGCAATCGTTCCGGGCCTGATGGCGGCTGGTGAAGCAGCCTGCGTTTCGGTCCATGGTGCAAACCGTCTGGGTACGAACTCGCTGCTCGACCTTGTTGTGTTTGGCCGTGCATGTGGTCTGCACGCCGCAGAAGTCGTTGATGCCAAGGCTTCCTTCAAAGAGCTCAAGGCAACCGACGGTGAAGAAGCGGTTGAACGCTTTGATCGCCTGCGCTGGGCAAAAGGTTCGCGTCCGACCGCGGATATCCGTCTGGAAATGCAGCGTGTCATGCAGTCGAACTGCGGTGTGTTCCGGACCTCGGAAATCCTCAAGGAAGGCAAGGACAAGCTTTCTGAAACCGCCAAGACGCTTCCCGACGTCGGTGTTTCGGATCGATCCCTCATCTGGAACTCGGACCTGGTCGAGACTCTCGAGCTTGAGAACCTGATGACCTGTGCCGCCGCGACCATGAATTCGGCAGAAGCGCGTCATGAATCGCGTGGTGCACATGCCCACGAAGATTTCCCGAAGCGTGATGACGAAACCTGGATGAAGCACACGATTGCGACCGTCGACACCGACAAGGGCTATGGCGTTGATCTGACCTATCGTCCGGTCAACAACTTCACGCTCACCGATGAAGTGTCGTATATCGAGCCGAAAGAGCGCGTCTATTAAGGCGCGGCAAGAGAGGATTTGAGAGATGGTAGAATTCAATCTTCCCGCCAATTCGGTCGTCAAAGAGGGCAAGACGTTCTCTGCGCCGGCTGACGCGAAGAATGTCCGTGCGTTCAAGATTTATCGTTTTGACCCGGACAGTGGCGATAACCCGCGTACCGACACCTATGACATCGACCTCGACAAGTGCGGGCCGATGGTTCTCGATGCGCTGATCAAGATCAAGAACGAGATCGACGCGACCCTGACGTTCCGTCGTTCCTGCCGTGAAGGCATTTGCGGTTCGTGCGCGATGAACATCGATGGCCGTAACACGCTTGCGTGCCTCAAGCCGATTGATGACATCAAGGGCGAAGTCAAAATCTATCCGCTGCCGCATATGCCAGTCGTCAAGGATCTGGTGCCGGATCTGTCCCAGCCCTATGCACAGCTCGCCTCCATCGAGCCGTGGCTTAAGGCCGACAGCCCGACTCCGCCGGATGGCGAACGTCTGCAGTCGCGTGAAGAACGTGCCAAGCTTGATGGTCTTTGGGAATGCATTCTGTGCTTCTCCTGCTCGACCGCGTGCCCGTCCTATTGGTGGAACTCCGACCGTTACCTCGGCCCGGCGGTTCTGCTGCAGGCATATCGCTGGTTGGCAGACTCGCGCGATGAATATACCGGTGAACGTCTCGATGCACTCGAAGATCCGTTCCGCCTGTATCGTTGCCACACGATCATGAACTGCACCAACACCTGCCCGAAAGGCCTGAACCCGGCGCTTGCGATCACCGAAATCAAAAAGATGATCGCAGAACGCCGCGCCTAAGTGCTGGCAGTGTTGCCCTGATATTGGCGTTTAACGCCAGCGTGTTAAAGCCGCCGTGGATCAATGATCCCGGCGGCTTTTTCTTTTGGTCGCAGGATGTTAACCCCGCAATTACCCAAATGCGCTATGATGACGTCTGGCTTTGTGCACCAGTAAGGGAATGACAACCTTGTTTGACCGCCGCCCGTTTCATTTCAAATCAACGCGTTTCGTCGTGGCTGCTGGCCTGATGCTTGGCCTTGCGGCCTGCGGGAATACAGGATCAAAGTGGGAAGCGCAGGATATGTTCGCTGCACCCACTGAACAGAAGGTCGATGACCGTTATCGGGCGATGATTGATTTCAAGGCCATGGCGCGTGATGCGGCGGGCAAGGAATACGCCGCCGGGCCAAACGCCACGGTGATGGGGGCGGTTGAAGAAGCGGTTGCCATGTGCCAGCAGGCCAATGCGCAGGGCTGCAAGGCGGTTCGGGTCGGGTTGACCTGGGTCGATGGCCTTGATCAGCCATCCATTGAAAGCGTGATTTCATCCTATCGCGATACCATGACGGCCGAGGCCTATCAGGCGGCAGGTCAAGGCAATATGGGGGCCGCCAACTGGCTGGCCTATCACTATGCGGTGCGCGGTGAAAACTTGCAGGAGGCCGAGCGCCTTGCCAAGCAGGCCTTGCAAGTTGCCCCGGATGATCCCGGTGCGCTTGATACCTATGGCCTGATCCTTTATCGCCAGGGGCGCTATCAGGAGGCCGAAGACGTCTTTGTCCGCGTGAACAAGGCGATACCCACGGCCGAGCATATTGCGCATTTCGCCGACAACGCGCTGGCGATGGGCAAGACCGAAATGGCGCGCGCAGCCTATCAACGGGCATTGCAGGCGGGTGCGGGTCCGGTCCTGTCACAGACCATTCAGAAACGCATGCTGGCGTTGGACCTGAATGGCGGGGTGAATGCTGCCCCGTCCCCGGCTCAGTAATCGCTGCTTTCAATAGGGAAAGAAAAAGGCCGGGGGAAATCCCGGCCTTTGTTATTTCGTCACTTTATTTCGTTACGCCCAATCAAGGGTGATGATCTCGCCATCGACCAGTGGCAGGTCGACTTCATTGAGGTTGTTGCCGGGACCGCTGCGATCCACGATCAGAAAATCACTGTCTTCTTCAAGCACGAGCAACGGGTGATGCCAGACGTTTTTGGCGTAGGTAACACCTTGTGTGCCATCACTTAGAAACGCGCGCAGGTCTTCCGGTTTGGGCGTATCGGTGCCCGACGCGACGACAATCAGGAACTTCTGGCCCGCAAGTGGGATGAAGGCCTGTGAGCCCAGCGGGTGGCGTTCCATCATCTTGATTTCAATCGGCTTGGGACGCGGCGTTCCGCGAAAGATGCTGATGATCGGTGCACCACCCTCGTCCCCGACATCAACGCGCGAGATGTCATGAAACCGTGTGGTGGTTCCCTGATTGATCTTGTAGGTATCGCGCGCGGTGTCGGTCGAGATGACCTCGCCAAAGGGTGCGAAGGCATCAGACGTCAGGTGTTCGATGTGAAGTTGCATCATCCTGCCCCGTTTACGTCGTCGGTTTGCCAAGGATGCGCAAACGGCTGATGCCGCCGTCGGGGATCGAGTTCACACGAAGATGGGTGACCGGACCATTGACGGTAAGTGCGGATGCATCGAATTCATGGATATGGTCCGCCTGCATCTTGCTTTCCGGCAGGATGGTCGACCAGAACATCGAACGTGCCGTGAGCGACTTGTCCTTTTCGCCGTCAACATAGGCGCCCTGAATCGAGACACGGTCAGGGTAGTTGCCCTTGAAGTGGCAGGTATCGACAATGATTTTTTCGATCTCGCCCGGGGTGCCAAGTTCGACAATCAGCCATTCATTGCCCGGTTCGCGACGGCGACTGGTTTCCCAACCGTCACCCATATTGACTCCGCGCCCGGGGGCGAGAATGGCATTCGGGTTGCCGTAATGCGCATCCGACCAGCCAACAACGACACCGCCATTGATCATCGCCGCCAGATCGACCTGTTCGCCCTTGGTAGCCATTTCCGTCCAGTCGCGGTTCGGGCGACCATAGACGCGCAGACGTGCGACACCACCATCGGGATAGATGTGCAGGCGGACATGGGTATAGATCGCCTCGGACGTCACATCGGCATAGTGGTGCGCGCTGGCGCCAAGGCCCATGGGGGCAACGATTTCATGCCATTTGGTATCGTCGGTCGGATCGCCATCCGGGCAATAGCAGCCTTCAAGGGACCCGGCAGGCGGGAAGTTGCCGGTGAAATGGCTGGTATCGATATCGACACCGTAAATGCGGCCCGATGTAGCCAGACGCACAACACAGTAATCGTGGCCTTCAACACGTTTGCGACGGCTTTCCCAGCCATCCATCCATTTGCCGTGATCGTCATAACGGTCAGGATAAAACACCGCCTCAGCGGTTTGCAGCATACGCTGTTTGTCAGCGAAGAAATCATCGGTCGCAAAGATTGCCTCTGCGCCCAGACGTTCGTCGGCAAGATTAACAAACCGCCGTGCAAATTCCGGCATTTCGGTGTTTTCCTGATGGTTCATGGTGGTCTTATCCTGAATTTATCGTTTGTTATATGGCTATCACAGGTTCTGGTGCTGTGTGTGTTCCTACAGCGCTTCGAGCCGCAATTTGGCAATGCGGTGGACCTGTTCGATCGCCTCGTTGAATTCGGTTTCCGCGTCGTTTTTTACACGCCGTTCAAACGCATCGAGAATGTCGGTGCGATGGAACCCCTTGACCGCAAAGATGAACGGAAAACCGAACTTATGTTTATAGAGGTCATTAAGCTCGGTAAAGCGTGCAAGTTCATCGGGCGTGCATTGATCAAGCCCGGCACCCTTTTGTTCGCTTTGCGACGACGCGGTCAGATCGGCCAGCGCAAGCTTGCCGGCCAGATCGGGATGGGCGCGCAGAAGTGACAGTTTGTCATCATCAACCGCGCCATTGACGATGGCCGCCATGGCATCGGCAAGGGAAGCAGGGTTATCGAGGTTTTTGGTGATGCCGCGTTCATAAAGCTGATGGGCAACCCACGGAGAATGTTCGTAAACCCAGCCATACAGGGACACGAACGCGCTTTGCGCAAGCGTGCTGGGCGGGCGGGTTTCAAACAGGGATTTGGTGGTTTCTGTCATATCGACCTTGTGTTTTTTTTGATCGGCCTTAGCCGCCATGCGGGTGATGTTCGCGCCAGTGGCGGGCGATATCAATGCGGCGGGCAAACCAGACATTGTCGTGGCTTTGGACATAATCGACAAAGCGCTTGAGGGCTGCGAAGCGGCCCGGACGCCCGACCAGACGGCAATGCAGGCCGATCGACATCATGCGCGGGGTTTCCGTTCCTTCTTCATAGAGCGTGTCGAAGCTGTCCTTGAGATATTGGAAATACTGTTCGCCGGAATTGAAGCCCTGCATGGCGGCAAAGCGCATGTCGTTGGCATCAAGGGTGTAGGGCACGATGAGGTGCGGGGTTTCGGTCTGGGTGCTCCAGAACGGGAGTTCGTCGCTGTAATCATCGGCGTCATAGAGAAAGCCGCCTTCTTCAGCCACCAGACGCCGGGTATTGGGGCTGGTGCGGCCGGTATACCAACCCAGCGGACGTTCGCCGGTGACGTTCTTGATGATTTCAATCGCCTTGTGAAGATGTTCGCGTTCCTGATCTTCAGGCATGTACTGATAATCAATCCAGCGATAGCCGTGCGAGCAGATCTCGTGACCATCCTTCATAGCGACTTCGCCGACCCTGGGGTGGCGGGCCAGCGCCATGGCGACGGCAAAAATGGTGATCGGGATCTGACGTTCACGAAACAGGTTCAGGATCCGCCAGACGCCGACGCGCGAGCCATATTCATAGATCGACTCCATGCTCATATGGCGGACACCTTCGCGCATGTCCGCCCCGATGATTTCCGACAGAAAAGCCTCGGACGCGCGATCCCCGTGCAGGATGCAGTTTTCGCCGCCTTCCTCGTAATTCAGCACGAACTGAACAGCAACGCGCGCCTTGTTCGGCCAGTTGGCCTTGGGCGGGTTTTCACCGTAACCAATCAAATCACGCGCATATTTCTGGTCGTTCATGCAAACCTTCTCCTGAATTCTGTGGGGTCGATCCCGTATGCCCGGCTTTGTTGTCGGGCCTGTTTGGTGTAGCATTAACCATCGGCCGCAGCGCAGCAAGAAAGAAACCTGCATATGCTGGGGCCGAAGACGTGCCGCACTATCAAGGCTGTTTTGATAATGTTCCTGGACGGGAGCAGATTGGAGCCACGTTTTTCGCGGTCTTTCAAGGCATTTTGCCTGTGTTTCCGTTCATAGTGCCTGAAACGGGACTGTTCTTTTTTCAAAGAATTATTGATATAGTTTCACTTTATCCCCTCTTTCCCGAGGGTGGGTCGTAATGCGACCCTTTTTACATCGCTTAAAAAATGGTTCGGCACAAAAGCACAAACAGAATGCCGACCATCGGGAGAAGCGACCGCTCATAAACAAAAGAATGAGAGAGAGGAGGCCCGGCATGGGACGACTGACCACCCATGTACTGGATACGGCAAAAGGCTGCCCCGCGGCCGGAATCCGCATTGAGCTGCACCGCTTTGGCAATGGCCATGACGACATGGTTGCCGAAGCTGTGACCAATGTTGATGGCCGTACCGATAGCCCGATGCTCGAAGGTGCCTCTTTCAAGCCGGGTCAGTATCAGCTTGTTTTCCATGCAGGTGATTATTTCGATGCCAGCGGTACGGAGCTTCCCGATCCCAAATTCCTGGATCAGGTCGTCATCCGCTTTGGCATTTCTGATGGGCAGGCGCATTATCATGTGCCGCTGTTGCTGTCGCCGTTTGGCTATTCTACCTATCGCGGAAGCTGAGAACAGACATGGCAAGTGCGACCACATCCTTCCGTTCTGATATCCGTTTCCTGCTGGGCGACGAGGAACGCAGCCTGCGCAATGTTGACCCGCAGATGACCGTGCTTGAATACTTGCGCCTGACTGAACGCAAATCAGGCACCAAGGAAGGCTGTGCCGAGGGCGATTGCGGCGCGTGCACGGTTGTGCTGGGCGAGCCGGATGGCACGGGTGGCATGGCGTATCGCACGGTCAATGCCTGCATCCAGTTTGTGCCGACCCTTGATGGCAAGCAGCTTTTGACCGTGGAGCATCTTAAATCGACGGACGGCAGCCTGCATCCCGTACAGCAGGCGATGGTCGAGACCCACGGATCACAATGCGGTTTTTGTACGCCGGGCTTTGTCATGAGCCTGTATCAGCTGTGGCTGGATGGCGGTGAGGATGACCGCGGTGCGATCAATGATGCGCTGGCGGGCAATCTGTGCCGCTGCACGGGCTATGGCCCGATCATCGAGGCCGCGCGCAAGGCCGGTGGTGTTGCTGCCAATGACAGTGCCGAACAAAAACGCCGGGCCGATATTGCCACCAAACTGACCGCCATGGTCGAGGGTGAAGGCACGCTTGCGCTTGAACATCCGGCCGGGCGTTTTTTCGCACCGCGTACGTCTGATGAATTGGCCGCCCTTCTGGTTGCCCATCCCGATGCCACGGTTCTGGCCGGGGGCACGGATGTCGGGCTTTGGGTGACCAAGATGCTCAAGCGGTTGGACCCGATCATCTATATTGGCGATGTCGATGATCTGAAGTCGGTGACCGAGGCCGATGATGCATTGGTGATCGGGGCTGGTGTGACCTATAGCCGCGCGCATGATGCGCTGGGCCGGGTGGCAGCCGATGTTGGTGAGCTTGTGCGACGGATCGGGTCGCGGCAAATCCGTAATGCCGGAACCGTCGGGGGCAATATTGCCAACGGATCGCCGATTGGCGATACGCCACCCGCCCTGATTGCGCTGGGGGCGAAGGTTGTGCTGCGCATGGGCGACGTGCGCCGCGAAGTGCCGCTGGAAGAATTCTTTATCACCTATGGCAAGCAGGACCGTCATCCGGGCGAGTTTGTCGAAAGCGTGATTGTGCCCAAGCCGCAAAGCGGATTGGTGTTCAAGGCTTATAAAATCTCCAAACGCTTTGATCAGGATATCACCGCTGTTCTGGGGGCCTTTGCGATCAAGATTGATGATAACGGCAAGGTTTCGGAATTCCGGGCGGCCTTTGGTGGCATGGCCGGGACGCCAATGCGCGCGAAAAAATGCGAAGCGGCCCTGATCGGCAAGGATTGGGATGAAGTGAACCTTAATGCGGCGCAAATGGCCCTGGCCAGCGAGTTTTCCCCGATGACCGACATGCGGGCATCCAAGGAATATCGCATGCTGGTGGCGCAGAACCTTTTGACCAAGCTGTTTATCGAAACCAGTGCGCCCGATATTGCCACCCGCCTTGTTGGCAAGGAGGCGGCCCATGTCTGATCAGGTTATGAAAACCGATATGGACGAGGTTGTGGCACCGACTGCGGGATTGAGTGGCGGTGTGCGATCCAGCTCAAAACATGATAGCGGCCCCAAACATGTGGCGGGTGAGGCGGTCTATATTGATGACATCAATGAACCGTTTGGTACCCTGCATCTTGCACCGGGTGCGGCGACCATCGCGCATGGCAAGATTACCAAACTGGACTTGTCCAAGGTCCGCACCGCACCAGGTGTGGTGTGTGTTTTGACCGCCGATGATATTCCCGGCGTGAATGACGTTTCGCCAGCACACACCCATGACGAGCCGGTATTGCCCGATGGCATGGTGCAGTTTTATGGCCAGCCGGTCTTTTGCGTTGCGGCCGAAACCCGGGCGCAGGCCCGTGCCGCAGCCCAACTGGCAGAAATCGAGTATGAAGAACTGCCTGCGGTTCTGGATGTTGCCGAGGCCCTGGAAAAGCAGCTTTTTGTCGCACCGCCGCATGTGATGAAGCAGGGCGATGCCAAATCGGCATTGGCCCGCGCCAAGCATCGCCATGCCGGGCGGATGGACATTGGCGGGCAGGATCATTTTTACCTTGAAGGGCAGATCAGTTTTGCCATTCCGGGCGAGGATGGCGATGTGTTGCTGCATTGCTCCACGCAGCACCCATCGGAAGTGCAGCATAATATTGCCAATGTGCTGGGCCGTCCGGCCAATGCGGTCACGGTTGAAGTGCGCCGCATGGGCGGCGGGTTTGGCGGCAAGGAAACACAGGCCATGCAATGGGCGGCACTGGCCGCCATCGTTGCGACCAAAACCGGACGTCCGGCCAAGTTCCGTCTTGATCGTGATGACGACATGGTCATGACCGGCAAACGTCATGATTTCATTGTCGATTATGATGTCGGCTTTGATGATGACGGGCGGATTTGCGGGCTGGATATCCAGTACGCCGCCAATTGCGGTTTCTCGGCTGATCTGTCGGCGGCGATTGCTGATCGGGCGATGTTCCATACCGACAATGCCTATTATCTTGGCGATGTCGAAATCCGGTCGTACCGCTGCAAAACCAATCTTGTGTCCAACACGGCGTTTCGTGGTTTTGGCGGGCCGCAGGGCATGGTTGCGATTGAGCGCATCATTGATGAGATCGCCATGACCGTCGGGCGTGATCCGATGGATGTCCGCATTGCCAACTATTACGGCAGCGATGACCGCAACACGACGCCGTACCATATGGTGGTCGAAGATAATGTCCTTTCGGAACTGACCGACGATATCCTGAAAGCCAGCGACTATCGCAAGCGCCGCGAAGAGATTACGGCGTTCAATGCCGAAAGCCCGGTTTTGAAGAAGGGCCTTTCCCTGACGCCCGTTAAGTTCGGGATTTCCTTTACCACGACCTTCCTCAATCAGGCGGGTGCGCTTATTCACGTCTATCAGGACGGCTCGGTTCATCTGAACCATGGCGGAACGGAAATGGGCCAGGGCCTGTTTATCAAGGTCGCCCAGGTCGTGGCCGAGGAATTCCAGATCGATCTGGATCAGATCAAGATCACGCCCACCAATACCGGAAAGGTTCCCAACACATCAGCAACCGCGGCCTCAAGCGGGGCGGACATGAACGGCATGGCCGCGCGTGATGCGGCGATGACGATCAAGAACCGCCTGATTGCCTTTGTCGCCGAGAAATATGGTGTAGCGGAAAGTACCGTGCGCTTTGTGCCGGGCAAGGTCATTGTCGGCGACAAGGAAGAGCTCGCCTTTGCTGATCTGATCAAACAGGCCTATCTGGCGCGTGTGTCGCTGTCGGCCACGGGCTATTACGCCACGCCGAAAATCCATTATGACCGCGAAAGCGCATCGGGCCGGCCATTTTATTACTTTGCCTATGGCATGGCGTGCTCCGAAGTTTTGATCGACACATTGACCGGCGAATACAAGGTGACGCGGGTTGATATCATTCATGATGTCGGACGGTCGTTGAACCCGGCGATTGACCTTGGCCAGATTGAAGGCGGCTTCATTCAGGGGATGGGCTGGCTGACGTCCGAGGAACTCTGGTGGGATGACAAGGGCAGCCTGCGCACTCATGCGCCGTCGACCTATAAAATCCCGGCATGTTCGGATCGACCGGAAGATTTCCGTATGGAGCTGTGGTCGTCCGGACGAAACGTTGAAAAAACCATTCACCGGTCGAAGGCAGTGGGTGAGCCGCCCTTGATGCTGGCAATTTCCGTGCATCGGGCAATTGCCGATGCGGTGGCCTCGGTCGCGGGCCACAAGGTTGTTCCGGCCCTTGATACCCCGGCAACGCCCGAGGCGGTTTTGCATGCCGTGGCCGATTGCGCCAAGCGGATGATCGAACAGGTTCATTCAGCACAGTCGATGGCGGGGGAATAAGTCATGACCCTGTCGCGTCACGATCATATCAGGCTTTTGTCCCAACCGGGCCCGGTGATGCTGGTCAGTGTCGCGGCCATTCGTGGATCGACCCCGCGTGAGGTTGGCGCCTTCATGTTGATTACGCCGGATGCGATTTCGGGCACGATTGGTGGTGGCAACCTTGAACATCAGGTGACGCGGCGCGTGCGCGCAGGCTTTCATGATGGGGCCGACAAGATGGCCGTTGCCGAGATCGCCCGGTTCCCGCTTGGGCCGGGACTTGGGCAATGTTGTGGTGGATCGGTCGAGGTTGGCTTTCATCTGTTGGGTGGCGTGGCCAAAGAAACATTGCGCACGGTTTTACAAGAGATCGAGACCGCACCGACCCGTGCCGAAGGCACATGGGTGACGGTTCCGACCGATTGCAGCGACATCACGCGGGTCAGTGGTGCGCATGCCAAGATGTTATCTGGCAGTTTTGGCGCCGCGCGTGGCGGGATTGTGTCGCTAAACGGGTTGGAAACGCTTTGTTTGCGCCTTGATGACGCGCGCACACCGCTTTGGGTTTTTGGTGCAGGGCATGTTGGCAAGGCGGTTGTGCAGGCGTTGGCGCCGCTTCCGTTTGATATTCACCTGATCGATTCGCGCGAAGACTTTCTGGCGGATGTTGAAGGCGCAAATGTTCAGGTTTGTCAAAGTGATAAACCAGAGGCAGAGGTCGCGGATATTCCCGCTGGGGCGCATGTTTTGATCCTGACGCATAACCATGCGCTTGATTTCGAGATCTGCCGGGCGGCTTTGGGACGCGATGATCTTGGTTTTGTTGGCATGATTGGCAGCCAAACCAAGCGTGCACGCTTTATCCGACGGCTTGAAGACCGGGGGTTGAGCCCGGTCGAGATCGGCCGTTTGACTACTCCGATTGGAATTCAAGGCATTACCGGCAAACAGCCGGTGGTGATTGCGGCATCGGTTGCCGCACAATTGTTGTCAGTGCGCGAAGCGCAGATGGCGAATACGCAAATGCCAAAATCCGCATCAGACGGGTTGGGCAACGGCTAGGGTCAGGACCTACTAATTTGATTGGAATGGCAGAGCTTATATTTGTGAAATACAAGGAAGATACCGCTGAACGGGTCGGCATCCCGTTCAAGGGATTTGACGCAGGAGTTTGCAACTATAAGCTCTGTCCTTCGGATCACTCAGATTTGCACGGACTACTTTGTCGCAGAACCTTGAAAGATATGTATCTTCCTGCGGTTTTGCTTCGCGTATCCGCACAAATCTGAGTGACCATTCGAACCAAATTAGTAGGTCCTGACCCTAAAGCCTTCTTTGAGGGCAGCATTAATGATAAAGGGCCGCACAATGACGGCCTGATCAGGCGGTTCGGAAAACCGGACCGGAGGTTTCGTAGAGGAGAGTTTGGCTGTGTGTGATGCCAAGGGCCATATGCGCCATGCCGTGGATTTGTCGCGGCAAAAGATGGATGAGGGATGCGGTGGTCCGTTCGGGGCAATCATCGTTCGCAATGGCGAAGTGATTGCCGAAGGGTGGAACAACGTCACATCCAAAAACGACCCGACCGCCCATGCCGAGGTCAGCGCAATTCGCGCAGCCTGTGAGAAGCTGGGAACATTCGATCTGTCGGGTTGTGAAATCTATACCAGTTGCGAACCTTGCCCGATGTGCCTGTCGGCGATCTATTGGGCCCGTCTTGACAAGATCTATTACGCCAATGGCCGCGAGGATGCCGCTGCCATCGGTTTTGATGATCAGTTCCTGTATGATGAGGTGGCAAAGCCGATCGATGATCGTTCCTTGCCGATTATTCATGTCGATTTGCCCGAGGCGCGCGAAGTGTTTGCCGCCTGGGATGCCAAGACCGACAAGATTGCTTATTGAGACCGTTTGATTGCAGTGCGTTATGCGGTAAAACCGCGTGTCGGGTGCAAGACATATCGCTAAATGGGGGTGGCAACAGTGACGTCAACGACCGGTGAAACCGGGACAGAAGCCATGAAGGGGGCAGGCCCTGCGCAGTTGGAAGTGCGCGGTGTGACCAAGGCCTTTCCGGGCTGTCTGGCCAATGACGATATCAGTTTCCGTATCGAGCCAGGTGAAATCCACGCGCTGCTGGGTGAAAACGGTGCGGGCAAAAGTACGCTTGTGAAAATCATCTATGGTGTTTTGCAGGCCGATGAAGGTGAGCTGATCTGGGAAGGCAAGCCGGTCACGATCGCAAGCCCGCACGATGCGCGCGAAATGGGGATCGGTCTGGTGTTCCAGCATTTCTCGTTGTTTGAAACCATGACGGTGCTTGAAAACATTGCGCTGGCGATGAATGACGTGCGCGATATGGATGCGCTGCGCAAGCAGGTGCTTGAGGTCGAAAAGACCTATGGCCTGCCGCTTGATCCGGATCGCCATGTTTATACGCTGTCGGTTGGTGAGCGTCAGCGCATCGAGATTGTGCGTTGTCTGTTGCAGAACCCGAAACTTCTGATTCTGGACGAGCCGACCTCGGTCCTGACCCCGCAGGAAGTCGAAAAGCTGTTCGAGACACTGCGTCGTCTGGCCGATGAAGGCTGCGCGATCCTGTATATCAGCCACAAGCTGCACGAAGTGAAGGCGCTGTGCCAGAAGGCGACAGTGCTCCGCGGTGGCAAGGTTGTTGCGGGTTGTGATCCGCGCGAGGAGACCGCGAAATCAATGGCTGAAATGATGATCGGCCAGAAACTGACTGCACCGGACCGGGGCGAAGCGCGCACGTTTGGTGATGTGCGGCTTGCTGTTGCCGATCTGTCACTTGCCAGTGACGAACAGTTTGGCACCGACCTTAAGGGCATTAACCTTGAGGTGCGCGGTGGCGAGATCATGGGCGTTGCCGGGGTTGCCGGGAACGGGCAGAACGAACTGTTCCGCGCCCTTGCCGGGGAAACCGAACAGGAAGCCGCCCCGGACAGCATCAAGATTGATGGCACGTCGGTTGCGCATTTCGGCCCGCGTCGCCGTCGTCGTCTGGGTGCGACGTTTGTGCCCGAAGAACGTAACGGCCATGGGGCGGTGCCCGATATGAGCCTGTCGGAAAACGGGTTCTTGACGGCCTTTCGCCGGATGGCGTTGGCGGCCAAGGGGCTGATCCGCGAAGTACCAACCAAATCCTTTGCCGACAACATCATCAAGACATTTGATGTGCGCACGACCGGTTCGGGGGCAGAGGCCGGGTCGCTTTCGGGCGGCAATCTTCAGAAATTCATCGTCGGGCGCGAGATTTTGCAGGACCCGGGCGTTCTGGTGATTTCACAGCCGACCTGGGGTGTGGATGCCGGGGCGGCCAGTGCCATTCATCAGGCACTGCTGGATCTGGCAGCCAAGGGTACGGCGGTTTTGGTGATTTCGCAGGATCTCGACGAGATTTTTGCCATTTGTGACTCTGTTGTCGTGATGGCGGAGGGCAAAATGTCCAAACCGCGTCCGATGGCCGATGTCAGCATTGAGGAAATTGGTCTGTTGATGGGGGGGCTTCATGATCTTGAAGGCAACGCGACCCCGGCGAACGACACGCAAGTAGAGGGAGGTCGCGTTGGTCAGGCTTGAACCCCGTCGCCAGCATTCCCAGGCGATGGTTTATCTGTCGCCGGTTCTGGCAATCCTTATGACGCTTGTCGTCGGCGGGATCATCTTTGCCTTTATGGGCAAGAACCCGTTTGATGCGCTTTATACGTTTTTCATTCTGCCGATCAATAACAGCTATGGCATTTCCGAGCTGTTTGTGAAGGCGACCCCGCTTGTCATTATCGGGGTTGGTCTTGCCATGGGCTTTAGGGCCAATGTCTGGAACATCGGGGCCGAAGGCCAACTGACCATGGGGGCGATCTTTGGCGGTGGACTGGCGCTGTATTTCCATGACAGCGAAAGCATCCTTCTGATGCCGGCCATGTTTGTGCTTGGTGCGTTGGGCGGTGCATTCTGGGGGGCGATCCCGGCACTGTTGCGCACGCGCTTTAACGCCAATGAAATCCTGACCAGCCTGATGCTGACCTATGTCGCAACGCTGTTTTTAAGCTTCCTTGTGCATGGACCGTGGCGGAACCCGGAAGGGTTCAACTTCCCGGAATCACGCCCGTTCCCGGATGCCGGTTTGCTTCCGATCATCTTTGAAGGATCGCGTGTGCATCTTGGCACCGCCGTTGCGGTTCTGGTGGTGATTGCCGGTTGGTTGTTGCTGTCAAAATCCGTGATCGGTTTCCAGTTGCGCGTTGTGGGCAAGGCCCCGCAGGCTGCCCGCCATGTCGGGTTCCGTCAGAAACGCATGGTCTGGTTTACCCTGCTTTTGGGCGGGGCGCTTGCCGGTCTGGCCGGTTTGTTCGAGGTGGCAGGACCCATCGGACAGCTTCAGCCATCCATCTCGCCGGGCTATGGCTTTACCGCGATCATTGTTGCCTTCCTTGGGCGCTTGCATCCTGTGGGTATCCTGTTTGGCGGTTTGATCATGGCTCTGACCTATTTGGGCGGGGAACTGGCGCAGATTACATTGGGCCTGCCCAATGCTGTGACCGGGCTGTTCCAGGGGATCTTGCTGTTCTTCCTGCTGGCCTGTGATGTTTTGACCAAATACCGCATTCGTTTCGGCTCTATCGCGGCAAAAGGGAGAACCGCATAATGGAATGGATTGTCCCATTTGTTCTGACGGTGATTACCGCATCAACGCCGCTTTTGCTTGCGGCAACCGGTGAACTGATTACCGAGAAATCCGGTGTTCTCAACCTTGGTGTTGAAGGCATGATGCTGGTGGGTGCGATTGCCGGTTTTGCCGTAACCGCATCAACCGGCTCGGCCACTGTCGGGATTTTGGCCGCCGTTCTGGCCGGCGCCATGATGTCGCTTATCTTTGCGTTTCTCACACTCACCCTGATGGCCAATCAGGTGGCGACGGGGCTTGCACTTACGATCTTTGGGGTTGGTTTTTCCGCCCTTGTCGGGTCGGGGTTTGTCGGCTTTGCGATTGATCCGCTGCCCGCCCTTGCCATCCCGGGCATCAGCGCCATTCCGATTATTGGTCCGATCCTGTTCGGGCAGGATTTCCTGGTTTACCTTTCGATTGCTGTTGTAATCGGTGTCGGGTGGTTCCTGGCAAAATCGCGTGCCGGTCTTGTTCTTAAGGCGGTTGGCGATTCCCATCATTCGGCGCATGCGATTGGCTATTCCGTGATCAAGATCCGTTACCTTGCCACCATGTTTGGCGGCGCGATGGCGGGTCTTGGTGGTGCGTATTTGTCGCTGTCCTATACGCCGATGTGGGCGGAAAACATGACCGCCGGTCGTGGCTGGATCGCATTGGCGCTGGTGGTGTTTGCCACCTGGCGTCCGGGACGTCTGGTTGCCGGGGCCTATATGTTTGGCCTGATTTCGGTAATGCAGCTTCATGCACAGGGGGCTGGCATTCATGTGCCCAGCCAGTTCATGTCGATGCTGCCGTATCTGGCGACTGTGATCGTGCTGGTGATTATTTCAAGCGACCGTGCGAAAATCAGACTGAATGCGCCAGCCTGTATCGGGCAGGCGTTCAGAGCCGCCCAATAGCGTTTGGTGGCTTTGTGTGCGGGACCGGAACACGCCAAATGATGTTCCGGCCCGACGGGAGGAAGACTGCACTTGCCAAACCTCACACAAGCCGGGCCAAGGCTTGTCCGGTTTGTCTGAGATTTGGTTTGTGCAGGAACGCGTCATTGATTGCGATCAGGAATTACGTATAAATCCTGATTGAGTGTCTAACAGGGAGACTGAAATTATGAATGCAAGCCTCGTGAAGCGCACACTTGCCGCCGTTGCGGCTGTTGGTGCCCTCGCAACCGGCATGGGTGCAGCCCAGGCCGAAGACGTTAAAGTCGGTTTTGTCTATGTCGGCCCGATTGGTGACCATGGTTGGTCCTATCGCCATGACATCGGCCGTCAGGCGATTGAAGCCGAACTCGGCGATGCTGCGACCACCAGCTATGTCGAAAGCGTACCGGAAGGTGCCGACGCAGAGCGCGTGATCCGTCAGATGGCCCAGACCGGTCATGACCTGATCTTCACCACTTCGTTCGGTTACATGAACCCGACCGAAAAAGTTGCCAAGCAGTTCCCGGATGTCAAATTCGAACACGCAACCGGTTACAAGCGCGCAGACAACCTGTCGACCTATGCGGCCCGTTTCTATGAAGGCCGTTATGTTGCGGGTGTGATCGCCGGTAAAATGACCAAATCCAACGTTGTCGGTTATGTCGGTTCCTTCCCGATCCCGGAAGTTGTGCGTGGCATCAACTCCTTCATGATGGGTGCATGGTCGGTTAACCCGGACGTCGAAGTCAAAGTCGTTTGGGCCAACACCTGGTATGATCCGGGCAAAGAAGGCGATGCGGCCAAGGCGCTGATTGACCAGGGTGCAGACATCATGGTTCAGCACACCGACAGCCCGGCACCGCTTCAGGTTGCTGAAAACCGTGGTGTTCTTGGTTTCGGTCAGGCATCTGACATGATCAAGTTCGCCCCGAAAGCACAGCTGACCGCGATTGTTGATAACTGGGACAGCTACTATGTTGCCCGCGCCAAGGCTGTTGCTGATGGTACCTGGGAGTCGCAGGACACCTGGGGTGGCATTGATTCGGGTATGGTCGAAATGGCACCTTACACCAACATGCCTGACGACGTGAAAGCACTGGCAGAAGAAACCGCTGCCAAGATTTCTTCGGGTGAATTCCACCCGTTCACCGGCCCGATCTATGATCAGGCTGGCGAGCTGCGCATTGCAGAAGGCGAAGTTGCTGATGACGGCATGCTGCTGGGCATGGACTGGTATGTTCAGGGCATTGACGCTGAACTGCCGAAATAAGTCAGCTTTCCGATCCGTTTGGATCGGCTGAATGACGAAGCCCCGTGCATTGAGTTGCACGGGGCTTTTTTCATTACGGCTGCGGGCAATATGCCAACAGATAAGTACCGGGCTTTTGTGAGGGCGGATTATTTCGGCTTGGCGTCATCGACCTTTTCATAGGCGACCATTTCGGTGCGCGGGTGAAGCAGCGCATAAAGGGCGGCCCGCCAGCCATGCAGCTTGACCTTGTGTTCGCGGGTTTTACCGGCCCACTTGTCGCGGAAGCGTTCCATATCTTCCCGGCGATTGAAATAGATCACCATATCGACAATCGGGGCATTCTGGTCGCCACGCGGGAGTTCGATATTCCGAATGCCCATCGTCCAGTTCTTGCTCATGACATTGATGTCGAGCCAGTCCAGCACAGCTTGGGCGGAATGCTTTTCGTGAATGACGACACGATATGGAAAATTCCGGAGATCTTGCGTCATCGGTTCTTACCCTGACGGTTCGCGCTTTGGTTGATGATACATGAATTCGTTACAAAGGTGCTTAATTCATCTGTCAGCAACAGATGTAATATTTGCCCGAAAATCAGTCCCGTCCGTATCCGCATTTATCAACAAGCAAGGGTTGAATAGTGTTAGTGCGGACAATATTTTATCAAATAATAATTCCAGATATGTATGTTAGTCCTTGAGAAAGAAGCGTATGAAACGATAACATTTTTTCTTCGCAGACGCATTTTTACATGATAATTGACTAATAAATTTCGCCTGAATTTCAGAAATGCGGGCATGGTTAAAAAAAAGAACGAGGTCTTAGGGTGAGCGACAAGCCTTCAGGTATTCTTCCATCCGGACGGGAACGCCATTTCAAACCGGAAGAATTGATCGTGAGCAAAACCGATCTCAAAGGGCGGATCACCTATGCCAACGAGGTGTTTTTGCGCCTTTCCGACTATTCGGAAAAAGAAGTCCTTGGTCAGCCGCATTCACTCATCCGGCATCCGGATATGCCGCGCTGCATTTTCAAGCTGTTGTGGGACCGGATTTCGGCGGGGAAGGAAATCTTCGCCTATGTCGTGAATATGGCAAGCAATGGTGATCATTACTGGGTTTATGCCCACATCACGCCAAGTTTTGACGCTGCGCACAATGTGGTTGGATATCATTCCAATCGACGCGTGCCAGATCCGAAGATCATCAGCGAGAAGATCATTCCTCTGTATGAGGAGCTTCGCAAGATTGAAGAAAGCACGCCCAATCGGAAGGACGGAATGAACGCCGCATCCGAAGTCCTGATGCAGAAACTGTCTGACACGGGCCTGTCGTACGACGAGTTTATTCAAAGTCTTTAAAGTATCATCGGGGTGTTCCCGCGCCCCCGAAATCGAAGGTTCGAGGTTCTAATGTCGCTGTTTGGTGGTTCAAAATCAGGTATCAAAAAGGCACTGGATGTGGTTCTGGCCGCAGCCGATGGTGATTACGAAGCCCGCATTACCAATGTCGATAGTCACTCGGACATGCGTGAACTGTTCATTGCGATCAACCGTCTGATCGACCGCAATGATGCGTTCCTGCGTGAAAGTGCGGCATCCATGGGGGCGGTTTCCGAGAACCGTTATTATCGTCGCATTGTCGAGACCGGGCTGGTTGGCGACTATCTGTCTTCGGCCAAGCGTATTAACGCAGCCAGTGCCTCAATCGAACAGAAGCTTTCGGGCTTTGCCGATGTTCTTGAAGAATTCAAAAGCGGTTCCTTTGCCGCAGTCGATGAGATTGCCAATGCGGCAACGGCCCTTGCCGAAGCATCGGGTGATGCCAATTCCATCGCCCATGAAACCAGTTCGCGTTCAACGAATGTTGCCGCCGCAGCGCGCCAGACCGCAGCCAATGTGAGTGAACTTTCAAGCGCCTCGGAAGAGCTGAATGAATCGATCCGCAATGTGTCCGATCAGGCCCGTGAGTCGGTCGAGATCGCACACCGCGCCAATGGCCTTGCGCAGGAAACCGATGGTCGTATCGGACAGCTTGAAGCCGCAGCCGGCGAGATTGTCGAAGTTGTCAGCTTTATCCGTGACATTGCCGCCCAGACCAACCTTCTGGCATTGAATGCCACCATCGAGGCCGCCCGTGCCGGTGAGGCAGGCAAAGGCTTTGCAGTGGTTGCCAACGAGGTCAAGGGGCTGGCCAACCAGACCAGTAAAGCGACCGAAAGCATCGAGGAAAAGGTTCAGGATATCCAGACTGCGATTGAGCAGTCGGTCGGTTCGATCCGTGAAATTGCCGGGGTGATTGATGATCTGGCGGCACGGTCGGACACGATTTCGGGCAATGTTGAAACCCAGGCGAACCTTTCAAGCAATATCACGCGCAACGTCGAACAGGCTTCGGGCGGCGCACAGGAAGTCACCGATAACATTACCGTGGTATCGGACATGGCCGGACGTACCGGAGAGGCTGCTGATACCACGCGCGATATGGCTGGCCGTCTTGCTGATCAGTCGGAAAACCTGCGCAATCAACTAGGTGGTTTCCTTAAAACGATTGAGAAGCTGCTTTATACCGCCAAGAAATAGCCGCTTTCTGCGTGCAACACGTTGTCTTGGGCGTCATGATAGCGCCCAGGACAGATTTTCAGTCAGGAGAGCGGTGCCATGCGGGTTTTCTTCAATTCGCGTCACGATGCCCATGACGGGGCTGGTGAAATGCATCACGGGCGCATGGTGCCGTGTTTTGAAAACGCCCGGCGTATTCCGATCATTCGTGATGCCGTAGCCCATGCGATCAAGGCACAGCTGTTTGATCCCAAGGATCACGGCATGGACCCGATCCGCGCGATCCATGATCCGGATTATCTCGATTTTCTTGAAACCGCGTGGGATGGCTGGACCAAAGCCGGAAATAGCGGTGATGCCTTTCCCTATGTCTGGCCCACTGCCGGTTTTTCCGGTGGCAAGCCCGAACATATCAGCGCCCGTCTGGGTCAATATGCCATTTCATCGGACACACCGATCACGCAAGGCACCTGGAAGGCCGCTTATTGGGGCGCGCAGACCGTGATCTCTGCCGCCGAGGCCGCCTGGAGCGACAATGAGTCCGCCTTTGCGTTGACGCGCCCGCCGGGGCATCATGCCCATGCCAACCGTTATGGTGGGTATTGCTTCTTGAACAATGCCGCCATCGCCGCCCAGCACATGATTGCCAAGGGCGCGAAAAAGGTCGCGATCCTTGATATCGACTATCATCATGGCAATGGCGCGCAGGATATATTCTATGAGCGCGGTGATGTTCTGACGATTTCGATCCATGCCGACCCGACCCATCAGTTCCCGTTCTTCATGGGCTATGCCAATGAAACCGGACGCAACGATGGACAGGGGGCGAACCTTAATGTGCCGCTTCCGGGCGGGAGTGATTTTGGCGCCTGGGGGGCTGGCTTTGCCAAGGCCATGCAGAAACTTCTGACCTGGCAGGCCGATGCACTGGTGGTGGCGCTTGGTGTTGATGCCCATGAAGCCGAACCGATTTGCGACTTCAAGCTTCAGACCGATGACTTTAACCGCATAGGTCAGATGATCGGGCGGCTGGGTCTTAAAACCGTGTTCACGATGGAAGGCGGTTATGCCCATGACGTGATCGGGCACAATGTCGCCGCGGTTCTGAGCGGGTACCTGGAGCTTGCCAAAAGCTAAGTCAGTTATAGAGAACGACAAGAAACGCCCCGGCATCTGTTCGGGGCGTTTTTTGTTTAGCGTTCCCAGGGCGGCGTGCCGCCAAATTCTGCCACCAGAAAATCGACAAAGGCGCGGACACGGGTCGGCAAATACCGGTTTTCGGGATAGAGCGTATAGACCGCATGTGAGGGGGGCTGGTAATCGGGCAGGACGCGTACAAGGCGTCCGTCGCGCAGGTATTCATCGACTTCCCAGTTCGATTTCAACGAAATGCCATGCCCATCAAGGCACCAGCGGGTCAGGACTTCGCTGTTATCGGAATCCATGGAACCGGCGACGGCCAGGGTGACCGGTGGTTCATCATTCGGCCCTTGCAGGGTCCATTGATATTGCTGTGATCCCGGGAAGCGCAGCAGAAGGCAATTGTGGTTCAAAAGGTCTGCGGGCGCCTTGGGTGTGCCGTTCTTTTCAAGATAATCCGGGCTTGCGACCAGCATGCGCTTGTTGGTGGCCAGTTTGCGGACAATCAGCGAGCTTTCCTTGAGCTCTGCAATGCGGATGGCAAGATCGACCTTGTCTTGCAACAGATCCAGCAACCGATCAGACAGATGCAGGCGGATTTGCACATCCGGGTTCTGTTCAACAAATTTCGGAATGATCGGGGCGACGTATTTGTTGCCAAACGCCACCGGGCAGGTCAGCGTAACAGGACCGCGCGTGGTGTTTTTCTGGTTGGCGATGGCGTTTTCGGCTTCCTGCATTTCTGTGAGAATGCGCAGGCAGTGCCGGTAATAAACATCGCCTTCCGTCGTCAGATTGACCCGGCGTGTTGTGCGATTGAGCAAACGCACACCCAGACGTTCTTCAAGGCGGGCGATCCGGTTGGATACCACTGCCGCCGAATGGCGCAATTCACGCCCGGCAGCAGAAAGGTTGCCAAGTTCGGCAACACGGACAAAAATCTGGATGTCCTCAAAGTCGGACATGGCGCGGGAAGCTCCTGATGTCTGAGGTCTTTTTAAAACATTATATGTGCAGATTAGCGGCCACACTCTGCCATTTTAAAGATTATTTTGAAAGTCATTTCGATTATGCTCAACCCCTAAATAATAGAGGCGGTCGGGGGACTGTGTTACAGATCGACTGAATTAAGCCCGGGCAAAATGCTGCCATCAGAGCCATTCACGCGGCCCGGGGCATCATTTAAGGCAGGGCTGCCAGCGCGCCGGAAACCGCGCATGGGCGAGACGGAGGTTTCAAACACCGTGGATATTCTGTTTCAGGACTGGATCAATCTGATCCTGCGCTGGGCGCATTTGATTACGGGCATCGCCTGGATCGGGTCTTCATTCTATTTCGTGTGGCTGGATTTGTCCCTGCGCAAGCGTCCGGGCATGGATGAGGGCGTCTATGGTGAAGCCTGGATGGTCCATGGTGGTGGTTTTTATCATGTGAACAAATGGATGGTCGCCCCCAGTTCCATGCCGCCCGAACTGCACTGGTTCAAATACGAGGCCTATTTCACCTGGATTACCGGCTTTGCGCTTTTGGTCACCATGTATTACTGGAGTGCCGAAAGCTATCTGATCGACCCAAGCGTGCTGGCGCTGACCAAGATGGATGCGATCCTGATCGGGCTTGGCAGCCTGTTTGCCGGGTGGGTGATATATGACATCATCTGCAAAAGTGCGATTGGCAAACGCACCGATACGCTGGCGGTTGCGCTTTTCATCCTGATCATGGCCGCAAGCTATCTGTTTACCCATGTGTTCAGTGGGCGCGGTGCGTTTATCCATGTGGGTGCGATGATTGGCACGATCATGGCCGCCAACGTGTTTCGCATCATCATTCCGAACCAGAAAAAGGTCGTGGCCAGTCTGATGGCCGGGGAAAAGCCCGACCCGAAACTGGGTCTTCAGGCCAAGCAGCGTTCGACGCACAATAACTACCTGACACTTCCGGTGTTGCTGATGATGATCAGCAACCACTATTCGATGCTGTTTTCACATGATCAGTCGTGGCTGATTGTCGGGCTGATCCTGATCATCGGCGGTCTGGTGCGGCATTTCTTCAATACGCGCAATGCCGGTGGCACCGGCAAGGCGATTGTCTGGCAACTTCCGGCCGCAGGTGTCGGTATGGCGGTGCTGGCGATGTTTGCAAGCTATGACCCCGATGCGGTCAAACTGGCCGATGAAGACATTATTACCGCTGATCATGCACTGGCGATTGTCCAGACGCGATGCACGACTTGCCATTCCGCCAATCCAAGTGATGAGGGTTTTGACGAAGCCCCGGCAGGCGTGATGTTTGATGATTTGGCCCAGATCGAAGCCAGCGCACAGCGCATCCTGGCGCAGGCCGTCATCGGGCGGGCCATGCCGCTTGGCAATTTAACGGAAATGACGGACGAAGAACGCGCCCAGCTTGGTCAGTGGATCCGCGCGGGCATGCCGGAATAGGCAAGTTGCGCAGGGAACAACAGGAAAGGGCGGTCGCATCATGCGACCGCCCTTTTGCGTTGACGGGTCGTCCGTAAACCGGTGGGGATGGGGGATCACATTCCCGGTCTTAGACGTCAGCGCGATAGTTCATTGGCACCCAGTCATACATGGTGGCGTCTTCCCGCACATGACCAAGGCCCGGGAAGGCGACATGGCATCCAGCAACAAGGTATTTTTCCTGCACTGCTTCGGCAAAGGCGGCTTCACGCGACTTGATCGCCAGTTCGGTATCGCCATCAAACGCAATGGCGACGTTCGGGTCGTCAAACTGGACAACATCGCCATGGGTGATGTCACCCCAATAGACAAACTTCTCGCCGTTGCTTTCGATCCAAAGTGCACTGTGGCCGGGCGTGTGGCCGGGGCGGAAGGTCGAGTTGATCTTGCCTGCGATGGCTGCTTCGTCCGGCGCATAGGTTTGAAGGGTGTTGCTGTCTTCGTATGGCTTGATCGAAGCCACGGCCTGATCAAAGAAGCCTTTGGAGTCTTCGGTGGCATTTGCCTTGTTTTCGGCACTCAGCCAGAAGGCCTTGTCGGCTTCGGGGACATGTACCGTGGCGTTGGGGAAGACCTTTGCGCCTGCCAGTGTCAGGCCGCCGGTGTGATCGGGGTGAATATGCGTGATCACCACATCATCAATCTGATCGGGATGATAACCCGATGCAACGATGTTGGCGGGAAGTTTACCCAGTGCCGGACCCATCAGGTCGCTGGTGCCAGCATCAAGCAGCACAAGACGATCACCAAAATTCAGCAAATAGGCATTCACCGAAAGATAGGTCGGGGTTCCCTGAAAGGCATTGGCAAGGGCCAGGCGCGCCTGTTCCGGGGTGGTGTTGACATAAAGGTCAGCGATGGGGAATTGCGCAGCACCGTCCGAAAGGGCGGTGACTTCGACATCACCGACCATCACCCGGTAATAGCCAGGGGCCTGCGTTCCGGCCAGGGGGGCTTTGGCCTTGGCGGCAAGCGGAACAAAGACCGTGCTGCCAACGGCACCCACGGCGCCTGCGGCAAGCGTGCTTTTGAGCAAATCGCGACGTGATAACATTTTCTTTTCCCTCAAATCATGCCGGTGTGAACCGGCGGGTTGTCAACTGATGGGGAAAGGCTATAGTGCACGAAGTCAGTAATCAAATCGATACTAGTCATGGATAATATTGATCATTTCAATTTACGGTCTTTTGACCTCAACCTGATGATTGCGTTTGATGCAATGATGCAGGAGATGAGCGTGACCAAGGCCGCAGAGAAACTGCGGATCGGGCAGTCTGCGATGAGTCACAATCTTAATACGTTGCGCATGCTGATGGCAGATGACCTGTTTGTTCGCGTCGGGCAAAAGATGCAGCCAACTGCCAAGGCGCGGGCGTTGGCCGGGCCGGTGCGTACGGCACTTTCGCAGGCACAAAACGCCATTCAGGCCACGGATTGTTTCGATCCGAAAACCGCCGAGCGTGTTTTCCGGCTGGGTGTCACCGGCGAGATGGACATGATCCTGTTGCCGGTACTTTTGCGGCATCTTCAGCATGAGGCGCCGGGGCTCAAGATTCTGAGCCGAACGATTACGGCGGAAACGGTTGATCACATGATCAATGGTGGCGAAATCGATGTTGCGATTGGCTGCAAGAGCCAGCTGAAATCAAGCAATTTCGGCGAGGTGCTTTTTAATTCGGAAGTCGCGTGTTGCTTTAATCCCGATATTCTTGATCTGACCGTCCCGTTGTCGCGCGAAGCGTATCTGGCATCGCGCCATGCCGTTTTGTCGCAAACGGAAAATGTCGCGGGATGTGTCGGGGTGGCACTTCAGGGTATGGGGATCGAGCTTGATGTTGTACTGGCAGCGCCGGACTTCATGCCGCTTCTGGCGGCGGCGCGCAACAGTGCGGTGATTGCAACAGTACCCAATCGAATTGCGACACAATATGCGTCGCTGTTCGGGTTGTCCTATGGGCCGATGCCGATTGAGGTCTCGTTTCCGCCAGTCACAATGAATTGGGCTGTCTGGACAGACAAGGATGTTGGTTTGATCTGGTTGCGCGATCAAATTCGGACAGTGATCGGGTCAATTTCACCAACATCAGGTTTGATCGCAGCGGAATGATCCGGTCCGAACCGGTGTTCTGAAGTAGTGCGCCCCGCCGGTTTCCCGACGGGGCAGGAAGCCGCCAGCACAGGGCAGATTGTGGTGCAATAAGCTCAGTAAAGGCGAAACTTCCGCCACTGAGATAAGCTGTGAATACAGCGACGTCAATGTGATCAAAAAATAATCAAAATGTGATCATTGATTGAAAAATAGTCATACAAAACGCGGTTTGCGCAAATATTTTCCCAAAACAAGCTGTAGAATGATCGCTTATTGCGTGGAAATCCCTCGATTCGTGATTTTATTCGATTTTGCCTCTGAGTCTGGCACGGTTTTAGCAAGTGAGGCGACGGTGCAATAAAAACTCAGTGGAGGCTATAAATGAATAAGAAGCTTCAGGCGCTTATCGGCGCCGGGGCCATGGCAGTGTCTGCGATGGCAATGTCAGCCGCACAGGCAGCAGAAACCATCAAGGTTGGCGTGCTGCACTCTCTTTCCGGGACGATGGCGATTTCCGAAACCACGCTGAAGGACACTGTCCTGATGCTGGTTGACGATCTGAACAAGAACGGTGGCCTGCTTGGCAAGGAAGTTGAAGCAGTGGTCGTTGACCCGGCTTCTGACTGGCCGCTGTTTGCCGAAAAAGCCCGTGAGCTGATCGAACAGGAACAGGTTGATGTTGTGTTCGGTTGCTGGACGTCGGTTTCGCGTAAATCGGTTCTGCCGGTCTTCGAAGAACTCAACAGCATGCTGTTCTATCCGGTTCAGTACGAAGGCGAGGAAAGCTCGCGCAACGTGTTCTACACCGGTGCAGCTCCGAACCAGCAGGCCATTCCGGCTGTTGACTACCTGATGAGCGAAGATGGCGGCTCTGCCGAGCGCATCGTTCTTCTGGGTACCGACTATGTGTATCCGCGTACCACCAACAAGATCCTGCGTTCTTATCTGAATGGCAAGGGTATCTCCGATGAAGACATCATGGAGAACTACACCCCGTTCGGTCATTCCGACTGGCAGTCGATTGTTGCTGACGTGAAAGCATTCGCATCTGCTGGCAAGAAAACCGCAGTGGTTTCGACCATTAACGGTGACGCCAACGTTCCGTTCTACAAGGAACTGGCAAACCAGGGCATCAAAGCCGAAGACATTCCGGTTGTTGCCTTCTCGGTTGGTGAAGAAGAGCTGGCCGGTATCGATACCGCGCCGCTGGTTGGTCACCTTGCTGCCTGGAACTATTTCCAGTCGGTCGAGTCTGATGCCAATGCTGCCTTCATCGAAAAATGGCACGCCTTTATCGGTGATGAGTCGCGCGTAACCAACGACCCGATGGAAGCAACCTATATCGGCTTCAACATGTGGAAACAGGCTGTTGAGCAGGCTGGCACCACCGATGTCGATGCTGTTCGTCAGGCAATGTATGGCCAGGAAGTTGCCAACCTGACCGGTGGCACTGCTGTCATGAACACCAACCACCACCTGTCCAAGCCGGTTCTGATCGGCGAGGTTCAGGATAATGGCCAGTTCGACATCGTTTGGGAAACCGAAGGCACCGTCGTTGGCGATGCATGGTCGGACTTCCTGCCGGAAAGCGCAAAGCTGACCGCCGACTGGACCTATCCGTGGGTCTGCGGCAACTGTGAAAAACCGATGTACTAATTGGTTTTGGATGGGCCGGTTGCAGCTTTGCGACCGGCCTGTTCACTTTGGGGCGGCCTTTCTGCGGGGCCATGCCCGACAATTCTTTATTTCCTTTTCCGTTTTGTATTCAAAGGTTTGGTGATCATGCGCAATGACATGTTTTCGATGCTGCGCCGTTCTCCGCACTGCCTTCAACAGGCCCGGAAATCCGGCAGTCGACTTGGTGCCGTTCTGGCCTGTCTTTTGATCTTTTTCATGGCTGTTCCCGATATGGCGATGGCCTATAGCGATGAAGAGCTTCGCAACGTAGCCGAAAGGCTTGATGCCAAAAGTTCGACCCAGAAAATCGAAGTGATCGAGGAAATGGCAGCAGACGGGGACCCCCGTGTTGCGCCGATCCTGCGTGCGATGCTCGAAGGCGACCTTTATGTCCGCGAAAGTGACGAGCATGTCGTGATCACCCGCAAGCAGGGCAAGGTTTATACCCATATCGACATTGTCAGCGGTGAAGAGATCGGCGAAAGCGGATCAAAGGAAATTTCCAAGATCAAGGTCAATAACCGTCTGCGCGGTGTGCTGCGTGATGCCTTGGCGACCCTGAACCTGTTTAGCCCCGATTTGACGACGCGGACCAATGCGGTGGAACAGATCATGGATGCCCGTGATCCGGCGATGCTGCCGTTGCTTTTGCGCGCGATTGATCGCGAAGAAGATGAAACGCTTTTGGCCCGGATGGAACTGGCGCGTGCGACCATGGCGCTGGCGGCAGGTGAAACCACCGAAGAACGCCTGGCTGCGATCGAGGTTCTTTCAAGCGAAACCACCCCGCAAATCCGTGCGGTGCTTTATCAGTTCGTTGCCAGTGCCGAGGCCGGGGGTTTTGAGCCCGAAGTCATTGCCGCGGCAAATGATGCGCTTGAATCCGTCGAAGGGCGCCTGTCGACCTGGCAGACCGTGGGTGATGTTTATCGCGGGATCAGTCTGGGCTCGGTCCTGCTGCTCGCCGCTGTTGGTCTTGCCATTACCTTTGGCGTGATGGGGGTCATCAATATGGCCCATGGCGAGATGATTATGATTGGCGCCTATACCACCTTTATGGTGCAACAGGCGCTGGGGTCATTTTTGCCATCCGGGTCGGCCTGGTCGCTGGCGATTTCAGTACCTGCGGCGTTTCTTGTTGCCGGTGCGGTCGGGGTTGTGATCGAACGGTCCGTGATCCGTTTCCTGTATGGTCGCCCGCTTGAAACCCTGCTTGCGACATGGGGTGTCAGCCTTGTCCTGCAGCAAGCGATCCGAACGATTTTCGGCGCGACCAACCAGCAGGTTACCGCACCCGATTTCATGAGTGGCGCGATTGAATTTTCGACCGGTTTGGTGCTGACCTATAACCGGCTTTGGATCATTTTGTTTAGCATCATCGTTGTTGCGGGGATTGCGGCTGTGCTGCGCTATACCGCTTTTGGCCTGCAGATGCGCGCTGTCACGCAAAACCGTCGCATGGCCGGGTCGGTTGGCATTCGCACCGGCTATGTCGATGCGCTGACCTTTGGTCTGGGCTCTGGGATTGCAGGCATCGCCGGTGTGGCACTCAGCCAGATTTCAAATGTCAGCCCGAACCTTGGTCAGACTTACATTATCGACAGTTTCATGGTCGTCGTGTTCGGCGGGGTCGGGAACCTTTGGGGCACGGTGCTGGGGGCGTTCAGCCTTGGGATTGTGAACAAGTTCCTTGAGCCGGTCGCAGGTGCGGTTCTGGCCAAGATCTTTGTCCTGATTGCGCTGATCGTGTTTATCCAGAAACGACCCAAGGGACTGTTTGCCCTTAAAGGTCGCGCGGTGGAGGCCTGATCCATGACCGATTACCGCCAAAAATATCAAATGACGCCGGTCATCGGCTGGTTGCTGAACGACCGTGGTGGAATGATCCTTTTGGGCATTCTGATTGCAGCCGCCATTCTGGTCCCGGCAAGCAACCTGTTGTTGCCGGAAAGCTCCGCCGTTCATGTGCCGACCTGGATGGTCAGTTTGCTTGGCAAATATCTGTGCTATGCGCTTTTGGCACTCAGTGTTGATCTGATCTGGGGCTTCTGCGGAATTTTGTCGCTGGGCCACGGCGCGTTCTTTGCGCTCGGTGGTTATGCCATGGGCATGTATCTGATGCGCCAGATCGGGGATCGCGGTGTTTATGGTGATCCGGTCCTGCCCGACTTCATGGTCTTCCTGAACTGGCAGGAATTGCCATGGTACTGGTATGGCTTTGACATGTTCTGGTTTGCCATCGTCATGGCGATGTTTGTGCCGGGGCTTCTGGCCTTTGTCTTTGGCTTCCTTGCCTTCCGCTCACGCGTGACCGGTGTGTATCTTTCGATCATCACGCAGGCCATGACCTATGCGTTGCTGCTGGCCTTCTTCCGCAACGATATGGGCTTTGGCGGCAATAACGGCCTGACCGATTTCAAGGATCTGCTGGGCTATTCATTGCAATCAGATGGCACGCGGGCTGGATTGTTTGTCGCATCCTGTGTGTTCCTTGGCATTTGTTATGTCGTGGCGCGCGGGATTACGCAGTCGCGGCTGGGCAAGGTACTGATTGCCATTCGTGATGCCGAAAGCCGGGTGCGCTTCACGGGATACAGGGTTGAGTATTACAAGCTGTTCGTCTTTACCGTTTCAGCGGTGATGGCCGGTATTGCCGGTGCGCTTTATGTGCCGCAGGTCGGGATCATCAATCCGGGCGAATTTGCCCCGGCCCTTTCGATTGAAATCGTCATCTGGGTTGCGGTTGGCGGGCGTGGCACGCTGTATGGTGCGGTGCTGGGCGCGTTTATCGTCAACTATGCCAAGACCTTCTTTACCGGGGCGATGCCGGACTTCTGGTTGTTTTTCCTGGGCGGGCTGTTCATTGCGGTAACCCTGTTCCTGCCAAAAGGTGTGATCGGTGCCATCCCGGCATTCGGATCGCCCGACCGGCAATCCATCATCACGGCCTGGCGAAAACGCCGCGCAAATGAAGGAGGCAAGGCATGAGCGAAGCAGCCATTCAAGTGAATGCCTCGGACGAGGAACAGGTCAAATCCGCCAGGTCGGAAACCATCCTGTATGTTGACGGGGTGTCTGTGACCTTTGACGGGTTCCGCGCGCTTAATAACCTGTCCTTCTATGTCGAACCGGGTGAACTGCGCGCCATCATCGGCCCGAACGGGGCCGGCAAGACCACGATGATGGATATCATCACGGGCAAAACGCGACCTGATACCGGTGATGTGCTTTTTAAAAGCGAGATTGATCTGACCAAGCTGGACGAGGCCGAGATCGCCAATCTGGGCATCGGGCGCAAATTCCAGAAGCCGACCGTGTTTGAAAGCCATACGGTGTTCCACAACCTCCTTTTGGCGTGTTCCGGCGGGCGCGGTGTGTTTCAGGCGTTGTTCCATCGCCTGAGCGCAGCGGAAAAGATCAAGATCGAAAAGACGCTGGTCACCATCATGCTGGAAGACAAGCGTGATGAAATGGCCGCCAATCTTTCGCACGGGCAGAAACAATGGCTGGAAATCGGCATGCTGTTGATGCAGGAGCCCGAACTTCTTCTGGTGGATGAACCGGTTGCCGGGATGACTGATTCCGAGACCGAGGAAACGGCAAAACTTTTACGGTCGATTTCCAAGGAATACTCGGTCGTGGTGGTTGAGCATGACATGGAATTCGTCCGCGACCTTGATTGCAAGGTGACCGTTCTACACGAAGGATCGGTTCTGGCCGAAGGCCGCCTTGATCATGTGCAGAAAGACCCGCGGGTCATTGAAGTCTATCTGGGCCGCTAGGGGAGTTGAACATGCTTGATGTCAGCAATATTGATCTGTTCTATGGCGCGTCCCATGCGTTGCGCAAGGTGTCGCTGAGTGCTGAAACCGGCAAGGTGACTGCGGTTCTGGGGCGTAACGGGGTTGGCAAAACATCGCTGATGCGGGCCGTGGTTGGTCAGCATCCGATTGCAGATGGCAATATCAAATGGGAAGGCAAGGATATCTCGCGCGATCCGTCTTATCGGCGTTCGGCCAATGGCATCGCGATTGTCCCGCAAGGGCGCGAGATTTTTCCGCTTCTGACCGTGAAGGAAAACCTTGAGACAGGCTTTGCCGCACTCCCGCGTGCGCTGCGCCATATCCCTGACGAGATTTTCGAGCTGTTCCCGGTGCTGCGTGACATGCTGGGTCGTCGTGGCGGGGACCTTTCGGGTGGGCAGCAACAGCAGTTGGCCATCGGGCGTGCGCTTGTCACCCGTCCGCGATTGCTGGTGCTTGATGAACCGACCGAGGGCATTCAGCCATCCATCATCAAGGACATTCAGCGTGTCATCAAACAGCTGGCCGACCGTGGTGATATGGCGATCCTGCTCGTCGAGCAATATTTTGAATTCGCCCACGAGCTGGCCGACGAGATTGTCGTGCTTGAACGTGGCGAGGTTGTTCTTTCGGGCGCGAAGGAAACACTCGACCGCGAAAAAGTCCGCGCCTATCTGACTGTTTGATCAGCATTTGCCAAAAAATTGCGCAGATGCTGCGCCGCCAACCGGGTCAAGCGCCGTCAGAACCCCAGTGTCGGCAGGCTGTCGGCGGTTGGCCCGCATCTTGCTGTGAAGCCCCTTGGTAACAAGGCTCCGTAAGTGGGCCGCATTAATCAGGTGTCTTTGTGCAGCTTCGCAAACTTGAACCCATAACATCCGCAAATCCGAATGCGGAGATGGAAACGCCAGCAACGCCCGCCCGCATCATCACCGATGGTCGGGCCGAGGTGACGTTCCGTCTGGGCACGGGTGCGGCGCATCAGGGCGGGCATGCAGCCCTTGATCATCTTTATTACCGTGACCCGATGAAAATCCTGTTCCCGCGCCCAACAGCGGGGGATTTGGCAACGGCTGTTCTGGTGACCACATCGGGCGGCATGGTGGGCGGTGACAAGCTGGCCTTTGCTGGCAAGGTGGAGGCGGGCGCATCCGCCCTGTTTACCGCGCAGGCGGCAGAAAAGATTTACCGATCGGTCGGGCCGGATTGCGAGATGGCGGTCGATCTGGATGTTTCTGATGGCGGCTGGCTTGAATGGCTGCCCCATGAAAGCATCCTGTTTGATCAGGCCCGGCTCAAACGCAAAACGACCGTGCGTGCATCTGGTAGCGGCATTGTCATGGCCGGTGAGATGATGGTGTTTGGCCGCCTTGCGCGCGGTGAAGTGTTTGCCACCGGACTTGCGCGCGATGCATGGGACGTTTCGATTGATGGTCGGCCAATCTGGCGCGATGCGCTGCATCTCGAAGGTGATGTGTTGCGTATGCTTGATCATGCGGCTGCCTTTGACGGTGCACGTGCCAATGCGACCGCCATTCTGGTCGGGCATGGCGCGGAAGATCAGCTTGAAGCCGCGCGCGACTGTCTGGCGCAGGCAACTGATGGGCTTGAGGCGCGCGATGTGTTGTGTGCCGCGACGGCGATGAAGGGCATTGTGATTGCCCGTTTCATGGCGCGCGATCCGATGAAATTGCGCCGGGTGTATGGCGCGTGGTGGAAATCATTCCGCCATCAAACAAGGGGGCTTCCCGCACGCTTGCCGCGTTTGTGGGAGATTTAATAAATGAAGCCAAGGAGTAGGCAGGCATGAATCTGACGCCACGCGAAAAGGACAAACTGCTGGTCTCGGTCGCCGCCATGGTGGCGCGCAATCGCCTTGCACGGGGGGTGAAGCTGAACCATCCCGAAGCGATCGCGATCATCACCGACTATGTCGTTGAAGGGGCGCGCGATGGCAAATCTGTTGCCGATCTGATGCGCGACGGGGCAACCGTGATCACGCGCGATCAGGTGATGGATGGCATTGCCGAAATGATCCACGAAATTCAGGTCGAAGCGACCTTCCCGGACGGGACGAAGCTTGTGACCGTTCACGAACCAATCCGTTAAGGAAAGAGGAGCGCGTTATGATTCCAGGTGAAATCATTACCAAGGAAGGTAGCCTCATCCTGAACGAGGGGCGTGAAACCAAAACCATCACCGTTGCCAATACCGGGGATCGTCCGGTGCAGGTGGGGTCGCATTATCATTTCTATGAAACCAATCCGGGTCTTGATTTTGACCGCGAAGCCGCACGTGGCTTTCGCCTTGATATCCCGGCCGGTACCGCTGTTCGTTTCGAGCCGGGTCAGTCGCGCGAAGTCAATCTGGTGAAATATGCCGGTACTGACACGGTCTATGGCTTTAACGCCAAAATCAACGGCAAGCTTTAAGCGGGGGGATGGAATAAATGGCTTACGAAATTGATCGTCCGTCCTATGCGGCCATGTTTGGCCCGACCGTCGGGGACAAGGTGCGACTGGCCGATACCGACCTGATCATCGAGGTCGAAAAAGACTTCACCACCCTTGGCGAGGAAGTCAAATTCGGCGGTGGCAAGGTGATCCGTGATGGCATGGGTCAGTCACAGGCAACGCGCGCCAATGGCGCGGTTGATACCGTCATCACCAATGCGCTTATCCTTGATTATACCGGTATCATCAAGGCCGATATCGGCATTCGCGATGGCCGCATCGCCGGAATCGGTAAGGCCGGAAACCCCGATGTGCAGCCCGGTGTGGATATCATTATCGGTCCGGGCACCGAAGTCATCGCCGGTGAGAGCAATATCATCACCGCTGGCGGGATTGATGCCCACATTCACTGGATTTGCCCGCAGCAGGTTGAAGACGCGCTTTATTCCGGCGTGACCAGCATGCTGGGCGGTGGCACCGGCCCGGCTGCGGGCACGAACGCCACAACCTGTACGCCAGGCCCCTGGCATATCGCCCGGATGCTGCAGGCAGCTGATGGCATTCCGATGAATATCGGCTTCTTTGGCAAGGGCAACGCGACCCTGCCCGGGTCGCTTGAAGAACAGGTCAAGGCAGGTGCCTGTGGCCTGAAACTTCATGAAGACTGGGGGACGACCCCGGCTGCGATTGATACCTGCCTGTCGGTGGCTGATGACCTTGATGTGCAGGTCATGATCCATACCGATACATTGAATGAAAGCGGCTTTGTCGAGCACACCCGTGCATCGTTCAAGGGCCGGACCATTCACACCTTCCACACAGAGGGTGCCGGTGGTGGGCATGCGCCCGATATCATCAAGCTGTGCGGCGAAGCCAACGTCTTGCCAAGCTCGACCAATCCGACCCGTCCGTTCACGGTCAATACGATTGACGAGCATCTGGACATGCTGATGGTCTGCCATCACCTTGATCCGAAAATCCCCGAAGACGTCGCCTTTGCCGAAAGCCGCATCCGCCGTGAAACCATCGCGGCCGAGGATATCCTGCATGATCTTGGCGCTTTTTCGATCATCTCGTCAGACAGTCAGGCCATGGGCCGCGTTGGTGAAGTCATTACCCGCACCTGGCAGACCGCCGACAAGATGAAAAAGCAGCGCGGTGCGCTGGCCGAGGATGCGGGTTCTGGTAACGATAACTTCCGCGCCAAACGCTATGTCGCGAAATACACCATTAACCCGGCGATTGCGCAGGGTATCGGTGCGCATGTCGGCTCCATCGAAGTTGGCAAGATTGCGGATCTTGTGGTCTGGAAGCCGATGTTCTTTGGCACCAAGCCCGACCTGGTCGTAAAGGCGGGTATGATCGTGGCCGCAGCCATGGGGGATCCGAATGCATCGATCCCGACACCGCAACCGGTCCATTACCGTCCGATGTTTGGCGCCTATGGCAATGCGATCGCGAAATCGAGCTTCTCGTTCGTATCGCAAGCGGGCATTGATGCGGGTATTGCCGCCGAATTCGGCCTGTCAAAAGAACTTCTGGCGGTGTCGAACACACGTAATATCGGCAAGAAGGACATGAAGCTGAACGATGCGCTTCCTGCGATGGAAGTTGATCCGGAAACCTATCAGGTGACGGCGGATGGTGAACTTCTGACCTGTCAGCCGGTGGATGTTGTGCCGATGGCGCAGCGTTACTTCCTGTTCTGATCGGTGGCAGACAAGACCATGCGTCACGCCATTGAACATATTCCGGTTGACCGTGCCGACACGTCCGAAGTGCGCGGTACGGTCACGCTGGCCTTTTCCGACCGGCATCGCCGCCGTATTCGTCTGCATGATGATGCGGGGGAGCCGTTCCTGCTTGACCTGCCACATGCGGTGCGTTTGGCGAATGGGGATCGCTTGCGCCTTGTCGATGGAGGGGTAATTGTTGTCCGTGCAGCCGAGGAGCCGGTTCTGACCATCACCGCGGCCGGACCGATTGCGACCGCCAAACTGGCCTGGCACATCGGCAACCGGCATACCCCGGTTCAGGTTTTGAATGACGGGCGTTTGCGCATCATTGATGACCATGTCATGCGCGACATGATCACCGGTCTTGGCGGTGTGGTGGAAAATGAAATCGCGCCGTTCGATCCGCTGAACGGGGCCTATCACGGGCTTGGTGGTGCGCATGGTCACAGCCATGGTCATGATCATTTTGACCATGATAACCATGACCACGAACACGGTCATAGCCATCAACATGGACATTCGCATGACCACGGATGACCTGACCCTTAACCCCGCAGGCCTGATGCGACTGATGACGTGGCTAAGCCCGTCATTCCCGGTTGGTGCCTATACCTATTCGCATGGCGTTGAATATGCCGTCGAAGACGGGCGGGTGACATCGGCCGATAGCCTGATCAACTGGGTTGAAGGGGTTCTGGAATTCGGAGCCGGTCGGATTGATGCGGTGCTGTTTTGTGCCGCATGGCGGGCGGCGCGCGCTGGTGATGAAACGGCCCTGTTTGACATCGGGGTTGAGGCCGATTGCTGGCGCGGCACATCCGAGATGGCGCTGGAGGCAACCGCACAGGGACGTGCCTTTGTCTCGACGATGCAAAAGGTCTGGGGCGATGATGTCATTACCCGCTGGGCCAATGTCATGCGCGAAGATGATCGTTTGCCATCCTATCCGGTGGCGGTGGGCATTGCCGCGGCCCGGTCTGATGTACCGCTGCGTGATGCGCTGACAGCTTATTTGCACGCGATGGCGGCAAACCTTGTGTCCAGTGCGGTGCGTCTGGTGCCGCTCGGTCAGACCGACGGTGTGCGATCACTGTCGTCGCTTGATGGCGCGGTGACGGTTGCAGTCGATCACGCCATGCAGACAGACCTTGCCGATCTTGGTGCCGCGGCACCGATGGTCGACTGGACGTCGATGAAACACGAAACCCAATATACGAGGCTATTTAGATCATGAGCTCTCCCCTTCGTATCGGAATTGGTGGCCCGGTTGGGTCGGGTAAAACCGCCCTTCTGGAGCGCCTGTGCAAGGCGATGCGCGATGATTTCAACATCGCTGCGATCACAAATGACATCTATACCCGCGAAGATGCCGAATTCATGACCCGTTCGGGCGCACTGGCCGCAGACCGCATCGCCGGTGTTGAAACCGGTGGCTGCCCGCATACGGCCATTCGCGAAGATGCGTCGATCAATCTGGCGGCGGTCGAAGATATGGCCGCCAAGCATGCCGGGCTTGAGGCGATCTTTATTGAATCGGGTGGCGACAACCTGTCGGCCACGTTCTCGCCAGAGCTGGCCGACATCACGATTTACGTCATTGACGTTTCGGCAGGCGATAAAATCCCGCGTAAAGGCGGACCGGGCATTACCCGTTCTGATCTTTTGGTGATCAACAAAACCGATCTGGCCCCGCTGGTGGGGGCTGATTTGGGCGTGATGGATCGCGATGCCAAGAAAATGCGCGGGGATCGTCCGTTCCTGTTCACCAATCTCAAGGCGATGGATGGCCTTGAAGACGTCAAAAACTTCATCATCGAGACAGGGGGGCTCCGCCAATCCGCAGCATCCTGATATGGGGATATAAGGAAAGCTGCACGGGCAGGGCCAGTTACATCATTAACGTGGCCTTGACCCAAGGATGACGGGAGCACGCATCGCCCGGCTGGCAACAGCCGGGCGATTGTGTTTAAGGCCCAAATTTAAATACGCAACTTTTTAGTTGCATAAATAAAAATCTTCTGGCAAGTTAAATGCAACTAGGAGGTTGCATTATGTCAAATACCATTGAGAAGTCGATTGAGATCAAAGCATCCCGTTCCCGAGTCTGGAAGGCGCTGACAGATCATCAGGAATTCGGTACGTGGTTTGGGATTAATATCGAAACCCCGTTTGCGGTGGGCGAGGTGTCCAGGGGCATGATAACCATCGAAGGGTTCACCCATGTGCCGTGGAACTCGACGATCAAGGCGATGGAGGAACCCGCCTATTTTGCCTATACATGGCATCCCTATGCGGTTGACCCCGAAGTCGATTACAGTGGGGAGCCTGAAACCCTTGTCGAGTTCTGGCTTGAAGAAGTGTCCGGCACGACATCGGTAAAGGTGCGGGAAACCGGATTTGATAATCTGCCACCCCATCGCATTGCTGATGCGCTGCGGGCCAATACAAGCGGCTGGGAGATCCAGTTGGAAAATATCAAGAAACATGCAGAAACCTGAAAAAAATCCAGACAATGGCAAACATGGCAGTGATTTTTCCGCCATGTTTGCCGCATTGGGCGATCCGACACGGCTGGCGATCTTCGATCGTCTGGCGGATGGCAAGCCGCGCTCGATCTCGGTGTTGTCGAATGATGCCGACATGACCCGTCAGGCAGTGACCAAACACTTGCGCGTGCTTGAGGCCGCCGGGCTTGTTCAAAACCATCGGGTCGGGCGAGAAAGCCAATATGCCTTTTGCCCGGAACAACTGGCCGAAGCGCGCGCCTACCTTGATCAGGTGGCGGGACGTTGGGAATCTGCCCTGATGCGGCTTAAAACCTTTGTCGAAGACGATGAAGTCTAAGGTTTTGAAAACTATTGGATATTGCGTTTCTCTTAAATGAGCTACGCAGTATCCGCTGTCATTTTGCTTGGCGTGGCGCATATTTGCGGTTATCCCATAGCGCGTTGAGCCGGTCGGGCGGACCGGTTAACGAGAGGCAGTTCTGCGCAAGGGGTTGATTGCAGTTCTGCCTTATAACGGGAATGGGAAACCGTTACATGAAGACCAAAGATATTGTCTATGTCGCCCTGTTTGCAGCCCTGACCGCCGTTCTTGGGCTGTTTCCGCCAATTACCCTTCCGGTGACCGGTGTTCCGGTTACGGCACAGTCGCTTGGTCCGATGCTGGCCGGGGCCATTTTGGGTGCGCGTCGTGGCGGGCTTTCAATCATTTTGTTCCTTCTTCTGGTTGCTGTCGGCTTGCCGCTTCTGTCCGGTGGACGTGGTGGTTTTGGCGTGATGATGGGTGTCACGGGCGGGTTCATTTTTGGCTGGGCCATTTCGGCCTTTGTCATCGGCCTTCTGATCGAGAAGTTCTGGAACCGTTTGAACGTGATCAATGCAGCACTTTCTATCGCCTTTGGCGGGATCGTGGTGCTTTATGCCATTGGCAATGCCTGGGTCGCGGTTGCGGCCGACATCAGCTATTGGCAGGCGACCGTTGGTGCCGCGCCGTTCCTGATCGGTGACGCCATCAAGGTGGGGATTGCAACAGCCGCATGCCTTGCGGTGCGTCGTTCCTATCCCTTGATTTCCAAGGCATACTGACTTCTTATGGGCACAAGCACATGGTTGCTTGTGCCCGTTCCAATTTCCCCGACAACGCCGGACTGGCCCCATGATCCGAATTGAAAATGTCTCTGTGCAGTTTGAGCAGCGACGTGCACTTGCTGACATTGACCTGACGCTAACTGAAAAGCGGATCGGGATTGTTGGTGCGAACGGGTCGGGCAAAAGTACCTTTGTCCGGTTGCTCAATGGCCTGCAAACCGCGACATCGGGCCGGGTTCTGGTCGATGATTTTGATGCGGCAAAGGATGGCCGCAAGCTCAGACGTCATGTCGGGTTTGTATTCCAGAACCCCGATAATCAAATCGTCTATCCGGTGGTCGAGGAAGACATTGCCTTTGGGCTCAAGCCGCTCGAACTTCCCAAAGATGAAGTTGATCGCCGCATTGATGACGTGCTGGCACGCTATGACCTGAGCGAATTCAAAACCCATCCTAGTCACCTACTGAGTGGCGGGCAGAAACAACTACTTGCCATCTCGGGCGTGCTGGTGATGGAACCGCGCTATATCGTTTTTGATGAGCCAACCACGCTTTTGGACTTGCGCAATCGCAACCGGGTGCAGCGCGCCATAGCCGCGCTTGACCAGACGGTGATTACAGTGTCGCATGATCTTGACCTGATTGCCGATTACGGTCGGGTTCTGGCTTTTGAGGATGGCCGTGTCGTACTTGATGGCAAGCCGTCTGAGGTTCTTCCGAAATATCGGGAGATGATGGCGTGATCGCAGGGCTTTATATTGACGGGCAGTCTGCCCTGCACCGGGCAGCGGCCGGGGCCAAGATCCTTGCCATGGTCGCCCTTGGCACGGGCGTGTTCTTGATCCCCGATTGGCCGGTGGTCGGGTTTGTGCTGGCGACTGTCATATTGTTGTACCCCGCATCCGGCTTTGGCCCGCGCATTATGTGGGCGCAGATCAAGCCGATCCTGTGGCTGATGGTGATCTTTTTTGCCGTTCAGCTTTGGCTGAATGACTGGCAGGCGGGGTTGCTGGTCATCACCCGGATTGCCGCAATTGTGATGTTTGCCGCGCTTGTGACCCTGACCACCAAAACGTCCGACCTGCTGGCATCGCTGGAACGCGCCATGCAGCCCTTGCGCCCGATTGGCGTAAACCCGGAAAAGGTCAGTCTGGCAATTTCAATGGTGCTGCGCTTTATCCCGGTGATTGCACAGGTTGCCCATGAAATCCGTGATGCCCAGCGTGCGCGCGGCCTTGACCGGTCCATCGTTGCGATGGTGGTGCCGCTGATCATCCGCACGCTCAAGATGGCCGATGACGTCGCCGATGCGATTGATGCGCGCAGTTTTGATTAGGGCTTGGTGCCGCTTTCGATCACTTGATGCCAAAAGGAAAAGCCCCGACACGCCTGAGGGGGGAAGTCGGTAGGCGGCGTGCCGGGGAAGTCGAAGATCGTGGTGCAATCAGCTCAGTCCAAGATGCTTGGCGTGGAAGCGGATATGATCTTCGATAAAGGTCGAGATGAAATAGTAGCTGTGGTCATAGCCATCCTGAATGCGGATGGTGACCGGGTAGTTTGATGTCTTGGCCGCGGCTTCGAGCACTTCGGGTTTAAGCTGCTCGGCCAAAAAGCCATCTGCGCCGCCCTGATCGACCAGGGCCGGGGTCTGAACATCGGGCGCACTTGCGGCCTTCATCAGTTCCGAGCTGTCCCAGTCTTTCCAGGCTGATTTGTCATCCCCCAGATAATTGCCAAGTGCCTTCTGGCCCCACGGGCAATTGATCGGGTTGGAAATCGGTGCAAAGGCGGTAACAGACTTGAACGTGCCCGGATTGCGCAGTGCAATCATCAGTGCGCCATGACCACCCATGGAATGGCCCGAAATCACCGCATCATCATTGACCGGGAAGTGATCCTTGATCAGTGCGGGCAGTTCCGTGGTCACGTAATCATACATGCGGTAATTGCGCGCCCACGGCTCCTGCGTGGCATTGACATAAAAGCCAGCCCCCTTGCCGAAATCATAGGCTTCGTTCTCGTCATCAGGGACATGATCGCCGCGCGGGCTGGTGTCCGGGGCGACAATGGCGATGCCCAGTTCGGCGGCAATGCGAAATGCGCCGGCCTTCTGCATGAAGTTTTCATCCGTGCAGGTCAGGCCCGACAGCCAGTACATGACTGGCACCTTTGCGCCATTGCTGGCCTGTGGTGGCAGAAAGATCGCAAAGCGCATGTCACAGCCAAGGGTGGTTGACGGGTGGGTATATTGCTTTTGCCAGCCGCCAAAGACCTTGTTGCTTGAAGAATTCTCGATACCCATATCGGGGCCTCCTTCTGATCGGCCACTGCCGGAAAATTTCCGACAGTGGCGCAATTATTCAAACGTTTATGTGTTGATCAGTAATGGATAACCGAACGGATGCTTTCGCCTTCATGCATTAGGTCGAATGCTTCGTTGATGTCTTCGAGCTTCATGGTGTGGGTAATGAAGTCCGAGAGCTTGAACTCACCGGCAAGGTAACGTTCAACATAATCGGGCAGCTGTGAACGGCCTTTAACGCCGCCAAACGCCGTGCCGCGCCAGACGCGACCGGTGACCAGCTGGAACGGACGGGTCGAGATTTCCTGACCGGCACCGGCAACACCGATGATGACCGACTCACCCCAACCCTTGTGGCAGCACTCAAGTGCGGAACGCATGACATTGACATTGCCGATGCATTCGAACGACCAGTCAACGCCACCGTCGGTCAGCTCGACAATGACTTCCTGGATCGGCTTGTCATAGTCTTTCGGGTTGATGCAATCGGTCGCGCCCAGTTTCTTGGCGAGATCGAATTTCTTTTCGTTCAGATCAATGGCAACAATGCGACCGGCACCGGCCATCTGTGCGCCGATGATCGCCGAAAGACCGATACCGCCAAGGCCAAAGACGGCTACAGAGTCACCCTTTTGCACCTTGGCCGCGTTCACCGTGGCCCCCATGCCTGTGGTGACCCCGCAACCCAGCAGGCAAACTTCTTCAAGCGGGGCGGATTTGTTGATTTTCGCAAGCGAGATTTCCGGAAGCACAGTGTATTCCGAGAAGGTCGAGCACCCCATGTAGTGATAGATCGGCTTGCCATTCTGCGAGAAGCGCGTCGTGCCGTCCGGCATCAGGCCCTTGCCCTGGGTTTCACGGATTTTCTGACACAGGTTGGTTTTGCCCGATTTGCAGAATTTGCACTCTCCGCATTCCGGGGTGTAAAGCGGGATCACGTGATCCCCAACCGAAACGCTGGTCACACCTTCGCCGATGGATTCAACAATGCCGCCGCCCTCATGGCCAAGGATCGCCGGGAAGATGCCCTCGGGATCGTCGCCGGACAGGGTGAAGGCATCGGTGTGGCAAACGCCGGTCGCAACGATCTTGACGCGCACTTCGCCGGCTTTCGGCGGGGCGACCTGAACTTCTTCAATCGACAGCGGTTTGCCCGCTTCCCAGGCGATGGCGGCTTTACAGGTGATGGTTTCGGCGGTCATTGCGCGTCTCCGATAGATTAAATGAACTGTAGCCAGTGTATTTATTTCATCCAGAATGATAATCCGCTATTTTGGTAATTCACTTTTACATATGTGTAACAATTAACATGGGGTCGGGCGATGAATGCCTGGGACGGGATCAGCGAATTTATCGCCGTGGCCGAACGGCAAAACTTTACCCATGCCGCCAAGCAGCTTGGCATTTCGGTCGCTCAGGTCAGCCGACAGGTCACAGCGCTTGAAGAAAAACTCGGCACGCAATTGTTTTACCGCACCACGCGGAAGGTCAGCGTGACCGAGGCCGGGCAGGTTTACTATCAGCATTGCCGGCAATTGCTGGACGGGCTGGATGAAGCCGAGCGCGCGATTGGTAACCTGACGGAACTGCCGCGCGGCAAGCTGAAACTCACCGCGCCGACGACTTACGGCGAGACGGTGATTGCGCCACTGCTCAATGATTTCGTCACCAGCTATCCCGATCTGGAAGTGCAATGCCGCTTTACCAACCAGAAACTTGATCTGGTGCTTGAAGGCTATGACATGGCGATCCGTCTGGGCCGACTGGAGGGCACCACGGGCAGTCTGATGACCCAGCAACTTTCAACCAGGCGCCTTTATGCCTGTGCCGCACCCAGCTACATCGCCAAACGCGGCGAGCCCTATTCGCTTTCGGAGCTGCATCACCATAATTGTCTGGTCGGAACACTCGATTACTGGCGGTTTGAAGAAGACGGCCGTGAACGCACCGTGCGCATCCATGGCTCCATCCACGCCAACAGCGGGCAGGCGCTGCTCGATGCGGCGCGCAAGGGCATCGGCATCGTGCAACTGCCCGACTATTACGTCGATCCGTGGATCGCCAGTGGCGACCTTGTGCCGGTGCTTACCAAATACCAGCCATCCGATGAGGGCATCTGGGCGATCTACCCGACCAACCGACACCTCAGCCCGAAGATACGGATGTTGGTGGAGCATTTGGGACGGTATTTGGGGCAATCATCCTGATTTTTTGTCACAACCGGCTTGCGCCCGCGTCGAACCCTCAATGAATTTCGGTTTGAAGGAGGAGCGCGATGTCAAAATGCACAGGGTCGAAAGGCGATCTGTGGGAGCTTTATGAAGCAAAGGATGGCTGGCGGTGGCGGCGGACGGCCAGCAATGGCGATATCGTCGGGGCCTCGACGCAAGGCTATTCGAATAAATCCGACTGCATTGCCAATGCCAAGCGCAACGGATGTGATTGCGATCTGAGCTAGGTGCGGAGCGATTTGTGCAAGAAAAAGCCCCGCGGCATGTTGCCTGCGGGGCTGTGATGTTTTCGGGCGTGTGCGTTACTGCGCTGTCCAGCCGCCATCGACCGACAGATGCGTGCCCGTCATTTGCGATGCCGCGTCCGAGCACAGGTAAAGCGCGGTCTGGCCGATCTGTTCGGGGGAAACGAACTGTTTGGACGGGTGTTTGTCTGACACAAGGCGGGTTGCGGCTTCTTCAACCGAGATGTTGTTTTCCTTCGCGCGCGCTTCGATCTGGCGTTCGACCAGTTCGGTGCGCACCCAGCCCGGGCAGATGGCATTGGCCGTGATGCCGGTTTCGGCGGTCTCAAGGGCTGTGACCTTGGTCAGGCCGATTACCCCGTGCTTGGCGGCGACATAGGCGGCCTTCTGGACCGAGGCGACAAGGCCGTGGGCCGATGCCGTGTTGATGATGCGGCCCCAGTTCTGTTTGCGCATATAGGGCACGGCAAGCCGTGTGGTGTGGAAGACAGATGACAGGTTGATCGCAATCACCGCATCCCACTTTTCGGGCGGGAAATCTTCGACATTGGCGGTGTATTGGATGCCGGCATTGTTGATCAGGATGTCGACGCCGCCAAATTTGGCCTCTGCGTCCTTCATCATCGCTTCGATTTCATCGGGTTTGGACAGGTCGGCCCCATTATAGTGCGCGGTCACACCATACTCGGTTTCAAGGCTTTTGCGGGTGGCCTCGATTTCATCAGCATCGCCAAAGCCATTAAGCATCACATCAGCACCGGCGCCCGCAAGCGCCTTGGCCATGGCAAGGCCGATCCCGCTGGTGGAACCGGTTACGAGTGCGCGTTTACCTGTCAGCATTCTGTCTTCTCCCTGTGAAATGGGCTTTCTGCCCTTTGATTTAGGAAGATCATGCCGCAGTGCAATGTAAGTGGCAAGAAATGCTGTTATCGGGTGGATGGCTTTTTAGGTGCCAATCCCGTATTTGCGCAGCTTGTTGGCGATAGAGGTGTGCGAAACGCCAAGTCGATCAGCCAGTTTGCGCGAGCTTGGGTAGTCGGGATAGAGGCGCGCCAGCATTTCACGTTCGAGCAAATCCATGCCGCTGTTGAAATCGCTTTGCGCCAAGGCGGTGGCGATCAGGTCTGTTTGCTGCGTTGGGGGTGTGGTCGTGTCTTGCGCCGTTTCGGCTACGTTGGGTGGCTGAGGGGCGGCCACGCTTGCCGTACCACTGGCAGCATCGGCAAGATCGCGCGCCCCAAGGGTCTTGCCGTCCAGAAGGGCGACGGCGCGAAACAGGGTGTTTTCAAGTTCGCGCACATTGCCCGGCCAGTCATGTGCGCAGAGCCAGTCGAGCCCGTCGCGTGCCAGGCGCGGGGTGGCGCGCTCCGTCTGTTGGGCGGTGCGGTCGATGAAGAAGGCCGCCAGATCGGCAATGTCTTCGACCCGGTCGCGCAAGGGTGGCAAGGTGATGCCAAGAACGTTAAGGCGGAAATACAGATCCTCGCGAAATGTGCCGTCATGGGACATGGCTTCGAGGTCGCGGTTGGTCGCACTGATGATGCGGACATCAACCGTGATTTCATCGGTACCGCCGACACGCCGGAAACTGCCATCCTGAAGCACGCGCAAAAGTTTGGCCTGCAGATAGGGTGTCAATTCACCGATTTCATCCAAAAACAGGGTGCCGCCATCAGCAAGCTCCAAAAGCCCTGGCTTGCCGCCCCGCCGGGCGCTGGTAAAGGCCCCTGCGGCATAACCAAACAGTTCGCTTTCGGCGAGACCTTCGGGCAGGGCCGCGCAATTAAGGGCCAGAAATGGCTGATCAGCCCGCGTACTGGCACGGTGGCAGGCGCGTGCAAAAAGCTCCTTGCCGGTTCCGGTCTCGCCAAGGATCAGGAGCGGCGCATCAATGGCCGCCAGTCGCTCTGCCTGTGACTTGACGCGCAGCATGGCGCGGCTGGTGCCGATAATGTCGTCAAAGCCGGTATGGCTGCGATCCTGAAGGGCTGTGATCACACGCCCCAGTCGCGCCGGGCGGTGAAAGACCATCACGCCGCCCCAAGGGGCATCATCGGCACTATCGGATCCGTCATCCACATGGCCAATCGGTTCGACCTGCAAAAGATAGGTTTGCCCGCCCAAGGCAACCTCGCGCTCTGGCAGGTGGAACCCGCCCTGGCGTAAATCTTCAATAGATGGTTCTGCCAAAATGCTGGATATATCCTGATCGCGCAGGGGCATTTCAGGGGTTGCGGAAATCGCCTGTGCGGCCGGGTTGGCCTGCGCGATCAGGCCACTGGCATCAACCGCGATCACCGGGTCGCCGAGCGCAGCAAGCGTTGCATGCAATTGTGCACGGCGGCGTTCGGTTGGCAGTCGGTCAATCTCGGTGATGTCAAAGATGCCGGGAATTTGTTTGAGCGCCTTTGCCAATGCAGGAAACCGTTCCGGGCGAACGGCGGGGATATCGGCATAGATATGATGGGTGGTGACTTCAAACGCACGGATGTCGAGCCCCTGATCGGTCAGGACATTGATCACGTCGCGCGTAATGCCAAGCCTGTTTTCACCACGAATTTCAAACCGCATAGCTGTACCGATAAATTTACACTGTAATGAAAATTGTACATCCCTAAGCTTCAGGAATCCAGTGTCTTTGCGGTTCTCGGAACTGCTTTCTGCGAGTGTGTAAAATTTTATTTACACATCTGGACAGGGCGATTCTGCCAAGCCCTTGAAAACAGGTGATTTTCAAATCTGGCACGGTGCTTGCGCTGGTGAGGGCAGAATAAACGCATTTCAAGGAGCCTTCCGATGTCTGCCAATGACAAACATAACAGTGCCAAAACCGGCTTTGCCACCCGTGCGATCCATCATGGTTACGATCCGCAAAGCCACAATGGCGCGCTGAACCAGCCGGTTTACATGTCTTCGACCTTTGCGTTCGAAACGGCCGAGCAGGGCGGGCGGTTCTTTGCCGGCGACGAGCAGGGCTTTATCTATTCCCGTATTGCCAACCCGACACTGGATCTTCTCGAAAAGCGTCTTGCGGTGCTTGAAGGCGGTGAAGCCGCGGTTGCGACGGCATCGGGCATGGGCGCGATTACATCTGTCTTCTGGACCTTTATTGCGCCGGGCGACGAGATCATTGTCGATCGCACGCTGTATGGCTGCACATTTGCCTACTTCCGCCACGGTCTGGAAAAATTTGGCATCAAGCATACCCATGTCGATCTGACCGATCCGGCAGAACTGGAAAAGGCGATTTCGGACAAGACCAAGATTGTCTATTTCGAAACCCCGGCCAACCCGAACATGCGTCTGGTCGATATCGAAGCGGTTTCGGACATCGCGCACAAGCATGGTGCCAAGGTCGTTGTCGATAACACCTATTGCACGCCGTACCTGCAGCGTCCGATTGAACTCGGTGCCGACATCGTTGTTCATTCCGCGACCAAATATCTGGGTGGCCATGGTGATCTGATGGCCGGTGCAGTGATCGGAACGCTTGAGGACATGACGCAGGTGCGCTTGGTGGGTCTTAAGGACATGACCGGTGCGGTGCTTTCCGCGCAGGATGCCAACCTTGTGATGCGTGGCCTTAAAACGCTTGAGCTTCGTATGGAACGCCATTGTGACAATGCCGAAAAGATCGCCGATTTCCTGGCCAAGCACCCGAAGGTCGAGAAGGTCTTTTACCCGGGCCTTGAAAGCGACCCGCATCACAAACTGGCCAAAAAACAAATGGACCGTTTTGGCGGCATGATCGCGTTCGAGCTTAAGGGCGGGATTGAGGAAGGCCGTAAACTGATGAACGGCCTTAATATGATTACGCGCGCGGTCAGCCTTGGCGATGCCGAAACCCTGATCCAGCACCCGGCATCCATGACGCATTCAACCTATACCGCCGAAGAACGTGCGGAATATCAGATCACCGACGGGCTGATTCGCCTGTCAGCCGGGCTTGAAAGCATCGATGATATTCTGGCTGATCTGTCCAACGCACTAGATGGGGATCAGATGGCGATTGCAGCGGAGTAAGGCGAAGGGCTGCTAATCCAGAAGGCCGTAAGTACGCAACGCTTCGTGCGATCTTGCAGACAGTTGGCTGTTTGGAATTCGCAGGACGTGCAGATCGGACAAGGAAATCTGGTTAAAGGATGGTGCGGTCTGAAAATGAGAACGGATCAGATCAAGCATCATGCCGTTTGAGTGGGCCCGTTTCAGGCCGGTCTCTATGGCTTCGTGCAGCTCGGGATAGTTCGGGCTTACGAAAAAATAGATCGGTAGCGGGTAATAAAGGGCGATACCGGGGTGAATAACGATCCCCGGTGCCTGCTCATGCATCCAGCTCCATTCCCCGGCGATTTGCCAATAGGCCCGCGGGTAAAGATCAAAGCGTTCAGCCGACAGCATGCGATGAAGTGTCTTGTAGCGGCCAAGGATTACATTAAAGCCATTGTTTATCAGGATTTCGCTGTCGGGCCATCCCAGGCCCTGACCCATCGAAAACGTACGGAGGTCGTCAAGCGTTCTGACGCTATCAAGCGCGTCAATTGACTGGGCGCGAAGCATGAAAAGTCGCAAACCGGTTGTGCCAAGATAGATCGGGACGTAGGCAGCCAGAAGCTTTTCTTCTCGTTCGTTATTGGCACCAAAGAAGACTGTGTTGATCTGATCGCCAGTCTGCAGCATCGAAATCCGTCGCGCTTCGGTCGGGTAGTCCATGCAGACCGGTGTGATCTTGGTGTTCGCGTTGCTCAGGCGAACAGCAAGGCGCAAAAGATCCATATGGTATTCCGAATAATCTTCCCAGCTTACGCGGCCTTTGCAGAATTTGGACGACGTATCCATCGGAACGCGGATATCAGGCAGCGCAGATGTTTTGATTTGATCGGTTTCGGATCGACTGTTGGCAGGCGAAACGTTCGGAGCTGATTGGGCATGGGTGCCTATGGTGCCAAACAGGACTGAGATGACAAAGACAACAAGCATTCTTGCATTTGCCATCGCTGTATTCCTGCTTGTGATCAAAACCAAACAACGTCCGTTAGAGAAAGCGGGGTGGAAAATGGGAGTTTCGCGTGTTCGCTGTTGCGAGGGACCAACTTTTGGGTGGGGCGTACTATATATCGGTATGGTTTATTGCGACGCAATTACTTTAGCGCATCGTGTCAGCGGTGGAAATACCGTCATCTTGCATAATGCTTCGGTTGGATCGAATCGCGCGAAAACATCACAGGCCGGGCGATTTGTCAGACTTTTCAGCCGAAGGGAAATTCGAGGATCTTTGCAGAATCGTCGTAGCAGATTCCAACAATTCGGCAAAATTGCCGAATCTTGTGTGAATTGCAGCGCGGCTATCTTGATTTCCCCATCGCGCGCTTAAAAATCGGCATCATAATACCGGTTTGTCGACCCGCTCCGGCGAACCAAGCAAATTAAAACAACCGTCATAACGGATAACACAAAAGGCCATCAGGAAATGTCAGCACAAGAAACCGCACCGGAAATCGGTGAAATCATCGAAGCAAGCAGCACGGCCGATATCAATGCCAAGGATCTTGAGATGCTTGGCCTGCTTGAAAAGAAAGTGCGCTGGCTTTCAAGCTGGACGATCCATCATGCCAACCATCTGCGCCCGAAGCGCGACGGTATCAAGGTTGGGGGCCATCAGGCCAGCTGTGCGTCGATGACGACCCTGATGACAGCTCTTTATTTCAATGTTCTGCGCCCGCAGGACCGGGTTGCCGTCAAGCCGCATGCAAGTCCGGTATTTCACGCGATCAATTACCTGTTTGGCCGCCAGAGCAGGGAAAAGCTTGAACACTTCCGCTCGTTCGGTGGCGCGCAATCCTATCCGTCGCGCACCAAGGATGGTGATCAGGTTGATTTCTCGACCGGCTCCGTCGGCCTGGGTGCCGCGGTGACGAACTTTGCAGCCCTGACGCAGGATTACCTCCGCTACAAGGACATGCTGCCCAAGGGTGAAACGCCCGGTCGCATGGTCGCCCTTGTTGGCGATGCCGAACTGGATGAAGGCAACATCTATGAGGCGCTGCTTGATACCTGGAAGCACGACATTCGCAATGTCTGGTGGGTGATCGACTATAACCGCCAAAGCCTTGATGGCATGATTGATGCCCATCTGTTCCGCGTGATTGGCCGGTTCTTCCGCGCAGTTGGCTGGAACGTGATTACCATCAAATATGGCCGCAAGCTGCATGATGCCTTTGCCAAGCCGGGTGGTAAGTCATTGAAGAAATGGCTTAATGATGTGCCCAACGACATCTATTCGGCCCTGACCTTCCAGGGCGGGGCGGCATGGCGCAAACAGATTACATCGGACATGGAAGGCGACAATGCGCTGGCAAGTCTGCTGGGCGACTATGACGATGATCAGCTTCATGATCTGATGACCAATCTGGGCGGGCATTGCATGGAAGCGGTTCTGAGCGCCTTTGAGTCTGTACCCAATGACAAGCCGACCGTGTTTGTTGCCTATACCGTCAAGGGCTATGGCACCCCGCTTCAGGGGCACAAGGACAACCATGCGGGACTGATGAATGTGCCGCAAATGGATGCCTTCAAGCTGCAAAACAAGGTCGCCGACGGGGAGGAATGGGATATCGCGGCTGGCCTTGATATCAGTGCCGATGCCCTTCGCGACTATATCGCCAGCGCACCGTTTAATGATGATGCCCCGCGCAACAAGTCGGCCAAACACATCACCATCCCCGAAATGCCCTATGCACGTGCGGAAACATCCAGCACGCAGGAAGTCTTTGGCAAGATTTTGAACGAACTGGCCAAAATGAAGGACAGCGATCTGTCGGACCGGATTGTGACCACGTCCCCCGATGTGACGGTTTCGACCAATCTTGGCGGGTTTGTGAACCAGCGCGGTCTGTTTGGCCGCGAAGAACTGGCCGATCAGTTCAAGGAACGCAAGGTCCCCTCGGCCCAGAAATGGATCAGGTCGCCGAGCGGCCAACATGTTGAGCTTGGCATTGCCGAAAACAACCTGTTCCTGAACCTGGCTGCACTCGGCCTGTCGCACAGTCTGTTTGGGGAGCGCCTGTTCCCGATTGGCACGCTTTATGATCCGTTCATTGCCCGTGGTCTCGATGCGCTGAACTATGCCTGCTATCAGGATGCGCGTTTTATGGTCGTGGCAACACCAAGCGGCATAACGCTGGCACCGGAAGGCGGGGCGCATCAGTCGATCAGCACGCCGATGATTGGTATGGGCCAACCTGGCCTGACCAGCTTTGAGCCAAGCTTTGGCGACGAACTGGCCGCGATCATGGGCTGGTCATTCGAGCATATGCAGGATCCCGAAGGCGGTTCTATCTACCTGCGTTTGTCAACCAAACCGCTGTCACAGCCGGAACGTGACCTGTCGGAGTCCGAAAAGACCGAAATTATTTCGGGTGGTTACTGGCTACGCAAGCCGGGTGCGGATTGCAAGATGGCGATTGCCTATTGCGGTGCCATGGCACCCGAAGCAATTGCCGCATGGGAAAAGCTGTCTGAAGATCATCCGGGGCTTGGCCTGCTTGCCGTGACGTCGACAGACCGCCTGTATAACGAATGGCAGGATCTTGAACGTGCCCGTCTTGAAGGCAAGGCGGATGGCAAAATGGCCCATGTTGAAAACCTGCTTAAACCTCTGGCCGATGATGCCCGCCTTGTGACGGTGATTGATGGTCATCCGGCCGCCCTTGCGTGGCTTGGTGGTGTGCGCGGTCATGCGGTCGCGCCGCTTGGCGTGAATGCCTTTGGCCAGTGCGGGGACAGCATCGCGCTTTATGATCATTACCAGATCGGAACCGAGGCTATCCTGCGCGCCGCAAAGCGTTGGGATTAATCGTAAATTCCCAAAACATCAGACTTGAAATCAAGGAGGGCAAACTGCCCTCCTTATTTGTATGAGTTTTTGCAAGGCGGGGCAGGATCGGATAGAGCTTTCTAGTCAATAAAACACAAAACTGTTTGCCTTGAAGGAACGCCCCACCGATGCAAGAAACCGTCACGCTGACAATCAAAGACGCCGAAAAGCTGAGCCTTGCTGTGCTTGAAAATAACGGCTTTGGCAAAGAGCATGCTGGCGCAATCATGCGCAGTGTGGTGGCCGCCCAGATCGATGAATGCCATTCGCACGGGCTTTACCGCCTGATGGGATGTGTGCAGACCGCGCGGAATGGCGGGCTTGATACCCATGCGATGCCAGAAATTATTGATCAGGCGCCAGCCATTACGCGGGTCAATGCGCACAAGGGATGCTCGCTGCTTTCCTTTGAAAAGGCATTGCCGATGTTTGTCGAAAAAACCCGCCATTGCGGTATTTCGGTTCTGGCAATCAATAACTGCTTCCATTTTTCGGCCCTGTGGCCAGAGGTCGAGCAGATTTCTGCCCACGGTCTGGTCGGGATGGCGATGACACCGACCCATGCCTTTGTCGCGCCAGCAGGCGGAACCAAGCCGCTTCTGGGCACCAACCCGATTGCCTTTTCATGGCCGCGTCCGGGCAAAACGCCCTACACGTTTGATTTTGCCACCAGCATGATCGCGCGCGGCGAAATCGAATTGCACCGTCGCGCGGGCAAGCCGATTCCTGAAGGCTGGGCGATTGATGAAAACGGTGATCCCACCACCGATGCGACCAGGGCGCTCGAAGGGGCGATGCTAACCTTTGGCGGGCACAAGGGATCAGCACTTTCGACCATGATCGGTTTGATGGCGGGGCCGTTGATCGGTGATGTGCTTGGGCATGAAACCCATGCCGCATCCGAAGATGCGCCGGGTAAGCCGCATCATGGGGAAATCATCATCGCCTTTAGTCCGGAAACATTCCTTGGTGCTGATGCGCAAAAGCATCTTGATCACGCCGAAGACTTGTTTGAGGAGATCGTAAAACAGGGCGCGCGCCTGCCATCGCAACGCCGGTTTGAAGCCCGTGAACGCAGTCAGACAAACGGGGTGACGATCCCCAAGGCCCTGCATGACGAGCTGTTGGCCTTGACGGAGCAACAATAATACAGGGCGTTGTGCTTGGATCAGATTTTATGACTCAATCTTTTTTCAAGGGGTACGCCGTGATGGGCTTGCAATGTCCCCAATTGTCGTACAACTCACGCAGCATGCATCCAAAAGCGTGATTTGATGCAATGTAAGCTGGAAGGGCGTTCGTCATGGAATATCTGATGTTGCTCGGCGGTTTGGCCGGGCTTTTCTTTGGGGGTGAATCCCTGGTGCGCGGCAGTGTTGGTATCGCCCGCAAGCTTTCCATGTCATCGCTTCTGATTGGTTTGACGGTGGTTGGTTTCGGGACATCGACGCCGGAGCTTCTTGTGTCATTGGATGCTGCTTTGCGCGGTGTACCTGATATCGCACTTGGCAATGTGATCGGGTCCAATATTGCGAACATCTTGCTGATTGTTGGTGTCTCTGCGGTGGTTTGGCCCATTGTGGTATCTGGCGGCACGCTTGTTCGCGATACCGCTGTGATGCTTGGTGCTGCTGCCGTGCTGGTGCCGTTCTTTGCGCTTGGTGACCTGGGCCGTGTCGCCGGCGGGTTTATGTTTGCGGCATTGATTGGTTATCTGGTGTTTGCCTATCGCCAGTCGCGTTCGGAACCCGCGTCATCGACGGATCTGCCCGAAGCGGTTTCAAATGTCTGGCTGTCAATTGTCTGGGTTGTCGCGGGGCTGGCCATGCTGATGGTTGGCGCCCATTACCTTGTGGACGGGGCGGTGACCATCGCGCGCACCTTTGGTGTGTCCGAAGCCTTTATCGGGCTTACGATTGTTGCGGTTGGTACGTCCTTGCCGGAACTTGCGACATCGCTGATCGCCGCATTGAAGAAGCAATCCGAAATCGCGATTGGCAATATTATCGGTTCGAACATTTTCAACATCCTGGGGATTCTTGGCCTGACAGCGGTTGTGTCCCCGATTCCGGTCGCGGACCGGTTCCTGATGTTTGATTTGCCGGTGATGATTGCGGTTTCGATTGGCCTGACGCTGATGCTTCGCCGTCCACAGATTGGCCGGATACCCGGCATCATCATGCTGGTGCTGTATGCCGGATATGTCTGGGCGGCACAGTAGAGAGACTACTATGCGTCGCAGGCGGCTACTAGCTGTTTGAGCCGGGCAAAGATTACAAGATTGCGGTCGCTTGTTACGGCGATAGCATCGCACTTTATGATTACTATCAGGTAGGCGCCGACGCCATCCTGCGTGCCGCAAAGCGTTGGGATTGGCTGAGTTTAGATCGTCTGTTTGGTTTAGAAGTAGCTCCGACGAGAAGACTCAGGATCCTCAAGCATTCGGTCGTCTTTAATGGTGAGTAATGTGAGTATCTCCTCTTTGGATATTTTTATGGTCTGCTCATACATTTCAAATTGCTGTGCGTCGTAGTTGTCGAACCAAGCATCGGCGCCGATAAGGTGGGGGCGCTTTTCATTCTGCGCTTGACCGAAAAGTACATCAAAGGCCCCAGAATCAGGGTCCAACTCAGTTTTCGGAAACCATCTCTGATGAAAGCTCTTTGACCGAGCAAACCACTGACGACCGGAGTGTGAGTGGCAAACTAACATACTTGGCCAGTAGTCTTGTTCTACCAGTCGCAGCGCTGTTGCGGACAAGCTGCAACTAAAATCATTCGCTATGCTCTCAATTACGGAGAAATTGAACTTTGTGTATTCAAGAACGCGAGGTTTTAGAAGGTAGTTTGGTAGCAGCAATGATGCAGCATAAGTATTTGCCTGATTCTCGGTGATTTTCCTCAAATTTGGGTTATGCTCTTCGACCCTGCATCGTAGTCTTTGACCGCGATGATGATGCCAGTGACCGAGCTCATGAGCTATTGAGAACCTCTGTCGAGTTTTGCTTCGACTTCTATCGATAGAGATTATCGCCTTGTCGCGATAACCGAGGATGTCTGCTTCGCAACCGTCGAGGTCGCAGAACCGAATGTATGCCCCTTGATCAAATGCAATTGCATCGAGGTCAATTTCATCGGGTTCAGTTATCCCAAGAGAGAGAAGTAGTTGTTCTGCAGGGTCTGGGTTAGCCATAACTGGCCTCAATTCTCTGGATCAATTAAGCCTAGCTCGACGAGTTGATGGTATTTCCTTTCAATTTCTGCATCGCTAAGTTCGTCGCTTGTCTCATTTCTTGCTGCGACGGATAGCTCACTGTTTTTTAAAGCTTCAGATACCACTAAACGAGCTTTGGCGATGTCAATCACTCCCACTGGTAGCCTTGGCGCAGACGAACTATGCAGGCGATCTCTTGCGGTTTGTAGACGAGCTTTTCTTTTTTTAAGCAAGGTTTGTTGATAAAGCTCTCGCATTCTATTTGGGATCGAAACGAGATCATCGCCTGCTTCCTCAGCCTCTGCGACGATATCCTCATCTGACGTAGAGAAGAGATCGTCTAACATAAAATCTGCTAGTAAGAGCAATCGTTGCTGCTCATCGCTTCTGTTGTCAGTCATAGTTTGAATCCGTTCTGGCTGGCTTTGTTGATGGTTCTTCGTATTTTTCTTCTTTTGCTGTTGAACTGAGTATCATCCAACTCGGACAGTGCTTGCAGCTCTGCGCGGCTCTCGCCTTCGAGTATACCTAAAACCATTAGTTGGGCAGTTTCGTCGTCTGCAAACAAATTGATTAGCTTTTGTTCAAGCTCTTGATTTTCTTGCTTGTTTGAAAGCATGTTTTCAGGTGATGGGTCTTGTCCGCTGAGCTCAAATGAACTTGTTTCATCATTCAGCGAGATAGTAGCTTGGATGTTTTCAATTTTCTCAGATTCCCCATTTGCAATACTTCTGATGGTGTTAGCAATGAACAACGCTACACCAACATCTTTGGGGCACTTCCTCGTTCCGGAAAGGGCACGGAATAACGCTTCTTGAACGAGGTCATCTGCACTCATGAATGATCGACGACATACCTGTTGGTAGAACGCTGCTGCTTTCCTAATTCTTGTCCAATCAGCATCTGAAAATGCGGCGATAGCATTTTCGAGCTCTTCTTGGGACAGAACTGATTGTTGATCATTGCCGTCCATAAGGCCCTCACCCTCCGTGGTCTCATAGACCTATGCGGAAAAAAAACAGGTTTACGGACATCTTTTGTCCGAGGCGTATGGCGACTTCCGCATAGGAGTCTGTAGGCGGGTTTTCCGGCTACGTAACTCTCGGACGGAGAAGACTAATGATTTACTCGATCAACTATGACTTGAAACGCCCAGGGCAAAATTACAACGAACTGTATGACGCAATCAAGGGTTGCGGCGGATGGTGTCACTTCTTGGACTCTCATTGGCTGGTTGACACAAACCTTTCAGCTTCAGACATCTGGGCAAGGTTAAAGCCGCATGTCGATGCCAATGATCTTTTCTTCATCAGTGGTGTCACCAAGGATTACAGTGGTTGGTTACCTCAGAAAGCTTGGGATTGGTTAAACAGCCGCCAGAATAAAATGGCTGCATAACTCGAGGACAGACACATGCCTGGCAAAAATCAGTATGTGGTCAGGAACGGAGAAAATTGGGGTGTGCGTGCGGAGAGGGCTGAACGCTTGACTAAGAGTTTCGCTACTCAAAGTGAAGCAATCGACTTTGCCCGATCGATCGCGCGTAACCAGTGTTCTGAACTACGTATTCAGAGTCGGAACGGTACATTCCGGGAAGCCTGGAGTTACGGGAATGATCCGTTCCCTCCAAAAGGCTGATATAAAAAGAACAATGAAAGGTTGGGTAGCGCCGCAAAGTTATTTGCCAATGGCTTGGCGGCGTTCCCTAAAATCGACAGGGTCTTGTTGCGTCAGAAAAACGCCTGCTTTATGCCATCGATGATGAACTGAACCGCAAGGGCGGCCAGGATCATGCCAAGCAGGCGTGATACCACGGTGGCCACCGTCGGGCTGAGGCGTTTGGCAACGACGTTTGCCAGCAGGAAGAAGACAAAGGCGATCACCATCACGACGGCGACCACGCCAATGACGCTGGCCTGCATGGCGATGTTGTCTTCGAATTTGCCCATCAGGAGCATCACGGACGCAATCGCACCGGGGCCTGACAGGAACGGGATCGACATCGGGAAGATGGAGATATCATCGGCCTCGTCATCGGGGATCGTGACATCACCGTTTGATGTGGTCGCGCTGGCTTTGGTTTTTGTCTTTGGCTTTTCTGTCTCGTGGTCTTCTTCTAGTTCCTGATGGACCTGTTCAGCGCGCTCATTGCGTTTCTGGCTGCGCTTTTCAAACAGCATTTCAAGCGCGATCAAAAACAGCAACGTGCCCCCGGCAATGCGGAAGGCGGGCATGTGAATGCCAAACACACCAAGCAATCCTTCGCCGATCAGGGCAAAGGCCGCAAGAATAAAGAAGCTGGTCAAGCACGCACGGATCGCCATGCGCCGGCGATGCGCTGCACTGGTGCCTTGGGTCAGGACAATGAAGACCGGTACCAGACCCAACGGGTCGATAATCACAAACAACGTGACAAAGACCGGGATCAGATCATTGAGCATATCAAGGCTTGGCATCGGTTCTTCCTGCTTTCGGCGACTGCGCGATGGATGCGTATATTGCGTCTATCTTGGCAGGTAAATGGCTAAATGGGCAGCTCTTTTGCCGTTTTGGGGAAGGCTGTCCTTATCGGCGCCTGCCGCGATTGCGCCCGTAACGCCCAGCACTTTCCGGCCAGTCGACATAATCAACCGGTTTCTTGCGCACCCATTTAACGAACTTGATGATATCGGGATGGGCAAGCAGCTTGTCAGGGCTGCTAAAGTCGCGTGCAAGGGTGGCTTCATCAAACAGGCGGTGGATCATGCGATGGCAAACGCGATGGAGCCATTCGGTTTCAGTGCCGCCCTGTGATTTCGGATGCCAGTGATGGCGATCGACACTGGGACCTGCGACCATCACACGTCCGCAAATCGCGCACTTTCCAAGATCAGAACTATCTGAATTTCCCGGTATTGCCATGGTCGATTATTGTGGCGGCATCCGCCGGTTTTCAAAGAATTTCTGCCAGGTGCCGGGTTTGAGGGCGCGGAGTGCCTTGATCCGTGCACCAACCGATGGATGGGTATCAAGCAAGCTTGGCGGCTGGGTGCTGCGATAGGGCACAAGACCCAGACGTTTGCGATTGATCTGGTCAATATGCAGAAGTGCATCAATCATGTCTTCCGGGCCATTGAGCAAATCACTTGCCCCGTGATCGGCGGCAAATTCGCGGTCGCGGATGACAGCACGCTGAAACAGGAAGCTGATGGTCGGTACGGCACCAAACAGGACAATCATCCAGGCGGGTGGATTGAAGTCACCAAAGATAAAGATCGCCAGACCAAACAGTGCAATCGTCCATGTTGCGCGATACAGCACATCGGTAATCAGCAAGATACGGGTATCGCCATGCCATGCATGGGCGACTTCGTGGGCAAGAATGGCGCGCATTTGACGTGGTGACAGGCCATGAACCGCATCGCTTGAAATGGCGATGGTGGTGTTGTCATTGGTGCCGGTCGTGATGGCATTCACCCCCTTACCCGGCAACAGGAACAATTTTGGTTTGTGGCCAAGCTCTGCGCGTTCGGAAAGCAGGCGGCTCATTTCATGGATCGCGTGATAGTCTTCACCGGAAAGCGGACTGGCGCGCAGCATTTTCATCAGCACCTCAGGCGAGATCATCGGCGAAAGTGCCAGCATCAGGGCAACCGCAATGCCAGCGGAAATCATCATTGATACCCCGCCCAGCATCCATGCGCAGGCGGCAAGCACGCCGATCATGCAGGCCATCAGGCCCCCCGCATGCGAAGCTCCGCCCGGTTGGATGGCGAGAAATCGTTGAATGAAGCCCGGAATCTGCGGGGTGTTTTCAGCCATAAAGTGTTTGCCTGTCGGGGTTTGGTGTGTGGGTCTTGTTCAAAGATAGGGATGATGAACAGTCATTCGCAAACGCAACCTTCGTTGCGATGTGAAAAGTCTATATCAAACAACCTGTTAACGACATTGATTCAGAACAGATTGCATCGTACAGGAGGCAGTCAGGATTGGATGCCCGGTTTTGGGCCTGATTTATGACAGAATTGCACGATCTGATTGCGCGGTAAGGCAATGAAATAAAGGGTTTTGCGGCGAAATCTTAACACATCCTTATATATTCGACTAGAATAGTGGGAGTATGCCATTGGCTAGGTTGCCCGTTGTAGCTTCGTTGCGCGGGTGGTTTGTCATGCGTGATTGGCAATTGGTCAACGGCAACAAATATAAGGGTTCTGCCCGATTTTTCGGGCAGTTGTAGCGGAAGGAAAGAATGGGCCTGTTGGATAGAATCCGGCCAACCCGCAAGACGGATGCGGGACGCGAGGGGGATCGTACCCCGCTGGAACGGTTGTTCTGGCGGTCGATTGCGCTTGTCGGCGGATTCTCGATGGTGATCAACCTGCTTAACATGGTGATCCCGATCTATTCCATGCAGGTATTTGACCGTGTTCTTTCCAGCCGGTCGGTGGATACGCTCGCCCTTCTCACGCTTGGTATCGGTCTTGTTCTGGTCTTCATTGCATCGATGGAGCAACTCCGCTCACGGGTTTTGATCCGGGTTGGGACCGCGCTTGATCTGCGACTGGGTGGGGAGCTGTTTGCCCATGTCGTCCAGCAATCAGCACGCGGCAGTCAGATGCGCCAGCGGCCTTTGCGCGATTTGTATGGCTTGCGCGGTTTTCTGACGGGCAGTGGTCCGTTTGCCCTGATCGATTTCATGTGGGCCCCGGTCTATATCGGGGTGGTGTTCATTTTCGATACCCGCCTTGGCATGGTGGCATGCGGCGGGGCGTTGCTTTTGATCGTCATTGCGATTGCCAACGAAGCAGCCGCGAAAATCTCTGTCGACCGGTCCGAAGAAAGCCAGAACCGCGGCATTGCGCAGGAAGAAACCTATGTCCGCAATGCCGAGGCGATGGAAGCCATGGGCATGACCCAGTCTGCCCGCCAACGCTGGCAGGCAGATCAGTCGGATTCGCTTTATTGGGAAGGACAGGCCAGCCGTCGGGTTGGGACATCGACCACGTTATCGCATTTTGTCCGGCTTGCCATGCAGGTCTGCTTTATCGGTGTCGGGGCCTATCTGGTTCTGTCCGAAAGCATCACGATCGGTATCATGGTGGCATCCATGATCCTTGGCATGCGCGGACTTGCCCCGTTTGATGGTGCGGTGACGGCATGGCGCAGCTGGAACGCTGCGCGCAGTTCGTTTGAGCGCCTTAATAAGATCCTGCTTGAAAAACGCCAGACGGTCCCGGCACCTATGCCGCGCGGTCGTGGCATGGCGGTCAGTGTCGACCGGCTTGTCTTTGCGCCGCCCAACAGCCGCAATGTTCTTTTCAAGGGCTTCTCGTTTAAGGCCGGGCCGGGGCAGATTATTGCAATTGCCGGGTTTAACGGGGTTGGCAAGACCGCCCTTTTGAAGCTGATCATGGGCATCTGGTTGCCCGGTTCCGGGTCGGTGAAACTTGATGACGTCGAAGCGTCACGGGTGGATCGTGCCGAAATGGGGGCGCAGATCGGGTATCTGGCGCAAAACCCGTTCCTGTTCCCGGGTACGATTGCCGAAAATATTGCACGTCTTGGCAATGCGGAAATGCGCGACATCATACAGGCCGCTGAACTGGCTGGTGCACATCAGTTCATCCTTGATCTGCCAGATGGATATGACACGCGGGTAGATCGTGGTGGGCGCAATTTGTCAGGCGGGCAGCGGCAATTGATTGCCTTGGCGGCCGCGCTGTTTTCGCGCCCGCGCTTGTTGCTGCTTGATGAACCGACAACTGCCCTTGATGACAGCGGTGTTGCCCATATCAGCGAATTGATCGAAGTGCTGCGGCGCAATGGCATCACGACCTTCATCGTCAGTCACGAGCGCGGCATTCTTGCACGCGCAGATGCCATCCTTGCCCTTGCCGATGGACAGATTCAGGTGGTTCCGGTCAAGGGCGGCAGTAAGCCGGCGGTGACAAAACCCGCGCCCGAGAATGACGAAATCGCCCGTGGTTTGCCACCGGCGGCGCGTTCGACCGAGGCCGCACCGGATGGCCCGCCATCTGATGGCCAAATGCGCATCACGCCCAAACGGATCGAGGTTCCCAATCCCGATGCGCCGCGTCCGATCGTTGAAAAAAACAGCGCACCAAACAGTCATCCGGCCACGGCCATGAGCGCGCCAGAGGCAGATACTTCGCCTGAACCAGAAATTGAAGAGCTGCCCGAGATTGCCGATTTCGGTTCGACTGGCGAAATCGGTTCGGGTCGGGCCCAGGCCGCCAAGCAGGCAGCGGGGATCGCAAAAGCAGAAATGAAGCCGCAACCGACCCCGGGTGGCACGATGATGACCATGCGCCCGGTCAGCAAAAAGGCGGATGCGACCAAGGGTTCTGCGCGCAGGGATCCAGCAGCACGGCCGTCACGTGAAGCGCGTCCGGCAAGTGCCGCGGATCTTGCATCCAAACGCCCGGAAACAAAGCCAAAAGCACAGCCCGAACGCAGCGCGCAACCTGCCCGCAAACCCGCAGCACAACGCAAAATGAGCGAGGCCGAAGCAATAGCCAAAGCCCGCGAGGAAGCCGCGATGCGCATGCGCAAGGTGCGTGAGGATGCTGAACGTGCTGCGGCCGCGCGTGCGCCGCGCCGCAGGCCATCTGAAGCAACGGAACGTCCGGCAGAACGTGAACCGGCCCGCGCGCAAACGGCCCGTCGTGGACGCCCGCAATTGCGTGTGGTTGAAGGATCGGCCGAGCGCCGACAAGGTGGTGCCTGATGTCTGGTGGTGTGCAACTTCCAAACGCGCGCGAGCTTAGCACCGATGTCAAACCGTTGGTGCGGATCGGCTTTTTAATCCTGTTTTTGGGATTTGGTTCGGTCTTGCTATGGGCAGGAACGGCCGAGGTTAATTCGGCCGCCACTGCCAGTGGGGTTGTCGCGCCATTTTCTGGGCGCCAAAGTGTCCAGCACCTCGAAGGAGGCATCATTCGTGAAATTCTGGTGCGCAACGGCACACGGGTTAAGGCCGGTGAAGTTCTGGTGCGCCTTGATGATACTCGGTCGCGCGCCAGCTATGATCTGCTCAACAACCGCTATCTCAATGCGCTGGCGACCCAGACGCGCCTAGTTGCGGAACGTGCGCAGGATGATTATTTGACTTTCCCGCCGCCACTTGAAGACCCGCGCTATTTCTCGATCACCGATGCGCAGCGGACCTTGTTTGAAAGCCGTCGGAACGCATTTCAGGGTGAGCTTGAGCTGTATGACGAGCGCATCAAGGAATTGCGCCGCGAGATTGTCGGCACGCGTGAACAAAAGATCGCCGCCGAACAGCAGGTCGGGATCGTCAAGGAAGAGCTTGCCATGGTCAAGCCGATGGTGGAGCTCGGCTATGCCAGGCGCACCCGGTTGCTGCAGCTTGAAAGCCGTTTGGTCGAAACCCTTGGCAATATCGGGCGGTTTTCTGCTGATATTGCGCGGATCGAACAACAGATCCAGCAGGTCAAGGCCAGTCAGTCACAGTTGATGCGTGATCATTTGCAGTCGATCAACACTGAACTGCGGGATGTCCAAAGCGAGATTTCCGATCTGAATGAACGCCTGCGTTCGGCAGAGGATATTCTGGTGCGATCCGACATCAAGGCACCGCGCAATGGTACGGTGACCAATATGCAATTCACCACGGTCGGTGGTGTCATTCCGCCCGGTGCACAGGTGCTCGAAATCGTGCCAGCCGATGATCGTCTTGTGATCGAAGCCCGCGTGTCACCAAACGACATCGACGTCGTTTCGGCCGGACTTCCGGTTAACATCCGGGTCACATCGTTCAGCCAGCGCTGGTTTGCACCGGTCAAGGGAACAGTCACTGACGTGTCACCTGACCGTCTGACGGACGCCGAGGGCCGGTCATATTTCCAGGCGATGGTTGAGATTGATGCGGAAAGTCTGGCAGAGCACGAAGGCATGATTCTCTCGCCCGGTATGCCCGCGCAGCTGGAAATCGTAACCGGGGCCAGAACGATTCTGGCGTACCTGTTTTCACCGATCACCACCAGCTTTGATCGCGCATTCCGCGAACAGTAATCACATAAAGAACGTATAGGTCATATCGGGCTGCTCTATATAACCTGACAGATTCTGACAGGCCGGGCTTTCCCCTTCCAAAACGCCGGAAAACATGAGAAAAAGCGCATTAATCACGCCAGAACGAGTCATTTGCTATTGATGATTCGTAGAAATCTAATTTATACTACGGTATAAATTGATTCTGGGGTGGATGTCCGCCGCAGTTACGGTAAAAACAATTCCCATGTAGGGAGTACGCGCTTTGGTCTCGCCCGCCAACCAAGACGATGGTGTTGGAGTAACCGACACCGACATTGATCAGGTACTTGATGACCGCTCGGAAGGGGATTCTGACGCGGTCAAAAATGATTCTGGGTCTGGCTCTTCGGGCGAAGGCAATCCGCAATCCGCAGCAACGCAGGTCTTCACCAACATTCAGAACGTCATCGGCAGTGCTTATGACGACGTTCTGGTGGGCGATGGTGGTGACAACACCCTGGTTGGCGGCGAAGGCGACGACATTCTCGAATCGGGCGAGGGTGAGGATGTTGTTACCGGCGGTGATGGGCGCGATACCTTTGTGCTCAAAAGCGGGTTTGAGCAAACCACAATTACCGATTTCAACGTTAACGAAGACGAATTGGCGCTGAGCGATCTTGGCGTTGATAGTGTCAGCGAGCTGATGGCGCTGGTCGACGAGGATGCGGCGGGCAACGCGTTCATCGTCTTTTCAACCGGCGACAAGGTCGTTTTCGAAGGCGTTTCGAAGGCAGAGCTTGCCAATTTAACGCTGGTTGACGTCCCGCAAATCAACGAAGTGTCTGTCGCGTCCGAGGGCGGGGATGCGACTTCGGCTGAGGGTGAAGCCAATGTCATCGAAGGCGGCGAAGGTGATGACACCATCTTTGGTTCTGATGGTGATGACGTCATTTCATCGGGCGGCGGAACGGACAACATCGATGGCGGTGCGGGTGAAGATACCCTGTCATTCGATGGGGCTTCAGATGGCGTACGCGCTGATATTTCGCAGGGATCCTCGACGGATGCCACTGGCGCAAATCGTACTTCCTTTGAAAATATTGAAAACCTGCGCGGCACATCAGGCAATGATGTTCTGACCGGCGACTCGGGCGACAACAGCCTGTCTGGCGGCGACGGTGACGATACCTTTGCTGTCAGTGACGGATCGGACGTTATTGACGGTGGTGCTGGCGAAAATACCCTTGATTACAGCGGGTCTGATCAGGGTGTTGAAGTCAATTTCGACTCCGGTGCCGGTCGCACTAGTGGTGCAGAGGATACGTCTGCGCAAAGTGATTCCGGTTCGACAACCGATGACTCTGCAGGCAGCGACACGACAGGTGATTCTGGCACGGGCGAAACGGAAACCGGCAGTGCAGAAAGTGGTTCCGATGGATCTGACGGAACCGGCACGACGGATTCTACGGATTCTGATGCGACGACCGGTGAAACGTCAGGGGATGCCACCACAGGTGCCTCGGACAGCGAAACTAGCGGTCAGACAGACAGCAGCAGTGGCAGCGACGCAACGGGTTCCGGTGAAACCACTTCCGGTGATTCTGGAACCGACAGCGGCTCAACAGGCTCAACTGACACCGGGGAAGATAGCGCCGCAGGTGAGAGCACTTCTGGTGGTGCAGATAGCACCACCGGCAGCGGCGACACTGGCGATGCCGGCTCTGAGACCGAAACCGGCACCGGATCCGGTGACGCAACCGGGACCGATGAGACCAGTGGGCAGACAGATAGTTCAGATGGTGGAACCACAGGTGCGTCGAACGGTACGGACAGCACCAGCGATGAAACTGCATCCGGGTCGGAATCCACCGGTGAATCCGGTTCTGACGCCACTTCCGGCGGTGAAGAAACATCAGGAACCGAGGGTGGTGACACCGTAACCGGTTCTGAAACCGAAACCGATACGGGCACGGAAAGCGGATCGGAATCGACTTCCGGAAGCGAAACCACCGGCGGCGATGCTACTGGTGGCGAGACGACGGGTGGCAGCGGTTCTGACAGCACATCGGGTGCCAGCGGTGAAGATACCCTTGGTACAGGTGATCCGGCTTCCGACACATCTGGTGGCGATGTTGAGGCCGGCGGGACAGATACTGGCAGCACTGACACCAGTGAAACCGACGGCGAAGTCTCCGGGCAGCCGGTAGACAGTACGTCTGGTGACGAGACGACCGGTGGTGAAACTTCCGGTGCGGGCGGTGCAGGCACTTCTGGCGCGGAAACTGGCGGTGAAGAGACGTCTTCGGGCGACACGACCTCGGGTGAAAGCGGCGCAGAAACCACCGGTGAAGCAGGTGGTACAGAAACCCAGACAGGTGAAACCAGCCAGACCGAAGAAGAAAACACGACGTCCGGTGCCCAGGCTGGTGCCGGGACCGGTTCGGATACGACCACGTCTTCGGAAAGTGAACAGACGACTGGCGAAGCCACTGATGAAACGACCGCGGAAACCGGTAGTGACACATCCGGTGAAGGGCCGACAGATTCCGGTTCGCAAACCACCGATTCTGGTAGTGAAACAACATCCGGCTCTGATGCCGGCAGCGCGGACGCCTCCGGCGAAGACGCCACGGCTGACAGCGAAACCGATGCGGGTGCAGAAGCTGGCGCCTCTGCTGGTGAAACGACCGGGGATTCTTCTGGCGAAACCACCGCAGGCGATGACGCGACGGATGCGAACGCGACCGGCGAAGGCGATGCTGAAACCGGGTCTGGCGTAACCGATGCCGATGATGGTGACGCAACCGCGTATGACAATACGCCGACTGCCGGCGCCGATGTGGTGCAGGGCGGCGATGACGCTGACGTTCTGGGCGGTGGTGCAGGTGATGACACCCTTCAGGGCAATGGCGGCGATGACACGCTGGAAGGCAATTTCGGCAACGATCTGTTGCAGGGTGGTGCCGGTAATGACGTTCTGCGTGGTGAAAACGGTCAGGATATCCTGCAGGGCGGTGACGGCAGCGACAGCCTGTTTGGCGGCGCCGATGATGACGTTTTGCAGGGCGGTGCCGACGACGATCTTCTGGTTGGCGGTGACGGCAATGACGTCATGGCTGGCGGATCGGGTGACGATTTCATGCGTGGTGGTCAGGGTGATGACCACATTCAGGGCGGTAGCGGCATTGATACTGCCAGCTATAGCGACGCAGAAAGTGGTGTTACGGTCGACCTGTCCAATGAAACTGCGACAGGTGGTGCTGGTAACGACGTCGTCCAGATGGTCGAAAACGTTATCGGCTCCGACTATGACGATCATATTACCGGCGATGATGCCGATAACGTTCTTGAAGGTGGGGCTGGCATCGACACCCTGACCGGTGGTGCAGGTGATGACACCCTGACCGGTGGCACGGGCGAAGATGATTTCGAGCTAACCGAGAATTTCGGCAACGATACGATTACCGACTTTACCGGTTCAGAAGACATTGTTGATCTGTCGAAGCTTGGCATTCAGGACTTTGCAACCCTGCAAACCATGATGTCCGATGACGGTAACGGCAATACTGTTATCGATTTCGGTGACCAAGGCACCCTGACCCTTGAAGGTGTTAGCAGCGATAGCCTGACGGCGGAAGATTTCCGTGGTTTTGGCCGCATCTTTGAAAGCGAAGACGACGATGTCGGTACCGGAACTTCCGGCAACGACGCAGTCTATGGCTATGGCGGCAACGACACCCTTGATGGTGGCGATGGCGATGACGTTGTTTCGGGTGGCTATGGCGACGATACGGTTTCGGGCGGTGCTGGTAACGATACCCTGCGCGGTCAGGAAGGCATTGATACGGTTGATTATTCCGGCGCCAATGGCGGTGTTCAGGTCGATCTTGAAGCCGGAACAGCGACGGGCGCCGATGGCGACGATGTCCTTGATCGCATCGAAAATGCGACGGGTTCGGGCTATGACGACGAACTTTACGGCGACGACGGCGTCAATGTCCTGAATGGCGGCGCCGGAGATGACACGCTTGTCGGGCGCGGTGGCAATGACACCCTTGATGGCGGTGCCGGCGATGACCTGTTCCTTGGTGAAGATGGCGAAGACATCATCATTGGTGGCGAAGGCAGCGACACCCTTGATTTGAGTGCGCGCGAAGGCGGGCAGGAAGTCATTCTGGGTAGCGGCACAGCGCGTGACAGTGATTCCGGCGAAACTGATACCCTGCGAAGTGTCGAAAATGTCATTACCGGTGCTGGCGACGACACGGTTTTTGCCTCTGCAGATGACAACGTCATTTCGACCGGTGCTGGCGACGACATTGTGCGTGGTGTTGGTGGCAACGATACAGTCGACGGCGGCGAAGGCACTGATACGATCGGTTTCGGCGATGTGACGGGTCTGAATGTCGATCTTGCAAACGGCACGGCGACGTCCGATTCCGGTACGGCGCGGATTTCCAACTTTGAAAATGTCGCTGGTTCCGCGAATAACGATGTAATTTCCGGTGATGACGCCGCCAATACCCTTTCGGGTCTGGGGGGTGATGACATCCTTTCAGGCGGCGGTGGTAATGACGTGCTGTCAGGTGGCGCTGGCAATGACACCATTTCCGGTGGCAGCGGCGATGACGTGATGTCGGGCGGCGAAGGCAATGACACCGTCGACTACACCAACGTTGATGGCGGTGTTACCGTTGACCTTGCCGGTGGCACAGCGACCGGTGATGGTGATGACACCATTTCAGGATTTGAAAACGTAGTTTCCGGCTCCGGCGATGATGTCGTCTATGGCAATAATGACGACAACATCATTGATACCGGTGCGGGCAACGATACTGTCTTTGGCAGTGACGGTGATGACACCCTTATCGGTGGCGAAGGCAATGATACGCTAAGCTATAATTCCGGTGCGGACGATCCTGGTGCAGGTGTCACAGTCGATCTTGAAAAAGGAACGGTCACTGGCAACAACTTCACCGACCAGATTTCCGGTTTCGAGGAAATAGAGGGTAGTGCCGCCGCCGACACCATGCTTGGCAGCAGCGGCAATGATAGTTTTGCCGCTGGCGCCGGCGATGACACCATTGATGGTCGTGGCGGTGACGACACGCTCAGCGGTGGTTCCGGCGCAGATACCTTTGTGGTCACCTCCGATAGTGGCAATGATCTGGTTACCGATTTTGACCCGGCCAATGATATCATTGATATTCAGGGTATTGATGGTCTTGAGCTGTTCTCTGACATCGCCGATTTCATCGGTGAAGATGCAGCAGGCAATGCCACGATCACGGTTGGCGATGCTGTCATCACGCTTGAAGGTGTAAACCCCGATAGCCTGACCTTCGCCAACTTCAAGGGTATCCGTTCGCTTGAAGGTACCGAAAACAAGGACATTCTTTTCGGTACAGACCGCAGCGATGTGATCACCGCCAAGGAGGGCGCCGACACGGTTTCCGGCGGCGCAGGCAATGACACGATTGATGGTGGTGACGGCAACGACTTCATCTCCGGCGGAACGGGCACGGATACCATCACCGGTGGCGCCGGCGATGACGTGGTCAATGGTGGTGCGGGAAGCGATGACCTTGATGGTGGCGAAGGCAACGATACGCTGAGCTATCAGGGGGCTGCGGGTGGCGTCGAAGTCGATCTTGAAACCGGTCAGGCAACAACGGGTGCAGACTCCGATACGATTGCCAATTTCGAAAATGTCACTGGCTCGACCTCCGACGATATTTTGTCAGGCGACGACAATGCCAACATTCTGAATGGCGGCAGCGGCAACGACGTTCTATCTGGCCGTGGCGGAGATGACGTGCTCAACGGTGGTGCCGGCAACGACACCATGTCGGGTGGTGCAGGTGATGATGTGCTTTCCGGTGGTTCCGGCTCGGATACCGTTACCTATGCAGACGCATCTGGTGGTGTTGAGGTTGACCTTGCTTCTGGTGCCGTATCGGGTGCGGAGGGCAATGATACCCTAAACTCGATTGAAAACGTCATCGGTACGGAATTTGACGATATTCTTACCGGTTCCGACGCCAACAACACCATCCAGGCTGGTGCAGGCGATGATACCATCAACGCTGGCTCTGGTAATGATGTTGTTTCTGGCGGCGAGGGTGCTGATACCTTTATCTTCGGCGATGAAGGTGGCCAAACAGTCATCACAGATTTCGATCCGTCAGAGGACAAGATCGATCTTTCTGGCTTTGATGTTCCGAACTTCGAAGCGCTCAAGAAGATGCTTGGCACCGATGACAGCGGCAATACGGTCATCACCGCCAACAACAAAACGATTGTTCTTGAAGGTGTCTCTCCGGAAGATCTAACAGCGGATAACTTCATTGATATCGACTCCCTCGGAGCAACCGATGGCGACGATATCTTGCAGGGGTCTGACGCCGCCGAAATCATTGACGGTCTGGCAGGCAATGACACCATCAATGGTGGTGCTGGCGAAGACACCATCTTCGGTAACAGCGGCGACGACACGATAAGCGGTGGCGCCGGTCAGGATGTGATCGATGGCGGCGACGGCGAAGATACAGTTGATTACTCTGCCGGTGGTGGTGTTTCAGTCAATCTGGAAACCGGTATCGGCGGCGAAGATACCCTGACCAATATCGAAAACGTCATTGGTTCCGATCAGAGCGACACGCTCATCGGGGATAGCGGTGCGAACACCCTGTCCGGCGGTGCCGGTCGTGATGTTATTTCCGGTGGTGACGGTGACGACGCATTGCTTGGTGGTGATGGTGACGACACCCTGTCGGGCGGTGACGGCGATGATGCCGTACTCGGTGGCGCTGGCAACGACACACTGTCCGGTGGCTTGGGGAATGACGCCATCGTGGGTGGTGAAGGCTTTGATACGGCCGATTACAGCGATGCGGACGGTTCGGTTACTGTTGATCTGTCGGCAGGGACTGCAAGCGGTGCTGCGGGCAACGATACGCTCGAAGGCATTGAAAGCATCCGCGGCTCTGATCACGCTGATACCCTGATCGGGGATGACGCGAACAACACCCTTTCTGGTGGTGCTGGTGACGACATCCTTGACGGCGGTGCCGGTGACGATCTGCTGGTTGGTGGTGCGGGAAGTAACACTATCGAAGGCGGCGCTGGCAATGACACCGTCACTTACGAGGGTGGCAGTGCGATCAATATCGACCTGTCGGAAGGAACGGCAACCGATGCCGATGGCACAGACAGCATCAGCGGTGTTGAAAACGTTATCGGGTCAGGCCAGGCCGACACCATCACGGGCGACGCTGGCGACAACATCATCAATGCCGGTGCCGGTGCAGACACCATCACCGGTGGCGGTGGCGACGATACGCTGACCGGTGGTTCAGGTGCGGATGTCTATGTCGTCGGACCAGATGATGGTACCGATACCATCACCGACTTTGCGGTTGGCGAAGACCAGATTGATATCCGTGCTCTGGGTATTGATACCTATGGCGAGCTCTACGAGAACATGTCCGAAAACGAAAACGGTGACCTTGTCATTGATTTCGGTGAAGGCACGTCGATGGTGCTCGAAGGTGTCAGCCTTGATGAGATCACCGCAGACAGCTTTATCGGTGTGCGTGACATTGTTGGCACCTCAGGTGATGACACCATTTCGGGTACCGATGGCCAGGACACCATTTCGGGCCTTGATGGTAACGATACCATTTACGGTCTCGAAGAGAATGACAGCATCTTTGGTGGGGCTGGCGACGACACCCTGAACGGTGGTTCTGGCGTTGACATCCTTGATGGTGGCGACGGCGTTGATACGGTCGACTATTCAGACGAGACCGGTGACATCGCGGTCAACCTTCAGGCAGGAACAGCATTCGCCGCAAGCGGCAATGATACAATCCGCAATGTTGAAAACATTGTGGCCGGGGCAGGCAATGATACGTTGACCGGCTCTGACGCGGACAACATTCTTGTCGGCGGCGAGGGCGACGATACCCTTGAAGGGCTTGGTGGGGACGACACCCTGTCCGGTGGCGACGGTAGCGACACTGCAAGTTACGCCAATGCCACGGGTGGTGTGACGGTTGATCTTGCTGCGCAAACCGCAAGTGGTGCGGCGGGGGAAGATACCTTTGAAAGCATCGAAAACGTTACCGGTTCAGCCCATGCCGATACACTGTCTGGCGATGACGGCGACAATATAATTGATGGTGGCGTCGGCAACGACAGCCTGATTGCCACCGAAGGCGATGATGTTCTGCGCGGTGGTTCCGGTATTGATACCGTTGACTACGGCAATGCGACTGGCGGCATTACAGCCGATCTCGCGGCCGGTACGGTTTCTGGGCTTGGCAATGATCAGATCCAAGGCATCGAGAACCTGAACGGGTCTGACTATGACGATACCATCACTGGTGGTCAGGGGAATAACATCCTGTCGGGTGAGGATGGCGATGACATCCTGTCGGGCGGTGGCGGCAATGACATACTGCTGGGTGGTGCGGGTGACGATACCCTGAATGGCGGACTGGGCAGTGACCTGATTGATGGTGGCGACGGTATTGATACCGTTGATTACTCTGATGCCGAAAGCGGCGTTACCCTTGATCTTGGAACTGGCAAAACGGACTCGGCAACCGGTGACACGGTTCTGAATGTCGAAAATGCCATCGGTTCGGGGCTGGATGATACGATTACCGGTTCGGATGCGGACAACACCATTCTGACTGGTGCCGGCGATGATACCATCAACGGCAGTGCTGGCGACGATGTCATTGACGGTGGTGCCGGGCAGGACGTTGTTGATTACAGCAACAGCGAAACCGGTGTTGATGTCGACCTTGAAGCCGGTTCGACTGACAAGGCCGACGGTACGGATCTGTTGAGCAACATCGAAGATGTGATCGGCTCGGATGCCAATGACAGCATCGGTGGTTCGGATGCAGCCAATACCCTGTCGGGCGGGGCTGGTGACGATACGATTGATGGCCGCGCTGGCGATGACGTAATTTCCGGTGGTGCGGGTGATGACACCCTGTCGGGTGGTGAGGGGACCGATACCCTTGATTATTCCGAGGCAACCGGGGCGCAGAACATTGATCTTGCTGCCGGGACCGCAACCGGTGCCGATGGCAACGATACCCTTTCCGGTTTCGAAAATGTCACCGGTACAGAATATAACGACACCATCACCGGTAACGAAGCCGATAACGTAATCGATGGCGGTGCCGGGAACGACATGCTGACCGGCGGTGCCGGCAATGACGTTCTGGACGGCGGCAAAGGGGATGACAGCTTTGTCGGTGAACTGGGCGATGACACCTATATTGGTGGTACTGGTGCCGACACGCTTGATTATTCTGACGCGGCATCGGGTCTTGATATCAATCTGGAAACCAATACCGCCTCTGGCGAAGACACAGGCACAGATACCTTTAGCGGTATCGAACAGATCATTGCATCCGACCATGATGATGTAATCACCGGTGGTGGTAGCAACGATACCGTTCTTGCTGGCGACGGTGACGACATCGTTACCGGCGGTGGTGGTGACGACGTGATCGAAGGCGGCGCTGGTAACGATACGATTTCTGGTGGTGCGGGCATTGATAACCTTGATGGTGGCGAAGGCGAAGATACCGTCTCGTTCGCTGGCGAATCAGGTGTATCGGTCGACCTGCAGACAGGTGTGACCAGTACCGGCGATACGATTTCGAACTTCGAAAACGTTTCAGGTTCTGCCAATGCAGACACCCTGCGTGGCGATAATGGTCGCAACACGCTTTCGGGTGAGGCCGGTGATGACATCCTTGATGGGCGTGCAGGTGACGACGTTCTTCTGGGCGGCGCTGGCAATGACACACTGCGCGGCGGTGCAGGTAGCGACACCATCGATGGTGGCGCGGGTGAAGATACCCTTGATCTGTCCGACCTTGCCAGTGATCAGACCGTTGATTTCACCAACGGCACAGCCACCGATGGCACTGATACCGATACCTTTACCAATATTGAAAATGTCACGACCGGTGACGGTGATGACCTGATCATTGGCGATGACACGGGCAACGTGATTGATGCCGGTAACGGTGACAACACTGTCAATGCTGGCGAAGGAAATGACGTCATCACCACCGGCGAAGGTGCCGACATCGTCGATGGCGGTGCAGGCGATGATATTATCGAGACCGGCGATGGCGCCGATACTATTACGGGCGGCGAAGGCAACGACGTCATTTCGTCGGGCAGCGGTGATGACCTTGTCGAAGGTGGCGCTGGCAATGACACCATTTCCGCCGGTGCGGGTTCCGATACGCTTGATGGTGGTGCGGGTAATGACACCCTTCTGTCGGGCGAGGGCGATGACCATCTGATCGGTGGCGAAGGTGTCGATACTGCAAGTTATATCGACTCCGAGGCCGCGGTCACGGTTGATACAAGCAACAATACCGTTTCGGGCACAGCAACCGGTACCGATACCCTTGAAGGCATCGAGGCCATCCGTGGTTCCGAGTTCAGCGATACCTTTATCGGCGGCGGACAGAGCGACACGTTTATCGGTGGCGCAGGCGACGACACCTTCGATGCCGGTGCGGGCAATGATACGCTGACCCTGGGCCAAGGCGCCGATCAGGTGGTCTTCAATCCGGGTGACGGCAAAGACACGGTCACTGATTTCAATCCTGCGGTCGATACCATCGACCTTACCAGCTTCAATATTGCCGGTTATGGCGCGCTCGAAAACATGTTCGGGACGGATGCCAATGGCGATCTGACGATCACGTTTGACAGCGGCGATACCATCACGCTTCAGGGCGTTACCCCGTCAGAGCTGACTGCAGATAACTTCGTTGGTGTTGATGTCCGCCTTGGATCTGAGAACACCGATGAAATGATCGGCGGCAGTGGCGATGACATCATCAACGCGCTTGGTGGCGATGACACGGTCGACGGTGGTGCGGGTAATGACCGCCTGATCGGTGGCGAAGGCAACGATACACTTGATGGCGGAACCGGCGATGACACGCTGGTTGGCAATGCCGGATCGGATGTTTTGCGTGGCGGTGATGGCAGCGATACCGCCGACTACTCGACCGAGGGTTCCGGCATTGCTGCCGATCTTGCGGCGGGCACGGTCACCGGTGGTGACGGTGATGATGTCCTTGAAGGCATCGAAAACATCACTGGTACCCTGTTTGACGATACCCTGTCGGGCAATGACGAAAACAACACCCTGACCGGCCTTGCCGGTGACGACACCTTTGTCGGTGGCGCGGGCGATGATGTGCTTGATGGCGGCGAAGGTTCCGATACCGCCGACTATAGCAGTGCGGATCAGGGCGTTGATGTCGATCTGGGTGCGGGCACCGCAACCGGTCAGGGCAATGATACGCTGGTCGACATCGAAGACGTTGTTGGTTCTGATTACAACGACCAGATCGTCGGTGATGAAAACGACAACACGATTTCCGGCGGTGCTGGCGGCGACGCGATTGATGGCGGTGCCGGTGCTGATGTGATCGATGGCGGCGAAGGCATTGACGAAATCAGCGGTGGTGCAGGCGACGACATCATCGATGGTGGTGCCGGTGGTGACATCCTTCTGGGTGAAGCTGGCGATGACACCCTCTCTGGCGGCGAAGGCGACGATATTGTCGAAGGCGGCGCTGGCAGCGACTGGGTCTTTGGCGATGCCGGGGATGACATCCTTGATGGCGGCAATGGCGAAGACGACATCGACACTGTCGATTATTCCAACATGGATTCCGGTGTCACGGTCGATCTGGTCAAGGAATACGCGACGGGTGGCGGTGGCGACGATATCGTTCGGAATTTCGAACGCGTCATTGGTACCGACTACACCGATACCCTTGTTGGCAGCGACGGGGTCAATACCCTTGATGGCGGATCGGGTGACGATACCCTGGTCGGTGGTGCAGGCGATGACGTCCTGATCACTGGCGAAGGCGAAGATCTGATCGTGCTTGCACCGGGTGGCGGACATGATACCGCGACCGACTTTGACGTCGAAAAAGACATCATCGATCTGTCTGCTTATGGCATCGAGGATTATGCCACCCTTCGTGACCAGATGGCCGATGATGAAAACGGCAATGCGGTCATCACCCTTGGCGATGGCGACAGCATCACCCTTGAAGGTGTCTCGGTCGATGATCTTGGTCAGAAAAACTTCTTTGGCTATGACGCCATCTTTGGCACCGAGTTCGAAGACGACATCACCGGTAGCCAGATCAGTGACGAAATCCATGCCCTTGAAAGCGATGACATCGTCGACGGCCAGGCTGGCGATGACGACATCTATGGCGACGAGGGCAATGACACGCTGATCGGTGGCGCAGGTGACGATACCCTGCGCGGTGGCGATGGCAGTGATACCGCCGATTATTCCGACACGTCTGAAGGTGTCACCGTTGATCTGGGTGCTGGCACCGCGACGGGTGAGGCTGGCAACGATACCCTTGAAAGCATCGAAAACGTCACCGGTGGTGATGGCGATGACGTTCTGATCGGCGATGAAAACGCCAACATTCTGGATGGCGGCGAAGGCAATGACACCGTCTTTGGCAATGGCGGCGATGACACGCTGATCGGCGGCGAGGGCGAAGACATCCTGTCTTATGAAGACGCCGAAAGTGGTGTGAATGCCGACCTTGATGCCGGTACTGCGACCGGTGGTGCAGGCAATGACAGCATTGACGGTTTTGAAACCCTGATCGGTTCTGATCATGATGACACGCTTGCTGGTGGTGAGACTGACAATGTCATTGATGGCGGTGCCGGGAATGACACGCTTTCGGGCGGTGCGGGTAACGACACGCTGATCGGCGGCGAAGGCGACGATATCGTCGATTATTCCGACCAGACCGATGGTGTGGTTGTCGATCTTGAAAGCGGCACCGGTACAGCGACCGATGGCACCGATACCCTTGACGGTATCGAAGGTGCGAGCGGTGGCGCAGGTGATGACACCCTGACCGGGTCGACCGGTGACAACATCCTTTCTGGTGGCGCCGGAAACGATACGCTTTCGGGCGGTGCGGGCAATGATACGCTTGCCGGTGGCGAAGGTGCCGACCTGATTGATGGCGGTGCCGGTGATGACGTTCTTTCGTTTGAAGGTGACAATGTTGCCGCAGATGGCGACACCACCGACCATGTTGGCAGCCCAACCACCGACGGGACTGGCGAAGTTGCCGATATCTCGGGCAAAAACCTGTCTGATGACAGTTTCGTTGGCGGCGAAGGCAATGACACGCTGGTTGCCGGTTCCGGTGACGATGCGATCATACTTGATCGCGATCATGAAAACGGTGCGGCCAACCCGTCCATCGTTGATATCGAAAACATCGATGCCGGTGACGGCAGTGATGTCGTCGACCTGACCAGCAACACCCATTCCTATGGCGATGTCACGGTCGATGGCGGTGCGGGCGATGACACCATCTGGGCAAATGATGGCAATGACGTCCTGCTGGGCGGCGAAGGTGCCGACAACATTAATGGCGGTGCCGGGAACGACACCCTTGATGGCGGTGCGGGTGACGACGTCCTTGATGGCGGCGCAGGTTCTGACACCATCGACGGTGGTGCAGGTAATGACACCATTAAAGCCGGTGCTGGCGATGACGTCCTGCTGGGCGGCGACGGCGATGACACGCTTGATCTGTCGAGCGCCGATGGCGCGACCATTGATCTTGGCGCAGGCACCGCAAGCAGCGGTGAAACCGGCAGTGACAGCATTTCGGGCTTTGAAAATGTCATCGCGACCGATGGTGATGACACCATTACCGGATCGTCTGGCAACAACACGATTGATGCCGGAGCGGGCAATGACACCGTTTCCCTTGATGGTGGCGACGACGATATCGATGGCGGCGACGGTATTGATACCCTTGATCTGTCTGACACTACGGGTGGTGTGAATGTCGATCTTGCGGCCGGTACGGCAAGTGGTGCCAACACCGGATCGGACACCATTGCGAACTTCGAAAATGTAACCGGCTCGGACAGCGCTGACGTCATCACCGGTTCCGATGATGCCAACATCATTGACGGTGGTGCAGGCAACGACACCCTTGATGGTGGTGCGGGTGATGATGTTCTGTCAGGCGGTGCCGGTGATGATACCATTGCGGCAGGTGCCGGCAACGACACGCTTTCGGGTGGTGACGGTGCGGATACGTTTGTCTTCGAAGACGGCACGGATGCCGACCTTGTTACCGATTTCGACCTGACTTCTGACGCAATTTCACTTCCGGATCTGGGCATCTCGGCCTGGACCGATCTGCAACCCTTGCTGTCTGACGGCCCAGACGGCGCGGTTATTACCCTGCCAGCTGGCGGTACGGTGACCCTGTCGGGTGTGGCTGTGGGCGATCTGACCCCGGATCACTTCACTGGTATCGACAATGTCGGCACACCGGGTGAAGACACTCTTGGCGGTGGCGACGGCGACGATTCGGTTGATGGCGGCGGCGGCAATGACAGCGTCGATGGCGGCGACGGCAACGATACCGTTGACGGTGGTGACGGTGATGATTCCGTTGGCGGCGGCAGTGGGAACGATTCTGTAGGTGGCGGCAGTGGCAATGACACGGTCGACGGTGGCGATGGTGACGACTCTGTCGACGGTGGTGATGGAAATGATTCCGTTGGTGGTGGCAGCGGCAATGACTCTGTCGGCGGCGGCGGCGGTAATGACACTGTCGATGGCGGTGACGGTGACGACACCGTTGACGGCGGCGATGGTGACGACTCTGTTGGCGGCGGATCAGGCAATGACACCGTTATTGGCGGTGGCGGCAATGATACGCTCGGCGGTGGCGAAGGATCTGACACCCTTGATGGTGGTGACGGTAACGACGTTCTTCAGTTCGAAGCGGACCGTATTGGCCAGGCCGGTGATGAAACCGACCATGCCGGCAGCCCGGGTGTCGATGGCACCGGCGATGTTGCCGACCTTGAGGGCCTTGGTCTAAGCGATGATCAGTTCGATGGCGGCGAAGGTGTCGATACCCTTGTCGGTACGTCAGCTGGCGATGCGATCATTCTTGATAACGATCATGCCGATGGATCGAATGCACCGTCTATTTCCGGTGTCGAAGTCATCGACACGGGAGCCGGCGATGACGTCGTCGATCTGACCAGCCAGACTGAGTCTTATGGCGATGTTTCGGTTGATGCCGGAACGGGTGACGACACCGTCTGGACCAACGAAGGCAATGACAGCATCAGCGGTGGTGATGGCAATGACCACATCAATGCCGGTGCAGGAAATGACATCGTTGATGCCGGTGCGGGCAATGACACAGTGGTCGGCAGTGCTGGCAACGATACCCTTTCGGGGGGTGACGGCTTTGACACGCTCGATATGTCCGATGTCGACGCGGATGTCGCGGTCAATCTGCAGGATGGCACAGCCAACGGCAGCGAAACCGGCGCTGATGTTATTTCCGGCTTTGAAAATGTGGTTACGGGTGCCGGTGATGACACCGTTACCGGCAGCAGTGCTGATGACACCATTTCCACTGGCGACGGTGCCGATACCATTGATGGTGGCGACGGCATCGATCTGATCGATGGCGGTGCGGGCAACGACGTCATTTCCGATGGCGCGGGCAGTGATCTTGCGCGGGCCGGTGCCGGTGACGATAGGGTCATCGCCGGTGCAGGCAATGACAGCCTTGATGGTGGTGATGGCACTGATACCCTGAATATGTCGAACGCATCGGGTGGTGCGGTTGTCGACCTTGGCGCAGGCACGGCAAGTTCGGCCGAAACTGGCAATGATCAGGTTTCGAACTTTGAAAATGTCACAGGCGGTGCCGGTGATGACCAGCTTACCGGATCGAACGGCGATAACGTTATCGGCGGCGGTGCCGGGGATGACACTATTGACGGTGGCGCGGGTGATGACACGGTTGCCGGTGGTGCCGGTGCGGATACCTTCATCTTTGCCGATGGCACCGATGATGATGTCGTAAGCGACTTCACTCCTGGCGAAGACAAAATCTCGATTGATGATCTTGGCCTCGAAAGCTGGGGTGATCTGGTTCCGCTGCTAAGTGAGAACGGCGACGGTAACGCGGTCCTGACCCTGCCTGCTGGCGGTACGGTGACCTTCGTCAATGTTGCTCTCAGCGACCTGAGTGCTGATGATTTCAACAACATCACTGACGGCGCGACCCCGTACGACGACACCCTGGACGGGACCGATGATGATGACACCATCGATGCCCTTGCCGGTGATGACACGGTTGCCGGTGGTGCGGGTGATGACACCCTGCTTGGCAATGACGGTGCCGACACCCTTGACGGTGGTACGGGCAGTGACAACCTTGATGGTGGTGCTGGCAACGATACGCTGAGCGGTGGTGAAGGCGACGACGCCCTTTCGGGTGGTGCTGACAATGACGAGCTCAGCGGCGGTGCCGGTGACGACACCCTTGATGGCGGTGCAGGCGACGACGTTCTGAACTTCGAAGCAGACGGCACAGCCACCAGCGGCGATACCACCGAAAACACCGGTAGCCCGGGCGTCGACGGTACGGGTGATGTTGCCGATATCAGTGGCAAGAACATCTCTGATGACACCTTCATCGGTGGCGAGGGGAATGACACCCTTGATATGTCCGATGGTGAGGATGCGCTGGTTCTCGATGGCTCGAAACTGGGCGATGGTCAAACCACCACGCCGACGACCGAAACGCGCACCCTTGGCCTGACTGATTCGGCGAGTTCCGCGGATGTCGAGGCGGCCTGGTCGGATGCCAACCTGTATGCCTTTGATTTTGGCACGTCCTATATTGATGGCGATGGCAAGCTGAACCTTGCCGCGGCTGATGATACCGTCAACTTTGACGGTAATGGTATCGGCAATGACGGCGGCACGACAGCCGGTGGTCAGATCAACCACGATGCCCAGTCCGGCGAAAGCGAAGCCATTGTTGTTGATCTTGGTTCGGATGCCTCCACGGCCACGGTTCAGGTTTCCAACCTGATGGCAGGTGAAGGCGGCGGCGAGATCGGTTCCTGGCAGGCCTTTGATGCCGACGGCAACCTTGTTGCATCCGGCACGCTTGATGACAGCACGATTGATTACACCAGCAACGGTGTCGGCACGGCGACCATCAATGCCACCGATGGCAGTGGCAACCCGGTTGAGTTCCGGTATATCGCGTTCGAAAGCGAACCCTATGCAGACGGTTCTTCCGGTTCTGACAGCAGTGACTTCTTTGTTCGCTCGATCAGCTTCGACACCACGGTTGATGAAACCACGACCGATGGCGCACGCCTTGACGGGGTTGAGGTCATCAATGCCGGTGCCGGCAATGACGTGGTCGATCTGACCAGCGACACGATTTCGTATGGCGATGTCACCATCAATGGTGGTGCGGGTGCCGATACACTGTGGGGTAATGAAGGCAACGACACCATCAACGGCGAACTTGGTGATGACAACCTGCATGGTGGTGCGGGCAACGATTATGTCGATGGCAGCTACGGCGATGATATTGTCGAAGGCGGTGCTGGCGATGACACGCTGCAGGGCGGTATCGGTGACGATACCCTGCGCGGTGGCGAAGGCAACGACATCATTGTCGGTGGTGCCGACAATGACACCGTCACATATGATGACGCTTCTGCCGGTGTAGACGTTGATCTGGCGAACTACTCTGCAACGGGTGGTGCCGGGAATGATTCAATCTATCATGTCGAAAACGTTGTCGGTTCGGACCATGACGACACGATTTCCGGCGATGCCAAATCCAACATCCTTGACGGTGGTGCTGGTGACGACACGCTGTCCGGTGGTGCAGGCAATGATACCCTTGCAGGCGGCGACGGTACCGATACTGCCGATTACAGCGATGCAAGCGCTGCGGTAAATGCCGACCTTGCAACCGGTACGGCAAAAGTCGGTGCGAGTGAAACCGACAAGCTTTCAAGCATCGAGAACCTGATTGGTTCGGATGGCAACGATACGCTCAGCGGTTCGGACGATAACAACACCCTGACCGGTGGCCTTGGCAACGATATCCTTTCGGGCCGCGCTGGCGATGACGTGCTTGAAGGCGGTGCCGGTGACGACACCCTGGATGGCGGCGAAGGCAATGACACCATCAATGGTGGTGACGGCAGCGACATGATTGATGCCGGTGCCGGGGCTGACATCGTTGATGGCGGTGCAGGCAATGATACCGTCATTGCCGGTGCGGGTAATGATACCCTGGCCGGTGGTGAAGGCGACGATACCCTTGATCTTTCCGAGGCCACCAGTGGTGCGACCGTTGATCTTGCGGCAGGTACGGCAAGCAGTTCTGAAACCGGCAATGACACCATTTCCGGCTTTGAAAATGTGATTGGCAGTGCGGCGGCAGATACCATTACCGGTGACGCAGCCAACAACACGATTGCTTCGGGCGACGGTGCGGACGTCATTGATGATGGCGCGGGCAACGACGTCGTCGATGCCGGTGCGGGTGACGATACCCTGATGGCAGCGGCAGGCGACGACACCCTTGATGGTGGTGACGGCGAAGATACGCTTGATCTGTCTGCTGCAGACGGTGCGACGGTGGATCTGTCGGCTGGTAGCGCGACCTCGGCTGAAACCGGGACGGATGCGATCAGCAACATCGAAAACGTCATCGGTTCGGATGGCGACGATGTCCTGACCGGGTCAAGCGGTGACAACACCCTGCTCGGTGGTGCCGGTGATGACACCATCGAAGGTGGTGCTGGCGGCGACTACCTTGATGGTGGTGATGGCCGTGACACCATCAGTTACGAAGGATCCGAGGAAGGCGTTGAAATCTTCCTTGGTGACACCGACGCCCATACCCACAATCCGGGTGAAGGCGGACGAGCCTTTGGCGGTGATGCGGTCGGCGATATTCTTGCCAACTTTGAAAAGGTCATCGCATCCGCCCATGACGACTATGTCTATGGCAACAGCCAGGACAACGAGGTTGATCTGGGTGCGGGCAATGACACCTTTGACAATGTCGAAGCCGACATCAGCGAAGACACCGTTGATGGTGGTGAAGGCAATGACACGATCTGGACCGGCGATGGTGCCGATACCCTGATCGGTGGCGAAGGCAACGATACGCTGCATGGCGAACGCGGTGATGACTACCTTGATGGTGGTGCGGGCAATGACAAGCTGTATGGCGGTCATGGCAACGACACCCTTGATGGTGGCGAAGGCGACGATGAAATCCACACCGGATCGGGTGCGGACGTTGTGCAGGTCACCAGCCTGATCGGCGACAAGGTCGTTACAGACTTCAACACCAGCGAAGATCAGATCTCGCTTGATGCGCTTGATATCAGCACCTGGTCGGAACTGGCCCCGCTTCTGTCCGAAGTGAATGGCAACACGGTCATTGATCTCGGTGATCAGGGATCTGTCACGCTGCGCGGTGTGCGCCTGAATGATGTATCTTCCGATATGTTCATCGGCATCGAAAATGACGGTGGCGCGACCCCGTTTGACGATGTCCTGCTGGGCACCAGCGAAGATGACTATATTGATGCGCTGGCTGGTGATGACACTGTCGATGGCGGTGCCGGTAATGACACCATCAACGGCATGGAAGGCAATGACAGCCTGTCGGGTGGTGATGGCGATGACACCATCACGGGCGGAAGTGGTGACGATGTCATTTCCGGTGGTTCAGGCAATGACAGCCTCGAAGGCAATGAAGGCAATGATGTCATCGAGGGTAATGCCGGTGACGATAGCCTGATCGGCCATGCCGGGAACGACGTCATGGATGGCGGCGGCGGCGATGATTACATCGACGGCATGGACGGTGACGACACCATCTCCGGTGGCGATGACACCGATACCATTTACGGTTCCGCGGGCAGTGACTCGCTTGACGGCGAAGGCGGTGACGACGTTCTGTATGGCGGCGATGACAATGACAGCATCGCCGGTGGTGCGGGCAATGACCTTCTGTCTGGTGATGGCGGTGACGACACCCTTGATGGTGGTATCGGCAATGACACGCTTTTGGGCGGTGACGGTGCCGATACGCTCAGCGGTGGTGACGGTGATGACGTCCTGTCGGGTGGCAATGGCAACGATCTGATGGATGGTGGTGCCGGGAACGACACGCTGACCGGAACCGATGGTGCGGATACCCTTCTTGGTGGAACGGGCAACGATACACTTGATGGCGGTGCGGGTGATGACACCTATACCGGTGGTTCCGGCGCGGACGAGATCATTGTTTCCAACAATGCGGGCAACAAGGTTGTTACCGACTTCAACGTCAACGAAGACAAGATCAATCTGGCGTCGCTCGACATTGATGACTGGGATGATCTGCAAGACCAGATGACGCAGGTCGGCAATGACACCGTGATTGACCTCAATGGTCAGGGCACGCTGACCCTTGTTGGCGTCTCGCTGAGCCAGCTTAATGCTGACATGTTCGTCGGTGTCGATCAGTCCACAAGCGGGCCGACCCCGTATGATGATCTGCTTTATGGCACCAGCAACAACGATACGATTGCCGCCCTGTCGGGTGATGACACCGTCTATGGCCTGAACGGTCAGGACACCATCACGGGCATGGATGGCAATGACAGCCTGTATGGCGGTGATGGTGACGACACGTTGTCGGGTGATGCGGGCAATGACCTGGTCGAAGGCGGCAGTGGTCAGGACAGCATCACCGGCGGTACCGGTAACGATACCCTTGATGGTGGGTCGGGTGACGACCGCGTTTGGGGTGGTGAAGGTGCTGATACCATCACCGGTGGTCAGGGTCAGGACAAGCTGTATGGCGAAGCTGGCAACGACACCATCAATGGTGGTACGGGCGATGACAGCATCCTTGGTGGTGACGGCAACGACGTTATTGATGGCGGTGAAAACAACGACCGTCTCTATGGCGGCGAAGGCGATGACACCATCGAAGGCGGCAATGGCGACGACAAACTGTATGGCGATGCCGGCAATGACACCCTGATGGGCGGTGCCGGTCATGACAGCCTGGTTGGTGGTGCCGGTCGTGATACCGCAAGCTATGCCAACTCGACCACAGCAGTCGCCGCAAGCCTTGAAAGCGGCACGGCAACCAGCAGCAATGGCAATGACACGCTAAGCTCGATCGAAGACCTGATTGGTTCTGACTTCAACGATTACCTGTTCGGTGACGATGGTGCGAACCTGCTGTCGGGTCTTGATGGCAATGATATCCTTGGCGGTGACGACGGGGATGACACCATCTGGGGTGGCGATGGCAATGACAGCATCAATGGCGGCAAGGGTTCGGACCTGATTGATGCCGGTGCTGGCGACGATTACATCGAATACCAGAAAGATGCGAACTGGACCGGCAGTTATGCCGCGAAGAACGTTGGCGATCCGGGCATGGATGGCACCAACGAACAGATCAATCTTTCGGGGTACAACCGTTCCGAGGACATCATTGATGGTGGTTCGGGCACCGATACGCTGGCCATGACCAGTGGCAACGATGCCCTGTTCCTTGAAGATACCCAAACCGATCCGGGCACCAGCCCGCGCATCTCCAACATCGAAGTCATTGATGCTGGCAATGGGGATGACATCATCGACCTGACCAGTGACACGCTGTCTTATGGTGATGTCACGATCCTGGGCGGCACCGGCGATGACATCGTCTGGAGCAACGCGGGCGATGATGTAATCAACGGCGGTGATGGCAACGATACCCTGTGGGGTGGATCGGGTGCTGACACGATCACCGGTGGTGCTGGCGAGGATGTTCTGAATGGCGGTGCTGGCGATGATGTCCTGCAATATAACGCCGATGGCGTATGGGATAGCAGCTGGTACGCACTGAATGATGGCTCCCCGAGCGAGGATGGTCATCAGCACGATAACGGCTGGGGACACCATAACCACAACGGCAATGGCTGGGGCCATGACGATGGTGGCGATGAAGGTACCGGCGAATACGTCAATCTGGATGGCTACAACCAGTCCAATGATGTCTTCATCGGCGGCGATGGTGTCGATACCTTGCAGATGACCAGCGGCAATGACGCATTGTTCATCCGCGACAGTGTCAGTGATGCCCATGACGACGTCCGCATCAGCGGGATCGAGGTGATCGAAGCCGGCGACGGTGATGACATCATCGACCTGACCAGCGATGTCGAAAGCTATGGCGATGTCACCCTTGATGGTGGGTCCGGCAACGATACGCTTTGGGGTAATGCCGGTGATGATCTGCTGCTTGGCGGTTCGGGCAATGACCATCTCTATGGCAGTGCCGGTGATGATACGCTGACGGGTGGCACTGGCTGGGATACGTTCCAGATCGGTAAAACCGATGGCCATGACATCATTACCGACTTCACGCCGGGCGAAGACATCATTGATCTGTCTGAATGGAGCTACAACAACTTCAACCAGATCAAAAATGACATGCATGTCGATACCGACGGCAATGTCGTCATCGAACTTGGCAATGATGCATCTGTCACCCTGATGGGTGTTGATGATCCGGATGATCTGGATGCTGATGACTTTGGCTTTGGTACTTGATCAGGGCCCAAAGAGTTGATCGAATAAAAACGGGCGGCCACACTGGCCGCCCGTTTTATTTTTGTGTTTATTTCGGAAATTCCCGGCTATTCCGCAGCCATAAGGTCGTTTGTCCGTTGATTTTCCGGCAAGGCCATGTCGTGGCGAAGCTTGGCGCACAGCTCATCAATTGATCGGATGCGCTTGATCTCGTCAAAGCAGGTTTCGCCTTGCAGGTGGCTTTTGCGGATCAACGCCATCCACTGTTTGATACGCCCGGCCTGATGGTTTTCCGACGCGCCATCTGACGCCATAAGATCACAATAGGCAAGCAACATGGACAGAACATCGGCCCAGCTTTCGCGCGGCACACGTGCGCCGTTTTCAAACGCCTTGATGCGGGTGGCCAGATCGGGGGCGGCGATTGCCCCACGTCCCAGCATAAAGCTGTCACAGCCTGAAATGTCACGGCATTTCTGATAATCCGTCACATCCCAGATTTCGCCATTGCCGGTCATGCCAATTGAAATGGCTTCGCGAATGCGCGCAAGGTATTCCCAATGTGCCGGCGGTTTGTAACCTTCCATCTTGGTGCGCGCATGCACTGTCAGGTGCTGCGCGCCACCGGCTTCGACCGCACGTGCAATATCAAGGAACATCTCCTTGTCGGAATATCCAAGCCGAACCTTGGCGCTGACCGGGATATGATCCGGCACCGCACGCCGTACAGCCGAGACGATTTCATACAGATTTTCCGGGCATTTCAGCAGCGACGCACCGGCTTCGCGCTTGTTCACGGTTTTGGACGGGCAGCCGAAATTGATATCAATGCCCGGCGCGCCAAGCTCTACCGCGACAACGGCATTTTCACCCATCAGTTCCGGATCGTGCCCCATCAGCTGAACCAGAACCGGCACCCCCGAAAGCGTCTTGCCGCCGTTCAAGAGTTCCGGGCAATAGCGATGAAATACATGGGCCGGAAACAGGTTCTGCGACACCCGGATAAACTCGGTCACGCACAGGTCGAACCCGCCGGTAGCACTCAGCAATTGCCGAACGCGCCAGTCAACAAGTCCTTCCATCGGTGCCAGCACCAAGTGCGTCATCGCGATCAATTCCGGTTTCAGAAAATCAGTGGGCGGCTTTTACCACAATTGACCCAAACCTGCCGGTGAAAAATCACAGATCAGCCTTGCCGTCCTGCGCGTTCTCACATCGGAATACGGCAGAAATAGCGCATTGCTGACACGGTTTCAGCGAATTTGGCGGCTAGCTTTGAACCATCAAAAACAACAATGAAAGGGCACAGACATGCTCTATATCTTTGAAAGCGCGCTTGATGAAGTTGAAGCTATTTCCCGTGAGGCCCGTGAACACCTGACCAGCCTTGACCAGATGCTGCACAAAACAGCCGAAAGCCTTCAGGCCCTCAAAGAGCGCCTTGAACAGACTGCTCGCTGATACTTTCGGATCATTCTTGATCCATGTCTTTGAAATTACACATCGGTTGGTCCATGCTTGGTGCTATGTTAACCAGCGTGGACGTCTGCGGTGACCTATCCACGCAAATGACGTCGCCGATATCAAAACAAGGAGGATCGCAGGATGCTTTATATCGTAGAGAAAGCCCTGGATGAGCTCGAATCTGTGCCGACCGAAAAGCGCGAAGGCCTCAAGCATCTTGATCAGGAAATCAATGATGCCGTCGAGAAGCTTAAAGTCCTGAAAGAAAAGCTCAAGGCAGCAGAAACCAAGTAAGCCAGCCTTAGCTTGATGTTTTAGAGGCCGCGCATTTTGTGCGGCCTTTTGTTTGCCTATTTCGCAACCGTCTTGATCAGGCCCAGCAATTCCTCGACCGCAGCAGTCGGGTTGGTGGTGCCCGATAAAACATCGGCCTCAAGCGCCTGAAGTCGGTTTGCAACATCATCACGCGCGGTAAAGGTTTCAAGCAACCGGTCGCGCAGCATCGTCCACATCCAGTCATGTTGCTGGCGGGCGCGCTTGGCGGTGAACTCGCCTTCTTTTTCCATCACGGCGCGGTGCTGATTAATCAAATCCCAGATGTTATCAAGTCCGTCATTGATGAGCGCTGAAACCATCACCGATTGCGGGCGCCAATGCTTGCTGCTGGGCTGCATGATCCGCAAAGCTGAGGAATATTCACGTTTGGCCTCACGCGCCTTGGCCGGATCGGCATCGGCCTTGTTCACTGCGATCAGATCGGCAATTTCAAGAACGCCCTTCTTGATGCCCTGAAGCTCATCACCCGCACCGGGCAACATCAGAACCAGGAAGAAGTCGGTCATTTGCGCGACCATGGTTTCGCTTTGTCCGGCGCCCACGGTTTCGACCAGAACCACATCAAACCCGGCGGCCTCGCACAGAAGGATGGTTTCGCGCGTCATGCGATTGACCCCACCCAAATAGCCACTGCTGGGCGATGGGCGGATATAGGCATTGGGATCAATCGAAAGCTCGTTCATCCGGGTTTTGTCACCCAGAATGGACCCGCCCGAACGCGCACTGGTCGGATCAACGGCAAGGACTGCAACCTTTTTTCCGGCCTTGGTCAGGTTCTTGCCAAAGGCCTCGATAAAGGTCGACTTGCCGACACCGGGAACCCCGGTAATGCCGATGCGCTGTGATCCGCCGGTATCGGGCATGAGTTGGGCCAGAACAGCTTGGGCCTGCTCAAAGTGTTTGGGATTGCGGCTTTCAACCAGCGTGATGGCGCGTGACAGAATGGTGCGGTCGCCTGCCAGAACCCCTTCGACGATTTCATCGGTCGAAAGTACACGTCTGCGCACGGCCTTGCGCGGGCTGATCGTGCCGCCCGAGCCTGCAGGTATGGTGCGCAGTGTTTCTTTCACCAAGCGTTCCTTGAATTTGGCGCGTTTCACGCCAGCAAAGCGTTACGTCGAGCTGGAAGGAAGCGGCGATCAGGCCGCTTCCTCGCCAGACTGATTAAGCTTTTCTAGCAGGTCGCCAGCCGCTTCGGCAATGACCGTTCCGGGCGGGAAGATCGCCTCGGCCCCGGCTTCGAACAGTTTGTCGAAGTCCTGCGGCGGGATCACGCCCCCGGCAACAATCATGATGTCGTCACGGCCAAGCTTGTCGAGTTCGGCCCGAAGTTGCGGCACAAGGGTCAGGTGACCGGCGGCAAGCGAACTTGCCCCCACGATATGAACATCGTTTTCAACTGCCTGTTTGGCGGCTTCTTCCGGTGTCTGGAACAACGGGCCGATATCTACATCAAAGCCAAGGTCGGCAAAGGCCGTTGCAATCACCTTTTGCCCACGGTCATGACCATCCTGACCCATCTTGGCGATCAGGATGCGCGGACGGCGTCCTTCATTGGTCTCAAATTCCGTGATCAGGCGATCAACCTTGGCAAGTGCCTCGTTATCAGCGCCGACCTCGGTTTTATAAACGCCGGAGATGGATCGGATCACCGCCTGATGACGGCCATAGACCTTTTCAAGCGCATCGGAAATCTCGCCCACGGTGCATTTCGCACGTGCGGCTTCGACAGCCAGTTCAAGCAGGTTGCCATTGCCAGCATCGGCGGCATTGGTCAGCGCGGTCAGGGCACTTTCAACTGCTGCGTTGTCACGTTCGGCGCGCAGACGTTCGAGTTTTGCGATCTGCTGACGGCGGACTTCGGCGTTATCGACCTGAAGCACATCGACCGGGCGATCATCGGTGACGCGGTATTTATTCACACCCACCAAAGTCTGGCGGCCGCTATCAATGCGGGCCTGGGTGCGGGCCGCTGCTTCTTCGATGCGCATTTTCGGAATGCCGGCTTCAATCGCCTTGGCCATGCCGCCCTGTTCTTCGACCTCGGCGATATGGGCCCATGCCTTTTCCGCCAGATCGCGGGTCAGACGTTCGACATAGTACGAACCACCCCACGGATCGATAACGTTGGTGGTGCCGCTTTCCTGTTGCAGGAACAGCTGGGTGTTTCGCGCGATCCGGGCCGAGAAATCGGTCGGCAGGGCCAGTGCCTCGTCCAGTGCATTGGTATGCAGCGACTGGGTATGCCCTTGGGTGGATGCCATCGCCTCAACACAGGTGCGGATGACGTTGTTAAATACGTCTTGGGCGGTCAAAGACCAACCCGAAGTCTGGCTGTGGGTGCGCAGCGACAGTGATTTGGGGTTTTGCGGATCGAACTGTTTGATCAGCTTGGCCCAGATCATGCGGGCCGCGCGCATCTTGGCGATTTCCATGAAGAAGTTCATGCCAATCGCCCAGAAGAACGACAAACGCGGTGCGAATTTATCAATCGGAAGGCCCGCCGCCTGACCGGCGCGCGCGTATTCGATGCCATCGGCCAGCGTATAGGCGAGCTCAAGATCGGCCGTCGCACCGGCTTCCTGCATGTGATAGCCGGAAATCGAGATCGAGTTGAATTTCGGCATGTTTTGCGAGGTAAAGGCAAAGATATCCGAAATGATGCGCATCGATGGTTTCGGCGGATAGATATAGGTGTTGCGCACCATGAACTCTTTCAGAATATCGTTCTGAATGGTGCCCGACAGCTGTTCGTGCGCAACGCCCTGTTCTTCGGCGGCCGCAATATAAAGCGCCATGACCGGCAGAACCGCACCATTCATGGTCATGGAAACTGACATCTGATCAAGCGGGATGCCATCAAAAAGGGTGCGCATGTCATAGATGCTGTCAATCGCCACACCGGCCATGCCGACATCACCTGCGACGCGCGGATGATCACTGTCATAGCCACGGTGGGTCGCCAGGTCGAAGGCAATCGAAAGCCCCTTTTGCCCGGCGGCAAGGTTACGGCGATAGAACGCGTTGGATTCCTCGGCGGTAGAGAAGCCGGCATATTGGCGGATCGTCCAGGGACGCTGCACATACATGGTCGGGTAGGGGCCGCGCAAAAATGGCGGCATGCCCGGCATGGTGTTCAGGTGATCGATGCCGTCCAGATCCTTGGGGCCATAGGATGATTTGACATCGATGCCTTCTGGCGTGGTCCAGGGCGTGCTTTCAAATGGGTCCTTTGCGCCGGCGGATGCGCCATCAAACAACGGAAGGTCGGAGAAATCAGGAATGCGGGTCATGGTTATTTCTCCCCCTGCTTGCCAAGAAGGTGATCAAGTGCGGCACCACAAATGCCAAGAACATCGGCCCCGACAAAGACAAAGTCGTCAATGCCGGCGGCCTCGTAATCGGACCTTGCATCGCCCGGATTGCCAGCAAGGTAGACCATGCTGGCCCCCTTTGCCTTGAGCGCCTTGGCAACATCGGTTGCCATGTCGCCATATTGCGGATCCGATCCACAGATTATGGCGATCTTGGCCCCGCTATCGGCGAAGGCGGATGCCAGTGTCTCTGCCGTGTCAAAGCCGTTATTGGTGATGGCTTCGATCCCGCCAGCTTGAAAGAAGTTGCGCGCAAAGGTCGCGCGTGCCGTGTGCTGGGCGACCTTGCCAAGATTGGCCAGGAAGACCTGCGGGAAAGACCCCGTCTTTGTCTTGTGCGCCTCAGAACGTTTGCGAAGTGCCTCATAGTTTTCAGATAGGCGATGGGCCGGAAGCGCACCGATACGGGTCGCGGCACTGGTGCCATAAAGCTCGGTAAACATGTGTCCGATGGTGGCGCCTGCGCGTGCGGCCTCGATCATGGCAGCAAGGCTTTTGCCGACCGTGCCGTCAAACTTGGTCTGGCGGCTCTTGGCATCTGCAACAATCGCGTCAAGGTCGGGCGTTTCGCACGTCACCTTGGCCTCAGCGATGTTGGGGAATTCGGACACACCGGTCAGCGGGTCACGACGGGTGGACAGGCGTTTTTCGCGGGCATTCCAGACGGTCTCGATCTCGGTTTTCAGGCTGCCATTGGCAAGGGCGCTTAGAATGCCACCCGAGGATTCAAGGGACTGGAATTTCGACCAGGCGGCCTTTGCCAGTTCCTTGGTCAGGTTTTCAATAAACCACGAACCACCAGCCGGATCGATGACCCGGTGCACGTTGCTTTCTTCCTGCAAGATCAGTTGGGTGTTGCGCGCAATGCGGCGTGCAAAGCCATCAGGCAGGCCAATCAGATGATCATAGGGCAGGCAGGTGACACTGTCCGCACCACCCAGACCGGCGGCAAAGCTGGTGACTGTGGTGCGCAGCATATTGACCCATGGATCAACCTTGGTCAGTGCCATTTCGGCGGTAACCGCATTGATCGTGATCGTCGCATCCTCGGCACCCGATGCCGAAAGAACGCGGCTCCACATCATGCGAAGCGCACGCAGCTTGGCGATCCCGGCAAAGAAGTCCGTGCCGATGGCAACGTTAAACACCATCGCACCTGCAGCCTGATCAACCGCCATTCCGGCATCGGTCAGGGCACGTAAGTATGTCACCCCGCTTGCCAGCAAACAGGCCAGTTCCTGACCATCGGTGGCCCCGGCATTATAGTAAGGTGCACCATTAACCGAAATCGCAGTCGCCAGCGGGAAAAGGTCAATCAGCTCGACCGCGACGCTTGCCACATGATCAACCGCCTCCTGTGCCCCGCAGGGCAGGGTACCGGTGGATGCAAGGGTTCCAATCGGGTCGATATTAAAGGCCGGGGCGGCTTCGTCGGCGCCATCGGTATTGGCAATGTGCGCGGCCAACAGGGCCGCAGTCGGAACACCTGCGGCACCACCATCAAGTCCGACGGTGGCAAGGTTGGTGTAAACATCCTCAAGTGCGGCATCAAGATCGGCCAGACAATGAATGGCAATCCCGTCAACACCGACGTCGGCAGAACTGATTTCGCGCCCGGCGCGGGCAGCGGCATCAAGTTTTAGCGTGATCGAGGTGGCCCCATTTTCAAGGTCCTCAAGGATCGCGGCATTGGTGGCTTTGGGATCGGGATGGGTATGAAGCTGACGGATGTCCCAACCGGTGACGGTTTCACGCGGCTCGACCGTGGCGTTAAGAACCTCGTGGATCAGCCGGGTCGCGTCATCCTGATCATCATTTGTATAGATCGGCTGAACGGAAAACCCGTCAAGGGTGTTGGTGACAAGCTTCTTCTCGAACGGTGCACCCTTAAGGGCCTCCTCGGCAAGCTTGCGCCAACTTGCGTAATCAGCAGATGGAAATTCGGATGCGAGCTTAAGCGGGTCGGACATGGTTTCTCCCGGCTTGGTTCATCCCGGCCTTGATGCGACTCCATATGGGGCGCGGCGCGGAAAGTTGCCAAATTCTATTCTACTACGGATTCCCAGTACCCGGTACACCCCGCCCGGCCCAATTCATGCCAAGAAAACACCATCGGTATTCTGACTCGTGCAAAACCGCGCAAAACGGCTTCGTACCTACAGTTGCGGGGGCAGTTCCGGGCTTGGCCACACCGCCAAAAGGCGGGGCCGCACCGGATTCCCGATCATGTTTTCCGGTCACATTCGCGACATGGCGGTTTATAGCACCTGTCCCTAATTCCGTAAATAGGCATGGAAATACCTATTTAGGCGGATAAGCCACCCGACAAATCAGGTTTCCGTAGCGTTATGTTGGCAGAAACATTGGGGTTTTATCGGTCGGGTCGTGATTTCTGTGCCACGCTGCCGGTGTCATAACCACCTTATACTTTCGCGCAAGGGGTGGAAGATCGGGGTGAAGGCAGAACATTGCATGGCAAAAATTTGGCGGGTTTAACCAATTTGACATTTTCATCTGTCAGTTTGGGCGTGTCCCAAATCTCGGAGTATCGCCATCCATGAATGCGCTCAGCGCCATGCCGCCGCAATTTTGTCCTGATGGACTGGTTGCGTTCGCCGACGACAGTCCCAGCGCCAAAGCAGCCCTTGAAACAGTGTTGCGCCGGGCCGGATATGACGTGGCCGGCTTTGATTGTGCCGATGATCTGATCGATCAGCTTGAAGGCATGTGCCCCAACGCCATTATTCTGGATATTGAAATGCCGGGCATGAGCGGCTTTGAAGCTTTTTGCGAGATTCGCCGCCGCTTCCCCAACAGCCAAAACGTGCCGGTTTTCTTTTTCTCCGCCCATTATGACGCCGATACCCGCGCGCAGGCGGATGCGTTGGGTGCCGCTGATTTCATCAGCAAGGATGCCAGCCCGAAAGTGGTTCTTGAGCAGCTCAACCGGGTTCTCGGCAATTCCATGAGCGCCTGTTAAGCTCTTCATTCGGCGTATTGCGATGACAAACGCTCTGCCCCGGCAGGGCGTTTTTCTATGTGTAATCGCTGGTCTTGCTTGCCATCATTCCCATATTTCGGGCATAGCATGGTCTGGGTTTATACCCGGTCCGCCACCAAATCCATCACGTCCCGGAGCACTCCGCAATGTCATCGTCCTCTGCTGCCAACCCGATCCTTGTCGAAGCCACCCGTGGCGCGATGGTCGAAAGTTTTCACCGTGGCCGGTATGTGGTGATGAAATCGGATGGCACCGTGATCGACGCGGGCGGCGATATTGACGCACTGATGTATCCGCGATCTGCGATCAAGCCGCTTCTGGCGATCCCGTTGATTGAAAGTGGTGCGGCGGATGCCTTTGGCCTTGAAGACAAGCACATCGCGCTGGCTTGCTCGTCGCATAATGGCGAGGAAGAGCATGCAACCACGGTTGCCACATGGCTTGAAAAGATCGGCCTGTCGGTCGAAACGCTGGAATGTGCGCCGCATTATTCGCTTAGCCTGAATGCAGCGATCAAGCAGGCATCCGATCATGTCAAACTGACCAAGGCGCATAACAACTGTTCGGGCAAACATGCCGGGTTCCTGACGACCGCGCAGCATCTTGGCGATGACCCGACCGGTTACATTTCAGAGCCCCATCCCGTTCAGCAGCGCCTGATCAAGGTGCTTGAAGAAATGGGGGATTGTGATCTGTCGACGACCCCGCGTGGCATTGATGGCTGCGGTATTCCGGTAATCGGTATGCGCCTGCGCGATCTGGGTCTTGCCATGGCGCGGATGGCTGATCCCGCTGGCCTGTCCGAAACGCGCGCCAATGCCATCAAGCGCATTCGCAAGGGCTGCGCAAACGCACCCTTCATGGTCGCAGGTACGGGCCGTTTCTGCAGTGCCATCATGGAAGAATGCGGCGAGGACGCGCTGGTCAAGGTCGGGGCAGAGGGTGTTTACTGTGCAGCCTTCCCCGAACAGGGGCTTGGTGTGGCGCTCAAGATTGATGATGGCACCCAGCGCGGGGCAGAGGTTGCGATGGGCGCGATCTTGCGCAAACATGGCGTGATCGACGATGCCCGCGCCGAGGTGCTTAAAAACCATCTGACGCCGGTGCTGACCAACTGGGCGGGCAAATATGCTGGCGACTTGCGCCCGGCCTTCTAATCAAGACGGGAAACCGATGCAAAGCATTGCGGCCTATATCTTTGCGGCCATTGCCGAAATTGCCGGGTGTTTTGCCTTCTGGGCCTGGTTGCGATCAGGGAAATCGATCCTCTGGGTCGTGCCCGGCGTCGCATCCCTTATTATCTTTGCCTGGCTTCTGACGCGGGTAGAAGCCGATTTTGCCGGGCGGGCCTATGCGGCCTATGGCGGGGTTTATATCACGGCATCAATATTCTGGATGTGGGTGGTTGAACGCAGCATGCCTGATCGCTGGGATATTATCGGCTTGCTGGTTTGCCTGATTGGGGCAGGCATTATTCTGTTTGCCCCGCGTTAGAGCTTTCAGGCTTTTGCCGGTTTTTCTTCTGGTTGTGGCCCGGTTCGATCTTCGCCAGGCAACAGAACGTGGAACGTCGTTCCCTTGCCCATTTCGGTTTCAAACCAGATGCGCCCCCCATGGCGGACGGTGACGATATCATGGGTGATCGACAGACCCTGTCCGGTCCCTTTGCCGACTTCCTTGGTGGTAAAGAACGGGTTGAAGACCTTGGATCGGTCTTCCTTGGCGATACCGGTGCCGTTATCAGAAATCGAAATCAGGATACTGTCATCAAGCGACGTCGTCTTGACCGTGATATGGCCTTCATCCGGTTTGCGCCCGGCAGCCTGAATGGCCTGTGCGGCGTTGACGATCAGGTTCAGGAAGACCTGATTGATCTCGTTGATGTGACAGGGAATATGCGGGATTTCAGGATCGAACTTCTCGATGATGTCGGCATTGTGTTTCCATTCATTGCGCGAAATCACAATCACGTTGGACAGAACACGGTTGATATCGGTGGTGGTTTTTTCTGCCCCGCCGGGGTGGGAAAATTCCTTCATCGACAGCACAATGCGCGCCACCTGATTGATCCCGTCCAAGGACTGCTGGGTCGCATGCGGGATTTCCTCAAGCAGGAATTCCAGATCGGAATCGCGCATCTGTCGAACAAAATCCTCAAACGTATTGGGCGGCAAACTGGCGCGGTTTTTCCACAAGGTCTGCAACGCCAGACCGAGGATACGTGACAGCGACCCGTAACTGTCATTCAGGAACTTCAGGTTATCGCGGATATACTGGCTGGGCGTGTTGATTTCGTGGGCAATGCCACCTGCGAGATGACCAATCGCCTCAAGCTTAAGGGCTTCGCGCAGGTCTTCCTCAAGCCTTTTCTGGGATTCTTCGGCTGTTTTGCGACGGGTGATATCCCGGAAAATATACAGATAACTCATTTCTGATTCGAAATTGGCCGGGCTTACGATGATTTCCATCGGAAAGCTGTCGCCATCAAGGCGTTGGGCCATGGTTTCGGTATAGTCATATTTCAAAACGCCACTGCTGATATTGATGCAGCGGTTCAAAAGCCGGTGACGCACGGTGGCCTTGCGATCAATGAACATGACATCAACCGATGTTCCCAGCAGTTCATCACCCGTTGCGCGCAAGATTTCACCGGCTGACTTGTTGAAGTCCTGAATCATGCCGGTCGCATCGATGATCAGGATGCCTTCAACAACACTATCAAGAATGGTCTTGAGCCGTTGGGTTGCTTCCAGTTTGCGGCGCTTTTGTTCCTTCAACAGTGCCATGAAAGGCGCGCGGATTTCCTCGGGCGCATCAATTTCGTTCGCGGCATCAAGCAGATCCTCGCCGGATGTGACCTCGTTCGTGCTGCTCAGAATTTTTGGGGCCTCGATAGCGTCCTGGTTTTCGGTCATGACGCCTCGCCGATTTGCACTTCGGGGTCATGACCGCCACGGCGGACGCGAATGGGTTCGTGGAACTGATGGAGCTCCTGAAATACACGCAACCGTTGGAGCTGTATCTCTGAAACATAGTTGCCATGAGTGAGCAAGACCTGCCCCTCAAGGGTTTCGATATCAGTTAGCAGGAAGTCACCCATCCTGAGGTTCTTCAGATTGATGTCGTGCTCTGTTCCTTTGGGGTAGGCAACCTTGTCATAAGACGGGTCTTCTTTGGCGAGCAATGCCTCAATCTGGTCAAGAAGCCCAGGGTCATAGCGATCAGGTTTTTGGCGCAACTCGTCAAAATGCTGTTTGACGACCAGATCGCTATCAACAATCTTGCCAAGGTCGTTAAAGATCCGAAGCACGCGCGCCCCAAGCGGCAATTCGTTGCCAAGCGGGCCGTCGGCCGGGAAACCCGATCCATCAAAGTTCCGGTTCTGCAAATAGACAATTTCAGCGACTCTTTCCAGACGCGGGATATTGGAAATCAGTTGGCGGGCGACTTCCGGTGTCCGTCGAACCACATCACGTTCAAGCGGTTGTAGTGGTTTTTCCTCTCCGAGCCGGGCAAGGATTGTCGGCGGCAGCGATACATAGCCAATCGGGGCGAGCAGAGCGGCCAACCCCAGTTCCCATGGATGTGGATAGCCGATTGATTTGGCAATGGTGTCGCACCAGATCTTGGCGCGCATCGCCTTGCCAAAGATTGCCGGATTAAGCTGTGCGAGAACCTCGGTCAGGACCTTGACACTGCCAGCCAGGGTTTGTTCGATCAGGGCCTTTTCCGCGGTGATCAACTGGTATTGCCGCAAACCTGCGTTAAGGCCGGCGATCAGGTCGTCGTCTTCGCAGGGTTTGTTGAAAAACCGGAAGATATGCCCGCGATTGATTGCCTCGACGGCGGTGTGTTGATCGGCATTTCCCGTCAGCATCATATTGACGGTGTCAGGGCTGAGCTTTGCGACCTCTCCCAATAACTGCACGCCATCCATGTCGGGCATGCGCATATCTGCCACACAGACGGCATATCTGTTGCCGGCCTTGATTTTTTCAAGCGCCTGCAAAGGGCCGACTGCGGTGTCAAAATTGAACTTGCCGCGCAGCTTACGCTTTAGAGCCATCAACAGGTTCTCATCGTCATCAACAAAGAGTACAGGAGGATTCTGTGTCATGCTCTGTCTCCCTTACGCATCAATCTCGCGGTATTTCTGTTCCACCAAGCGGGCGGTTTCGAGCCATACAGGCAGTCGATCGCGTTTGCCCAATTGATCCAGATATTCAAGATCAATGCGGCTTTCCGGCGCGGTCCCGGTGCGTTGCTCGATGGCAATTTCACGTGCCAGATGCTGCGCAACATAGATCGCCGTGAGTGCGTTCATTTCAGAATGCGGGGTCTTTTGGGGCCGATGGTGATAGGCAACAGTTTGCACCATGGCACTGGGAAATCCCCACAATCCAAGAAGATAGGCACCGATTTCCGGATGAGCAGCACCGAACTGATCGCGCTCGGCGACATAAATCGGAACGTCTTCGGTTTCGACCCGTTTGACAACGTCGGCCATTTCATCAGCGCGATAGGCATAAAGGATAAGGCTGCCAATGTGGCTCAGCATGCCAACTGCGGCCAGAACATTGACCACTTCTTTGGGCAGGTCTTCCTGTTCGGCAATCAGGGTCGCGATCACCCCAAGCTGCTGGCTGCGCTTGCAAAGCTGCATCATTTGCGTGACGGCGGATTTCGGGCCATCGAAGCTGCGAAACAGGCCAACAAACAAGGCAAGCGCCTTGAGCGTGTCGATGCCAATCATCCGGATGGCCTGCGAGATCGTGGTGATCTTCTGGCTGATCGCAAAATAGGCTGAATTGGTCAGCTTTAGAATTTCTGCTGTGAGTGCAATGTCTGATTCAACGATGGCCGTAAGCTGCTCGTTGCCTACAAGCGGGTTTTCAAGTGCTTTGACAAGGTTGGTATAGGTCGTCGGGGGCGAGGCAAGCGCGTCAATCCCGCCAACAAGGGCCCGCAAGTCCGGATTGGTCAGAAGATGGCGCAGATCAAGTGCATTTTCGATGGTTTCGATCAGCATCTTGTCGTCGCAGGGTTTGGCCAGATATTGATGCGCTGGCCCGACCGTGCGCAGGATCGCCTCTTCTTCGGCAAAACCGGACAAAATGATCCGCGCGGAATGCGGGTGTTTTTCCTGCATGATGGTCAAAAGTGCCGCGCCATCAGTTCCGGGCATGCGCATGTCTGAAATCACGACATCCGGATCGATCTCGTCAGCCTTGAGCAGCGCGCTTTCCGCGTCATGCGCGAAATGCAGCTGCCATTCCGGATGAACGGATCGCAATCTTCGACGCAACCCATCCAGAATATTCTTGTCATCGTCTACGAACAGGATGACGCTCATTTTCATCTCATGCGTGTGTTCCATGTTCAATACATGGGGCGAGAAGGGCGTCTTTGATAGTCCGCATTTGCGGAGGGTAATGAACTTTTTAGTCGTTCTTTCAATCAAAGGGTGTGGTGCGTGGGGTCATCAGCTATCGGTAAGTTCGCGGTATTTCTCGGAAACAATTGCCGCAATATTGGCCCATTCCTCCAGACGGCCATGCTTTCCGATCCGTGCGAGATAGTCCGTATCAATGCTGCTTTCGATGCTCACGCCCGCGTCACGGTCGGCGACCTCGCGGGTCAGGTGCTGCGCAACATATATGGCGGTCAGCGCCGTCATTTCCTGATGTGGAAGGTCCATCGGGCGGTGGTGATAGGCAACCGCCTGAATGACCGGGGCAGGGAACCCCCACAATCCAAGCAAATAGGCCCCGATCTCGGCGTGTCCTGCGCCAAACTGTTCGTTTTCAGCCTGATAGATTGAAATGCCTTCTTTTTCCACCCGTTCGACAACCGCCTGCATTTCGTCCGACCGGTTGGTGTAAAGGATAAGCGTCCCGATATGGCTGAGCATCCCGATCGACGGTACAGCATGGCAAATCTCACGCGGGAGACGTTCATATTCTGCAATCAGCGCGGCGGTAACCCCGATTTGCTGAGAACGGTGGCACAGTCGCTTAAGGTTGGCCGCCTGATTGGCCGGGCCGTCAAACCCGCGATACAGTCCGACAAACAGTGCAAGCGCCTTAAGCGTTTCCATGCCCAGCATGCGAACCGCATGGCCAACCGAGGACACATTCTGGGTGACCGCAAAATAGGACGAATTGGTCAGCTTCAGGACTTCGGTCGTTAACGCAATGTCGGACTCGACAATTTTGCTGATGGTATCAAGCGAGTAATTGGGATCGGCAAAGGCCGTTTCGAGGCGCATATAGGTGTCTGGCGGGGATGCCAGGCTTTTGGAGTCTGCCACAAGGGTTCTAAGTTCCGGACTGCGCAACAACTGGCGCAGGCCAAGGGCGTTTTCAATGCTTTCGATCAGGGTTTCGTTATCGCAAGGCTTGCTCAGGAACTGGTGCGCCGGACCGATGGTGCGCAGATAGGATGCATTGTCGGCATGACCGGTCAGAATGATGCGTACAGCATCGGGTTGGGTTTTCTGCATTGTTTCAAGCAAGGTAACGCCATCCATACCCGGCATCTGGATGTCCGATACGATCACATCGAAATCCTGTTTTTCAGCAAGCTCAAGTGCTTCTGCCCCGCTATTGGCAAAATGCAGGTTCCATTGTGGCCGCGCGCTGCGCAAGCGTCGGCGCAATCCGTTCAGGATGTTGGCATCGTCATCTACAAACAAGATCTGGTGCATTGGAACCGATACTTTTCAAGGACATATTGCAGATGGGGTTGCCTTTTGGCCCTTACAAGATCGCGAAATGACAAGTCATCGGGCAAAGCGAATCGGGTCATAGAGATGATGAGATTCACCAAGCCGGATGCCCAATGCGGAAAAAACGGGAAACATTCCCGAAACCAAAAGCATTAAAATAATACAATAGTATAGGTATTATGTGATGATATATTGATGTCATGCTCGGTCCGGCGCGATTGTCATATTTTGTCAGAATGTATAGTGCCAACCGTGGTTACACTTTCAATGATTGTAAATTTGAGCGCATAAATGCTTTTCATGATCGACGGGGAGTGCGATCTCATAAATGACAACGCGCACGGAACTGATTGATGCCATTAAAAAGCATCAGCTCTATGTGATGAAGCAACCGGGTGGCAAGCGATTGCAGTTGCGCAATGGCAACCTTTCGCGCATCAAAATGAGCAAGATCAGTCTTGAGGATGCGGTTTTGCCCGGTGCCAACTTTATTCAGGCTGTAATCCGCGACGTCAAATTCGATTTCTGTGACCTGTTTGGAACCAACTTCGTTGAAGCTGATCTTGAAGGATCAAGCTTCATTCGGGCTGATCTGCGCGGTGCGAACATGGCGCGCGCAAGATTGCGCAATGCCAACCTGAAGGGGGCTGATCTTCGATCCGGCGTGATGGTGATCGTCGATGCCGGACGCGAAAAAAAGGTCAAGCGCAACACGGATCTGGCCAATGCCGATCTGCAAGGCTCGATGATGTCTGGCGCCAATCTGGCTGAAAGCAACATGTCCGGTGCCCGGCTTGCCGACGCGGATCTGAGCGATGCCAACATGTTTGCGGTCAATCTTGCCGGGGCAGACCTGTCAGGGTGCAACCTCTCGGGGGCGAAGCTCAAGAACGCGAACCTCAAGGGGGCCAAGCTCAAGGATACATTGTTGTTGGGCACGGACCTGTCGGGTGCAAATCTGCGCAATGTCGATTTGTCCAATGTCGATCTGTCACAGGCCAACACTTCAAATTCGATCGGCAGCAAGTCGGGAGCGCCCTTGCCCGAAGATATCCGCATTTTGTTAAACGCCCATACGGAGTGGCTGACAAGTGGCGGGGCAGCAGGCGCACGACTTGATGTTACTGGCCGTGATCTGACCGAGCTTGATTTTACCGGCTTTGATCTTTCGGCAGCGTGCTTTGATGATTGCATCCTGCGTGGCGCGTTGCTGGTTGATACCATCCTTGTGATGGCATCCATGCGCAATGCCGATCTGGCCCGCGCCCGCCTGAGCGGTTCGATCATGAACGGGGTGCGGATGTCTTATGCCAACTGTTCCAAGGCTGTGCTTCAGGGTGTCAAGTTTGGCGGATTGGAACAACGTGATGCCAAGGGACAAAAGACCGGCGAGGTCTGGCGGGCTGATCTGCAATCAGCAGATTTTTCCAATACTGACCTGCGAAACTCGGTCTTTGATCAGCCCCGCATGAAGGGGGCCACGCTGCGCAAGGCGAATATTGCCGGTGTTGCATTTGGCGATACGGATTTAAGCGAAGTCGATCTTGATGGTGCCAATATTGGCTCGATTCTGAGCGGAACCATTCCCGAACAGGTTTAACACCGATATAAATATCCCCCGAAGCCTCCTGAGCATTCGGATAGGATTTCAGCGAAATAACCGACTTGCAGGGCAGTGCCGATACGCAAGAAGTTAAACTTGTTGCGTTGCAGGCTAAGTGCTGCATTCTATAATGCTGAATAATAAAAAACTGATTTAGAGTCGGGGGCTATTCGCTTTATGTCATCGCGTTCGGAATTGATTGATGCAATCAAGAAGCATCAACTTTACCTCAATCAAAAACCGGGCGGTCAGCGCATGCAATTGCGCAATGGCAACCTGTCGCGCATCAAGATGAACAAGATCAGCCTGAAAGAGGCCGTCCTGCCGGGGGCGAACTTCATTCAGGCATCTGCCCGCGATGTCTGCTTTGATTTCTGTGATTTGTTTGGCGCTAACTTTGTTGAAGCCGATCTTGAAGGATCCACGTTTGAACGTGCCGATCTGCGTGGTGCGAACATGGCGCGCACAAAGTTGCGCAACGCCAACCTGAACGGCATTGATTTGCGTGCGGGTATCATGGTGGTTCTCGAAGGTGCGCGTGAACGCACGGTCAAACGTGAAACCGACATGACAAACGCCGACCTTGAGGGCGCGATGATGTGGGGCGCGAATATGGCTGGCAGCAACATGTCGGGCGCACGTCTTGCCAACACCGACATGAGTGACGCCAACATGTTTGCTGTCAACCTCGAAGGGGCGGACCTGACGGGGTGCAAGTTGAATGGCGCGAAGCTGCGCAATGCCAACCTCAAGGGAGCCAAGCTTTCTGGGACTGAACTTGTTGGCGCGGACCTGAGCGGTGCGAACCTGCGCAATGTCGACCTGCAAGATGTCGATCTTACGCAGGCCAACACGTCCTATTCCATCGGCGGTGAAGCCCCCAGCGCCCCGCTGGTCGAAGATATTCGCGCATTGGTCAACGGACACAGCGAATGGCTGTCAACAGGTGGCAAATCCGGGATGCCGATGATTGCAGCCGGGCGTGATTTGTCGGGCATGGACTTTTCCGGCATGGATTTGTCAGGGGCTGTCTTTGACAAATGCATTATGCGCGGCACCCTGTTCGTCGATACCATTCTTGCCATGTGTTCGATGCGCGAAGCCGACATGCAGAAGATCCGCATGAACGGTGCGGTGCTTGATGGAGTGCGCATGGCGGGATCGGATTGCTCCGAGGGGGTATTCCAGGGCGTTCATTTCGGCGGCGTCGATCAGCGCGACAAGAAGGGCGAGAAGACCGGCGTCGTCTGGAACGCGGATCTTTCGGACGTCAATTTCGAACAGTCCGACTTGCGCAACTCGGTCTTCCACGAAGCCAAGATGAAGGGTGCAAACCTGACCAAGGCGAATGTTGCCGGTGTTGCCTTTGGCGCGACCGACCTTAGCGAAACCGAACTCGAAGGGGCCAATGTCGGTTTGATTTTGAACGGCTATATCCCCCGCAAAAAATAATCACCGCCCAACATTCAGGTTAAATGAAAAACGCCGCCTTCAATGAGGGCGGCGTTTCTGATTTTGCGCGGGCGGTTTGTCGCCTAGCTGCGATAATCGGCGTTGATCGAGATATAGCCATGTGTCAGATCGCAGGTCCAGACAGTGGCCGCACCATCACCAAAGCCAAGATCAGCATCAATGTCGATATACTGACCCTTGATGTGCGCTTCGACCGGGGCTTCGTCATAATCCTCGACCCGCTCGCCATTCTTGGCCAGCACAATGCCACCAATCGAAATGGTCAGTTTGTTCGGGTCGGCGGTGACACCGCATTTGCCGACGGCCATGACAATACGCCCCCAGTTGGCGTCTTCACCGGCAATCGCGGTTTTGACCAGCGGGGAGTTGGCAATCGCCTTGGCGGCAATCTTGGCTTCTTTCTCGTTCACGGCACCGGTCACATTGACGGTGATGAACTTGCTTGCGCCTTCGCCGTCACGCACGACCTGATGGGCCAGATCACGCAGAACGTCTTCCAGTGCCGTTTTGAACGATGCCAAAGCCGGATCGTTCGCATCGGAAATGGCATCGTTGCCTGCCTTGCCGGTCGCCGCCAACAGGACGGTATCCGAGGTCGAGGTATCGCTATCGACCGTAATCGCGTTGAAGCTGCGATTGTTGCAGTCGGTCAACAGCGCCTGCAAAACACTGTGCGGCAGGGCCGCATCGGTAAAGACAAAGCCCAGCATGGTCGCCATGTTCGGCTCGATCATGCCAGATCCCTTGGCAAAGCCGGAAATGGTAACTTTGGTGCCATTGATGGTCGCAGTGGCTGAGGCCCCCTTGGGGAAGGTATCAGTCGTCATGATTGCCTTGGCCGCATCCAGCCAGCTGGCATCATTGGCCAGAATGTCATCCATCGCATCGGTAATGCGGTTTGCCGTGGTCGGCTCGCCAATCACACCGGTTGATGCGGTGAAAATCTCGGTCTTGGCGCAGCCAAGTGCCTTGGCCGCGGCGTCGACCTTATCGGCGACGAACTTTTCGCCAGCCTTGCCGGTAAAGGCGACCGAGTTACCCGCATTGACGAAAAATGCACGTGCGGTGCCACCCTTAAGCGCCTCGCGTCCCCAGCGCACCGCTGCCGATGCTGTGGTTGACTTTGTGAACACACCGGCAACCTGGGTGCCGGGCTCAAGTTCAGCCAACAGGACATCCGGGCGCCCCTTATAGCGAATGCCAAGGGTTGCGGTGTGTAATTTGACACCGGCAATGGCCGGAAGATCGGGGAATGCCGCGGGGGCAAGCGGTGAAATGGCAGTCGCAACCATCTGTGCAATTTCCTTTATTGGACAAGTAGGCCCATCCTGCCGCAATGGTGGCGAAAAGCAAGCGACAGAATGAGTTTGCGCGATCAAACTGATCGACAAAAAACGGGGCGAAGCCAATGGCCGCACCCCGTTTGATGATGTTGGAAAGACAGGGGCCGTCAATGCAGACGGGTGATCCTGTTTTCCGAATTATTCAGCCGGTGCTTCCTTGGCAGCTTCTTCTGCCGCTTTCTCCGCTTCGATTTCGACATTGTTGACGATATCGGCGGTGGCACGCAGGTCTTCGACCAGCGCGTTGAACGCATCACGGCTGATTTCGGCTACCAGCTGCTGACGGACTTCGTCAAGCGACGGCTGGGCGCCTTCTTTTTTCTCTTCGACCTTGATCACATGCCAGCCAAACTGGGTCTGAACCGGTTCGCTTGAATAGGTGCCTGCTTCCATTGCAAAGGCAGCTTCCGCGAACGGTGCGACCATGTCGGCACGGTTAAAGAAGCCAAGATCACCGCCATTCGGGCCGGACGGGCCGGTCGATTTTTCCTTGGCGAGTTCGACAAAGTCAGCACCATCGTCGAGTTCGGCGATGACGGCTTTTGCGTCTTCTTCGCTTTCAAGCAGGATGTGGCGGGCGTGAACCTGCGGCTCTGGTTCGTTGGTCGCGATGAATTCTTCGTACTTCGCGTTGATCGCGTCTTCGGTGATCGCGTCGTTAAGCGCACGATCCAGATAGGTTTCCGCGATCAGGCGGCGCTCAAGGGCTGCGATCTGTTCTTTGACTTCTTCGTCATCGGCCAGACCGGCTTCGCTCCCGGCATTCATCAGCAGACGCTGGTTGATTTCACGGGTCAGAAGATCCGCCTTGAGCATTTCAAACGGAAGCTGGCGGTACTGTTGCGGCAGGCCCTGCTGGGTTGCGCGGACTTCGGATTCAAGGATTTCCTCACCATTGACCGTCGCCAGCACCGGGTCTTCTGCCGGTGCAGCGTCCTGTGCCATGGCAGGGGATGCAAAAATGACGGTTGCCAGGGACGCAGCAAGAAGGGATTTGCGCAGCATAGTTTCTCCAGACTTTGATTTCAGACGGGCTTTTGCCCGATGCCTCTGCCCACGGGTAAAACACATAAGTGGTGCCTGCACAAGGCTTTGCCGTGGATGATGCACCTTTTGACAAAGCAATCTGTCTAAAATGTGAAGAAGCTAAATTTGCTTGTCAGCATGTTGGGTTTTGTATCTGTGCGCCCGCCCGCGGATGAGCCGTACGCATGGACTGCGGAGGCGGGCGATGGTTGAACGACAGTAATATGAAATTTTGACAGGGCCCAGATACGGATCAGGCCTGAACATCAAACAGGACTTCACCGACCATCCCGTGTGAACCATCGGCACGGGTGAAACCTGATTTGGCCACCAGATCGCCGCCAATCAGGCGTTCATCCAATGGTGTGATCATGGCAAGCGAGATCGATTTGATGCCCTCGCTTGCCAGATCGGACTGGCTCCCGTCTGCGCGCAGCAACACAAGCGAACTGAAAACAGCATCGTTTTCGTCAATCTGGCCATCATGGTTGTCGTCATATTTGGCCAGCTCGGCAAAGCCGTCTTTTGCGCCGTTTTGGTCGCCAAACAGTTCAGTGCCATCGTTGATTTTGCCATCCCCGTTGCGATCAAGCGCAAGCAGCGCATCCGCGCCACTGACCCAGGCGGTTTGATCAAGCGTGCCATTGCCATCAATGTCAAATCGCTTTCCATCCATCACACTGGTGATGTCGACACCATTGCCATCCAGATCAAGGATCAGCGGGTCTTGCTGGAACATCTGGGAGATCTCGATACGGATTAATTCGATATGGGCATGAAATTCAGAGATCGAGATATCGGCTGACCCCGCCAGGCTTGAAAAGCGGGTCTCAATGGCACTGAAATCAATCTCGACACTGCGCGAATTTACGGAAACCTGACCCAGATTGACCGCGCTGTTACCTTGGGCGATGTTGATCGAGAGTTCCTGCGTTGAAATCGCCCCCTTGGCGCCATTCGCACCCACAGTCTTGAGCTCGGCCGGGTCACCACCGGTCATGGCATTGGCGATGGCACGTGCCTTGGCGGGTGGAATACCCATCATCGAAAGGATGATGAAAGCATCGCGATTCATCCTTGCCTGCGCCTCGTCCAATGCGGGTTTCAGCGCATTAAAAGCTTCAAGCGGGGCAGTGTTGATTTCAAACACCGGACGTTGGAACTCGCCAAGGGCATTTTCGATGCGCTCATTGGCTTCGATGCTGAGATCAATCTGATCGGAAATCGTGCGCTGTCTTGCCAATGCCGTTTCGGTTTGGCTTTTCTCATCCGCCCCGGTATCCGCACTGCTTGCAGTCACCGCGCTGTTGGAGGTGGCGCGCAGCGTGGCAATTCCGGCGGCACTATCCGCTGCGGTGGGGTTGGAAACTGTTGTGTGCTCAAACATTCAGCGCCTCCTTCCTGAAGGGCTGCGGGATGCTGATTACGGCATCCCGTGGCTGTTAAATCAGAACATCCTGTTCCTGTGTCGGGTCAATGACGGGCACGGTTTCACCATTCGGGAAGGTGAAGGTGGCATCGCCATCGTCCTGACCAAAACGGCCCATCGGCATCATCATATCAACCGTCAGCTGAAGCGGGGCAGTGCCTTCACCGGCTTCTGGTGCAGGCTGATTGATACTGCGTACAATCAGGGTTGCCTGCTCCATGAACTGTTCGGTGATCTGGGCATTCAGTGCTGCCATCCGTTCTGCGGCAAGCGCCTGGCCGTTGGTTTGTGCCGCACCATTGGTGGCACTACCTTCGCCCTCTGCGGATGTATCATCGGTGCCAACCGTTGCATTCATCAGTTCACGGATGAATTCGGCGACTCCGTTGTCATTGATATCGAACAGAAGCCCGCCATCCTCGGCACTGGCCGGGTTGCCCAACGCATCAACCAGCGATCCGCCACCCAGTCCATCCATGACGGTGCCAAGTGCGCCAAGGGCCGCCCCCATGCTGTTGCCAATTGCGATGGCTTCAGTGCGGACAACCTCAACCTTGGCAGCCTCGTAGTTAAACGAAAACTCACCGGTTTCGTTATTGATGCTGATATCCAGCGACTGGACCGCCATCATGGCTGATTCGGATACGCCAACCGCTGCGCCATTTGCCCCGGCATAGGAAATGGCGGTCTTGCTGTGGCTGGCGATGGCCTGATCAAAGGAAAATTCGAACTGGTCCTGCCCGCTTGCGGCATCGCGAATGCCATTGAACATTGCATCGGTTGCGGCAATGGCGTCTTCTTCTGACATGCCCGAAAGTGCAAACATTTCCTCAACACTGCCGCGGATCAGTTCAAGCGATGCATCAAGCGCACGCTCAAACAATTCATCGGTTGTCAGCGGTTCGGACGAAAGAGACTTTCCGGTGGCCGGTACAAGCTTCTGGCTGTCGTTATGTGCGGCAAGCGCATCATCAGAAAGGGCTACCGGGTCAATACGGGTGCGCGCATCAGGGCGGGCCTGTGCTGCGCTTTCGCCAGTATTTGAATCGGTTTTGGCATGGGGCTGACGCGCGTCTTGCAGGGCAGACTGCCCCTGACGAAACGGATTAAGCGCGGAGAAATCGACCATAATCCTCCTCCTGAGGACTTGATTTGGCAGCGTTTAAGGATCGTCCTTTCGCGCCAAAACGAGCTACATGCTCTGTTAGGGTGTAAAACTAATAGGTGAATAATACGACCATTCTTCGTGTTTCTCAAGCAAGAAGGCTTCAAACGCACCAAACGAAAACGTGAAGAGGCGCGGATTTGCCAGCGATCTGGTGCGATATCAGGTAATTTCCCGCTCTTCATTCCCGATATTGGTTCGTTCCGTTGACAGATGGCAGGCAGGGTTCTATCTGTGATCGGGCTCCGCTTTCTGCCGGGGTTCATTGTGTCTTAATTTATTTGTTCAGGAACGTATTAATGCTCGGCGCTATTGCCCGGAAAATTTTCGGTTCAGCTAACGATCGTGAAGTCAAAGCCCTGCGGGCCACGGTCGAGCAAATCAATGCCCTGGAACCCGAAGTCGAGAAGCTTTCAGATGACGAACTGCGCGCCCGTACCGATTGGCTGCGCGATCGTCTGAAGAATGGCGAGACTCTGACAGATATTCTTCCTGATACCTTTGCCACCATCCGCGAAGCCTCCAGACGTGTACGTGGCGAACGTCATTATGACGTGCAGCTTCTGGGCGGCATGGTTCTGACGTCTGGCAAGATCGCCGAGATGAAAACTGGTGAAGGTAAAACTCTGGTTTCGACCCTTCCGGTCTATCTGAACGCGCTTGAAGGCAAGGGTGTTCATGTTGTAACCGTGAACGACTATCTGGCAAGCCGTGATGCGGAATGGATGGGCGAGGTCTATGGCTTCCTTGGTTTGACCGTGGGCGTGATCATGCATGGCATGACCGACGATCAGCGCCGCGAAGCCTATGCCTGCGACATTACCTATGCGACGAATAACGAGCTCGGCTTTGATTATCTGCGCGATAATATGAAGTTCCGCCTCGAAGACATGGTTCAGCGTCCGTTCAACTTTGCCATCGTCGATGAAGTCGATTCGATCCTGATTGACGAAGCCCGTACCCCGCTGATCATTTCCGGTCCGGCCGAAGACAGTTCGGAACTGTATCGTGCGATTGATGCCTTGATCCCGAAACTGGTCGAGGAAGACTACGAAAAAGATGAAAAGGCACGTGCGGTGACCCTGACCGAAGAGGGTACCGAACACGCTGAACAGCTTCTGATGGAAATGGAAATCCTGACCGAAGGCACGCTTTATGACGTTGCCAACGTTCATCTGGTCCATCACGTCAATCAGGCGCTGCGTGCGCATAAGCTGTTCCAGAAAGACACCGACTATATCGTCAAGGACGACAAGGTCGTCATCATTGACGAATTCACCGGTCGTATGATGGAAGGTCGCCGCTATTCCGATGGCCTGCATCAGGCGCTTGAAGCCAAGGAAAAGGTCAAGATCCAGAACGAAAACCAGACTCTGGCATCGATTACCTTCCAGAACTATTTCCGTCTTTATCCGACTTTGGCGGGCATGACCGGTACGGCAATGACCGAGGCCGAGGAATTCGAGGAAATATACAACCTTCAGGTTGTCGAAATCCCGACCCATCGCCCGATTGCCCGTATTGATGCCGATGACGAGATTTACCGGACCGCCAAGGAAAAATGGGTGGCGATCTCTGAACAGCTCGAAGACTGCCACAAACGTGGCCAACCGGCTCTGGTCGGGACTGTTTCGATCGAAAAGTCGGAAATCCTGTCGGACCTTCTGAAAAAGAAGAAAATCCCGCACGAAGTTCTCAACGCCAAGCAGCACGAGCGCGAAGCATCGATCGTCGCACAGGCTGGTGCGCCGGGTGCCATCACGATTGCCACCAATATGGCCGGTCGTGGTACTGACATCAAACTTGGCGGCAACGTTGAAATGCGGGTCGAACACGAATTGGCCAATGTCACCGACGAAGCCAAACGTGCGGCTGCGATCGAGAAAATCAAGGAAGAGGTCAAAGCCGACCAGGAAAAGGTTCTGGCGGCTGGCGGTTTGTTTGTGATCGGTACCGAACGCCATGAATCACGCCGCGTGGATAACCAGTTGCGTGGTCGTTCCGGCCGTCAGGGTGATCCGGGTGGTTCGAAATTCTATCTGTCGCTTGAAGATGACCTGATGCGCATCTTCGGGTCCGAACGCATGGACAGCATGCTTCAGAAACTTGGTCTGCAGGAAGGTGAAGCGATTTACCATCCGTGGATCAACAAGGCGCTTGAGAAAGCCCAGCAGAAGGTCGAGGCGCGCAACTTCGACATTCGTAAGAACGTTCTGAAGTTTGATGATGTCATGAACGACCAGCGTAAGGTCGTTTACGAACAGCGCCGTGACCTGATGCAGGCCAAAAACGTGGCCGAAGACGTTGCTGACATGCGCGCCGAAGTCATCGAAGACATGGTCGACAAATATTGCCCGGCCAAGGTTTATCCAGAGCAGTGGGAAACCACCAGCCTGCACGAGGAAGTTACCCGTCTTCTGGGGATTGATCTGCCGATTGCAGATTGGGTCAAGGAAGAAGGCATTGATCAGGAAGTCATGCGCGAACGCATTGAAAAGGCCGCGGATGAAAAAATGGCGGCCAAGGTTGCCAACTATGGTGCAGACATCATGCGCCAGGTTGAAAAAAGCCTTGTCCTGCAGCTGCTTGACCAGTCGTGGAAAGAGCACCTTCTTGCCCTTGATCACCTGCGTCAGGGCATTGGTCTGCGTGCCTATGGTCAGCGTGATCCGCTCAATGAATTCAAACGCGAAGCGTTCAACATGTTCGAAGCCATGCTGGTTTCCCTGCGTGAACGCGTGACCCAGATGCTGTCGCATGTCGAACTGCAATCGACCCCGCGCCCCGAAGACCTCGAGGCATCACGCCGTCCGCAGCAGGAAATGCGCGAAAACCGCGACGAACTTGAAGCAACCGAACAGGGTGTGGATACCGCAACCGTGCAGTCGCGTCAGCCGGGCAATTTCGATCCCAACGATCCGTCAACATGGGGTCGGGTTGCACGCAACCAGGCTTGCCCGTGCGGATCCGGGAAAAAATACAAACATTGCCATGGTCAGCTGAACTGATCGAAACTGGCAACATGATCAAAAAAGGCGCGCGCCCATCGGTTGCGCGCTTTTTTTATTGCTGTATTGTTGGCAGGGTGACTTGCAGGAACTGTCTGACAGGGGCCAGAACCTGTTCATCGGTCGTTAGATAAAACCCAATGGCAATCAGCGTTCCCGCATGGCCGGTGTCAGGGACTTCGACAAGTTCGGCCGTTGGTGCCAATTCAGCCAGTCGGCGGGAATTTCTTGGGAAAACGGTATGATCACGTGTGCCGGTCACCAGCAACAATGGCGGCATATGCGCCAGATCCATCTCCACGGGTTGGCTTTCATCGGCTGGCGTGTTGCCAAACGCATTTTGTGTGGCCGCAACATCATAGGGATAAAAATCATACGGGCCTGACAACCCGATGATTCCGGCAATGGCGCTGCTATCAAGGCCAACAGCGTCTAAATATCGTTTATCTGCAACCACCTGAACGGCGTTATAGGCCCCGGCGGAATGCCCGGCCAGCATCACAGGGGTGTCGGCAAGCAGTTTGGGGTTCTGTTTTGCATATCGATCCATAAACGCAATCGTCGACGCGCCGTCCTCGATAAAGGCCGGGAAATGTATATCGGGCACCAGTCGGTAATCTGGAATGGCTACGGCATATCCAAGCTCGGTAAACCGCTTGGCGACAAAGGCATATTTGGCACGCTCACCAGAAGCCCATGATCCGCCATAAAACCAGATCACAAGCGGTGCAGGCCGGGCTGATACATCGGGCAAGTAAAGATCGAGAACCTGCCGTTTGTCCGGACCATAGGAAAGGTCTGCGACATCCGGCTTCAAGTCACCCGCCTGCCAGTGGTTATAGGCACCCAACCTGTCGCAACCAGCAAGCAGCATGATCGCGAGAAGTGAATTGGCGGTAATGCCCAGGAATTTCTTGCGAGACATACGGGTTACTGGCCAGTGCAAAATCAAATTACATATCTTCAATACGTTAGTGGATTGAGATCCGTTTAAAACATTTCTTTAGATGGGGCCTTGATAGACACAAGTGTGTCTTTGGTTTCCCCGGTTGATGCTTGTAAAGGTGCCAATTGCATGTGTCTTGTTGGAGCTTGTGTTTATTAGTCCTTAATGGCCTGCCCCTAAACTTTTTGCGTGAAGTACAACTACGGAGATCCAGTCACAGTGTCCTCATTTGATCAACTGTCCAAACGTGCCAGAAAGTTGGAAAAACAGGGCCAGATTGACGAGGCCATTAAACTCTACGAACTGTTTCTTCAGGACTTCCCCAAAAACACACGTGCCAAAGCAGCGCTTGAAAAACTGCGTGAAGCAGAAACGGGTACTGGAATTTCTGCTCAGGCGGCTTTTGTGAAAGCTTCGGAATTCATTGATCAGGGCGCATATTCAAAGGGTATTGAGCTCGCGAAAAAGCTGGCAGAGGGTGCCCCGGACAACGCCCAAGTGTGGAACCTTTTGGGGCTTGCCTACTTCAGAAGTCAAAACCCGGTAGAGGCAGAAAAGTGCCTGCGTAAAGCCATTGACCTCGATAAAAAGCTCGGGATGGCCTGGGTCAATATCGCGAAGTTGTTTTCAGCGCAAAACAAGTATGAGATGGCCTTGCAAGCCTATCAGAATGCCAGTTACATCGAACCGCAGAACGCCGGGGTTTTGAATGCCATCGGTGGTGTGCTGTTGGAAATGCGGCGCTTTGACGAAGCTGAAAAATTCTGTGTACAGGCAATAAAATACGATCCGGATTTTGCCGAACCTTACCAAAATCTCGGCATTGTCCTGTATCGCAAGAATAAACGCGGGGCAGCCAAGCAGGCGTTCGAAAAGGTTGCGAAACTCCGGCCCAATAGCATGACTGCACTTTCCGACTTTCTTCATGCGCGTGCGCAAATCTGTGACTGGGCTCCGCTTGCCCCCGAGTTGCAAAATACAAGGCCGGTGGGGAAACCGGGAAATTCTGTTTCTCCATTCTCATTGCTGCACTACGAAGACGATCCATACGCGCAGAAAAAACGTTCCGAAAACCGGGCTCAGGAACTTGCTGTGCGTGATCCTGCCAGGAAATTTCCGCGTCCTGCATCGCGGCCCGATAAGCTAAAGATTGGTTATTTCTCAGCCGATTTTCACAATCACGCAACCTTGTCACTGATGATGGGGCTTTTCGGTGCGCATGATAAAGACCGGTTTGAAATTCACACATACAGCTATGGCAGCGTGAAAGACGGTTGGCGCCGCAGTCAGCTCCAGAAATTGGTTGATCACAACTGGGATGTCCGGAATGCGTCCGATGCAGAAATTGTTCAGCATGCCCGTGATCAGGGGATTGATATTGCGATTGACCTGAAGGGCTACACTCAGAACGGACGACCGCAACTGTTTGCCCACCGGATGGCGCCGATCCAGATCAACTATGTTGGCTATCCCGGGACTTTGGGAGCTGATTATATCGACTACCTTATCGCGGATCACACCATCATTCCCGATGATTATAAAAACGCCTATTCCGAAAAAATCATCTATATGCCGAATTGCTATCAACCAAATGACGGTGGTCGGGAATTTCCGGAAAACACACAAACGCGGACCGAGCTTGGCTTGCCTGAAGATGGCTTTGTGTTCTGTTCGTTTAATGCCAACTACAAGATTTCGCCGCGCGAGTTCGATATCTGGATGCGGCTTCTTAAAAAGGTCGATGGCTCTGTTCTGTGGCTGTTCGAAGGAAGCGAAGACGCAATGCACAACCTTCGAAAGGAAGCCGGGACTCGCGGTGTTGATCCAACCCGCCTCGTCTTTGCTGGCTTCCTGCCGGAGGCAAAGCATCTTGCCCGCCACGAACACGCCGATCTGTTCCTCGATACTTTCAATGTGAACGCGCATACGACGGCAAGTGACGCGCTCTGGACCGGATTGCCGCTGGTGACGCTGCCCGGCAAGCAGTTCGCTGCCCGCGTAGCTGCAAGCGTTTTAAAGGCTGCAAACCTGCCTGAACTGATTGCCAATTCCGAAGAAGACTACGAGGCGATTGCGCTCGATCTGGCGCTTCACCCGGAAAAAGCGGCAGCCATGAAGGCCAAGGTGACAGAAAACGTCAAAGCCTGTCCGCTGTTTGACACCAAATCATATACCCTTGATCTGGAGCGCGGCTATGACGCGGCGTATGAACGCTATCTGAGCAATCAGGCTCCAGCGGATATAGACCTTGTTAATCCGTAACATGCTGGCGAATTTTGTATCGGGAATGAGGAAGAAATTTTGAGCACGGCGATGGAAAAGGTGGTGTCGCGCGTTGAGAAGGCCATGCGCAGCAATGAGCCGGATCTGGCAATTTCCATCTGCGAAGAACATTTGAAAACGAATTCCAATGCAGTTGTGCTTTGGGATCTCTTGGCGAACGCGCATTTTCTGAAAAAGGACCATGTCCAAGCCGCTCGGTGTTTCGAGAAGGTTGTGGAACTCGCACCACAAAGCCCAAAATCCCATCAAAACCTTGGCATGTTTTATCAAAGCATCGGCAAGTTCAACGATGCGCTGCAGTGTTTTCAGCGCGCGGTCAATTGCGATGCGAACTATGCCCTTGCCTATAACAGTGCCGGCAGTGTTCTGCTAAAGGTGGGGCAGGTTGATACCGGGCTGCAGTATTTTGCCAAAGCGCTTCAGCTAGACCCTCAACTTGCCGACGCATACAGCAATATGGGCAATGCTTTCTTTATCAAGGGGCAGTTGCAGGCCGCCGCTCAGGGGTATGCCAAGGCGCATTCTCTTGCCCCGGCCATGAAAAGCGCACTGACCAATCAGTATTACACCTTGGCGATGATGTGTGACTGGTCCGGGTATGAAGAGTTTTCGCGTGCGGCCTCCACGTTGGGCGTTGAGGGGGAAGTTGTTTCACCATTTCCGCTATTGAAACTCGAAGACGCACCGGAACGACAATTGATCAGAAGCCAAAGGCTGGTGATGGTCAATTTTGGTCGTGGTGCCCGATGGCCGTTGCCGCGGCCAACCAAACGGCCGCGCAAGCTGCGCATTGGCTATTTCTCTGCCGATTTTCAGGATCACGCGACGCTTTCGCTGATGATGGGGCTGTTGCGTCATCATGATCACGACAAATTTGAAATTCACGCCTTTTCTTATGGTCTGATCAAGGAAAGCCAAAGCCTCGATCAGGCAAAGGGGTACTTTGAAAGTTTCTCCGATGTTGAACGGGCGTCGGATGATGCGATTGTCGCCCTCGCGCGCGAAAAGAAGATTGATATTGCGATTGATCTGAAGGGCCATACGAAACTTGGACGGATCGGCATTTTTGCCCGCCGTGCTGCACCGGTTCAGATCAACTATCTTGGCAATCCGGGGACTATTGGTGCAGATTTCATCGACTATATGGTCGTTGACAAGGTTACGGTCCCCGTAACGCACAAAAAGTATCTGGCAGAAAAACCGATCTATCTGCCGCATTGTTATCAGCCGAACGATGATCAGCGCAGCATTCCCGAAACGAACACAACGCGCGCTGATTTCGGCTTGCCTGATAACGGCTTTGTTTTCTGTAGTTTCAACAACACCTACAAGATTTCACCGCGTGAATTTGATATTTGGATGCGGCTCCTCAAACAGGTCGATGGGTCGGTGCTTTGGTTGTTCAAGGGCAATGACTATGCGGCGCAAAACTTGCGTAATGAGGCACAAAAACGCGGTGTCGATCCAGATCGTTTGGTCTTTGCTGAAAAGCTGTCCCCATCGCTGCATCTTGCCCGCCACAAACATGGCGACATGTTGCTTGATACCTTTAACGTTAACGCGCACACAACAGCGAGTGACGCGCTCTGGACCGGTTTGCCGCTTGTAACCCTGCCCGGTGAACAATTTGCTGCCCGTGTGGCTGCAAGTATCCTGCGCGCCGCAAACTTGCCGGAACTGATTGCCACGGACGAAGCGCATTATGAGGCCATCGCACTTGATCTTGCGCTCCACCCGGAAAAGATCGCGGCCTTGAAACAGAAGGTAAAGGATCAGATCAAAACCTGTCCTCTGTTTGATTCAGAAGGTTATACCCGCGATCTCGAAGCCGGGTTTGAAGCAGCTTATGATCGATATCTCAACGGATTGGAACCTGATGATATTGAAGTTTGAAGGCAGGATGCTTTCTGCTCTTGGCGAAGATTTGATGGCGCGATAAAACAGTGCCATGACAATACAACAACCAGATAAAGGCTGCATGTCGGTTGACCTGCGCCAGGGAAAAATTCCCGAGAAAACAGTATTCGTCAGTGCGGTAGCACTGGTGGATATCGATCATCGTGTGCTGATCGCCCAGCGCCCGGAAGGCAAATCCATGGCAGGTCTGTGGGAATTCCCCGGTGGTAAGGTCGAGGCGGGTGAAACCCCTGAAATGGCTCTGGTGCGTGAGCTCAAGGAAGAGCTTGGCATTGATATCACCGAAAGCTGTCTGGCACCCTTTACCTTTGCGTCTTTCACCTATGATGATTTCCATCTGATGATGCCGCTTTATCTGTGCCGTGTGTGGAAAGGCGACATCACACCGATGGAAGGTCAGCAGGTCAAATGGGTGCGTCCGGTGCGTCTGGGCGATTATCCGATGCCGCCGGCCGATGTGCCGCTTGTTGCGATGCTGCGCGATTTCCTGTGAGCCATCCGCCCTTTCGCGGCGTATGGTTCAGGGCAAAAGAATTTGAATGATGTTGTGGGGATATGATGTCTGATCCGGTCCGTGCCTGTCTGATTATTATCGGCAATGAAATCCTGTCTGGCCGCACCCATGACAAGAACCTGCCCTATCTGGCAGAGGAGCTGAACACGCTTGGTGTGCGACTGGTCGAGACCCGCGTCATTCCCGATATCGAAGACACCATCATCGAGACGCTCAATGAATGCCGGGCAAAGTTCGACTACGTGTTTACCACCGGCGGCATTGGCCCGACGCACGATGACATAACATCGGAATGCGTTGCCAAGGCATTCGGGGTGGCGATCGAACTAAATGCCGACGCGCATGACTTGCTTAAAAGCCACTATGACAACCCCGCAGACCTCAATGAGGCGCGCCTGCGCATGGCACGCATTCCGGTCGGGGCGGAACTTATCCAGAACCCGATCTCGAAGGCACCGGGTTTCCGGATGGAAAATGTCTATGTCATGGCCGGTGTGCCGATGATCATGCAGGCGATGTTCCAGGGCATCAAACACCAGCTGATCGGCGGTAAACCGATGGTGTCGCGTTCTGTCGGCGGCTATATCCCCGAAGGCACGATTGCCAAGGTGCTGGCTGAAATTCAGGGTGATTTCCCTGCAACCGATATCGGCTCCTATCCGTTCCTGCGCGAAGGAAAGCTTGGCACCACATTGGTGGTGCGCGGCGAAAACCCCGATGATGTCAATCAGGCAGCAGAACGTATTCGCCTTGCCATCATCGAAGGCGGCAAGGACGTGATCGAAGATACCGGCACGGTCTGATTCAGCCCCCAAGTTTGATCGCGCATCTCGGTTGGCTGCGTATTGCGTTTGGTCAAGGTAACCGTCAGGCGCACTGTCTAGAATTGCTCTGACCTATTGACGGGAAGAGAACATGACCTACCAGAACCAGGATCCGCACGATGATGTAAGCAACAGTCAGGCTGCCCGCGAAGCGCGTTCGATTATAAAATTCATGATCGAACACACCGCCTATGGCGGCTTTGGCGCGCTGGTCTTCGGGGCGCTGGTGCTGTTTTTTGATATTGGCGGGATTTACACGTTGGCGATGTCATCGCGTGATGCGCCGATCTTTATCTTTTTGCTGTTCTTTGGCCTGTTCGTGACCTTTGGCGGGATCAGTCTTGGCATCGGAATCATGACCATGGGCGGGTTTTCTGATGATGATCGCTACCGCGATGAACGCACGCGCAACCGAAATTCAGATGACAGAAACTAAAAAGGCGCCAACCCTTGGCGCCTTTTCCGGGTGACAAAGACCTTGGCTTATTGCTTGTCCGCGCCAGACTTTTTGGCGACCACGCGCGCGATCAGCATGCCGATGATCCAGCCCGCCAGCGGCACGATGAAAATGTAATCAAACAACGGATGGCTTGAATCCCCGCCAGACGCCGCCAGAATAAAGCCGATCCAGCCTGCGGTCAGCACATAGCCCACAATCTTGAAATAGACCCCGTTCGACAGTCTCTTTTTTTCTGATGGCTGTTCGGGATTGTTTGATTGGCTTTCGTCGCCAGACATTCTTTATTCCTTGCGTTCTGAAATTGGCTTTGGCGATCAGCGTTCAAGTGTAAGCGCATCGGGATCAATGCGTTCCTGCCAGCCTTCGCGCACCAGTTCGGGCACGACGTGATCCTGTTCCGGGTAGCCAATGCACAGATAGGCAATCAGGCGCCAGTGGTCTGGCACATCAAGTGTCTTGCCAACCACATCGGGCTCAAGGATCGAAACCCAGCCAACCCCGATGCCTTTCACACGCGCGGCCAGCCACAGCAACTGCACCGCTGCCACGGCGGAGTAATCAAGCATCTCGGGCATCGTCTTGCGGCCCAGTCCCATGCCGGCCTCGGTTTCTTCATCGGCAAACACAGCCAGCTGTACCGGGGCCTGATCCATGCCCTGAAGCTTAAGCGACGCATAAAGCTTTGCGCGCTCGCCGTGATAGTCATTGAGCGCTTCGTTATTGGCGCGCTCGAAACTGTCGCGGATTGATTTGCGGCGTTCGGGATCATTGACCTTTACAAAACGCCATGGCTGACAGTTGCCGACGGATGGCGCCAGACACGCTTCCTTGATCAGATCGTCGATATCTTCTTGCGGGATCGCGTCTGTGCGAAAACGCCGGACATCGCGACGCCACAGCAAAAGGTCAATGAACTGTTTTTGAAAGGCATGGTCAAAAACCGGCGGTGTCAGGTCCGTTTCCTGGTCGCTGTTTGCGGCAACTTGATCTGGTTTTGTCATGGCGCGGCCCTGATGAAATGCGGGGTTACGTTCAATGGTTTTGCACCCTACCTGTCAGCGCCGTTATCGCCAATAGCAAGATGGGCTAAAGCGTAAGCCACCGGCATTATTTCCGCTACAACCGGCCGGCGGGTCCTAGAATGGCACATCAATGCTCAGAAGGCCGGTGTAGTCTCCGTGCTGAACTTCATAGGTCAGTTTGCGCCGCAGCTCAAAGCTGACGCTGGCGGGAAAGCGGCTCCATTGCTGGGTGATGCCGCCGCCGGTATCAAGATACAGATTGGTACTTTCAATGCTGACAAATGGTTCAAGCATCATCGATGAGCGCGCAACATCATGGGTCAGTGAAAACTCCGTCCGAATGCCGGTGATGTCTTGCTGTCCGGTGGCAACATCGCGAAAGCCCTGAACGCTCAGATCAAAGTTCAACGGATCATAGGCATAATCCGAACCGGCATAATACCGCCTTGATCCGCTGCGTCCGTAATCCTGGTTCAGCAGTGATATTGTCTGTTCCTGTCCAGCAAACGGAATGATTTCATGATCGCCAAAGCCAAGCCGATAGCGGGCCTCAACCGAGGTATCAAAAAGCCGGGTGGTGGCGATATTCCCCGGCACAAGGCCACCGTCAGTGGCGCGCGCGGCATCAATATATTCACGGGCTGTGACCATGTCGCCTTCAAGCTGGATGCGAAGCGGCACGGCACCAAATTCATAATCGGTACCGAACCCGATACTGTTTGAAATGCTTGTACTATCAAGTGTTTCGGCATAGTCCAGATTGTCTGGAACCAAGCCAGTAGGGGACTGCGAAATGGTGCTTTGACCAAGGCTGATGCTGCCGCGCAGGTTAAACCAGTCTGTTATCCGCGACACAAAATACGGTGACAGAGCAAGATTGTTTTCGCGATAGCGCAACTGTCTGGTGCTTGATTCCCCAACAGTACTGCCCCAGCCGATCCCCATGCCAAGCACGAGCCCGTCATCAACAAGATAATCAACCCCGCTATCAAGCGATATGGTGTCGCCGCTTAAACCCGGATCATATCCTGAACCGGTGATGCGGTTCTCAAGTGCGGAATGATTGCCCGCAAGCCAGATGCTAATTGGGACGCGCGCATTGCGTGATTGGGTGGGAAAGGTGCCTGCCGCACTGTCAAAATCAATCCTGCGCGCAAGCGATGACAGCGCGGCGCGACCGGCAAGGATCTCGCTTGGTGTCGGTGTGCCCATGCCAAATTGCAGGTTCTCGGTCGCCTGTTGCGGTGGGGAAAGAAAGCTTTCAGACAAAAGCGGGGCGAGCCTGCTGTCATAAAGGTCATCGTCCATTTTGTCGTAAAGCCGGTTCATATGCCGGCGCTGGTTTTCTGTGCGTGTGGTTGTCTTGTTCCGCAGGACCGGTGCATCTGGCCGTGCAGCATCATCGCGGGCAAAGGCCTGCGCTATGATAGGGGGCTGGCGTGTCTCGCGGTACAGGGCATAGGTAATGGCCGCCAGACAGGCCGTGGCAATCACGGCAGTTTGAAAGCGCCTGTGCATCTGACGTTAAACATCTCTGTTCGGGTCAGTTATCTAGCGTGACAGACGAAAATGCAGGGAATATGGAGAAAGACGGGCAGTTCTGCCCCATTGATGCCTGATCAGTCAAAGACAGGGAAAGCAGACAACCAGAGCCAATAGAATGTTGCGTCAAAAACCAAGCCGCGCTAGAACGCTTTGCATCGGCTCTGGCCGGTCCATCGCGCGTCGCGGGCGTGGCGAAATTGGTAAACGCAGCGGACTTAAAATCCGTCAGCCCTAAGGCTTTGCCGGTTCAAGTCCGGCCGCCCGCACCATCGCATCTTTCACCCGGAATGCGGTTTGCGCGCTCGGCACGAAATTGCCGAGATCCGGTCATCAAATCCCCTGCTTTGAGATGCATCATCCAAAATTCCACGCGCAGGTCTGCTCTAGGCGCCTGTGTGGTCCTACAAACGAGGAGAATGATGATGGTCCACTTGATTGCTTTTGGTGTGATTGCAGCCGCCGTTCTCGCTGTCAGCTAAGCGTGACCGGCTTCAATTTGTGGTGGGTTCAACCTGCTGTATGATCGGAGAAGGATCTCTCTGGGTTAAATGGCGGCGCAAAATACGCATGTCGATTTTTGAATTTGGTGATGTCGCAAAGTAAAATGTCTGTGTCGCGACGGGCATTTTGCTTATGTGAACCATATCCCCCAATTCCGGATAGGTATTAAGCAGGGTATCGGCCACTGCCTTCTCCATCAATCCGCCATCAGCCCGCTTCTTGGCGATCATCCGCAAGATGGTTAAGTCATCTACGACTTCGATGGTGTCAACATCGTCACGGCGGCTTTCAAAAACGTCCCCATACCAATAGCCAGCGCCAACAGCGATGCGGTGGTTCCACAGTTCGTTGGCCTCCAGCGGATACTCGCGGTGGGACAGTAAAATGGTGTCACTGACCAGAATTGGAAACTCGTATTTCAGCCCATAGTTTATCGCCTGACCGGATTCGGCGCAGAATATGACATCGACGTCACCATTGCGTGCGGCATCAATTGCGCGCTTCCATGGAAAGACCTCTATCCTGACTTCATACCCGAATGATGTCATGAGCTCTTGGACATAATCGACAAGAATACCACCTGGAAGCTTCCCATCGACAACATAGGGTGGCCACGGACTGCAGGCAGCGACGATTTCGGTGCTGTCGTCGTCAGATGCGCTTGCCGATGATGATATCAATGGCAATACACACAGAACAAATCCCAAAAATCCTAATCTGCGCGACATCTGAATTTCCGGCTTGTGAGCAATCATAATAGCATGTGTGGTGCCTCTTTGCTGGTTTTTAGGTTTGTTCAGCTCACAAAGAACCGGGCGAAAAGAATATCCATCAGAAGTCATTGATATAAATTCGTTTCCCGCAAAGACACGGAGACAATTAATTTCCCCGTGGTGACTTCTTGTAAGCAATGCTGCGGTGCGATACGATCTGTGATGCGCTGAATGCGCAATCAAAAGGCTCGCATTGCCATGAACAAAGTCGTCGCCAAACCCGCTGAAAATTCAACGGACCCGGTGCAAGCAGACGGGGCATGGCATGCTTTGCCCGCCGAGCAGACGCTTGATGATTTCCAAACAAGCTCCCAAGGCCTTGATCCGCAAGAAGCATCGAAACGTCTGGTGCAATACGGGCCCAATCGGCTGGACCCGCCACGTCGGCGCGGGCCGCTGATCCGGTTTCTTTCACAGTTTAACAATGTGCTGATTTATGTCCTGCTGCTGGCAGCCCTTGTCACAGGCGTTCTGGCGCATTGGGTGGATACGTCCGTCATTTTGGCGGTGGTGGTGGTCAATGCCATCATCGGCTTTGTTCAGGAAGGCCGGGCGGAAAGCGCGCTTGAAGCGATCCGTAATATGCTTTCGCTTGCCGCCATCGTCGAGCGTGATGGCCGCAAAACTGAAATCCCCGCCGAAGATGTCGTACCCGGCGATATCATCCATTTGCAATCAGGGGACAAGGTTCCGGCCGACTTGCGCCTGATCCGGGTCAAGGGCCTGCAGGTTCAGGAAGCCATTCTGACGGGCGAATCTGTCCCCGTCGACAAGGCCGTTTCCCCCGTGGCCAAGGACGCAGCCCTTGGCGATCGTTTTTCCATGGCCTATTCCGGCACCATGGTTACCCACGGGCAGGGCTGCGGCGTGGTTGTGGCCACCGGGGCCAAAACTGAAATTGGCCGCATCAGTGCGCTTCTGTCCGAAGTCAGTACCCTTACCACACCACTTCTGCGGCAAATGTCGGCCTTCGGGCGTAAGCTGAGCGCGGCGATCATGACGGTGGCCTGTGTCACCTTTGCCATTGGTGTCTGGGTACATGGACGGGCGGCGGCCGACATGTTTGTGGGGGCTGTTGCACTGGCCGTTGCCGCCATCCCCGAAGGCCTGCCCGCGATCATGACCATTGCGCTTGCCACAGGCGTGCAACGCATGGCGTCGCGGCGCGCCATCATTCGTCGTTTACCCGTCGTAGAGGCATTGGGATCGGTCAGTGTCATTTGTTCGGACAAGACCGGCACGCTCACCCGCAACGAAATGACGGTGCAGTCCCTTGCTACCGGCAAGCATCTTTATGCCGTGACTGGTACCGGCTATCGCCCCGAAGGCGGTTTTGAACTCGATGGCAAACCGGTCGCGCTTGATGATCATCCGGGGCTGACCGAAATGGCGCGTGGGGCGTTGCTTTGCAGTGATGCCGGTCTGCACGAGGATGATGGTCAGTGGGTGGTTGATGGCGATCCGACCGAAGGCGCGCTGGTTGCCCTTGCCATGAAGGCCGAACTCGAACCCGGTGCCGAAAACCGTCAACTGCCGCGCCATGACGTCATCCCGTTTGAATCCGAACATCGTTTCATGGCGACCCTGCATCACCATGCCGAAGGCCATGGCTTTATCTATGTCAAAGGCGCGCCGGAACGTATTCTTGCCATGTGCAACTCTCAGGGCGGACCGGATTATCAGGAGGCCCTTGACCGCCCCTATTGGGAAGACCGCATGCAGGAAATGGCCGAAAATGGTCAACGGGTTCTTGCACTGGCGTTCCGCCCGACCCACAGCCACCATCACCAGCTGGTGTTTGACGACGTCAAACAGGATCTGGTGTTGATCGGCCTTTACGGTCTGGTCGACCCGCCGCGCGAAGAAGCCATCGCCGCCGTTGCCAAATGCCGTGCTGCCGGGATCACTGTTAAAATGATCACGGGCGACCATGCGATCACCGCCGGTGCCATTGCCCGGCAACTGGGCCTTGGTGATGGTGAACCTGTGGTCAGTGGCCATGAACTGGACGCGCTTGATAATGAAGCGCTGCGAAGCGTGGCCCGGCAGTCCCATGTTTTTGCCCGCACCAGTCCCGAACATAAGCTGCGACTGGTCAAGGCCCTGCAGGCCGAAGGCCATGTCGTTGCCATGACTGGCGACGGGGTTAATGACGCCCCTGCGCTGAAACGTGCAGATGTCGGGGTTGCCATGGGCCAAAAGGGCAACGAGGCCGCCAAGGAAGCCGCCGAAATGGTGCTGGTTGATGATAATTTTGCCTCGATCGCCGCCGCAGTGGAGGAAGGCCGAACGGTTTACGACAATCTGGTCAAATCGATCCTGTTCATCCTGCCCAGCAGCGGCGGGGAGGCGCTTACCATCGTCATGGCGCTGGCCCTTGGCCAATTGTTGCCCATCACCGCCCCGCAAATTCTGTGGGTTAATATGATCACCGCTGTGACGCTGGCCTTGGCTCTTGCGTTTGAGCCGGCCGAAAATAACGTCATGAAACGTCAACCGCGTCGACGGGATGCGCCTTTGCTCTCGGGCTTTTTGATTTGGCGGACTGTTTTTGTCTCGCTCATTCTGGTGGTTGGCGTTTTTGGCGTGTTTGTCTGGTCCCAGAACCGGGGCGCGGGGCTTGAAGTCTCGCGCACGCTCGCGGTCAACACGCTTGTGATGTTTGAACTGTTCTATCTTTTCAATACGCGCTTCCTGACCGCATCGGCGCTTACCAAGCAGGGTCTGACGGGCAGTCGGGCGGTGCTGATTGCCGTGGCGCTGGTTGTGGTTTTCCAGCTGATCTACACTTATGCCCCGCCGATGCAGTATCTGTTTGAAAGTGCTGCGATCTCGCCGCTTGGTTGGGCGCTGGCGGTTGGGGTCGGGTTCAGCGTCTTTGTGCTGGTCGAAGTCGAAAAGGCGGTCCTGCGACACTGGCAGAAGCGCAAGTCACAGGGGCGAAATTCATTCACATAATCGCTCGGCTCTCTGCGATTTGTGTGGCTTTGCGGCAAAGTAGCCCGTGCAAATCAGTTGCCGGATCGGTCATGTGCATGAGTTTGGCCCCTGGTGTTTACCGGATGTAAAGCACATGGCCCCTATCCATAACGCATCGCCGCAATCACGTGTCAGGCCGCCATATGCCGCTACCAGATGAAGAAGATGAAGGCCCGCGCAAGAAAGAACGGATTGGCAAATATGTTGCCCCCGAAGAGCGCGCGGCCAATATCGTCAAGCAGCTTGATGAGTTCCTGCGCAAGGGTCCGCGCAAGGGGCTGAAATACTCCCGTTGGCAGCAACTGGCCTGGTATGAGATCGTCGATGAAATCAAGCGCGCCGAAATGGCCCAGAAAAATCAGGACACCCTGACCAAATCAGCCTTTCTTAGTCTGGCGATTGGCTTTGGCACAGTCGGTTTTTGGGGACTGGTCCTGATGGCGGGCAATGGTCTTGGCGGGATTGCCGCCGGTGTGATTGTGATTGCCGGTCTTGTGATCTGGCGCGCCATGGCCAAGGCCCAGTGGTTCAAATAACAACGCATTCAGGCAGGCATTCAAAACCATGAACAAGGACGCAGCCGAAACACTGGCCATCAACGCCATCGCCCATATCGCGGGCGATGAAGAATTGTTGCAAGGACTGATCGCGCAAACCGGTATGGGGCTTGATGACCTCAAAGCGGGGATCGGATCAACCGAAGTGCAACTCGGTGCCCTTGAATTCCTGTTGTCGCATGAACCGTTCCTGATGCGCTTTGTCGAGGATTCGGATTACGCCCCCGAAGACCCGGCGCGCGCCCAAATCGTTCTGTCCGGCGGCCCGATCTGGCAGGACTAATGGCCGGCAAGCAGTTCTGGCATGCCCGCGATGTCCGGCCTGGGATCGGTGCGCAGCAATCCGTAAATCACGGAATCGCGGATGCCGATATGGGTTTCCCATTCGCCGCGCAAAACGCCTTCGCGGGTAAAGCCCAGTTTTTCAAACGTCTTTTGTGATGCGTGATTGTCCGGGTCGATATCGGCAAAAACCCGGCGCGCCGAAGTTTTGGCAAACAGATCGTCGATCGCCGCAGCCAATCCGCGCGCCGCATAGTTCTGCCCGCGGGCAGAGGGGATGATCATGCAGGCCGCTTCCCAGATATCCTTGTCCCGCCCGGTGTTATAAAGCGCAATGCGACCAAGGGCCGGTCCATCGGGTGTTTCGCACACAACCCAGGATGTTGCCTCGAACCCTTCAGTCCAGCTTTTCAGATTGGCGATGGTGGTTTCGAGATCGGGGAAGGCGGGATCAGGTAGCCAAAGGCAACACTCAGCGTCACCAAAAATAACGTGCAGGTCCGGGCCATCGGCCATCGGATCAAGGGGGCGCAGATACATGTCAGGCACTTCGTTTAAGGATCAGACAAGGGTTGGTGGCTGCTTGGTTTAGCTCAGAAAGGGCAGGGGTGTGCCGCCATAGACGTAGATCCATACCAGAAGCCCGCCGCCCAGCAAGATGCGATAAATGGCAAAGGGGGTGAAGCTTGACCGTTTCAGCCAGCTCATCAGAAGGGCAATGGCGATCAGTGCGGTGATAAAGGACAAGCCAGCCGCCAGCAGGACATCCTCGGTCAGGTTGATGTCACCGGCCTGATGCAAATCGATTCCAGCCAGCAAGCCGGCACCAAGGATCACCGGGATCGACATCAGCATGGAAAACTGTGCTGCGTCTGCGCGTTCATACCCCATGAAGCGGGCCGCCGTCATCGTAATGCCCGAACGGCTGGTGCCGGGAACAAGGGCAAGAACCTGTGCAAGGCCAATAAACAACGCACCGCCCCAGCGCATATGCTCAAGGCGGTTGATTGTCATGCCGACCTTGTCCGCAATCCAAAGCAACACGCCAAAGCCAAGCGTGGTCCAGGCAATGATTTCAATCGAGCGCAGCTGTTCCTCGATGCCGGAGACCTTGAAATAGAATCCGACAGCAATCACGGGGATGGTGGCGAGCACAATATGAATGGCAAGACGGGCACCGGCATTGATTCGCCCGGTAAGCAGCCGGACGAATCCGCCGATCATGGCGAACACATCGCGCCAGAAATAGATCAATACAGCAGCCAAAGTGCCGACATGGACGGCGACGTCTACCAATAAACCCTGATCCGCGCTGCCGGTGATGGCAGGGGCCAGCACCAGATGGCCAGATGAGCTGATCGGGAGAAATTCGGTGATCCCCTGAACGACTGCCAGAAGAATTATGTGCTGTAGTGTCACGCCCGCCTCTGTGCCTGTTCGCTGCAAAAACTGATCGCTTATAGCAGTTTAGCCCATTTTGGCGAAACGCATAAATAGTACCATTATGGTACTATTGAAACAATGTTACAGCGGTTTCGAATGGGGTTTCGCGAAAAACCGGAAAAATAATCCGGATATTTATGTCAGCATTATTGACATAAATGATATTTTATACTGGATTCTTGCCTGTTTGACACGTATACAGAGCAAAACCCGCAACATAAAACCCTTCCAGAGGGCCGTCATGACAGAAAAGATGCTGAAGTTTGTTCATCTTGAACAAAAGTATCCGCACAAAAGAGAAGCGTCCGAGCGCCGCACGGATTTCAATGAAATTTACGAGCCGTTCGAGGACCAGAGTGCCGCGGACCAGTCCGCGCGTTGCTCGCAGTGTGGTGTGCCCTTCTGCCAGGCACATTGCCCGCTTTATAATAACATCCCCGATTGGCTGCGCCTGACCACCGAAGGTCGCCTTGAAGAGGCTTATGCCATCTCGGCTGCAACCAACAACATGCCGGAAGTAACCGGCCGCATTTGCCCGCAGGACCGCCTGTGTGAAGGCAACTGCGTGATCGAACAATCGACCCATGGCGCGGTCACCATTGGTTCGGTCGAAAAATACATTACCGATACCGCGTTCGAAAACGGTTGGGTCAAGGCCCCGGTGCCGGGCAAGGAAAATGGCATGTCGGTGGGCATCATCGGCGGTGGCCCGGGCGGTATGGCAGCGGCTGAACAGCTGCGCCTCAAAGGATATGAAGTCCATATCTATGACCGTTATGACCGCATGGGCGGGCTTCTGGTTTATGGTATCCCGGGCTTCAAGCTTGAAAAGGATGTGGTTGAACGCCGCGTGAAGCTTCTCGAGGAAGGTGGTGTTGTCATGCACACCGAATTCGAAGTTGGCCGCGATGCCACCCTTGAAGACCTGCGCAAAAAACACGACAGCGTTCTGATCGCGACCGGCGTTTACAAGGCCCGCGACCTGAAACTGCCGGGGGCCGGTCTTGAGAACGTCTATCCTGCACTTGAATACCTGACCACGTCCAACCGTCATGGTCTGGGCGACAAGGTTCCGGCCTATGAAGACGGAACGCTGAATGCCAAGGACAAGAACGTGGTCGTCATCGGTGGTGGTGATACCGCCATGGACTGTGTGCGTACCGCGATCCGTCAGGGTGCAAAATCGGTTAAGTGTCTTTATCGCCGTGACCGTGCAAATATGCCGGGCTCCCAGCGCGAAGTGGCCAATGCCGAGGAAGAAGGTGTCGAGTTTGTCTGGCTGACCAACCCCGAAGCCTTTGTCGGCGATGACAAGGTAACCGGTGTGCGCGCAGTCAAGATGCGCCTTGGTGCCCCGGATGCCGGTGGCCGCCAGAGCCCGGAAATCATCGAAGGTTCAAGCTACACCATGGATGCCGATATGGTCATTCTGGCGCTTGGCTTCGAACCCGAAGATCTGCCAACCCTGTTTGATGCACCGGAACTCGGTGTGTCGCGCTGGGGAACGGTCAAAATCGACTTCCGTACCATGATGACCAATCTGGATGGTGTGTTTGCTGCTGGCGATATTGCCCGCGGTGCATCGCTTGTGGTCTGGGCAATTCGTGATGGTCGCGATGCGGCGGACCGGATTGATGAATATTTGCTGGCGCGCAAAGAAGCTGCCGCTTAATCCCGCTGCCGCATTAGGAGAGAGAGTTATGAACAAGATCGTTCACAGCAAGGGCGCAAGTGACATCGCCCGTTTTGAAAAGAACGCGGCTCATCTTGAAGCCAGCGGGATGTATGATCCGGCAGAAGAACATGCCAACTGTGGTGTGGGTCTGGTCGGTGCCATTGACGGCAAACCGCGCCGTGAAGTTGTCGAAGCCGGGATCGAAGCCCTGAAAGCCATCTGGCACCGTGGTGCTGTTGATGCCGACGGCAAGACCGGTGATGGCGCGGGTATCCACCTTCAGATTCCGCAGGACTTCTTCAAGGCCTATCTTAAAGTCATCAATCAGGAAGCCCCTGATAGCCTGATCGCTGTTGGTCAGGTCTTCCTGCCGCGTATCGACATGGCCGCACAGGAACGTTGCCGCGCGATTGTCGAAACCGAAATCCTCAAGCAGGGTTACGGCATTCTTGGCTGGCGTCAGGTGCCGGTTGATGTGTCTGTCATCGGTGAAAAAGCCAACCAGACCCGCCCGGAAATCGAGCAGGTCCTGATTGGCGTGCGCAGCGATGTCAGCGAAGAAAAGTTTGAAATCGACCTTTATGCCATCCGTCGTCGCATCGAGAAGGCTGTGCTTTCCGAGGCGATCAAGGATTTCTATATCTGCTCGATGTCGTGCCGTTCGGTGATCTACAAGGGCATGTTCCTTGCCGAGGACGTTGATACCTTCTATCCCGATCTGCGCGATGATCGTTTCATTTCGAACTTCTGCGTTTATCACCAGCGTTACTCGACCAACACCTTCCCGAGCTGGCCGTTGGCACAGCCGTTCCGTGTTCTTGCCCATAACGGCGAAATCAACACGCTGCGCGGCAACGTCAACTGGATGAAAAGCCACGAAGCGCGCATGGCACATGATGCCTACGCCGACAGCATCGATGACCTCAAGCCGGTGATCCAGCCGGGGTCTTCGGACTCGGCGGCTTTGGATGCCGTGTTCGAACTGATGGTGCGTGCTGGTCGTGACCTGCCGATGGTCAAAACCATGATGGTGCCGGAAGCCTGGTCGAAAAAGGCGTCCACGCCAGACAGCTACAAGAACCTTTATGCGTACTGCAACGCCGTGATGGAACCGTGGGACGGCCCGGCAGCACTTGCGGCTTATGGCGGCAAATGGCTGATGGGTGGTACGGACCGTAACGGTCTGCGTCCGCTGCGCTATGCCGTTACGGGCAATGGTCTTCTGATTGCCGGTTCCGAAGCCGGCATGGTTCATATCGACGAAGAAGCCTGCGTTGAAAAAGGCCGTCTCGGCCCGGGGCAGATGATTGCGGTCAACCTCGAAGAGGGCAAGCTGCTGCATGATGCCGAACTGAAAGACCAGCTGGCCGCACGTCGCGACTGGTCAAAGTGGGTCGGTCGCACCAAGGTTCTTGATGATCTGATTTCGCCAGAACAGGCGGAACCCGTGAAACTTGAAAAAGAACGCCTGCTGCGTCTGCAGAAGTCGATGGGCCTCACGCACGAAGACCTTGAACTGATCCTCCATCCGATGGGTGAGGATGGCAAGGAAGCCATTGGCTCGATGGGCGATGATACCCCGCTTGCGATCTTGTCGGATCGTTATCGTGGCCTGCATCACTTCTTCCGTCAGAACTTCTCGCAGGTGACCAACCCGCCGATCGACAGCCTTCGTGAAGCGCGCGTCATGAGCCTGAAAACCCGTTTGGGCAACCTTGGCAACATCCTGGACGAGGATGAAAGCCAGTGTGACTTGCTCCAGCTTGAAAGCCCGGTTCTGACCAACGCCGAATATGACGCGATGCGTGGCTATATGGGCGACAGCGCTGTTGAAATCGACACCACCTTTGACATCAATGGTGGTCAGATGGCGCTGCGCGAAGCAATCTCGCGCATCCAGCGCGAAGCCGAAGAAGCTGTGCGCGGTGGTGCCCTGCACGTCATCCTGACCGACGAAGGCATTTCCGAAACCCGTGCGGCGATCCCGATGATCCTTGCGACCGGTGGTGTTCACAGCCACCTCGTCAAGACGTCGCTGCGGACCTATATCTCGCTCAACGTTCGCTCTGCCGAATGCATGGATGTGCATTACTTCGCCGTTCTGATCGGTGTGGGTGCAACCACGGTGAATGCCTATCTTGCGCAGGAAGGTCTGCTGGACCGTTATGCACGCGGCCTGTTCCCCAACGTGAACAGCACCGCCGAGGTCATGCAGCGCTTCAAGGCCGCAATCGATGCCGGTCTGCTCAAGATCATGTCGAAAATGGGTATTTCGATCATCAGCTCCTATCGCGGGGGCTATAACTTCGAAAGTATCGGCCTGTCGCGGTCCCTCGTGGCGGAATTCTTCCCGGGCATGCCATCGCGCATTTCGGGGATTGGTCTTCAGGGTATCCAGCGCCGTACCATCGCCCAGCACAAAGAAGCCTTTAACGGCAATGTTGTGGTTCTGCCTGTCGGTGGTCTTTACAAATACCGCCGCAGCGGCGAACGCCATGTCTGGACCGGTCCGCTGATCCATACGTTGCAGTCTGCTGTCACAACGGGCAGCTATCATTCCTTCAAGAAATTCTCCGAAGGTCTGCGTTCGCGTGAGCCGCTGCATCTGCGTGATCTGCTTGATTTCCGTTCTGACCGCGAAAGCGTGCGTCAGGATCAGGTCGAAAGCATCACCGAAATCCGCAAACGTTTCGTCACCCCGGGCATGTCCCATGGTGCGTTGTCGACCGAGGCACACGAAGCGCTTGCGATTGCGATGAACCGCATCGGTGCGAAATCGAACTCCGGTGAAGGTGGTGAGTCGCGTGAACGTTTCCGTCCGCGTGCGAACGGTGACAATGCGCGTTCCTCGATCAAGCAGGTTGCATCCGGTCGTTTCGGTGTGACAGCCGAATACCTGAACAACTGCGAGGAAATCCAGATCAAGGTTGCCCAGGGTGCAAAACCGGGCGAAGGCGGTCAGTTGCCGGGCTTCAAGGTCACGGTCGAAATCGCCCAGCTGCGTCATGCAACGCCGGGTGTGACCCTGATTTCGCCGCCGCCGCACCATGACATTTACTCGATCGAAGATCTGGCACAGCTGATCTATGACCTTAAACAGATCAACCCGCGCTGCCGTGTTTGCGTGAAGCTGGTATCGCGTTCGGGTGTCGGTACGATTGCTGCTGGCGTTGCCAAGGCAAAAGCCGACGTGATCCTGATTTCGGGGTATGACGGCGGTACGGGTGCAAGCCCGCAGACCTCGATCAAATATGCTGGCGTGCCATGGGAAATGGGCCTGTCGGAAGTCAATCAGGTTCTGACGCTCAACAACCTGCGTGACAAGGTCAAGCTGCGCGTTGACGGTGGTTTCAAAACCGGCCGTGACATCGTGATGGGCGCGATGCTTGGTGCCGAGGAATTCGGTATCGGCACCGCATCCCTGATTGCGCTTGGTTGCATCATGGTCCGTCAGTGCCATTCCAACACATGCCCGGTCGGTGTTTGTACCCAGGATCCGGCGCTGCGTGCCAAGTTTGTCGGCACCGCAGACAAGCTGGTCAACCTGTTCACCTTCATGGCAGAGGAAGTCAAAGACGTTCTGGCCGAGCTTGGCTATACCCGTCTTGAAGAGGTCATTGGCCGTTCGGACCTGCTCCATCAGGTTCATCGTGGCGCCAAAGACCTTGTTGACCTTGACCTTAACCCGCTTCTGGCACAGGCCGATGCCGGTGACCATGCGCGTTTCTGCACCATCGAAGGCCGCAACGAAGTGCCGGACACCCTTGATGCCCAAATGATCAAGGATGCCCGTCCGCTTCTTGAAGACGGCGAAAAGATGCAGCTGCAGTACAACATCCAGAACACCCAGCGTGCGATTGGGACCCGGATGTCGTCACTGATCACGCAGAAATACGGCATGACCGGCCTGAAACCGGGCCATCTGCATGTCCGTCTGCGCGGATCAGCTGGTCAGTCGCTTGGTGCCTTTGCCGTGCAGGGGCTCAAGATCGAAGTACAGGGCGATGCCAACGACTATGTCGGCAAGGGTCTTTCGGGCGGAACGATTGTTCTGCGTCCGCGGCCAAGTAGCTCGCTTAAGACCAACGAAAACACCATCATCGGCAACACCATTTTGTATGGTGCGACCTCGGGCAAGCTGTTTGCTGCGGGTCAGGCCGGTGAACGTTTCTGTGTGCGTAACTCCGGCGCGACCGTTGTGGTCGAAGGCTGTGGCTCGAACGGTTGTGAATACATGACCGGCGGCACGGCTGTCATTCTGGGCTCCGTTGGTGAAAACTTCGGTGCCGGCATGACCGGCGGTATGGCGTTCATCTATGACACCGAAGGCACTTTTGCCGATGTCGTCAATGATGGCTCCATTCTGTATCAGCGCATTGAAACCCAGCATTGGGACGAACATTGCCGTTCTCTGATCGAAGAGCATGTGAACGAAACCGAAAGTGGTTTTGCGCGCACGATCCTCGATAACTGGGACCGTGAACGCGGCAACTTCTGGCAGATCGTGCCAAAAGAAATCGTCGACAAGCTGGAACACCCCATTCGCTCCGAGAGCGAAAACCAGGCAACTGCGTGATCCCTCACGCTTTTGCGCAAGCTCCCTTGTCCAACACACCTGGACAAATGAACTCGCCCCGTACTTCGGTACGGGGCTTTTTTCTTTGCGGAGTTTGTGGGTGAAATGCCGCGCAAATATCCACGTTACGCCCATGCGTTCCCGACGGGACCGACATGACGAGACGCGGCGCAGCGTTGCTAGTTACAACAAAATGTTCAGATAGGTCCCGCGCCGGGCGTTGTGGTCAATCTGATCAGTGGCAATCAGGTTGCGCAGGCGGGCAAGCTGGGATGCGATGAAGCTGTCAGAGGATGGCTGATCGGAATTGGTTCCAACCCGGCCACGCGACGCAATGGCACCTTGCGGACGCGCGCGTGCGTCCTGTAGGCCTGTTTGCGAAGAGCCGGTCCCAATTCTGTTGGTCGCCATGTGATCATCCACATTTGAAAGTGACGGTTACACTATCACGTGGATCGGCCTTTGTCATGATCGGGCAACAGGGCGGTTTTCGCCAAATCAATTGCGGTGTGCATGACCCAGACAGAAAAAAGGGTGGTCGTACAAGACCACCCCGGAGGAAGCTAACGAGAGGGAAAAATCACGTTAGGATATTAACTTTGGTGCCACGGTTGCCGCTGGTTTCAAGCGGCTGGTGCTCGGTCACGATCGAACCGATGACCTTTGCAAGTCCCGTTGCCTTGTTGATCGCGCCTTCTGCGGCTGCGAAAGGCAGAGACGGGTCTGCACCACCTTTGGGCGTAATTGCGTCATTCACAGCCTGTGCTGCTGAACCAAGTCCTGAACCTTGAACTGAGCCGATCATCCTGACCTCATCACTTGTCCGGAAGGGCGGTGCCCTTATTTCGCCGGGATGGTTATCATCTGTCTATCACTCACGGTATGAGCATCTGATATTGATATAAGTGACGGTTGTCACACTATCCAGTGTCACAGCAAAGCGCAGCTCGTCAATCGCCTGTTTTGCAAGCATTTTAGCTAATATAGGCGGGTAAGATTTTTTTAACCCTTCGGCGAAATTTGCATCGTTTCGCGGTCGTCAGGGTTGGGACTCGAATAGGATTACCGCACGTTAGGTTGTCCTTGCGCGACTGGATGCCAGCTTAAGCGCATCCTGAATGGCTTTTTGCAGTTGCCCCGGCCGGAACGGCTTTTTGACAAAAACATAATTGCCAAGAAGGTTCTCGAGCTCCATGCGCGAACGGGCCGGATAACCCGACACAAAAACCACGCCATAGTGCGGGCTTTGCCGCAGCGCTTCAATAACCAGCTGTGGTCCGCTCCGTCCGGGCAGCACGACATCGGTCAGAATAACGTCAAACGGTGCGTCGTCGACGTTTTGGCTAAGAATCGTCAAGGCTTCTTCTGTGCTCTTGGCGGTCTCTGTCTTGTACCCCGCATCGTCGAGGATGATTTGTGCTGTTGTGCGCAGCGCATGTTCGTCATCAACAATCAGAACACGTTCGCCATTGCCGGGAAATTCACCGATTTCGGCAACTTCGTGCACTGGTTCTGTATCGGGCTCGGAGCGGGGCAGGTAGATGGAAAAGGTTGTGCCTTCGCCCTCGATGCTTTCCAGATTGATAAAGCCATGGGCCTCTTCGACCCAGCTATGGACGATGGAAAGCCCAAGGCCCGTACCTTTGCCCGGTTCCTTGGTCGAGAAGAAGGGCTCGAAAATATGGTCGATCACATCTGCGGGGATACCGGTTCCGGTATCCTGAATGGTGATGACGACATACTGTCCTTCTGCCTCGGGTGGATAGATGTCGTCGCCTTCATCGATGCCACGCTGGGCAATTGGCGGAACATCTGCCTTGCTGCATGATATCTGAAGTGTTCCGCCATCCGGCATCGCATCACGTGCATTGATGGCAAGGTTGAGGATACAGGCAGAAAGCTGTGTCGGGTCGACCCTGGTATGAAGATTGGGTTCATCTGACCAGATTTGCAGATCAATCCGATGTTCAAGCAAGGTCACCAGCAGCTTTTCCATCTCTGAAAAGATGCCTTCGACACGAACGTTTTTGGGTTGATCGATTCTGCGGCGCGAGAACATCAAAAGCTGGTCGGCAACCCCGGTTGCCCGTTCACCCAACGAGATGACGTGATCGATATATTCTTTGACCCGTTCAGGGTCATTGATTTTGGCACGCGCCACTTCGGCAAAACTCAAAATCCCGGCAAGACAGTTGTTAAATTCATGGGCAACACCGCCCGCCATCTGGCCAACGGCTTCGAGTTTCTGCGATGTGGCAAGCTGGCGTTGCAGCGCTTGCTGTTCTTCGGCAGCACGCTTTTGGTCGGTGATGTTGCTGCCCGTCCCGCGATAGCCGTTAAAACTGCCATCCAGGGCGAAGACCGGAACACCATTGATACGGCCGAACTGCTTTTCGCCGTCTCGCGATATCCAGGAAAACTCGATGTTGTAGAAGGCAGTATGTTTGTTCAGGTGCTGATTAAGCTGTTGCCAACCTTGAGGGTGCTCGGGCTGAAGCCCCAGTTTGTCAAAGGACTGCCCCTGCGGGGTGCCGTTGATCTCTTCGATAAGTTGATAAAACTTATAGGAGGCAAATGCGATTTTGAAATCGCTGTCCATTTCCCAGTACCAGTCGGCCGAGGATAGGGTGAAGTCACGAAACCGTTCTTCACTGTCGCGAAGGGCGTCCTGGGCGGCTTGATGCTGCTGGGTGCGACGTTCAAGGCTTTCGGCCATGGCATTCAGGCCGCGTTCGAGAATCCCGATTTCGTCACGTCCCATGGGCGTCAGACGTGAGCTGAGTTTACCGATCTGGATCTTGTTCACAAATTGTGCCGCGGTGATCAGACGTTTCAGCACCGTTTGCTGGGTAAACAGGAAAATCAACCCGGATGTCAGCAAAAGGCACAGGGCCGAGCCGATCAGCAGCACCGATTGCATCTGTCGCTGGCTTTCTTCAAGGCCTTTTGTCGATACCTTGAGATAGACATACATGAAGGGCTGATTGGCATTCAGATTGAAGATCGGCGTGATGCTGACCATGCTGGTGCCAGTCGGGTCGTCAACCGTCATCAGGACCTGTTCGGTCATGCCCGGACTTAATTGATCCTCCGGGAAATCCGGCAATGAGCTGACCGATGTGCCGATCTTGAGCGGATCGGTCGAATGATAAATTGTGCCGTCAAAGCCAACGGCCAAAGCTTGCTGCAGGTGCGGACCCAGCAGAAGTTTCATCTGCTCGGGATCGCTCAGAATGGATACTTTGAGTTGTTCATGCTGAATAAGCCGTCCGGGCGTACTGATCTGTTCGGCGATACGGCGATCAATTTCAGCCCCGAAATACTGCACATAATAGCCACCAAACAGGCCCAGAAGAATGGTTTCCACAACGATGATTGCAAGTGCGATCTTGAAAACCAGACTGCCGATCAATCGGTCAAACAGCGTCCTCAAATGATTTCGGCTCCCATTCAGAATGATGCATTTTGTGCGCGGATTTTATTCGCCGAGAATAAAATACTGACTTGGGTTTGTGGGCGCTGGTGTCGCGTAACTCCAGGCAGCAGGCATGACCTTTGGAACGTTATGGAAGTTCCGGGCCACCACGCCTTTTCGGTTCGGCGGCAAAGCGATTCCCATAACGTAAAACTGATCGGCACTGATGTCGAGAATATCACGCATTAGTTGATTCTGTTTTTCGGCGTTTGCTGTGGCTTTGAGCTGGTCATACAGGTCAAACTGGGTGCGAACGGCATCTGGTGGCGTAACAGCATCCGGACTTTCAGGATTGAGGTACCAATTCGCCCAGCCGGTTGCATACCAGGACGATTCGGAAGAAATCGGCAGATAGTTAATCGGGATCACCATTGCGTCCAGACCGCCATCGCCGCCCCAGGCACTGGCATGATGCTCATTGCGCTCGCGCAAGGCGACGAACTCGTCACGCGGCAGGTTCCGCGCGGTTACGTCAATCCCAAGGTCACGCCAATAGCGCGTAACCGCATTAAGCATTTCAAATCGTTCCGCGCCCTCTGTATCAATCGTAAACGAAAGCGGCTTGCCATCCGGACGCTTCAGAATTCCGTCCGCAGTTTTGGCTGTCAGGCCCGCTTTTGCCAGGAAGTGCTGGGCAAGCTCAACATCGTGCGCCATGAACTGCCGTGCCAGAACCGTGTGGTATTGCGGACTTTCCGGTCGTGGTGCCGCCTGATGGGGCAGGGCACCGGGAACAAAGCGGTCAATCACGGCGTAGCGGTCGATCGCATGGGACAGGGCAATACGGAAATCCTTGCTTTGAAAGATCTTGCGCAGCACCGGGTCCTTGTCATTCAGATTGAGCGACAAGGTCATGATGTTCATGTCACTTTCCACCAGTGTGAAGGGCAGCAAATCCGTGTTGCGTGCAAGCACCTCATCGGCGTGTTTGCTGACGTGACGTTCCTGCATGTTGACCTTGCCAGCAATTGCCGCATCGCCAGCAGCACTTTTTGACGGCACCAGCGTCATCGACACCCTGTCGATATAGGGCAGCTGACGGCCAGTCGGATCAATTTTCCAGTAGTAAGGATTGCGTTTGGCGACCAGCGGATCATCCTTGCCATACACCCCGCTAAGGACCCACGCATTCAGGGTCGGGACATCCGGGTTGTTCCAGCGTGACGGGTCGTCAATCGTGCCGGGTTGACCAAACACGTCAACAAAGCGTTCTTCCCAGCCGGCATAGCCCATTTCTTTGGCCATGGCGTCGGCATTGGGGTTGTATTTCGGCAAAAGCGGTTTGAGAAAATGCGCCGGATAGCTTACCGGCTCTACGCCTTCGGGGCGGGCCAGTGCAGTTGGAAACAGGCCATAGGGCTTGCTGAATCGAAACGCGACGGTGTGCGGATCAATTGCATCGATCTGTACCGTATTGCCACCAGATGTCAGCCATTCCGGAACAGAATCCGCGAATGCCGGATTGTTGAGGATGTCTTCATACCAGAAAACGATGTCGGCTGCGGTAAATGGCGCGCCATCAGACCAGCGCATACCGGGGCGCAGGCGGAAAAAGAACTCTGTAGCATCGCTGCTTGGTTGAAAGGACAGGGCCACATTCGGAATGGTCGATGACCATTGCGGGGTCCAGCGCAGAAGCGGCTCGTATCCGATATTTCGGATCAAAAGGGCATGGTCCCGCTTGTTGCGCTGTGCCATTTGCCAGGTTCCGCCATAGGTGCCAACCCGGTCATTGGGGGTGACAATCATTGGTGTTTTCGGCAGACGGTCTTTTACTGGCGGCAGAGTCCCGTCTTCAACTTGCTTGGCAAGTTCGGGGGCCTCACCGAATTCCATAGCGTGGGTGTCGCTGATGTTCGTCAGCAGCGCGGCCAGTGCAACAATCAATATAAATGTATGGTGCCTCACAAAAATCTGTGCCCCCGTGATTTTGTGCGCTTTGTTCAAACGTATTGTTTTTGCTACCCGAAAGGTGAGGTAGGTTATGCCTTTCAAATTAGTTAGACAACAGGCCTTGTTAAAGTACAAAATTCGCAAACAGGTATTTTTTGTATCTCTGCGACACCCTGCACGGCTGAAAAGCCTCTGCCATCTTATATGATGTCGTATCTCTTGGCGAATTATGGCGCGTCAAATATGTGATGGTTACTGAATGATACCGGGTATCGGCATTGCTCATTTTGAATTGCACGAACTACAGCCTAACAACGCAAGTCACTGTTAATCAAAGTTTCTTTAAGTCTAATATAATAAGCCTGTGTTGAGATAAAACCTATACGAACGACTGAGTTTGTGATTCTGGTGCCAGGCGCGGTAAGATGGGCATCGCGATGATGTGCTACGAAAGTGTTGCCAATGACGCACTCTGACAACCCCGATCAAACCAAGGATGGGCCATCGTTTTTGCCGGGACCGAAGCCTGCTGCGCCGATCCCGCGTTACGAATCGGGATCGGATCCGGGTTTGCGTGAAAGGTTACGCGGAACGGCGCGGGACGCGGCGGCTCTTCCTGTCGTTTCTGATGCGGACGGTTTCAGTGTGGCCGGAATTGAAGGCATGATTGACCGCAAGAAAGCCAATGTTGCGGCGAAAATTGTTGAAACCGACCCTGATCAGGCGCTGCGCGTGATCCGCAACTGGCTGCTTGATGACTAGTTTCCAGTGCGCCCTCTATCCGTCCGCGCGATCTATGGTGGTTTCCGCGCTCCAGGCCGTGTGCCGATAATGCTTTGGATATCCTGTGGTTTTTGTCATGGTTCTGTGCAGAAACCACAGTGGCAAGCATCCGGGGGCGGGCTTTGACAGATTTCAGTAAGCTGATCACAGAACAGTTTTGCACTTTTGATCCCGACTATATCGCGCAACAAAAAACATATGCCGCAAAGCTCTCTCCCCTGCAGGAAAAGCTGATCGCGATCCAGAAAACCGGTAACAGCATGGCGGCCTCTGATCAAAAAATGATCGAATGCAAATGGCTGCTGCAATACACCGCCGACTGGGAAAAGCTTGATTCCAAACTTGATGACTTTGCCAGTTCCCTGAAAAATCCGGATCAGGCGTGGGCCGAAAAACAGGTGGCAACCGACGGTTCCTGGGGACCTTGTTATGACCAGTGGTTCCTGAAAGTCGATGCGATGATTGATGCGGTCAATACCCTGGCCGATGCCGGGCAGGCGCCCGAATACCCGTTTGCATTCATGGCGCCAATTGCAACGCCCGACAAAATGATTGCCTGGCTTGACGGGCAGAAAACAACAAAAATTTTCGATGATGGCCTTGATCGGCGTGATGCCCTTGGTGCGGTTGCGGCCGCTCTGTCACAGATGTGTTTCAAAAGCGAAATCCGTGATTACTTCAAAGCCAATGTTAAGGGTTTTGATCTGACGGATGATTACATCTCTGCCTACAAAACATGGCTTGATGATTGGCAGGATGATCAAAGCGGTTATTGGGGCGGCTGGTTTGATACAAAGGATCAAGGCGTTCTCAAAAGCAGTGATCTTAGTCTGACCTTTCACAATATTTCCTATCAGTACGGCAAGGTCGATCTGTGGACCCAGATTTTTAACACCACACTTGCGATCCGCGATGATGCATACCCGTTTGGCTGGAAGCACAACGGTGATTTCAACAATCACAATAATTATGACGTCACCAAGATTTTCGACCTTGGCTGGTCAAAGGTCGATGGCACCACCCAAAATGCGGCGTCCAGGGACATTGCATTGGTGCTGCACTGGTGCCTGACCAAATCCATGACGCCTGATGGCGGGTTTATTGATGATCCCACTTTTTATAACTCGGTCGGGGCGGCCTATTACTACGGGGTCTCGTTCCTTGATCAGGCGGGATATTTTGGCACAACCGCGCCCTTCTGGACCGACAAGCCGTTCCCGGATGGGCCAGCACTTTGCTGCAAAATCCAGAAAAAGATCAAATCCGAAGGTCTGGATGATGACGAGGCCAAGGCAGCGCTGGAAAAACTCGTTGATGCCTGCGGGAATTGCACGTGATCGGCCAAAATATTTGAATAATTTGATCTATGCATTGGCGAAACAGGGATTTTTGCACCCATATTGATAGTTAAGAACAACAACCCATAACGAGGTTTCGAATGACGGATCGAACAGACATTGATCTTGCGAAATTGCGCGCCCGCCTGGAAGACAGACGCACCGAAATTCTGTCGCATTCGACGCATTCAGAAGATTATCGCAAGCCGGTCGAACTTGATCAGCAGGCTGTCGGTCGTCTGTCGCGGATGGATGCCCTGCAAAATCAGGAAATGCACCTTGAACAGGAACGTCGTCGCACGGTCGAGTTGGAGCGCATCGAAAAAACCCTCAAGCGCATGGATGATGACGAATACGGTCATTGCCACAATTGCGGCGAACCAATTGCCGCCAAGCGACTGGAGTTCGATCCGACCACACCGCTTTGTGTTGATTGCGCCGACCATGTGAGCCACGTCTGATTTTCAGACGTAAACACAGGTACCAACGACGCTGCGTGCGATCTGTTTTGTACGCAGCGTTTTCATGAGACCGGGAGAAAGTGTTTGCCAGCGTTCGGGCAACAGCATGATCGGATCAATGACAGCCATATCCTGTGTGTGCTTTTGGCCGTTCTGGCCGTTCTGGCCGTGCTGGCGCTTCCCGGTTCCTTGCGCGCGCAGGGCAGTTGTGCGCCAATCAGTGCACCCGAAGCCTTTCTTGAATTCAATCATATGGACCCGATGCTTGATCGGCATCGCTCCGTGCGATGGCTAAATAGCCGTGCGGGCGGGAATGCCCGCTATCTCGTCACCGGGTTGACCGAATATGAAGTACAAGCTTCATTCGATATGCGCTTTGAACCGCGCGAAGTCGGCGCAGGGCGTTATTGCCTTGATCCAGTAAGGGTCAGTCCCAAGGTCAATGTGGTCAAACATCTTGTCTATATCGCCTCCGAACTGGAACGCGGCACCTGTGAATATGATGTCGTCTATGCCCACGAAGGTGAACACGTCAAAATCAATCAGGGCATGGAGGCCGATATTCGGGCATCGCTTGATGATCTGGTTGATGATGTTGTCAGAAAAGTCGGTGCCATGTTTCCGATGCCCGCCGAAAATGCTCAGCGTGCCATGCGGCGGCTGATTTCGGAATATAGTCGGGATTTCAAAAGGCGACTTAATGACATTCGTCGGCGCAGTAGCCAACTCCACAAGCGGATCGACACCCCGGCTGAATACAAGAAGCTGTCACTGGCGTGTGGCCCGAATTCGGCATTTCAAACGACCTTGCAGGACGCGATGCGATAGTTCCGAAAGACAGCTTAGTTTGCACTGTCGGATACGTGCGCCCCATCAACGCCGGCAACTTCGCGCAATTCAGGCAGGTTAAGCACAAAGATATTGCGGGATTTAAACTCAAGCAGGTCATGACGTCTGAAATCGGCAATAATTCGGCTGGCTGTTTCAGTTGTGATGCCAAGCATCGCGCCGATATCTTCGCGCCCCGGAAGGGTACAGGTGCTCGTCACATCGTCATGCAGAAACAGGCAAAGACGTGCCACCCGTTCGCGCGCTGTCCCGGTGGACATCTGCGTTAACCAGTTATCCGATTCCATCACCGCCTGATGCCAGCGATTAAGCACCTGCTTGTGCAAACGCGGGCTTTCATTATCAAGCTTTTCGATCACCGCAATTGGAATACGGCAAAGCTTGCTTTCTTGCAGCGCTTCTGCGTGATGGGTGAAGCAATCACTGACCAGCGCCTCAAGCCCGATGGTGCCGCCTGGCTTTACAAGCCGCACAACCCGCTGATTGCCATCAGGCAGGTAATGCACAAGTTTGATCAGGCCCGAACGCAGGGTATAGATCGATTGCGCCTGATCACCGGCATTGTAAAGCGTGTTACGCCTTGGCAATGCGATGTCTTCAACCGGCATATGGACAAGTTTGAAATCCTCGTCCGTCAGGTTGTTGAACAGGGCAAACTTCCGCACACCGCATTCGCGGCATCGCGCAAGCTCGGGTCGGAATGTGTAGCTTGTTGTATGGTTCACGCGTTCCACCCATGAAAACGGGCTGATCTTGAATGCGGGATCAAACCCGACCACGGTAAACATTGAAAAGTTTAATCAATCCAAACCTTAGCGTAATGTACCGTAGCAGAATGTGAAATCATTGCATAGAGATGCCTGATCGGTTTAACGGCATGCTCGGAACGGCGGTCTTAGCTGGTGGAATCCAGCGTCACCAAACCTTTTTCAATCGCATAGCGCACAAGGCCTGCCGAACTATCAATATCGAGCTTGCGTTTTATGTTGCGCCGATGTGTTTCCACGGTCCGAACACTGATATCAAGTTCGCGTGCCACATGTTTGTTGCTGGCCCCTTTTGCCAGAAGGCGCAAAACCGTGCGTTCGCGCGATGTCAGCGGCACACCATCACTGGCGGTATCTTCGCCATCGGTGATGCGATCAAATGTCGAACTGAATGCCTCGCCACCATTGGCCACGGTTTCGATTGCACGCACCATGTCATTGGATGACACGTCTTTAAGGATAAAGCCCTTGGCGCCGGCCTGTTGTGCCGTGCGCAGATATTCCGGGTTTTCATGCATCGACAGGATAACAACCTTGGTGCCCGGCAGGGTTTCACGGAACTTTTCTGCCGCTTCAAGGCCGTTCATCACCGGCATTGAAATGTCCATCAGGACGATGTCGGGGTGAAGGTCGTCCGCCATGGTCAATGCTTCTGCACCGGTGCCAGCTTCGCCAACGATATCGATATGCTCAAAGCATTCCAGACGCGACCGGATACCGTCCATTACAAGCGCGTGATCGTCACAAAGCAAAATCCGCAATGGCCGATCTGTGGAATAAACTTCTTTGGCATTGGTGACATTGGTCATGGATCGAACGTGTTCCTGTCGCGTGGCTGTCGGGTGTAGGGTCATGACCCTGCTTTGGCCAGATTAACCGCTGATTGCGTCATCGGGTAGGGCATTCTGGCTGGTAGCGGGAATAAATGCAGTAATTTTGGTGCCATCATCGGGTTCAGAGCGCACCGAAAGCCCGCCGCCATGAAATTCCATGCGTTCGCGCATGTTGCGCAGACCAATGCCCGCCCTCGGATCACGGTTTCGGATATAGCGGTTGGTCTCAAACCCGACGCCGTTATCGGAAATGCGCATCACGATGCTTTGGCCTTCGCGTTTGATGGTGATTTTGACCACCGTGGCATCGGCATGGCGTTCGATATTGGTAAGTGTCTCCTGCAGCACGCGATACAGCGTGGTTTTCTTGCCGATATCAAGCTGCCCATCAATGTTTTCACACTTTACTTCGATCAGGATGCCCGAACGGTCTTGCAGCTCCGCGCACATGCTTTCGATTGCGGGTTTCAGGCCAAGGTCATCAAGAACCGCCGGACGTAGATCGCGTGAAATGCGCCGGACTTCATGAATGGCGTCCTGTAATCGTTTGGCCGCCTTTTCCATCGGCTCCATGGCGTTATCGCGTTTTTGCGTAATCCGCGCAATCGCGGTTTCGACCGAATATTTGACGGAAACCAGTATCTGGCTGATGCCGTCATGCAGTTCGCGCGACACCCGAAGGCGTTCCTGTTCCTGCACATCAACAACCCGATGCGTCAGTTCCTTAAGCTTTGAGTCGGCCAGTTTGCGTTCCGACAGGGTGACAACCGTGCCGGAAATGCCGACGAGTAACACCGCGAGAATGGTCACCCCGATGATCGAAATGGTGGTTTCGCGGATATGGGTGGAAACTTCGGCCTCGATCTCGGTGACCTGTTCGGCGATATCGTCGATGTAAATCCCTGTTCCGATCATCCAGTCCCATTTATCAAGCATCAGCGAATAGGTGATCTTTTCGGTCGGCTCCCCGGTCGACGGCTTTTCCCAGACGTGGCGCATGAAATCGCCACCCTTTTCCGCATTGAAGATCAGGCCCTGAATAACCGTGTTGCCATTGATATCACGCAGGTTCCAATAGGTCCGCCCGACGCGCCACGGCTGGGGTGGTTCAACAAGGGCTGTGCCATCGCGGTCATAGATAAAGAAATAGCCATCCTCGCCATAGCTCAGGTCTTCGATGATGGCCTTCACGCGTTCCTTGGATACCGCATCCAGCGGGCTTGCCACCGAATAGATGTGGTCAATGGATGCCATCGCCAGCTCAAGATAGCTTTTGAGCTCATCCTTGCGGGCCTGCAGGATGTTGCGTTCAAACGTCCTGATCTCGGCTTCGGCCAGACGTTCGGCCTGGGCAAAGACCAGCCACGAGATTGCAGAAGCTGCAAGAACCAGCGGCAGGATCGAGAGCAGCAAAAACTTTAGTCGAAGATTGAGCTTCGGCATGGGCATAACCGTTTCGGGATTTCCAGTTTTTCCGAGGGCGGACAATAGCATATTCGCGCCAAAAGTCGCTGAAAGATCGCGGTTTTCTGGTCGCTGTGATTGAAGAGGATCGGTGGCGTGTTCCGTATGGTGAAAAGAAACTGGTCGGGATATCCGAAAATTGGTATTACCAATTCATGAGATCATGCTTTGACAGGGAGAGGGCAATGTGCATATACCAGAACCGTCGCCTGCCCACCGGGCGCCGAAAGCTCTGGATGCATTGCACAAGATCTCTGCGTGCTGGCATCCCGTATCGCCACAAAAGATATGGCGTTGCAGGCATCCCGCACCGCGACGCATTCAAGGACCATATCGTGGCGTTTCACTTGGTTTTGGCAGGCGCGCACAGGCACGCTCCTGCCAGGAAAATGTGTTAGGAGCCCGGTGTCCATGACGCGTTCAGCACCAAAGCGTATCCGTAAACTTCTGGTCGCCAACCGTGGCGAAATTGCGATTCGTGTTCTGCGAGCTGCCAACGAACTTGGCATTCGCACAGTTGCGATTTTCTCTGACGAAGACCGTTTTGCCCTTCACCGTTTCAAGGCTGATGAAAGCTACACGGTGGGCAAGGGTAATAAACCCATTCGGGCCTATCTTGATATCGAGGACATCCTGCGTGTCGCGCGCGACGCCGATGTCGATGCGATCCATCCGGGCTATGGCTTCCTGTCGGAAAATCCCGAATTCGCCGATGCCTGTGCCGAAGCCGGCATTCAGTTTATCGGTCCGGACTCAGAAGTCATGCGCACCTTGGGCAACAAGGTTTCTGCGCGTAATCTGGCCGAAAGTGCCGGTGTGCCGGTTATGCCCGCCTCAAGCGCGCTTCCCGAAGACATGGCCGAAGTTACCCGCATCGCCGAGGATATCGGCTATCCCCTGATGCTGAAAGCCAGCTGGGGCGGTGGTGGCCGTGGCATGCGGGTTATCGAAAACGGCAAGGACCTGTCAGCGCAGGTGCTGGCCGCCCGCCGCGAAGCCGAGGCCGCCTTTGGCAATGGCGAGGTTTATTTTGAGAAACTGATCCGCCGCGCCCGCCATGTCGAGGTTCAGCTTCTTGGCGATACCCACGGCACCCTTGTTCATCTCTATGAGCGTGACTGTTCCGTTCAGCGTCGCAACCAGAAAGTCGTTGAACGTGCGCCCGCACCCTATCTTGATGATGATCAGCGCAAGGAAATCTGTGATGCAGCGATCCGCCTTGGCAAGGCGGCTAACTACGTCAATGCCGGGACGGTCGAGTTCCTGATGGATGTTGACACATCCAAGTTTTATTTCATCGAGGTCAATCCCCGTATTCAGGTCGAACACACCGTCACCGAATGCGTGACCGGCTTTGATTTGGTCAAGGCACAAATCCTGATCGCGCAGGGTGGGCGCATAGGTTTCCCGTCCGAAACCGGTATCCCCTGGCAGGACAAGATCAAGCTGCGTGATCATGCGCTTCAGTGCCGTATCACCACCGAAAACCCGGAAAACAACTTTGTCCCCGATTACGGGATCATCAAGGTTTACCGTGGTGCGAACGGCTTTGGCATTCGTCTTGATGGTGGCACGGCCTATTCCGGGGCGGTGATCACACCGTTCTATGACAGTATGCTTGAAAAGGTCACCGCATGGGGCAGCACCCCGCGCGAAGCGGTGGATCGCATGGACAGGGCGCTTCGCGAATTCCGTATTCGCGGTGTTGCAACCAACCTTGCCTTCCTTGAAAACCTGATCAATCACCCGAAATTCCGGGCCGGTGAATACACGACCCGTTTCATTGACGAAACGCCTGATCTGTTCAAGTTCGTGCGCCGTCGGGATCGTGCCACACGCCTGCTGCGCTTCATCGGCGAGGTTGCGGTCAATGGCAACCCCGAAGTCGAAGGCCGGGTTGTTCCGACCAATCTGCATGATCCGGTGATGCCAAAATCGATTGATCTTGGCGAAATTCGCCCGGGCACCAAGCAAAAGCTTGATCAATTGGGGCCAGAGGGTTTCTCGCGCTGGATGAAGGATCAGGAACGCGTCCTGATGACCGACACCACCATGCGTGATGCCCATCAATCCTTGCTGGCAACCCGCATGCGCACCTATGACATGCTCGAAATTGCGCCTTATTACGCGCATGGTCTGCCGGAACTGTTTTCGCTTGAATGCTGGGGTGGGGCGACCTTTGACGTTGCCATGCGCTTCCTTAAGGAAGACCCGTGGGATCGTCTGGTCAAACTGCGCGAACGCGTACCCAATATCCTGACCCAGATGCTGCTGCGCGCCTCCAACGCAGTTGGCTATACCAACTATCCCGACAATGCCGTGGATTACTTCGTCAAGCAGGCGGCTGAACACGGCATGGATGTCTTCCGCGTGTTCGATTCCCTCAACTGGGTTGAAAACATGAAGGTCGCGATGGAGTCGGTTCTTAAAACCGACAAGCTCTGCGAAGCGACCATCTGTTACACCGGCGATATCTATGACAAGGACCGCCCGAAATATAACCTTGATTACTATGTGAATATGGCCCGCGAACTTGAATCCGCCGGTGCCCATATTCTCGGTCTTAAGGATATGGCGGGTGTGCTGCGTCCGGCGGCCGCGACCGAACTGGTGACCGCACTCAAGGACACGGTCAATATCCCGATCCACTTCCACACCCACGACACCAGCGGTATCTCGGCGGCAACCGTGATTGCCGCGATTGATGCCGGTGTTGATGCGGTCGATGCGGCCATGGATTCCATGTCGGGTCTGACATCGCAGCCAAATCTGGGCTCGATCGCCAACAACTATATCGGTCAGCCGCGTGATCCGGGCCTTAAGACCGAGGCGCTCAAGGAAGTCTCGACCTATTGGGAACAGGTCCGTCGTTACTATGCCGGTTTCGAAAGCGATATTCGCAGCGGCACCTCGGACGTTTATGTCCATGAAATGCCGGGCGGCCAGTACACCAACCTGCGCCAACAGGCCCGGGCCCTCGGGATCGAGGATCGCTGGCCCGAAGTGTCCAAGGCCTATGCCGCGGTCAACAAGATGTTTGGCGATGTCGTCAAGGTCACGCCAAGCTCCAAGGTCGTTGGTGATATGGCGCTGATGATGGTGACGTCCGGTTTGTCTGAGGAAGACATTCTTGATCCCAAAAAGGACATCGCCTTCCCGGACAGTGTTATTTCCTTCTTCCGTGGTGAAATCGGTCAGCCGGTCGGCGGTTTCCCGCCCGCCCTGCAGCGCAAGGTGCTTAAAGGTGGCGAAGCCCTGACAGATCGTCCGGGCAAGTCATTGCCGCCGATTGATTTCGAAGCCACCCGCAAGGAAATCGAGAAAAAGACCCATCGCAATATCAGCGATGCCGAGGTTGCATCCTATGTGATGTATCCCAAGGTGTTCCTTGATTACGCCGAACATCGCAGCCACAACGCCGACGTTTCGGTTCTGCCAACCCCGGTCTTCTTCTACGGGATGAACCAGAACGATGAAATTTCGGTCGATCTGGAAAAGGGCAAGACCCTTGTCATCCGCTATCTGACAACTTCGGAAGCTGGTGACGAGGAAGGCAACCGTACCGTGTTCTTCGAACTGAACGGTCAGCCGCGCACGGTAAAGGTCGCCGATAAGACCCTGGCAGCGTCGGGCAAGGCAAAGCCAAAGGCCGAAGACGGCAATGGCTTGCATGTTCCCGCTCCGATGCCGGGCCTTGTGGTCGAAGTTCACGTTTCCGAAGGCCAGAAGGTCAAGGCGGGCGATGTCATGTGCTCGCTTGAGGCGATGAAAATGGAGACCGCGGTTCACGCGGAAAAGGACGGCACCGTGGCCAAAATCCACGCACCTGCCGGTACACAGGTCGACAGCAAGGACTTGCTGGTCGAATTGACGGAGTAAACAACCGATGCTTAGGATGCCTGAGCCTGATCAGAACACTCTTGCACGTCGCAAGGACATTATCGCGGCCATGCGGGACATCATCCCGACACCGGGCGGGGTTATTGTCGATGATGATCAGCTCAGGCCCTATGAATGCGACGGGTTGATGGCTTATCGGCAATTGCCGATGATCGTTGTCCTGCCGGAAAATACCGCGCAGGTCGCAGCCATCCTGAAATATTGTCATACAAATAAGATCCGTGTCGTTCCGCGTGGTGCCGGTACCGGTTTGTCCGGTGGGGCGTTGCCGATGGCCGATGCGATTACCATTAGTATGATGAAATTCAATCGTGTGCTTGATATCGACTGGGACAACCGGGCCGCCGTCGTGCAGCCCGGTGTCACCAACCTTGGCATCACGCGCGCGGTCGAACACGAAGGTTTCTATTACGCCCCCGATCCCTCAAGCCAGATCGCGTGCTCCATCGGGGGCAACATCGCCGAAAATTCCGGCGGGGTGCATTGCCTGAAATACGGGCTTACCACCAACAATGTGTTGGGTGTCGAAATGGTCACCATCGAAGGTGACATCCTGCGCATCGGTGGCAAGGGCCTTGATCAGGCAGGGTATGATTTGCTTGGCATCGTTACAGGGTCCGAAGGGTTGCTTGGTATCGTCACCGAAGTCACCGTTCGTATCCTGCGCAAACCCGAAACCGCACGGGCGCTTCTGCTGGGCTTTAATTCATCTGCAGAAGGCGGGAACTGTGTTGCCGCCATCATTGCAGCCGGGATCATTCCGGGCGGTCTTGAAATGATGGATGCCCCGGCAATCAAGGCGACCGAGGAATTCGTTCAGGCGGGCTACCCGCTTGATGTCGAGGCGCTTCTTCTGGTCGAACTTGATGGCCCGCAGGTCGAAGTCGATTACCTGATTGATAGGGTCGGCAAGATTGCCAAGGATTGCGGGGCGGTTTATTCGCGTATTTCCGAAAGCGAAGAAGAACGCCTGCTGTTCTGGTCGGGCCGCAAAAACGCCTTCCCGGCGATTGGCCGCATTTCACCGGATTACATGTGCATGGATGGCACCATTCCGCGTGGCCGCCTGTCCGAAGTCCTGACCGGTATGCAGGATCTGTCCAAACAGCACGGGCTTGGCGTTGCCAACGTCTTCCATGCCGGGGATGGCAATTTGCATCCGCTGATCATGTTTGATGCCAACAAACCGGGCGACCTTGAAAAGGCCGAGGCGTTCGGGGCCGACATCCTCAAACTTTGTGTCGCGGTCGGTGGGGTGCTGTCGGGTGAACATGGGATCGGTGTCGAGAAGCGTGACCTGATGGGCGAGATGTTCACAAGTGATGACATGAAACATCAGGAACGCATCAAAATGGCCTTTGACGAGGACCAGTTGCTCAACCCCGGCAAGGTATTCCCGACCTTGCATGGCTGCGGGGAACTTAAAACCCTGCATGCCAAGGCGGTGGCCGACAAGTTCCCGGACATCCCGCGTTTCTAAACGTATTCGGACAAGACCCAAAGAAGACAAAACAAAGGCCTGCCAATCGGCTCCCGCAAATCCGATTGATCAGGCTCAGGAGAGGAAAAGAGAGAGTTATGGTGGACGTACTTTCCCCCACCACGCCGGACCAGCTGCGCGACGCAGTCGGTTGGGCGCTTGGATCAGAGACCCCGCTTGAAATCATCGGTTCCGGCAGCAAACGTGCCTATGGCCATTGCGTTCAGACCAATGCGGTGCTGGATTGCTCCAAACTGTCGGGCATTCTGTTTTATCAGCCCGAAGAACTGGTGATTTCCGCACGCGCCGGAACACCTCTTTCCGACATCAAGGCCGCCCTTGCCGAAAAGAACCAGCAATTCCATTTCGAGCCGGGCAATTTTCCTGCCCTGCTTGATGGCGCAAGCGGGCCGAATGCCGGAACCATCGGCGGGTTGGTGGCCTGTAACCTTGGTGGACCGCGCCGGATCAAGGTCGGCTCTGCACGGGATCATGTTCTTGGCTTTGAAGCCGTTTCTGGCCGGGCAGAGGACTTTAAGTCCGGCGGTCGGGTGATGAAAAACGTTACCGGGTTTGATCTTTCGAAACTGATGTCTGGATCGTTTGGAACCCTTGGCGTCATGCATACTGTGACGCTTAAGGTCATGCCAAATGATGAAACATCGGCCACCGTGATTGTTGCGTGCAGTGACCCGCGGGCTGCTGGCAAGGCCATGACACTGGCCATGCGCAGTGAAAACGAAGTTTCGGCCGCCGCCTGGATCGCGCCCGAAGACGCGCCGCACCTTGATGTGCCGCTTGCTGGTGAATATGGCAGTGGCCTTGTGGCGTTGCGGATCGAAGGACCCCATCCCTCTGTTGCCTGGCGGGCCGATGCGTTGTGTCGTGCGTTGGCCGATTTTGGTGAATGTCACGAAGTTCCGGAAAGTCACAGCCATAATATCTGGCGTGTTGTTGCCGATGTGGTTCCGTTTGCTGCATCTGAAAACGCAGGCAGTATTCTTTGGCGCGTGTCGGTTCCCCCGGCAAGCGGCGGGGATATCTGTGCTGACCTGATGGAGAAAACCGGCGGACGCACGATGATGGATTGGGCTGGTGGCCGGGTCTGGTTGCAGCTTTCCGGTTCTGATGCGCCCGATGGCATGGCCGGTACGATCCGCGATGTGGTCACGTCGGCGGGCGGGCAGGCCGATCTGGTCCGTGCACCAGACGATATGCGCCAAAGCATCGCGGTCTTCCATCCGGAAAACCCGGCTCTTGCGCGCATCAATGCCCGGATCAAGGAAAACTTCGATCCGCATGGCATCCTTAATCCGGGGCGCATAGCACCCGTTTCACAGAACGGGGAGGGCGTGTAATGCAAACCAACTTCACCCCAGCCCAGCTTGAAAATCCGGCGATTGCCGAAAGTGAACAGATCCTGCGCAAATGTGTGCATTGCGGTTTCTGTACCGCGACCTGCCCGACATTTGTGACCCTGGGTGATGAACTTGATAGCCCGCGTGGCCGCATTTACCTGATCAAGGACATGTTGGAAAATGACAAACCGGCAACCGAAAAGGTGGTCAAACATCTTGATCGCTGCCTGTCATGTCTTTCCTGTACAACCACATGTCCTTCCGGTGTTGATTACATGCACCTGATCGACAATGCGCGCGCCCATATCGAAGAAAACTATGAGCGCCCGCTGGGTGATCGCTTGTTGCGCAAGCTGCTGTCGATTGTTGTGCCCAACCCGACCCTGTTTCGGATGTCGCTGATCGGGGCGAAATTTGCCGCACCGTTTGCACGTTTGATGCCCGGTCGGCTCAAGGGCATGGTCAAGATGGGGGCGCGTCATATGCCACCGCCAAGCTGGGTTGATAAACCACAGGTGATCCCGGCGATTGGCGAACGCAAAGGCCGCGTTGCCATTCTGATTGGCTGTGCGCAGCAGGTGCTTGAAACCGAAATCAACGAATCGACGGTTCGTCTGCTCACCCGTCTTGGGATCGAGGTGGTGGTTGCCAAGGGCGCTGGTTGTTGCGGATCGCTTGTCCATCACATGGGCAAGGAAGAACAATCGCATGCCCAGGCCAAGGGCAACATTGATGCCTGGACCAATGAGCTTGAGGGCGAGGGGCTTGATGCAGTCGTGATTACCGCATCGGGCTGTGGCACCACAATCAAGGATTACGGCCATATGCTACGCCATGACCCGGCCTATGCCGGCAAGGCGGCCACGGTCTCGGCCCTTGCCAAGGATATTACCGAATATCTGGCAAGCCTTGATATTGATGACGCGGTCTTTGCCGGTGCCAGCCACGGGAACCCGCGTGTTGCCTACCATTCGGCGTGCTCGATGCAGCATGGCCAGAAGATCACCCGTCCGCCACGCGATCTTCTTAAACAGGCCGGTTTTGAAGTTGCCGAAATTGCCGAAGGTCATCTGTGCTGTGGTTCTGCCGGGGTTTATAACCTGTTGCAGCCCGAAATCGCAGGCCAGCTTCAGGAGCGCAAACGCGGCAATATCCGTGCGACCCAGCCTGATCTGGTCGCCACCGGTAATATCGGCTGCATGGTGCAGATCGAAACCGACGACCTCAAGGTTCTGCACACTGTGCAATTGCTTGATTGGGCGGCGGGCGGCCCGGTACCGGAAAAACTGCGCGACCGGATGCCCGTGGGCGAGCTTGCCGGTTAGGTTCGGTACTTCAGGATCAAAAAACACAAAGGACGGCAGTGGAAAACCCTCTGCCGTCCTTTTGATTTCTGACCACCACGTCAGGATGACGGGGATGGTCGCTTATTCTTCTTCCTTGCCAAGCAGGCTTTGCGCAATCCCTTCGGCAGCGGAACTTTCGCTGGCGTCTTCGGCATAGGCAGCTGTCTTGTCACGAATCCATTTAAGGGCTTCGGCTTCGTCGATATCGACTTTCTTTGCGACCAGCGACAGGACCGCCTCAATGGCCAGAACATGCGATGCCACGTTGTTCACCGCGATATGCAGATCATCAATATGGCGCGAAGCGGCCTCTGACATATCTCCGAGTTCACCAGACAACTTCTGGATCAGTTCCTGAATCTCATCGAGTGAGGCGTTGCTCATGTTTTGCTCCTGTTTTGGCTGCGCACGCGCGCGGCAAGTATGTATCCCTTATGCCCAACAGTTGCGTGGAAATGGCGCCATGTAAAGGACTTGCTGGCAATTGCCCCCAATTCAGCGCCCAAACCCGTGCCCCAAGCCATGGTTGCGGGAAATGTGACAGTTTTTGTTACAGCCTGTCGCAAACAATGTGTGTTTTGCCGTGTTGGAACGAAAATCCGGTATTTTCAAGCGCACGTTGGTTAAGGTTAAGGCGTTGATTTAAAATGAGTTTTGTGTTGGTTTTTACCGCTCTGATACGTTGTCACATAACGTTAACAAAAGCGACACAATACCGTAAGCACCCAGCGTTAGAGTCCGCCTCGCAGATCGTTGCACCGTTCCGAAGTGGAACAACCATTGGGGAATTTATGATGAAGAAGACTCTTGCTGTTGCGGCGCTGATGAGCGTTGCCTTTGCTGGCGCTGCCGAAGCACGCGACCAGATTCGTATCGTTGGTTCGTCCACCGTCTTCCCGTTTGCAACCGCGGTTGCAGAAGAATTCGGTAAAACCACCTCTTTCAAAACGCCGGTTATTGAATCGACCGGTTCTGGCGGTGGTCTGAAGCTGTTCTGTGCCGGTGTTGGCGAACAGCACCCGGACATCACCAACGCTTCGCGTCGCATCAAGAAGTCCGAAGTTGAAAAATGCGCTGCAAACGGCATTTCGGAAGTTACCGAAGTTAAAGTTGGTTACGACGGTATTGTTCTGTCGAACTCCAACGCTGCCCCGCAGCTTGACCTGACCAAAGAGCAGATCTTCCTTGCTCTGGCAAAAACCGTTCCGTCCAAAGACGGCAAGTCGCTCGTAGACAACTTCTACACCACCTGGTCGGAAATCGATCCGAGCCTGCCGGACGTTAAAATCGAAGTTCTCGGCCCGCCGCCGACCTCCGGTACCCGTGATGCCTTCACCGAGCTGGTACTCGAAGAAGCTTGCGAAGAGTTCCCGGTTATCGCCGCTCTTGAAGAAACCAACAAAGACCAGTTCAAAGCTGTCTGCGCTGGCGTTCGTGAAGACGGTGGTTATGTTGAAGCAGGCGAGAACGACAACCTGATCGTTCAGAAGCTTGAAGCAAACCACGATGCCCTTGGCATCTTCGGCTTCTCCTTCCTTGACCAGAACGGCGACAAGCTCCAGGGCTCCATGATCGCCGGTGTTGCTCCGACCTTCGAAGCAATCTCTGCTGGTGATTACCCGGTTTCCCGTTCGCTGTACTTCTACGTGAAGAACGCGCACGTTGGCACCATCCCGGGCATCAAGGAATACCTGGCTGAATTCACCGCCGACAAAGCTTGGGGTGACGAAGGTTACCTTGCTGACCGTGGCCTGATCCCGATGGATGCCGCTGAGCGTGAAGCTGTTCGTAACGCTGCGATGAACCTTTCGCCGCTGAGCATGTAACGCGATCTTTCAACCGGTGGCAGCCTTTTCTGCCACCGGTTTCTTTATATCATTGCTTGATTTGTTTATTGTTTCTGTCCTATTGGCCTCACGAACTGACCTTTGCAGGCTCATCTGGCGAACGGATCTAATATAATGTCCCTGTCTTTCCTGTTGCTCGCGGTTGCCGCACTTTGCGCGCTGTCCTTTTATTTTGGACGCCAGCGAGCCGTAGCGCTCTCGGGCGGCCGACACAGCAATCTTCATTCCTTGCCGGTTCACTACGGGGCCTATACAGCAGCCTGGTGCGGGCTTCCCGCGCTGTTTTTGCTTTTGATCTGGTATTGTTTTCAGGGATCAGTGATCGAAGCCCTGATCGTTTCAGATCTGCCACAGGAAATTGTCAGTGACTCCGGTCGCCTGTCGCTTGCGCTTAACTCTATTTCACTGATTGCTGACGGAAATGGTCAGCATCTGACGGTCGAACCGGAAATTGTTGATGCCGGTCGCCGTCTTGCCAACATTCAGACGATTGCCAATGCCGCCCTTGTCGTCGTGATGCTGAGCGGCGCTGTGCTTGGCCTGTCGCTGTCATATCGCAAAATCACTGCTGACATGCGGGCGCGCAACAATATCGAACGCATCGCGCGCTATGTGATGATTGCCTGCTCGGCGATTGCGATCCTGTCGACGGTGGGCATCGTCTTTTCGCTACTGTTCGAAGCACTGCACTTCTTTACCAAGATCAACCCGCTTGAGTTCCTGTTTGGTCTGGAATGGAGCCCGCAAACTGCCATTCGTGCCGATCAGGTTGCCTCTGAGGGGGCCTTTGGTGCGATCCCGCTCTTTGTCGGCACGCTTCTGATTACCCTGATTGCCATGTGCGTGGCCGTTCCGATCGGCCTGTTTTCGGCAATTTATATGGGCGAATATGCATCGCCGAAATTCCGCGCGGTGGCCAAGCCCGCACTTGAAATTCTCGCGGGTGTGCCGACGGTTGTTTATGGCTTCTTTGCTGCGCTGACCGTGGCTCCGTTCCTACGTGACAATGGGGCGATCCTTGGTCTTGATGTCAGCTCCGAAAGTGCGCTGGCGGCTGGTCTTGTCATGGGTGTGATGATCATTCCGTTTGTTTCGTCACTGTCTGATGACGTCATGTCGCAGGTGCCGAAATCCCTGCGCGATGGTTCTTACGGTTTGGGCGCAACCAAATCCGAAACCATCCGCAATGTGATTTTCCCGGCCGCACTTCCGGGTATTGTCGGTGCGGTTCTGCTGGCAGTATCTCGTGCGATTGGTGAAACCATGATTGTGGTGATGGCGGCTGGTCTTGCCGCAAACATGACGGCAAACCCGCTTCAGGCTGTTACGACCGTTACCGTGCAGATCGTGACGCTTCTAGTCGGGGATCAGGAGTTTGACAGTGCAAAAACCCTTTCGGCCTTTGCGTTGGGGCTGGTTCTTTTCCTTGTCACCTTGGGCTTGAACGTATTTGCCCTTAAGGTTGTTCAGAAGTATCGCGAGAAATATGACTGATATGGCATCTCTTATGGAAGACAGAGCTGCGGCCAAGGTGATCTCTGACAATCTGCGTAAGCCGGTTGACTGGGATAGTCCGAAGATTGCGCGTCAAATCAAAAAACGTTACGCCGCTGAACGCCGCTTTAAAATGTATGGCCTGGTTGCGATTGGTATCGCGCTTCTGGCCCTGTTCGTTCTGGTATTTTCGATTGGATCAAAAGGCTACAGCGCCTTTTACCAGACCTATGTCCAGCTCGAAATTACCTTTGATCCGGCGGTCATTGATCCCGAAGGGACCGGTGATCCGGACGTGATTGGTCGTGCGAACTTTGATGGCCTCATCAAACAGTCCTTGCGGGAACGTTTCCCGGATGTGACCTCGCGCAGTGAAAAGCGAAACCTTTATGGCATCGTTTCAGGTGGTGCATCTTATGACCTGCGCGAACGGGTTCTCGAAAATCCGAGCCTGATTGGCCAAACGCGCACCATCTGGCTGATCTCGGGTGACGACTTCGATATGCTCAACAAGGGCTATATTGATCCCACCGTCGATGAAGGCGACCGTCGCCTCAATGATCAGGAAGTAAGCTGGTATAACCAGCTGGTCGAAGCCGGTGCGGTGGAAAAACAGTTCCACACCCGCTTCTTTACCAGTGGGGATTCCCGCGAACCGGAACTTGCCGGGATTTGGGGGGCGGCTGTTGGGTCGTTCTATACCCTGCTGGTGACGCTGGCGCTGTCCTTCCCGATTGGTGTTCTGGCTGCGGTCTATCTCGAAGAGTTCGCACCGAAGAACCGCTTCACCCAGATTGTCGAGGTCAATATCAACAACCTGGCGGCCGTTCCGTCCATCGTGTTTGGTCTGCTCGGTCTTGAGGTTTACCTCAATGTCATGCATTTGCCGCGTTCGGCCCCGGTTGTCGGTGGTCTGACGCTCGCACTCATGACCTTGCCAACCATTATCATTGCATCACGTGCAGCGATCAAGGCGGTGCCGCCGTCGATCCGGCAGGCAGCACTTGGTCTTGGCGCATCACCGGTTCAGACCGTGACCCATCATGTCTTGCCGCTTGCCATGCCGGGCATTCTGACCGGCACGATCATTGGCATGGCGCAGGCACTGGGCGAAACCGCACCGCTTCTGATGATCGGTATGGTGGCCTTTATTGTCGATATCCCGGGCGGGGCTCTTGACCCGGCAACGGTTCTGCCGGTGCAGATCTATCTGTGGGCAGACAGCCCGGAACGTGCCTTTGTCGAGAAAACCTCGGCTGCGATTATGGTGTTGCTGGCCTTCCTTGTCCTGATGAATGGACTGGCTGTGTATCTGCGCAAAAAATTTGAACGGAAGTGGTAAAATGGCTGCTGTATCTCAGAGCGCAATGACGGCGGAGCCGTCGGTCGAAAAACCGAAAATGACCGCGCGTAACCTTGATCTTTTCTATAGCGATAATCAGGCCCTTTATGAGGTCAACCTTGATATCGCCGAACAGCAGGTGACCGCGCTGATTGGCCCGTCGGGCTGTGGTAAATCCACCTTCCTGCGCTGCCTGAACCGGATGAATGACACGATTGACGGTGTCACCCTCAAGGGCGAAGTCACCCTTGATGGTCGCGATATTTATGACAAGCGCATTGACGTGGTTCAGCTGCGTGCGCGCATCGGTATGGTGTTCCAGAAACCGAACCCGTTCCCGAAAACCATCTATGACAATGTGGCCTATGGCCCGCGTATTCATGGTCTGGTCAATTCGCGCGATGAACTGGACGAAATCGTCATGACCTCGCTTGAACGTGCCGGTCTTCTCAAGGAAGTCAAAGACCGCCTGCAGTCGCCTGCAACTGGTCTTTCCGGTGGTCAGCAGCAGCGTCTTTGCATTGCGCGTGCGGTGGCCGTCAGCCCGGAAGTCATCCTGATGGATGAGCCGTGCTCGGCACTTGATCCGATTGCGACCGCCAAGGTCGAGGAACTGATCGATGAGTTGCGTTCGAACTACACGATTGTGATCGTCACCCACTCCATGCAGCAGGCCGCCCGTGTGTCGCAGCGCACCGCGTTCTTCCATCTTGGCAAGCTGGTTGAAGTTGGCGAAACCGATCAAATCTTTACCAACCCGAAGGACGAACGCACCAAGGGTTACATTACCGGCCGCTTCGGTTAAGCGACACCAGGAGTACGCATAAATGGCTGAAGATCATACCCATATCGTTAGTTCGTTCGACGAGGAACTGACCCGTCTGAACAACATCATTTCGCAGATGGGCGGGCTTGCCGAAAGCCAGCTTATTTCGTCGATCCGTTCCATCGTTAAACGCGATTCCGAGTTGGCCGAGAAAGTCATTCTGTCTGATCAGCGCATTGATGTGCTTGAACAGGAAGTACAGGACTTTGCCGTCCGTCTTCTGGCCCTGCGTCAGCCGATGGCAGATGACCTGCGTCAAGTCGTTACGGCCCTTAAGCTGTCAAACGATCTTGAACGCATCGGTGACTTGGCAAAGAACATCGCCAAACGCGCACAGGTTCTGAACCAGATCCCGCCGATCCGCCCGGTTCAGGCGATCCCGAACATGGCCAAGCTGGCCCAGGAAATCATCAAGGATGTTCTGGACGCCTATATCGAAAGCGACGCCGAAAAGGCCCACCGGGTTTGGGAACGTGATCAGGAAGTGGACGACATGTACAATTCGCTGTTCCGCGAATTGCTGACCTACATGATGGAAGATCCGCGCAACATTACCGCGTCGACCCATCTGTTGTTCATCGCCAAGAACATCGAACGTATTGGCGACCACGCCACCAACATCGCCGAGACGATCTATTACCGGATCAAGGGCGAAGACCTGCCGGGGATTGATCGGCCAAAAAACGACGCTGCGAATTTCGCGGTCGTCGAACCGAATGAGTGACACTGGAGCATAGGAAGATGGACCCAACGGTTCTTATCGTCGAGGACGAGGCTGCAATCGTAACCATGTTGCGCTACAACCTCGAACGAGAGGGGATGCAGGTTGTCGAAGCCGGAGACGGTGACGAAGCGTTGAAAATTCTGGCAGAAACCCATGTCGATCTTGTTTTGCTCGACTGGATGCTGCCGGTGATGTCGGGCATCGAAGTCTGCCGCCAAATCCGTCGCAAACCTGAAAGCCGCGATTTGCCGGTGATCATGGTTACGGCCCGTGGCGAAGAAGGCGACCGTATCCGCGGTCTTGATACCGGGGCTGATGACTATGTCACCAAGCCGTTTGCCATTGGTGAATTGCTGGCCCGCATCCGCGCTTTGCTACGCCGGTCCGGTCCGGCGCAACCACAAGGGCAGTTGATCTATTCCGATATCGAAATGGATCTCGCCGCCCATCGTGTCAGTCGTAACGGCAAGGCCATCCATCTTGGCCCGACGGAATTCCGTCTTTTGCGCTATTTCCTGGAACATCCGGGGCGTGTTTTCTCGCGCGAACAGCTGCTTAACGCGGTTTGGGGCCCGAACATCTATGTCGAAACCCGCACGGTTGATGTTCACATCCGCCGCCTGCGTAAAGCGCTGAACGACGTCAAGGGTACGCGCGATATCATCCGCACCGTCCGTGCGGCCGGTTATGCACTGGATGCGGAAACCGCCGTCTAAACGTCATTTTCCCGACCGACGTCATCAAAAACCCCCGTTGCATGTATCAACGGGGGTTTTTTGTTTCGTCCTGTTGATGATCAGGACTTGTCCTTGGTGCCGCTTTCCTTGGCATCCCCGCTGGTCTGTTTGCGTTGCATGCGCGGGGCCAGTTCGTTCATCAACAACATATCCGCACGACGGAACTTGGCGATTTCCGCATCGATATCTTCTTGTGGCACGTCGCAGGCGGCCAAAACATGATCGGATAACCGCAACCCGGTTTCGAGAACCTCGGGAATGGCGGCATCTGCGCCATGGCGCGACAGTGGCCCGATATGGGTGATGTCCTGTGCGCGGGCAAAGATCTTCAGGTGCGGGTAATGTTGCCGCAAAAGGGCAACGGTTTTTTCCGTGGCATGCGGGTTCCCCATGGCAACAACCGCAATTTTTGCCTCATCCGTGTGTGCGGCCCGGAAAGTTTCCGGTCTGGACCCGTCGGCAAAGTAAACTGGCAGGCCTTCTGCCCGCCCGCGCGAAACCTGCTGTGCGTCACTATCAAGGACAAGAAACGGAATGTTACGGGTTTTGAGCAACCGCGCCAGAACCCGGCCAACACGACCGCTGCCGATTACCAGCACATGCTGATGAATGCCTTCGGATTCCTCGGAAATCTTGCCAAGCTGGTCTTCTTCCTTGGGATGCAGCTTTTCCTCGATCTTGTGGCCCAGGCTGATCAGGGTCGGGGTCAGCGCCATGGAAATCGCCACCACCGGGATCAGCATCGCCGCAATATCAAGCGGCACCGCCCCGTTTTGCGCGGCCAGTGCAAACATCACAAAGGCAAATTCGCCGCCCGCCGCAAGGCTAAGCGCGACACGAATGGCAGAACCGGTTTCAAACTTGATCGCGCGTGCCAGAACAAAAAGCACGGCCGTCTTGATCACCAGCAGCAACACCAGCCACATCATGATGGTGCCAAATTCGTTGTAGACCACGTCGACATTGACCGACATGCCCACCGACATGAAGAACAGCGACAGGAACACACCACGGAACGGCGCAATGTCGGCTTCGATCTGATGGCGGAATTCGGTTTCGGCCAGCATCACACCGGCAATGAAGGCGCCAAGCGCCATCGAAAGCCCGGACACTTCGGTAAGTGTGCTGGCCGCCAGAACGACAAACAGTGTGCCTATGGCAAACAGTTCCGGGTTCTTAAGAGAGGCGATATAGCGAAACAGACGTGGCAACAAATAACGCCCGACCAGCAACAGCAAGGCAACCGCCCCGAAACCAAGCAAGATGCTGATCCACGGGCTTGTTTCCGTCCCCGCATCGCCTGCGGCCTGCACCATGATCAGGAACGGGCCAACCGCCACGTCCTGCAAAAGCAGGATGGCAAGGGCCGCGCGCCCGAACCGGGTGTTGAGCTGCCGGTCATCCGAAAGCTGTTTGAGGATGATGGCCGTTGATGACAATGCCAGTGCGCCTGCAATGACCAGCGCGGTCGGCAGGGCAAATTCCATGACGATCATCAGGCCCAGAAGGGCTAGCATCGAAACAAGTATCTGAAACAGCCCAAGAGCGGCAAACCGCCCGCCAATGACGCGCAATCGTTCGCGTGACAGTTCCAAACCGATCATGAACAGCAGGAAAACAACGCCAAGTTCTGCGACGGTGGAGATGTCTTCACGTTCACTAATCAGGCCAAACCCGAACGGGCCGATAAAGAAACCACCAATCAGAAAGCCGATGATCGAATTGGCACGCAGCTTGTGAGCGATGGGCACCGCAATGATTGCGGCAGTCAGAATAAGGAACAGCTCGAACAGGACGCTGTGATGCATGGCGAAAAACGATCCGGAAGGCGGTCAAACAGTCACTGGGTTTCAGGCCCCGTAGTCAGGGCTTAAATATCTGAAAATAACGAGAATAACAGGATAACGAAAATAACCCTGCCAGTCGTGGGTAAATTTAGCGCAATTGCGAAATTCACAGAATTTGCACCAGAACAGTACACACCCCCGTGAACGCGAAATGCCATAAGATGTCCGGGACATGTTGGCGGGTCGTGAAGAATGTCATCTTCTGATGGCTTGCCATCCGGTCTGCCAAATGCCATCTTCCGCGAGCCCGATCAAGGGCCGGTTTAATCGCTTTTCAGACGAGCAAATATTTTGGAACAGCTTATCCCCTATCTTCAGATCGTCGCAGGCCTTGTCTTATTGACGGCGGGTGGTGAATTCATTGTGCGGGGTGCGGTTGGTCTGGCCCTTTTGCTGGGCGTTTCCAAGGTGATTGTCGGTTTGACGATTGTGGCGGCTGGCACGTCAGCACCCGAATTTGTCGTATCCCTGAACGCGGCACTTAAAGGCACGGCCGATATCGCCATGGGCAATGTGGTTGGTTCCAACATCGCCAATATTTTGCTTATTCTCGGGGCGGTTGCCTTGCTCAAGCCCGTGGCGGCCGCGCGTGTCACTGTTGTTCGTGATGGCGGCACCATGTTGCTGGGCACGGTGCTTTTCATCGGGTTGTGCATGTTTGGCGTGATCGAACGCTGGGCCGGGGCGCTCATGCTCTGTGTATTGGCTGCGATCTGGTACTTTACCTATCAGCATGACAAGAATTCACCCAGTGATGCCAGCCATCTGCACGAAGAAGAAGTCGATGAAATTGGTGAAAAACCCAAAGGCTGGATCAAACCGATTATCGCGACCCTGATCGGTATTGTCGGTTTGATGCTCGGTGCGGACTGGTTGGTTGAAGGCGGGGTAACCGTGGCCCGTCAGTTTGGCGTGTCCGAGGCGGTTATTGGTCTGACCCTTGTCGCATTCGGAACCTCCTTGCCGGAACTCGCCGCATCGGTTGTTGCCGCCTTCCGCGGACATGCCGATGTTGCACTTGGCAACGTGTTTGGGTCGAACCTTTTGAACCTGCTTGTTATTATTGGCGGTGTTTCGCTGATCGCCCCGATCCCGGTGCCTGAACAGATCATGAATTCCGATATCTGGATCATGTTGGCGGTTACGGTCCTGTTGCTTCTGGTGGCTTACGCCTTGCGCAAGATTTCGCGCATCACAGGCATTGCATTCGTGATCGCCTATCTGGTCTATGTCTTCCAACTTGTCGTAGCATAGTCAGTTCAATCAGTTCCCGGCTGGTCAGTCACCGGACGGGACCATATGGTAAGGATCGAGGCAGCAATGACAGGTCAATTTCCAAAGACGGCTTTGATTACCGGCGCGGCAAAGCGCATTGGCCGGGCCCTGAGCCTTGATCTGGCGCGGCAGGGGTATGACATCGCCCTTCATTGCAACAGTTCGAAAAGCGATGCCGAAACGCTGGCCGCCGAGATACGTGATCTTGGCCGGCGGGCCTGTGTTGTTTCGGCCGATCTCACCAACGAAGAAGATACCCACCGCCTTGTCGCAGATGCCGTCAAACAGCTTGGCCCGATTGGCGTTCTGATTAATAACGCCTCGACCTTTGAATTTGATGATGTCGGCAGTGCGACGCGCGACAGTTGGGATCTGCATATGGAAACCAATTTGCGTGCGCCGTTTGTCCTTTCGCAGCAATTTGCCCGGCATCTGCCAGACGACTGCAAGGGCGCGATCCTGAACCTGATTGATCAGCGTGTATGGAATCTGACGCCGCATTTCATGACCTATACCTTGTCAAAGGCTGGCCTTTGGACCCTGACCCAGACGCTTTCGCTGGCTTTGGCCCCGAAAATTCGGGTGAATGCCATCGGACCGGGGCCGGCACTGCCTAGTAGCCGACAAACACAGGAAGATTTCGACGCGCAATGTGCCAAAACGCCCCTGAAAATAGGGACAAATCCGCAAGAGATTTGCGACGCGGTTCGATTTTTCCTTGCCGCGCCGGCCATCACCGGGCAAATGTTAGCGCTTGACGGCGGGCAGCACCTTGATTGGGCGCCCAGTGGCGAAGAAGACAAGCCAGTCGAATGATGCCCGGCGGTGATCTGTGAAATCACAGCCTGACATCGGGCCGGACATGTGTGGTTCTGTTGATCAAACCGCACAGGAAAGCAGCACAAGGAAGACCGGAATATGACCGCAGGCCTTAAAAAGGATGCCAAAGTTACGACATTGCCATTTGCCGATCTGCCCCATGCTGATCTGGCAGGCAGTCTGCGCCGTGTCTTCGTGCGTGACATGATCATTCACACCTCTATCGGGGTGTATGAACATGAAAAAGAAGCGCCGCAACGCGTTCGAATCAATCTTGATCTGGAAGTACTTGAAGGCGATGGCGTTCAGAATGACGACATCACCACCGTGCTTAGCTACGAAGATCTGGTTGTCGGCACGCGCCGCATTTGCCAGGACGGTCACACAAACCTTGTGGAAACCCTTGGGGAAAAACTCGCCGATATGTGCCTTGCCGATCCGCGCGTGCAAAAGGTGATCGTCAGAGTTGAAAAGCTTGATGTTTTTGAAGACGTCACAGCGGTTGGTGTAGAAATCGAACGCCACAATATCGCGCGCTGATCTACATCGTCTCTCGCCAAAAAATTTACTTTTTCGAACCGGTATCACAAGGGACTCTTTGATTCCTGTGGCCCGAATCGCGATTGTGCTTATGCACAAGCATCTGGCGCATGTGAATCAAAGGAAAATATTCAATTTTTACGACTCTATTACCGAATGATTTCAGGTTGACAGTATTTTTATCGATGTATTTCAATAACTTAACTGTTTTGCTCAATAATTGAGCACTTCACAGAACGTTAAGACTCTCAAGGGGTGTAGGAAGTCACCCCCCGATTACCCACATAGTTATCCACAGTCTTGGTGGACATCTTTTTTGGCATGGCGATTCCCCCTGATGCTATTGCGATGTTAATCTTTTCAGCTATGTTCCAAAGCGCGCCTGCCTGTGACGACCGTCACAACTTTGAATGTATTTTAGGGTCTATTGCAGCTCGCTTGAACCGCAACAGATTCTGGTGATTGTGGAGTGCCTTGATGAAGCCACCTGTTTCCTCCGAAAACCCGACCGGGGATGACACCCCGAGGCGGGAAATCGGTTTGTCGCTTGATGGTGATAAAATCGATGGCGGGGCAGCACGCGGGGTGGAGGCGATCAAAAATGCGCTGAAAACCATGCCGGGCTCGGCTGGTGTCTATCGCATGATTGATGACAAGGACCGTGTTCTTTATGTCGGCAAGGCCAAGAACCTCAAGAAACGCGTGGTGGCCTATACCCGCATCATGCAATTGCCGATCCGCATTGCCCGCATGGTGGCCCAGACGGTGCGGATGGAAATCATCACCACCCACACAGAGGCCGAGGCGCTCCTTCTTGAATCCAACCTGATCAAGAAGCTCAAACCGCGCTACAACATCCTGCTGCGCGATGACAAAAGCTTCCCGTACATCCTGATCACCGAGGATCACGACTATCCGCGCATCGTCAAACATCGCGGCGCGCGCGCCAAGGATGGCAGTTGCTTCGGCCCGTTTGCCTCGGCCTGGGCGGTGAATAACACCATCAACCATCTGCAACGCGCCTTTTTGCTGCGCTCTTGCACTGATGGGGTGTTTTCCAACCGGTCGCGCCCGTGTTTGCTGTATCAAATCAAACGTTGTGCAGCGCCCTGCGTCGATCGCATTTCCAAACCGGAATATGACGAGCTTGTGGATATCTGCCGCGACTTTCTGACCGGACGCAGCCAGAAAATCCTCAAGCAGCTCGAAGCAGACATGATGGATGCATCTGAAAAGATGGAGTTCGAACAGGCCGCGATGTATCGCGACCGCATCCGCGCGCTCAGCCAGATCCGCTCCCATCAGGACATCAACCTCGAAGGTGTCGAGGAGGCCGATGTCATCGCGCTCCATCAGGAAGGCGGACAAAGCTGTGTGCAGGTCTTCTTCTTCCGTTCGGGGTCGAACTATGGCAACCGGTCCTACTTCCCGCGCCATGAACAGTCTGCTGAAATCCCGGAAATCCTGTCGGCCTTTGTCGGGCAGTTCTATGCCGACAAACCCGCACCCAAGCAGGTCTTTCTGTCTCACGAAATCGAAGGTCAGGAACTGGTGGAAAACGCGCTTGCGATCAATAACGACCGCAAGATCGAATTGCTCGTACCCAAGCGCGGCGGCAAGCGCAAGCTGGTCGAACATGCCCTGACCAATGCTAAGGATGCCCTGGGGCGCCGTCTGGCCGAAAGTGCGACACAGCGCAAGCTGCTTGAAGATCTGGCTGACAAACTTGATCTCGAAAGTACGCCGGAACGCATCGAAGTTTACGATAACTCCCACACGCAAGGCACCAACATGGTCGGCGGCATGATTGTCGCAGGACCTGAAGGCTTCATGAAAAATGCCTACCGCAAATTCAACATCAAGGGCGATATCGCGCCCGGTGATGACTTTGCCATGATGCGCGAAGTCCTGACCCGTCGTTTTGCCCGTGCACAAAAAGAAGATCCGGACCGTGAAAACGGTACATGGCCGGACCTTTGCCTGATTGATGGTGGTTTGGGGCAGCTCGGCGTGGCGCGCGAAGTGCTTGAAGATCTTGGCATCGAAGACGTCATGCTGGTTGGTGTCGCCAAGGGTGTTGATCGCAATGCCGGCAAGGAAGTGCTGCATATCCCCGGCAAGGCCCCGGTACGTCTGGATATGAAAGACCCGGTGCTTTATTTCATTCAGCGCCTGCGCGACGAAGCCCACCGTTGGGCGATTGGCACCCATCGCGCCAAACGCGCCAAACAGATCGGCAAAAGCGTTCTGGATTCGGTACCCGGTGTTGGCGGTGCGCGCAAAAAGGCGCTACTCCATCATTTCGGCTCTGCGCGCGGGGTTGCGGATGCCGGTCTGGCTGACTTGGAAGCCGTCGATGGCATCAGTGCGGCACTAGCCCGAAAGATTTATGATCATTTCCACGACGAAAAGTGATCACTTTCGCGCCTGAATATTGCGATAGCGAACAATGGGAAAGCAGCCCTTGTGGTAAGCGCTTCAAGCCATTAATAATTGCGCGGCTTTGGGCGGTGATGTGCCCCATGCCATGACTAAACCCGTGACGTCATCGCCATAAAATCCATCAAACAGGCCGCTTATGAAAAACCAGATTCCCAATCTGCTGACCATGTCGCGCATATTCGTAATCCCGGCGCTGATCGCGTCGTTTTACATCAATGGTCCGGTTGGCAACTGGATCGGCTTTGCGCTGTTTGCCTTTGCCGGGGTGACCGATTTCTTTGACGGCTATCTGGCGCGCTCGATGAATGTGGTATCCCCACTTGGTCGGTTCCTTGATCCGATTGCCGACAAGCTTCTGGTGGCGGCAGCCTTGATGATGATGGTGGCGTTTGAACGCATTTCCGGTTTTGCGGTATTGCCCGCGGTCATTATCATGTGCCGCGAAATTATGGTGTCGGGCCTGCGCGAACATCTGGCGGAGATTAAAGTGCCGTTGCCGGTTACTGTCCTTGCCAAATGGAAAACGACCGCACAGATTCTGGCCATCGGCTTCCTTCTGGTTGGCGATGCATCGCCTGAATTGATTCCCTCGATCCTGATTGGTGATATCCTGTTGTGGATTGCCGGGATCGTCACGGTTCAGACCGGCTATATTTATCTTCGGACCGGCCTTAAGCATCTCGACTAGGGCTTGGCCCCAACTCACCCAATCCGGGACGGCGACCATGTCACGCGTTTCTGTTCAGCAACATGATTTTGACCCAGGCGTCGAGCTTTCGGCCCTGACCGATGGTCGTACCGATATCGGGGCGGCGGTCAGTTTTGTCGGGCTGGTGCGCGATATTCATGGTGGGGAAAGTGTCTCGGCCCTGACGCTTGATCATTATCCGGGCATGACCGAACGCGAACTGGAAAAGATCGCGGATGAGGCCGCAGCGCGCTGGCCGCTTGACGAAATCCGGATCGTTCACCGCTTTGGCCGCATGCTGCCCGGTGAACGCATTGTTCTGGTGATTGTTCTGTCCGCCCATCGTCGTGCGGCGTTTGAGGCCTGCGACTTCATCATGGATTTCCTTAAAACCCGCGCCCCCTTCTGGAAACGCGAAGAAACCCCGGACGGTGGCGATAAATGGGTTACGGCAAAGGCATCTGACGATGCCGATGCCGACCGCTGGCAACAGTAGCAACCTTCCACCCAAGCCAAGCCGAACAGATTTTGGCTGCCTGACCCTAGACAAAAGTAACGAGGATCGATGCCAGTTTTGTCAGTGTTTGCTGCAAGGTGGCGGCAGAATTAATCTTCTCGCGCAGTTCGCGCATTCTGGTGACATCTTCGGGGGTCACCACGACACCTGCCTTAAGTTGCCGGGTTTCCAGTTTTTCAACAAGCTTCCGGGCCTCTTCGACTTTGGGCCGCAGGGTCAGTGCTTCGTTGATATCAGCACTTTGCAGCGCGACAACCGCATTCTGATAGGCAAGTCGGGCTTCGGTGATGAGTTCGTTAAGATGATCAGACATATCGGCCTCCTTTGCTACTGCGTTGCGGTTTCGATCAGGTCAGTGCCGTGGCTGAGCAATTCCTCCGCTGAGAGATCGTTAATGTTGTCAATAAGGGTGATGCCTTCTTCGACGGCCTTTATCAGGGATGCGACATCAAGTTTCGCGTAGTTATCAATCTGTGTCTGAAGCTTGCCGCCAAGTGTGGATGCGCTAATGAAATGGCGCAGCGTCGTTGACTGCAGTTCCTGTTCGGCTGCCATCAGGGATTGCCAACTTTGCAGCCAGAGCTCATAGCGCAGCTTTTTGGCTGCGGCATCGTCATTGTCATCAGCACGGATCGCGTTGAGCTGTGCCACCAGTGTCGCGCGACGATTGAGGTATTGTGGCGGTGTTTCCTGCAGGTTTTTTGTGATGCTTGCCAGTTGCTGGCGCAATTTTTTCAGGATCGGACCGGAGTTGGTAACTGCCGAAGCACCAAGGGCGGACCCGCTTTCGATATTGTCAAAGATCGCGACAAATTCCTGATATTGCTGACGCAAACTGGCAAGGGTTGCCTTCCATTCGGAACTGCTGCCAACCGTGCCACTGCTGGCGTTTCGGTCAACCAGTGCTTCAACGTTTGCAGGTGTCACGGAACTGTTGAATGTTTCCATGTTATTGAGGAATTCAGCGCGCTTTTCGTCGGCTGATTTCGCGAAAGGCTCAAACTGTGCGCTTTGCGCAGTGCCATAGGCGTCAAATGCGGATTCAGTTGCCGTTCCGAACTGCGTTGCCGAAAGTTTCAGCATCTCGGCCTTTTGCGAGCAGGCCGCAAGAAGTCCGACAAAGCAGATAACCAGTGTTCTTGATGCGAAATCACGTAATGCCATGCGCGCGCCCTTTGAGATGAATGACAGCCTAGGGTCAGGACCTGTTTGTTTCGTCCGAACAGTCGATCCGAAGAGCAGAGATTTTATTTGTGAACTGCGCCGTCAAAACCCGTGTGGGGATGCCAACATGCCTGGCGGGCTTTTTTCCGGATTTCACAAATATAAGCTCTGCCATTCCAATCGAATTGACAGGTCCTGACCCTGCTGACGCGTCAGCAGGGTATTTGTGACCTATCAATCAGGTGGCAGACGGAGGCAGCGATTTTTCAAATCAAGGATTAATTTGGAGGCGGCCGCCAATAGGCAACCGTTCCGTAACGAGCCTGCGTCACGGACAGATGATAATATGAATCACATCTTATTCAATCAAAAGGTGATATTTGGGCGGATTGCTAGCCGAAATGAACTTATTTGCTCAGCATGAACAAGGCCTGATTGCCCAAGAAATTGGAAAACCGGGTCTGGCTGCCGAGGCTGAGTTTTGATCCGCTTTCATTGAGGACCATCGATCGTTCAATCGTCAGATTCATTTCTTCGCACAGCGCGACGAAGTCCAGAACCGTGCAGAAATGGATGTTTGGCGTCTCGTACCACATGATCGGCAGGTTGGGGTTTTGCGGCATCCGACCGCGAAACATCAGGTCAAACCGCGCGCGCCAATGCCCGAAATTCGGAAAGGACACAATCGCCTGCTTGCCGATGCGCAGCAGCTCCGACAACACTTCCTTGGGACGCTGGGTCGCCTGAAGCGTTTGACTGAGAATGGCATAGTCAAAAGCACCATCGGGATAATCGCCCAGATCACGGTCGGCATCGCCCTGCATCACCGGCAGGCCCTGTGCGACGCAGTTGCGCACCCCTTCGTTGGACAGTTCAAGACCGCGACCATCAACCTTTTTGGTGCGCGTCAGATAGCCCAGAAGTTCACCGTCGCCGCAGCCAATATCAAGCACACGGGTACCCGGATCGATCATGTCGGCAATCAGCTGCAGATCGACGCGGATGCGGTCGCTATGCGCAGGTACGTCAGTGCCGTTTGACATCGTTTCTTCCATGATTATTTCAGTCCCCGACCTTCGGCAGCACCTTCGATAAAGCCGCTTAGCACCATGTGGAAATCCGGTTCATCAAGCAAGAACGCGTCGTGGCCCTTGTCGCTTTCGATTTCCACACAACTGACATTGCACGATGCGGCATTGAGTGCATGCGCAACGATGCGGCTCTCAGCCGTGGTAAAGCACCAGTCACTTGAAAACGACACAACGCAGAACCGGGTTTTGCAGCCCTGAAACGCCTCGGCAAGGCGTCCGTCATATTCAAGCGACAGATCGAAATAATCCATCGCACGCGTGATATAGAGATAGCTGTTGGCATCAAACCGGTCGACGAAGCTTTTGCCCTGATGGCGCAGGTAACTCTCGATCTGAAAGTCATTGTCGAAGCTATAGGTGATCGCACCCCGGTTCTGAAGCTTGCGGCCGAATTTGCGATGCAGGGCCGGCTGCGACAGATAGGTGATGTGCGCGGTCATGCGCGCAACTGCCAGACCACGCGACGGTTTCTTGCCTTCAAGCAGATAGTTGCCCCCACACCAGTCCGGGTCGGCCATCACTGCCTGACGCCCGACTTCGTGGAAAGCGATGTTTTGCGCCGAATGGCGGAACGAGGTCGCAATCGGGGCCGCGGCATAGACGCGCTCCGGATAGCTTTTGCACCATTCAAGAACCTGCATGCCGCCCATCGAGCCGCCAATAACCGCAAACAGCATATCAATGCCAAGCGCATCAATCAGCATGGTCTGGGCGCGCACCATGTCGGCAATGGTAATAACCGGGAAATCAAGGCCCCACGGCTTGCCGGTTTCGGGATTGACGTCCTTGGGACCGGTGCTGCCAAGACAGCCGCCAATCACATTGCTGCAGATCACGAAATACTTGTCGGTATCAATGATCTTGCCCGGACCCACAATTTCGGACCACCAACCGGCTTTTCCAGTGATCGGGTGCACGTCATCGGCGACATATTGGTCACCTGTCAGCGCATGACAGACCAGAATCGCGTTGGATTTATCCGCATTCAGTTCGCCATAGGTCTGATAGGCCAGCGTGAAGGGGCCAAATTCCACACCGCTATCAAGGCGCAGCTTTTCCGTTTCGCCGAGCACCATGTGGTGACCGGGAAGCGGTGGGCGCTTTTTTGTATTGGTCGCGGTGGACATATTTGGTTGGTATCCCTGTTGTCTGACGTTTTGTTGCACAATCGGGCTGCGGACTGCGCAGCGGGTGCCGGGTTTGGTGAAAATTCCCTTGCTCTAGCTATGAAGCAGAGCCGGTGTTAGTCAATCTTTTCTTTGCATTTCTGCGGCCCTGTCCTAATACTGTGCGCCGTTCAAAAGAAGAGTAGATTATGGCGTCTGACGATAAAAATTTGGCAAATCTTGACCTGGATGACCTGCGTGGCGAGATCGACGAGATTGATCAGGCGCTGCAGTCGCTGATCATTCGCCGGACAAAGGTTGTGCAGGCTGTCGGTGCCTATAAGGACCGGATGATCGCCGCTGGTGGCAAGGTAAAGGTCCCGTATCGCCCGGCACGTGAAGCCCGCATCATGCGCACACTGGTTGAACGCCACGAAGGGGCCTTTCCGAAAACCGCCCTGATCCAGATCTGGCGCGAAATGATCGCGGCCGGAACGCGCCTTGAAGCACCGTATACGGTTGCGCTTTGTCGCAATGCCGACGGGCTTGATTGCTGGGAACTGGCGCGCCTGAATTTTGGCTGCCTGAACGAGATTATCGAGTTTGATACCCCGCGCGAAGCGTTTGGCGCCCTCGAAGAAGGCCGTGCGGCTGTCGGGGTCTTTCCCAAGCCCGAACTGGGCGAAGCCATGCCATGGTGGACCAACCTGACTGAGCAAAGCGCGGTCCGTGTCGTATCCAAATTGCCGTTTGGTGGTCGTCCTGTCGGACGGGGCGAGCAGACCGAAGGTTTTGTTCTGGCTGCCATCGAGCTCGAAGACAGTGGTGATGACCGGACTCTGTTTGTTGTCAGTCTGTCGAAAGAGATTTCGATGGATACGGTGCGCAAAAAAATTGCGGATGGCATCGACGGATCGGTAATCCTTGGCTTTTCTGACGAAACGGCATCGGATCGGCGTTTTGTGCTTGTTGATGTGCCGGGATTCTTTTGTAATCGCGCCAATGCGTTTCAGGCGACACTGGATGCACAGGGCCTTCGCCCCCAAAGTTTACGCGTCGTGGGTGCCTATGCCGTGCCGATTGCTGAAGACGCACTGAGTTAAATATGCTTGGTGGTCATGACTGGCCACCGTTTCCCTTGGGAGAACTACCTGATGTCTGCGCCCACCCCACGCCCCGGAATTCTTGATATTGCGCCGTATAAAGGCGGCAAATCCAGTGCTGATAGCGCCCAGCGCGTGATCAAGCTGTCGTCAAATGAAGGCGCGCTTGGCCCGAGCCCCAAGGCCATGGAAGCGCTTCGCAAGTCGGCTGAACGCCTGCATCGTTATCCGGATGGTGGCTGTGATGTTCTGCGTCACAAGCTGGCAGAGAAATACGGCCTTGAGTTTGATCAGCTGATCTGTGGCAACGGGTCTGATGAAATCTTGACGCTTTTGATCCGTGCCTATGCCGGTCTGGGCGATGAAGTTTTGTATTCGGAACATGGTTTCCTGATGTATCCGATCGCGACCATGGGGGTTGGGGCAACCCCTGTGACCGCCAAGGAAACCAACATGACCACCGATGTTGATGCCCTGTTGGCTGCGGTCACCGACAAGACCAAAATCGTGTTTGTCGCCAACCCGAACAACCCGACCGGCACCTATATTTCAGACGCGGAAATGAAACGCCTGCGCGACGGTCTGCGCGATGACATCGTTCTGGTGGTTGATGCGGCCTATGCCGAATTCATGACCGGTCAGGAAGATTATTCGGCGGGTGAGGAGCTTGTGAAAGCGGGCAACAACACCGTGATGACCCGGACATTTTCCAAGATCTATGGTCTTGGTGGCATTCGTCTGGGCTGGTGCTATGCGCCGCCGGCGATTGCTGATGTGCTGCACCGTTTGCGCAATCCGTTCAACGTGCCGCTGCCAACCCAGGAAGCCGGTGCCGCAGCCCTTGATGATGATGATTTCGTCAATGAATGCGTACGCCACAATGCCGAAACGCTTTCGTGGTTCCGTGACGAGATCAATGCCATCACGGGCATCAAGGCACATCCGAGTTACGGCAACTTCGTTCTGGTCGAATTCCCGGCCGAAGACGGCAAGAATGCCGATGCCGCCAATGATTTCATGATGGCGCGTGGCGTGATTCCGCGCAAAATCGGCGCCTATGGCCTGCCGCAGATGCTTCGTATCTCCATCGGTACGAAAGAAGAAATGGAAATCTGCCTTCAGGCCATCAAAGACTTTGTGAACGCATAAAATGACCAACACTGCATCCCAACCGCTGTTTGAAACAGTCGCCTTTATCGGCATGGGCCTGATCGGCTCGTCCATGGCACGTCGCATCAAGCGCGACGGTCTTGCCAACAAAATCACTTGCGCGGTTCGCTCTGAAGCGACCCGTGACCGGGTGCTTGAACTTGGTATTGCCGACGCAGCCTATTGCGACATCAAACAGGCGGTTGGCGATGCGGATCTGGTCATGGTTTGTGCGCCGGTTGGTGCCAATGAAAGCATTGGTGCGCAACTGACAGGGGCGCTTAAAAAGGGTGCGATTGTTTCCGACGTCGGGTCGGTCAAGCAATCGGTGATCCGCGACATTGCCCCGCATCTGGATGAAGGCGTTCATTTCGTTCCGGGTCACCCGCTGGCCGGTACGGAACATTCCGGACCGGATTCGGGTTTTCCGGAACTGTTCGAAGAGCGCTGGTGCATTCTGACCCCGATCCCGGGCGAGAATGAGGAAGCAGTCGCAAAGGTTCGCGGCCTTTGGGAAGCTTGCGGAATGCATGTCGAATGCATGGATGCCGATCATCATGACCGCATCCTTGGCATTACATCGCATTTGCCGCACCTGATTGCCTACACGATTGTCGGCACCGCAACCGATCTTGAAGATGCGCTGCGTCAGGAAGTGATCAAGTTTTCTGCGACCGGTTTCCGCGATTTCACCCGTATTGCGGCGTCTGATCCGACCATGTGGCGCGATGTGTTCCTGAATAACCGCGAAGCGGTTCTGGACGTGCTGGGACGTTTTCAGGAAGACCTGATGGCGCTTCAGCGTGCCATTCGCTGGGGCGAGGGTGACAAGCTGTTTGATCTGTTTACGCGCACCCGCGAAATTCGCCGCGGCATTGTCGATGCCGGACAGGATTTCACCAATTTCTCTGCCGAGGGTGAAGACCGCCAAAGCGATGAAAAAGCCAAGAAAAAGCCCGCCGAGTAATACCGTGATGCCCGACTTTCCGGGATAAACCGACGGACAACAGCCCCACATGTTGCACCGTCCGGTCCAAGGGGATTGAAATGTCTGCCACCAACCATGCCGCACTGACTCGGTTCATGCCGTTTGTCTTTGTGTTCCTTTGGAGCACGGGCTTTGTCGGGGCCAAATTCGGTCTGCCCTATGCGGATCCGTTCGTTTTCCTGTTTGTCCGGTTTGTCATCGTTCTGGTCCTGATGGTCCCGGTCATCTTTTTGATGGGCGCGAAATGGCCAAAAACCTGGCGTGAGGCGGCCCATATCGGCACCACCGGTGTGTTGGTGCACGGGGTCTATCTGGGGGGCGTGTTCTGGGCGATTGATACCGGGTTGCCCGCCGGGCTTGCCGCATTGATCGTTGGCTTGCAACCGGTTGTGACCGCATCGGTTGTGGGTTCGATTTTGGGCGAACGGGTTTCGATGCGCCAATGGGGCGGATTGATCCTTGGCCTGATCGGGGTTGCGTTGGTTTTGCTGCCCAAGATTGGCGACGGTGTCGGCATTACCCCGCTTGGCATCGGGCTTGCGGTTTTCGCGCTGTTTGGCATGACGGCAGGGACCCTTTATCAGAAACGTTTTTGCACCGGCATGGAACTGATGAGCGGCACAGTCGTTCAATATGTTGCTGCCAGTGTGTTTGTCGGGATCGTCGCGCTGTTCAAGGAGCCGCTGACGGTTGAATGGAGCATGGACTTCATCCTGGCGATGGCGTGGCTGGTGCTGGTTCTGTCCATTGGGGCGATCATGCTGTTGATGGTTCTGATCAAGCAGGGCGAAGCGACCCGGGTGGCCAGCATGTTTTATCTTGTGCCGCCAACGGCTGCGTTCTTTGCGTGGCTCCTGTTTGACGAGCAACTTGGCGTGCTTGGCTTTGCCGGTTTTGCCATTGCCGCCCTTGGGGTGGCATTGGTGATCATGAAGCGGTAGTTTCGCGTAAATTTACGAAACCGGAAAACAAGTTACTGGAGGAATGCGTGACCAACGCGCGCGAAAAATGGGTGTTTGGATATGGGTCGCTGCTGTGGCGGCCGGGCTTTGAGTTTGTCGAGTGCGCACGCGCGCTGCTGCCCGGCTACCATCGGTCGTTTTGTATCTATTCCCACCATTATCGCGGCACGCCGGAAAATCCCGGTCTGGTTCTTGGCCTGAACAAGGGCGGGGAATGTGTTGGCAATGCGTTTCGTATTTCGCCTGAAAGCTGGTCAAAGGTAAAAGCCTATCTTGATGAGCGTGAACTTGTGACCAACACCTATATACCGGCCGATGTCGAGGTTGAGCTTGCAGACGGGCGCAAAGTGATTGCGCACACCTATGTTGCCGATCCGACCCACGAACAATATGCCGGCAACCTTCCGGTGCGTACGGCAGTTGAAATCATTGTTGCGGCACACGGCAATGTCGGGCCGAACCTTGAATATCTTGAAAACACGGTGAGCCATCTTGATGAAATGGGCATCGTTGATCCGCCGCTGCATGATCTGATGGATCTGGTGCGCCGCGAATATGGCGAGATCAATATGGGGGCCGGTATTTGATGAGTCAGTCCAATGCAACGACCGTCACAACAGGCCAGAGCGGATCGCAAACGCCCCTGACAGTAGCCTATATGATGCTGGTGGCCTGTTCGCTGATGTGGGGGTCTAACCACGTGGTGGCGCGCGGTATCAACGAGACCGTGCCGTTTGAAGCGCTGTCCTTCTGGCGCTGGATCGTGGCGATGTGTTTGTTGCTGCCGTTCTGCGCCAAATATCTGCGCCGCGACCTCGCGATCATGTCCCAGCACAAGCTGTCGATGTTTTTGATCGGCTTTACCGGTGTATTCCTGTTTTCCGTGGTGATCTATCTGGCGGCCTATAACACCACGGCGGTCAATACCGGCCTTTTGAATGCGACAACACCAATCTGGGTTCTGTTGTTCGCAGCCCTTCTGACGGCAGACAAGCCGCGGCTTGGTCAGTGGCTTGGCGTTCTGATCGCCGGGGCGGGTACCGCCACCATCATTGCCAAGGGTGACCCGTCGGTCTTTGCCAGAATGGATTTCGTTCTGGGCGATGTGCTGGCGATGATGTCGGCCATGGTCTGGGCGGCCTATTCGATGTTTTTGAAACGTGCGCCCAAGGGTGTGCACCCGCTGAGCCTTGTATTTGTGTCAGCGGTGATCGGTTTGTGCTTCCTGACGCCGCTTTATATCTGGGCGCTGGTTGTGAATGGAAAGCCGTTCTTCACCACACTTGATCCGGTTTGGCCCGATATGCTCAAGATCTTCTATATCGGGGCAGGCCCGGCGTTTTTGGGGTACATGTTCTGGAACAAGGGTGTCTCGATGGTCGGCCCGGCCAAGGCCGGGGTGTTTATGTATCTGATCCCGGTCTGTTCAAGCGGACTTGCCATCGCGTTTCTGGGCGAGGCGCTGCATCTTTACCATCTGGCAGGCATCGTTTTGATTGTGTCGGGCATCTGGCTTGTGACGCGCAAAAAGACAGAGCGCGTTCGCGTGACAAAGCCTTAGAGCCGCCAAACTTAAAAAAAGGCCCGCAATACCATGTGGTATGCGGGCCTTTTTTGTCGTCTTACCGGGGGGCTGCGGTTCAGGAAACCTTGTCGCCGCTTGGGGCTTTGGTCGTGACGCTGATTTCCGCGTCTTCTTTTTCCTGTTTCGCATCGATATCATCGGTGGTCAGGGTAGGCAGCTGGAATTCCGTTTGAGCCTCTGCCTCAAGCTCACGGGTACGGGTATCGATGCGGTGCTTGATTTCCTTCATGAAGGTCTTGCGATCAAGACCCGGTTCCATGGCAGGCAGAAATTCCATGGTGACCCGGCCACCATATTTCATGAAGCTGTCGCGGCCCCAGAACATGCCGGAATTAAGCGCGACCGGAATAACCTTGGTATCCGGGAAGGCCTTATACAGCGCGAAAATGCCCGGATGATACGGGCGGTTGGAGCCGGGCGGGGTACGCGTACCTTCCGGGAAAATGATCACCTGGCGGTTTTCTTCGAGCGCCTTGGACGCCCCTTTGATCATGTCTTTGAGGGCTTGACTGCCCGCCGAACGATCAACAGCAATCTGGCCCGAAAGGATCAGAAACTGCCCGACCAATGGAATGCGGGTGAGTTCCTTTTTCAGGATATAGGCCGGATCAGGAACCACCGTATGGAAGGTCAGGGTTTCCCAGGCAGACTGGTGTTTGGCGACAATGATGCAGGGGCCGTCCGGCAGATTTTCCAAACCGGTGAAGCGTTTGCGCATGCCCACCGAATAGCGCAGCATGAACTGAATCAGTCGACACCATGCATGCCCGACAAACTGGTTGGCCTTGCGCCCAAACAGCATCAGTGGCAACAGAACGATGCACAAAAGCGCCGTTCCACCGAAAAACAACACGTTAAAGAGCAACGCGCGCAGGGCTATCATTCAGACAAATTCCTTCATGGGCTTAGGGTCCTGATCCTAAAAATCTGCTGTTTTGTAACAGCAATATGACGATCAGAAAATGCCGATTGTTTACCCACCCTTGCGCACCCCGTTTGAGGCAGAATAGTCATCAAGGTCGGGCGCGTCACCGGACGGTCCACCCGGACTGCGCAGGGCCCGTCGGTCGCCGTTCGGCAACCAGTTCAGCAGCGTGTTGCGCAGGCTGGCAAAAACATACTTGTTATATTCGCTGGCGATCAGGGCAGTGCTGCCGGGGAAGCGCCACCAATTTTCGATTTTGACGTTATCGGGAAAGACCGGATGGGCGACGATTTCGACATCGGGCATCAGGCTTTTGAATTCCAGAAGCGACCTTGGCATGTGGTAGTTGGCCGTGACGATGCGCAGACTTTGATAGTCTTCCTCATACATCCAGACCGCTGTTTCAATTGCGTTGCCACGGGTGTTTTCCGCCACATGACCCAGCACGACACAGCATGAAATAAGACGCGGATCGGATTTGCCGACCGACAGCAATTCATCAACCTCTACGCCGCGATAGACGCCCGATATGAACAGTTTATCGGCAAGGCCACGGACCAAAAGACGTCGACCTTCGGACAGGCGTTCGCTGCCGCCTGTCAGAACGACAATCGCATCGGTTTTTTGGGTGGGGCTATCGACGCTTTTGGGAATGTAATCAACATACCAGACAAAGCCGGCTGCCCAGATCAGCCCGCAAAAAATGAGAGCCGAGAGCAAAAAGCGAAACCGCCGGAAGCGGCGGCGGTGCTGCACACTAAGCGGGGGTTTGTTCATAGATGCGTGCCTGAATAGCGGCGATCTGGCATGAATTCGGATCTCCTCAGAGGGCCAAAGAGGGCCAAGGCCATGATCCCAAAAGGGAAGTGGTGACAAACGGACTATACGAAGACCGCCAGCGGGTTACAACATCCGGTGTAGAACACGGAGCACGGTTCGGGTTGCCGTAATGCCCGCGACCATTGCCACAATAAACGGAATGGCGACAATCAGACCGATAAAGGTCGGGCTGAGAACCAGGGACGGCACCGGCCAGCCCGCGCGCAGGCCAAGCCAGCCAATCAGGGCGGAAACCGGCAGCGCAATCAAAAGACCGATCAGCGCGCCAAAGAAGGCAAGGCGTCGATTATGTCTGCCGAATTGACTTGCGATATAGCCATCCTGCGCCCCGATCAGATGCAGCAACTCAATGATGCGGTGATGGATCGAAAGACCTGATCTGGTAGCAAACACGACCGACAGCATGGTCGCGCCAAACAGCACAACAATCAAAAGTGCCAGTGCCAGTTCAACCGAAAAGGCGACATCGGCAATGCGTTCGATCCAGATGCGATGATCATCGAGCACGGCCTCGGGGGCGATCACCCCCAAACGGCTTTCAAGCGCATCGAAATTGAACCCGGTTTCAGGCGTAATTTCGATGATGCGTGGAATGGGAAGTTCGCTTATGACCTCGTCCGGGCCAAGCCAGGGTTCAAGCAGGGCTGCCATGGTGTCGGGGCTGAGTTCCTCGATCCGGGCGATACCGGGCAGGGTGGAAACCTGTTCGATGATGCTGTCAACGGTGCCTTGCAGGGCGGCCTCACGCTCGGCAGGGGTGCGATTGGCAAGCTCGGTCGGGGGAACCTGAATCGACAGGCTGCCTTCGATCTGGCCCGACCATTGACCGACACTGTCATGCAGGGCGGCAAGTCCGACGATGGAGAATGTCAAAAGGGCCACCATCAGGGCAACGATACTCGGCAAAAAGCGCGCCGAAGAGTCGCTTTCTAGGGGAAGGTGCGATGGTGGTGCGCGAAATGCCATGATCGTGTGTTGGTCCTGTTGATCCCGTGGTTACGAGTCTTGACGGTTAAAGTGTCGGGTTTCAGCCGCTGTTGGAGACATCATGCAAGGTACCACCTTCGAGCAGCCATTGGGTATGGCCAAACCGCCGCACAAGATTGCGGTTATGGGTGGCGATCAGAACGGTGGTGCCCAGTTTGTTGAGTTCCTCAAACAGATAGAGCAATCGCATGGCGATTCGGTCATCGACGTTCCCGGTCGGCTCATCGGCCAGAAGCAGGGCAGGGCGACCAATGACGGCGCGCGCAATGGCAACGCGCTGTTGCTGGCCACCAGACAGGCGTGACGGCTGTGCATTGATGTGATCGCCAAGGCCGACCCATTCGAGAAGTTCGGTAACGTTTTTGCGAATCTGAAGGTCTTCGACACCCGCCACGCGCAGCGGCAGGGCGACATTTTCAAAGGTTGTCAGATGATTGATCAGGCGGAAATCCTGAAACACGACACCGATCTTGCGGCGAATCGCGGGCAGTTCCTCGCGCTGGATGCGGATATTGTCGCGCCCAAAGATCGAAATTTCGCCGCGCGTTTGACGCAGGGCCAAATATAAAAGCCGCATCAGCGTGGATTTACCCGCACCCGAAGCCCCCGTCAGGAAATGAAAACTGCCGCGGCCCAAAGAAAAATTTAGATCGCGCAGGATTTCCGGCCCGGATTCATAGCGGACTCCGACATTCCTGAAACTGACAACGTCGGTCAAAACTCTTGCTCCATATGGCCGAATGACGGTCGGTGCGGGCGAAAGCCCTGTGTCCTGACCCTAGCAGCTTATAACGGTTTTCGTCATTATCTGACAGGGTTGGAAAGTCGCGCTGTCATGACAATATCGAAAATGAATTAACCTGTTAGAGCAGTTTGTCATCTATTTTCGGGTACCATGAAAAGCAGTGCTATACCATGGTTTGAGACCCAAATCCGGGCAGCTTCTGTTATCTGTGCTTAACAGTCTGTTAAATCGCGGCTATTTACATATAGTGTAAGTCTTCACTGACGGCACAGGGGGACCGTCAGTCGCAAACACCTTCACGCCTTCCCCCGTGTTAGATGCCGCCGTCATCGATATGCCAGGTTTGCAATGATCATTACTTGCCCAGAGTGTTCCAAGAAATACTCAGTCAAAACAGAAGCCATCGGCCCGAAAGGCCGAACCGTGCGCTGTAAAAGCTGCGGCAATAGCTGGCATCAGGACCCGCCCGGGGCAAAGAAGGCTGCACCAGCGCCAGCACCGGAAAGTGATATCCCGGCCCCGTTCAACGAAGAGGGATCGCTGGGGGCTGATTTCAACGCAGATCAGATGGGCAACGGACCGGTTGATCCGGGCTTTGAAGAAGCCGACAAGATCCCTGATCCGCCCCCGATTCCCCAACAGCTGATTCGCAATAATCCCAAGCCGGAACCCAAAAAGAAAAAGGGCATCATCGGCTGGATCATCTTCCTGCTGTTGCTGGCAGGCATTGGTGCGGGCGGATATTTCGCCAAGGATCAGGTCATCGAAATGTGGCCGCCAATTGCCAAGGTTTATGACATGGTCGGCCTTGATGTGCCGCATGTGGGCGAAGGCCTTGATATTCGCGAACTGCCGCCGACCCGTGAAGAAGAAGACGGGGTCGATGTGCTGGTGGTCCGGGCCGAGATCGTCAATATCAGCGAAGAACCGCGTGCCTTGCCATACCTTCTGATCGAGCTGCTTGACCCGCTTGATCGTGTGGTTCAGCGCAAAAAGGTTCCGCTGATCTATGATGAATCGCTTGTGTCGACCGGTGCTGAAATGCCCATGCAGCAACAGATGCTGCCGGTTGGCGAAAGCATGGAAGTCGAAACCAAGATCCGCCGTCCGAACCCGACGGCGACCCGCTTGCAGGTGACTTTCCTGGATCCGCGCGAGGCGATTGAGCCTTAAGCAACCCGGAAGCAGACCGAATAACAAGAAGGCAGCACATCGTGTGCTGCCTTTTTTGTTTGGTGGTTGTCAGGCCTATCAGAACCGTTTGAGCAGGCGGTCGATATATTCCTGTTCGATCTGCGGGCGGTCGGGATCGCCGGAACGGCGACGGAGTTCCTGCAAGATACGCCAGGCGCGTTCAAGGGTGTTTACGTCCGGGATGATGGTTGGACCGTTGCTGCCCCCCACCGGACGGCCCAGCGGGTCACGGCGCCCCGACCCGTCAAGCTCTTCGAGCATGGGGGCCATCTGGCTCAGGCCTTCGAGCGCGCGGCTGATTTCGCCGATGCCCTGTTGAAGCGCGTCCATGGCTTGTCGCTGATATTGCAGGGCTTCGTGCGAACGATCATGTCCAAGCGCATCGGCGGCCCCACGCATGGCATCAATCACTGAATTCATACCACTGACATCGCCGAACTGACCCAGTCCCGGACTATTCAGGATCTCACCAGCATCATCGGCAAGCCCCTGTTGCTGGCTGGCGCGCGGGCCATTGCCGTTTTGCGCGGTGGCATTGTCACCATCATTCATCAGGTCTTGCTGCCGGCGGGACAGATCACGCATCCCGTCAAGCATCTCGCGCAGTGTTGATGTGATGTCCATGCCGCCTTCGCCGCTGGTGACCTGCATGTTTTCGACCAGTTCGCGCAGGCGATCAATCAACTGGCGGGCCTGATCACGGGCCCCGGCGCGCATCAACGCATCAATCTGGTCGATGATGCGCGACAAGTCCTGCTGTTCGAGTGTGGCACTGGCAGCGGGTTGTTCTTCGGTCGCCTCAGGGCTTTCGCGCATCAGGGCGGCAAGATATTCGTTCAGCGCCTGCCGGTATTCGTCAATCAGTTGGGCAATTTCACGTTCGGTGACATCGGGATTGGCAAGTGCCTCAAGCAGGCGCTCCTCGGCCTCCATCAAATTACGTTCGGCAATGCCATAGGATCCGCGTTCGATCTCCTCTGCGATGTGCCAAAGAAGGCCAGCGACATCCTGGTGGGTGTCGCGATCATGCAGATTGGCCGACAGGCGGTTCTCGGCGACAGACAGGGTCAGGAACACGCCCAGATGACCGTTAAAGGCCTGCGGGGCGAAAAGGACAGGCAGCATGGCCTGATGCATTTCAAGCGCACGATCAGGATAGCGCAGTAAGCCGCGGCGAATGGCAATCAGCTTTTGCGCGACCGGGTGGCTAAATTCCCGTTCAGGCAGTATCAGCGAGCGGATATCGCTTTCACCCGGTTGATCGGCATTGTCACGCGATACCATCTGGATATTGACCGGCAAGCCCGCCCACGGATGGGCCACCAGATCAACAAAGCGCGGGCCGTCAATGCGGGTCGGCATGGCACCGGCGCTGTTGGCTCCACTTCCACCGGTGCTGCCTGTGCTGCTTGTGCCACCAGCATCACCCTTGAGGTCAATGACGACCTGCTCAATCGGGCCATACTGTTCGATCATGTCCTGTTCGGCGGCAGGTGTGATCACAAGGTCCAGACTGGCCAGCCCGTAATCATCACTGGCGACATAATCAAGGCGAACATGATCGCGACGGGTGACACTGGGCGGACTGATGAAGGAAAGGCTTGGGACCTTGTCTGCCAGAAGTTCGATATCGAGTGTCAGACGGTCATTGCCCCAGACCGAAATCCGCCAAAGGCCCGGCTGGTCAATGGCGGTGGAAAGGACATAGCTGTTCTCGCTGCTTTCGGTGAAGGATTTTTCACCGCCCGGCGTGGTCAGGGTCGGTTCCCAAATGCTTGAAATACTGCCATCAAGCGTGGCGCCCGCCGGAACTTGAACCGACATGATGTTGCCGTTGGCTTCTGATGCGCTATTGCTGTCATTTTGCTCTGATAGCGAGCTGAACTGCAAAATGCGCGGTATTTGTCCGGTATAGGCCGGTGGGGTGACCCAAAGGGTGGCGGTGAAATCCGCAGCCCCCAGACGTTGAAGCGGGCTGAAGGCCTTGGAAAAGCGTTCCGTCACGTGATCCGCCCCGGTCATCAGGCCGACAAACAACAGCAGAACTGGAATTGCGGTCAGGCCAAAGCGATCAACCCGTGTGATCGCGGGCAATGGGCGCGACAGCCGGAGCTTCGACAGAGCGGCTTCATGCAGGCCCAGTTGACGCTGCCAAAGATAGCTGGTCAGTGGGTCGTCGGTTTCGGGGATGTGATCTTCAAGGCTTTGCAGCGGGTTGTTATCAAGCCGGTTGTCGATCTCTATCCGGTGCAGGACGTCCCGGCGCGTGGGCATTTTGAAATTGCGCCATGGGGCGACCACGGCAATCATGACGGCGACCGACAGGATGGACAGCAAGATGATGTGCCCGGTCGCCGGGAGAAGTTCAAACGTTCCGGTCAGTGTCAGACCAACGACCAAAACGCCGATGGAAAGAGCCGGGATCAGGCAGGGCCAGACAGATTCCCACACCATCACCAAGCGCGTCTTGCGCACATGGCGTTCCATCTCGGGATAGGGTGGTATCAACGACATGCGTCTGGTGGTCCCTGCTTGCCGACATAATGCGCGTTGTATCGGTGATTCGAGTACAACCCGCTTCTTTAGAGTTTGGGCTTTTGGCCGTAAGGGTCAAGCAGTTCGCCCGATTGGCGCAAAATAAAAGAGCGGCTGGCACATGGCCAACCGCTCCGAAAGCAAATACAGATCAGAAAGTAACCGCGCCTCAGGCGTTGCTGAGCCAAGAGGGCACCTGATCCATATTGATCAGATCATCGATTTCCTGACGTGGACGCACGATGGCAAAGTTGTTGCCCTTGACCAGAACTTCCGGCGTCAGCGCCCGGGTGTTGTAGGTCGAAGACATGACCGCACCATAGGCACCAGCCGACATCACAGCGACCAGATCACCGGCCTTGAGGTCATCGGGAAGGTCGCGGTCCTTGCCAAAGGTATCACCGGTTTCACAAACCGGGCCGACCACATCGACTTTTACCTGTTTGTCGTCGTCACCCTGTTCATCGACCGGGATGATTTCATGATAGGCGCTGTAAAGTGTCGGGCGGATCAGGTCATTCATCGCGGCATCAAGAATGACAAAGCGTTTGGCTTCGCCCTCTTTGATATACATGACGCGTGAAACCATGATCCCGGCATTCCCGGCAATCAGGCGGCCCGGCTCAAGGGTGATATGGCAGCCAAGATGGCCGACGGTTTCACGCACCATCTGACCATAGGCATCGGGAAGCGGCGGTGTTTCACCCTGATAGGCAATGCCAAGCCCGCCACCGAGATCAAGGTTGCGAATATCAATGCCTTCGGAACGGAGCTGTTCAACCAGCCCGGCCAGACGCGTAAACGCCTCGCGGAACGGGGCCAGATCGGTCAACTGGGATCCGATATGCATGGCGATCCCGGTGACTTCGATACCCCCCATGGCGGCCGCGTCGCGGTAAACCTCAATCGCGCGAGTCCAGTCGATGCCGAACTTGTTCTCGGCCTTGCCGGTTGCGATTTTTTCATGGGTTTTGGCATCGACATGCGGGTTGACGCGCAGCGCAATGCGCGCCTTTTTGCCCATGTCGATGGCAACACGGTTAAGTTCGTTCAGTTCGGGAATGCTTTCGACATTGATCTGGGCAATATCGGCCTCAAGGGCTTCGCGCATTTCGGCATCGGCCTTGCCAACCCCGGAAAAGATGATCTTGGCCGGTTTCATGCCTGCACGAAGTGCACGGCGCATTTCACCAACCGAAACCACGTCTGCACCCGCACCAAGATTGGCAAGTGTTTTCAGGACCGCCTGGTTGGAGTTTGCCTTAACGGCAAAGCACACGGTGGCATCAAGGCCGTCAAATGCGTCGGCATAGACTTTGTAATGGCGTTCCAGGGTCGCGGTCGAATAGCAAAAGAACGGGGTTCCGACCTTGTCAGCCATTTCCCGGATCGAGACGCCTTCGGCATACAGTTCGCCGTTGATATATTCAAAATGGTTCATTGGGCCGGGTAATCCCTTGGATATTCATAACCTTTGTCGGTCGGCGGTTCGAGCGGGCCTTTTTTGCCACACGCCGCAACCGACAGTCCCAGCATGATGGCCAGTGTGACCACGGTGCCGCGTTTCAACAGGCTGTTGTTCATTTCAAAAACCTTTCCTTTGCGGCCGCAACGGATTCCTTCACACGGACCGGGGCGGTCCCACCAAAGCTTTGGCGGGCGGCAACCGATGCCTCGACTGTGAGCACGTCATAAACCGCATTGGTGATCTTGGGTTCAATCCCCTGAAGGTCTTCAAGCGACAGCTGATCAAGATCACAGCCCTTGGTTTCGGCAAGCTTCACGGTCGCGCCAACAACGTGGTGGGCATCGCGGAACGGCATGCCCAGTTCGGCAACAAGCCAGTCGGCAAGGTCGGTGGCGGTGGTGTAACCCGCACCGGCAGCCGCACGCATATTGTCGGCAAACACTTTCATGTCGGCGATCATGCCGGTCATGGCCGCAACGCACAGGCCAAGATGATCATGGGCCTGGAAAACCGGTTCCTTGTCTTCCTGCATGTCCTTGGAATAGGCCAGCGGCAGGCCCTTCATCGACAGCATCAAACCGTTATAGCAGCCAACAATACGCCCGATCTTGGAGCGGATCAGTTCGGCCGCATCCGGGTTGCGTTTTTGCGGCATGATCGAAGAGCCGGTCGAAAACTTGTCAGACATGCCGATAAAGCGGAACTGGGCAGAGCACCAGATGACCATTTCTTCGGCCAGTCGCGACAGATGCATGGCCGCAATCGATGCAGCATTGAGGTATTCAAGCGCAAAGTCGCGATCCGATACCGCATCAAGCGAGTTCGCCGTCGGGCGATCAAAGCCCAGCGCACTTGCCGTCATGTGACGGTCAATCGGATAGGGGGTGCCAGCAAGGGCCGCAGACCCCAGCGGGTTTTCGTTCACACGTGCGTGGCAATCGGCAACGCGCCCGCGATCACGGCCAAACATTTCGACATAGGCCAGAAGATGATGACCGAACGTGACCGGCTGGGCCGCCTGCAGGTGCGTGAAGCCCGGCATGATGGTTTCAGCATGGGTTTCAGCCTGCGTGATCAGGGCTTCCTGAAGGCCCTTCAGACCGGCTTCCAGATCGCCAAGCGCAACATCACGGACCCACAGTTTGAAATCGGTCGCGACCTGATCATTGCGCGAACGTGCGGTATGCAGGCGCCCTGCGGCCGGGCCGATCAGTTCGCGCAGGCGGCTTTCAACGTTCATGTGGATGTCTTCAAGGGCGGCTGAGAATTTGAATTCGCCACTCTCGATTTCTTGAAGAATCTGGTCTAGACCATTGGTTATCTTTTCGCCATCTTCAGCGGGAATGATGTTCTGCTTGACCAGCATGGCACAGTGGGCCTTGGAGCCCTGAATGTCCTGGGCGTAAAGGCGCTTGTCAAAGCCGATGGAAGCGTTGATTTCTTCCATAATGGCTGACGGGCCTGCTTCAAAGCGGCCGCCCCAAAGGGAGTTTGCGTTATTCTGGTCAGTGGCGTTTTGGTCGGTCATCGTGATCCGCAGTCTTGGAAAGGTGGGTGCTGTGAAAGCATTGCTTCGTTACGTAAAACTTGGCGTGATTGTCGCCATCTCGGGCATTTATGCAACCCCTGCCTTTGCTGATACGCAATTACCGCAAGAACTTTCAAAGATGGTCATGCCATCGGATGGGGGTTCTTTGCCCGAAGATCTGGCGTTTGTCGATGAAAATGGCAATGAGATCGCCTTTAATAGCCTGAAAGGACAGGTTGTTTTGGTCAATCTGTGGGCGACCTGGTGCGTTCCGTGCGTCAAGGAAATGCCGGATCTGGATCGTTTGGCGGTCGAAATGGCAGACAAGCCGTTCCGTGTTCTGGCCCTTAGTCAGGACCGTGGCGGCGCCGATGCGGTCAAAGAATTCTTTGAAAAGAATGGAATCGAGAACCTTGATATTGTTCTGGATCCGAGTGGTGCGATTGCCCGCCAGATGGGCGCACGGGGCCTGCCGACCAGTTTTGTTTATGACGCCAATGGTGATTTGCGCGGCAAGCTTGAAGGTATTGCCCGCTGGGACGCGCCAGAGGTCATCACGTATTTCGATCAGTTGATTGATCAGACGTCCTGAGGATTAACCCCCCGGCCTCAGGCCGCGCGGCTTTCGATCAGGTTTAAAACGTCTTCCAGAAGGGGGGCTGCGTCTGCAGCACCTTCGCTTGTCGTGGCAAGGGCGCCGGTCGCGCAGGCAAAGCCGACAGCGTCATGAAGTGATTGACCGCCATGCAGGGCAACAGCCAGACCGCCATTAAAGCAATCCCCGGCACCGACAGTATCAACCGTGTTGACGTTAAAGCCCGGGACCATCCCGGTTTGTCCGTTTGATGAATAAAACGCACCAGCACCACCCATTTTGAGCACCACGGTTTCCGGGCCCATTTCATGCAGTTTGTCGCTGGCGGCGCGGGCGGAGTGCTCATCAATGGGGGCAATGCCGGTTAAGGCACGGCATTCGCTTTGATTGGGGGTGACGATATGGGTCAGGGCCAGTAAATCGCGCATCACCACCAAATCAGCAACAGGTGCCGGATCAAGAATGATCTTTGCCTGCCCTTCACGGGCGTATTTGATTGCGCAGTCAACCGCGACCACGGGACATTCAAGTTGCAACAGCAGGTAGTCACAGTCGCGCAAGCATGCCTGTCTTTCATGCAGGTCAGACCGGGACATGGTCATGTTGGCACCACCGACAACCGTGATCATGTTTTCGCCTGCGTCATCAATCGAAATAAGCGCGATGCCGGTCTGGGCTTCGTTTGCGACCACCATATTGGTGGTATCAAGCCCTTCGAGGGTAAGCGTTTCAAGCAGTTGGCGCCCGAGCAGGTCATCACCGATCTTTGAAATGAAAATCGGTGGCACACCCAGACGTGCGACAGCGAACGCCTGATTGCATCCCTTGCCACCTGGACCCGTTCTGTAGTTATGGGAGACAACAGTTTGTCCCTGCGTGGGAAGCTTCGCCACCTTGGCGGCGAAATCAAAGTTCGAGCTTCCGACAACTGCAATCGTCATATCTGTCCGTGCGTATAAGTTAATTCCACTAAATTAATGTTGGCACCAATTCAGAGGTTTAAAGGGCGCGGTCGCCAAAATTCACCGATATCCCAAAATTTTCAATGCCACCCGCCTTGGGCCAACGTATCAGGCTTGCTCAAAATACCTGTTCAGACGGTTTACTCGGGGGTGAATTCCGCCGACAAGGCGGCATAAATGCGCTGAAACTTCGCAAAGCGCGGCTGATAGGACGCATTGCGGGCAAGATCGGGTTCGATGACCTCCTCGATTGCCGGTTTGACGCAGACATCCCCGACCGGTTCATTGGTCAGTGCAAGCCGTGCCAGACGCGCTGCCCCAAATGCCGGTCCTTTGGCCGCCCCTTCATAGCGGGCAAGTGGCTTGCCCAGGATATCGGCGATGAGTTGTATCCAGTAGCGGCTGCGTGCGCCGCCGCCAATCACGCCGGGCAGGTCACAATGTGCGCCCGCCTGATGCAATCTTGATTGTGCATCACTCAGGGCAAAGCCGACCCCCTCAAGCACGGCCTGGACCATGGTTTCGCGGCCTGTATCACTGCCCAGTCCGAAAAACACGCCACGGGCATGAGGGTTGTTATGCGGGGTGCGTTCACCGTTCAGATAAGGCAGAAACACGACGTCTGATGGTGCTTTGTGTTGTGCCTCGACCCGGTTGAGCAAGGCGGCAATGTCGCTTTCGCCCAAAAGGTCGGCGGCCCATTTCAGGCAACTTGCCCCGTTAAGCAGCACGGCCATCTGAAACCAGTGGTTCGGGATGGCGTGGGCAAAACTGTGCAGGAGTTCTTCGGGCTTGGGACGGTATTTGTCCGAGGCGATGAAAATCTGTGACGAGGTGCCCAGCGAAATGAACCCGTCGCCGTGCGAAACCGCCCCGACACCTATTCCGCCTGTTGCGGCGTCGCCACCACCCCCGGCAATGATGACGTTTCCGGCCATTCCCCAGCGGTCTGCCAGTTCGGTGCGAAGCGTGCCGGTGATATCGTATCCTTCAACCAGTTCGGGCAATTGATCAGGGGTCAATCCGCAAGCCTCGATGGCGCTTTGGTTCCAGCTTCGGCTTTGTTCATCAAGCCAGAGCGTACCTGCGGCATCCGACATTTCGGTGACCTTGTCGCCCGACAGGCAAAAGCGGATGTAATCCTTGGGCAGCAGGATGGTTTTGATTTTGGCAAAAACATCCGGTTCGTGTTTTCGCAGCCAGAGCAGTTTGGGCGCGGTCATGCCCGACATGGTTGCCACTCCTGCCCGTTGCCCAAGGTCGGGCAGGGCAGCGTCGAGTTCGGCGCATTCTTTGGTCGCACGCCCGTCATTCCACAGGATGGCGGGGCGAAGTGGTTTGTCATCGGCCCCCAGCAAGGTCGCGCCATGCATCTGGCCGGAAAGACCGATGGCGCGCGTTGCCTTGATTGCTGCCGGGGTTTGACGGTGCAGTGCGTCGACGGCCTTCAGGGTGGCATCCCACCAGTCAGCGGGGTTTTGCTCGCTCCAGAACGGGTGGGGGCTTGAAACCGACAAGGGAACATCGGCCTCGGCAAGGGGTACCGAGTTTTCATCAATCAACAGTGCCTTGACTGCCGAAGTGCCGACATCAATTCCGAGATACATGTTCGGACGGCCTCCAGAAACCGTTTTGATTGTTCCCGACATCCTGATTGCGCGGGTTAAACCAGGCACCATTCCAGATGGTTAAGAAAGGGATTGCAACAAAAAAAGCCGCTGCGGGGCAGCGGCTTTGATGTCTTGATGCCTGTCTTGGCATGCAACCGCTTAGCGGGTCGGGGTCGGTTCGTCGCCGCTATAGTCATAGAAGCCACGACCAGCCTTGCGGCCAAGCCATCCGGCTTCGACATATTTGACCAGAAGCGGGCACGGCCGATACTTGGTATCGGCCAGACCATCATGCAGGACATGCATGATCGACAGGCAGGTATCGAGACCAATAAAGTCGGCCAGCTGCAGCGGGCCCATCGGATGGTTCGCACCCAGACGCATTGCGGTATCGATGGACTCGACGTTCCCCACACCTTCGTAAAGGGTGTAGATCGCCTCGTTGATCATCGGAAGCAGGATGCGGTTGACGATAAAGGCCGGGAAGTCTTCGGCACTTGCCGTGTCCTTGCCCAGCTTTTTGGTCAGTTCATGAATGGTGCGATAGGTGGTCTCGTCTGTGGCAATGCCGCGGATCAGTTCCACCAGTTTCATCAACGGTACCGGGTTCATGAAGTGCATGCCCATGAACTTCGCCGGGCGGTCGGTATAGGACGCCAGACGGGTGACCGAAATCGATGAAGTGTTGGTCGCGATGATCGCTTCCGGGCCAAGCACCGGGCACAGGGCCTTGAAGATCTGTTTCTTGATCTCTTCGTTTTCGGTGGCCGCTTCGATAACCAGATCACAGTCAGACAGGAAGGAATATTCCGTTCCGGTTGAGATCAGTTTAAGCGCAGCGTCTTTTTGCGCTGCGGTAATGATCTCTTTCTTGACCTGTCGGTCCATGTTCTTTTCCATCACGCCGATGGCCTTGTCCAAGGCTTCTTGCGAGATGTCGAGAATTCGGACGTCGTAACCAGCCAGTGCGATCACATGTGCAATACCATTGCCCATCTGACCGGCGCCGATTACGCCAATGGTTTTAATATCTTCCAACGAAGCCATTTGTTCCCCACTCGTCCCCAAGGGTCAAAACAACAGTATGCGTCGCTTTGACCCTAACGGGGATCAGATTATTTGTCGAGTTCACTCGCCAGAGCGGGAAGGGCCTCGAACAGGTCACCGACAAGTCCGTAATCCGCAACCGAGAAGATCGGTGCTTCTTCGTCCTTGTTGATTGCCACGATGACCTTACTGTCCTTCATGCCGGCAAGGTGCTGGATAGCACCCGAAATGCCTACAGCAATGTATAGCTGCGGTGCAACAACTTTGCCGGTCTGGCCAACCTGCCAGTCATTCGGGGCATAACCCGCATCAACCGCAGCGCGAGAAGCGCCGATGGCAGCGCCGAGTTTGTCGGCAATGGGTTCGATCAGGTGGAAGTTTTCACCCGAACCCATGCCGCGACCGCCAGAGATGACGATGCCAGCAGCGGTGAGTTCCGGACGTTCCGACTCGGTCAGTTCCTGACCGACGAAGCTCGACTTGCCAGCATCGGCTGCAACAGCAACGTCTTCGATGGCAGCAGAACCGCCTTCGCCAGCAACCGCATCAAAGCCGGTGGTACGGACAGTAATCAGCTTAAGCGCGTCTGACGACTGAACGGTCGCCATGGCGTTACCGGCATAAATCGGACGGACAAAGGTGTCCGCATCAACAACATCGGTGATGTCGGAAATCTGTGCGACATCTTTCTTTGCTGCAACGCGGGGCATGAAGTTCTTGCCCGTGGATGAAGCCGGCGCAAGAACGTGGCTGTAATCATCAGCCAGTTCAACCACCAGACCTGCCATGTTTTCAGCCAGGAAATGGCCGTAGGCAGCGTTGTCCGCGAGGAGAACCTTGGAGATACCTTCGACCTTGGCAGCCGCGTCGGCAACGGCCTTGCAGCCTTCGCCCGCGACCAGAACGGTGATGTCGCCACCGATTTTCTGAGCAGCAGCAACGGTGTTAAGCGTGCCACCCTTCAGTTCGGTGTTGTCGTGTTCGGCAATTACAAGAATGCTCATTTGATTGATCCCCGCTTAGATTACTTTTGCTTCGTTGCGGAGCTTGTCGACAAGCTCAGCGACATCGGCAACTTTGACACCTGCCTGACGTGCTTCCGGTTCGGCAACTTTCAGGGTTTTCAGGCGCGGCGCGGTATCAACACCAAGATCGGCCGGGCTCATGGTATCGAGCGGCTTTTTCTTGGCTTTCATGATGTTCGGCAGCGACGCGTAACGCGGCTCGTTGAGACGCAGGTCGGTGGTCACAATTGCCGGAAGATCAATCTTGATGGTTTCAAGGCCACCGTCGATTTCACGCGTGACATCAAGTTTGCCGTCAGCAACGGCAACCTTGGACGCGAAGGTGCCCTGCGGCCAATCCAGCAGCGCGGCCAGCATCTGACCCGTCTGGTTGGCATCATCGTCAATTGCCTGTTTGCCAAGGATCACAAGATCCGGGCTTTCTTTGGCAACGACTTCTTTCAGGAGCTTTGCAACAGCCAGCGGCTGGAGTTCGTCCTCGGTTTCGACCAGAATGCCGCGATCGGCACCCATGGCAAGGGCGGTGCGCAGGGTCTCCTGGCACTGTTTAACGCCGAGCGATACAGCAACCACTTCGGTGGCAGTACCGGCTTCCTTGAGGCGGATGGCCTCTTCAACGGCGATTTCGTCAAACGGGTTCATGGACATCTTAACGTTGTTCAATTCAACGCCAGACTGGTCCTGTTTGACACGGATCTTGACGTTGTAATCCACAACGCGCTTAACGGCGACAAGAACCTTCATGACAGACCTGTTCGTTTTTGTTGTCGAAACTGCGGGCTTTGCTCCCTACCAAAGCAGAAGGCAAGCGGACCCGCATGGTAATGTTTTCCCCGCGACGCACAATAAGTAGTGCTACGCAGGTTGTCAATTTACGTAAAGGTGTTGACGTTAACGACAACTTCTTCACGAAAATCTTGATGCCCTTCGCGGTCTTGATACGGCAAAAATCCGCAAGGGAACAAGGATTTTGTCCGATAATCCTGTTATCGGGCCAGATTATCGGGTCAGTCCGGGCTGCCAGAGAACATCCTCCTTGCTGTCGCTATTGGCGTGGCGGGCAAGGACAAACATGTGGTCTGACAGTCTGTTGACATATCGCACGGCCTCCGGGTTGATGGTTTCAACCCCGGCAAGCTCTACAATCAGGCGTTCCGCCCGGCGCGAGACAGTGCGCGCCACATGAAGCTGTGCTGCAAGCGCACTGCCACCGGGCAAAACAAATGATTTCAGCGGATCAAGCGAAGCGTTGATCTGATCAATTTCGGTTTCAAGACGTTCGGTTTGCTTGGCAGTAATGCGCAGGGCGGGTTGTTCGGGATTATCATCGCTGCCATCCCCTGGCGTGCAAAGATCCGCGCCCAGATCGAACAGATCATTCTGGATTCGCGCGAGCATCTCATCGACTTCGCCTTGTGCATGCAGGCGGGCAACACCGATCACGGCATTGGTTTCATCCACAGTGCCATAGGCGTCCACGCGCACGGAATTTTTAGGAACGCGGGTGCCATTGCCAAGGGCGGTTTTGCCCTTGTCACCGGATTTTGTATAGATACGAGTCAGTTGAACCATGTGCCGTCCGTAATCTTGGTTTGTGTGGTCAAGGCGTATGCCTGGCTTAGGAACCAACCGCCATCAGCGACAGGATGAAAAGCAGCAACAGGGCCAGACCCTGCAACAGGACGCGCATTTGCATCAGTTTGTTTTGCTTGCGTGCATCCTTGCCGCGCGCCATGGAAACAATGCCCATGACCAGAACACCTGCGACAGCTGCCATCGCAATCAACACACCAATCTGTAAAAAACCAGCCATTCCTGTTTCTTCCCTGTTTCTGCCCGCAGACTTCTACCGCGCCCGGCGGCGACATGCTGCGCCAAACGGACGCAACAGGCAACCAGACGATAGGATATTTCGCAATTAGTCGATGGTTTCGCCTTCCCCGAAGCTGCGGCGGTCGATTTTGAATTTCTTGATACGCGAGGTCAGCACGGATGGTTTGATATCCGGAAAGGTGACCGCGCCATTTTCGCCAAGTACCTATGGTGCTTTGTATCGGCCCATCCTGGATCTTGGTCATTTTGCCCTGTAGATCGCTGCCACGGAACGTCTTTCACTTTCTTGGGGTGTTTCAGTCCGGGAGTGTTGGCGTAAACAATAAGTTGCCTGATTTCCGGTGGCGCAATCGTTGTGATAGCCTAAATGTATTGGTCAACAACCTATTGACTTTGAAAGGGCTTTATCATGGCTGATCTGTCGAGTTTCGATATTACCAAGCGCTGGCCGGCGCAAAATCCGGACGTTATCCAGCTTTATTCCCTGCCGACCCCGAACGGGGTAAAGGTTTCCATCATGCTGGAAGAGACCGGTCTGGACTATGAGCCGCATCTGATCAATATCGGCGAAGATGAAACCTGGACCCCGGAGTTCCTGTCGCTGAACCCGAACGGTAAAATCCCGGCAATCATTGATCCGAACGGACCGAATGGTGAGCCGCTTGGTCTGTTTGAATCCGGTGCCATCATTCAGTATCTGGCCGAGAAAACCGGAAAATTCCTGCCCGCCGATCCGGCGAAACGCATTGAGGCGATCCAATGGGTTTATTTCCAGATGGGCGGACTCGGTCCGATCTTGGGCCAGCTTGGCTTCTTCCATAAATTTGCAGGCAAGGAGATTGAGGACAAGCGACCGCTTGATCGTTATCGCAAAGAATCCAAGCGTTTGCTGGGTGTTCTTGAGACCCGTCTTGAAGGACGCGACTGGATCATGGGGGATGAATATACCATTGCCGACATTGCATCGCTTGGTTGGGTGCGCAACCTGATCGGTTTTTATGACGCTGGTGATCTGGTTGATTATGAAGAATTTAAAAACGTTCCGGCCTGGCTTGAACGTGGTCTTGAGCGTCCGGCGGTTCAGCGCGGTGTGAATATTCCCACCCGCGACTGATCTGCGCATATCGCGGAAATTTCGCCGAAACCTGACCGGATGATCAGAAATACTTTTCATCCGGTCAGACTGGCTTTAACTAGGGGGCAGATTTTGTCCCACGAAGTTAAGAGACCAACCCCGATGACGACCTTCAAGACCAGCCGCATCAAGGACGCAAGCCTTGCCCAGCAGATCACTGACGAGACCCTTGCCTGGCGCGAGGTGATTTGTCCGGTGACGGCGAAGTACGGAAACTATGTTGCCAAGCGTGATCTGCGTGACAAGACCATCGTCAGTTTCCAGCATGTTCTTGAAGATACCATTCCGACCTTGCTACCCTTTGTAAAGGCCGGTGCAAAGGTCAAGGTCGGCGCGTGTAACCCGGATAGCACCGATGATGTCGCGGCCGCTTACCTTGCCGCCAACGGGGTTGAGGTCCATGCCTTTTCCGGAATGACACCCGAAGAATACGCCAAAAGCATCGATATCCTGTCGTCTGAGCCCGCCGATATCGTCGCGGATATGGGTGGCGAGCTGATCGAGGCGTTTGTTAAAAAGGGCCAAAAGGTTGACGGCGCGCTTGAAGCCACCACGACGGGTGTACACCGCGTGGAAAAGCTTGAGTATTCCTTCCCGGTGTTTAACTGGAACGACATTGCGATCAAGGACCGTTTGCATAATCGCCACCATGTCGCGCAGGAAATGTGGCCGGTCTTTTCGAATGTGACGGGTCTTGCCCTTTATGGCCGGTCGGTTCTGGTGATCGGGTTTGGCCCGGTCGGGCGCGGTGTGGCGGAACGTGCGCGCAATCTTGGGGCGGTGGTTTCTGTCGCCGAACGCGATCCGGTCCGCGCCCTTGAGGCGCAGCATCATGGTTGCCGTGTGGTGAGCCTTGAAGACGGCCTGAAGGAATGCGCGATCATTGTCACCGCCACCGGCCTTTCTGGCATTCTTGGTGAAGCGCAGATCAAGCAATGCCGTCGCGGTGCGATTCTGGTCAATGTCGGCCATTCGAATACCGAGATCGATGTCAAATGGCTTGATAGCCAGCCGCGCACCAAAATGCGCCGCTATATCGAACGGTTCGAGCTTGATAACAGCCGTGAGGTCTATCTTCTCAATCGCGGAAGCTTGCTTAACCTGGCGCCCGGCATGGGCGGATCGGGCAAGGATCTGTTTGATCCGTTTTCGGCCATTCTGATCCGCGGTATCGACTGGTTGGCATCTGGTGGGGCAACATCTTTCAAGCCGGGCTTTTATGCATATCCCCAGGATGTCGAACGCGAAATCGCCGAAGCAATCCTGCAGTCCCATAGTTAAGGCTCAGAAGACCATTTAAGGTTCTTTCGGGGATTTGGACCCGATGAACGTCGTTTTATCAAACATCAGGGCAGCTGCAGGGTCTTGCAGCTGCCCTGATACGTTTTGATACAGTTTTGCGGGCTTGCCGACCTAATTCCACGAAGTGTTTTTGTTTAAATCAAAGCGTCGGATGGCGCGTGTTGGTATCGTTACTTCACGGGCCTTTATTGGATTGTCAGGAACCAGCCCCATGAAGAACATCACGCGCCTATATTTTGGAACGCTTCTTGGCCTGTCCGCCCTGTGGTTGGCGGTTAATCCCGATGTTTTTGCCGATCATGACTTTATCGGTTTTCGGAACCTGATGGTTCAGTATACGGGGTTTCTGGCTGTCGGCATGATGAGCCTCATCCTGTTTTTGTCGATCCGTCCGGTTTGGCTGACACGTCGTCTGGGCGGTCTGGACAAGGCGTACCGTCTGCATAAGTGGCTTGGCATTACCGTTCTGGCGGTGGCGATCCTGCATTGGGCATGGCGGATGGCACCGAAATGGGCGGTGGCGCTTGATCTGCTTGCGCCGCGTCGGCGTGGGCCACGATCGGACGGGGCGGGCATGCATTGGGCGCAGTCGCTGTTTCTGGAACATCGCCATCTGGCCGAAACAGTCGGTGAGTGGGCCTTTTATATCGCCGTTGTCCTGATCCTTGTCGCCCTGATCAAGCGCATCCCGTATCGCTGGTTTGCCAAGACCCACACGGTTCTGGCGGTGATTTATCTTGTGCTGGTGTATCACAGCATCGTCTTGCTTGATTTCGCCAACTGGGCAACGCCGGTTGGTTGGGCGTTGGCCGCCATGCTGCTGGTTGGCACGGTATCAGCGATCATTGTTCTTTTCGGGCAAATCGGTGCCGGGCGTCGATCCAAGGGCGAGGTGGTTGAAGTTGACTATCTTCCCGAGATGCAATCGCTTCAGATCGCGATTAAATCCGATGGTGACTGGAAAGGTCATCTGGCCGGGCAGTTTGCCTTTGCCCGCTTTGGCAACAGCAATGAACCGCATCCGTTCACCATTGCATCTGCCTGGCATGACGGGGTTCCCGGGCTGACCATCATCGCCAAGAAACTGGGCGATTATACCAGCACGCTTCAGGAAACATTGAAGCCGGGTGACCCGGTGGAGCTTGAGGGCCCGTACGGGACTTTCACGCTTGATCGTGACCAAAGCCATCAAATCTGGATTTCCGGCGGTATTGGGTTGACGCCATTCGTTGCCTGGCTTGAGGATCTGGTGGCCAATCCGACACCGCGCGAGATTGATTTTTATCAGGTGGCGCCACATTGCGATGACAAGCTGATGGCGCGGATCAAAGATCTGTCAAAGCATGCTGGCGTGCGGTTGCATGAATGGCGTGATGGGCGCGATGGTTTTTTGACCGGTGAACGACTGCGAAGCGATGTTGCTCATTGGCAAATGGCCGGTGTGTGGTTCTGTGGGCCAAGCGGCTTCGGACAGGCGATCAGGGACGATCTGGTGGCGGCAGGATTACCAAGCAGGGCCTTCCATCAGGAGCTGTTTGATTTCAGATAAGCGTTAAAGGCATGAAAAAGCGGGCGGTTCGTGATTGAACCGCCCGCTTTTTGCTTGCTCGTTATCCAGATGGTGTGCAGGGGCTAGGACTTGTAACCGATCCGAAGGTTCCCCCACTGTTTCCCATTGACCATGATCGGCACGTCGCATTCCTTCATGAAGACGACGCTATCGCCCATGTCACGGAAATAGGTCTGCAGCAGATGGGGTTTGGTATTGCGCCCGGCCATGAGACCGGCACGGTCATCAAAGATGCGCCGGTTGCGGCAATTGCCCATGTTCCAGGCGGGTTCACCCGGTCTTTGTGGCTGGCTATAGACCTTGTTGTGGGTCGGCAGATAGCCGTTGGTGTCCACCCCGGCGGCAAAGACGATATGTTCGTCCTTATTAAGCATCGCTTCCTGCAGCGGTGTGAAATTACGGTCGGTAAATGGAATATAGGGCGTCATGAACTGTTTGGGATCGGTGTCGGGGATCGGTTCATAACGGGTGTTGAACAGATCATCTTCACTGAATTCCTGATTGCGCAGGCCGCTTTCAAGAACCCTGCCCAGATCAGCCGCCAGTTCCGTGCCAAGACCGGCGATCTTTTCGTCATGTTCGCTGGTTTTCTTGAGCAGTCCGAGGATGACCTGCGTTGCCGCGTCGTCAACTTCGGTAAACTGGATGTGGGTACCAAGTGTCGAGTAGGCCTTGACGATCCCCTTAAGGCGTGTGCCGTCTTCCATGGTGATGGAAATCACCTTGTTGCGATCTTTCTCGCTGGCATCGATACGGGCAAGAAGACCAGCAAGCGACATGTCCGCAGTGACACCTTTGCGAACATCGCCATTGCCGAAATCAACATTGATGTCGACCGCAATGGGGACGCGTTCCTCGTGACGTCGGTTTGTGCTGTCTGCACTGCGCAGGACCATGCGGAAGCGCGTTTCCATCTCGTTGATGTCGTTGCGAATATTTGACGACAGAATGCGCAGGTTTTCAGCCGTCTCGCTGGCGTTATGCGATTTGTGGCTGGCCAGTTCGATGTCACCGGAAATGCCCTGCATATGGGTGGAGACTTCCTGTGCGCTTGTCGAGATTTCGGCAATGGCAGCGGTTTGTTGTTCAACAGAGGCCGAAATATCGCTTGAAAGCTGGCTGACTTCGTCAATTGCCCCGCCGATGCCCTCAATTGCTGTCACGGCCTCTGATGTGGCGCCCTGAATGGCGGTAATCTGGGCGTTGATATCAAGGATGGCTTTTTCGGTCTGAGTGGCGAGGTTTTTCACCTCGTTCGCGACAACAGCAAATCCCTTGCCGGCGTCACCCGCCCTTGCGGCTTCAATCGTTGCGTTCAGCGCGAGCATCTTTGTCTGATCGGAAATGCGCTTGACGATATCAACGACCTTGCCGATCTCGGTGGCGGTTTCCGACAGGCTGCCCATCGTGTTTGATGTTTCCTGCGCACGGGTTACGGCCTGACCGGCGATGTCATTGGTTTTGTGGATACGTTCGGCAATTTCGTGGCTGGATGCCTGCAATTCCTCTGTGGCGGATGCCACGGTGGCGACATTGCTGCTGGCGATTTCCGTTGTAGCGGTGATGCGCTCGACCAGTTGTGACAATTCGCTGGCGTCAGCTTCCATGGCCTGTGCCACATCATTGGTGCGCCCGGCCTGAAAACCGACTTCCGAGATGATGTTGTCCGTTTCACGTTCGATGATCTCAGACATCGACTGGATTTCGGAGGCGGATCGATGTTCGGAAAGCACATTCTGGCGTGCGGAAATCAGGCTTCCCATATCCGACATCAAAAGGCATCTTGCCGCGTCCGCAATCGATGCGCCGCCTTTGGAGCGTGCCGCCAGTGTTGCGCAATTCGTCGCGACCTTGTGATAGGCCAGAACAAGCTGATCTGTGCTCAGTCCGGTGACGGCATTGGCCAGAACGTGATCGTTAAGGCAGTCATTAAACGCGGCGGGGCTGCTTGCATTAATCATTGCCGAGAAGCGGGCGGCGACACCTGCAACGTGGCTTTTCGGGTCGCTTGGCGCGGCACTGTTTTGCCCGGAGCCCAGCAGTTCCGAAACCAGATTTTCTGCAAGCTGTTCGCCGTGTTGCGCGAAAAGGTCTTTTGCATCCCCAATACGCGCGTAGATTGTATTTTCCGGCATTGCAGAAGTGTGATTCATTTACGTTTCACTCCCTAATTCCATGCGTGCGGTTTAGCCCGCTTTTCACAGATTTTCCGCGATCTGTATGTGCTTTCGGAGAGTGTAGCACCTTAGGTAAGTCTAGAAGATATCATACTTTAGGTTGATGGGGAAAAAAGGCCCGCCACGGATGGCGGGCCGAGTTCGCCCTCGTTGTTCACAGGGGCCACGGTTCAAATGTCAATTTGATCAGTAATTCAGAATGTTATCAGGTTCAGCGGCCCAGAATGCCACGGGTTACGACCTGTGCCTGAATCTCTGCAGCGCCTTCAAAAATGTTGAGGATTCGGGCATCACACAGCACGCGACTGATCTGATATTCAAGCGCATAGCCGTTGCCGCCATGAATTTGCAGGGCATTATCGGCATTTGACCACGCGACACGCGCGCCAAGAAGTTTGGCCATGCCCGCCTCGATATCGCAGCGAATATCCTGATCTTTTTCAAAGGCAGAGAAGTAGGTGAGCTGACGTGCAATCATGGTTTCGACAACCATCCATGCAACTTTTCCGTACACCCGCGGGAAGGCATAAAGCGGTTTGGAAAACTGAATGCGATCCTTGGCATAGCGCATGCCGATTTCAAGCGCGTTCTGGGCAACGCCAACCGCGCGGGCGGCCGTTTGAATACGTGCCGACTCAAAGGTCGCCATCAGTTGCTTGAAGCCCTGGCCTTCTTCGCCGCCCAAAAGGTTCTCGGACGGGACTTCGAACCCGTCAAAGGAAAGCTCGTATTCCTTCATGCCGCGATAGCCAAGCACCTCGATCTCGCCGCCTGACATGCCATCTGCCGGAAACGGGTTGTCATCCGTGCCACGTGGCTTTTCGGCCAAAAGCATCGAAAGACCGCGATAACCGGCTTCATCCGGGTTGGTTCGGGTCAGAAGCGTCATCAGGTCAGACCGCGCAGCATGAGTGATCCAGGTCTTGTTGCCGGTGACCTTATAGGTATCGCCATCCTTCACTGCACGCGTGCGCAGATGTGCCAGATCCGATCCGTTGTTGGGCTCCGTAAAGACCGCTGTTGGCAGAATTTCACCCGATGCCAGTTTGGGCAGGTAATGTTCCTTTTGCGCCTCCGTGCCGCCAAGGCGGATCAGTTCAGCAGCAATTTCGGAACGTGTTCCAAGTGACCCGACACCGATATAGCCCCGTGAAAGTTCTTCGGTCACGACACACATGGCGGTCTTGCCCATGCCAAGGCCGCCGAATTCTTCTGGGATCGTCAGGCCAAAGACGCCGAGTTCCGACATTTCAGTCACGATCTCAATCGGGATCAGTTCATCGCGTTCATGCCAGCCATGGGCATGCGGAGAGACCTTTTCCTCGACAAAACGGCGGAACTGATCGCGGACCATATCAAGGGTTTCGTCTTCAAGACCGGTTTCGCCAAACCGACCGGTATCAAGGCTGTCTTCAATCTCGGTCGCTATCGCACGGCGTGCGGCATCCGAATTGCCGTATTGGGCAAGTGTTGCCACCGAAGGGTTTGCCGCAAGCGATGCAATGAGGTTGTCTGCGACGCCAAGGGTCGACAGACGGATGATCTCGCCTTGTGACATGGGGATGCCGCCAATGATCTGGGCGAGATATTCACCAAACGCCGATTGCAGGATGAGGTGTTCGAGCGTGCCGAACTTGTCCTGATCCTTAAGCCTGCTTGCCCATGCCTTCATCTGACCAAGGGCTGTGACATAGGTGGTGAACCAGGCAAAGCCATGTGCGGCAAACTGATGATCATCAAAGGCATCCGCGTTGATCCGGCCATCGACCGTTACAGCCGTGCGCAGCGCATATTCGGCGGCGTCATAAACCGGGCTGAGTGCAGAAAGCGCGTCGTCGCACAAACGTTCGAGGTCAGGCAAAAGGGCGTTATCAGTCATTTTTCGGGTCCTCGGATCGGGTCCTTGGTTCGGCAATCCTGTGGGGCGATTGCGCGGATCAGTTATGATTTGAGAGGGTGGTGGCACCCCGGCGCAAATCGGGCGAGAACGCGCGCAGGGTGCCAGCAATTAGTCAAAGGCCGGGTGACGGACGACTTGGGAGAATAATCCGCCACCCAAGTGGGATTAACCTTCGACTGCTTCTTCAAGGGTACGCATGCCGGGGCGTTTGGCCTGAACCAGAACAGCCATGTTGCCGGGCTTGTGTTCGTTGCGCATCATCTTCATGTGGGCGCGCGGAATGTCTTCCCACGAAAACACTTCGGACATGCTTGGATCAATGCGGCGTTCAATCATCAGGGTATTGGCCTGTGCCGCCTGTTTCAGGTTGGCAAAGTGGCTGCCCTGAATACGTTTCTGGCGCATCCACACGAAACGCGCATCAAACGTCAGGTTAAAGCCGGTGGTACCAGCACAGAACACGACCATGCCACCACGCTTTACGACATTACATGATACCGGGAAGGTCTGTTCGCCGGGGTGCTCAAAGACGATATCAACATCGTTGCCTTTGCCGGTGATATCCCATATCGCCTTGCCGAATTTGCGGACTTCTTTCATGTAGTCGCCAAATTCCGGACCGTTAACGGTGGGAAGCTGACCCCAGCAATTGAAGTCCTTGCGGTTGATCACGGCCTTTGCGCCAAGTCCCAGCACAAAATCGCGCTTGCTTTCATCGGATATGACGCCAATCGCGTTGGCCCCGGCTGTGGTAATCAGCTGGATCGCCATGGAGCCAAGACCACCCGAAGCCCCCCAGACCAGAACATTGTGGCCCGGACGCAGGATATGCGGGCGATGGCCAAACAGCATGCGATAGGCGGTGGCAAGGGTCAGCGTGTAACACGCACTTTCTTCCCAGGTCAGATGTTTGGGGCGCGGCATCAACTGTTGTGCCTGTACGCAGGTAAATTGTGCGAACGACCCATCCGGGGTTTCGTAACCCCAGATTCGCTGCGTCGGGGACAGCATCGGATCACCACCATTACATTCTTCGTCGTCGCCATCATCCTGGTTGCAGTGAATGACAACTTCGTCACCGACTTTCCAGCGGGTGACTTTCGACCCAACCGCCCAGACGATGCCCGATGCATCCGATCCGGCAATGTGGAACGGGCAGTCGTGCGAGTTAAAGACCGAGATCGGCTTGCCGAGCGATGCCCAGATCCCGTTATAGTTCACGCCCGCTGCCATCACGAGAACAAGCACCTCGTGACTGTCAGGCTGGGTGACTGGCAGCACTTCGCACTGCATCGCGGTGTCGGGTTCACCGTGGCGTTCTTCGCGAATCGCCCACGCATACATGTTTTTCGGCACATGGCCCAACGGCGGAATTTCGCCGATTTCATAGAGATCTTTCTCTTCCTGACCGCCACGGAAAGGCAGCACTTCAGCAGTGGTATTCATGGCCTTCACTCCTTGTTCGGGGTCGATCCGGTATGCAGGGTAACAAAATTACCTATGCTGCGTTGCGGTCGACGAATCCTCCAAGCCACGGAATTTGTTTTATTTCCCTGGTCATCTCCCGGTTTTCTGCGGGTTTCTTGCAGTTGAAACCAAGGAGATATGTGTTTTCGCTTTTATCGCGTTGCACAAATTGTTATATAATTACCAATCTAATGTCTAGTGGATAATTTAATAACGTTTAGGCGTAATTATCGTAAATAAACACGGTAATAAAAATACAAGAGGTCGCGATGTCGATGGAAAACAAGCGCAATGCAGCAAAGTCTGAACGCGATCGCCCGTGGCTGATCCGGACCTATGCCGGGCACAGCTCAGCCCAGGCGTCGAATGCGCTGTATCGTCAAAATCTGGCAAAGGGGCAGACCGGCCTTTCTGTGGCCTTCGATCTGCCAACCCAGACCGGGTATGATTCGGATCATGTGCTTGCGCGCGGCGAGGTCGGCAAGGTCGGTGTGCCGGTGTCGCATCTCGGCGACATGATGATATTGTTTGACGGTATTCCGCTTGATCAGATGAACACGTCCATGACGATCAATGCGCCGGCGGCGTGGCTTTTGTCACTTTATATTGCGGTGGCCGAAAAGCAGGGCACGGCGCGTGCAAGCCTGCAGGGCACAACCCAGAACGACATCATCAAGGAATATCTGTCGCGCGGGACCTATATCTTTCCGCCTGCGCCCAGCCTTAAGCTGATTACAGATGTGGCAGCCTTTACCTATCGCGAGGTTCCCAAATGGAACCCGATGAATGTGTGTTCCTATCATCTGCAGGAAGCCGGGGCGACGGCCGAACAGGAACTGGCCTATGCGCTGGCAACGGCAATCGCGGTTCTTGATGCGGTGCGCGATTCGGGACAGGTACCCGAAGAAGATTTCGCCAAAGTGGTCGGGCGCATTTCGTTCTTTGTGAATGCCGGGATTCGTTTTGTTACCGAGATCTGCAAGATGCGGGCATTCTGCGAGCTTTGGGATGAAATCACCCGCGATCGTTACGGCATCGAAGATGCGAAATACCGCCGGTTCCGCTATGGCGTGCAGGTCAACTCGTTGGGCCTGACCGAACAGCAGCCCGAAAACAACGTCTACCGAATCCTGATCGAGATGCTGGCGGTGGTTTTGTCAAAAAATGCGCGGGCGCGCGCCGTGCAGTTGCCCGCCTGGAACGAGGCGCTTGGTCTGCCGCGTCCTTGGGATCAGCAATGGTCGCTGCGTCTGCAACAGATCATGGCCTATGAAACTGATCTTCTGGAATATGAAGACCTGTTTGACGGCAACCCGGCGATTGAACGCAAGGTCGGCGCGCTTAAGGAAGGCGCGCGGGCAGAGCTTGCAAAGATTGATGAGATGGGCGGGGCGATTGCCGCGGTGGATCGCGGCTATATGAAACAGGAACTGGTGCGCTCCAACGCGCTGCGTCTGGCCGATATTGAAAGCGGTCTGACCAAGGTGATCGGTGTAAATGCCTTTACCGAAACCGAACCATCGCCACTGACATCGGGTGAAAAATCGATCCTGACCGTCGATGACATGGCCGAACAGGAACAGATCGAAAAGCTGAAAGCCTGGCGTTCTGACCGCGATCAGAAAGCAGTCGAAGGCGCATTGGCAGATCTGAAGTCTGCGGCAAGTGAAGAGCGCAATATCATGGAGTGTTCGATCGCCTGCGCCCATGCAGGTGTGACCACCGGGGAGTGGTCGGAAACACTGCGTGACGTGTTTGGTGAATATCGTGCCCCAACCGGCATCACGTCGATGATCGTGACCGGGGATGCGGAAAACCTTCAGGATTTGCGCAAGCGGGTGGATCAGGTTTCCGACAAGCTGGGTGAACGCATGAAGATGCTGGTGGGCAAACCGGGATTGGATGGCCATTCCAACGGGGCAGAGCAGATTGCCGTGAAGGCCGGGGATGCCGGGATTGAAGTGCTATATGAGGGCATCCGCTGGACGCCAGAGGAACTTGTGCGCAACGCCATCGAAGATGGTGCGCATGTGATCGGGCTTTCGATTCTGTCTGGCTCGCACGTGCCGCTGGTGCGTGAAGTGGTCAATGGCCTGCGTGCCAAAGGGGCCGGTCACATCCCGGTCGTCGTTGGCGGGATCATCCCGGAATCTGACATGCTGGTGCTGCGTCAGATGGGCGTTTCGGCGGTCTATACGCCAAAGGACTATCAGCTGGCCAAGGTGATTTCGGAGATCGTCGATCTGGTGGATCGTACGTCATCAACGTACCCGGTTGGCGGGGGCATCCATCCAGATGGCGCGGGCGACGAAACGTCTATCTATTGATGATTGAAGTCTCGGCCTAAGTCGAAGACAAGGATGTCTTGATCAGGGTTGGCCATGTGGCCATGGCCGCCTCGGCAACAGCGGTCAGGGCGGCGCGGTTCATGCCGTCCCGCGCCTGAATCGACATCCCGTGCTGAACGGTGGCGTAATAGTTTGCCATGACGTTGATATTTGCACCGCGCGGGATATGGCCGCGACGCGCGCCTTCTTCATACAGGTGTTTCAGGGTTTCGACATTTTTCTGGCGGTGTGTGCACAATGTTTGTGTGACGTTTGACTGTGATGATTCTGTTTGTGGTGCGGCCAGGACAATCAGGCATCCTTTTGGTGTGGTTTCATCACAAAACGCATTCACTGTCGCAATCAGGATGTGGCGCGTTGCATCGCGCGGGTGTTTGAACCGCTCAAGATCGCCCCAAATCGCCCCGCCATACACTTCGCTATAACGTTCGACGACTTCTTCGAACAGCGCTTCCTTGCTGCCAAAGGCGGCATAGATGCTTGGCGGGCGCAACTCCATGGCGTTGCTCAGATCAGACATGGACGTGTTTTCATATCCCCGTTCCCAAAACAGGGCCAGTGCCTTGTCCAGTGCGTCGATCCGGTCAAATTGTCTGGGTCTTCCACGTGCTGCCATGATGCGCCTGTGTGTTTATGTAATGATCACTAAATAAATTAGTTGACGGAGAAATTCAAGCCTGTCACGAATTATGTAGTGATCATTACATAAAGGATTTTCCAATGCAGAACCTTTCGGGAAAGGTCGCCTTCGTAACAGGCGGGAGCCGTGGCATCGGTGCCGCAATCGCCAAGCGCCTTGCGGCAGAAGGCGCGCAGGTTGCCATTACCTATGCCAACGCGGCGCAAAAAGCCGATGAGGTCGTAACCGAGATAGAAGCAAATGGCGGGCGGGCCATCGCCCTTCAGGCGGATAATCAGGATGAAGCGGCGATTTCAGCGGCCATTGATGAAGCTGCCCGTGTTTTTGGCAGGCTTGATATCCTCGTCAATAATGCCGGGGTGTTTGATGTTGCGCCGATTGCCGATCTGTCGCTGGATCGATTTGACCGGACAATGGACATCAATGTGCGTGGAGTATTTGTGGCGGTTAAGGCAGCCCTTTTGCACATGTCTGATGACGGACGCATTATCACGGTCGGCAGCAACCTTGCCAAACATGTGCCCTGGCCAGGTTTCAGCCTGTATTCCATGTCAAAGTCAGCCTTGATCGGATTGACCCGTGGCCTGGCGCGGGATTTGGGAGCGCGGTCAATCACTGCGAACATCATTCACCCGGGGCCAACCAATACGGATATGAATCCTGCAGATGGCCAAATGTCAGACGCGCAGCGGGGGTTGATGGCAATACCGCGCTATAGCCAGCCCGACGATACTGCCGGGCTTGTTGCGTGGCTTGCGGGGCCGGAAGCCCGCGTGGTGACCGGTGCGGAATTCACGGTTGATAGCGGTGTAAACGCCTGACCTTGTGCCGGACTACCGACAAACGCAAAACGCCACGGGCTTTGATCCGTGGCGTTTTCCATGATCTGGATACCTTCGCGACAGCGTTATGACTTTGCGGAAACGCTTTCCAGTTCAATGCCATGACGTTCACAGACCCAGCTTTCAAATGTGCCTGCCGGAAGTGGTTTTGCAAACAGGAAGCCCTGAATGAAGTCACAGCCCTTTTCCTGCAAATAGACAAGCTGTTCGACTTCTTCCACGCCCTCGGCAACCACTTCGAGGTTCAGGCTGTGGCCAAGGCCGATGACCGCATCAACGATTGCCTTGTCATCCATATCGACATGGATGTCGTTCACAAACGAACGGTCGATCTTGATCGAGGTGACCGGGAAGCGTTTGAGATAGTTCAGTGATGAATACCCCGTACCGAAATCGTCAATCGCGATCAGGACCCCAAGTTCCTTGAGTTCCTTAAGTGTCGAGACCGCCTTTTCCGGGTTGTTCATCAGAATGGATTCGGTGATTTCAAGTTCCAGCGTCCCCTCGGGCAGGGCGGTTTCCTTGACGATCTTGGTGACGCTGTTGACCAGTTCGGCGTCCTGGAACTGCGCAGGCGACAAGTTGACCGCAATACGCAGACCCGCAAGCGTTGTGTCACGCCAAATGCGTGTCTGCCGGCAGGCTTTTTCCAGAACCCACGCCCCCAGACGGTTGATCAGGCCGCATTCCTCGGCAACGGAAATAAATTCGCCGGGCAGGATCAGGCCACGTTCCGGGTGATGCCAGCGTACCAGTGCCTCTGCACCGACGACGCGTTCTGTGCGGCAGTCGATTTTCGGCTGGTAATAGAGTTCGAGTTGATCATGCTCGAGCGCGTTGCGCAGATCTTCCTCGATGGTTTTGCGTTCCTTGACCCGTTCGTGCATCGACGGCAGGAAGAACCGGTAATTGTTGCGGCCTTCGGCCTTGGCAGCATACATCGCCATATCGGCGTTCTTGACCAGCTGTTCGGGGTTTTCGCCGTCTTCCGGGAAGAGCGTGATACCAACGCTGGCCGTTGAATGCAGGCGGATCCCGCGGCAATCAAATGGCTGGGACAGTTCGTCAATGATGCGCTGGGCAAGGGCAATGGTGTCTTCGATATTCTGGACATCGGTCTGGATGATGGCGAATTCATCACCGCCAAGACGGGCGGCTGTGTCAGAATCGCGAATGATGCGCGACAGGCGCTGACCCATTTCCTGAATCATCAGATCGCCAACGTCATGGCCGAAGTGATCGTTAATGTCCTTGAACCGGTCAAGGTCGACAAACAGAACCGTCACACCGCGCTGGAAGCGGCGGGCGGAGAGTAATGCCTGACGCAGGCGGTCAAGGAACAGGGTTCGGTTCGGCAGGCTGGTCAGAACGTCATGGACCGCAAGGTGGCGCATGCGGGCTTCTGTCTGTTTACGTTCGGTAATGTCGGTATAGGTCGCAACGTAACCGCCACCCGGCATGGGGTTGTGATCGACCTGAATGACACGGCCATTCGGGCGGGTCCGTTCCATACGATAGGGTTCACGACGCCTTGCAATCGCAACACGGTCGGAAATCAGCGCCTGAATGCTGACATCGCCATATTCGCCGCGTTCACCATTATAGCGCAGGATATCGGAAAGCGGGGTGCCTTCCTTGACCAGATCACGCGGCAGGTTCAGCAATTCGATATAGCGTTCGTTCCAGACCATCAGGTTCAGGTCCTGATCGAACAGACAAATGCCCTGACCGATATTATGCAGGGTGGCTTCAAGCAGGGCCTGCTTACGCTGGGCTTCTTCCTGCGCCTGCCCCTGAAGGGCGACCATTTCGTTATATTCGCGGATCAGAAGGCCGAGTTCGTCTGAACTGTTCCATTCCACCGGACGGCGCAGACGGCCGTGCTTGGTCATTCGGATGGAATGCAGCAGACGATTGAGCGGTTCCTTGATCGAGCGTTTGTTGGCGATCAGAAGGCTGGCTGCCACAACCGAAATCAACAGCCCGAACAGGATCATGTCGATGGCAATGCGGCGGAACAGCAAGTCCTGCACGCGGTCATCGGTGAAGAAGATAACCAGTTCGCCAACGTCATGGCGGACATTGTTGCGTTCGAAATAGACACGGCGCGACAGGCGGAGCGTGTCGGTCAGTTCGGATTGGGAAACGCCGGTATGGGCAAATTCAGTGCCATCGGCACCCAGCGCCTGCACAGCAACAATGTCGCGGTCGCGCGCCATCGCGTTAAGGGCTGATTCGATGTTGTCGACGTCAAGATACCAGAAAGGTGTGGCCAGAACGCGTGCGTTAATGTCGGCGGTCTGTTCGACCTTGCCGTTCAGATCATCGCGCAGCACCTTGTAGCTGACATAGCCAAACACAACGAAAAGTGCGAGCGAGAACAGTGAAACAAGCGGCAATGCAATAAACAGCAGCCGACTGCTCAAAGACTTTCGTTGTAAAAACCCGTACGATCCGCGCGACAAGCGTTCTCTCCTCGGCACCTACTTTGGATTAGTCGAATATACTGTACTCGACGTTTGTATGGGTGCCAACTCCCCCCTGAATTAGTCTCAAGTCAAACCGCAACTTGATGAAAACGCAAGGTCGATTTCGTTTAATCAATCTAATATCTGACCAAGGCCGACAAGCCTATCTATTTTGGTGCGAAACCCTTTCGCTTCAAGCAGCTTTTGTGCGATCTGCGAAAAATTCGTTACCGTGGTACGGCTTGGCGTGCAAGCTCATCACATCTTTCATTTTCCGGATGCCCTGCATGGCCTTTGACCCAGTGCCATTCGACTTGATGTGGTTCAAGGGCTTTTAGCAAGCGTTGCCACAGCTCGACGTTCTTGACCGGCTTTTTATCCGCCGTTTTCCAGTCGCGCTTTTGCCAGCCGAAAATCCACTTGGTAATGCCATCGCGGACGTAGCTGCTGTCGGTATAAATATCGATCACACAGGGCCGTTTCAGGGCCTCAAGTGCGCTGATCGCAGCCATCATTTCCATGCGGTTGTTGGTGGTTTCGGGGTCGCCACCCGACATTTCCTTTTCGACACCCTTGAAGCGCAAAATAGCGCCCCAGCCACCGGGGCCGGGATTGCCGCTGCACGCGCCGTCTGTGTAAATCTCGACGCGATTGTCGCCGTCAGTTGAAGTCATGTTTTTATTCCCCGGCGATGCTGTGGGCTTAGTCCAGGCCATAGGCCGATGCATTATCCACGCGCTGATGGAAGCGTAGTTTGTTGATATATTCGCGCGGGTTCTTTGGCGTTACCAGCGCATCCTTGGGCGTATTTACCCAATCATACAGGCGGGTCAAAAGAAACCGCAGGCTGGCACCGCGTGCCAGAATCGGCAGGGCGGCCTTTTCAGCGTCCGAGATCGGACGCACTTTGCTGTAATGCGACAGAAGGTTTTTGGCCTTGGTGACATTGAAGCTGTTGTCAGGCTCAAAGCACCACGCGTTCATGCAGATCGCGACGTCATAGCAAAGCAGGTCATTGCACGCGAAATAGAAATCAATCAGGCCAGAGACTTCTTCCTTGCCCGGGAAGAAGAAAACATTGTCGGGAAACAGATCGGCGTGAATGACGCCCTTGGGCAGTTCGTGCGGCCAGTTGGCTTCGAGATAATCAAGCTCCTCACCGATCATGTCGCCAAGACCGGGCACTTCGTCATTGGCGTGTTCCTGGCAGCTTTCAAACAGTGAACGCCATCCCGCAACACTCAGCGCATTGGGCAGGTGCATCTCAAAATCGAGACCGGCACTGTGAAGCTGTGCCAGGGCCGCGCCAACACCGGCACAATGATGGGGCTGGATACGGCGCGGTGACATGCCGCGCAGGAACGATGTTATGGCAGCCGGGCGATCACAGAGTGTGCGCAAGGCAGCGCCATCCTTGCCATGGATCGGGGTCGGGCAGTTCAGTCCCTTGCCGGACAAATGATCCATCAGGCCAAGGTAAAAAGGCAGGTCGTCAGGATTTACCCGCTTTTCATACAGGGTCAGGATAAAGGGCGCGATGCTGGTCTGAAGCAGGAAGTTGGTGTTTTCGACACCTTCGGCGATGCCCTTGAAAGAGACCACTTCACCGATATCGTATTCGGCAACAAAACGGGCGATATCTTCGTCTGAAACATCGGTATAGACGGCCATGGGCTTTATTGTCGTCCTGATCTGAGAGTAAGCATGTCCGCAGAATTAGCTGGCAAGCTGGCGCGGCAGTTTAAAGGTTACGTTTTCGTTGGTCAGCGTGATGGTTTCGACCGTCACGTCATAACGTTCGCGGCAGGCATCAATCACTTCTTCGACCAGGATTTCCGGCGCAGAGGCACCTGCGGTGATGCCAAGGCTTTTGATGCCTTCAAGCTTGGACCAGTCAATATCTTTCGCGCGTTCGACCAGAACAGAATGCATGCAGCCTTCACGCTTGGCGACCTCGACCAGGCGGTTGGAGTTCGAAGAGTTCGGCGCACCGAGAACCAGAATGGCGTCGGTCTTTTCTGCAATCAGTTTGACGGCATGCTGACGGTTGGTCGTGGCGTAGCAGATGTCTTCTTTCTTTGGCACCGAGATCGACGGGAAGCGCCGCTGCAGAATTTCGATGATCTTGGCGGTGTCATCAAGTGACAGCGTCGTCTGGGTGACAAAGGCCAGGTTTTCCGGATCTGTAATCTCGATGGTTTCTGCGTCTTCTTCGGTTTCGATCAAGGTCATGCTGCCCGGTGGCAACTGGCCCATGGTGCCGACAACTTCCGGATGGCCCGCATGGCCGATCAGAAGAATGTGTTTGCCGTCGGCGTGATGGCGTTCGGCCCCGCGATGGACTTTTGAAACCAGCGGGCAGGTTGCATCAAGATATTCAAGCTTGCGGGTTTCCGCGGCCTCGGGCACGGATTTTGGCACACCGTGGGCCGAAAAGATCACAGGCACGCCATCAGGAACGGCATCAAGTTCATCGACAAAAACTGCCCCCATGTCACGCAGGCGATTGACGACAAATTTGTTATGCACGATTTCGTGGCGGACATAGACCGGTGCGCCATATTTTTCGAGCGCCTTTTCGACGATTTCGATGGCGCGATCAACCCCGGCGCAGAAGCCGCGCGGGTTGGCAAGTACGATCTGAAGGCTGGCTTTGTCAGACATGATACAGGTCCGGCTTTCCCAATTGCGTACGGGCGTTGCCGACGCATTTTTCAAACATTCACGTTACATAACCCGCTTGATCATGTGGTGCAATGACTCTGCGGCAATTGGGCTGTGTGCCTTGGCAGGAAATTTGACCTTTTCCAGACGGGCAGATCCTTCAAGCGGGTTGTGCCGACAACCGTGACGGAATAGACTGCGCGCGGGCCGCTTGCGAAAGACACAGGCCTGAAAACATTTGGTTTGATAGAGGCTTGGATGACAATCGGTAACGGACTTCGGCGCGTATATGCATTGGGTATGGTATCGCTTGGCGGATTGCTAAGTGCGTGCGGCGGCGGAAACCCGTTCGAAGAACAGCCCGTGCCGGTTTGCCCGGCGGCCTATCTGCCAAAGGATACGGCAAAACTTGTCGAGTTCAGCGGCGGTGGCCGCGACCTGACCGATGTGATCGTCGAAGCCGAATTCACAGGCTACGTTGGTGACTGTGGCTATGATCTGGATGACAAGGAACTTGATGTCATCATCAGTCCGATCATCACGGCCGAGCTTGGACCGGCGGCACAAAATCGCACTGTGCAGTTCCAGTATTTCGTCGCCCTTCGTGACCCTGCGGGCAACTTCATCCAGAAGTCCGTATTCGACGTGAATATGCCATTTGCCGATAATCTGAACATGGCGCGGATCCGCGATGAACAGGTCACGCTGTCGGTGCCGCTGAATGATGTCTGGACCGGGCCGGATTATGAAATCTATCTTGGTTTTCAGCTGAATGCCGAGCAACTGGAATATAATCGTCGCTTCGGAACCGATTGATTTATTAACGGTTTCTGGCGTTTCGTGCCGGTTGTCAGCCGCCTTTTGCAAAATAGGGGCTGGTCGCTTTGCGCGGAAACCCGTATAAACAAAAACATACCCAAATGATCCCCGTGGGAGAGGCCGCAGTCCTTATGGATGAGCGGACGCCGAAGGAGCAACCACCCCGGAAACTCTCAGGCAACAGGACCGCGCGGAGATGGGACTCTGGAAAGCAGGTGCTGTGATCAGCCTGATCAAGTGTACCTCGCCGAAGATGTAAGCAGACCAGTTTCGACCATTGGCTGTGATTCTTTCAGGCTCCGAGACAGAGGGGGAATGTGGTTGGCCAGTGGTCGGCTATGTTTCGCAACGATTGTCCCGGAGAAGGAAGAGTGGATCAACAGACCGAACTGCTTCAAACAGCCCTTTATGACCTGCATGTGGAACTCGGTGCCAAAATGGTGCCGTTTGCTGGCTATGCCATGCCAGTGCAGTACCCGCTTGGCGTAAAAGGCGAACATCTTCATACCCGCGCCAAAGCCGGCCTTTTTGATGTCTCTCATATGGGTCAGGTGCGCCTGACCGGCGAAAACCGTGTGGCAGAGCTTGAAAAACTTGTGCCCGGTGATATCGCCATCCTTAAACCCGGCCGCACCCGCTACTCCGCGTTTACCCAGGATGATGGCACGATCCTTGACGATCTGATGATCACCAACGCCGGCGACAGCCTGTTTCTGGTGATCAACGCGGCGTGCAAGGATGACGATATCGTTCACATGCGCGCCAATCTGGGTGATGGCGTCTCGCTTGAAGAAATTGATGATCGCGCGCTTCTGGCATTGCAGGGCCCGGATGCGGCCAAGGTGCTGGCACGCTTTGCACCAGCCGTTGCCGATCTGAAATTCATGAGCTTTGCCGAAATTGATATCGCTGGCAGTCCGTGCTTTGTCACCCGTTCGGGTTACACTGGTGAAGACGGCTTTGAGATTTCGGTGCCGAATGCGGATGCAGAGGCACTTGCACGTAAATTGCTGGCCGAAGAAGAGGTTGAGGCGATTGGACTGGGCGCGCGTGACTCGCTGCGTCTGGAAGCGGGCCTGTGCCTGTATGGCAATGACATTGATACCACCACGACCCCGGTTGAAGGGGATCTGAACTGGATCATCAACAAACGCCGCCGCGCAGAAGGCGGGTTCAAGGGTGCGGATGTGATCCTTGATCAGCTTGAAAACGGCGCGGACCGCAAGCGTGTCGGCATCAAGCCCGAAGGCAAGGCACCAGCGCGTGAACATACCCAGATCCTTAATTCCGACGGCGAAGAAATCGGCGAGATCACTTCGGGCGGATTTGGCCCGACCGTCGATGGCCCGATTGCAATGGGGTATGTCGCCATAGAGTTTTCCGAACCGGGGACGAAGATCGACCTGATGGTGCGTGGCAAGGCGCGCCCGGCCGAAGTGGTTGAGCTTCCGTTTGCACCGCATCGCTACTTCCGCGGTTGAGTACCAGAAATTTTTGAGAGAGCGGCCAACGCCGCATTGGCATTGAATTGATCAAGAGGGACAAAGGGAAATGACGAAGAAATTTTCGCAGGAACATGAGTGGATCGAGTTCGAAGATGGTGTGGCGACCGTCGGCATTACCGATTACGCGCAGCAGTCGCTGGGCGATATCGTCTATGTCGAGCTGCCCGAAGTTGGCAAAAAGCTGACCAAGGATGGCGACGCAGCGGTTGTTGAATCGGTCAAGGCGGCAAGCGACGTCTATGCCCCGCTTGATGGCGAGATCGTCGAAATCAACGAAGAACTTGATGCCAACCCCGCACTGGTGAACGAAGCGCCGGAAGCCGAAGGTTGGTTCTTTAAAATGTCCCTTGCTGATGAATCCCAGCTTGATGAGCTGATGGATGAAGCAGCTTACAAAGAATTCGTCGAAGGCCTTTAAGCATGCGCTATCTCCCACTGACACGCGCTGATCGTGCTGCGATGCTCGATACCATCGGGGCATCATCTGTTGATGAACTTTACGGTGACGTTCCGGAAGGTGCGTTGCTTGATGCACCTGTTGATTTGCCGTCCCACCTTGGCGAAATGCAGGTCGAACGCGATATGCTGGCCCTTGCCGGGAAAAACATGGGTGCCTCAAGCGTGCCCAGCTTCCTTGGCGCGGGTGCCTATCGCCACCATGTTCCGGCGACGGTTGATTACGTGATCCAGCGCGGTGAGTTCCTGACCGCCTATACCCCGTATCAGCCCGAAATCGCACAGGGGACACTTCAGTACCTGTTTGAATTCCAGACCCAGGTTGCCTCGATCACCGGGATGGATGTTGCCAATGCCTCGATGTGGGATGGTGCAACATCCTGTGCCGAGGCCGTTCTGATGGCATGCCGTGCGACCCGTCGCAAAAAGGCGGTCCTGTCGGGTGGTCTGCACCCGCATTACCGCGAAGTGACCGAAACATATTGCCAGTACAGCGATACCGAAGTTGCCGGTCGGGATGGTCATCCCGAACATCAGGCAACTGCCGAGGAACTCAACGATCTGATTGATGACCAGACCGCTTGTGTGGTTGTGCAGTATCCCGATGTGTTTGGCCGCATTCAGGATCACACCCAGTTGGCTGATCTTTGCCATGCCAAGGGTGCGCTTCTGGTGGTGGTCTTTACCGAGGCGGTGGCGTTTGGTGCGATCAAGTCACCGGGAAGCTTTGGCGCAGACATCGTTTGCGGTGAAGGCCAGTCGATCGGCAATGCGCTGAATTACGGTGGGCCGTATGTCGGGTTGTTTGCCACCACGCAGAAACTGGTGCGTCAGATGCCCGGTCGTCTTTGTGGTGAAACGGTCGATCAGGATGGCAAGCGTGGCTTTGTCCTGACGCTGTCGACCCGCGAACAGCATATCCGTCGCGAAAAGGCGACCTCGAACATCTGCACCAACTCTGGTCTGTGTTCGTTGGCCTTTACGGTGCATATGAGCTTGCTGGGTGAAGACGGTTATCGCCGTCTGGCGACATTGAACCATGAAAATGCCTGCAAGGCGGCAGATGCGATTGATGCCGTTGACGGGGCATCTGTGGTCAATGACAGCTTCTTTAACGAATTCACCGTCAAGCTGACCAAACCGGCTGCTGACGTGGTCGAGACGCTGGTGGCCAAGGGGGTTCTTGCCGGTGTGCCGTTGTCGCGCCTGTATCCGAACCGTTCGGATCTGGATAACTACCTGTTGGTTGCAGTAACCGAAACCAACACGGACGAGGATATCGCGGCCCTTGCGGACGCATTGAAGGAGGCGCTGGCATGAATTTCACAACCCATACCGGCAACCGCGGCCTTGTTATTGAAGAACAACTGATCTTTGAACAGGGTCAGCCCGGTCGAACCGGCGTTGATTTGCCCGAACCGAAGGGCACGAAATCCCGTCTTGGCGGACTTGATCGTGATAGCGAAGTTGGCCTTCCCGGCCTGTCCGAACCGCAGGTCGTGCGTCACTTCACGCGCCTGTCGCAGAAGAACTATGGCATTGATGCCGGTTTCTTCCCGCTTGGTTCATGCACGATGAAGCATAACCCGCGCCTGAATGAAAAGGTCGCGCGTTTGCCCGGTCTTGCCGATCTGCATCCGATGCAGCCCGAAAGCACCGTACAGGGTGCGCTGGAGCTGATTGATCAGTGTGCCCATTGGCTTTTGGTTCTGACCGGCATGCCGGCCGTTTCCATGTCCCCGGCGGCGGGTGCGCAGGGCGAGCTTTGCGGCATGATGGCCATTCGTGCGGCCCTTGATGCACGCGGTGAAAACCGTCGTCGTGTTCTGGTGCCGGAATCCGCACACGGGACCAACCCGGCGACGGCAGCAGCCTGTGGCTTTACGGTTGATTCAATCCCGGCGACCGAGGATGGCCGTGTTGATCTGGCGGCGTTTGAAGCCAAGCTTGGCGACGATGTGGCGGGTATCATGCTGACCAACCCGAACACCTGTGGCCTGTTTGAACGTGACGTGCGCAAGATTGCCGATCTGGTGCATGAAGCGGGTGGCTATTTCTACTGCGATGGTGCGAACTTCAACGCCATTGTCGGTCGGGTGCGCCCGGCAGACCTTGGCATTGATGCGATGCATATCAACCTGCACAAGACCTTCTCGACCCCGCATGGCGGTGGTGGGCCGGGTTCCGGGCCTGTCGTCTTTTCCGAGGCACTGGCACCGTTTGCCCCGATCCCGTATGTCGTCAAAAAAGGCGATGGCTTCCATCTGGTTGAAACCGCAGACGAAGAAGACGGCATGCAGCCGTTTGGCCGTCTGAAGGGCTTCCATGGTCAGATGGGCATGTTTATTCGTGCGCTGACCTACATGAAAAGCCACGGTGCGGATGGTCTGCGTCAGGCGTCCGGTGATGCGGTGCTGAATGCCAACTATCTGCTGGCGCGTCTGAAAGACAAGCTCAGTGTCGCCTTCCCGGGCTACTGCATGCATGAAGCCCTGTTTGATGACAGCTTCCTGAAGGATACCGGTGTTTCGACCCTTGATCTGGCAAAGGCAATCATCGACGAAGGGTTCCACCCGATGACGATGTACTTCCCGCTGGTGGTCCATGGGGCATTGCTGATCGAGCCGACCGAGACCGAAACCAAGGAATCGATCGATCAATTCTGTGATGCGATTCTGTCCCTTGTGGCCAAAGCCGAGTCGGGCGATGCCGAATTCTTCAAGAATGCACCGTACCTGACACCGCGCAGACGCCTTGATGAAACTGCGGCTGCGCGCAAGCCGGTTTTGCGCTGGAAACCTGAAACAGCTTGATAACCCAAGCAACCTGACTGTTTAGGGCACCCCGGTCATCTGACCGGGGTGTTCTTTTTCAAAGACTTGTACTTGAAACCCATTGGACTTGTCGCAATCTGCACCCTTATACTTGTCAGAATTGTAATGAACGACGTCATCAAAGACGCGTTTTGGGGATTTAGTGATCGGACTACCGTCCGTTCCGGAGGTTTGGAACAAGTCATGTCTCGTCGCGTGCAAAAAGTATTCACTGCCGAACGTCGTCTTAAAGAACGGACAGGTGGTGTTGTTGAAGACTGGTCGGATTCCTTCTTCGATCCGACGCTGGAAAGCGGGATGGGGGCAGGCGAAGCGATGCCAGCTTCTTTGCCGTCGGCGGCGAGTGTTCCGGATAACTCCGGAATTTCCCAGGCGGTTCTTGATGAAATCCGCGCGTTGCGCAGTGAAGTGTCGCAACTCCGTCAGGCCGTGGCGTCCGGTGGGGTGGCGCCAAGCGATGTCGGAGCACCCGTTGCGTCGAACGACGCACCGATTGACGAATTGCCTGAGCCGGTTACAAGCAATCCGACCCACTCCAATCGACCGGGGGCAGCAGAGCCTGATCGTGACGACCTGGAACTGATCCGCACCCAGATCGAAGAAATGAACGAGCACATTCACAAGGCCAAGGTGCAAATTGCATCATTGCGCCATCCCAAGGCGCAGGACGACCGTCTTGTCAGTGCTGCTTCGGAACTTGATGCGATCGTCAAAGACACTGAAATGGCGACCCACACCATTCTTGAATCGGCTGAGCAGATCGACGATCTGACCATGGCGCTCAAGAACTCGGCACCCAGCGATTTTGTTGCTGATCACGTCGAGCAGATTGCCTTCATCGTGACCAAGGTTTTTGAAGCCTGTAACTTCCAGGACATTACCGGCCAGCGCATCAACAAGGTGGTTAGTACCCTTGAATTCGTTGAAGAGCGCGTCCACAACATGATCTCGATCTGGGGCGAAGACGCCTTCGCCGAACTGCCGGTCCCTGAAGTTGAAGAAGAAGCGCGGCCCGAAGATTCAGACCTTTTGAATGGTCCGCAGCTTGATGGCGAGGGTATCAGCCAGGACGACATCGATAAGTTATTCGAATAACTCGAAAAATGCTTGGTTTTGTCGGGTTAATTAGGTAGTAGCGTTACACAGTTGAACTCGACAGGCGAAATGATAGCGTTTTGTGCGCTGTCTTTCGTCAACCAAAAGTTTACATATGCTAAGGTAAGTTCTTACCTATAAGAATAAGAAGCTATGTTGGGATGCGTGTGACATTCGGTTGCACGTGTTTTGGCGTGCTTGGAGGTTACTATGGGATTTTGGTCTCTCGGTGCTATTCGCCAGCCTAAGGCGCAAGATATCAAATGGCGAAAGAGCCCGCGTGGGGATTACTACCGTCTTTTCATGATCGATGACATTTCTGAACTTGGTCTGAATAATGTCGGTGGCGTCTACTTGCTGTGGCATGGCGGTTTGAAACCGTCGTGGCTGGTAGCAGGTGCGACAGAGGATCTTGGACACAGTTTTTCTGAACTGATGCGCGATCCGGATATTCGCGAATATGATACCCGCGGCGGGGTCTATATGAGCTGGTCGCCGATCAAGGGCAGCTTCCGGGAAGGTGTTGTGCATTTCATTGCCAAACACACCAACCCGACCTTTGAATGCGACTACGACAGCAAGGAAGACCCGATACCGGTTTTGCTGCCGCGCTGATCCTGTGCGCAAAGATGTATCTGAAAAGCAAAAAGCTCCGCATCAGTCTGCGGAGCTTTAAGCGCTTGTGCGTGTAATTTATCGCGGGCCTAGAGTTTTTCCAGAACCGCTTCGGCACTTGATACTTCAAAGGCGCCGGGTTCCTCGACGGCAAGCTCGGTAACCTTGCCGTCTTCCACGATCATGGCAAAGCGGTTGGCACGTTTGCCAAGGCCACGTCCGGTCAAATCAAGTTCAAGACCCGTCGCATCGACAAATGCAAGGTCACCGTCTGACAGCATGGTGATGTTTTCTGCATTTTCGGCATCTGCCCACGCATGCAGAACAAAAGCATCATTGGATGCCAGGCAGGCGATTTCGTCGACACCTTTGGCTTTGATCTGATCGGCTTTGGCAACAAAACCCGGCAGATGTTTAGCCGAGCATGTCGGGGTAAAGGCACCCGGCACCGCAAACAGGACAACCTTGCGTCCTGCGAAGAATTCCTTGGAATTGATGGCTTCGGGGCCATCGCTGGTTGCGCGGAAAAGGGTGACTTCCGGGAGTTCAGTACCGACTTTAATGGTCATTGGTATCTCCGTTATTTGGCGCAATCCCGTTGACTGCGCGCTGGATCGCATGCCGGAATCAAACACCATATCTGTTTGGCATTCAATGCTTTCACGCAGAGTTTTTAACAGGTTTCATCTGGTTAACTTGTAACGTTGGCATCCCCGCCCTTGTTCCTGCAAAAGCGGGGATGCAAATCGGGACGGTTGGAATACGCATCCTCAATCAGATGTGATTACTCTGCCGAACTGGCAAGGCTGGCGGAACCATTTGCATCATCAAGTGCGCCAAGAACTTCGTCCACGCCAAGCAACTCCGAAAGCAGGATGCCATCCGGTGCACCGGGTCCAAACACGGCATTAAACGGAATACCAAAGCGGCCATAGGATGCCAGATAGTCGGCAATCTGTTGATCCGGGCGGGTCCAGTCAGCCTGCATCAGCACGATATTGTCCTGCGTCAGTGCCGTGCGGACATTGCTTTTTTCCAGAACGAGCTTCTTGTTGACCTGACAGGACACACACCATTCTGCCGTCACATCAACCAGGACAGTCTTGCCGTCGGCAACCAGCGTATCGATGGTCTCTGGCGCAAAGGGCTGCCAGGTGAGGGTGCCGTTGCCAGATGACGTGCCGGGCAATGACGGCGGTTTGGAAAACCCGGGCGCAAATAACGCAATCAGGAAACCCAGAACTGCCAAAGAGGTAAAGGCAAGGCGCGGACGCAGGTTTGATGTCCGTTTGCGCGCCCAGATAAAGACGCCACCAGCAATCAGGCCAAGTCCGACTGCAATTGCACCGGTCAATCCGACCTGAACCGAAAGCACACCGAGTAGCCAGATCGCCGTGCCGATCAAGGCAAGGCCCAGCACGAATTTTACACCATTCATCCAGCGACCCGGTTTGGGAAGGATGCGGGCGACGCGTGGCTGAATGGCGATGGCGAAATACGGTATTGCCAATCCGATACCAAGCAGCGTGAAGATCCAGAAGATATCAAAGACACTGCCTGCCAGCGCAAACCCAACCGCGGTGCCCAGGAACGGCGCAGAGCACGGTGTTGCCAGCAAGGTTGCAAACATGCCGGTCAGGAAATTGCTGCTGATATGGCGGCCGTGACTTTCACTGCGTGTGATCGCATCATTGGCGGCATTGCCAAGCTGATCTGGGCCGGAAATCTCAAACAGGCCCCACATATTAAGCGCGAACAGGGCCAGAATGATCGTCATGACGGTCAAAAACAGTGGTTGCTGGAACTGAATGCCCCAGCCGATTGTGCCGCCGGCCAGTTTGATGCCAACCAAAACCGCGGCAATCACCCAGAAGGATGTGATGATCCCGGCCGCACTGGCCAGAAATCCGATGCGTACGCGGTTGGTATCCTGTGCGTTTGCCTTGAGTGCAGACATCACCTTGATTGACAAGACGGGCAGGACGCACGGCATGATGTTCAGGATCAACCCGCCAAGCAAGGCAAACAAGCCGATCATCCAGAAGCTGTTGCCAGCGCTTGCGCCGGTGCTGATCGGGGCGGCTTTGGGCGCAACCCCGTCACTGGCTGCGCCAACGACAAGATCTTGTTCAACAGATAGCGGACCAGCGATGACCGTGACCGTAAGCGGTTGGTCAATCAACGACTGGTCCTGTGCCAATCCCATGACCGCGATGTCGAAATACCGGGTATCGTCGGCCTGATCATCGGAAGATCCAGCAGGCTTGGGCAGGCCATAGCCAGCGCGAAGGTCGCTTTCAATCAGGATGTCTTCGACCTGTACCCCGGCGGCATCAAGCCCCTGAATCCCAAGGCGCAATTTACGCGCATCGCCGTTATTTACGCTGCTGATACTGGTGACTTGGATCGGCAGGCCAGCGCCAGTCAGCGGTACCTTTGAAACGAATTTTTCGATCTGATGGGCGTGGGCGCTGGTGATTGATCCGCCAGCGCTGCCAGAACTGCCCGCCGGTATGTCGAGATTGAAGGTGGCAGTCGCTGGAATGCAGACGTCGCTGCAAACCAGATAATCGACATCAAGTCGGATCGCGACTGGTTCAGCCGGGTCCATGATCGCGACATCAATCGGCAGAATGATGTGGTCCTTATAGCCGAAGGTCTCCAGCCCGAAGATCGAGAACCGGTATGGTGCGGGCCAAAGCATCTCGGCCTCGCCAATGTTTTCGGACCCGGTCCAGTCAAGTTGCGGCGGGAAACCGGCATCGCCCGCACTGCGCCAGTAGATTTTCCAATCCGGCTGCAATTCGTATTCAAGACCCAAACGCAGGACTTCTTTGCCGCCGGTTTCGGTCTGTGCACTGATCAGGCGCACCGAGGCAAAGTCTTCGTCAAACCAGTCGGTGGCCATGTTCGATGCCGCCATTGCGGTCGACGTTGTGCCGATGGTCGTAAGACAGAGGGCAAATAACAGGGTCAAACGGGCGATAAGGTGGCGAAACACGTGTTGTTCCTTAAGCACGAAAAACGTTGGCGCAGTATGAGCCAGACTTGTGGCACAAAACAGGCGTAGTTCGAGCCCGTGTTCAAATCAAGCCACGACTGTGTGAACGGTCTATCAGTACCACAAAACCGCTGTGCCTTGGCCTGATCCAGAACAACTGTAATGCCGCCCAATGGCAGGGCACGGCGTTTGCACCTACATACGATATACGGGATGGAGCAATGTCAAACGACAAATTGTCGCGGTTTCCGGGGTTCTTGATGGTAATGGAAAGGCATTCGCGTTAGGCTTGATGAAACTGGATAAAGAGAGTTTTCGAGATGGGTGAAGGTATAGACACTGGCGATTATCTTGGCGGGAAGCTTTTGGTAGCGATGCCGGGAATGCGTGATCCGCGCTTTTCGCAAAGTGTGGTCTATATCTGTGCGCACAACAAAGACGGTGCGATGGGGCTTGTCATCAACCGCCTGATCGACAGCATCACCTTCCCCGAACTCCTTGAACAGCTTGGCATTGCGCGCCCGGCGCCCACCATCGAAGACATTCAGGTGCATTTCGGTGGCCCGGTTGAAAGCAGCCGGGGATTTGTTCTGCACTCCACCGATTTTTCGAATGAAGCAACCCTGCATGTCGATCGCGGCGTGTCGGTAACAGCGACGGTCGATGTTCTTGAACAAATTGCGGTGGGTGAAGGCCCGCAAAGCCGTATCCTTGCTCTGGGCTATGCCGGATGGCGCAGTGGTCAGCTCGAAAGTGAAATTCTGGCCAATGGCTGGCTTCACGTCGATGCAGACGCGGATTTGCTGTTTGATACCGATTGCGAAGACAAGTGGGAACAGGCGTTCTCACGACTTGGTTTTGCGCCGGAACTGCTATCAGGCGAAGCCGGGCACGCTTAGGCCCCAAGTTTCTGACGTTTTGCGATAGCTACCAAAAGAAAAAGCCTGCCAATCGGCAGGCTTTTGTTTTGTGCGTAAGCAGGTGTGAGCGGCCGACACTCAATCAAACAGGGCGTCAATTTCTTCCTGTGAGAAGATCTGGTCAACCTCATCCTGAGACACACGATCCGCATTTTGCGCGGATTTCGTGACGGTTTTGTCCAGATTGTCGAGGCCCTTGGGATCCGGCGGCAGGTCAAACTCGCCAAAGTCGTCTTCACCCCAAATCTCGATCACGCGGTTCACGCGTTCCTCGATATATTTCATGGTGTTGACGACTTTGGTAATGCGCTGTCCGGTCAGATCCTGGAAGTTACAGGATTCAAAGACCTTGACCACCAGTTCGACAATGTCGTCGGCCAGCCCTTGCGTATAGTCATCGGGTGCTGCCGAACGAATGTTGTGGGCGACCGCGTCGATTTTTTCGACGGTTTCAAGGATGTTTGCCGTTGCGTCCTCGGTGGCGGCAACGACGGAATCAAGTTCACCCTTTACGATATTGATGCGCGTGCCGGTGTCATCTTCGGGCGCGGTGTAAAGGGCGGCAATTTCCTTTTTGGTTTCCTGAATGGAATTGGCGAGCGCACGAACCTCGTTTTTGACCAGACGCAGTTCCTTGCGGGCATCTGCCTGTTCATCATCATCGGGTATTGCTGCCGCATTGGCCTTTTTCTGTTCTTCGATCATCACGCGGATGTCCGAGAGCAGTTCCAGCTTGAGGTCTTCAATTGCGGTGTGCAGGCTTGAAATGTCAGCGCCACCGGCAGAACCATTCGGGTCGGTCGGCATCTCGGTCGGCAGGGCGACCATGTCACTCATGGTTTCGAGCTTGTTGAGCAACCGCATCTCTGCGGTAAATAGTCTTTTACTTCCTGAGCGTGCCATAGACGAACCTCTGTCTTTGAACCGTCTGCATCCGGCAATTGCCTGGACGACTGCCTTGCATCCAATGTTCGGTACTCATACGTGAGAATAGAATAGTTGGCAAAGCTGATATTTCCAACTGAATTTCTATCTGTGATATTGGGGAAAAGCCCGCATAATTAAAGGGTTCAGGTGCCTTTTTTGTGACTGGGTGCACATAATTCCCCCAAACCGGTCTGGCGAATCGTTCTTTGGGGCATGTCGGCGCAAGCCGGGGAAATTTGATATCATTTGGCAATCTGTTGCCCGTCAGGGCGTCGTGCTGATCCGAAGATCGCCCAAGAGCGTAGCATCACTTGGATGACGGCTTTAGCCATTGGTTGAAGGGATAAAAACACCAATTACGACTATATTGCACAGCAGCAAAAGCAGGCATGGCAAAACCTTGCGACGCGGAATGGCGGTTTTTCTATCCAAGGGTGGGTATTTAGAGCGATTTCAGTCAAAACCAGAGCGATCATTCTGATGGCGGCAAAATATATTTTTTGTGCAATGCAGCGAGGTTTTTTCTGGAACTGGTGTCGAAGATACGCTATTTGCCTGCGTTACAAATGTACTTTCGAGTGCAGGCTTATTAAGAATAAGATATGTCAGAGGAAATGCTCCGGCCTGTTTGTCAGGGTAATCTTTGGTTGAGACGTGATAAGGTCCTTGAGAGTGGGCCGTATTTGTCAGCTCGGCCACTGTCAGTCAGGGGTGGGGACGATTGAGGCATATCGCCTTGAGATGTAATGCGAGGGGGCAGATTCGCATGTCGATCAAGAAGCTATTTCCCATCCTTCTGTTGGGATTGGCGGTACTTACCGGGTTTGATGGCGCAGCACTTGCGGCTGTTGGTCAACCTGAACCCTGGCAGCTTGGGCTGCAGGATCCGGTTTCGCCTGTGGCTGTTGAAGGCCAGAAATTCTTTAATCTCGTTACGTGGTTGATGGTGATCATTACCGTGATCGTCTTGGCTTTGCTGCTGTTTGTGCTTTATCGCTTCAGCGCGAAACGCAACCCGGTCCCATCGAAAACAACGCACCATACCCTTCTTGAAGTGGTCTGGACGGTTGTTCCGGTGCTTATTCTTCTTGTTATCGCGATCCCCTCTTTCCGCCTGCTGTATTTTGCAGACCGTGTCGAGGATGCCGATCTTACGCTCAAGATTATCGGCAAGCAGTGGTACTGGACATATGAGTACCCCGATAACGGCAACTTCACCTTTGATTCGCTTATGATCGATCAGGAAACCGCCATTGCCGAAGGCAAGAAGCGCCTTCTGGATGTGGACAATCCCGTTGTCCTGCCGGTTGATCAAAACATCCGTCTGATCATGACGTCAGACGACGTGATCCATAACTGGGCGATGCCGTCGCTGTTCATCAAGCTTGATGCCGTTCCCGGCCGACTGAACGAAACCTGGACCCGCATTCCAGCTGAGTATGCCGGTACGACATTCTATGGTCAGTGTTCGGAACTGTGTGGTGTGAACCACGCATATATGCCGATCGCGGTTAAGGCCGTTACCATGGAAGAATACGAAGCCTGGGTCGCCGAGGCTCAAGAACAGTTCGCATCTGCTGATCTGCCGTCTGCGGTATCAGTGGCATCGGCAGAGTGAGGGAGAGATTGATGGCTCACGCTGATACACACGATCACGATCATACCCCCGGCTTCTTTACCCGTTGGTTCCTGTCGACCAACCATAAGGATATCGGGACGCTTTATCTTATTTTCTCAGTGATCGCCGGTTTGATCGGTGGCGCGTTTTCGGTCTGGTTCCGTATGGAACTGGCACAACCGGGAACCCAGGTCATTGATGACCCGCAATTCTTTAACGTGCTTGTGACCGCACACGGCATGATCATGGTGTTCTTTGTTGTCATGCCCGCGATGATTGGCGGCTTTGGCAACTGGTTTGTTCCGATCATGATTGGCGCGCCGGATATGGCGTTCCCGCGTTTGAACAACATTTCGTTCTGGCTGATTGTTCCGGCCTTTATCCTGCTGATGCTGTCGGCTGTTGTCGGCAGTGGTGCCGGCACCGGCTGGACGGTTTATCCGCCACTTTCAAGTGTGCTTGGCCATCCGGATGCCTCGGTGGATATGGCGATCTTTGCCCTTCACCTTGCCGGTGCCAGCTCGATCCTTGGTGCGGTGAACTTCATTACCACCATCTTTAACATGCGTGCGCCGGGCATGACCCTGCATAAGATGCCGCTTTTTGCTTGGGCAATGCTGGTGACGGCATTCTTGCTGCTGCTGGCGGTGCCGGTACTTGGTGGCGCGATCACCATGCTTCTGACCGACCGTAACTTTGGTACGGATTTCTTTAATCCGGCCGGTGGCGGTGACCCGATCCTGTATCAGCACCTGTTCTGGTTCTTTGGTCATCCAGAAGTGTACATCATGATCCTGCCGGGCTTTGGCATCATCAGCCACATCATCTCGACCTTCTCGCGCAAGCCGATCTTCGGTTATCTCGGGATGGCCTATGCGATGGTGGCAATCGGTGTTGTCGGCTTCATCGTGTGGGCGCACCATATGTACACGGTGGGCTTGGATGTTGATACCCGTGCATACTTTACCGCAGCGACGATGGTGATTGCGGTGCCGACCGGGGTTAAGATCTTTTCGTGGATCGCGACCATGTGGGGGGGCTCGATCACCTTGCGGGCTCCGATGCTTTGGGCAATCGGTTTCATCTTCCTGTTTACTGTGGGCGGTGTGACAGGTGTGATTCTGGCGAACTCGGGCATGGATCTGCCGCTGCATGACACTTATTTCGTTGTGGCGCACTTCCACTATGTTCTGTCGCTTGGCGCTGTCTTCTCGATCTTTGCTGGCTTCTACTATTGGTTCAGCAAAATGTCGGGCTACGAGATTTCCGATCTCGGTGCGAAGATCCACTTCTGGCTCTTCTTCATTGGCGTCAACCTGACCTTCTTCCCGCAGCACTTCCTGGGGCTTGCCGGCATGCCGCGTCGTTATGCCGACTACCCGGATGCGTTTGCCGGATGGAACATGGTTTCGTCTTATGGTGCCTATATCTCGTTTGCGGCGACGATCTTCTTCCTTGGTGTGGTGGCGCATGCCTTCATCCGTGGCAAGAAGGCCGAAGCAAACCCGTACGGGGAAGGTGCAGATACACTGGAATGGACCGTCAGCTCTCCGCCGCCGTTCCATACCTTTGACGAACTGCCACGTATCAAGTAAGTGATCCTGGTTTAAGTCCCCCGCAGGCCCCGGTTTGCGGGGGGCATCCTACCGCCCCAAACGAGAAGACCAGAGTTCAATGACCAAGCAGGTTGCAGATCAGACCCTAGCGCTTGAAAACGCAGTATCCCTGCCGGTTTCGGATGTGCGTGACTATATCGCGTTGCTCAAACCCGGTGTGATGACGCTTGTGGTTTTCACCGGTGCTGTGGGGTTGCTGATTGCCCCGGGTTCGATCCATCCGTTTCTGGGACTCGTCGCAATCGCCTGTATCGCTATCGCCAGTGGTGCCGCGGCATCCATTAACATGTGGTATGATCGTGATATCGATATCCACATGAAACGTACCCAAAACCGACCGATCCCGGCCGGGCGCGTGCCCGCCGACGAGGCCTTGTCTCTTGGCATTGCGCTGTCGATTGTTTCGGTCACGATCATGGCGGTTGCCATCAATATTGCTGCTGCGGTTTTGCTGGCTGTATCGATAGCGTTTTACGTGTTCGTCTACACCATCTGGCTGAAACGCAGCACACCACAGAATATCGTCATCGGCGGTGCCGCCGGGGCCTTTCCCCCGATGATCGGCTGGGCGTCGGTGACGGGCGGGATTGATATCAATTCAATCGCGCTGTTCATGATTATCTTTATGTGGACACCGCCGCATTTTTGGGCGCTGGCACTGTTTCGGTGCGGCGACTATGCCAAGGTCGGTGTTCCCATGATGCCGGTGGTTGCCGGTGACGCCGCAACCAAAAAGCAGATGCTGGTTTATACCATTCTGCTTTTGCCGGTGACCTTTGTTCCGGTCGCGACCGGATTGCTAGGAACGATTTACGCCGTGACGGCGGGTCTGACCGGGCTTTGGTTCCTGCGCCATGCGGTACGGGTTTTGCGCAACGCCGAAGAACGCGCGCCGCACAAGATGTTTGGATATTCCATTTTGTATCTGTTTGTCCTGTTTGGGGCGATGGTTGCAGATGTCTGGCTTGGCGGGTTCATCGTATGACGGAGCACCCCAAAATGAGCAAAGCCGAACTCGAAGCGTTTTACGCCAAGCGTAAAAAGAAGAACTGGGCGTTTTTGGTGATTTTGACCAGCCTGATTGTGCTGTTCTTTGCCATAACCATTTTGAAGATGAGCTAGGAAACCATGGCTGATCAACAACACACAGATACAGTAAAGAAGCGCAACAAGCGCGTGATGCTGAGTTGTGCCGCCGTCGTTGGCGGCATGATTGGCCTGTCCTATGCGTCGGTTCCGCTTTATGAGCTGTTTTGTCAGGTAACCGGATTTGGCGGCACGCCACAAGTGGGCAAGGACACCGGCGTTGAAGTGTCGGAAAAGACCATCAAGGTCCGTTTCAACGCAGATGTGAATTCGGGACTGCAATGGCAGTTCAAACCGGAACAGCGTGAAATCACGGTGCGTCTGGGCGAAGACAATCTGGCCCATTACGTGGCTGAAAACATGGCCGTCAAACCGATCACCGGGCAGGCGGTCTACAATGTGACACCACTAAAAGCAGGGCAGTATTTCAGCAAGATCGCGTGTTTCTGTTTTGACGAGCAAACCCTTCAACCGGGCGAGCGCGTCGACATGCCGGTCAGTTTCTATGTTGATCCTGCCATTGCCGAAGACATCAATACCCAAGACGTGAAGACGATTACCCTGTCATACACCTTCTTCAAATCCGAGGCATCGGTGGAAGCAGTTGACGGGAACGAAGATCATGGAGGCTGACAGTCCACTGTTTGGTGGCATGTCCAGCTTTTGGTTAACAAAGCGAACTTAGAGTTTCTTTTGTAAGGATTGAGGGGGGCAAGGAATGAGTGATCATGCACAAAAGCATCCGTTCCACCTGGTAGACCCGAGCCCGTGGCCGCTGGTGGCTGCGGCATCTGCTGGTCTGTTCACCGGTGGCATGGTCATGTTCATGCATTCGGACCGTGCGCCGGCTGACTTCTGGCTGGCAGCGATCGGCATTGCAGGCATTCTGTTTGTGATGTTCCGTTGGTGGAGCAACGTGATCAGTGAATCACACATCTATCATAACAAGGTCGTTCAGATTGGCCTGCGTTACGGGATGTCACTGTTCATCGCATCCGAGGTGATGTTCTTTGTCGCCTTCTTCTGGGCATTCTTCCACAACGCGTTTGTGATCTTCAGCCCGGGTGTGACCGAATGGCCGCCGGCGGGTGTTGAAGTCCTTGATCCGTGGGATCTGCCGTTCCTCAATACCCTGATCCTGCTGCTGTCGGGGTGCACCCTGACATGGGCACATCATGGCATCCTGGAAGGCAAGAAAAAGGATCTGGTTCAGGGACTGGCATTGACCGTGGGCCTTGGCGTCATCTTCCTGTTCCTGCAGGCCTATGAGTACAGCCACGCGGCATTTGGCTTCTCTGACAACATCTATTCCTCGACCTTCTACATGGCGACCGGTTTCCATGGTTTCCACGTGTTTGTCGGTACGGTGTTCCTGGCGGTTTGCCTTGTGCGTGCCATGAAAGATGGCTTCAAGCAGGATCATCACTTTGGTCTCGAAGCGGCAGCCTGGTACTGGCACTTCGTTGACGTTGTCTGGCTGTTCCTGTTCTTTGCCGTTTACATCTGGGGTGGCGAATAAGCCACCCGTCAGGTCAGACACAAGATCATGGATGATTACTATCCAAACCTTTCCCCCATTCGTACCGGGTTGGCATGCAAATGCCCCCGCTGCGGTGGGGGAAAGTTGTTTTCGGGCTTTTTGACAGTGCGTGAAACCTGCGAGGTGTGCGGACTGGATTTGCGCGGTCATGATTCCGGCGATGGCCCGGCCGTTTTCATCATCTTTATTCTCGGATTTCTGGTGGTGCCCATGGCGCTTTGGGTCGAAATGGCCTATATGCCGCCATTATGGCTTCATGCCGTTATGTGGGGCCCGGTGATCATCGGGTTGACACTGGTCTTGCTAAGGCCGCTCAAAGGCATCATGGTGGCGCTGCAATATCGTCACCGATCGACATCCGAACAGGACTGACCCTTCATGCCACTTCTTAAAACGCGTCCCAGTCTGGCGATGAAAATTTCCGCCGGGCTGTCTTTGGTGATCCTTTTGGGGCTTGGTTCCTGGCAGGTTGACAGACTGTTCTGGAAGCAAAACCTGATTGAAAGCCGCCAAGCACAGGCGCAAATGGCCCCCATCGCGGTGCCGACGGACACGGCCCTTGATCCGGGTATGGCGTTTCGCGCGGCATATGCCGAAGGTGTTTACCTGAACGATCAGGAAAAATACCTGATGGCGCGTACCCGTCGCGGCAATGTCGGGTTTCAGCTGATCACACCGCTTGAACAGGAAGATGGCCGTATCATTCTGGTCAATCGCGGCTGGGTGCCCCAAGATTACCGCGCCCCGGAAACCCGCCCGGAAAGCCTGATCGAGGGACCTGTGCAGGTATCTGGCGTTCTGCGTCTGCCGCGCGAAAAGCATTGGGCCCAGCCAGAAAACGATGCCTTGCGCAATCAGTGGTTTTACGTCGATGTTGATCACATGGCCGAAGATTCCGGGGCGGAGCTTGCAAGCCCGTACTATCTGGAACTCGATGATTCCGAGGTCCCGGGTGGCTTGCCGATTGGTGGTCAGGCGAAAGTTGAACTGCCCAATAACCATCTTCAATACGCCATCACCTGGTACAGTCTTGCACTGACCCTGATCGTGATGTTTGTCCTGTATCATCGCCGTCCGTCTGGCGATAAGGAAAACGACACGCCGTCCTGATTGCACTTTGCCGAATTTGACTGTTTTTATGCGGACTGTGACCAACCAGACCGCGCAGGAGCCCCCATGACTGAAGCATACAAAAAGCTTGAATCCCGTTTTCACCGCATGAGTGTCCTGTCGGGCATTGGCGGGATGTTGCATTGGGATATGGCAGTGATCATGCCGGGCGGCGGTGCAAATGCCCGCTCCGAACAGTTGGCAACACTGAGTGTTCTGGAAAACGAGCTAATCAATGCACCGGATCTGGGGGATCTGATCACCAGTGCCCAGAGCGAAAGCCTTGATGACTGGCAACAGGCCAACCTTGCAGAAATGAAGCGCGCATGGGTCCATGGCACGGCTGTTCCGGCTGATTTGGTCGAGAAGATGTCACGTGCTGGAACGCGCTGTGAGGTCGCCTGGCGTACTGCGCGGGCTGAAAATGACTTCAAGGGATTGCTGCCACAACTGCAAGAAGTTCTCGATCTGTCGATTGAGGCCGGAAAAGCCAAGGCAGAGGCACTTGGGACGTCTGTTTATGATGCGCTGCTTGATCAGTATGACCCGATGATGCGCTCTGATCGGATTGATACGCTATTTGCCGAGCTGGAATCCTTCCTGCCTGATTTCACTGCAGATGTCATCGAGCGTCAAAAAGCTGAAGACAAGCCGCTGAAACCGAAAGGGCCGTTCCCGGTTGAAACACAAAACCAGATCGGCCTTGAGCTGATGAAGGCGGTTGGTTTCGACTTTGATCACGGACGTCTGGATATTTCGCATCACCCGTTCTGTGGTGGCATCCCCGAAGACGTACGCTTGACCACGCGCTATGACGAGGATGATTTTACCTCCGCCATCATGGGGGTTCTGCACGAAACCGGCCATGCCATGTATGAGCGCGGGTTGCCAGCCGATTGGCAAAACCAGCCTGTTGGCAAGGCGCGAGGCATGACCATGCATGAAAGCCAGTCGCTTCTGGTTGAAATGCAGGCCTGCCGGTCAGAAGAATTCCTGACCTATGCCGGACCGGTTTTTGAGTCGGCCTTTGGGGGCGACAGTGCGGCATGGAAACCGGCCAACCTGCATCGTCTGTATACACGGGTTGAGCCGGGACTGATCCGTGTTGATGCCGACGAGGTGACCTATCCCGCCCATGTGATCCTGCGCTATCGCATTGAGCGTGCATTGATCGAAGGTGACATGAAGCTTGCCGACCTGCCATCGGCCTGGAACGAAATGATGCAGAAACTTCTGGGCATTGTGCCCGAAGATGACCGTAACGGCTGTATGCAGGATATCCATTGGCCTGCCGGGGCGTGGGGATATTTCCCGACCTATACGTTGGGTGCGATGGCCGCAGCCCAGATCTTTGCCGCTGCCAGGGAAGCCAACCCGGAGATTCCAGACGCACTTTCGCGCGGTGATTTCGCCCCGTTGATGCGCTGGCTTGGCAAAAACATTCATGGTCAGGCGTCAAGTAAATCCACCGACGCGATCCTTGAAGCGGCAACAGGAAAGGCCCTTGGCGTCGATGCATTCAAGGCCCATCTTGAGAATAGGTATGGCCAGTAAATTCAATTGAATGGATCGGGCAATCTGCTAGCATTGATTGATGGATTGGTGATATACGCTGCCATCAATGATCGGGGGCAGAATCCCGGCTAATTTACATGGGCACTGCAAAGACATGGGCATAACTGACGGCAACAAGAAGGTCATGGATCGACAGGTCTTTGCCATCGATCAGGTCATTTTTCGCGAAGGCAAGCCCGGCAATGCCGCCTATGTCGTGCAGGAAGGCAAGGTCGAAATCTACAAGACGCTGAGCGAAGACAAAGAAGTCGTTCTGGGAACGATTGAGGCCGGTGGTTTGTTTGGCGAGCTTGCCCTTGTTGATAATCAGCCCCGGATGGCATCCGCCCGTGCCAAGGAACGTACCGTTCTGATCGCAATCAATCGCCAGACGTTCGAGAAGAAAATGTCGGGCTCGGACCGTTTCATCAAGGCGGTCTTGCGAATCCTTCTGGGCAATTACCGCACCGTTGTCCGTCGCGCTGCTCTTGCGGAAGCCAAGTTGAAGGAACATGACATCCCGCTTGATAGCTAAGTCATCACGGATGTTTGCAGCGATGGCTGGTGTTGATCGCGTATTATCGCTGATGCGTGCCAGACCTGTTGTATTGACCCTTGACTATAGCGGCGCAAACCCTCACTAAATCAGGCCTTGCCGTGTTTATGGGGGCGTATTGCGCCCGTGGGCACGGAACCGGTATTCGCCTTACGCAGGAGCAGGTCTAGTGCGCTATGTCAGCACGCGGGGAAGCGCCCCCGTTTTGCAGTTCGATGAAGTTCTTCTTGCCGGTCTGGCCCGTGACGGGGGGCTTTATGTTCCCGAAACCTGGCCGACTTTTTCCAAGGATGACATTCGTGCGCTGCGAACTCTGACCTATGCCGAAGTGGCGTTCAAGGTGATCCAGCCATTTGTGGCGGGCACTGTTGATGACGATGCCCTTAAGGCCATTCTTGAAGATACTTATCAGGGCTTTGATCACGAAGCAGTCGCACCGCTTAAACAGCTTGGCCCGAATGACTGGGTGATGGAGCTGTTCCATGGTCCGACGCTTGCGTTTAAGGACTATGCGCTTCAGGTGGTTGGTCGCCTGTTTGACCATGTTCTGGCCAAACGCGGCGAACGTATCACGATTGTCGGTGCGACGTCGGGCGATACCGGATCGGCCGCGATCGAGGCCTGCCGTGATCGTGAAAATATCGACATTTTCATCCTTCATCCCAAGGGTCGCGTTTCGGAAGTCCAGCGTCGCCAGATGACGACCATCCTGTCGGACAATGTGCATAACGTCGCCGTTGAAGGATCGTTTGACGATTGTCAGGATCTGGTCAAGGCACTGTTTAACGACCATGGCTTCCGTGACGAAGTTGGCCTGTCGGCGGTGAATTCGATCAACTGGGCGCGTATCATGTGCCAGATCGCCTATTATTTCTGGGCGGGTGTACAGCTTGGGTCGCCGGAACGTGAAATTTCCTTCTCGGTGCCGTCGGGCAACTTTGGCAACGTTTATGCCGGTTATGCCGCGATGCAGATGGGCCTTCCGATCAAACAGTTTGTGGTGGGTGCCAACCGCAATGATATCCTTGCCCGTTTCTTTGAAACCGGGACCATGAAGATGGAAGGCGTTGAACCATCGCTTAGTCCGTCGATGGATATTCAGGTCAGCTCAAACTTTGAGCGTCTGATGTTTGACCTTTATGATCGTGACGGGCTTGCGATTGCCGATATGCTGACCAAGTTCCGTGAAACCGGTGTTATGGAAATGTCGCAGGGTCAGTTTGGCCGCGCGCGTGAACATTTTGACGGTTATCGACTGGATGACGAAGAAACCAAAGCCGCAATCAAGGATGTGCTGGCAACCAGCGGTGAACTGGTCGATCCGCATTCCGTGATTGGCATCGTGTCCGGCCGTCAATGCAATCGGGACAAATCAGTACCGATGGTGGCACTGGCAACGGCACATCCGGCGAAATTCCCGGATGCGGTCAAGCAGGCGTCGGGCATTTACCCGGACTTGCCGCCGCGTCTTTCTGATCTATATGACCGACCTGAAAAGGTCGAACCCATGTCCAATGATGTGGCCGCCTTGATGGCGCACGTTCGTAAAAACCGACGTGCCGCCTGAAGACAAGCCATGATTGGGCCTGAAATGCGAAACAGGAGTAATGCTATATGACAGTCGAGCTCACCCGGCTTGACAATGGAATGATTGTCGCGACCGACCGTCTGGATCACGTAGAGTCGGTTGCCTTGGGCACATGGGTTGATGTTGGGGCGCGTAACGAGACGCCAGACATCAACGGCATTTCCCATATGCTTGAACATATGGCGTTCAAGGGCACGCGTCGTCGTTCCGCACTTCAGATTTCCGAAGAAATCGAAGCAGTTGGCGGGCAGATGAATGCCTATACCTCGCGCGAGAACACGGCGTACTATTGCAAGGTCCTGCACGAAGATCAGGAACTGGCGATTGATGTGATTGCCGACATCCTGCAGCACTCCACACTGGATGCGAAGGAACTTGAACGCGAACGTCAGGTGATCTTGCAGGAAATCGGTCAGGCCAACGATACGCCCGATGACATCATTTTCGATTACTTCCAGGAAACCGCCCTGCCAAATCAGGCGTTGGGGCGCTCGATCCTCGGCAGCCCGGAAAATGTATCGTCGCTCAGCCGTGATCACTTGTTTGATTACATGTCGCGCCGCTACAGCCCGAAGCGCATGGTGTTTTCAGCATCAGGCAAGGTTGAGCATGACCGCGTGGTCGACATGGTATCGAAAAAATTCGACAGCCTGCCAGCACACGAAGACCACGAGATGGAGCCGCTCAGATACGAAGGCGGCAGCCGGATCGAAAACCGCAAGCTTGAGCAGGTGCATGTGATCTTTGGTCTTCCGACCGTGTCCTACACCGATGACAGTTTCTATGACCTGCAGGTGTTCAACACCCTGTTGGGTGGTGGCATGTCTTCGCGCCTGTTCCAGGAAATCCGCGAGAAACGCGGGCTGGTTTATTCGGTTTATAGCTTTTCGTCGCATTACGTGGATGGTGGCCTGTTCTCGATCTATGCCGGGACGGGGGCCAATGACATTGGCGAACTGATGCCGGTCATGTGCGATGAACTGGTTCGTGCGACCGAAGACCTTTCCGAGGAAGAAGTCACACGTGCCCGTGCGCAGCTCAAGGCATCGGTGGTGATGGCGATGGAAAGCAATTCGGGTCGCTGTGAAACACTTGCCCGTCAGATCCAGATTTTCGGTCGTCCGCAAAGCATGGAAGAAATCGTTGGCAAGATCGACGCGGTTGATCTTGAAAGCGTTCGCCGATCCGGTAAGGCGCTGCTTGATGGCAAGCCGACCATTACGGCGCTTGGTCCGGTGGACCAGATGCCGTCCTATGACGATGTGGCAGCACGCCTGCGCAGTTAATTGACCGCGCATCGAGACGTATAGTAACGGCACTTGCCAGTCGGGCAGGTGCCGTTTCTTTTTGCTGCGCTGCCTTGGCTGGTGTATCCCGTTAACAGTCAGGACTGGGGAACGTGCAGTATGCAATATGCCTTTGATATCGGTGGATCGAACATTGAGTTCGGGGTTTTCGATGCGGACGGATCGGTCATTGATCATCGCAAGGCATCGACACCGCGTGAAGATCGCGGCGCCTTTATTGCCATCCTGTCCGAATGCATCCGTGACGCCGATGCCAAATACGGTCAGTCGCAGGATATAGGCATCAGCCTGGCAGGCGGGATTGATCCGAAAACCGGTGCCGTGATTTCGGCCAATATTCCGGCGATCAAGGATTGGCCGCTGGCTGCGGAACTTTCCAATATTCTGGGGCGCAAGGTTCTGGTTGAAAACGATGCCGACTGTTTTGCCCTGGCCGAAGCGACAAGTGGTGCTGGCCGGAATGCGGACATCGTGTTCGCCATCATCCTTGGCACGGGTGTTGGTGGTGGCATTGTCGTTGATCGGCAGTTTGTCGGTGGCAATAGTGGTATTCGTGGTGAATGGGGGCATGGAAATGATGTCACCGGAACCCTGATCAAGCATGGTCTTGCCCCGATTGCCTGTGGCTGCGGGCGTGCAGGGTGTCTTGATGCCTGGGGTGGGGCCCGTGGCCTTGAACGCATTTATGCCCAGATTGGCGGCGCGGTACGGGCCAGTGAAGACATTACGTCAGGTTGGCGCGCCAATGAGGCTTTGGCCGCCAAGGCCATCGACATTTACTGCGATCTGGTTGCCCGTGAACTGGCTTTGATGGTCAATGTTCTTGATCCCGATTGCATTCCCGTGGGGGGCGGTCTGGCATCCGAAACTGCATTGATCGAAGAGATTGATGTACGGGTCCGCAAGCAGGCTCTTGGTCGATATGATACGCCGCTGTTGGTCCCGGGCGCCTATGTCCGCGATGGCGGCTTGCGTGGGGCCGCATTGCTTCATCAGATGCCGTCGCGCCCGAAAACGCGTTGATTGATCCGGTCATATCAGAAAAATATTATCCATCCAGAAGAATGGCCTATGCCTTGGTATGCTAAGCGTTTAGAATTTGCCCTGTGCGACCAAGGGTTTTAAATGTTGCAGTATAACAAGACTTTATGGCTGGCGTGTCGGGGGAAAACCGTGCCGGTCACAATATGGGAAACATCATGACGACCGAGTTTAAGACCGATCATCAGGCAGAAATGGCCAAAATGTTCGAACAGCGTGTTGAGGCGATCCTGAAGCTCGGCATCGAGCAGTTTGGCCTGCCTGTTGGGATCTTCAGTGCCATTGGCGAAGAGACCTATGAAATTCGGCAGGTCTTCCACCCGGAAAATGCCCTGACGCCGGGCATGGCGTTCGACCTTGATGAGACGTTCTGCAGTCATGTGATTTCGGCCAGCAAGGTTTTTGCCTTCCATGATGTCAGTGAAAGTGAACTGGGCGACCATCCGGCTGGCGAAAAATTCGGGTTTGCTGCCTATCTTGGTGCGCCGATTGTGGTTGAAGGCGAATGCATCGGAACGCTTGCATTTGGCAGCCCAAATCCGGTGGCAGCCTTTGGCAAGCATGACATTGATCTCGTACAGCTTTTTGCCGACTCAATTGGTCAGACGGTTGCCCATATTCATGACCGCAAGGCGCTGGATCAGGCGCGAAAAGATCTTGAACGCACTGCCAATACCGATCCGCTGACCGGGCTTTACAACCGGCGCTACATGGAAAGCATCCTGCGTACCGAGCTTGAGCGCTCAAACCGTTATGGCAATGCGGTCGTTGTCGGGATGGTCTATTTTGACAACCTCAAGAGCCTGAATGAAAGCCTTGGCTATGCTGCTGGTGACGCGGCATTGAAGCTGTTTGCCAAGGTGGCATCGGAGATGATGCGCGAAACCGATGTGATCGCGCGCTGGAGCGACAAGGAATTCATCATCCTGATGCCGGAAACCGGGGCGGCAGGGGCCTTGAATTATCTGCAGCGTCTGACGGATCATGTCGGGGCAGAGGAGTTTCAGGCAGGAAATGAATATCCCGCTTTGACCCTAAGCGTTGGTCTTGGCATTGCCGAGCCGGGGGATACCCTTGCCAAACTGGTATCGCGGGCAAACATTGCCATGCATCAGTCAAAGCAGTCCTGAGCACGAAAATAAGGGGTGGCACGTTCGCGTGCTGTCGGCCTGCAAAAGGCAGGAAAAAGAAAACCGCTTTGAGGAAAACCTCAAAGCGGTTTGTCTTGGCTGGGGCGGTAGGATTCGAACCTACGATACACGATACCAAAAACCGATGCCTTACCACTTGGCCACGCCCCATCAGCGTGTGTGGCGCGGAAAATAGCGCCCCCATGCGCAGAGTGCAACCCTCTATTTGAAGGTTTTTTTATCCGGTCCTGCCCGGGCTGTTCAGTCCGGAAAGGCTGCGCCGATTTCGGCCTGCTCGCGGGTCTTTTCCGAGAGGATATGCGTGGGTGAAATCCACCAGTCCGGGTTCTGTGTTGCGATGGCATGGGCGGCACGTTCGGCCTGACTGGTTGTGTCGTATATGCCAAAGCAGGTGGCACCACTGCCCGACATTCTGGCCAGCAAACAGCCGTCTTCACGCGCGAGCGCATTGAGCACATCACAAATTTCCGGAAGTATTCCCGTTGCGGGCAAAGTCAGATCGTTGCCGCATTCCGACAGCGCATCGGCAAGCGATGCCGCACTTTGGAATGTCTGTTTGCCTTGCCATGCGCCGGTGGGACTGAAGCCCTCGTCAGCGCGGGCCTTGAAAATTTCGGGTGTTGAAACCGCTTTGCCCGGATTGATCAAGACAATCGGTACGGGCGGCAGGTCAGGCAGTTCGGTGATTTCTTCGCCAATCCCCGACATCACGCATGTTTTGCCATGCAGGCAAACCGGAACATCCGCCCCCAGCGACAGGGCGATGCGCGATAAAGTATGCGCATCAAGATCAAGCTTCCACATTTCGCACAGCAACCGGATGGCCGCAGCTGCATCCGCCGATCCGCCACCAATGCCAGATGCAATAGGCAAGCGTTTATCAAGGATCAAATCCGCCCCCTGTTTGGGCGCGCAGGTGTCCTGAAGCAGCTTTGCAGCCTGCATGACAAGATTTTCGTTGATGTCATCATGGGAAAGGGTGGCCGCCATGGGGCCGGTGATTGAAAGCGTGATCTGGTCATCGCTGCGCAATTCACCACTAAGGACATCACCGGTTGCGGCAAAGCAAACCAGACTTTCAAGCAGATGATAGCCGTCATCGCGTTTGCCGGTGACATGCAAAAACAGGTTAACCTTGGCAGGTGCCTGCTGGCGATAGGTCGCAGACATGAACGTTTCTTCCCAAATGTGTCAGTTCACGACAATCGGGGCCACGCTTGGTACCTGGCCATTGATTTTGGCTTCTACGGTACTGCGCAGGTCTTCGGTCGGATTGAATGACAGGGCGCGATGCCACTGGAAACGGGCTTCGTGATAGCGCCCGATTTGCCAATAGGCATCCCCAAGATGATCATTGATTGTCGGGTCGTCAGGTTTCAATTCGACAGCCTTTTCAAGCTGTTCAACCGCGTCATCGAACCGGCCCAGCTTGTAATAAACCCAGCCGAGGCTATCGACGATATAGCCGTCATCAGGCTGCAATTCGACAGCACGTTTAAGCATGTCTTCGGCCTGATCGAAATTCATGCCCATATCAACCCAGCTATAGCCGAGATAGTTCAGCACATAAGGCTGTTCGGGTTCGATTTCGAGCGCCTGAAGGAAGTCTGCTTCGGCCTTGGCCCAGTCGCCCGCCCGCTCGTTTGCGATGCCCCGACGATACAACAAGCGCCAGCCAACCTGGGTCTTGCCGCCCAGACGTTCTATGGCCTTGTCATAGGCATCGGCAGCCGGGCCATATTCCTGCTGGAAGCGCAGGATATCGCCAAGCTGGATCAGGGCGTCCGGGCGGTCCCGGCGTTCGCCAACCATGTCTTCAAGGATATCAATCGCTTCGTCCGCACGGCCAATTTGCTCAAGGCTGGATGCGATGCGCAGTCGCGCATTCCAGCTGTGCGGTGAAGACACCGGAATGGCCCCGTAAACGTCAATTGCCGTTTCAAAGCGATTCTGGATTTCCATGACTTCGCCAACCAGAAGACGGGTAATGTCATCATCAGGACGCAGCGACAATGAGTAGCGTGCCATCAACAAGGATGGATCAACGGCGTTTTCCTGACTGAGCAAGGTGGCGATATCAAGATAGGCCTCTGCCAGACCCTCTGCCGGGGTCAGCATGGTCGCGATTGGCGGTTCGCCACGATCAAGGCGCGCCAAATGGAAGGGCATGGCAAGCGATTGCGGATGCCGGTCCATGTAGCTTTCATAAAGAAGGGACGCCTTTTGCACCTGTCCTTTGCGCTCATAGACGGCACCAAGGGCCTCTGCCGCGCGAAGTGGCGCATCAGCCGGGTCGCCATAGGCGCTGGCAAGGGCGCGTTCTGCAGCATCAAAATCGCCGAAGTGTGCGAGTATCAAGCCGCGATGATATTCCGAAAGCGGGTTCAGCGAACCATTGCCCTGCATGCCGTCAAGTGCGGCCATGGCTGCGGTCTTCTGATCAAGGCCGGTATAAAGCCATGCCTTTGCCAGCGGTGCAATCAGGGCGTTGATGCCGCGTTCGGGCAGGCTTGAGACAATATCAAGCGCATCCTGATAGCGATCTTCGCGAATGGCGGCATCCATGACCGTCAGGGCCGCAAACAGATCCTGATCGTTTTCCGATTGCAGTTGTTTGGCAATATCGACCGCATCACTGATACGCCCGTCGCTGATCAGCGCGAGGAAAGCGCGACGGCGCAGTTCTGCGTTATCGGGATCAAGGTTATGGGCACGCAAAAGATACTGCGCGGCATAGCCCGACTGGCTTTCAAGCTGTGCGGCCTTGCCTGCAAGGAAGTTGCCCGAAAAACCGTTGGATTGCGGATACTCGAAAACGGTGTCGTCGCTTTGTTGCGGCATGGTGCCACAGGCCGAAAGTGCAACAGCCGTCATCGGGATGAGGAGGTGTAACAGTTTACGTTTCAAAGGCTTTTCCTGCGTCCGCAATTCGGGTTCGGAGATGTAAGGTCGTATGCATCACCATAGTGAATTTCGGGTTTAGCCTACTCAGTCGGCAATTATAAGGCAAAGCATTTGCAACACGGAACCATGCGCAAAGGCCATCACAATAAAGTAATGATCCGCAAAGTGCCGAAAGCAGCGGGCTAAAGCATCATATTGGCTAGCAATAAAGTGGGCGCTTGGCCGGGATATCCAACTGTTTGCCAATGATTTCGCGGGCTTGTTTGGCAAATTGAGAACGCTGTCCAACCGGAGCGACTGTCTCAAGCACGGCAATGGCCTTATCCAGGCCGACCGCCTTGGCAAGGAACCAGCCGGCAAGATAGCTTGACGACAGGCAGCCACCGCTGGTGACGATGTTGCCCTGTGCGACCAGCGGGCGATCTTCGATCACGGCTTTGGTGCGTGCTATCAAGGGCCGGGTTTTGTTGTCTGTTGTCACGGTCGCGGGCAGCAGGCCCATGCGATACAGAAACAGAATGCCCGAACATTGTGCGCCAATCAGTTGCCGGGACGGATCAAGCGACAGCTGCTCCATGATATCCGGATCATTGATGTGATCGCGTGAATGAATGCCGCTGCCCAACAAGACCGCGTCGGCTTCCTGTGCAAAGGACAGAGGCCTTTGCACCGAGACAGAAACACCGTTCATCGATGTAACGGTGTCGCCGGTGCCAACGATTTCGGCATGGACGCCATCGGCCTTGGTGCGGTTTAAAATCGCCAGAGCGACGAAGCTGTCGAGTTCGTTGAAACCTTCAAGGGTCACAATTGCGATTTTCATGTTGTTCTTGCCTGCGCGTTGAAAAGGGCCGGTATTGAACGCTCAGATTGAAATTGAAACAAGGGAAAACTTATATGCGGCTTTGACCGGCAGAATTCCAATCATCAGACCAAAAGAAAAAGGCCCGCATGACACGGGCCTTTTTGTGTGATGAAAGCCGGAAGGCTTACATGTTCGGATAATTTGGTCCGCCGCCACCCTCGGGCACGACCCAGACGATGTTCTGGGTCGGGTCCTTGATGTCGCAGGTCTTGCAATGCACGCAGTTTTGCGCGTTGATCTGCAGGCGGTTGCCGCCATTTTCTTCATCTTCGACAAATTCATAAACACCGGCAGGGCAGAAACGGGCTTCGGGCCCGTCATAGACGGCAAGGTTGGTGTTTACCGGAACGGTGTCATTCTTAAGCGTCAGATGGACCGGCTGATCTTCACTGTGATTGGTATTTGACAGGAAGACCGATGACAGCTTGTCGAAGCTGATTTTGCCATCCGGTTTCGGATAGTCGATTTTCGGCATTTCTGCGGCGGGCTTCAGGCAGGAATGGTCTTCGTGGTTTTTGAAGGTCCAGGGAGCCTTGCCACCGAACAGATAGGTATCGACCGCGCTATAGGCCATGCCACCCCAGAAGCCCCATTTGGCGAAGCTCGGGCGGATGTTGCGGACCTTGTGCAGTTCCGGATAGACCCAGCTGTCTTTAAGACGCTGCGGGTAGCTGTCCATCTGTGCAGGCGTTTCGTCGGCAGTCAGGGCCTCAAACGCAGCCTCGGCGGCCAGCATGCCGGTCTTCATTGCGGTGTGCGAACCCTTGATCTTCGGCACGTTCATGAAACCGGCCGAACAGCCGATCAGGCAGCCACCCGGGAAGACAAGATCGGGGATCGACTGGAAACCGCCTTCGTTTAGCGCACGTGCGCCGTACGAGATGCGACGACCATTTTCGAAAATCTTGCGGATTTCCGGATGCGTCTTGAAACGCTGGAATTCATCAAACGGGCTGAGATGCGGGTTTTCGTAATCAAGACCGATAACGAAACCGACAACCACCTGATTGTTATCAAGATGATACAGGAACGACCCGCCATAGGTGTTCTTGTCAAGCGGCCAGCCAACGGTGTGCTGAATCAGGCCTTCCTTGTGGACTTCGGGATCGACTTCCCAGAGTTCCTTGATCCCGATGCCATAGGTCTGCGGATCGGAGTTCTTGCGCAGATCGAACTTCTTGATCAGCTGTTCGGACAGCGAGCCTCGGCACCCTTCGGCAAAGAAGGTGTATTTGGCATGCAGTTCCATACCCGGTTCGTGGTTCGGGCCCGGCGTGCCATCACGCGTAAGGCCCATATCACCTGTGGCGATGCCCTTGACCGAACCATCATCGTTAAACAGAACTTCGGCGGCGGCAAAGCCCGGATAAACTTCAACACCAAGGGCCTCGGCCTGTTCGCCAAGCCAGCGGCAAACATTGCCAAGGCTGACGATATAGTTGCCCTTGTTGTGCATCTGCGGCGGGGTCGGCAGCTTTTTTGCGCCGGTTTCGCTCAGCATCATGAACTGGTCTTCGCCGGCAGGCACGTTTAATGGTGCGCCACGTTCCTTCCAGTCAGGGAAAAGTTCATTGATCGAGCGCGGCTCCATCACGGCACCTGAAAGGGTGTGTGCGCCGACCTCGGAACCTTTTTCAACCACACAGACGGTGATTTCTTTTTCCTGTTCCTGGGCGAGTTGCATTAGCTTGATGGCAGCCGACAGGCCGGACACACCGGCACCAACGACGACCACGTCAAATTCCATGGATTCCCGTTCCATTTGGCCTCTCTCCTTTGGCTGGCGATCTTGTCGAACTGTTTCCGTTCGTTGATCGTGAGCCGGTATTCACCGTTCAGGGTCTCGCCCAAGCCCTGATTTCTCAGATAGTTCTTGCGTGGTTAAGCTATAGCGATCATGGCATCGGTTGACAATCCATAGTCATAACCTGTGTCGCGTTTGTACTCTGGCACAAAGGACCCAAAATCGTATAAGGTCTTCCCAAGCAGTGCCCGCGATCCTGATTGCGGTGCAACATACATCGCCTTTGTGTAGATGAGCAAACCAATTACAGACTTTGATGTAAATAATCTCGACCCGTTCGAGGCCCTTGTCTGGCAGTTTGAGATGGGCGCGGACGAGGCCATCGCCGACGAGCCGCTTGACCGTTTCAAGGCATCTGAAAGCCTGCGCCAGAATGCGGCCAATCGTCAGGGATTTGGCGCGAATGGTCGCCCGGGGTCACAGCGTCCTGCAGGGGCTTCCGCACGGCCTGCTCAGTCGGCTGGAACTGTTGGTCCTGCGCCGATTGCAGCTGGCGGAGATGGCGGGTTCCTGTTGTCTGATACGCCGCACGAGGCGCGCCAGTCCGCACGCGATGCAGCCGCTGCGGCAAACAGCCTTGATGAACTTAAGGCCGCTATTGAAAAGTTCGAAGGCTGCGCCCTTAAAAAGTCCGCCAGCAATACGGTCTTTGGCACCGGGAATGTCGAAGCAGATCTGGTGCTGGTCGGTGAAGCACCGGGTGCCGAAGAGGACCGTCAGGGCCTTCCGTTTGTCGGGCCAAGCGGCAAGTTGCTTGATGCCATGTTGCGGTCCATCGGACTGGCGCGTGAAGAGGCCTATATTACCAATATCCTGCCATGGCGACCGCCGGGAAACCGTCAGCCAACCACAGCCGAGGTTGCGGTGTGCGAACCGTTCATCCGCCGCCATCTTGAGCTGATTGGTCCGAAGGTGGTTGTCTGTCTTGGCGGCAGTTCGGCCAAAACCCTGATGGAAGAAGATCGCGGCATTACGCGTTTGCGCGGCACGTGGAAGGAAATTTCCTTTGCGGATGGCAAAAATGCAGCCCTGACCGCAATGTTCCATCCGGCCTATCTTCTCAGGACGCCGGAACAAAAACGTCTTGCCTGGCGTGATTTGCGTGCGATTGCGCAAAAGCTTTAAGGAATTGGCGATAATATCGGCGTATGCATGGGAGATATGCAAGTGATTCGGGTGCTTTGCGCGGTCCGCGCCAAGTGATTGATTCCAGATAAATGATTTCGCGGTTTGGGTGTTTTCTGCTATAAGACACGCCGTTGCACGAGGGGGAACACCGCAGGCAACGGGTTGCGAGACCAAACTGCTTCGGGATAAACACGCGGCTTGAAAACAAGCCTCGTTGGGGAAACTGATTTTGATCGAAGCAATAAGAACACGCCTGCCCGGTGTAAGACGCACCGTAAGGCAGGGACTTTTCTTTGCGTTTATGGGCACCATGACGGTCATGGGTGCCATGTCGCCTGCTGCTGCCAGCACGCAGGAACAGGCCGCCCTGAGCAGCCCTGTTCTGGACGACGCGCTTTCGACCCTGATCCCAAAGCCGCTTTCCGAACGTGATGCCGAACTTTACGAACAGATTTTTGCCGTACAGGAGCAAGGTCGCTGGGACGATGCCGACCGCCTGATTTCGCGCCTGTCTGATGATGTCCTGATGGGGCATGTGATGGCGCAGCGCTATCTGCACCCGACGGCGTATCGGTCGCGTTACAAGGAGCTTAAGGGCTGGCTTGCGAAATATGCCGATCACCCGCAGGCGCCGCGCATTTACAAGCTTGCGCTGACACGTCGCGGATCTGCCAATTATCCGAAAAAGCCTGTGGGCAGCTATGTTTCGGGGGCCGGTTATGATTACGAGAACATCACGCCCTATTATCACAAATCGACCAAGAAGCTGTCATCCAAGCAACGTTCGCGCGTTTCGACCCTGAAACGTCGTATTCGCCATCGCATTGGAAATGGCTGGCCAACCGGCGCGCTTGAAGTTCTTAACAGCGACGAGGCACAGCGTATTTTTGATGCCTATGAGCAAGACCATGCCAAGGCCGCAATTGCATCGGGTTACTATTATTTTGGCAAACCTGATCTTGCACTGAAATATGCCAGTGAAGCAGCAAAGCGGTCAGGCAAATACCTGCCGCAGGCGCATTGGACAGCGGGTCTGACCGCGTGGCGTCTGGGCAAGATGGATGAATCGCACGCCCATTTTGCAGCCCTTAGCACGAACAAATATGCCTCAAGCTGGACCCGGACCGCAGGTGCGTTCTGGGCCGGTCGTATTGATCTGGCCGCAGGTCGATTTGACGAAGCCGATGCCATGTTGAACCGGGCGGCGGAATATCCGCGCTCGTTCTATGGTCAGTTGGCGATGCGCGCACTGGGACGTGATGACGTTTTTGACTGGGACAGCCTTGAGCTTGACGAAAACCGTGCCAACAAGCTGAAACTTGATCCGCACGGCCGTCGCGCGCTTTCGCTGTTGCAGATTGGTCTGCGCGATGAAGCCGAACGCGAATTGCGCAAGGCAGCGGCAAAGGATGACGATTCGCTGCGTCGTGCCGTTCTGGCCCTGACCGATACCGCGAATTTCGCTTCACTTACCATGCGTCTTGGCAGTTATATCGCGCAAAAGACCGGTGATGTGTTTGTAAACGCACTTTATCCGGTTCCGCCATGGGCGCCGGAAGGTGGCTATGAAGTTGACCGTGCGGTGATTTATGCCTTCATGCGTCAGGAATCGGGTTTCAACACCGATGCGCGTAGCCATGCCGGTGCGCGTGGGTTGATGCAGCTGATGCCGGCCACGGCAAGCTATATCGGCAACACCCGTTACCGTGGTGCCAAACGCGCCGAGCTGTATCAGCCGGAAATCAACCTGTCGCTAGGACAGAAATATGTTGATCACCTGCTTGAACAGAATGGTGTTGATAACGGCTTCTTGCAGTTGATGGCGGCCTATAACGGCGGCATTGGTAATCTTGGTCGCTGGCAGAAGGCGCTTAAGGACAATGTCGATCCGCTTTATTTCATCGAAAGCATCCCGTCGCGTGAAACACGTTTGTTCATCGAACGCGTGATGGCCAACCTTTGGATGTATCGTTCGCGGTTCGGTCAGGAAACGCCGTCGCTTGATCTTCTGGCTGCTGGCGAATGGCCAACCTATCAGCCGCAGGATCAGGACACAGAGCGCGGCCTGACAGCGCAGCGTTAAGCATCAAGCACCTGCGATGACAGCCAATAACGGCGACAGCCCGCAAAAATCCAGAACAACTGACAAGGACCGTGCCCCGGATCAGGGGACGGTCCTTGATCGTATCAAGATGCCCCCCATGAGCGGCGAGGAAGCCCTGCGCCGGTTTGGTGAGGGGCATGGCAACCAAACGGGTGCTGAAACGGAGCGTCCGTTCGGGGAACTTGAAAGTCTTCATCCTGTCATGAAGCTGGTCGCACTGGGCGGCACATTGTTGCTGATCGTTGCTGTGCTGTTGGGAACGTTGTATCTGTTTGCGGCCTAGTTCAGCGCCAAATACAGCGCTTAGTCAGCATCTGCGTTGGATTGCAGGGCCTCGATCTCGCTTTGGGTGGCATTGCCAAGCGGATCGTCATTGGGCAGGTCGCGATAAAGATCACTTAGAACACGCAGCGCCTGATCCGGCTTGTTGTTCTGTTTTAGCATCATACCGTAATAGTAGCGCGCCAGCAGATGGTTGGGCATTTGGCCCAGCGCATGCAAGACCAGATCACGCGACGTGCTGTCGATCTGTCCGTCCTGGGCGGTAATGCGGGTGTCAGCATATTCGATGGCAAGTAACGGGTTCTCGCCCGAAAGGGCATAGGCCTGTGCAAAGGCGGCCACGGCCCGTTCAATATTCCCCAGCCGCAACGATCCACGTGCCAGGGCGACCCAGCCTTGAAGGTTACGCGGGTTGACTTCCAGCGAGACGACAATCTGATTAAGCAGTCGCCTGATCTGCTGATCGGTTTTGAAATCGGGATCGGTGGCGTTATCGGCAACGGCAGCTGCGGCGGCGAGGTTGCGTTCGCCAGCACGATCCGCATAGGGCCGCGATGGAAGGGTCGGGCTGCCCAGCATGGCATAAAGCCCCAATGCCGTGATAACCGGCAGGGCGGCAAAGGCAACGCGGCGCGCACGTGATCCTTGCCCTGCTGATTTCGGCAGGCTTGCATAAAGGGCCGCACCCGCCAGAAGTGCCAGAACCGCCAAGCCAACCCAGATCACAGGAAACCTCCGGTGGGGTGATAATATGTCAGGCGATCACGTTGCATCAGGACTTGCCGTCGTCTTTTGAAGAACCAAGAAGCTCGTCCAGCCGTTTCTGTTCGTCCTTTGACAGCGATGCAGATGCCGGGGATCCATCGCGTTTCTTGCGACGGTAAAAGGCAAAAACAGCCAGAATTGCCAGCACCACCAGAACCGCCGGGCTTGCCCAAAGAATATATGTTTCGGGTTTCAGCGGCGGGTTCAGCAGAACATAGTCGCCATAACGGGCAACGATATAGTCGATGACTTCCTGATTGTCGTCCCCGGCGACAAGGCGTTCGCGGACCAGAACCCGCAGATCACGCGCCAGTTCGGCATCAGAATCATCAATCGACTGGTTCTGGCACACAAGACAGCGCAGTTCCTTGCTGATCTCGCGCGCACGTTCTTCAAGAACCGGATTGGACAGCATTTCATCGGGATTGACTGCCAAGGCGGGGGTGACTGCCAGAACCGGTAACAGAACGGCAAGCGCGCTGACAAGAATACTTAAGCGTCTGATCATCCCTTTATCTCCGCGATCTTGGGCAGCAGAACCTTTTCAAGAACTTCGACGGTGACGGGGCCGACATGCTTGTATCTGATCTGCCCGTTGCCATCGATAATGAAGGTTTCAGGCACGCCATAAACCCCAAAGTCAATCCCGGTCCGCCCGGACAGATCCATGCCGACGGCGGCATAGGGGTCGCCAAGTTCATCAAGCCATTTAACGCCGTCTTCCGGGGCCTTTTCCTTGTAGTTCAGGCCATAGACCGGAACATTGGCTTCGCGTGAAAGGCGCTTGATCAACGGATGTTCTGCGCGGCACGGAATACACCAGCTTGCAAAGACGTTGAGAACCGATACTTCACCCTGGGTCAGATCGGCACGCGACAAGCCCTTTTCGCGACCAGGCAGCGGCGGGAGTGAGAATTCCGGGGCCGGTTTGTCGATCAGGACCGATGGCACGACGGAGGCATCCTTGTCGATATTCAACAAAAATACCCCGGCCAAGGCGGCAAATAAAACCAGCGGGATTACGGCGATCGAAAATCTCATGAAGCGGGAACTCCAGTGTTCTTAAGGCGCAATACCACGCGCGTGAGGATGCTGAAACATCCACCGATCAACATCAATAACATGCCACCCCAGACCCATGGCATCATCGGCAAATAATGCACCGTCACCACCCGGCCGCCATCATCAGCACGGTCCCCGATTGAAACATGCAAATCGCCGTCGCGACCATGCCAGATATCTGCTTCGCGGGTTTCAACCCCGCGGGTCGGATAGTAACGAATTTCGGGGAAAAGCTCAGTCACAGGCAGGGAGTGGCGATACAGAATAAAGGTCGCCTGACGGGTGGCGTAGTTTTCGCCTGCCAAAAGTGAGACACCCTCATATTGCAGGTTATAGGGGCCAGCCTGAATGCTTTGTCCGGCACGTGCCGAGACGACAACCTGTTCTTCCCAGATGCTGCTGGCCGATCCACCGGCAATCAGAATGGCCAGGCCGATATGGGCCAAAGTCATGCTGACATAGCGTGGTCCAAGAAGTTGCAAGTTGCGATATTTGCTTTCGCCATGTTCCGGATGACGCCAAAGCCGCGCCCATAAATCACTGAGCGACGCTGTTAGCACCCAACCCGCAAGGCCAATGCCGATCAGCGGGGCCGGGGACATCTCGATAAAGCGGATGGAAACAAACAGGACGGTGATCAATGACAGGATGGCGGCCAGTTTCATGCGCCGTCCGATCATCCATATTTCATCCTGACGCCAGCGCAGCGCCGGCGCAAAAGCCATCAAGAACAGCAATGGCAGAACAATCGGGACCAGGACTTTGACATAGAATGGTGAGCCCACCGTAATGGGGTCGCCGGTAATCCATTTCAGGACCAGCGGATAGATGGTGCCAATCAGCACGACAGCGGCAACCAATGCCAACATGACGCTGTTAAGGAACATCGCACTTTCGCGTGAAATCACCTCGAAATAACGACCGGTGGCCATCTGATCAACGGATCGCCAAAACAGGTAATAAGCGCCTGCAAATACCGCACAGAAGCTGACCAGAAGGCCGGTGCTGTCGCTGGGCAGAAGCTGGGTTTCCGGCAAGGGGACAAACAGTCCCGAACGGGTCAGGTAAACTCCGAACCAGCCAACGGCAAGGGCTGTGATGCCAAGAAAGGCTGTCCATCCGCGCAAGGTTTCGGTTTTTTCCAGTACCGCCCGGCAATGCAAAAGTGCGGTGGCCAGCAGCCACGGCAAAAGCAGGCTGTTTTCGGCCGTATCCCAGTACCACCAGCCGCCCCATGCCTGTTCGCTATAGGAGCGATAGGCATTGATCGCGATCGCGGTGCCAAGGCAGACCCAGGATCCAATCGTCCAGGATCGCATGGTTTCGGCCAGTTGACGGTCGATCCTGCGATCAAGCAACCCGGCCAGTGTCAGCGCAAAAATACCAGCCAGTCCCGCCAGACCAAGATAAAGAAACGGTTCACGCAGAACTTTAAGCAGGTCCTGACTTTGCGGGTTCATACCCCGACCATCAAGCGGCGCGACACTGCTGCGCAGGAACGGATCAGCATCAATCAGGGTCACAACACCCAGAATGGCGATCAAAAGCCCGAGTATCGAAAGCGCGTTGCGGCCAAAGTGGTCATCACCGGTTTTCGTGCTTTTGCCCATCTGAAGCGCCAGAAGCAGATTAACCAGCGACAATGCAACAAGCCAAACCAGCATCGCCCCACCATCCGGTGTGAAGGCGGCACCGATCCGGTACAGCATCGGCGTGGATGAATGACTGACATCGGTTACGACAGGAAGGGTGAAATCACTGACGATAAAGGCGTTTAGCAATGCACCCTCGGCCAGAAGGCCAAGCAAAAGGATCACCGCAGGCAGCAAGAACAGATTGGCGGGTTTCGCCACCGTGCCCGTGACGCCAACAGGATCGTCATCGGGAAGCTCGGGGCTGCCCTGTGGTGTGGCGGTGCTGGTTTGGGGGCGAAGCATGCGCAGAGAGGAATGGATCCACAGCGGACTGAACAGGACGGCCTGTCCGATCCCGGTGACCACCATCAGAAGCAGGGCAAAATGTCCTAACTCTGCAAGCATGTGCGTCTAAGGCTTCCCCAAAAAGTTCCCCTGCAACCTATTGCCCGATCTGCTTGGGGCGGATCAAGAGGCAATGGTCGCGGCTGTGTTCTTGTTGCGCGCGATCGGGCTTTATGGCGGCAGAATGTGGCTTAATTGCGCATTTGTTCAGCGTTTTTAGCTTCGATTTCTTCCCAATAGCCGCTTTTCTTAAGCGATTCGGCGACTTCGGGCGGCATGTAGTTCTCGTCGTGCTTTGCCAGAACTTCCGATGCGACAAACGTCCCTTCGCTGCTCATATGGCCTTCGGCAACAACGCCCTGACCTTCACGGAACAGGTCGGGCAAAATCCCGCGATAGGACACCGGAACAGTTTCAGCCATGTCCGTGACAACAAAGGCAATCGTCTGGCCGTCATCAAGTTTGGTCACCGATCCTTCGACGACAAGCCCGCCGACACGCAATCGCTGATCCGGGTCAATTGGTGACTTTTCAGCGATTTCCGTCGGGCTGAAGAAGAACACGACCGAATCTTCGAAGGCGGTCAGCAAGAGTGCGGCTGCGCCGCCAACGGCGAGCAAAATGGCGGCGATGGCATACATGCGTTGGCGTTTGCGGATTTTCGCGCGGGAAAGTGACACGTTCGTTCTCCGGTCAGGATGCCTTTGGGGACTTTTTGGTGCGGCGCGGGCGCCGTGATTGCAAGACAGTTTCGAGTTGATCGCGTTCCGTCTCGCTGCTGCGCAGGCCGCGCAATGTCGAGATCAGCAAAGCAATCATGGCCAAAGCTGTCAGGCCATAGCTTGCCCAGATATAACTGCCATAACCGCCCATTGAGAAGAATTCACTCATTGCTTGGCCTCCGCATTGTGACCGGCATCATAGGATTGTTCCTTGGCAGTGGTCGGATTGCTGCGTTCGTCGAACATGCCCGAAAGATGCAAGGCACGAATGCGTCGTTCATTGAGTTCCAGACGGACACGCAGGATCAGAACAACGAAGTAGTAACAGGTAAAACCAAGGATCATCAGGGCAAGCGGCAATTGCATGCTTGGATCAACGGTGGGACCATCCATCCGCACGATGGATGCCGGTTGATGGAGCGTATTCCACCAATCGACTGAGAATTTGACAATCGGCACGTTGACCGCGCCGACCAGTGCTAGCGCAGACCCCGCCTTTGATCCGCGTTCCGGATCGTCAAAGGCGTTCACCAAAGCCATGTAGCCGAGATAGAGGAACAAAAGGATCAGCATTGATGTCAGGCGGGCATCCCAAACCCACCATGTTCCCCACATCGGTTCACCCCATAGCGATCCGGTAACGAGGCAAACGACGGTGAACATGGCGCCAATCGGTGCCGTGGCGCGCGCACAAATATCGGCTAACGGGTGCTTCCAGATCAGGCTCATCGCGCCGCAGATCGCCATGCCGACATAGCAAAACAGGCCCATCCAGGCAGCCGGGACATGGATATACATGATCCGTACGGTATGGCTTTGCTGATAATCAACGGGTGATGCGATCAGGGAGAAATACAGCCCGACCGCAATCAGAATTGCGGTCAAAACCGACAGCCACGGCAGGATCGGGGCTGTGAATTTCAAAAACACACTTGGTTTGGCGAAACGATGCATTCTTTTTATTCCATGGCCTGTCTTACGGCATGCGCCGTGGCGAAGGGGGCGGCTGCCAGCGTCAGCAGCAAGATCGCCCCCATAATCTGTAGCTGGGCAGTTGCGGAAATGCCCAGCAAAGCGGCCTCAACCGCACCGGCCCCAAAGATCAGAACCGGAATATAAAGTGGCAACACCAGAAGTGAAACCAGTACACCACCCCGGCGCGCCCCCAGTATGAGTGCTGCGCCAATTGCCCCGATCAGGCTGAGTGCCGGTGTTCCAAGCAGCATAGCAACCATAAGAATGATGAAGCCGTCTTGATTCATGTTAAGCATCACCGCCATCAGCGGTGCCGCAATGATCAGCGGAAGCCCGGTTGTCAGCCAATGTGCCAGCACTTTACCCAATATAAGAAGCTCCAGCGACACGGGCGAGAGGGTCAAGAGTTCAAGCGAACCGTCTTCGTAATCGGTCTGAAAAACGCGTTCGAGTGACAGCATGGCAGCAAGCAGCGCCGAGACCCAGATCACACCAGATGCAATGCGTGCCAGAATGTTGGCTTCCGGCCCGACACCGAACGGAAACAGGGTGGTCGTGACAATAAAGAACGCAACCACCATCACGGAATCTGCCCCCTGGCGCATGGCCAGACGCAGGTCACGTTGCAGGATCGCCCAAAAACCGTTCATTGCGCGGCCTCCGGCGATGACAGGCTTGTTGCGTTGTCCGATTGATCGTCATCCATTTCGTCTTGTTCGGCCAGCCACTCAACCATCGGAACGGCGAAATCATCAAGATCCAGAATGGTCGGGTTTTTGATATCAAGATCGATATGGGTCGAATAGATCACGATCCCGCCATCTTTGCGGAAACTGGCAATCAGTTGCGCCAATTCAGCGCAGCTTTCACGGTCCAGACCGACGGTTGGTTCATCAAGGAGCCACAGATCACTTTGCCCAATCAGAACGCGGGCAAGGGCACTGCGTCGCTTTTGCCCGCTTGAAAGGTATCGCCCGGTGATACTAGCCAGATGATGGATATCAAGCGCATCCAATGCCCGGTCAATGGCGGCGTCAAGATCACGGACACCGCGCAGCTGTCCCCAAAGGCGAAGATTATCACGGACTGTCAGGACAGGTTTGATGGCATCCTGATGGCCCAGATACTGGGTACGGCCATGATGCGCGATCCGGTCATCTGCAATGTTTTCACCGTTCCAGTACAGTGTGCCTGATCGCGGTGCCAGAAGACCCGCCATCAGGCGCAACAGGCTTGATTTGCCAGCGCCGTTTCGACCACGCAGCATGATGGCGTCACCGGAAGCGGCCGAAAAGGACAGGCCACCAAACACCAGTCTTTCGCCGCGCAGGCAGGTCAGATCAGAACCGCTAAAATCAGCCATATAACCCGTTAGATTGTCTGAAATTCATTCTGCAACACGTCATGATATAGCGCGTTACAGTGCATTATTCATGCAATAACCGACAATGGGCTTAAAGGCATTGTTTCAAATCAATCCAAATTCACCATCGCGCGGTGAAGTCAGTCATCGAAGCGGATCATCGCAGCGCCGCTGATCGGGCCGCCGCGACCATTCTGGACCAAGATCGCAATGCCCCCGTCATAGGGTTCTGACATGGCAAACGGAATTTGGCGGGTGGTGCCATCCCACTGACCGAGACTGATCATTTCACGCACGACATTGGCATGTACCAGACGTTTGCCGGCGTTTTCGCCTGAGAGCACGTCGCGCGCATGTTCGCGGTCAAAGCCGATAAGCCAGATTTGGCCATCATTGCCCGCAGTCTGTTTGCCAACGCCGCGCAGGGAAACAGTTCCGCGTGCAGCTTGGCCGGTGTCGGATGTGGCCAGCTTGATATCTGCAACGTCACGCAATGGCGCAAGGTCGCTGCTGGTTGCCCGGATCTGCTGTTGGGCCGTTGCACGGACGACGTGATCCCCATTGATGATGACCTGTGGCGTGTACACATAGCGTTCGCGCATGCGATCAGCGTATTCGCGCTGGCGCTGGCTATATCGGGCATCAGAAAATGGATCGGTCCATCCAAGATAGTTCCAGTAGTCGACATGATAGGACAGCAACAACAGGTCGTCATGCTGCTGGGCAAGGTTGTAAAGAACCTTGTCGGCAGGCGGACAGGAGTTGCAGCCTTGTGACGTGTAGAGTTCCACCACGGCGCGCGGCAATACACTTTCAGCCGCAGTCGCAGGGCCTCTGACCATCATAATGGTCAGTGCAAGGGTACATAAAAGGGGGCGAGTGTTTTTCATGACATTCATGATGCCTGAAAACAGTCTTCACCGGCCAATCACAAGGCGTTGAAAGCCACGCGACCCTGTAAAGCGCGATGATTTCGTTGCGCTTTTTTATGACGTTCGGGCGTTTTTTGCCTTGGCAAGTTCCGAAACCTGACTGGCTGGCATCGGCTGGCCAAGCAGGTAGCCCTGTATAAGGTCACAACCGGCATTTCGCAGCACTTCAAGCTGTTTTTCGTTTTCAACGCCTTCGGCAACGCAGGTTTTACCAAGGTTGCGCGCCATATTGATGATGGTGATCGGAAGCGTTGCGCCATCCGGGCCATCTTCGATATCCCGCACAAAACTGCGATCGAGTTTGATCACATCAAACGGCAATGTGCGCAGGTAACTCAGGCTGGAAAAGCCGGTTCCGAAATCATCAAGGGCGATCCTGACGCCAAGATTGCGCAGGCGCTGCAGTTTGGTGCGCATATCGTCGATATTGCGCATGAACAGGCTTTCGGTGACCTCAATCTCCAGTCTTTCGGCGGCGACACCCTTTTCGACGAGGATTGCGCGAAGTTGATCGGCAAAATCCATCGAGCCATAGAATTGCTGAACCGATACATTGACCGCAAGGCCCAGATTGAACAGACCTTCCTGCCGCCAGGCGATCAGCTGGTCACAGGCGGTGCGAATGACCCAGCGGCCCAGTTCGCCAATGACTCCCATTTCCTCGGCAACCGGCACAAAGGTCGAGGGCGGGATGGTTTTGCCTTCGGCCGTGGTCCAGCGCAACAAGGCTTCGACGCCGGTTATGTCACCTGTTTTTGCGTCAAACTGTGGCTGGTAGACAAGGTGGAGTTCCTGGTTGTCAATTGCGCGCCGCAAGGCAGTTTCAAGTGCAAGGTCTGCACCCTTTTGACTGTGCAGATTGACACTATAAAGCCCGACGCGGTTTCTGCCCTGTTCCTTTGTCTTTTCCTTGGCCTGGGCCATCGCAAGTTCGGCACAGCGAATGATATTGCTGGTGTCATTGGCATCTTCGGGGAAGGAGGCAATGCCGACGCTCGCGGAAAGATAGACGTCTTCGCCCTTGCGGGTCTGGTGTGCTTCATCCAGCCGGCTGAGCAATTTTTCGGCAATATTGACGGCTTCCTGTTCGGTTTTCACGTGTGGCAGAATGGCCGCGAATTCGTCGGCGCCAACACGGGCAACAACCGCATCATGCCCAAGCTCGCGGCTGATCCTGCGCGCGACTTCAACAAGAACGTCGTCCCCGGTGCTGTGACCAAGGGCATTGTTCACACGCTGGAAGTTATCGATATCGAGCATCGCGATGCTTAATGGGCGTCCGACCCGGCGGGCGCGCCCGATATGAAGAGACAACAGTTCCGAGAACCGGCGGCGGTTTGGCATGCCGGTAAGTTCGTCGGTAAAGGCAATACGCAGCACGTCTTCGCGGTTTTTTTCCCGACCACTGATGTCGGTGAAAATTGATGCGTAATGGGTCACATTGCCTTCGCCATCGCGCACGGCCATGATAGAAAGCCATTCGGCATAAATCTCGCCAGATTTCCGGCGGTTCCAGATTTCGCCTTCCCATTTCCCCGTACGGGCAAGGTCCGCCCAGAGCTTGTCATAGAATTCCTTGCTTTGACGCCCGGACTTCAAAATGCTGGGTGTCTTGCCGATGACTTCTTCAGCTTGATAACCGGTCACCCGGGTGAAGGCCGGATTAACGGCCTCGATTTCCGACTGCGCGTTGCAGATCATCACGCAATCGGGTGAATTTTCGATCAGTTTGTTGGCAAGTGCCAGTGACTGGCGTGCCTTGGTCAGTTCACTGCCGCCGTCCTCGGCCAGATTGCTGAGATGAACCAGATAATCCTGTTCGATAAATTCCAGAAGGTCGGCAAATGACAAAACCCCGATGGTCTCGTCATGGTGGTTGTGAACGACAAGATGCCTGAAATTGTCACGCATCATCATGTTGCGCGCGTCATCAAGGTTCATGTCCTGACGGATGAACTTTACCGGGCGGGTGGCAATGTCGCCAGCTGTCAGGTTTTCATGCTCAGTGGCCAGATGGCGCAGGATATCGCGTTCGGTGATGATGCCGGTTTTTAGTTCTGCGGGCAGATCTTCTGCAAAGCCCGAAATGATGGCACTGTCGCATTTCTCGGAATGCATGCGTTGACGCAATTCCCAAACACGAATGTCCTTGTGCGCAAATACGGTGGATTGACGAACGGCATCGGCAACGTCATTGGCGATAAACGGCTTTTTGTCGCCGACATGACGGATCAGGTCTGTCTGGCTGATAATGCCGACCAAACAGCCATCTGCGTCGATGGTGACAAGGTGACGAACACCGCGATCACGCATGCGAACGATGGCCGATTGCGGCGTGGCATGAACTGAAATCGTATGAACCGGTGCTGACATCTGCGTCGCAACCGGTTCCGAAAGTGCCGCCGCAGTCGTGGCTGGCAACGAGAGCAAATCATGCTCGGTGACAATTCCCACAGGTTTGTTGGCGACGACAATAACAACCGAACTGCTGTTGGCACGTCGCATCTTCGCGATGGCCTCGCCAAGCGTCGCCTGCGGGTCACAGCTTAAAACTGTTCCTGGTGAAAGTGTACCGACCGTCAGCCCAAATGGACGTCCGTCTGAGGATGAAGGGCGTATCATGCAGGTTTGCTCTGTTGGATTGTTCTTGTTCGCTTTTATTCTTAAGGGTGAATCGTGCGCGCCTTTCCTAGCAGGTTCGGCGTTCTTAAGAATTGTTCTGGATCAACTTGGCAATTTTCAGTTGAGCATTGTTCAGTAAGAACCATCCCAAACAAAAACACCCCACCGGAAAACCGGTGGGGTGTCAATATCTCTGCCAAAGATTTCAGGAAGAAATCAGGCAGCTTTCATCATGTTACGCAGAACGAACTGCAGGATGCCGCCATTCTGGTAGTAGAGAACTTCGTTCTCGGTATCGATACGGCAGGTGGCGATGCATTCTTCGGTGCTGCCATCCTTGCGCGTGATGCGAACCGTGACATCCTGCAACGGGGTGATGCCATCACCGATGCCCAGAACATCAAAGGTTTCCGAACCGTCCAGCTTATAGGTCTCACGACCTTCGCCATCCTTGAACTGCAGCGGCAGAACGCCCATGCAGACCAGGTTGGTGCGGTGGATACGCTCGAAGCTTTCGGCGATAACAGCTTTGACGCCAAGCAGGTTGGTGCCTTTGGCTGCCCAGTCACGCGAAGAACCGGTGCCGTATTCCTTACCGGCGACGACAACCAGCGGGGTGCCTTCGGCCTGATAACGCATTGCCACGTCATAGACCCAGCCCTGTTCGCCCGACGGATAATGAACCGAAACACCACCTTCGGTGCCCGGTGCCATTTCGTTACGGATACGAATGTTGGCAAAGGTACCGCGCATCATGACTTCGTGGTTGCCACGACGTGCGCCATAGGAGTTGAAGTCACGAACCGCGACGCCATTCGCCTTGAGGTATTCACCTGCAGGGCTTTCTTCCTTGATCGAACCGGCCGGGGAAATGTGGTCGGTGGTGACAGAGTCACCCAGGATCAGGAGCGGACGTGCGCCGTGAACTTCAGCGAAGTCACCCGGCTCTTTCGCCATGTTGACGAAGTAAGGCGGGTTCTGCACGTAGGTGGACTTGTTGTCCCACGCGAAGGTTTCGCCTTCGGTGACTTCGATTTCCTGCCACGGTTTCGGACCGGCAAAGATGTTGTCGTAACGATCTTTGTACATTGACGCCGAGATCGAGGACGCAATGGTGTCAGCGATCTCTCTGTTGGTCGGCCAGATGTCTTTCATGAAGACGTCATTGCCGTCCTTGTCCTTGCCGATCGGATCCTTGTCGAGGTCGATCTTCAGGTTACCGGCAAGCGCATAGGCAACAACCAGCGGCGGGGAGGCAAGGTAGTTTGCCTTGACCTGCGGGCTGATACGGCCTTCGAAGTTACGGTTACCCGACAGAACGGCGGTGACGAGCATGTCGTTACCATCGATCGCATCAATGATCGGTGCCGCCAGCGGACCGGAGTTACCGATGCACGTGGTGCAACCGAAACCGGCAACGTTAAAGCCAAGCTGATCCAGGTAATCCTGAAGGCCTGCTTTTTCGAGATAGTCGGCAACAACCAGAGAACCCGGTGCAAGCGAGGTTTTAACCCACGGCTTGCTCTGAAGGCCGAGTTCGACAGCTTTTTTCGCCAGAAGACCTGCTGCGATCAAAACGCTCGGGTTCGAGGTGTTGGTGCAAGAGGTGATCGCGGCGATGACGACGTTACCGTCTTTCATTTCGAAGTTTTCGTTCGAAACCGGGACGGAACGATCGGCATCAACACCCGGTGCCATTTCGGCAAAGGTGTTGTTGAAGCTTGAAACGGCATCTTTGAGCAGAACACGGTCCTGCGGACGCTTCGGACCCGAAAGGGCCGGCTCGACGGTTGAAATGTCAAGCTCAAGCGTTGCGGTGTATTCGGCTTCATGTGCCGGGTCACGCCACATGCCCTGTTCTTTGGCATATGCCTCGACCAGAGCAATCTGGTCTTCGTCACGGCCGGTCGAACGCATGTAGTTCAGCGTTTCGTCATCGATCGGGAAGAAGCCACAGGTCGCACCATATTCCGGTGCCATGTTACCGATGGTCGCACGGTCCGGCAGGCTCATGTGGTCAAGCGCATCGCCATAGAATTCGACGAATTTGCCGACAACGCCTTTTTCACGCAGCATCTGAACGACGCGCAGAACAAGGTCAGTTGCGGTGATGCCTTCTTTCATGGAGCCGGTCAGCTTGAAGCCAACGACTTCCGGGATCAGCATCGAGATCGGCTGACCAAGCATTGCTGCTTCGGCTTCCAGACCGCCAACACCCCAACCCAGAACGGCAAGGCCGTTCACCATGGTGGTGTGGGAGTCCGTACCAACCAGCGTATCCGGGTATGCGACGGTTTTGCCGTCTGCGTCTTCGCCGGTCCAGACGACCTTGGCAAGATGCTCGACATTGACCTGGTGGCAGATACCTGCGCCCGGCGGAACAATACGGAAATTGTTGAAGGCGTTCTGGCCCCAACGCAGGAACTCGTAGCGTTCGCCGTTACGTTCGAACTCGACTTCCATGTTTTTGTCGAGCGCGTCGTCGGTGCCAAAGAAGTCAATCATGACCGAGTGGTCAATGACGAGGTCAACCGGTGAAAGCGGGTTCACCTTCTGGGCGTCGCCACCCATGTTGACGACGGCATCGCGCATGGCAGCAAGGTCAACGACGGCGGGAACGCCGGTGAAGTCCTGCATCAGAACGCGGGCCGGACGATAGTTGATCTCGTGGCTGCTCTTGTGCTCTTTGAGCCAGTCAACAACAGCTTTGACATCGTCGGTTTTAACAGTGAAATCGTCTTCGTAACGCAGAAGGTTCTCAAGAACGACTTTCAGCGTGAACGGAAGTTTTGAAACGTCGCCGAATTTCTCGGAAGCAACTTTGAGGCTGTAATAGTCGACGGACTTGTCCCCGACTTTCAGCGTACGGCGCGTTTTCAGGTTGTCTTTGCCACAAATGGACATCAGACCCTCCTCAAGGTGGTTTAAAGGGCTTGTCGTGACAAGACACCCCGACCGTCGGAGCGCCGAGCGGTGGGCTATCTGTGTTGCGTGACGCGGGTCACGGCTACATATCTATGTGCAACGGGGTTACACCACAATTCCCTGTGAAAGTCCAGACCCCGAAAAGGGGTATTGGGGAAAACCCGTTGATCACAGTGTATTGGCAAAGTCCAACAAGCACTAAAGCAGCTGTAAACGATATGTGCCGTGGCATTTGACCTTTCAATAGGATGGTCGGCAACACGGAGTCTGTCCTTCATGACATGTTGATGATCGTCGATGGTGAACAGGCAAAGTGCGTCACCACGGGTGCCGTCCATTTGCGTGCTGTTGCGACTCCGGCTGCGCTTGGGAATGCCAAGACTCGAATTAAGCCAGAAGTGATGATGTTGGACCGGTCCGGATTGTGCGGTGCATGATTGCCAAAATTTTTTGCAATGCGGCGATTGAAAATGCCCCGAATTGGTCATGCCGCCAGATAACGCTACGTAATCAAGGGTAGAATGACCGGTTTAATATACAGGCAAATAATTGTGCGCTGCAAATTTGTAGAAAAGTCCCAACCCGTTGAGAATCATTGCATTGACGCAATATGCTGAAATTGGTACTTAAATGCCTATTAAATGTGTCAGGCCCGGTTTCCGTAAGGTCAGGGTCATAAAATAAAACGACACATCATCAGGGAAACTGAACAGCGGTTTGCAAATTTTCGCGCGAAAGAACCCGAAATGCGGTTCTGCGGTATTTGCGGCCCAAGTCAGGGAGGAATGCGACGGCATGACGTCACAGGGTCCTATTTTACAGATCAGCGACGTGTCGCTTGTTTTCGGCGGTGTGCGTGCGCTGAGTGATGTCAGCTTTTCCGTTCAGCCGGGCGAGCTTTTTTCGATCATTGGCCCGAATGGCGCTGGCAAGACATCCATGTTGAACTGCGTATCGGGGCGTTACACCCCGACGATGGGTTCGGTGTCCTTCAAGGGGCAGGATGTTACCGGGCTTAAACCCAATGATCGCGCCGAGCTGGGCATTGGTCGTACCTTCCAGAACCTCGCACTTTTCGGTCACATGAATGTGCTTGATAACATCATGGTCGGCCGTCACCACCTGCTAAAGAACAACTTCGTGAATGGGCCGCTTTACTGGCTTGGCGGGGCGCAGAAGGAAGAGCTGGAACATCGTCGCTTCTGCGAAGACGTTATCGATTTTCTTGAAATTTCCCACATCCGCAAGGCAACAGCCGGAACGCTTTCATATGGTCTGCGCAAGCGGGTTGAGCTTGCGCGTGCGGTTGCGTTGCGCCCCGATCTGATCCTGCTGGATGAGCCGATGGCGGGCATGAACCTCGAAGAAAAAGAGGACATGGCGCGCTTTATCATCGATCTCAATGAAGAGTGGGGCATGACCGTTGTCATGATCGAGCATGACATGGGTGTCGTCATGGATATCTCAAACCGGGTGATGGTCCTTGATTTCGGTCGCAAGATTGCCGAAGGCCTGCCAGATGAGGTGATGGCCAACAAGCATGTGAAGAAAGCCTATCTCGGCGAAGAAGACGACGAAACGGACGAAGACGAGCAGGTGGCCTGAGCATGAGCAGCAATATCCCGGAATATGCCGACATCAAGTCGCTTGATACCTTCCCGAAAGTACTGGCCTATAACGCGCGCAACTGGCCCAAAGAAGTCGCCATGCGCGAAAAGGAATTCGGTATCTGGCAGGAATTTACCTGGCAGGACTATAACGACCGCGTCAAATGGATGACGCTTGGCATGCGGGCCCTTGGCCTTGGGCAGGGTGATGTTGTCGGCATCATCGGCGAAAACCGCCCGGAATGGGTCTGGGCCGAAATTGCGGCCCACGCACTGCGCGGTATGTCGGTTGGCCTTTATCAGGACAGCCTGCACGAAGAGGTCGCCTATCTGATTACCTATTCAGGAGCGCGCATCCTGATCGCCGAAGACGAGGAACAGTGCGACAAGCTTCTTGAGCTTGGCGATGATATTCCGACCGTGGAGCACATTGTTTATTGTGACCCGCGCGGGATGCGCAAATATGACGATCCGCGCTTGATGGATGTCGAAAAGCTTTACGAGCTTGGCCGGAAATTCGAGGAACAGAACGCGGGTTCTTATGACCAGATGGTCGCCGATACCCGTGGTGATGAATGCGCCATCCTCTGTACCACGTCAGGGACGACATCCAAGCCGAAAATGGCGATGCTTAATTCCGGCGATTTCCTTGATCACTGTGCAGCTTACCTTCGCGCCGACCCGAAATATCCGGGTGACAACTATGTCTCTGTCCTGCCGTTGCCGTGGATTATGGAGCAGGTTTATGTCGTTGGTCAGTCGCTGATCAGTCGCCAGATCGTCAATTTCGTTGAAGAGCAGGAAACCATGATGGCCGACCTGCGCGAGATTGGCCCGAACTTTGTCCTTCTGGCGCCGCGCGTATGGGAAACCATTGCTGCCGACGTTCGCGCACGGATGATGGATTCCACCCCGTTCAAGCAAAAGATGTTTGATTTCGGAATGGCGCTGGCACGTACGGCCATGGACAATGGTGGTCGTTCGAAAATGGCCGACATCGTCCTGATGAATGCGCTGAAAGACCGGCTTGGTTTTTCCAATCTGCGTTCGGCCGCAACCGGTGGTGCGGCGATTGGCCCGGAAACCTTCAAGTTCTTCCACGCGATGGGCGTGCCACTGCGTCAGCTTTATGGCCAGACCGAGCTTTGCGGGGCCTATACCATCCATCAGCCCGAAGACATTGATTTCGATACGGTTGGCGTTGCCTTTGATAATTCCGAGATCAAGGTGATCAACACGGATGAAAACGGGGTTGGTGAAATCGTGGCCCGCACGTCGGGCATGTTTACCGGATACTTCAAAAACCAGTCCGCCTATGACGAGGATGTCCGGGATGGCTGGATGCATACCGGTGACGCTGGGTACTTCAAGGACGAGAACAAGCACCTTGTGGTGATTGACCGTATGAAGGATCTGGCGGAAACCTCGACCGGGGTGCGCTATTCGCCGCAGTTTATTGAAAACAAACTGAAATTCTCGCCCTTCATTGCCGAGGCCGTGATTCTTGGCAAGGACCTGCCGTTCCTGTCGACCATGATCTGTATCCGCTATTCGATCATGGCGAAATGGGCCGAGCAGCGCGGGATTGCCTTTACCAACTATACCAACCTGTCAGCCCAGCCGCAGGTCTATGACATGATCACCGAGGAAATTCGCGAAGTGAACAAGACACTTCCCGAAGCCCAGCGGATCAAGCGGTTCCTGCTTCTTTACAAGGAACTGGATGCCGATGACGGCGAGCTGACCCGCACGCGCAAAGTGCGTCGTGGGGTGGTTGCCGAAAAGTATGCCGACATCATTGATGCGGTTTATGCCGGGAATGACAAGGTTGATATCGACACCATGATTACCTTCCAGGACGGGTCAAAAACCCGCATCCAGACGAGTGTGAAGGTCGTCGATCTTGATAATGACAAGGCCGCACAGACGGCCCCGAAAGCCGCCGAATAAGGCAGCAGCATAACTGTGACCCGGGCCAAGGCCTGGGTCGCCATTCCAGGGATGGCAACATGAATTTCGAACTTCTGTTCCAGCTTCTGCTGAACGGTTTGATTGTCGGGACACTCTATGGCGTTGTCGCCATGTGCTTTGTCCTGATCTACAAATCGACCCAGATCGTCAACTTTGCCCAGGGTGAGTTCCTGCTGATCGGGGCATGGGTGTGTTATGCATTCCTTGTCGAGATGCAAATGCCCTTCTGGCTGGGTTTCCTGTTTACCTTGCTGTTCATGATGGCGTTTGGCGTCGTCTTGCAGATGGTCGTGTTGCGACCGATGATTGGCGAGCCGATCATTTCGGTCATCATGGTGACCATCGGGCTTTCGATCTTCTTCCAGGCGGCGACCAAATGGATTTTCGGGGCGACGACAGCAACCTATCCGCAGGTATTTGAAACCCGGTCGGTTAACCTGCTCGGCATGCAAATCGAGACGGCCTATATCATGAGCTTCGTGATCTCGTTGTTCATCATGGCCGGGTTCTATTGGTTCTTTAAATATTCCAAGCTTGGTCTTGCCATGCGCGCAACTGCCTTTGATCAGCAGGTTGCCCAAAGTCTTGGTATTTCCGTCAAAACCGTATTTGCGATGTCCTGGGCAATTTCCGCGCTTGTATCGGGCGTTGCCGGTATCGTGATCGGCATGGTCAACGGGGTTTCATCGGCGCTTTCGGTCATCGGGATCAAGGTGTTCCCGGCGGTGATCCTGGGCGGGCTTGATTCGATCGTTGGTGCGATTGTCGGTGGCGTGATTATCGGCCTTCTGGAAAACACCGCAGAGTTTGTCGATGGCCAGTATCTGCACTGGGGCAACCTGTTCTCGATCGCACCATTCTACGTGCTGATCATTATCCTGTGCATCAAGCCGTATGGCCTGTTTGGCACCAAAGACATTGAACGTATCTAAGGGACGAGGAAAAGTACTATGGCTGGATTTTCTATACGTCCTTGCGGTGACTTCCGAACGACCTATCGGCAGGATACCCGCATCTTTGATACGACCTATATCCGCAACGCCGCGATCCTTGGCATCTTTGCCGTTGCCATGATCCCGTTTGTTCTGGATGGCTATTACGTCAACCTGTTCATTCAGATCTCGTATTTCGCGATTGCCGCACTTGGTCTGAATATTCTGGTTGGTTTTACCGGACAGATTTCGCTCGGCCATGCCGCGTTCTTTGGCTTTGGTGCCTTTGCATCGGCCTGGATCAACAACACGACAGGCATTCCGGTTTTGCTGTCGATCCCGCTGGCCGGTTTGATGACGGCGGCGGTCGGTATGCTGTTTGGATTGCCTGCGGCACGGATCAAGGGGCTTTATCTGGCAATTGCCACATTGGCCGCACAGTTCATTCTTGAAGATTTCTTTGCCCGTGCCGAATGGTTTACCGGTGGTTCCTATGGGGCGGCAGCCAATCCGATCAATGTGTTTGGCTATGAAATCTACGATGATTTCAGCTTCTTCTATGTCGCGCTGTTCTTCCTGGTGGTGATGTATCTGCTGGGCACCAACCTGATGCGGACCCGTGATGGTCGTGCCTTTGTCGCGGTGCGCGACCACTACCTTTCGGCTGAAATCATGGGCATCAACCTGACGAAATACCGTCTGATGAGCTTTGCCATTTCGTCTTTCTATGCCGGTGTCGGCGGGGCGATGTATGGCCATTATCTGGGCTTTGTCTCGGCCGAGGGCTTTACCATTCTGCTGTCGATCCAGTTCCTGGGCATGATCATCATCGGGGGACTTGGGTCGGTCAAAGGAACCTTGATGGGGACGGTATTCATGGTTCTGTTGCCCGAAGTCATGGAAAGCGGTGTCAGCGCGCTCAGCGTATTTGAATGGGCCAGCTCGACGGCTGTGACCGACGGGCTGGCTTACATCAAGGAGATGGCAATTGGTCTGGCCATCATCCTTTTCCTGATCTTTGAGCCGGATGGGCTTGCCCATCGCTGGCAACAGATCAGGGCGTACTGGAAGCTTTATCCCTTCTCGTACTGATCAACACCCCGAACCCGGCCCGCTTATAAAAACCAAAAGGGCCGGGGATAAAACGGGGCGACCGGGAGGCTATCTTTGATGAAAACGTCCAAGGGAGACGTCGTTATGAAGAGACTAATTGCTGCAACCGCGATGGTTGCGACCGGCCTGTCATTCTCGGCAGCACAAGCAGATGACGATATGGTCTTTGTCGGCCATTTGATGGATATCACCGGCCCGACCGGCTTCATCGGCAAATTCTATGCAGATGGTGTGCGCGATGCGCTGTCATACATCAACACCCATGGCGGTATCGATGGCACGGTGATGGATTCAGAGTCCGTCGACTATGCCTATAAGGTTCCGCAGGCGATTGCCAACTACAAGAAATGGCGTTCGCGCAATGAAATGGTTGCGATGCAGGGTTGGGGCACGGGTGATACCGAAGCCCTTATCAGCTTCGTTGCCAAGGACAAGGTCCCGGTCTATTCCGCGTCCTATTCCGGTCATCTGACCGATCCGACCGGCAAAAACCCGAAAACCGCAAAACCGGCACCGTATAACTTCTTCTATGGTGCATCCTATTCCGATGCATGTCGCGCACTGGTTCAGTGGGCGGCAGAAGACTGGAAGTCCACGGGCGGTTCCGGCAAACCGATCTTCTCGCATATCGGGGATAACCATCCGTATCCGAACGCACCAAAGGAAGCCTGTGCGGAATATGCAACCGAGCTTGGCTTTGAGGTAACCGCGCCAGTCGTGGTTTCGATGAAGCCGGGTGATTTCAAGGCACAGTGCCTGACCCTTAAGGAAGCCGGGACCAACTATGGTTACCTTGGTAACCTTGGTCCGTCGGTTGTGTCGCTGGTGAAATCCTGTGACACGGTTGGTGCCACGCCGAAATGGCTCGCCAACATTTGGGCGGGTGACTACGAGACGCTTAAAACCATCGGCGATGTTGAAAACTATGTCTTCCCGGCGATGACCAGCTTCTGGACGGACGAAGGCGTTCCGGGCATGGAACTGGTGCGTGAAATCTCCAAGATGTCGGACAGCTCTGGCGAAGAGTTCCGCACCCATCACTATATCCGTGGCATTTGCTCTGCCTATTACATGAAAGAAGCGATGGAATGGGCAAAAGCCAATGGCGGGATCACCGGTGAAAACATCAAGGCAGGCATGTATGCCCGCCAGAACTGGGTACCTGCCGGTCTGGAAGGCGTGTGCATGGAAGCAACCTGGACCGCCGAAGACCATCGCGGCATCAATACCGTCAATATCTATAACGGTAGCGCCAAGGGCGGTGAAGCAACGGTCGAGAAAGTAACGACTGTAACGCTGCCGCGTCGTGACGACTGGCTTGGTTACTAAGACCATCCAGTAAGACGAATGTCTCCCAGACTGTTCGGGGGCAGGGCAAAAGACGCGAAATGCCTTGCCCCCGGCAGCTGGAGATCACAAGACGAACATTCGAAAGGGACACCATGGCTGAGCCCGCCCGCAAAATTGAAACCGCCGAGCCGATGTTGTCGGTCAATAACATCGAAGTTGTTTACGACGAGGTGATCCTTGTCCTGCGCGGGGTATCGCTGGAAGTGCCGCAAGGCAAAATCGTGACCCTTCTTGGCCCGAACGGTGCTGGTAAATCCACAACGCTCAAGGCGATATCGGGTTTGCTGAAAACCGAAGACGGTGAAGTCACCCGTGGTGACATCAGTTTCATGGGCAACCAGATTGCCAATGGCAATCCCGAGGATATCGTGCGCTCCGGCCTGTTCCAGGTCATGGAAGGTCGCCGTATCATCGAGGACATGACCTGCATCGAAAACCTGCGTCTTGGCGCCTATACGCGCAAGGACAACAAGGTCAAAGAAGATATCGAGATGGTCTTTGAATACTTCCCGCGTCTTAAGGAGCGAACAGGCCTTGCCGGTTACCTTTCTGGCGGGGAGCAGCAGATGCTGGCCATCGGGCGTGCATTGATGGCGCGACCCAAAATGATCCTGCTTGATGAACCGTCGATGGGGCTTTCGCCGCTTCTGGTCAAGGAAGTGTTCGGGATCATCGAAAAGATCAATCGTGAACAGGGCATCACCATGCTCATCGTTGAACAGAACGCCAACTTTGCGCTCAAGGTTGCCGACTATGGCTACATCATGGAAAGCGGTAAGGTTGTTCTGGATGGTACCCGTGACGAGCTTCTTAATAACGAGGACGTCAAGGAGTTCTATCTGGGCGGCGGTTCTGAAGAACGCAAAAGCTTCAAGAACATCAAGTCCTATAAGCGCCGCAAACGTTGGCTCTAGGATGAATGCGCCAACCACATCCATGTCCATGGTTGGCGGGCTTTGAATGAAAGACGGGTATGATGCTGAAGACTTATTTTGACGAACGCGAAACGCGAACCCCGGCAACTCGCGAAGCGGGGCTGATGGCCGCACTGCCGCGTATCTTGCATCATGCCAAGTCACAATCGCTGGCTTATGGCAGGCTATTGGCCGATGTCGAGCCGCAAACAGTCACCACCCGCGAGGCGCTGGCGAAACTGCCGCTTACGCGCAAGTCGGATCTGATTGATGCGCAGGCCAAGGAACCGCCGCTTGCGGGCCTGAACGCGACGCCGGTCCCGGCGATGGCGCGTCTGTTCCAAAGCCCCGGGCCGATTTACGATCCGCAAGGAAAAGGCGATGACTGGTGGCGGATGGGCCGTGCGTTCTTTGCGGCTGGCTTCCGCCCCGGCGATATCGTGCATAACTGCCTGTCCTATCACCTGACACCGGGTGGGTTCATTTTTGACAGTGGCGCACGTGCCTGTGGGTGTGTTGTCGTTCCGGCCGGAGTTGGACAAAGCGAAGCACAGGTCAAGGCGATCAGTGATCTTAAACCAACCGGATATAGCGGTACGCCATCCTTCCTGAAAATCCTGATCGAAAAGGCCGAGGAACTTGGTGCGGATATTTCATCCATCAAGCGCGCACTGGTATCGGGCGAAGCGCTGCCTGAAAGTCTGCGGTCGTGGTTTGCCGAACGCGATATCGCCATGCTGCAATGTTACGCCAGTGCCGATCTAGGCCTGATTGCATATGAAAGCGATGCCAAGGACGGCATGATTGTTGCCGAAGACATCATTCTTGAAATCGTCCGTCCCGGCACCGGTGAGCCGGTGGCAGCGGGCGAGGTTGGCGAAGTCGTCGTTACCACGCTTAACATGGACTATCCGCTGATCCGGTTCGCGACGGGCGACTTGTCGGCAATTGCCGAAGGCGAAAGTGCCTGTGGTCGCACAAACCATCGTATCAAGGGCTGGATGGGGCGTGCCGATCAGACCACCAAGATCAAGGGCATGTTTGTTCATCCCCAACAGATCGGCGAAATCGTCAAACGTCATGGCGATATTGCCAAGGCGCGCCTGGTCGTTACCCGCGAAAAAGATAACGACATCATGACCCTGACCTGCGAGGGTATTGATGACGGCCAGATTGAAGCGATTGCCGACACGCTTGCCAGTGTTTGCAAACTGCGCGGGACGGTTCTGGCCGCCGAGGTCGGCAGTCTGCCCAATGACGGCAAGGTGATTGATGATCAGCGTGACCTGACCTGATTAAGTTCACTGACTTAGTGTTTCATTCCCGCTCGGGAAAACTGTGCCGCTCGGCTTTGCCGGCGGCACTTTTTTTCTTCTAGATCAAGCTGGCTGCTTTAAGCACCAGACCACCTGCAAGCAGCGTAAGCGCCGTTCCGACGATCACGTTTTTAAGGGAAAGCACAGACCCGTCGCCATGGTCATGGTCGTGATCATGATCGTGCCCGTGGTCGTGGCCACCATGATCATGCTCGTGGTCGTGCTGTGCTGCTTTCTGACCTTCGCGGCGAAGCCACAGCAGGATGCCAATCAGCCCAAAGGCCGCGATGTTGAGGAACAGCGTATAATTGACGCCAAAGGCACTGACCTCGGCGATGTCGCGGCTGCTTTCAGGCAGGGCACCAATTGCGACAAAGGCATAGTGCAGGATTAGAGCCGTTGCGACGATACTGGCATACATGACCCCCGCGATATAAAGCGCGGTTTTCCAGCCATAATAACGGGCATTAACCTTGACCAGTGGCGGGACCATCAGGTCCGAATAGATAAAGCCCATAATCCCGGCAAAGCTTACACCCCCGGCACTGAGAACAGTGGCCAACGGAATGTTACCCATCGAGCCGATAAAGGTCGCGGCGGCGACAAATGGCGCGACAAGAGCGTTTTCGAGAACGGTCACGAACGGCAAGTCTGCGGCTTTACCGGTGCCGTCCCCGGCAAGGAACAAGGTCTGCCAGAATTCGGCAGGCACAAAGACCGCAATAAAGCCGGCAATCGTGAAACCAATCAGGATTTCACGCCAGACCATCTGCCATTCCATGACAAAGCGGTTGCCGACTTGCTGCCAGCCTTCCCGCGACTTGATGCGTTTCTTCCAGTCGAAGTCGTCTTCTTCGCTGCCGGTTTCTTCATCGGCATGCTGCTTTGCGGCTTCAATCATCTCCTTGGGATACGTCACGCGAATCAGAACGGCGGAAATCGCGATCATCAGGATACCACCGATGATTTCGGCGGCCAGAAACTGCCAGCCAAGAAACAGGAAGATCAAAACGCCAAGTTCAATGACCAGGTTGGTCGATGCAAACATGAAGGCGACTGTGGCAATGAAATGCGCGCCTTTCTGAAACAGGGATCGTGCTGCCGAAAGGGCGGCAAAGGAGCAGGAACTGGATATGGCACCAAACAGACCGGCAAGCGAAACACTACCGACCCCGGCGTCGCCCATATGCGCAGTCAGGCGGTTTTTGGGGACGAAAACCTGAATTGCGGCACTGATGGCGTAGCCAAGCACAAACGCCCACAGCGCGTTCCAGAAGAAACCAAGTGCGGTGGTGACGCCGTTTGAATATTGATCAAGCAAATCCATTGTGGCCTTCCTGCGATTTCAGGTGTCGGGGTATTGAAGGAACGGCTGGAAAGATGAAGTGTTCCAAGATAGGCATTCGCCAACATCTGTGTATGATGGCCGAAATACCAAAAAAGCCGCGGGGGAAGCACGGTGCGTACGGGCAAGAGTTTTGCCGTTTCCATGATTACAATCTGCCAGTTGATGGCGCTTGCGCTGTGGTTTTCCGCAACAGCGGTGCTACCACAATTGCGGAGCGAATTTGGCATCGGTGCGTTGCAGTCGTCGCTGTTTACCAGCGCGGTCTTGCTGGGCTTTGTTCTGGGAACCGTAATCAGTGCGATCCTTGGTCTGGCGGATCGGATCGAACCCCGGCGTTTCTGGGCGGCATCGGCGATTATTGCCGCGACCGCCAATCTTATGATCCTTGTTGTCCCGATTGACGGGGCCGTGGTCATTGTGCTGCGCCTGATCACCGGGGTCTGCATGGCGGGGATTTATCCGATCGGCATGAAGATGGTGGCAACCTGGTCACGCGGAGATACCGGGTTTCTGGTGGGGCTTCTGGTCGGGGCACTGACCATGGGGTCTGCGATGCCGCACCTGTTTGCGGTCGCCGTGCCGCTTGACTGGCGGTACGTGATCATTATCGCCAGTATCACGGCTTATATCGCGGCAATCGCCGTCTTGTTTGTACATCTTGGCGGTACACCGGGACGGTCGCCCCGCTTTGATCCAAGAATGGTTGGCAAGATCTGGTCAAACAAGGCGCTGCGTCATGCCTGCTATGGCTATTTCGGCCACATGTGGGAACTTTATGCCATGTGGGGCTGGATCGGCCTGTTCCTGTATGGGGCGTTTTCGGATCGTGTGATGGATAATCCCGGTGTCTGGTCCGCGCTTTCGACCTTTGCCATTGTTGGCATCGGTGCGTTCGGTTCCTTGGCCGGGGGCTATTATGCTGACCGGATTGGCAGAACGACAGTGACGATAGCCGCCATGATCGTGAGTGGCGCCTGTGCGATGGTTGCCGGTGGGTTGTCCGATGCCCCGATCATCGTTCTTCTTGTGGTCTGCATCGTTTGGGGGATCTCCGTGATTGCGGATTCCGCGCAGTTTTCGTCCTGTGTGATCGAACTGGCCGATCCCCATCAGGTCGGCACGGCATTAACCCTGCAAAATGCCATCGGTTTCCTGATCGCGCTTGTTTCGATCCATCTTGTGCCGGTGGTCGCGGATCATGCTGGTTGGTGGGGGGCGTTTGCCATGCTGGCCGGAGGTCCCGTTTTGGGGACCATTGCCATGGTTCGTTTGCGCATGATGCCAGAGGCAATACAGCTTGCGGGTGGTAAAAAGTGACTTTTTGACCGCGCCCGGTTGTAATTTTTGGTGATCGTCTTCACTTGACAGCAGCAAGGTAAAAAGCTGCTCTGTTTGGGTTTTCTTGACCAATATCAGTACTAATATTAACTTCTGGCGGAATTTTCTTGCTGTCTCGCGTTGGGGGCGATGCGGCGAATATCCAAAAATAAGGGTCCTTCATGAGTCTCACCCTCATTGTTTTGCTTCCCTTCATTGGGGCGGTCTTACCCGCCATAATGATCAGGGCCGGGCGCAATGCATGTGCCACAGCGACCGGTTCTGTCACGCTGCTTGCCCTGATCTTGCTAATGGCAAAGGCCCCAGCGGTCATCGCCGGCGAGGTATTTCAGGTCAGTTATAGTTGGCTGCCGGAACTGGGTCTGAATGTGACCTTCTTCCTGGATGGGCTTGGGTTGCTGTTCGCGACCCTCATCCTTGGCATTGGCTTGCTGATTATCATTTATGCGCGGTTCTATCTTTCCAAGGACGATCCGATGGGCAGGTTCTATGTGTTCCTGCTTCTGTTCCAGGGGGCCATGGTCGGTATCGTTCTTTCTGATAACATACTGCTGCTGCTGATTTTCTGGGAACTGACATCGCTGTCTTCGTTCCTGTTGATCGGGTATTGGAAGCATCTTCCGGCCGGCCGACAGGGGGCGCGTATGGCGCTTGCCGTGACCGGGGCCGGTGGTTTGGCGATGATTGCCGGGATGCTGATCCTTGGCGACATTGTCGGGTCCTATGACCTGACTGTCATCTTGCAGAATGCCGATCTCATCCAGGCATCGCCGATGTATCTGCCGGCCTTGATCCTGATTTTGTTGGGCTGCTTTACCAAATCCGCACAGTTCCCGTTCCACTTCTGGCTGCCGCACGCGATGGCGGCACCAACGCCGGTTTCGGCCTATCTGCACTCGGCCACGATGGTGAAGGCGGGCATCTTCCTGATGGCGCGTATGTGGCCGGTTCTGTCTGGCACGCCGGAATGGTTCTATATCGTTGCAACGGCTGGTCTGGTGACCATGGTGCTGGGCGCATGGATTGCCATCTTCAAGCATGACCTTAAAGGGCTTCTGGCGTTTTCGACGGTCAGCCACCTTGGTCTTGTGACCATGCTGCTTGGTTTCGGAACGCCGATGGCTGCTGTGGCTGGCGTGTTCCATATCATCAACCACGCGACCTTCAAGGCCGCCCTGTTTATGACGGCCGGTATTATTGATCATGAAACCGGAACCCGTGACATTCGGCGCTTTGGCGGTTTGCTTAACCTGATGCCGATTGCCGGGACCATCGGGATTATCACTGCGGCTTCGATGGCCGGTGTCATTCCGTTCAATGGTTTCATTTCCAAGGAAATGATGCTCGAAGAAGCATGGCACACCATGTGGCTGGATCAGAACTGGGTGGTGCCGCTGTTGGCGACGGTGGGTGCCCTGTTCTCGGTGGCGTATTCCTTCCGGTTTATCTTCCATGTCTGGCTTGGTAAGCCGCGCGATGAAAACCTGCCGCACCATCCGCATGATCCGCCATTTGGCATGTGGGCACCGCCCGCACTGTTGACGGTTCTGGTTGTGCTGATCGGTCTGTTCCCCTCCGTCATTGCCGGTCCGCTGGTTGCGGCGACCGCTGGTGCTGTTATCGGGGGCGAATTGCCGGAATATTATCTGTCCCTTTGGCATGGCCTGACACCGGCCCTTGGCATGAGCGTGATTGCCCTTATCGGTGGTTCGCTGTTGCTGATGCGCCATGGGGGGCTGATGTCAGTGACCGCGAACCTGTCGCGTCCGGATGCCAAGGCAATGTTTGATTGCGGGATTGCCAAGGCTGTCGCACTGAGCCGGCTGGTTTCTGACAACCTGCATAACGGATCGCTGCAGCGTTACCTTGCGATCATGGTGATCGGCTCGATTGGTATTGGTCTTTCGGGCTTCTATGCCCAGCCGGACTTCCAGTCGGGCTCGCGCGAGCTTCTTGAAGTTTCACCGCCTGCAGCCATTGGCTGGCTGTTGTTGGTCGTGACCTGTGTGGCCGCCGTCTTCATGCATCACAACCGTTTGCTGACCTTGCTTCTGGTTGGTGTGGTTGGCCTGATCGTGTCGCTTGGCTTCATCTATCTTTCCGCACCTGACCTTGCCCTGACGCAGATCTCGGTTGAGGTGGTGACGGTTATTTTGATGTTGCTGGCACTTAATATCCTGCCCAAGGAAACACCGAAGGAAAGCACGCCCGGACGCAAAATGCGCGATGGCATTGTTTCCATCGCCGCGGGTCTTGGTGTCGGCGGGGCGATCTGGGCGATCATGACACGTGACCTGACAAACTCGATCTCGTCCTATCATCTGGCGAATTCCAAGGTCGAAGGTGGCGGGACCAACGTTGTTAACGTGATTCTCGTTGACTTCCGTGGCTTTGATACCTTTGGCGAAATCATCGTTCTGGGGATCGCCGCACTTTCGATCTTTGCACTGATCGAAACCGTGACCCAGGGTGAGGCCGCAAAACGTCTTGCCAACTGGGTGGTGGATCATCGTCGCTCGGCGGATCGTCATCCGATGATGATGGTGGTTGCCACGCGTGTGATGCTTCCGCTGTCATTGATGGTGGGGGTTTATATCTTCCTGCGCGGTCATAACGAACCGGGCGGTGGCTTTATCGCCGGTCTGGTCGTTTCGGTTGCACTGGTTATGCAGTATATGGCGTCTGGCTTTGGCTGGACCCAGAACCGCATGAAGGTCAATTACCATGGCATGATCGGCCTTGGTGTGATTGCGGCGGCGATTACCGGTGTGTCGGCGTGGGTGGCTGGTTTGCCATTCCTGACCAGCGGGTTCGTTCACGTTCACCTGCCTATCGTTGGCGAGTTCGAGCTGGCATCGGCCATGGGCTTTGACCTTGGTGTGTTCCTGACCGTGGTCGGGGCCGTGATGCTTGCCCTTGCCAAACTCTCGCAGGTCGAACGTATGGCCGAACATGTCGATATAAATGCCGAACCGATGGATCATGATCCATCGGCTACGGCAGCACCGGCAGCATCACCGGAAAAGGAGGCCTGATATGGAATTTCTTGTAGCAAGCAGTATTGGGCTTCTGACCATGTGCGGCACCTATTTGCTGCTGCGTGGTCGAACCTTCCCGGTTGTTGTCGGCTTGGCCATGCTGTCCTATGCGGTGAACGTTTTCCTGTTCGCCATGGGGCGCCTGACCATCAATATGCCGCCGATCCTGCGCGATGGTGTTACCGAATACACTGATCCGTTGCCACAGGCGCTTGTCCTGACGGCGATTGTGATTTCATTTGGTATGACGGCACTTATCGTTGTTTTGTCGATCCGGACTTTCCTTGAGATCGGCAATGACCATGTTGACGGTCGCCCGGCTGGCGCGCCATCCGAAGCAGGAGATAAAAACTGATGGGTGACTGGATCGTTGTTCCCATAGTGCTGCCCGCCGTGATGGCCGCCCTGATTGTTCTGGCGGTGCGTCACGACATCATTTTGCAGCGCGTGTTTTCGATTACCGCAACCGTTGCCCTTGTGGCGGTGACGCTGTCGCTTCTGATCTTTGCCAGCGGCAATGGTCCGGAAATGTATGCGTTGTCCGACTGGCCGGCACCGTTTGGCATTGTTCTGGTGCTTGATCGTCTGTCAGCGATGATGGTGTTTCTGACATCGCTTCTGGGTCTTGGTGTTGTTCTGTTTGCCTCAAGCGAATGGGACAAGCGGGGCAAACATTTCCATGCCCTGTTCCAGTTCCAGCTGATGGGGGTGAATGGTGCATTCCTGACCGGTGACATCTTTAACCTGTTTGTCTTCTTCGAAGTTCTGCTAATCGCATCCTATGGCCTGATGCTGCATGGTGCGGGGGCTGATCGCCTGAAGGCGGGCATGCAATATGTCGTCATCAACCTGACCGGCTCGTCGCTGTTCCTGGTTGGGGTTGGCATGATCTATTCGGTTACCGGTACCCTGAACATGGCCGATCTTGCCATTCAGGTCCCCAACGTCGCATCCGGTGATGCGGCCTTGTTGCGTGCCGGGGCACTCATCCTGCTTCTGGTGTTCTGCGTTAAGGCCGCACTGGTTCCGGTTCATTTCTGGTTGCCGGGCACCTATGCCAATGCGCCCGCACCTGTGGCGGCCCTGTTTGCCATCATGACCAAGGTCGGTGCCTATTCGGTTCTGCGTGTCTATTCGCTGGCCTTTGGTGACACAGCTGGCGATATGGCATGGCTGGCAGCGCCCTATATCCTGCCTGCAGCACTGGTTACACTGGTGCTGGGCATGACCGGGGTTCTGGCCGCCAAGCGCCTTAACAGCCTGATTGCCTTTTCGGTGATCGGATCGATGGGGACCTTGTTGATTGCCGTCGGGCTGTTCACGCCCGAAGCCATTTCGGCAGGTCTTTATTATCTGCTGCACTCGACCTTCTCGGCCGCGGCGCTGTTCCTGATTGCTGATCTTGTGGTGTCACGCCGCGGGCAGTTTGGAGACAGCCTGCATACCGCGCCACGTTTCCATCAGTCCGGTTTTCTTGCCGTTCTGTTCTTTGTCGGGGCGATTGGCATGGCCGGGATGCCACCGCTTAGTGGCTTTATCGGCAAGTTGCAGATCCTTGATGCGGCACGCGACAGCGATGCCATGGTCTGGATCTGGGCAATCATTCTGGTGACGTCGCTTATGTGCATCGTCGGCTTTGGCCGGGCGGGCAGTGTGCTGTTCTGGAAAAGTGCCTCTGTCGATGGGGAGATCACGGTCGAAGGTGCGAAATGGCCGGTCCTGCCGATTATCGCAAGTTGCGGAATGCTTGGCGCTTTGGTCGCGCTGACGATCTTTGCCGGGCCGGTAACAGATTATCTGCAAGGCGTTTCGGTGCAGCTCTTTGACACGTCGCAATATATCGAAGCGGTGCTGGGCGAAAATGCCCTGTCACTGATCGGTCAATAAGGGGAGAGGATAGAAAAGATGATGAAACGTTATCTGCCCCATCCGCTTTTGACCCTCGCACTGCTGATTGTCTGGGTCTTTCTGGTTAATGAAATCTCGGCCGGTGCGGTGATCTTTGGCCTTATTCTGGCGATCATCATTCCGTTGATCACGGCCAATTTCTGGCCAGGCCGACCCAGCGTGCGCAATGCCTATGCGATTTGCGAGTACGGGCTGGTTGTGTTGTGGGACATTCTCGTCGCGAACGTGATCGTGGCCGGATTGATCCTGTTTCGCAAAACCGAAAGTCTGGAATCAAAATCGGTTGTTGTGCCACTTGATCTGACCTCGCCCGAGGCGATTACCACACTTGCCGGCACGATCACCATGACGCCGGGAACGGTGACCATTGATCTGAGTGCCGATGCCAAAAGCCTGCTTGTGCATTGCCTGCATGCGCCGGACCCGCAGGAAGTCGTCGATGAGATCAAGCATCGCTACGAACGCCGCCTGAAGGAGATTTTCGAATGATCGAATATGCACTGAATTTCGGCTTTGTCTGTGTGGCGCTGGCACTTTTGATGAACCTGTACCGTCTGACTGCTGGTCCGACGACCGCAGACCGGGTTCTGGCCGTCGATACCATGGCGATCAATGCCATTGCGCTTTTGGTTCTGTACGGGATCGGCAAGGCAACTGCGATGTATTTCGAAGGGGCGTTGCTGTTTGCAATGTTCGGGTTTGTTTCAACCGTGGCCTATTGCAAGTTCGTCTTGCGTGGCGACATCATCGAATAAGGGAGCGTTGCAATGCCGTTCGTTATTGAACTTATCATCTCGCTTCTGATCGTCATCGGTGGTGCCTTCTTGCTGGTCGGGTCATTCGGGATGATCAAGCTGCGCGATCTTCTGCCGCGCCTGCATGCCCCGACCAAGGCCAGTACGGTGGGACTAGGAAGCCTATTGATCGCTTCCATGCTGTTTTTCTGGGTCGAACGTGGTCACTTTACGATCCATGAATTGCTGATCACGCTGTTTATCTTCCTGACAGCGCCGATCACGGCCAACCTGATTGCCAAGGCGTACATGCTGCTGAATGTTGATCCGAACAAGGATCTGCCGCCCAGCAAGCAGGATGAAGGTTGGGCCACCTTTGACCCCATCGGGCCAGAGGGCTATGACCCCAGCGAGGAATATCAGGAAAAGGAAACCTGAAAGGGTCAGGACCTTTGATGAAATAAAACGGCACCGAGAAACTGGTGCCGTTTTTGTTTCTTGGGTGGCTTGTTGCCTGCTTTGTGCGTGCTTGCTATGACCATATGACAAAAGAAACGCGACAGGGGCGCCATGCCGGATTTTGCCATCGAAGATCAGTATCACGGTCGGATCGCCGGGATCGACGAGGTCGGTCGCGGGCCGTTGGCAGGCCCGGTGGTGGCAGCTGCCGTTATTCTGCCACGCGACGCACGCTTGCCCGTGGAGCTGGTGTCAGAGCTCAATGATTCCAAAAAGCTGTCTGTCAAAAAACGTGAACGGCTTTATGAAATCATCATGCGCTGCGCCGAGGTTGGCATTGGGGCTGCATCCGTGCGCGAGATTGATCAGATCAATATCCTTCAGGCGACCTATGTTGCCATGCGCCGTGCCGTGGATCGACTTGATGGGGTGCCTGATCAGGCGCTTGTGGATGGCAACCGGGATCCGGGTTTGCCCTGTGCGGTGGAGACGGTTGTGAAGGGGGATAGCAAATCTTTGTCGATTGCGGCGGCATCCATCGTTGCCAAGGTGGTTCGTGATCGCGCCATGGCGCGCCTGGCTGTGCGTTACCCGTTCTTTGGCTGGGAAGGCAATGCTGGCTATGGCGTGAAGAAACATATGGCCGGGTTGGGCGAAGTTGGCCCAACCGCCCACCACCGCAAAAGCTTTAAGCCAATTGCCGATTTGTTTGAGGCGACGATGGATGGTCGCTAGGACGACCAGACCTAAGCCATTGCCGTCTGGCTGAACGGCACAATGTGGGCGCGCACCAGATCAGTGCCGTCTTCTTCACGGGTGACGGCGGCAAAACCATTGGTATGGCGGATGGAAGCGCGTTCTTGCACACGGCATTCGGTGCGGAACTGGATATCAAGGCTTTCGGGGTGAAAGTCCGGTTGACCATCCGGCCCGGCAACACCCATGACCCACTGCATCAAACGCACATTGTTGACATGCCCGTAAAGGTCCAGATCAGAAGGTCGCGCCTTGATGTTATCGACTGTCGGTAACGGATCCTTGGTGAATGGCGGCCGCAAAGGTGGCGCGATCAGTTTGGGGCCCGGCGGGTTGGGCAGGCGTTCCTCGATCCAGTCCGGCCACTGGGCCGCGCGACGGGTGGTCAGGTCAAACATCACCCAGAAACTTTGCGCGACGCCGATAACCCCGCGCTTGCTGTTGGTCAGTCGGAAATCACGCGTCGCCACCCGGCGCGACACACCCGAAGGCCAGGTTTCAACCAGAATTTCCTCGCCGTTGCCGGGATAGTCGCGGATATGAATAACCATCCGTGCGAGCACCCAGGCCATCCCGTGATCAACTGTGTCGTCATAGGCCAGTTTCAGAATGCGTGCACCCCAGCCCGCGGCATCCTGCATATAGTCGGCGAGTGCCGACATCATGACCTTGCCATTGTCGCCAATCTCGGAATAGCGCACACGATAACTGCCCTTCCAGCCGCAATTGGCGGGGAGTTCCGCCTTTGAAATATGGTTCCAGTCAATGGTCATGGCGGGGCCTATGGTTGGGGCACACAGATCGGTGGCGGCTTGCGCGCGCGGAATTCTGCCAGTTTAGTATGAGGGCTTCTGGCGCATCTTTTTGGTATCGCCGCGTTTCTTTTTGGAATCGACGCGTTTGCGTTTGGCCGACAGGCTTGGACGGGTTTTGACCCGGTATTTCTTGCGCTCGGCCGCCTTGCGCAGCAGGGCCAGAAACCGTTCGACGGCATCCTGTTTGTTGCGTTCCTGGGTCCGGTGGCGCTGGGCGTCAAAGATGATTTCGCCGTCATTGGTCAATTTGCTGCCGGCAAGTTCGCGCAGGCGATTGCGCACGCGCTGCGGCAGCTCTGTCAGGTCATCAATGCGGACACGCATCTGAACGGCGCTGGAGACCTTGTTGACGTTTTGCCCGCCCGGGCCAGAGGCACGAACAAACTGAAAATTCAGATGCCGTTCATCCAGATAGAGGCCATTTTCAATTTCAAGCATGGCAAACCGAGAGGATTTTTGATGCGTTTCAAGGTGATAAATTAACTGAGTGCAATGGTCGGCTATTGATTGAATTTACGAATTTCTATGCCTACATTACGCAGACCCTAACCTGTCAGGGGTGGGGCCGACTGTAAACAGGAAATCAATGCTGCGCCTTTCGCATATCTATCTTGCCCTTGGATGGCTTTCTGTTGGACTGGGTGTGATTGGCATATTCTTGCCGCTCCTGCCAACCACGCCATTTATGCTGCTGGCCGCCGCTTTGTTTGCCAAGGGATCGCCGCGTTTGCATGACTGGCTCTGCAACCATCCGCGCTTTGGTTTGTCGATCCGTCAGTGGAACGAATATGGCGTGATCAATCGCCGTGCCAAAACCCTTGCCATGGTGGCATTTCTTGCCGTGATTACGGCATCACTGGTGTTGATCGAGAACCGCTGGGTGGCGTTTATTCAGCTTCTGGTCGCGATACCGGTCAGCTGTTTTATTCTGTCGCGCCCGTCTGAACCCCGCTTGGCCAAGGTGCAAAACACGACAGCCAATGGTCAATAAAGCCAGCAAATAGCAAAGCTTCTAGCCTGCCTTTTTGCGCGACAGTTCTTCCTGACACGTTTCTTCAAGCTTATCGAGCTCATCAAGCGTGGCATCAATATCTTCACGCTGTTTGCGCAATGTTTCGCGCCGTTCGTTGACCTTGTCGACCAGCGTCGTCAACTGGGTGATCTCGCTGCGGTCGCCGTCATAAAGATCCAGCAGGTCACGAATTTCCTTAAGCGAAAAACCAAGCCGTTTGCCACGCATGATCAGCCGCAAGCGCACGCGGTCACGCTGACGATAGATTCTGGTCTGGCCTTGCCGTTCCGGCGAAATCAATTCCTGATCCTCGTAGAAGCGGATCGTACGGGTGGTGACTTCAAATTCACGGGCAAGGTCGGTGATGGTGTAGCTATCGGTCATTGTGGCTCAATCATCTTTACGCTTACGTAAACTGAAAGCTACATGCTTTCGGATGCGGCGACAATCGGCAATTCTTTGGGAAGCTCCACACAGAAGGTGCTGCCGTCCCCGGGCTTGCTGGTGACCTGAATGCTTCCGCCATGGCGATCGACGATCTTTTTGCAGATGGCAAGGCCAATGCCGGTTCCGGCGTAATCCCCGTATCCATGCAGGCGTTTGAAAATCTCAAAGATCGTTTCGTGATATTGCGGGTCAATGCCAATGCCGTTATCGGCAACAAAGATTCGACAAGTGTCTGGCGTTTCAGAGGCAAAAATACGGACCTGACCGTTTTTCGGGTCGCTGTATTTCAGGCCGTTCGAAACCAGATTCTGGAACAGCAACAACAATTGACTGGCATCACCCCTGACAGTCGGCAGCGATCCTTCGCGGATGATATTGCCTTCGGGGGCCGAGCCAGCGCGCTTGAAATTGGTAACGATGGCATCAAAAAGACTGTCGAGCGGCACTTGGGTGAACGGTTTGCCATGGCGACCAACCCGTGAAAGGGTCAGAAGGTCGTCAATCATCCGCTGCATCCGTTGCGTGCCATCGACGGCATAGTGAATGAATTCGTCGGCCGTTTCATCCAGTTGGCCTTCATAGCGGCGCGCAAGCAACTGAGTATAGCTTGAAACCATGCGCAAGGGTTCCTGCAAATCGTGCGAGGCGGCATAGGCAAACTGTTCAAGTTCGGCATTTGACCGCTCAAGTTCCTGCATCGTGCGCTGAATTTCTTTTTCATGGCGTTTGCGTTGGGAAATATCGCGCAGGGTAATGATGTAGTGATAGCGCTGGTCGGCAGAGAAATGGCTGATAGCCACTTCAAGCGGGATATTGCGGCCACTGAGTGTGGATGCCAGAACTTCGATTACGCCGGTCCCAAGGTCGGTCAGAAGCCGGTTGGGCGGCGGCGGTGTAAGCGGCGTATGCTCGCTATCGGGTAGCAAGAAACGGATGATGTTGCGAAGCTCTGGATCGCCCGTTGGGCCGCAAAGTTCCTGCGCGCGCGCATTAAGCGGTTCAATGTTGCCATCGTCAGAGGCCACCAGAATGGCATCAACGGTATTTTGCAAAATAGCGCGTGTACGACCCTCGCTGCGCTTGGATTGCGTGACCAGATCAGCCAGTTCTGCAGCCTGCTGGCGGAGAAGCCGATCACGTTGCACAGCAAGTGTGACATCACGAATGATCAACGAACACAGCGTGCCGTTCCGCTTGGTTTCGATTGGATGAACGCGAATGGATTGTTCCATCCGCTCGAAACTGGCTGCAAATTGCGGCAAGGGCCGCAGCGGCAGAGCCCCCTGATTAAGGGATGGGGAAATCACCGCCGGCATGCCGAACTTCAGGCAATCCTCAATTGCCAAACTGACCCGGCCAAGTTTTGTGCCGGGAAAGACATCGTGCAATGATTTGCCCATCACATGATCTGCATCCATGCCAGAGCGGCTTTGCATCCATTGATTCCAGTGACAAATCGTGCCGTCGGGGGCAAGCGCAATCAAACCGGTATCTGCCGTATCAAGGAGTGCCGCAAAAAGGTCGGCAGCATCACTGTCACGGTTGAGATCAAAGGATGGGGTTTGATCCGTGCTTGCGGATTTCGACTTGGTCATTCACCTCACCGGCTATTCAAAGGAGTTGGCCAGAAAACGCCGCACCAACTCACGCAGCATCTGGATGGATTTGAGATCCATGACGAACAGGACATAGCCATCAATATCATTTTGGCGCAGCATGAACTGTACATGCAAAATCATCAGAACCGGCTTGATGCCAGCTGTTGCTTCGGTCGCATCGTCTTCGAGCAAGGCGCGTGTTTCCCGCTTGCGGAATGTTGGCATGGAACAGTTGATCGGCTCGCCCAAAACATTCGAAATACTGCCAAGACAGGCATTGAGAATGATATTGCCGACCTCCATCAGGGCTTCTTGTTCAAGATCTGTCAGGGTATCAAGCGGGACGTCGACCTTCAGAAGACTGCGCACAAGCTCCAGACTTCGCACTTCGGGAAAGACCAGCATGGCTTCCCCGGTAAAAGGCCCATGGAAGCGCTGGCTGACTGCGGAAACAATTTCGGTCGGGGCATTGGCCAGTTCGCTGTCAGAAAACCGCTCCACAAAGGAAATGGTGGGCACGGTCAGCTCAACAGGTTGTGCAACCATTTCCGAAAGCGATGATGCCGCACGGCCAACGCCAATATTGATCAGCTCGCTGATGGTATCATGTTCAAGCTCGGTAAGTTCGATCATCTGGCTGCTTCCCGCGACGCAATGTAGTCGCGAATTTTCTCTTCGGTCGGGGGTTTGGGTATGAAATCAAGTCCAAGGTTTTCGGCCTTGTTCTGGATTTCCTGCTGAATATTGGCAGTCAGAAGTGCAATTACAGCATCCGGGAACTGTGCGCGCAGCTTTTCGCCAAGTTCGAGCCCGTTCATACCCGGCATGTTAAAATCAACCAGCATGTAGTCATAGGTCTTTGCACTGACCATTTCCAGCGCCTTGTTTGCGTCCTCGGCCTCGTCAATTTCCCAACCTGTAAAGTTGCTGGAAATGAATGCCTTTACCAGAAGGCGAGCGAACTTGCTGTCATCAACGAGCAAAACGGATTTGGTGTTTGGCATTTTCTTCTCAATTATATGGTGCTGTAGCGCGGCTGATGTCAGCCTGACGACGCAGCGGGGCTAAAGTTCGGTTTGGATGTCGATGGATGGTCGTCGGATATAGTCGACAACATCGCCTGCTGGCAGGGGTGTTGCAATCAGGAAACCCTGAACTTCGTCACAATCGCACTCCCTTAAAAAATGCATCTGTTCATGTGTTTCGACACCTTCGGCAACGACCTTGAGGCCAAGATTATGGCCCATCGCGATGATGGTGCGTGTAATTGCCGCATCATCGGCATCAATGGTCACATCGCGAACAAAGGATCGATCAATTTTGATCGTGTTGATCGGCAGACGCTTGAGATAGGCGAGCGACGAATAGCCAGTGCCAAAATCATCGACCGCAATTTTCAGGCCCAGATGTCGCAGTTCTTCAAGGATCGTCGCAGACTTTTTGATTTCCTGCATCATTGCTGTTTCGGTGACTTCAAGCACGATCCGCGCTGCGGGGGTGTTGGCCTCGGCAAGGATGCGTGAAATGGTTTCCGTAATGCGCCCCTCGATCAGCTGGCGTGGCGACAGATTTATGGCAATCGGGGTTGCTGGAACTGATTGTGCATCCCATTCGGCAATTTGTCGGCAGACCTCGCGGAAGACCCATTCCCCAATCTTGCCAATCAGGCCGGTTTCCTCGGCGACGGGAATAAACTGCATGGGGGAAATATACCCCCGACCCGGTTGCTTCCAGCGGATCAGTGCTTCAAGGCCGCAAACCCGGTTGGTGCGAAGATCGACTTTTGGCTGGTAATGCAGTTCGAACTGATCCTTTACCAACGCTTCCCGCAGATCGTTTTCAATGACGAGGCGCGCCATCGCGCTTTCGTTCATCGTCTTGGTAAAGAAGTGATAGGTGCCACCGCCGCCCGACTTTGCGCTGTACATCGCGGTATCAGCATTGCGCATAAGTGCCGGGAAATCATCGCCATCAGACGGATAAAGGGCAATCCCGATTGAGGGGGTTACAAACAGGACCCGTCCATTGATGTCAAAGGAAGGCGCAAGCGCATCAAGTACTGCTTGCGACAGGATGGCGGCATCCTGGGTTTCCTTGAGCTCTGGAATAATGATCAGAAATTCGTCACCCCCCAGACGGCCGACAATTTCCTGTCGCCCGATCACGCGTTGCAGTCTAAGGGCGACCGCCCTGAGCAACAAGTCACCGACGTCATGCCCCAGGCTGTCATTGATCACTTTGAAACGATCAAGGTCGATGAACAGGATCGCTGTTGCGCCGCTGCGCTTGGCTGCGGAGTCTTTGTGCGTTTGCAAGGCGTCTGACAGGCTGCGTTCAAGCATGCTCCGATTGGGCAGGTTGGTCAGCGTGTCATGGTTCGCCATATAGATCAGCTGTTCCTCATAGCGTTTGCGCACAGTGATGTCGTTCAGCACTGCAGTCATCAGCGCGGTCGCGCTATCGGGGATTGGCCGCAACGCGATGGAAACATCAATTTCTTTCTGGTCCGCACGTATGATCGGCAGCGTGAAGCGTTTTTCCACCGTTCCGCTACCCTGAGCATGTGCGGCGAGTTCTTCGAGACTGTGTTCCAGAAGCGGTATGGCGTGGGGCATCAAAAATTCATGAAGCGTGCGGCCTTTGGCTGTTTCGTCACGCAACATGCCAAGGATTTCTTTGGTTGCTGCATTGTGTTCGACAATGCGACCGTTCGGCGTAATGGTCAGAATGCCGTCCGCGACATTTTGTACGATGGCGCTCAGGCGGTTCTCGCGGTCACGCACTTTCTTTTGCGCCTCAAGCAAACGGTCGAGGTTTGTCGATACGCGCTCCATCAGACTGCGCATGGTCTGCAAGATCATGCCAAGTTCGTTGCGGCTATGATGGGTCGGAATATCAATGGCAGCGGAGTCGGGCTTTTCCGGATCGATTTTGCGCAGTTGGGCCGCAATGCCCAGAAGCGGTTTGGTTAAAGTCGTATAGAAAAACGCAACCAAAACCAGCCCCAGCAAAAGGTTGCGGAGTATGCCGGACAACAGAACGCGCGAAGCACGGTTCAGAAAGCCATCCGCGATCAGATCGGTATCAATTTTGACACGAAGATGTCCCACAAGGCCGCTGGGGGCATCTGTCTGAAGCGCGATCTCGTATTCCTGATTCTCGCCAAACATAAGCTGGGTCAGGAAAGCGCGGTTTGAGCTGCTTGGCTGTTCGACTTTGCGTGCCAGCACATTGTTGAAATTGTCACGCAGTTCTGCTTCGTAGACCGGATCATATTCGAATATGCCGGAAACGACCCGGGCTGCCAGCGTTTCGTCAAGCCCATAGGCGGCCTGTGTTGCAGACTCGCGCAGTGTTGCCAGAACCTGGTTCACGGTCCTGTCGATCAGGTGCTGTTCTTCGCGCAAGTCCCACATGATCTGGATGCCACTGAACAACAGGCCAATCAGCAAGGTGAGCCCGACCGCAATTCTTGCCTGTTTGACAGACAATCGGTCGCGCCATCTAAGCCGTTGTTGGTCCCGGGCTTTTTCTGGCAACCCAACCCCCGTTGATCTCGGTAATGTAACCCCTGCAAAGCAGATTATGGCTTTGTGGGGCCAAAAGCAATTCTCCGCGGGATTTAGGAACTGGAAAAGCCGCGAGAAATCTGTATGTTCTGCGCTGCACTGCAGCGTTGAGGGCGAACTCGAAGCAGGCGCCAAGCAGCCTGTCAGTGCGTCGTGAAGAAAATACTACGCAAAAAATTAGGGTTTTATTGGAGTTGCACACAACAGCTGTGCGTGATAACCCAATTCCCGAGAGAGAACATGGCCGAAAGCGGGTGCAGCCGCAATCTGGCCCCGCAACCTGTACGGAGTTACACCATGACCTATGTGGTGACGGAAAACTGCATCAAGTGTAAGTATCAGGACTGCGTCGAGGTTTGCCCCGTCGATTGCTTTTATGAAGGTGAAAACTTCCTCGTGATTCACCCTGATGAATGCATTGATTGCGGTGTTTGCGAACCGGAATGCCCCGCTGAGGCGATTATTCCCGATACCGAGCCGAATCTGGATAACTGGTTGGAAATCAACCGTAAGTTTGCAGAGGTGTGGCCAAATATTACCCGCAAGGGCGATGCACCTGCTGACGCTGATGAATGGAACGGCAAATCTGGCAAGGCCGAAATGCTGTCCGAAGCGCCGGGAGAAGGCGACTGATTTTCGGGCTAACTCCCGAAATTCCAAGAGATTTTAGACCCACTGGTGCTTGCCAGTGGGTTTTGTGCATGGCTGCATTGAATACGGTTCTGGGAAAATATCTGTAAACTGATGACGTGTTGTGTTATTGTTCACAATTCGCGCTAAGGGCTCGACAGGCTCGTTCCGAATTGTCGGATTTCCGTATTTGAAATTCCTGTCTGAACCGCGACTTTGCCAAAAAAGCTTGGTCGTGTGCAGCTCTTTGTGTCGCTGGTTCTGTAATGTTGCAGTTGAATGACCAGGCCTGATTTGGCCGGAAGGATGCTTGATGTCGGATAAGTTGCCGTTTGCTGTTGGCGATTACGTTGTTTACCCCGCGCACGGTGTTGGCTGTGTCGATGGCCTGGAAACCCAGGAAATTGCGGGGCAGGAACTACGCCTTTATGTAATTACCTTTGACTCCAGCCGCATGACCTTGCGCGTGCCGGTGAACAAGGTTGGCAACTCTGGTCTGCGCAAGCTGTCCTCGAAAAAGCAGATGGATTCTGCGCTCATTACCCTTAAGGGCCGTGCGCGCGTAAAACGCACCATGTGGTCGCGTCGCGCGCAGGAATATGAAGCAAAGATCAATTCCGGTGACCCGGTTTCGATTGCAGAAGTTGTTCGCGACCTGCACCGCAGTGCGACCCAGCCAGAACAGTCCTTCTCTGAACGTCAGATCTACGAAGCAGCCTTCGAGCGCCTCGTTGATGAACTTGCCGCGATTGAAAAAATCGACAAGGACAAGGCGTCTGGCAAGCTTGAAAAGCTTTTGCAAAAGGCAGCCTGATTGCGAAGGCACCTTTAGACAACTATTTATAAAAACCGGCCCGCGATATACGCTTGGGCCGGTTTTATTTTTTGTTTTGGGCAGGTTACAGCGATGAGTACAGTCTTGGCGCCGATCAAACCGGCAGAGAGAATCTGGGTCGTCGGCGCAATAAATGGTGATCATGGCGCTTTGCGTGATGTTCATCAGAAGCTTGCGCAGCGCATTCAGCCGGGCGACAGGCTTGTCTATCTTGGGAACTATTGGGGTGATGGCTCGGCTGAAAATGTCATTGCTACCATCAACGAGCTTTTGCTGTTCCGTCGTTACTTCATCGCCAAGGATGGTGTTGATATCACCGACATCGCATTTCTGCGTGGCGCTGCCGAAGAAATGTTGTCCAAGCTGCAACAGATCCAGTTCGCCCCCAATCCGGGTGAAGTTTTTGAATGGATGCTGACCCGCGGAATTGCCGGTGTGGTTCGTGCCTATGGCTTTGATCCGGCCAATGTGCAACGAACGATGCATCAGGGGGCGCATGCGATTTCACAGTGGACCTCAGCATTCGGCGATGCTGTACGACGCCATGGCGGTCACAATGCGCTTCTGTCTGATCTTAAACATGCGGCCTATTCCACCGATGGCAGACTGATCTTTGTTCATGCGGGGCTTGATGGCTCCCGGCCTTTGACCAGCCAGACCGATACATTCTGGTGGGGCGGGTCAATGTTTGAAGCGATTACCGAGCGCTACTACGATTGCGCGCGCATTGTGCGTGGTGCATCACAGGGGCACGCTGGCCTGCAGGAACGCGAATTCACCTTGTCCCTGGATGGTGGTGCTGGTCGGGGTGGTCAATTGATTGCTGTTGCGCTTGATACCCAAGGTGTGATCATCGAACAGATCACAAGCAGCTAATCGATTATCCGAACTGACCCAAAAGCATGTTCCGGAACAGAAAAGGCAGCATTTATCATGCTGCCTTTTGTTGTTTGGGGTGGTTGGTCTTGCTGTGGGCCTAGTGGCGCACAACTTTGACCAGTGATCCAACGGCCGGCGGCTGGCCTGTGTCGAGGCCGTTGATGGTTGCAAACACCTCTGCAGGAGCCTTGTCGACTTCCATGGCGTCAATAAAGGTTTGCTGGTCATATTCCGGGTTTGCTGCGCGCACCTTGATACGAAGCGGCGTGTAGATCTGTTTCTCCCGCTCTGTTAGCGGGCGGAAGCTATAGGTCGTGCGACGCAGTGGCAGATTGTAGCTGTCGGCCTGATCAAGCGGGGTGACAAACAGGAACTGATAGGCAGAACTGCGATGACGGATGACAACCACCCGCAGGCGCGCCGGGCCGGACCGTAGTGATATGTCGGCACTTCCGGTAGCGGCTTCCTGACCTTCGATATCAAGCATCTCGATGTTGCGAATGTCGACCTGCTTTGAGAACCCATTCTCAAGATAATGATCAAGCCGAATGTCTTTTGCGCCCGGTGCGCCCTCGAAAATAATCTGTGCGCCTTTACCGTCTTTGGCGATGACTGCGGTTGGCTGGTTGGTGATGTTGAAACCGTCTGGAACCTCAAACCTGAAATCCAGCGGCACATGGACAAATTCCTGTCCGCGGACATAGCCCTGATCCGGACCATCACCATAAAGAATGCCATCAATGGCGGTCATGTAACGCACGGTGCCGCGTTCCGGGTTGGCAACGGCTGTGACGTTGGCGCTTTGATGGGCCTGTTCGATGCGATCAAGCGTACGCGGGTGGGTCGCCATGAAATCGTACTGGTCGACATCATCGGGTGATCGCCCGGCAAGCTTGGCCTGAAGACGCGAATGGGCGCGCAGCTTTTCAAGGAAGGTCGCCATCGCATCGGGATCATACCCCGCCCGGGTGATATATCGAATGCCCAGCATGTCAGCTTCGAATTCATGCTCGCGCGAGAAGGATTTAAGATAGGCGTTTGCCCCGGTCCCGATCAACTCGCCGGCACCGTTTCCGATAGCTACTGCCAGACCGCCAGCCAGAATTTGCGTCAGGAGTCCCCGGCTATAACGCTGCGCGGAATGACGGGCAACGACATGGCCGATTTCATGGGCCAGAACGCCGGCCAGTTCTGCCTCGTTCGTGGCAAGGGCAGCAAGACCACGCGTGATATAGACATAACCACCGGGCAGGGCAAAGGCGTTGACAACCGGGGAATCCAGAACGGTGAAAGTGAATTTCTCGTTCGGGGTTTCCGAAACAGCAACAAGCTTCTCGCCGATCCCGGTTACATAAGATTGCAGGTCCTTTTCAGTGTATTGACCACCGAATTCCCGGACCATTTTCGGATGTTCCTGCGAGCCGATTTCTTTTTCCTGCTCGGGTGACATAAAGGCCGTAAAGCTGTCCTCGCCGGTCGCCCGGTTTGTCGAGCACCCCGCAACCGCAGTGCTCAATGCAATCGCGGCAAGCACACCAGCAAGACGTTTGTGTGATCCGAAATTCAGCCAGGCCATTGATATCTTTCCTCGTGTCGTTTGGCCGCGTAAGCTGCCATGCATCGTAATTGCGAAACCAACCGGGAATTGGTAGCGCGTGTTTTGTGATCGTTCAATCTTTTCAGTTTCCCCGATCAAACATCAAGAATGGGGAGATTTTCGGGCCAGTTTGGTGCCAGCACGGTGCCATGCTGCAATGCTTGTCTTTGTCGGTTTGACTTGCGCCACAAACCTTTCTGCAGCGGCAAGTGAATGGCGATGCGGAAATGGCAGCATCGAGGCCATGGAAGCAGCAGAAACCGAACGTGGCGAAATCCTGGACGGTCTGCATCTGAATATTGATGCCGTCGACGCCTTTACACCAAATGGTGCGACGGACGGGCCATTTCGACTGGCAGATGTTGCCTTTGTGCCAGGGTATGAACATCAGGCAAAGGCAAGGCTGCAAGAACTAAGCAGGCAAAAGGTTCTGGTCACAGCTGTTTCTGATCGCCCCGATTTCCTTGGCCGACGGCCGGTCCGTATTGAGAGTTCCCTGGACGGCGATTGGCGCAAGGTGTTGCTGGCAGAAGGCTTGGCGATGCTTGTCCCCGATGACGGCCATGAAATTAATAGTCTGATCAATGTCGAAGATGCTGCAATCACAGGCAAGTTTGGGCTGTGGTCGGAACTTGGACCAGATGCGTCCTTTTACTTTGTTGCCAACGGTTCGGGACAAAATGCAATCCCGACGGCAAGCGACGCTGTTGGCAGATTTGCCGTGATAGACGGTTCGATCAAGAGCATCGAGCATCAGGAATGGCGTAGCTACCTGAATTTCGGGGCAAACTGGCGTGAAGATTTCACCATCGCGTTGGATGCCTCAATGCGCGATGCCTTTGCCCGGGGCGAAGATTTTCAAAACGTCCTAAAGGCCTGGATCGGGCAAAAGGTCCGGGTCAGAGGCGTCATCGAAAATCGTGGCGGTCCCTATATCGCTTTACGCGACCCGACATGGCTATGTCTTGCCCAATAGGCGGAATTGCAGGGATACCCTAATAGGGCTTGTTCTTTTGGCGCGGTTCATGAGACTTGTTGTTCGCGCCACCACCGGCCACCGCAATATTTTGCTACGAAAACAAAGAGGTCCTTCGCGTGCTCTATCCCGAAATTTCGCCCCATCAATCAGGTTGGCTTTCGCGTGACGATGGTCACGAAATCTATTGGGAAGAAGTTGGAAACCCGTCGGGTATTCCTGTCATCTTCCTGCATGGAGGTCCGGGTGCCGGAATCTCGCCCAACAGCCGTCGGTTCTTTGATCCTGAAAAGTACCGCGTGATCCTCTTCGATCAACGCGGCGCCGGAAAATCACGCCCGTTCGGCAGCCTTGAAAATAACACAACCGACCACCTGATTGGCGATATCGAAGCCCTGCGAGAAAATCGCGGTATTGATCAATGGTTGGTGTTTGGTGGCTCATGGGGCTCCACACTGGCTCTGGCATATGGTCAGGCCTGCGCGGAACGGGTTATCGGGTTTGTTTTACGCGGTATATTCCTTGGCACCGAAGCCGAAATCAAATGGTTCATGGATGGCATGGGGCGTTTCTTCCCTGAGGCAGAGCAGCGCTTTCTTGACGCTGCCGGTTTCAAGGAGAATCCCGGATTTCAGGCGCTTCTAGATCGCTATGCCGATATCTTTGCGAACAAAGATGGCGAAGAAACTGCAATTCATGCTGCACGCGTTTGGTCCGCCTACGAAGCAACTTGTTGCACCCTGTTGCCCGACGATGGCTTGGTCGAGGATTTTGAAGGTGATCAAATCGCGCTGGCATTGGCCAAGCTTGAACATCACTATTTTGTTCATCGTTGCTTCTTTGAAGAAGGCCAGTTGATTGCAAATGTGGATCGCATCGCCCATCTGCCGATCGTAATTGTGCAGGGCCGCTATGATGTGGTTTGTCCGCCGGTTTCGGCGTTGGCGCTGCATCAGGCATGGCCGGGGTCTGCGCTCGTGATTGTTGATGATGCTGGCCATGCAGCAAGTGAGCCCGGAATCATTCGCGAGCTTGTCCGCGCGACCGACCGGTTTGATGGGAAACATTTTGCGTAAAATAGCAATCACATAACAATGTGTTGTTGAGTTTGATTCGCCGTTGAGTAGTATAGCCTACCGATTGATCTAGTGGGGACTTGGTTAATGAAGTTGGTTTTGGGGAAGCTGCTTGCAGCTTGCGTTGTGTTTGGGCTTTGGAACACGGCACATGCGCAGCAAATTCTTGGTAATGACAACGATTCTGGACTGCTCGAATTTTCAACCGGTATGGTTGATATCACTCAGGACGAAGAAGCAGCAGAATTTCGTGTAAACTATCGTGCGCAGCACGCAATGTTCGATGTCGCCCGTCCGATTGGCGGTGTGATGGTGACCTCTGAGGGTGCCGCTCACGGTTACGGTGGTCTTGCTGTTGATGTTCTGTGGGGCGATCACTTCGTTTCCAGTGTTTATACATCGGTTGGGGCATACCATCAGGGTAACGGCGAAGATCTTGGTCACTGGATCGAATTCCGTTCGGGTCTTGAGCTTGGCTTCCGCTTTGACAGCCATGAACGCCTGAGTCTTGGTATTTCTCACATCTCGAACGCCAGCATCGGTGACGAGAACCCGGGTACGGAAATCCTGTCTTTGACCTATTCCTTCCCGATTGATCGCCTTTTCGACTAAGGCAACCATCGATCTAAAATTTGATCAGCCGGGGGTGTTTGCGCCCCCGGCTGATTTGCTTTTGGGGCGCAGTTTTACCCGAAATGGCAGCAATATGCGTGTCGTCGCGGATTGATTGCCATCGGATTTGCTGCTAATGGAAAGCGGCTTCTAAGCAGTGCGCCCGTAGCTCAGCAGGATAGAGCACCAGATTCCTAATCTGGGGGCCACAGGTTCGAATCCTGTCGGGCGCACCATCTTCCTCTTTTGATTTCCATGACAATGACCTTGGTTTGGCGCTTATGTTGTGCCTTGCCATTGGTCCGTGTTGCTTGAAACGCAATCCCTTCTTTCTCATATCGCTAGTAAGGGGGCTTGTTGCGATCCACGTCGTTTGGTTCCCGATAAACCGATCTGGGAGGAAGCAATGACAAACTGGATCAGGGTTCCAAGTAGCGAAGGTCAATGTGTGACGCGCCCGGACGGGCAGGGTGCGCACAAAACCTATCAGCGTGAAGTCGGGCGTGCCGGCTTCCAGGGTCCGGCTGCGCAAATTTATCATCGCCACCCGCCGGCAGGTTGGGCGACATTCGAAGGCCCATTGCGGCCCCGCGCATTTTCCCTTGGCAAGCTTTCACCGGGACCAGCTTGTCCACTTCAGGCCCGCCGGGTTCTTCATAATGACAAGATGGAGCTAAGGTACTGGAAAACTGAAAGCAAGATGCATGCGCTTGCACGTAATGCGGATGGTGACACGTTGATGTTTGTCCATGACGGCGCGGGCGAACTGTTTTGCGACTATGGGCATCTATCCTATGGCGACGGGGACTATATTTTACTGCCACGCGGCACGGCATGGCGGATTGAGCCCAAGGAAAGCTCAGAATTCATGATGATCGAGGCAACATCAGACGCCTTCAAGCTGCCTGACCGATCCTCAGGCGGGGAAAGTGTTGTCGATCCCATGTCTTTCACATTGCCACGAATTGACGACGCCTTTATCGCCCAGCAAGACGAGGCATTCTGGGAAATTCATATCAAACGCAACGGACATGTTTCGACGCTGACCTATCCATTTAATCCGCTTGATGCGCTTGGGTGGGAAGGCGATCTTTGCGTCGTGAAGCTAAATTGGCGCGATATTGTCAAACGTCGTACCGATGGTCTCGGGTCAACGCCCGCAGCCCATTGCACCTTCGTATCTGATACCTTTACGGTCAGCACCTTTATCCCCAAGGTTGGTGAGGGTGAATCCGGGGTGATGCGCGTGCCGTTCTATCATTCCAACGAAGATGCCGACGAGTTCATCTTTTACCATCGTGGCGAGTTCTATAGCCGCGGGGATATCAAGGCCGGGATGGCGACTTTCCATCCAAGCGGGTTTCCACATGGCCCGCATCCAAGCGCCTATCAGGACAAAATGATCAAGGCGCCTGTGGAAACCGAAGAGGTGGCCATTATGATCGATAGTCGGGTATTCTTGAATGTCGATGAGACCATACCCGATGGTGCGGAATGGAAGGCATATGTAAAAACGTGGGAAAAGGCGGAAGAGACGCTATAAACACTTGATGACATTTAGCGAAAAATGGCAATTTGGTGCCGCGAGTTGTTGATGGTAATTTCGCGGAACATTGTTAATGTAGTGGTCACCTTGTCGGGGTAATCTGAACCTTCCCGAACAGGTTTGCACTGTTTAACAAGGTGTTCTTCACCCATTGCTTGCCAACGCCGGACATCCTGATCTCTGTGGGTATCAGGGTGACCGCTAGACATCAGCGTCGTTACCGGTTAACCAAAGCCAATAATGAATAAGCAAAAGTTCGTAAAATCCGTCAGTCACAAGACTCCCGAACCACATGAGGTGTCGGAAGACCCACTGTTGTGTCTGCCCCAGACCTTTGAGTCGCGTGGCGTCAGAACCCCCTTTACGACCAAAACCTTGCGCTATGCCCGTGTTTCGATAGGCAAGGGTGGGCGCAAGATGATCATGTTACCGGGCCTTTCCGGGGGACTGGGGACCTACGAAATGCCCCTTGATACATTGCGCGAGGTTTTTGATCTTTCTGTTCATGACCGGATGATGTTTGATCGCGTTCTTGAACTTGAAGATGTGCGTCCGCAAACCGTGCTTGAGCATAGCCGCATGGTTGGTAGTACCGGTGTTGGCGGGGTTGAGCTGGCGCGGGTCTGCATACGCCGGAACTGGAACGAAAAGGCATCGCGTGAACTTGGCCAGATGGCGGTCTTGCATCAGGCACTGCGCCAACTTGGCGGCAGCGCTGTTAAGGACATGAAGCGCGAAGAACTGATGACGACCGAGGGCCAAATCCGCGCCAGAAAGGCCCTGAACCGTTTTGCTTCCGAACACAAGGTCGCCAACGATACCATCATTGATAGCCTTGGCGAGTGGAGCAAGATGATCGCCCCGGTCGGGCTTGATCTGGAAGGCTGTCAGGGACAGTTGCGCGTTCTGGCCAACGAGCTTGGCAAGTTTGCCAAGGACATTGATGAATGGGCGATTTCCGAGCAGTCCGATTTCCGGTTTATGGCCGGACGTGTGGTGAGCGCAACCCGTTCCACCAGAGATCACGCGTTGAAACGCATTGACGAAGTCGACAGCTGGAATAGCGAGCTTGGCAAGGTTCTGACAGATTGGGACCGTGCCAAGAAGGATATTGGAAAAACCATCGAGTATCTTTGGTGGCTGCTTGATGGTTGGCAGGAACTGATTGATGTCTGGGAAAAGCGATCGCTGACAGATCGTGCAAAACAGCGCGAAACGGTTGAGGAAATCGCCAGTTTTGCGCCGGTCTTGCCGCTGTCGGAAATTTCCGTTTCCGAGCAGCAGTTCTGGGTAGATGTGCGTGTCAACCAAATGCTCTGGGCCGGTGAGTTGCGTAAACTTGGTAGCGGCGAAATTGACGCCGATATGATGGATCGTCTCGAACGTTTCAGGAGACAGTCGGCATGAAGATTGAAGACGCCGGAAAACTTGGCGCTTCGCAACTTGGTCAGCTGTTTGAATCCCTCAGCAGCAACGAGATTGCCCGTTTCACGCGTGCAATCGAGAGCGACCGTGCCGATCCCAAGCTGCCCCTGCCGCACGAAACCATTTTGCAGATTCTGCGCCCGCGCCTGGCATCGCTTAAGCCGGAACGTTATCCGACCCCGATGCGCCAGTTCTGCGATCCCTTCGAGGATTTGCTGACCTCTGATGATCCGAATGACAAAAGCATTCGGATCAGCCGATCCTCTTTGATGCCGATCTGGAAGGTGGTTGTTGAGTCCGGTGGTCCTGACTTTCAGCAGGCCATGAAGGATATCGAAAAAGCTGCGGCAACCCGTGACACCGCCAAACTGGCGATTGCTGAACGCACGCTTTGGAAGATCGGTGCGCGCACGATTGAGGAGCAACTTGAAGACTCCCACACAGGTGTTAAGCAGGAACGCGCATTGGCGACCCGGCTGGGATCACGCGTGCATTTGTCTGCCTTCTCCGCGGTTGGAAAGATCCTGCATGTCGGTGAGGAAATCGCGCAACTCCGCGAACGCTTCCCGTCGGCGCCGATCAGGGTTCTCGACAAAAATGACGTGAAATGGTTGCGCGACCTGTTCATGTCCATCTCGAAAACCAAGCCCGGGTTCGAGCCGATGTTCCTGCTTGCCGTTTTGGCGCGTCTTCTGCGTCCGAGCGAGTTGTTCAAGTTGATCCGGGTGCTTTCGACCAAGGCCGATGACCGCACGATTGAAAAAACCAACCTTGCCGAGACCGGCGACCTTATTATTGACCTGCTTGCCGAAACCGTGACCGAGATCGAACAGGGTGTCGGAACGGGCAAGGATGAGGCCTATATCCTGTCGCTTGCGCGCTGGTATGCATCCGAGTTTGTTCGCATCACGCGTGAGTTCAAAATCCGCAAGGATGGCCGTTGGGGTGAAAAGCTGCTTGAAACCCGACGCCGCGTTTCGCGGGCGCTTGCCGATACGATGTTTGGCGCAACGCCTGAACGCGTGATTGATGCGCTGCCAAAGCTGGAAGCTGCGCAGGGTCCGGGGTCTGGCCGAGGCGGACTCGCTCGGCCAATCTTTTCGCAGGAATTCGATGATGAAAAGATCCTTGCGGCCGAAAAGTCGGCAGAGGCCATTGCCGAAACGGCCCGCATTTCCGATGTTCTAGCTGCCCAGAGCTCGGCTGCCAAGGCGGTGGTAGAGCTGAAGAAAAAGCTCAATCAGATCGGGCGTGCCGGTGTCGACAGTATGCGGCGACTGACACCCGAAGAGGTGCCCAACGCGCAGCGAAACCTGATGGCAACTGTGCGGTTGCTTGAAATCGTCGATGGCCCGGATGATGCCGACGTGCTGCGTCGCCGCGGGATGAATGCACTGCGTGCATTGACAGCCGATCAGAAGGTAAGCTGACCGGGCGGGTTTACCTTAAACGGTCGTTTCCCGCGTAAGGTTCTTGACCGTATCAAGTTGATCAAGCCAGTTCATGAATGCGCGAATTCTCGGAAGCCGCGCACGGCTTTTCGGGCAGCAGGCGTAATAGTGAAAAGGACTGGCCTTGGGTTGTCCGAACGGGGCGATGATCCGGCCGGTTGCCAGTTCATCGGTAATTGCAAAGGTCGGCAACAACGCCACGCCAAGTCCGGCAACAGCGGCCTGCATCGCCATGGTGAAATGTTCAAACTTCGGGCCGTTTTCCCCGTCAATATCACTAAGCCCACTTGCAGAAAGCCAGTCGGCCCAGCCGCGCGGGCGCGTCGCGATATGGAGCAACGGGAAATTTCGCAAGTCTTCTGGCTGTGGTGTCCGTCCCAGATTGGCAACCAGTTGCGGGCTGCAGATCGGGACCATTTCCTCACCATGCAGGATGTGGGCATCAAGTTCAGACCACTTTCCTTCGCCAAACAGAACCGCGATATCAATCTGTTCGCGATCAAAATCGGGCATCCCGATCCGCGAAATGAAATTGATCGCAATATCGGGATGCTTGGCTCGGAAGTCAGGCAATAATGGAATAAGGCAGCGTGACCCGAATGTTGGCGGCGCGGCAAGCGTGAGAACCCCGCTTTCCGATCCGCCAGACAAAAGGGTCAATGTCGCACTTTCAAGCTGATCAAGGGCCGGGCGGATGGATTGCAGATAGCTTTCGCCTTCAGGGGTTAGCACCAGTCGTTGCTTTTCACGGGCAAACAGCTTGCATCCCAGCCAGGTTTCAAGGCCCTGAATTTGGCGGCTGACCGCACTTTGGGTCAGGTAAAGTTCTTCGGCGGCGCGTGATGCGCTGCCAAACCGGGCGGTCTGTTCGAAGCAACTCAATGCCTTCAGGCTGGGAATGCGACGGGCCAAATGGGTGTCCTGTTGTCGTGTGGCGAAACAAGTTTATGAGTTTTATGCATAATCTTTGTCGCTTTTATCATTTGCAAGTTGCGCTGCCAATTCCTAGCTTAATCACATAAGCAACTAAGCTTTTCAGGGGTAGCGTCATCTCGCCCTTCTATGGCGCTGCCCCTGCTTTCTGTACAAAAATTCATAAAAGGACCAGGCGAATGGCAAGCCGCGCACCGTTTCATTGGGAAGATCCGCTCCTGCTTGAAGAGCTGTTGAGCGAAGACGAACGCATGATCCGCGATGCGGCCCGTGCATATTGTCAGGAAAACCTTCAGACCCGTGTTCTTGAAGCCAACCGTCATGAGATTTTCCATCGCGAAATCATGACCGAGATGGGTGAACTTGGTCTGCTTGGCCCGACCATCCCCGAGGAGTATGGCGGACCGGGCGTGAACCACGTCGCCTATGGTCTGGTGGCCCGCGAAGTTGAACGCGTTGATTCCGGTTATCGTTCGGCGATGTCGGTTCAAAGCTCGCTCGTCATGCATCCGATTTATGCCTATGGCAGCGAAGAACAGCGCAAGAAATATCTGCCGAAACTGGCAACCGGCGAATGGGTTGGCTGCTTTGGCCTGACCGAACCGGACCACGGTTCCGATCCGGGCGGCATGAAAACCCGTGCCCGTAAAGCCGATGGTGGTTTCACCCTGTCGGGTGCGAAAATGTGGATCACCAACAGCCCGATCGCAGACGTATTTGTCGTCTGGGCCAAGGATGACGAAGGCGTCATTCGCGGCTTCATCCTTGAAAAGGATATGAAGGGCCTGACCGCACCGAAGATCGAAGGCAAGTTCTCGCTGCGTGCATCGATCACCGGTGAAATCGTCATGGACAATGTCTTTGTGCCCGAAGAAAACATGCTGCCAAATGCCAAGGGCCTTGGTGGTCCGTTCGGGTGCCTGAACAAGGCGCGTTACGGCATTGCATGGGGTGCGATGGGCGCTGCTGAATTCTGCTGGCACGCTGCACGTCAGTACACGCTTGATCGCAAACAGTTCGGCCGTCCGCTTGCGGCAAATCAGCTGATCCAGCTGAAACTGGCCAACATGCAGACCGAAATCACCCTTGGCCTGCAGGGCGCGCTTCAGCTTGGCCGTTTGCTTGACGAAGGCAAAGGCGCACCAGAAGCAATTTCGCTGATGAAGCGTAACAACTGCGGCAAGGCGCTTGATATTGCGCGTGTTGCCCGTGACATGCATGGCGGGAACGGTATCGCCGATGAATACCATGTCATTCGTCATGCGATGAACCTTGAAGCGGTCAATACCTATGAAGGTACCCATGATGTTCACGCCCTGATCCTCGGCCGTGCACAGACGGGTCTTCAGGCCTTCACCACTGAGGGCTGATCCAAAGACCTTGATCGGGCGACGGCAGAAATGTTGTCGCCCGATTTGATTCCAGCTGCTTTTTCCCAGCTGCCTTTTTCAAAGTCGATATTTCGGGATATTCAGATGACTGGCGCACTTTCCGGGCTTCGTGTTCTTGACCTTTCGCGCGTACTGGCGGGCCCGTGGGCCAGTCAGACCCTTGCCGATATGGGGGCAGAGGTCATCAAGATCGAACGTCCCGGTGCCGGCGACGATACCCGCGGCTGGGGCCCACCCTTTGCCAAGGATGCCAATGGTGAAGACACCACCGAGGCGGCCTATTACCTGACGGCAAACCGTGGAAAGAAGTCACTGACCATCGATATCACCAAACCCGAAGGGCAGGAGATCGTGCGCAATCTCGCTGCCGAAAGCGACGTGGTTCTGGAAAACTTCAAGGTTGGCGGCCTTGCCAAATACGGTCTGGATTACGCATCGCTTGCGAAGGTTAATCCCAAGATTGTCTATTGCTCGATCACCGGATTTGGTCAGGACGGCCCCTATAAGGACCGGCCGGGCTATGATTTCATGATTCAGGGCATGGGTGGATTGATGAGCATCACCGGTGCGCCTGACAGCGCACCGGGTGGCCAGCCGATGAAAGTTGGCGTTGCGGTTGCTGATATCTTTACCGGGCTTTATGCAACGATTGGCATTCTGGCGGCCTTGCGTCACCGCGATGCCACGGGTGAAGGGCAATATATCGACTTGGCACTTCTTGATGTGCAAACAGCAGTACTTGCCAATCAGGCAATGAACTATCTTGCAACCGGCAATGCACCGGGCCGTCTTGGCAATGCGCATCCCAATATCGTGCCTTACGAAGCCTTTCCAACCGCCGATGGCTATCTGATCCTGGCGGTCGGCAATGACAGCCAATTCAAAAGTTTCTGCGCAGTTGCGGGGCTGGGTGCCTTGCCGCTTGATGAACGCTATGCCACCAATCGAAAGCGCGTTGCGAACCGTGACGAACTGGTGCCGCTGATCCGTCAGGCGATGGTTGGCAAAACCACGGATCAATGGATTGATGCGCTGGAAAAAGCCAACGTGCCGTGCGGTCCGATCAATACCCTTGATCGTGTCTTCGAAAATCCGCAGGTCAAGCATCGTGGCATCGTCAAGCAGCTTGATCATCCGACTGCGGGAACAGTTCCGACAGTTGCCAATCCGATCAAGTTTTCGAAAACACCGATTACAGATGAAAAAGCCCCGCCGATGTTGGGGCAGCACAGCGACGAAATCTTGCGCAAGGTTGCAGATCTAAGTGATGACCAGATTGCCAAACTGCGTGAGGCGGGCATCGTCTGATATGATGTCGTGACATCATATTTGGTTCTTTTGATTGCCTTTCTGCCCCAGAAGTCCCCGTTTTACGCGCATAGTGCGGTGCACATTATTTTGTAATGTGTCTATATGACGCAATGTACACCAGTTTGGATGCCCTTTTTAGGAGGATATTGCGGAACTTCTGTAAATCTCTACGCTTTTGCGACCGCTGGATTGCAAGTCTCTGTAGATTTTATATCATTTTACAAAATACAAAATCGGGGAACTGCATGTCAGACGTAGTCATTTCAGCGCGATCTGTTGGAAAAACATTCGGATCGGGCACCGACAAGGTTACCGCACTGGATTCAGTGTCGGTGGATATCTTTCAGAACGAGTTTTTCACCATGCTGGGCCCGTCGGGCTGCGGCAAAACGACTTTGCTGCGCCTTATTGGCGGGTTTGAGCAGGCGACCTCCGGCCAGATTCTGCTTGAGGGCAAGGCACTGAATGATCTGCCGCCATTCAAGCGCCCGATCAATACGGTGTTCCAGTCTTATGCCCTGTTCCCGCATCTGACGGTCAAACAGAACATCACCTTTGGTCTGGAAATGCAGGGCACAAGCCGCAAGCAGGCCGATGGCCGGGCAGAAGAGATGCTCGAACTGGTCCGGTTGGAAGAATATGGTGACCGTGTCCCAAGCCAGCTTTCCGGTGGTCAGCAACAGCGTATCGCACTGGCGCGTGCTCTTGCACCTGCACCAAAGGTTCTGCTGCTTGATGAGCCGTTGTCCGCGCTTGATTTGAAATTGCGCAAGGAAATGCAGGTCGAACTCAAACGCCTGCAGACGGAAACCGGGATTACCTTCGTATTCGTCACCCACGATCAGGAAGAAGCCCTGGCAATGTCGGACCGGATTGCCGTGATGAAGTCTGGCGAAATTCTTCAGATCGGCGCACCGCGCGAGATTTACGAAGCACCGACCCATCGCTTTGTTGCGGACTTTATCGGCGACAGTAACTTTCTGGTCGGTGAACTTGTCGATGGCGGGGCAGGCGAACGTGCCGTCAAGCTTGCAGGCGGCAGCGTCATCGCACTTTCGCAGGACGTCTCTGATCAACGCAAAGGGGCGGTGACGGTATCGGTCCGTCCAGAACGCCTGGGACTGATCGCAGGAACTGATGCCAATGCAGATCAACTGACCGGCACGGTTTCCACGGTTATTTATTTCGGAACGGATACCACCTATCAGATCGATCTTGGCAATGATGCCCGGCTGACGGTCCGCATGCAAAACGGTGCTGGCGCCAAGGCCGACTTTGCCGAGGGTGACCGTGTGGCCATCACCATGTCGCCCGATGCCGTTCGGGTACTGGCAGATTGATCATGGGCAACTTAATACGATCCAAACGATTTTGGTTGGTCGCGCCCGCGGTGGTCTATATCGGGTTCTTCATGGCCGTGCCGCTGTTGCAGATGGCCTATGTTTCGATGCTCGAACGTGGCGATTATGGCGGGGTGAACTGGGGCGTGTTCTCGATGGATGCGTATATCAGCTTCATCTTTGAACGCGACCTGATGGACAATCTGGTGGTCAATACCGACTACCTGGAGATTTTTGCCCGTTCCTTTGGTCTGTCGGCAATGACGACGGTCTTTGCCCTTTTGCTGGGCTTCCCGACAGCGTTTTACATTTCAACCCAACCGCAAAGCCGCCGCAACTTCCTGATCTTTCTGGTCACAATCCCGTTCTGGACCAACATTCTGGTGCGGAACTATGCGTGGATGCTGTTGCTGCGCAATGGCGGACTGATTGATGGTGCATTGAACTGGATGGGGATTGAAACCGGTGGGCTGGATGTCCTTTACACGCCTTATGCGGTTTCCATCGGCCTGACATACACCTATTTGCCATTCATGGTTCTGCCAATCTATGCCAGCCTTGAAAAGCTTGATCATCGACTGGTCGAGGCCGCCTTTGACCTTGGTGCGGACAAACGTCGCGCCATGAGCCGTGTGATCCTGCCGCTTGCGGCACCTGGAATTGCGGCGGGTAGTATCCTTGTCTTCATTCCGTGTCTTGGTGCCTATGTAACGCCGGAACTTCTTGGCGGTGGCAAATTCATGATGATTGCCAACCTGATCGGCAGCCAATTCGGTGCAGCACGTAACTGGCCGCTTGGGGCAGGGCTTGGCTTTGTGCTTCTGGCGCTCGTCCTGATCTCGATGATGGTCTATTCGTTCAAGTTCAAATCATTGCCGGAGGAAAGCCGATGAAAGTCGATGCTTCCAACCCGCTGTGGCGTTTCCGCGGGATCACCTCAACGGCAATGTTTTTCTTTGCCTATCTTTACCTGCCGATTGTCGTTCTGATCGCGCTTTCGTTTAATGAAAACCGTCTGGCGACGATCTGGACCGGCTTTACCATGGACTGGTATGTCACGGCCCTTTCCAACGATGACATGCTGCGTGCGGCGCAAAACTCTATCGTTGTTGCGATTTCGGCCACGGTTCTGGCCACCATTGCGGCCACTCTTGCTGCGATGGGCATGTCACGCGGACGGTTCAAGGGAGAGGCAGGCGTTTCAGCCATGCTGGTCCTGCCATTGCTGGTGCCCGAAATCGTCACCGCGATTGCCACCCTTCTGTTCTTTGTCGCGTTGGGGATCAAGCTTGGGCTTCTGACCGTGATCATTGCCCATACGGTTTTTTGCATTCCCTTTGCCTATCTGCCGATCCGCGCAAGGCTGGAGGGCATGGACCCCGCATTGGTCGAGGCGGCAAATGATTTGTATGCCAACGACTGGAAAGCCTTCCGGCGGGTGACGTTGCCGTTGCTGTGGCCAGGGATTTTGTCGGGCGCGATGTTGTCCTTCATCATCTCGCTTGATGACTTTGTTATTTCCTATTTCGTTGGCGGTGCCGGGGCCACGACCCTGCCAATCTATATTTTCGGGATGATCCGGATCGGGATCACGCCCGAAGTGAATGCTGTCTCTGCCATGATGTTGATTGTCTCAATCGTGTTTGTCAGCATCTCGTTCATGATTGATCGTATTCGCTACTAGCAAATTCCAAACGGGATGGCGGGTTCACCGGACGGGCCGGCCATCCGAATAACAAAACAATGCACCGTCCTAATTTGGGAGTCTCACGATGAAACTACGTTCCGTACTTCTGGGAGCATCCGCGATCGCCTTTTTGTCGGCTGGTTCAGCGCAGGCAGCTGGCGATCTGTTCTTCTATAACTGGTCGAACTATTTCCCGCCTGAACTGATGGAAAAGTTCGAGGAAGAAACCGGCATCAAGGTAACCCTTGATGTATATGATTCCAACGAAACCATGCTGGCAAAGCTTCAGGCCGGCGCATCGGGCTATGACATTGCTGTCGCGTCCGACTACATGGTTGATGTGATGATCAAGGAAGGTCTGGCAACCAAGTTCGATGCCAAAAGCCTTGAAAACTTCAGCAATGTAGCCAAGCCGCACGACACCATGAAATACGATCCGGAGCGCGAATACTCCGTGACCTATCTGTGGGGGACCACCGGCTTTACCTATGACGCGGCCGTTGTCGATGGCGAGCTTGAAAACAGCTGGAAAGAATTCTTCGAACCGCGCGAAGAGTTCCGTGGCAAGATCGGTGCGCTGAACGACGAAGTCGAAATGTTCAATGCAGCGTCCTACTATGCGGGCGTTGAAAAATGCACCGAGGACCCGGCGCAGGCACAGAAGGTTCTTGATGTTCTGTTGAAACAGAAACCCTACATTGCTGTTTACAGCTCCGAGGGGACCATCGACCGTATGTCGGCCCGCGAAGTCCAGATGCACATGCAGTGGAACGGTGCAGCACACCGTACCAAGGAAAGCATTCCGGAAGCTGTCTTTGTCTATCCGAAGGAAGGCCTGACCTATTGGGCTGACCACTTTGTCATTCCTGATGGCGCGCCGAACCTTGAAAACGCCAAGACCTTCATCAACTGGATGATGAAGCCGGAAAACGCCGCTGCTGCGTCGAACTATGCCGGTTACATGAACTCGATCAAGGGCACTGGCGAATTCATGGATCCGTCGCTGACGTCCGACCCGGCCGTGAACATGCCGGAAGAATACGCAGACCTTCTGATTCCGTCGCAGAACTGCTCGGTCAAGGCGCGTGATCTTCGCAACCGTGTCTGGACCAAACTTAAAAACTAAGTCTGGCTCCGCTCAGGACTGAAATGATCCGGCTGTCGTCTGATGGCCGGATCATGATATTTTGCGCACACCACCATTTTGATTTCCAGGAACGCTGATCATGACTTCGCCGGCATCCTTCCCCGAATATGTAACGCTTGCCCTTTGGGCGACGAACCTTGGACGACCGGTGACTGACTTGGCCGGATGGGCCGATCATATCGATGCCAAGATGGCCGAGGCCGCCAAACAAGGTGCCAAGATTTTCGTGCTGCCGGAATATGCCAGCGAACAATGGTTGGCCTTCAAACCCGATGGGCTGCAAACGGCTCAGGAAATCGCCTGGATGGCGGACCTTGCGCCCGAGGCGCGTAAATACGCCGCCAAGCTTACCAAAAAGCATGACATGCTTTTGGTTGCGGGCAGCATGCCCTGGCACATTGATCCGGAAAACCCGGCAGTCGGGCAAACCAACAGTGCGATGATCTTCACCCCCGAAGGCGATGCCATCATTCAGGACAAGCTGTCGCTTACCCCCGGGGAACAAGAGCCGGAAAACTGGAACCTGACACCGGGCAAGGCATTCAATGTGATCAAGTGGCGGGGCCTGAATGTTGCCGTGCTGATCTGTCTTGATATTGAAATGCCGGCCTTGTCCTGCGTTCTTGCGCCGCTTGATATTGATTTGTTGCTCGTCCCGTCGATGACCCTGACGCCATCGGGCTATAACCGCGTGTTTGGTTGCGCTAAGGCGCGGGCTGTCGAACTGATGACGGTGGTTGCGGCTTGCGGCACCACGGGTGCGGCAGTCAACACCACCAACAATCCGACCAACTATTCGGGTTGTTCGGTCTATACCCCGTGCGAACCGCAATTGGGCCATACCGGTCGCTTTGCCGAAACAGAGCCGACCTACGATGACGGTGCCGATGGCGAACTTCTGATTTCCAAGGACGTGCCGGTTGGTCTGATCCGGAACCTGCGAAATGGCGAAGCCGAAGTCTGGCCGGGTGGCTGGACCGCAGGCCATGTTTCGGTCGTCAGGAACGGCTGACCCCGGCCTTGATAGAATGAAAAATCCCCCCGGAGGATGAAGAACCTCCGGGGGGATTTTTGTTTGGCAGAATGCCTACGACGTCAGAATGTCAGACGACTGCATGCGGGCAACGCCTGCTGTTTCCATTGCGGCCCATGCCGCTTCAAGCGACCCGTTCAGGTCAATCGCTCGACAGGCATCCTCGATCACCGATACATTCAGTTCAGCCTTGCGCGCATCCTGTGCCGACCAGCTCACACAAAAATCGGTGGCAAGGCCGCAAACATAAATGTTCTTAAGCCCGCGTTCCTGCATGTAGCCGGTGAGACCGGTTTTGGTTTCGCCGTCTGCTTCCACAAAGGTGGAATAGCTGTCGACTTCGCTATGATAGCCCTTGCGGATGATCAGTTGCGCATGCGGGATGTCAAGGCCAGCGGCAAGCTTGGCATCGTCTGATCCCTGAACACAATGATCAGGCCACAAGACCTGTGTGCCGTAATCAAGCTCGATGGTCTCAAACGGGGCCTTGCCTTCGTGGCTGGATGCGAAGGATGCATGGCCCGGCGTATGCCAGTCCTGGGTGAAAATGACATTTTCGAACTGCTGACCAAGCTTGTTGATCAGCGGAATAATCTGGTCGCCGTCACTGACCGGCAAGGTACCACCCGGCAGGAAGCAGTTCTGGACATCAATGACCAGAAGCACATCTTCCTTGCTCTTGCCGATCACGCCCGAAGCAAGTGCTGTACGAACAGATCCAAATAGGGATGCAGATGCAAGTGATCCTGCACCAATGACGCCAAGTCCGGTAAGGAACCGACGACGATTCAGGGAATAAGAGGAATTGTTCAAGATCGCCTTCCTGATATGGATGACCGGCGCGTCTGTTATGGTTCTTTTGCACGGCCACTTGTTATAAGGGCTTGAACGTTCCTCTGATTTGATCAGGATTGGACGAGAACGCATGAAAGTCAAGCGGCACTCGCGGGTGCCAGTCCGACAGGGAAACCCCGTCGGATGCAAGATCAGGATCAGGAGCAAGACCGAAGATGAAAATTGCGGTAATGGGTGCCGGGGCCGTTGGGTGTTACTATGGGGCGATGCTGGCCCGTGCGGGTCATGACGTTACCCTGATCGGGCGTCCCGGCCATGTCGATGCCATGAACCGCGATGGCTTGCTCCTCGATTTCGGTTCCTCGCAGGAATATGTCACCGTGACGGGGAATACCGATGCCGCCGGTGTTGCCGGTGCGGATATGATCCTGTTTTGCGTTAAGTCCACCGATACCATTGAGGCTGGCGAACAGATCAAGCCATTCATCTCTGCCAACACGATTGTGCTTAGCCTGCAGAACGGTGTGGATAACGCCGAAAGGCTTGGTGGGGTTCTTGGTCAACCAGTCATTCCGGTGGTGGTTTATGTCGCGACCAGTATGGGTGGACCGGGCCACGTCAAACACCATGGCCGGGGCGAACTTGTCATCGGCCCATCCGCGCAAAGTCAGGCCGTCGTCGATACACTGGTGCCTGCCAAAATTCCGGTTGAGGTTTCCGACAATGCCGAGGGCGCCCTTTGGGCCAAGATGATTTTGAACTGTGCCTATAACGCGCTTTCGGCGATTACACAGCGCCCTTATGGCGAGGTCGTGCAAGGCGCCGGTGTCTGGGATGTAATGCGCAATGCGGTGGATGAATGTCTGGCCGTCGCCAAGGGATGTGGGGTGACGGTGCCGGGTGATGTTTGGGGCGCGATTGAAAAGATCGCCGAAACCATGCCCGGTCAGTTTTCCTCAACCGCCCAGGATCTGGCACGCGGTAAAGCAAGCGAGATTGATTTTCTGAACGGCTATATCGTGCGCAAAGGTACGGAACTTGGCATTGCAACCCCGACAAACCTTGCCTTGCATGCCCTGACCAAGCTTCAGGAAACCAAATCAGCTTGATTGTCGCGGGCGTGGGGCAACGACGTTTATTCTGCCGGTGAGTTTGCTGGTTTCGTTGCTTCTTCGGGTGATCGACCGAATTTGCGGGCAACGGCGGCAACGATCCGGTCGTTAAACATCACCAGTGCGGCGGCGGCTACAATAAATACGCCGCCCATCAGGCTGATCGGCGCAGGCAGCACGCCAAACACGATAATATCAAGAATGATCGCCCAGATCATGGCGGTATATTCAAAGGCCGACAGGGTCGATGCAGGGGCACGCGCCAATGCCTCGGTCATGGCGATGTGGGCAAGACCGCCGGTCAGCCCGGCACCCACCAGAAAGACAATGTTATTTGCTGAAACTGGTGCCCAGCCAAACGGGATGGTTAAAAGGCCACCAATGGAACAAATCACCGCAAAATAGAATGCAATTGTGCCCGATGGCTCCGTTGTTGTCAGGGCCTTGATTTGCACTTTGGCGAAGGCTGTTGTCACGGCAAAGGCGACACCGGCACCGATGCCGATCAGGGTGTTATGATCCAGCCCCGGGGTCGACAATGTTGGCCACAGCATCAGAAACACACCGGCAAACCCGCCAATGGTTGCGCCGATCACAAGCCAGCCGGGATTTTCCCGCAGTGTGGCGATTGCAATGGGGATCAGGATCAGCGGGGCAAGAAAACCAAGTGCGGTGGCCAGTGCCAGTGGCAGATAGGCCAGCGAAACAAACGCAAGAAACATCGAAACACAGCCATAGGTGCTGCGTTTGAGATGCCCGATCGGGCGTTTGGTGCGCAAGGCTCTTGGAAATTCATTGCGCCACATCAGGTAAAGCACAATCGGGATCAGCGCGACACTGCTGCGCCAAAAAACGATCTGACCGGTTGGGGCTTCAAACGAGGCCAGCCGGACAAATACGTTCATCACGCCAAACAAACCGGTCGCTGCAAGGCGTAACCCAATTCCAGACCAGAAACTGTTCATCGTGAATACCCTGAATGGTGGCCGGTCAAGTGACCTGCGTTCAGGAATATCGCAAGTTCAGACTGGGCAATACTGATAAATTCTCATGTCTGAGGGCATGAAATTTCAATGCCCTCGGTCACAAGTCAGTCGCATTACAGCGAATGCAGCCACTTCTCGTATCGGGTATCTTGTTGTCCATCGCTGGTATCGGGCAGGTCAATGCGTCCTGTCTGGGCATTGCGCCTGAAGTCACCGGGCGTCATGTCGTACTTCTCACGAAATGCGCGGATGAAGCTGGTGTCGCTGGCAAAACCACATTCAAGTGCAATGTCGTAAAGAGACCGCCTGCGGTCCGTCGGCGATCCAAGCAGGGCCATGGCGTGGCGCAGGCGCAAGTCGCGGATAAAGCGATAGACGCCGCCGTAATCCTCCATCAATTGATAGAGCTTGGAACGTGATATTCCCAATTCCCGTGCTGCGCGGTCTGGTGTCAGATCCGGAGACTTGAAGTTCTTGCGGAAATATTGCCGGATGAGGGCCATGGTTTCGAGGTTTTGCCTTTTGTGGGTCGTCTCGGAGGTCACCCCGCGGGTCGAGTTCAGGCAGGCGGCCAGAACTTCGACAAAACTGTTTTCCAGCACGCTGGCCTGTTCCGGGCTGAAGGAATGTGCGTTTTCCTTAAAAGACAGCATCATACTGGCAAGAATTCGAACCATGGGATCACGCGGGCTTAAAAACCGCATATTGTGATCTTCCGGCAGGGTCAGGCGATCTTCAAGAAGCTGCCTTGGAAGTATCATGACCAGATTGTCAAAATCAGTGGTCACAGCGGTTGCGACCTGTGACAGGTCCTGAAACAGCAATCCGCCATGGGCAATTGTATGGCCTTCCTTGCCCTCTTCCGAGGACATGCCGCCACTGTGAAAATACTGGATCATGTAGTGGTCCATGCCATCATTGGCGATTGCTGATTCGCTGCGCGACCAGAACTGATGTTTGCTGACGGTGCGCGCCAACATCATCGATCCCATAAGGTCGGCATCAAGCGTTGCATGGAATTGATTTTTGCGGATGTCGGGTACGGTTTCGACATCGAAGATGCAGTCAATGCTGCTTTTCCAAATGTCATAACGCACTGACATAGGAAGGTCATTGACCGTAAAAAAGGTGTGGGTGTTCTGTGGTGTCTCTGTCATGCCTGATCCCCGGTTTTGCATAAAAGCAAACAACGCTACTTGCGCCGGTCAATTCTGGTATCGAATGCTATGGTCGAACATCTCCATAAGTTTTGTATAATATGATTAGTCCTGCCTCCCCGTCAAAGTCCAAAAGGTATAGTTTTGCGTGTTAACAGGTCCAAAAATACAAGGGCCTTGTCGCGTCAATGACTTAGTGCTGCTGACCCTAACCGAAAGTACAAGTCAGTCTGATGCGGGTTTTGCCACAATCTGTCGATCTTGGACGCTATGCATATTCTTTTGGACGCCTCGTGCATCGGGGTTGCAATCAACATGTTAGACTTATGAAAAATTTGACCGGCCTCTGATCAGAACAAAATAACGAGGGCCGGTGTTATCAGTGTGACGTGATATTTTCTCTGGGGGAAAATATGGATTTGATTGAGATGCCGTCAGCGCGACCAAAATCGTGCGCGGATAAACGTGATTACGACCGCACAGAAAGGGCCGTTTCGTCAAACGTGCCTGACGCGAAAGCGTCGAACGCGCATAGCGATCGTTCACCCAACATTGCCAATACAGAATTTGGCGGACCTGATGGCGAGACACTCGCGCCGCTCGCGCGGATGATCTTCGTTCTTGAGGGCATGCGGTCTTGTGCCAATGACAAGGTATTGTCAGCACTAAAGGCCGATAGCGATGAAATGGCAGGGGACAGCCAAAGTTCCCCGACGCAATCTGAGGCCGCAACAGGTTGGGCTCCTGGCGTTATGGCGGACATCCAAAGCATGTTCGAATGTGACTGGACCCCGGAACCGAACAGGCGCGAAAGTGCAAAGTTGTTTGGGACGACCATCATTCCGGTGAATGATACAGGATCTTCGGCCGATCATTCGGAAACACGACGAAACTAGTATCCCGAAACCTTGTGGTAGCAGCGCCAAGGCGCGCCATCTGAGGCGTCGCAAAGCATCTTTTGTGTGCTCGATAGGTGCAAATCGTCCATTTTCTGGATGATTTGCACATCTATTTGGATGAAATGTGCATCGGGACAAAGAAATCCTGGGTAGTATGTTTCGCAATAATAAAACACATGTCCGTTCACAGAGTGGGAAGATCTGCGTTCATGTAAGGGCATGAATATCAGTGAAGCTTAATGTTTTTCTCTGGGGTTAGATATGATGTCTTGTGCAACACATCCGGCACGCAGGAAGGGAGAAGTCCATTGTCGCGGTACAGGCCGTGATTGGGGACCGAATAGCCACATTCTTCCCGGGCGTCGCGTGAATGAACCTAATCATCAGGCATGGAAGTATCTGGTCGAAACTGACGCCGATGATGATGAGCCTTCTGACGCGGCAATTGACGCGGTGTTTTCCGATTATATTGACGAAGCTTCAGTCGCGGTAACGCGAACCTTCGAAGACAGTTTCAGAATGCTGAAGTCTGTAATGGAGATGATGGCCTTTATCGAAGGGCTCCGTGTCAGGCGTCATGACGGGGCAATTGCACCGACGGCTGATAGACGCCTTGATCGTCTCTGCAATGAAAAGTCTTCCGGTCAGAATGACCAAACTTCGCCATACCGACAAAGCGGTTGGTCGTCAGAATTGATGGTGCAGCTCCACAATATGTGTGCGACCGGGCAGAACCCCCGGCCTGACCACTTCAATGTAACAGAGCGCTACGGAACCTATCTTGAACCCGATCACGAGATTTTGCCGCCACAATCGCCCGTGACGAGATACAAAAACTAGGTTCCGAACCCCAAGAAACCCGGCCTTAACGGAAATAGCCGCCCGGCGTTCGGCCTGTTGCCTTGCGAAACATCGCGATGAAAGCTGACGGGGTTTCGTACCCCAGATCAAGGGCGATTTCCGTGACGGACCGGTCATTTGCAAGTTTCTCAAGCGCATGCAGCAAGCGAAGCTTTTGCCGCCATTCACGAAACGGCATGCCTGTTTCGCGTTGGAAAAGGCGTGCCAGGGTGCGGCTGGACGCGCCACAAATCTTTGCCCAATCTTCAAGTGTGCGGTTGTCGGCCGGATCGCCTTGCAGGTGATCGCAAATGCGGGCCAGTCGGGCATCCTTGGGCGCTGGCAGATAAAGCTTGTCCTGATCGGGGGCCTTGATCTGATCAAGCAACACACGGATCAGGCGGCCCTCTTCACCGTTTTCATCATATTCGACCGGAATCTCTGTGGCCGCCCGAATGAGTTCGCGCAAAAGCGGGCTGACTTCCAGTACCATGCAGCGATCAGGCAGGTTTGCAGCGACGTCCCGACCGATATAAAGGTGGCGCGCACGGGTAAAGCCCGTGCAGGTCACGGCATGCTGGGTATGGGGTGGAACCCATACCGCGCGTTGTGGCGGGACAACCCACATGCCTGCCTCTGTCACCACGGTCATCGTTCCTTCAATCGCATATAGAAGCTGGTTCCAGTCATGGCTGTGTGCGGCAACATGATAGCCAGCGGGCATATCGCTTACCCTGACATAAACCGCGCGCGGCAATTCGCGTGGGCGGGGCACCTTGTTGTGGTGTTCCGGGCGTCCGTCAAAGGTATTGAGGATATGAACCATGGTGTGGTGAAGCTCAAAACTGTCTTTATTGCGATATATATTGTCAGATTACCGTAAGACAGACGCATCGGACAGGTTTAACTTGGTCGCATTCCAAAGCTCACAAAACGCGACGTGACGTGCGCCACCCATGCGGTCATGTCCCAGGAGAAGAAATGTCCAAGGAAATCATCCCGGAAGCCAGCAACCATGCAGCCCCACTTGGCGATACCACCGACGCGCCCGCAGCACCGGTTTATAAAGGCTGGCGCAATCCAGAAGTCCTGCTGATCGTGATGGCGGCTGCCATGCCACTGTCGTTTTCGACATGGATGGCGCTTTTGAACAACTTTTCGGTCGAAATGGCCGATTTCACCGGGCGCGAGATTGGCATCCTGCAATCGCTTCGTGAAATCCCGGGTTTCCTAGCCTTTACCGCTATTTTTGTCCTGCTGGTTTTGCGTGAACAGACATTTGCCGTGCTGTCATTGCTGGTCCTTGGCATTGGTGTTGCGATTTCTGGCTATTTCCCGACGGTGATCGGGCTTTATTGCACGACAGTCTTGATGTCGATTGGTTTTCACTACTTTGAAACCATGCAGCAGGCCTTGTCCCTGCAATGGGTGCGCAAGGATCGAACTGCCATGGTCATGGGGCGGCAGCTCTCGGCGAAGTCGATTTCGTCGCTGGTGATGTTTGGCATGGTCTGGGTGATGCTCGAAGTCTTTGCCGTTGAATATCGCTATGTCTATCTGTTTGGCGGGGCATTGACGGTCCTTGCAGCCCTGTTTGTCTGGGGGGCTTTCCCGAAATTTTCCGATGCCCATCCGCAAACCAAGAAGCTGATCCTGCGCAAACGTTATTGGCTTTACTATGCCCTGACCTTCATGAGCGGCGCACGTCGTCAGATCTTTACCGTCTTTGCCGGTTTTCTGATGGTCGAAAAGTTCGGATATGACGCGGCAACCATTACGCTGCTTTATCTGCTAAACCACGTGATCAACATGTTCCTCGCGCCAAAGATCGGCAAGATGATCGGCAAATGGGGCGAACGACGCGCTTTGGTCTTTGAATATGTGGGTCTGTTCATTGTTTTCGTATCCTACGCCTTTGTCGAAAACCACATTCTGGCCGGTGGTCTGTATGTGATTGACCATTTGTTCTTTGCCTTGGCGATTGCCATCAAGACCTATTTCCAGAAAATTGCCGACCCGGCGGATATTTCTTCGACTGCAGGTGTCAGCTTTACCATCAACCATATTGCGGCGGTCTTTATTCCGGCAGCATTTGGATTGTTATGGCTGATTTCGCCAGGGGCGGTGTTCCTGGCGGGGGCTGCCATGGCGTTCGTGTCGCTGGTTCTGGCACTGAATGTGCCGCATGACCCTGAACCGGGGAACGAGGTTTTGCGCGGTTACAAGTCAACCGCAGCGCAGCCTGCTTGACTGGCATATGTATTCAAGAACGCAAACGCCTGTCCTGTGTGGCAGGCGTTTCTGTTTGTGTTTGCCGTAGCTTTTTCGCAAAATCTTCAAAACCCCGCCACTTGAACGGGATTAAAGTTTGTTGGTTTCACGCATCAGCAGGGATACGAATTAATGGCATTTACTTACAAGAACATGATTCGGGTGACCGGAGTTTCACTGGCATTTGCATTGGCAAGCGGCACGGCACTGGCCGATAGCACCGTATCGCTGCGCATCCTTGAGACCACCGATATTCACACGCATTTGGTCAATTATGATTATTACCGCGATGGAGAGTCTGACACGGTCGGGTTGGCAAAGGTTGCAACCCTGCTGAAAACGGCGCGCGGCGAGGCGGAAAATGTTGTCTTCATCGACAATGGCGACCTCATTCAGGGCAATCCGCTTGGCGATTACATGGCCAAGGAACGCGGCCTGAAAAAGGGTGAAATCCATCCGGTTTTCAAGGCAATGAATTTGCTTGATTACGATGCTGCCAATATCGGCAACCACGAATTCAATTATGGGCTGGAGTTTCTTGATAACTCGATCGCAGGGGCAAATTTCCCTTATGTCAGCGCCAACGTCTTTGTCGATGATGGCGATGGCAATGCCGAGAATGACAAACCCTATTTCGACCCTTACGTGATCCTTGATCGTGAATTTACCGACAAGGATGGCAGCGTTCACAAGGCCAAAGTCGGCGTGATCGGGTTCGTGCCGCCACAAATCATGCAATGGGACAAAGCCAATCTTGAAGGTCAGGTGATTTCCAGGGATATCGTCGAGATGGCCGAAAAGTATGTCCCGGAGATGCGCGAAAAGGGCGCGGATATTGTCATTGCCGTTCCGCATTCCGGGCTTTCGACCATGGCGCGCACCGGCATGGAGGAAAACGCCACCTATTATCTGTCAAAGGTGGACGGTATTGACGCGATCCTGTTTGGGCATGCGCATACGGTGTTCCCTTCTGACGCCTTTTCTGACCTCGAAGGTGTCGACCTTGCCAAGGGAACCATTAATGGTGTGGCTGCCGTCATGCCGGGCTTTTGGGGTAGCCATCTGGGTGTGATTGACCTGACGCTGAATGTTTCTGATTCCGGTGAATGGAGCGTGGTCGACAGCCTGTCCGAAGCCCGCGCAATTTATCAGCGCGAAGGCCGCACGGTAACCCCGCTGGTCGAAGCCGATCCCGAGATTGTCGCAGCGGTCAAGCAAGAGCACGAAGCCACCATTGCCTATATGCGCGAGGGTGTGGGGACGACATCTGCCCCGATCAACAGCTTCTTTGCGCTGGTGGCTGATGACCCGTCAATCCAGATCGTAACCAACGCGCAGAAATGGTATCTCGAGAAGATCCTGAATGGATCGGAATATGACGGCATCCCGATCCTGTCGGCCGGTGCACCGTTCAAGGCTGGCGGGCGCGGTGGCCCGGACTATTTCACTGACATTCCCGAAGGCAAGATCGCGCTCAAGAACGTTGCTGATCTTTACATTTATCCGAACACGGTCCGTGCCGTGTTACTAGATGGTGATCAGGTGCGGGAATGGCTCGAAATGTCGGCAGGGCAGTTCAATCTGATTGATCCAAACAGCAGTGAAGAGCAGATGCTGATCAATCCCGACTTTCCGACCTACAATTTTGATGTGATTGATGGCGTGACCTATCAGATCGATGTCACCAAGCCTGCGCGCTATAACAAGGCGGGCGAGGTCGTGAACCCGGAAAGTCACCGGATCATCAATCTGCAATTCGAAGGCGAAGCGGTGACGGCAGATCAACAATTCATTGTTGCGACCAACAATTACCGTGCTGGCGGTGGCGGGAATTTCCCGGCACTTGATGGATCGACCATCATTGTTGAAGCCCCGGACGAAAACCGTACGGTGCTGGCCAATTACATCCTGACGGAAAAGGCAATTGATCCCAAGGCTGATGGCAACTGGACCTTTGCCGCGATCGGCGAGGCGTCAAAGGTTACCTTTGTCACCAGTCCCAAGGCATCCGGTGCCGCCAATGCCCCGGCCAATATCAGCTTTGTGGGTGAAGATGCCGATGGCTTCGCGAAATACGTCCTGCAAAGCAAGTAAGGCAGCCAGATAAACCCAAAGCAAACAAAAGCCGCCCTGATGAAAGGGCGGCTTTTTGATTTTGTCCGAATGGTTTGAAACCGGGACCGGACTTATTTTTTCGCTGCGGCCTGAGGACCCTTTTGGTTCGGGCCCCCCTGTTGTGCAGGCGGATTATCTTCGCGCGGGTTTTTGCCGTTCAGATAGGCCTGCGCGCAATGCTCATCGCAATACGGTTTGCTAGGCACGATTTTTTTGCCACAGAAATGGAAGTCATCATCACCCGGATCACCAAACGGCCAGCGGCACATGCCCGGGCCCAGATCAAAGATCGAAATGCCTTTGGTCTGCTGTTTGGGAGCCGGTGCCTTTTTCTGTTCTGCTTCCTCGGCACGGCGCTGGATCGGGGACGGGCGTTTGGGCAGCCCAAGGCGATGTGCCTTGCCGACGACGGCATTCTTGCCAACGCCGAGTTCCTCTCCGATACGTGCCGTGGTCCAGCCCTGATTCCAGAGCGAGGTCAGCAATTCAATCTTTTCCGGCGTCCAGCTCATTTCGAGTATATTCCGTATATCTTTAACTGCCCGTCGGAGTATCCGTGGGCAAGGGCTTGTTGTTCTATGTCAAACAGGGGTACAGAGGTATCCCCTAATATCGCGTAACGCAAGGGCCTTGGAGATTCGCATCCTGCTCCGAGCGCGCGAACAGGGCAATTTGCATGTTGAGGCCGTATTGTAAAGAGGGGATCGTGTTTTGACCTGGTTTTTCGTCGCCGTAGCGGTTTTTCTTGCGGGGCACATTATTCCGGGCATCCTGCGCGAGAGGCTTGTTCGGTGGGTCGGATATCGTACCTATATCTTTGGCTTTTCGGTCTTGTCGCTTTTCCTGTTTGGTTGGGTGATTCATGAAGTTCTCGTCGCGGAGTCGTTTTTCCTTTGGGGGTATCAAGCCTGGCAAGCGCAGCTTCTTGTCATTGTAATGTTGCCTGCCTGTATTTTGTGGGCCAGCGCCATTCTTCAACCCTGTCCGTTGTCAATCGGACGAAAAACCGGATTTGACCCGGCCAGACCCGGGATCAACCGTTTTTGCCGCCATCCCTTGTTGCTGGGCATGATCATCTGGGGGATCGGGCACATGATCGCGAATGGGGATCTGGTTGCCATACTGTTCTTTGGCGGCAGTGCTGCGTTTGCCCTGATCGGGTTCTGGCGTATGGAGAAAATCCGTCTAAGGGCCGTCGCACCTGAACAACAGGCTGTTTGGCTTGGCGCGACCCGTCGCTTTGATCCGTCCGCATTGTTTCACGGTGCGATCGGGTGGCGTGATGTGCTTGCCGGGACGGTGATTTACCTCTTGATCCTGTTTGGGCATGGTCATGTGATTGGCGTTAATCCGCTTGACATGGCAGGTTGGTAGGAATGGGTTGAACGGGTCTGATTGCAAGGCTTGTCAGTCAAGGAATTGAAAGAGATACTAGGGCGTGAACGTAGCAGAGCTGCGTTGGCCCGGTTTGCTGTGTTGGACGGCAAAGGGCAGTTTCAAGCGAGGTAACATGACGTCTCCTCAACTTGCGAGCAATCTGGCCAAATTCGCAGAAATGGAAGGTCGCCATCCGCGCCTTCTGTTGGCGACTGCATCCTCGGTCGAAGAAAAGCATCACAAGCAGGTCGCGACCCTGTTTGCCGATGGCGGGTTTGACGTTGATGTCGCACCCGGACACTCGGATGCACAATCCATCGTAAGGCAGGTCATTGATTGCGATGCCGATATGCTGGTTCTGATCAGAACATCCCTGACGGCAGAGGACCGGGTGAGTGTTGCTGATCTGATTGCAGGCCTTGATGCGCTGGACGGTGAATACGTCAAGGTTGGCATCGTTGGCCATTCAGACGACCCGGCGGCAAGCAACGTTGATTTTGTTTGTGATCTTGAACATCTGCAAACAAGCGATTGCGAGGCCCTGATCGATTATATTTTGGCAGTTGAAGAAGGCCGGGTGGCTCAACATATTTAGAACATTGATAAAATCCGCAATCCAGCGGGGCAATGTTTTCGAAACTCTTTTGGCGCATAATGGTTGTGCGTCAATTCAGGCTGCTAAACCAAGGATGAATGGATGGGATTGCTCAAGGAAACGCTGATGCGCGTCTTTGTCGGCAAAAAGGGCCGGGACGCGATTCAAGCTTATAACGATGCGCAATCCCTGCATGTGCGTGACAGTGCGACGGCTGAGCAAACAGCAGCTCAGGCGCGTCAGGCACGTCGCATAGAAGACCGCGCCCTTGCCCATCAGGACGAAGGCATGTCAGTCGAAGAGGCGCGTGCACTTGCACTTGCCGAAACGCTGACCGAACAGGCCGAAGCGCCGCATACCGAAATCATGAAGGCGCTGAATGCTGCCGATGCCAAACTTGGCAAAAAGAAAAGCAAGATCGCAACGCCCGAGGATGAACGCCGTCAGGAGCTGATTGCCGAGGCGGTAAAGGCATTGCGCAGCAAGCAAAGTGATCTTGATAAGCTTGACCCGGACTTGCGCGCCAAACTGACCGTCATGGCCGTTGGCGCATTGATGGGCGGACCAAACACCCCAAGGCAGTAGCCAGACTGACATGCGCCTGACAGATGGCAACGCCCTTACCACCTGGGCCGGGTCGGTGCCGTTGTCTTGATCGTGAGCTTTCAAACGCCTGGTTTATGGGACGAGGCTGCGGTGAAGCCCTGTGACGAGATCGCAATAGGACGGCTCGTTATCGGCGGTTAGCTGGCCGTGACGTATCAGGAAGTCAATGACCACCAGCGCGCAGTTGAACTTGAAGTCAAACCCGGTGCGGACGATCTCGGCGACCTCGGCGATCGGAAGCAGATCAAACTGTGCGACTTCGCCATCTGCACAATGCGGCACGAAGTCCTCTGGCAATTCCAGATCGAAATTGACCATCACATCGGGTTTCAACCCTTCGTCGGTTTCATACAGATATGACACCGTGCCGATCGCAACGATCTTTTCGGCAAGGCCTGTCGGAATACCGGCTTCTTCGGCGCATTCCTTGATCATGTTTTCACGAAAGCCAAGCCCGGTCGGCTGGCCGCCAGCGACCAAGTTATCAAGCATGCCGGGATATGTCGGCTTGTCCATGGCACGCTTGGCAATCCACATGTGAATGCCATCTGCCTTGCGCACAAAGCCGTTCATATGGACGCCCCACGACCGGCAACCAAAATAGGGCATGGCAAACCGGTCAAGCTGACAAAGCGGCTCATCGGCCAGATGATTGCGAATATCAAACTTTTCGCCGTGCAGCTGCTTGATCACACCTTGCTGACACAGGGTGTGGGTCGCCTCGATCAGGGTCTGGTTACGTGCATCAATGGTCTTGATATGCGGGGCAAACCCGTACTCGCCATTCTCGTCACGGACAAAGTTCCCGTCGAGCCCCGTGAGCGCAGTGGCAAAGTCCGATCGGATCGCCCCGACCGGAAGGCCGTCAATCCTGAAACGGGCATAGCGCGACAGATTGGCGTTGTTACAGGCGTGGATATGATCAAGATAGGCCAATTCGAACTCCTGTCGGCAAGGGCGCTGCCAGATGTTGCAGCGCCGCGCACCGACACAGCCTACGCGCTAAGCGCAGAGTTTGAATAGCCTTTTTCCGAGGTCAGAACTGTATTCACATGGATGATCTGACGCAGGCAGCGCGCGATGTGCTCGGCCACTTTGGTTTCAAGTTGCTGGACCTGAATGTCGATCTGAAGCTCTTCATAGCCGCGCAGCCCATCAGCGACGGTTGAGTGCCAGCTGGCGGGAACAAGGTTGCGCTTGGCAAACAGTTCAAGAACGCGCGGCATGACATCAGGTTCGGCCGCGGCGTGGACAGAAAAACAGTAAACGGATTTTGGGGTATGTGCGTCCTGTGTGGACGCAGCAAATGCATGATCGGTCATGACAATGCTCACAGAAATTCAGTGCATCAAAAAGGCGAACAAATACGTCCCGGTGTCCTTAGACAACCGGGCTGATAATTCGCGCAATAATGACCGAAAAGATGCTGTGATGTGTCATGAAGCTATTTAAAACAGGGTCTTTTCAAAGCCGGAAGGTTTGAAAGGTCATGCAGATGATGAAAGCGGAAACTGGATCAGATAACCAGAAGCGATGCGATGACGGCCAGAATGGTACCGGCGAACAGGATTTCCATCGAGCGGGCGATCTGCTGTTCACGGGCAATGGCGATTGCAACGGCTTTGCGCTTATTCATCATGTTTACTCCGTCTTATGACAGGTAGTGTCAATGTGCCGGGCTCGGCACACGTCAAATATAGGCAGGCAAAAGGGCGAGTTACAAGGGTCCAGAGTCAAAAAACGTCAAAAAACTTTCAACCTCATGGAAAAGGTAACGTTTTTGATGCGTGTTTTGTCACAAATTCCATTCGTTGCAGATAAAACCGTTATCTTGCGCAAGGCTGGGTAGTCTGGTCCTCAGACAGTTTCAAAGCCGGGGCCTCGATTCGCTGGTTTTGTCGGGGTTTCCGTCCGGTTTACGACGTGCCAGTAATCCTTGATCGGTTTGGGATGGCCGTACTTGTAGCCTTGCACGGAGCTGCAATGATGATCGGTCAGGAAACTAACCTGCTCGTCTGTTTCAACGCCCTCGGCAATGACATCAAGGTGAAGATCATGGCCAAGGTTAATGACAGCGCGGACAATCGCAATGGCCTGGTCGTTACTGATCAGTTTCTTGATAAAGGACTGATCAATCTTGATGCGGTCTACAGGGAAATTCTGCAAGGTGGCCAGCGATGAATAACCCGTCCCGAAATCGTCCATGGCGATACGCACGCCAAGTTTCTTGATATCGGACAATATCTTCATTGACCGTGCCGGGTTGTGAATAAGTGCTGTTTCTGTGACTTCCAGTTCAAGGCGTTTTGGATCTAGCCCCGTTTCAGCCAGGATTTCGGCAACCAGTTCAGGCAATTCATGCTTTTGCAATTGCACGGCCGATATGTTGACCCCGATGCCAAGCGGGTTCTTCCAGCTTGCCGCTTCCTGGCACGCCGTTCTGAGAACCCATTCGCCCAGCTGCACGATCAGGCCAGTTTCCTCGGCAATCGGGATGAAGCGGCCCGGCGGGATTGAACCCATTTCCGGATCTGTCCAACGCAGCAGCGCTTCGAATGAATTAATGACCTTGCCATCCGTGTCGCATTGCGGCTGGTAATAAAGTTCCAGCTGGCCGCTATCCATTGCTTTGCGAAGGTTCGATGAAAGCTGGCGCTTGAAACGGTATTCTTCATCCATCTCCGGCGAATAGAACACCATGTCATTGCCACCTGATTGCTTGACGCGATACATCGCAAGATCAGCGTGGAAAAGGATGCTTTCGGCGTCGTCCCCATCCGATGGATAATGCGCGATCCCGATACTTGATGACAGTTTTGCCCGGTGTTCGGCGTTGATAAAGACCGGTATCGCAACGCAATCAAGGATCTGTTGCGCAACTTCACGTGACCGCGCAATAACCCCATCCATGTCCGAGCGCGTCTGATGATGCAGCAAGGCGACAAACTCGTCTCCGCCAACGCGTGCGATCACGACATCGTCGCTAAACAGTTTCGACAGGCGCTCACCCAGTTCACGCAGGGCATGATCACCGGCAATATGGCCAAAGCTGTCATTCAGTTCCTTGAAGTGATCGAAATCGATACACATCACCGTTACAGGCGTCCCGGTTTCGTCCGATTCTGCAAGCGCTTCGCTCAGATGGTCGTTGAATGTTGTCCGGTTCAAAAGTGTTGTCAGGGAATCATGTTCCGCCAGGAACCGTATGTGGTGTTCGGCGGCATACCGTTCGCGCAGATCGCGCAAGCCAAATATTACCGTGGCGTCGGATATTTCATCTGCAGGAATTTCGCGGCGAACGACTTCGACCGGTATTTCGGTGCTATGCGACCATGACAGGTTGGTTTCGATATAGCTGATTTCGCCGGACTGAAAAGCAGGCGGGGTATCCGCAAGCCATTCGGCCAGAAAATCCTGATCAAGGATCTCGGCGCGGGTTACATCAACAAGTTTCAGGAAGCTGTCATTGGCATCGATCACATGCCCATTCTGGGTCAATACAAGTGCTTCGATCGCTGAATCGCCCAAAATGCGCATGCGATTGCGGACATGATCGCGCAACTGTCGATCAACAAGCGCTGTGACAAAGCCGATGGCAATTAGCAAAATCGCGACAACTGCAACGCCAATAGCAAGGTAGTCCTGCGATATAAGCTGGGTCGGCACCGGCACGGTCGGATCAGGCGTGATCACCAGTGCGCCCATTGCGCTGAAATGCATGGTGGCAACGGCAATCGTCAGGTTGACCTTGCCCAGCAGCTTTTGGCGTTCGGTTTGTGCTGATCGGGCAAGCCAAAGGGAAATCATCCCGAACACGGCCCCCATCAAGATCGCGCCAATCACGATATCCATGTGCCAGCTGATGACGCCCGGGACACGTATTGCCGACATGCCGGTAAAGTGCATGGCTGAAATGCCAAGACCAACAACAAGCCCGCCAACAATGCGCGAAAGCAAAAGATGCGGCCCAACGACCGATGCAGTGGCAAAACCGGCGGTCGTTGCCGCAATCGCGATCAGGAGTGAAACGGCGGTCAGGACCGGCTCATAGCCAACAGGTACAACCGGGTCATAGGACAGCATCGCAATGAAATGTGTCGCCCAGATGCTCCCCCCGGTGACGACACCGGTTAAAAACAGCCACGCGACTTTCTGACGAAGCCGCCCGATACAGGCACGCGCATACATGTTGAACGCCGTATGGATGCCAGCCAGTCCAATCAGGAGGGCAATTATGACCAGAACGATATCGTGCTGGTTGGCCAGACAGTCATATATCCTGTACATGCACGTGCCGATTCTGTGATTTATTCAATAGTTTCAATAACTATTGCTATTTGCTGATGTAATTTTAAGTCGGCCGACATAGGCGAGGCAACCCAAAACGGATTTTTCGGCGTTCGTCCGGCTGGTCAGTCTGACTGGTCCGCTAAGTGGATGCTGGCGATGATGGCACTTGCGTGGCCGATGATCGGACGCCGCCTAGCGGATGACGACGTCGCTTTGACCAATCAGGCGGGGGGGATTGTCACCGCGGGTAAAGGTGACCTCACCGTGATAAGTTCCCGCCGGCCAGCGGCTTCCCGGCCGGTCCATGTTGATAAAGAACCATTTTGCACGGGGGCCTGCATCATTGGGCAAATCAATCACAAAATCCCGGTGCCCACCTTTTCCGTCTGGCGTTTGCATGCTCATGCGGATGACGTCGCCGTCATTGGCCCCGATAAGATAGGCCCAGAAATAAAGGCCGGGGCTGGTGCTTGGCAGTTCCTTGTCCTTGCCATAGCCGCGCTTGAGATCGGATGCCGTCGGGCGCGCCATCGAAAATCCATGCCCATAAAGCGAGATTTCGTTATAGCCCAGCTGTGCACGTGCCTCGGGCGTCCATAGTGCTGCATTCTCAACCCTGCAATCATTCGGGTTGCTTGCACCCATGTTCGTGCCGCTGAACGGATCAACAAGATTGCCATCCTTGCGCAGGTTGAAATGCAGGTGCGGGAAGGTTGCCTGGCCAGAAAGGCCGATCCGTCCGATCACCTGACCCCGGCTGACACGGTCGCCTTGTTTTACGGCAACCCAGTTGCGGCGCAGGTGGCAATACTGGCTTTGCCAGCCGTCATCGTGATCGATCAGGATGCCATTGCCGCATTCGATGCCCTCGAGACTGTTTGGGGATATACGCCCGGAATCAATATCCTCGACCCCTTCGCGAAGGGCCCTGACAGTGCCATCGGCAATGGCGCGCACAGACACACCGTCAAGCATCGTGGCCTCGTCAGGAATGGCGAAATCCGTGCCGCGATGACCATCATAGGTCGTGGTCCCGCAAGCATAATCACGAATTTGCGGGCCCGGATCGTGGTCCACGTAATGCACGATGTCGCACGTATTGTCGGCACAATCGACCGGCAGATCAAACGGCGGGCCATCTGCAAGGGCGATGCTGCCAAAGGACAGGGTCGCGAACACCGAAAGAAAGAGTGTCCGAAAAGATCCTGATCGTTCTGGCATAAGGCCCCCTGTATTGAATTTTGGTCACTGCACGCAGGCTATTTGGCGTGAATCGCCTTTTTCTAACATAAAGGTGATGGCGCTGCGACCTGCAAGATATTGTTTGTATGTTGCGTTATCCGCTATCACTTCAAGATGGCAACTATGAACACGATCTCATCACGCAAGGCAGGATGAAATGGATCAGAGCGGATTATTTCGGCTGGGTATCTTTGCCGCCATTCTGGCGGTGATGGCCTTGTGGGAGGCCGTGGCACCCTATCGCCCCAAGGAAGCCGTACGTCGCCCGCTGCGCTGGCTGACCAATTTTGGTCTCTTGTTGCTCAGTGCTGCTCTGGCACGCTTCACCATTGGGGCTGCGATGATTGCAACCGCGATCTGGGCGCAGTCAAATGGTCTGGGGGTGAGTAACCTTGTCGGCCTGCCGGGTGTTTTGGCGGGGCTGGTCACAATTGTCGTTCTGGATTGTGCGGTTTACTGGCAGCACCGTCTGACACATATCGTGCCGATATTCTGGCGGTTTCATCGTGTGCATCACTGTGATACCGAATTCGATGTTTCAACCGCTGTGCGTTTTCATCCGTTCGAGATCGTTGTATCGGCGCTCTACAAGTCGTTCTTTGTGTTGCTGATCGGCGCCGATCCGTGGGCGGTCGTGATTTACGAAAGCATGCTCAGCGGCTTTGCCCTGTTCAATCACGGCAATGTGCATCTGCCCAAACGCCTTGATCGCAGCCTCAGGCTGTTGATCGTGACACCCGACATGCATCGGGTACATCATTCCAGTGTGATGCGCGAAACCAACAGCAACTACGGCAATATACTGTCGATCTGGGATCGGCTGTTTGTCAGCTATATTGACCATACCAAGGTCAATGATCACGACATGCAGATTGGCCTCAAGGAATTCCGCGACAAGGACAGCCAGAGTTTGCTGGGTGTTCTTTGGATGCCTTTTGATCGTCGCTGATCCCAGCGTCGCTGATTACGCTGGTACGACACCGCGCACTGCCATGGCAGAAGCCACCAGGGATCGTCGGCCGTCTGTTTTCCCGCCGAGATAGGCCAGACGCGTGGCCTGCTGAATTTCGTAGGCCGTGTCGGCATATTGCCGGTTAAAGAAATTGCGGATCAGGCTGTGTGCCCCCATTAGCGACTGCCAGTAATCATCAAAATCAATGAAATCCATGCGCACGGCCAGGGTTGTAGTATCAATTTCGCCCAATCCCGCATCCGACCACAGATCATAAAGGTCGTCTTCGTCCTGATAGGGGACGTCGAAAACTTCTTCGCGCAATTTTTCGCCCTCAACCCCGGCCAGAATGGCTGCGGCATCCAGAAACAGGCGGATGAATGTCAATCCGCCCGCACGGTCCCAAACGGACGCGGCGATTTTACCGTTCGGTTTGGTGACGCGCACCATCTCGGCAACCGCCTTTGCCGGCTCTTCGAGATCATTGACCAACAGCTGCGAGAAGGCAGTATCGAAACTGTTGTTCTCGAACGGCAATGACAATGCATCGCCGGTTTTGAGTTCGATATTTGCTGCTTCCTCACGCAAGGCGTCCGTCAGGTAATCAGGGATCAGGTCAATGCCGACAACCCGCGCATCCGGATAACGGTTGGCCGCAGCCAGGGTCAGACTGCCCGTGCCACATCCGACGTCAACCAACGAACCGCAAGACGGTGCGGCAACAAAGTCCAGAAAGCTGCGCGACAGGCGGCGGCTCCATCGACCCATGGCAATTTCATAGTTGTCAGCAATTGTGTTGTTCATCAGGGGCGTTTCCCAAAGGTTTGTTTTTATAGGGATTAGGTCATTGATATCATAGGTGAGTAAGCCCTGATATGTCCCCGTTTCTGACAATTTCAAGCGCCTGCCAATAGGCCATTCGACGAAATAGGCATTGCTCATTTCGAAAAATGCGCAATAAAATTACAAATATTGCATTGCAAAATAATCATAAGCGCGGCATCTGCAGTATGAGTGCGCGCAACAGGCAAGGGGTTCCAAGGAAATGAACGAACGTGACGGACTTCAGGGTTTGTATCTCGAAGATCTGGAGATTGGCCTGACAGCAAGCTATGGCAAGACGGTAACCGAAACCGATATTGTCATGTTTGCCGGGATTACCGGTGACACAAACCCGGTGCACCTTAATCAGGATTATGCTGAAACCACCATGTTCGAAGGCCGCATTGCGCACGGCATGCTCTCGGCTGGGTTCATTTCCACTGTCCTTGGCACCCGCCTGCCGGGACCGGGGACAATTTATCTGTCCCAGAACCTGCAATTCAAGGCACCGGTCCGGATCGGCGATACGGTAACCGCCCGCGTTACTGTGCGCGAAATCATGGCCGGGAAGAAACGCGCAATTCTGGAAACCAATTGCTATGTCGGGGACCGCTGCGTGATCTCAGGCGAAGCAACGGTGATGGTCCCTTCGCGCGGCTAGGGCTGGAAAGCTGCGTTTTTTTGTTGGAAAAGTCTTTACGCTTTGGGCCTGCGCCCTATATAGCTGCCTGCTGGATTTGCCGATATGTGATCGGTAGACATGGACCGCAGCAAAGAGAGACCGGCGCGAATGCGCGTTTTTCGATCTTTTGAGAACCTCACCGATGATGCGCGCGGCGCCGTAGTGGCGATCGGCAATTTTGACGGACTGCATCTGGGGCATCAGTCGCTTCTGGATCAGGCCCGTGCAATTGCCCGCGACCTCGGTGCGCCGCTTGCGATCCTGACCTTTGAGCCGCATCCGCGCATGCTGTTTCGTGCCGATGATCCGCCTTTCCGCCTGACCTCGGCCGAAGATCGCGAAACGGCCGCTGGCAGCATTGATATCGACCTGTTCTATGAAGTCGAATTCAACCGTGATTTCGCTGCCATGACCGCCCAGGAGTTCATCGAACGGGTTCTGGTGACGGGACTTGGCGCCAAGCATGTTGTGGTCGGTTGGGATTTCTGCTTTGGCAAGGGCCGTGCAGGCGATGTCGAATTGCTCCGCGCTATTGGCGAAAAATCGGGATTTGGCGTGACGGCGGTAAAGGCTGTGACCCATGACAACGGCATTGTCTATTCCTCGACCGCAATCCGTCAGGCCCTGCGCGAAGGACGCCCGGAAGATGCCAAGCATCTGCTGGGCCGACCTTGGGAAATTGGTGGCGTTGTCGCGCATGGTGATGCGCGTGGCCGCACCATCGGGTTCCCGACAGCCAATGTGCCACTGGGCAATCATCTGCGTCCGAAGTTCGGTGTTTATGCCGTCGAGCTTGGCCTGATTTCCGAGGCGGATCGCAGCACCGTGGAACGCTGGGTGCCCGGAGTCGCCAACATTGGCGTGCGGCCAAGCTTTGGCGGCGATGACGATGCTGGCCTTGAAGCGCACCTTTTTGACTTTGATCAGGACATCTATGGCCGCCGGGTGCGCGTGCGCCTGCACGGCTTTATCCGCGGGGAACAGAAGTTCGATGGGCTTGACGCCCTGAAAGCCCAGATCGCGGCAGATGTGATCGCTGCCAAGGATATTCTCGGCAAGATTTGAATTTGTTGACGAACCCGCTATGATCCGCGCGCTTTTCGCAAGATCAGCTTTTCGCGAGATCTCCGGGGGTTCGCCCTTTTTAATTTGTTCAAGACGACAGGACCGTCACGATGAGTGTCGAATACAAGAAGACCGTTATCCTGCCCAAGACCGATTTCCCGATGCGGGCGGGTTTGCCAAAGATGGAGCCCACCCTGCTCGAGCAGTGGAAAAACGAGGACCTCTACGGCAAAATTCGCGGTATTTCGGCAGATCGTGAAATGTTTGTCCTCCATGATGGCCCGCCCTACGCAAATGGCCATCTGCATATTGGTCATGCACTGAACAAAATCCTTAAAGACGTCATCACCCGTTCGCAGCAGATGCTGGGCAAGAACGCGGTTTACGTTCCGGGTTGGGACTGCCACGGCCTTCCGATCGAATGGAAGATCGAAGAACAGTACCGTGCCAAGGGCAAGAACAAGGACGATGTTCCGATTGCCGAATTCCGCAAGGAATGCCGCGAGTTCGCCCAGAAGTGGCTTGATGTACAGCGTGAAGAATTCAAACGCCTTGGCGTGATGGGTGACTGGGACAATCCCTATATCACCATGGATTACAAGGCAGAGGCATCGATTGCCCGCGAACTGGGCAAGTTCCTGATGAACGGTTCGCTCTATATGGGGTCCAAACCGGTCATGTGGTCGGTGGTTGAAAAGACCGCCTTGGCCGAGGCCGAAGTCGAATATCACGACCATACATCCAAAACGATCCATGTCCGCTTCCCGGTCACCGAGACCAAGGTTGATGTCCTTAAGGACGCCACCATCGTCATCTGGACCACGACCCCTTGGACCATTCCGGGCAACCGCGCGATTTCGTATGGCGACGACATCGAATATTCCGTCATTGAAGTCACCGAAACTGCCGAAGAAGCATGGGCCACAGTTGGCGAGAAGATGGCGGTCTGTACCGACCTTCTTGAGGACCTGTGCAAAAACGGTCGGGTCACCGCCCACAAGGTTGTCGGCACCTTCAAGGGGTCCGAGCTTGAAGGCACGGTTGCTGCCCATCCGTTCCGCGGTCAGGGTTATGACTTTGATGTGCCGCTTCTGGCAGCCGATTACGTCACGACCGATACCGGTACTGGCTTTGTCCATACCGCACCGACGCATGGCCCGGACGATTACCAGACCGGTCTGAAATATGGTCTGGAAGTGCCGGAAATGGTCGATGGCGACGGGGCTTATTATCAGACCGTGCCGCTGTTTGCCGGCGAACGCATCTATGATGAAAACGGCAAGGAAGCCGGCGCGAACGAAGCGGTCATCGCCAAGCTGATCGAAGTTGGCGCACTGCTGTCGCGTGGCCGTCTCAAGCACTCCTATCCGTGTTCGTGGCGGTCCAAGGCACCGGTGATCTATCGCACCACACCGCAGTGGTTCATTTCCATGCAGGACAATGACCTGCGTGAAAAGGCGCTGAATGCGATTGATAACACCCGCTTTGTGCCGGAAGCCGGTCGTAACCGTCTGCATTCCATGATTGCCAACCGTCCGGACTGGTGCGTTTCGCGTCAGCGCGCATGGGGTGTGCCGATCACGGTGTTCATCGAAAAAAGCACCCGTCAGCCGCTGCGTGATCAGGAAGTTCTTGATCGCGTCTACGAAGCCTTCTGCGAAGAAGGGGCTGATGCCTGGTTCACCCGTGACGCGCAGTACTTCCTTGGCGACAAATACAACGCTGATGATTTCGAACAGGTCACCGATGTCCTTGACGTCTGGTTCGATTCCGGTTCGACCCATGCCTTTGTGCTTGAAGAACGTCAGGACCTGAAATGGCCGGCTGATCTCTATCTTGAAGGCTCGGACCAGCATCGTGGCTGGTTCCACAGCTCGTTGCTTGAGTCATGCGGAACCCGTGGCCGTGCACCGTATGAAGCGGTTCTGACCCATGGCTTCGTTCTTGACGGCGAAGGCCGCAAGATGTCCAAGTCGCTTGGCAACGTCATTGCGCCGAACGATGTGATCAACAAACTTGGTGCCGATATCCTGCGTCTGTGGGTTGTCAGCTCGGATTACCATGATGACCTGCGCATCAGTCACGAAATCATCCAGCGTCATTCCGACATCTATCGTCGCCTGCGAAACACGCTGCGCTTCCTGCTTGGCAACCTTGCCGAGTTCAGCGAAGAAGAAAAAGTTGCCGATAACGAACTGCCGGAACTTGAACGCTGGGTCCTGCATCGTCTGAGCCACCTTGATGACATGGTGCGCAAGACGACCTCAGACTACGACTTCCACAGCATGTTTATCGAACTGCATAACTTCTGCGCGCTCGACATGTCGGCCTTCTACCTTGATATCCGCAAGGACGCGCTTTATTGCGACGCGCCAAGCAGCCTGCGCCGCCGTGCGGCACGTACGGTCATGGATCGCGTGTTTGATTGCCTTGTGCGCTGGTTGGCACCGGTTCTGTGCTTTACCGCTGATGAAGCATGGCGTGCGCGTTACGGTGCGGACAGTTCCGTTCATTCCGAAACCTTCAATACGGTTTCAGATGGCTGGAAAGACGATGCGCTGGCTGAAAAGTGGGCGAAAATCCGCAAGCTTCGCCGGGTTGTGACCGGCGCGCTTGAACTTGAACGTGCAGAAAAACGCATTGGCGCAAGCCTTGATGCCGCACCGAAGGTTTATGCAGCCGCGGAATATGTCGAAGCGCTTGATGGCCTTAATCTTGCCGAAATCGCCATTACATCTGACATCGAACTGATCACGGGCGATGCACCGGATGGGGCCTATACCCTTGATGATGTCGCGGGTGTTGGCGTTGTCCCGGCACTGGCAGATGGTGCGAAATGTGAACGTTGCTGGCAGACCCTGCCGGAAGTCGGCAGCCATGCCGAGCATAAAACCGTTTGCAACCGCTGTGCGGATGCCGTCGATGAAATGGGAATCGCCGCCGAATAAGGTTGGCGTCCGGGGACGCCCTGCGACGGTGCAGGGCGCTTTCCCGGCAAGTCGGAAAGAGTGTTGATGAAACATCGTGCCTTTGTGTTTGGTCTGATCGTCATTGCAATCGTCTTTGGTGTCGACCAATGGACCAAGGCGCTTGCCATTGATGGTCTTTCAAACCCGTTTCGCGTGATCGAAGTCACGCCGTTCATGAACTTTGTTCTGGCCTGGAACCCGGGCGTTTCGTTTGGCCTGTTTCAGGGGCAGGCGCCATGGGTCATGATCGTGGTTACTGCTGCCATCACGATTGGCTTTGGTGTCTGGATGTGGCGGACACGTGATTCGATGCTGCGCTTTGCGCTGGCGATGATCATTGGCGGGGCGGTTGGCAATCTGGTGGATCGCCTGCGCCATGGTGCCGTGACCGACTTTATTGATCTGCATGTCGCAGGCTATCACTGGCCGGTCTTCAATATTGCCGATAGCGCAATCACGGTTGGTGCCGCGCTACTGTTGATCGATTCCCTTTTTGGCGGTAAAAAATCTACCTGATGAATTTTCGCCGGGCGATCATGGCCCGGTGTCGGAGTGGTAATGAGGCACAAATGGCCCGGAAACTGACGACCAATATTTTCAGAATTGCACTGCTGGGCGGACTTGCGCTTGGTGTTTCCGGTTGTGAATCAACCCGTGAAACCTTTGGCCTGAACAAACAGTCCCCTGACGAGTTTGCCGTTGTCTCGCGAGCCCCGCTCAGCTTGCCGCCTGATTTTACGCTCCGCGTACCCGATCCGGGGGCACCGCGCCCGCAAACCGGCTCGACCACCGATCAGGCCCGTCGCATTCTGGTCGGCGATGACCCCAACGCGGTAAAGCGTGACATTACCGAAGGCACACGCAGCAAAGGTCAGGTTGCCCTTCTGTCGGCATCTGGTGCGCAATATGCCGATCCGGAAATCCGCAACACGGTTGATCGTGAAACCTCGATCTTCATTTCCGAAAGCGAAGGTGTTGTCGATAACCTTCTGTTCTGGCAGGACAAGCCGGAATTCGGATCCGTGGTTGATCCGTCCGCAGAGGCCAAGCGTATCCGCGATCAGCAGGCGCTTGGTGACAATGTTTCCGGTGGTGCCGGCACACCTGTAATCGAACGCAAACAGAAAGGCTGGCTGGAAGACATCTTCTAAGCTGTGCCAGATGGTCCTGCGACCACACGACAATTTGATGCATTCACACAAGGGCGCGATGGTTTCGCGCCCTTGTTCTGTCATATTCGGTTCTTAAGAAATGCCTGTTGGAAGCTGCCATCTAACATAGCGGCATTCAAACATCTGGTTTGCACAACCATGCCTGAATTGGAATGGGACGCCACAATGAGATTTTCTGGAACTTTCCGATCAAAGATGCGCACGCCGATACTTGCGATTGCGCTGGCCGCGATTACGGTCTTTTTTGCCCCCGCTTTTTCATATGCTGCGGTGTTCAATCCGCAAACTGCCACGCTGGATAACGGCATGCAGGTCGTGCTGGTGGAAAACCACCGCGCACCGGTTGTTACCCACATGGTCTGGTACAAGGTCGGTTCGGCCGACGAACCACAGGGTGTATCGGGCATTGCCCATTTTCTAGAACATCTGATGTTCAAGGGAACCGACGATATTGCACCCGGCGACTTTTCGAAAATCGTTGCGCGCAATGGCGGCAATGACAACGCCTTTACCAGCTGGGACTATACCGGATATTTCCAGAACATCGCCCGTGACCGCCTTGATCTGGTCATGGAAATGGAAGCCGACCGCATGGCCAATCTGAAACTGTCAGATGATGTGGTTCTGCCTGAACGTGATGTGATCATCGAGGAACGCCGGTCCAGGCTTGATACAAGCCCGGGGGCGCTTCTGGGCGAACAGATGCGTGCATCCCTATACATGGCCCATCCTTATGGCCGTTCGATCATTGGCTGGCGCCACGAGATGGAACAACTCACCACCGAGGATGCGCTTGAATTTTATCAAAACTGGTATGCGCCCAATAATGCCATTCTGGTTGTTGCGGGCGACATCACGATGGATGAATTGCTGCCGATGGCCGAAAAATATTATGGCGTCATCCCGCGCGGCAAGGACATGACGCGCAACCGGGTTCAGGAACCGGTTCAGCACGCCCCGCGCAAGGTTACGATGCGCGACCCGCAGGTTGGTCAGGCATCCTGGTCACGCTATTACCTGGCACCATCCTATAATACCGATGCGGCCGATGCCGCGCCGCTTGATGTGCTCAGCGAAATTATCGGCTCTGGCACCACCAGCCGCTTCTTCAAGTCGCTCGTCGTTGATCAGCAACTCGCATCAAGTGTTGGCACTTTCTATAATCCGGTTGCGGTCGATCTGGCGACATTCGGGGTGTATGGCGTTCCGCGCGGCGATGTCGAACTTGCCGACCTTGAAAAGGCGATCGAGGCCGAAATCGACAAGGTCGTTGCCGATGGCGTGACGCAGGATGAACTCGACCGAGCCAAGCAAAAGCTGCTTGATAGTGCGGTCTTCGCCCGTGATTCGCTTTCGGCAGGTGCGCGTGTTCTGGGGCAGTCGCTTGCGGTTGGTTTAAGTGTCGATCAGGTCGAAAGCTGGCCGGACCGGATTTCGGCCGTGACCGTCGATCAGGTCAATGACGCTGCCAAACGGGTTTTCGATGACAAGAAATCTGTCACCGGCTGGCTGATGCCGCCCGAAGGTGGTCCGGTCACGCGTGGCGGTGCCGCGCTGCCAATCACGTCTGGCGAAGGAGTGCACTGATATGAACAAGCTGTTTAAACAGATTGCCGGTGTTGCCTTTGCCGCGACACTGGGCATTGGCTTTGCGCCACAGGCCAAGGCGGTCGAGGTTCAGGAAGTGATTTCGGATGGCGGCATTCGCGCCTGGCTGATCGAAGATCACATGAACCCGCTGATGACCATGGATATCGCCTTTACCGGTGCCGGGGCATCCACCGATCCGGAAGGCAAGCTTGGTCTGGCCAACATGGTTTCTGGCCTGATTGACGAAGGTGCAGGCGAAATGGATAGCCAGACCTTCCGCAGCGAGATGGAAAACCGGTCTATCAGTCTGTCTTTCGATGCCGGGCGTGATGACTTTTCAGGTTCCCTCACCACTCTGACGCGTGAACGCGAGACCGCGATTGATCTTTTGCGGCTGGCTTTGTCCGAACCCCGCTTTGATGACGAGGCGGTCGAACGTATCCGTGCCCAGATTGTCTCGGGCCTTAAACAGGCGGAAAACAATCCGCGCGATATCGCAAGCCGGACATTCTTCGCCTCTATCTTTGGTGACCATCCTTATGGACGCCAACCGTCAGGCACGCTTGAAACGGTGGCGGGGCTCAATGCCAATGATTTCCGTGGCTTTGTGCGCCGGGCCTTTGCCAAGGACAACCTGATTGTCGGGGTTGCTGGCGACATCACGGCCGAAGAACTCGGTCCGCTGCTCGATGAGGCCTTTGGTGCGCTGCCTGATCACAGCGATCTGCCAAAAGTCGCCGATGTGGAGCCGACCTTTGGCGCCATCGAGGTGGTCGAACAGGACATCCCGCAAAGTCAGGCGATCTGGGGCCAGAAGGGTATTGCGCGCAAGGACCCGGATTTCTATGCCGCCTATGTGATGAATTACATCCTTGGCGGTGGCGGCTTTTCATCGCGCCTGACAGAGGAAGTTCGTGAAAAGCGCGGTCTGGCCTATGGTGTGTATAGCTACCTTGCCAATCTGGACCATGCCGATCTGATGATGGGCGGGGTTGCCACGCGCAATGACGCGATCGGGCAAAGTCTGTCGCTGATCAGCACCGAATGGACCAAGATGAAACAGGATGGCATTGATCAGGAAGAGCTTGAAAATGCCAAGGCCTACCTGACGGGGGCCTTCCCGCTGCGCTTCACCAGCCTTGGCAACCTGTCGGGCATGCTGGTTGGTATGCAAAAGGAAGAGCTTGGTATGGACTTCCTGGATCGCCGCAATGACAAGGTCAATGCCGTCACACTTGATGACGTCAACCGTGTTGCCGCCGATCTGATGGACCCAGCCAGTGTCACCGTGACCGTGGTTGGCAAGCCCGAAGGTGATCTGGCCTTCTGATCGATTCAGTGAGGGCACCTGCTCGTCAGTTGTGCCCTCACCAAATTAATACGATGGTTGCGGATATAGCCAAAATTAGTGGTGTAGCCCACTCGATTAGCAGCCATCGAAACAGCTGAAAGTAATTGAAATTACTGAACCACGCATCAAAGCGCTTCAAAGACACTATTGTGCGGTCGAGGCTGCTTAGCGTTTTATTTATCTCTTCCAAGTGTTCTTCCACCTTTGCAGAGATGTCCGAAGTTGTTGCATCTCTTTCCTTATGAAACTCGGTGACTATTTTTTTTAGTTCGGAGAATTTGTCGGGTAACTGATCAATTTTAGAACCCTTGCGCGCTAGATGCCAAAAAAACGTTGATTGTCGAGGGTTCGTGGGGGCATCAGTCTCCTCGCCTTCAAATTGGCTTGCGGTTAGATATCTAACGCGCATCCCGCTAAGTCGTAATCGCCACTCCCATAAATGGGATAAAGTGGATACTAAAAAGTGCAATGACAGGTACCCAATAACTATAATTGCTATTGCGTCGATTGTGTCTGTGCTTAGGCCGTCGAGCCTAATGCCAAGGAATGAGCTTTCCTTTGAAATTGTCAGGTCGAAGCATTTGTAAAACAAGGCTATCGAAGAAATAGCGATTAAATTTCGCCTTATTTTGAATGTGTTTTCAGGGAAATCTTCAAAGAAGGGGTCGCCAAGCGCTTGCTCAACCTGTCTTTGGCGTTCTTCAGTCGAATCCATTAATGGCTGCTCTTTGTGGTGTGTTTATCATTCTAAGGTTGAGTTGGAGTGTAAGCTATCTTGATTTTCGATAACAGTTTGATCTAGGGCTTTGCTTTGTTAAGTTCTCGATCAATAAAAACCTATTCGGAACCCCCTCCTCGATGACCCTGCGCGTCCTGCCACAGAACCTGATCAACCAGATTGCCGCCGGTGAGGTGGTCGAACGTCCTGCGGCTGCGCTGAAGGAACTGGTGGAAAACGCGCTGGACGCCGGGGCGACCAAGGTGGATGTCAATCTGCGCGATGGCGGGCGCACGTTGCTGTCCGTCACCGATGACGGCAAGGGAATGACGCCCGAGGAACTTGGACTGGCCGTCGAACGCCACGCCACATCCAAGCTGCCCGATGATGATCTGTTTAATATCGGCTTTATGGGCTTTCGCGGGGAAGCCTTGCCATCCATCGGGTCAGTGTCACGGATGCGTTTGACCAGCCGTGTGCGCGGCTCTGAAAATGCCTGGACGCTGGCGGTTGAAGGCGGGGCCAAGGGCGAACCGGAACCAGCCGCACATCCCTATGGCACGCGGGTCGAGGTGCGCGATCTTTTCTATGCCACACCGGCACGTCTTAAATTCCTGAAAACGGCGCGAACCGAACAGATGTATGCGCGCGAGATCATGGATCGCCTTGCCATGGCGCGCCCGGATGTTGGTTTTACCCTGAGCGGCGATAACAACAAGACGATCCTGAATTACCCGGCCTGCGAAGGTGATTTGTTTGATGCGCGTCTTAAACGGCTGGGTGCGGTCATGGGCCGCGAGTTTCAGGACAATGCCCTTCAGATCGAGGCAGAGCGTGAAGGCATCCGCCTGACCGGCTATGCCGGGGTGCCAACGCTCAACCGTGGCAATGCCCAGATGCAGTTCATGTTTGTCAATGGCCGCCCGGTCAAGGACCGGCTGCTGCAAGGGGCGGTGCGTGGTGCCTATCAGGATTTTCTGGCACGTGATCGTCATCCGTTACTGGCCCTGTTCTTTGAACTGACCCCGCGCGACGTTGATGTCAACGTCCATCCCGGCAAGACCGAGGTCCGCTTCCGCGATCCCGGACTGGTGCGCGGATTGATTGTCGGTGCGCTGAAACATGCGCTGGCCGGGGCCGGGCATCGTGCCTCAACAACGGTGGCCGACATGGCCCTGGGCGCTGTGCGCCGCGAAGGTGAGGGACCCTCACTTCCTTATGGCGGCGGTGCGCGCACCGGAAGTGGTGGCGGGTTTAACATCGGCCAGTATCAGCCCAGCGTGCCGGGCCACGCAGCCATTGAACGTGACTATGCCGCCCAGGCCCCGGTGGAAAACCCCGGAAACTATGGCGGCCTGTTTGATCGCGGACGTGAGTTCGGCGGGAATGGTAGCGCTAACATCGCGGGTGGCGAGGGCGGCTTTGCTGCGGCCGCGGCAGCAGCCCTGTCTGGGGGATATGACGCCGCCGCACCATCGGCGCGCATTGATAACATCGCCGATGAAGGCAAGTTTGTGGATCATCCCCTGGGGGCGGCGCGCGGACAGGTGCATGCCAATTACATCATCGCCCAGACACGTGACGGGCTGGTGATTGTTGATCAGCATGCCGCACATGAACGCATTGTCTATGAGCGCATGAAGGCAGATCTGGCCGAAAGCGGTGTAAAGCGACAAGGGCTGTTGCTTCCCGAGGTCGTCGAACTTGACGAGGCATCCGCAGATCGCATTGCAGAGCGGGCCGAGGAATTCGCCGAGCTTGGTCTGGTGATCGAGCCGTTTGGCCCCGGTGCGATTGTGGTCCGTGAAGTGCCCGCCATGCTGGGCAAGGTTGATGTCAGCGCACTTGTGCGTGACATGGCCGATGAAATTGCCGAACTGGGGCAGGGCATGGCACTGAAAGATCGGTTGATGTATGTCTGCGCCACCATGGCGTGCCATGGATCTGTGCGATCTGGCCGCAAGCTTAATGCCGATGAAATGAATGCGCTGTTGCGCCAGATGGAAGCCACCCCGCATTCAGGCCAATGCAACCATGGCCGGCCGACCTATGTCGAACTGAAACTAAATGACATCGAAAAGATGTTCGGGCGCAGGTAGGAAAGCAGATGGCTGGTATCACGCTTCATATTGCCACCCCCGACGATGCATCTGCCGTGAGCGCCTTGTTTGCGCGCTCCTATTCGGCGCTTCTGGTCGATGACTATGCGCCGGAAGTCCTTGAACGCGGGATGGCCTTTCTGGCAAAGGCCAACCCGGATCTTCTGGCGTCCGGGACCTATTATCTGGCCAGGGCCGAAACCGGCGACGTCGTTGGAGCCGGGGGCTGGACGGCAGTGCGACCGGGCAGCAAGGACGGTGATGTTCAATCGGGGCTGGCCCATGTTCGGCATTTCGCGGTCGATCCGGCACATGCCCGCAAGGGCATTGCCAGTATGCTTTTTGATCGGTGCGTGTGCGATGCCAAGGCGTCCGAGAATGTCACACGTTTTGAATGCTATTCCACACTTTCGGCCAGACGGTTCTATGAATCGCGGGGTTTTCGGGTCATTGGCGATTTCGCAGCACCCTTTGCACCGGATTTCACCTTTCCGAGCCTGCATATGGTTTGCGACCTTGATTAATCACGCAGTTTAAGGTCACGGGGCAGGCGGGTATTGGCATTCACACGGGCGCGCTGGATCTGCTCGGCAAACAGGCCCCGTGTGCCGCTCAGGTCGGCATCACGGAAATCGGCGCCCGCAAGATTGGTACCGCTCAGATCGCAGTTGGGCAGCCTTAACCCGCGAAAGTTGGCGTTTGACAGATCAGACCCCAAAAACACCGTGTTGTGCATCATCGCCTTGTTAAAGCGTGCCCCGGAAAGGCGGCTTGCAGCCAGATTGGCGTTATCAAGATTGCTTTCAACGAAGTCGGCGGCAATCAGGTTGCAACGGCGCAGAACCGCATCTTTGCAGTTGGCGCGCTGAAAACTGGCATAGGGCAAGCCACAGCGACTAAGATCAATGCCTTCAAGCTCCGCCTCGCGCAGATCGGCATGTTCGATTGACATGACCGTTCCTTCACGCCCACCGGTATCGACCCACAGCTTGTGACTGATCAGGGCTGCATGCAGATCAATTTCGACAAGCTCTTCATCTTGCTCGGCAATCGTGTCTTCGGCGTAAACTTCCTGTGTGGGCGCTTCTGAAGGTTTGTTTTCGGTCTGCGGGGTCGCGGTGGGCAGGGCCTCTTTCGCTGATTGCAGGGCTTCCAAATTCTGCGCGCCTGTGCGTTTGTCGCGCGCCGTTGGCACACCGACAAGCTCGCCGTCATCAAACGTCTGTCCCGCGCCATTCAGGCGTGGCCGCGAAGCGGCGATATCAAGGTTCGTCGTCGTTCCAACCACAGGGGATGAAGGGGATGAAGGGGATGAAGGGGATGACTTCGGCAATCTTGTGCGTGTTGCCCGGTCAGCAGTGCCCTTTTCTGATTTTTCCGGTGCGTCCTTGCTGTTGGATAGCTCGGCGGCTGGGGCTGCTGGTTTTTTGGTAGTATCGGGTTTATCGGGTTCTTTTGCTGTTGGCGCCGGTTCGTTGGTTTTTGCAATATCCTGCGGGCGGGCCGGACCGAAATAGTTTTCTTCAAACACAAAGCGTCTGGGCTTTTTCAGAACGGCTTCAATGATCTTTGTCAGACGCTGGGGATCGACAGGCTGGCGGAAAACACCTTCTATCCCGGCATCGACGGCATCACGCATGCCGCGCCGGTCAAGTTTTGGTGCCCCCAACAAAATCGGCACAATGCGTCCGTATGGATTGTCACTGGTTGCGGCATCGCGAATGGCACGAATGGTTGAGATACCCCGAATGCCATCAAGATAAAGACCGATCAACACGATGTCAGGTTTGAGTTCCAGGACCAGCTCGACCGTGCGTTCACGGTCGTCACAATCAACAAACTTGCCAAAGCCAAGCGGTTCCACAGCAGCACGAGCAGCACTGATATTGCGTTCGCTGTAGTCCGCATACAGGATCGTCTTTTTCTTGTTGTCATGGCTGACCATGATGCGCGATGCCCCCTTCTCGCGGCAGGTTTTTGCCAAACAGTTCTATGGACGGATCGTCCTCAGAGACCATCAGGAATGCTAAATGTACGGCGTCTTTCCGGTGCCGGATTGGTGCTTTGACTGTCACCACTAACTGCGCCATCACCGCTGCCATTACCATTTCCTGTGCCAACTTCGCCTTCTGTCGGTGCCGGGCCTGGTCCGTCATTTGCCGCGCCGTTCGCACCCGCCTCATAGTTGGTGTCGACCATTTCAATGGTGATTTCGACCCGACGGTTCGTTGCGCGGCCTTCCGGGGTGTCGTTGGTATCAAGCGGGCGGCTGTCGCCGTATCCCTGGATGACCATGCGGCCCGGATCGGTGCCGTTCTGATCAATCAGGAAATGCAGAACAGACGTCGCACGTGCTGCCGACAAGTCCCAGTTTGATATATAGGGTGACGAAGCCGATACCGGAACATTGTCGGTATGCCCGGCAACCTGAATTTCGCCCTCGGTCTGGTTGATCACGGGGGCGACGCGATTAAGAATGGCGGCGAATTCCTGCGTCATGCCTGAAGAGCCGGACGGAAAGGCCAGTTCGTTGGGGAACCGCATTACAACTTCGCCATCAATGCGTTCAAGCCCGACTTGATCCTGAAGGCCCATATTGTCCAGAACGGAGCTCAGTGTTTCTTCAAGCGCCTCGGCCTTTTCTTCCTTGCTGTCTTTGTTCTGGTTCTCAACCTTTGGCGGATCGACGGGGGGAATTTCCGACACCACGCGCGGCGTATCTGGCGTCGGCGCCTTAAGTGATTTGCCAACAATCGAACCATCAAGTTCAATCACGCCTGCCAGCTGGTCCTGTTGCGAGAACCCGAATGCGGCTTTAACCGACCCGGCGATCTGTTTATAGCGGATGACATCCATCTCGGCGAAGGTCAGCAAAAGCACAAACAGGACAAGCAGCAACGACATCAGATCGGCGAATGTCGCCATCCAAGCCGGTGCGCCTGCTGCGGGTTTCTTTGCCATGGCTTATGCCCAGCCTGTTGCCTGTTTGCTCGCGACCATCAAGATCATTCTCCACCGCCGTCTTCGTCGGCCGGAACGCCGCCCGGAAGGTAGGGGCCAAGGATTTCCTTCATGACCATCGGGCTCTGGCTGGCTTGAATCTGCACGACCGATTCAATGATCAGCTGTTTGGTGTTTTTGAGCCGGTCAACCTTAAGCGCCAGCTTGTCGGCAATCGGCAGCGCGATCAGGTTTGCCAGAACCGCACCATAAAACGTTGTCAGCATGGCGATCGCCATCGCCGGGCCAATGGCGTCCGGGTCTGAAAGGTTGGCCAGCATCTGTACAAGACCAACCAGGGTGCCGATCATCCCAAAGGCTGGCGCGGTGTCGCCAATGCCGCGAAACATCAATTCGCCAAGCTCGTCATTCTGGATGGATTTTTCCACCTCGCTTGAAATAGAACTACGGATCACTTCGCCACTGTGACCGTCCACACACATGCGGATGCCACGGGCCATGATTTCATTCTCGATCTCGACATTCTCAAGACCAAGAAGGCCGTTCTTACGGACCAGTCCTGCAAGCTCAATCGCCTTCTCATAGATGGAAAGCGGATCTTCCTTGGGGTTCTTGAATGCAATACCAACACCGATCTTGAGCGACTTGATAACATCGCGCATCGGGAATTTGATCAGGGTTGCCGCGGCTGTTCCGCCAAAAACCACCATGACTGATGGAGCATCGACAAACGAATCAAGGCTGCCGCCCATCAAGATGGCGCCAAAAATAACGCCCATCCCGGCGATAATTCCAATAAGTGTCGCTATATCCATATCGGTTTTTGGTATCCGGCCTTAAAACAAATTCCTCAAACGTGTCCTTAACGCATGACGGCGGGCAACACGTGGCGGGTCATAACTAATCGGTTGTCTGACAGCCATGCGAACAAAAACGGGTGCATGGAATGCTACCAGATGGAAATCAAACGCGGACTACACTCCTGAAATTGGGTTTGCGTTACCGGTTTTCCATACGTTCGGGGCAACTTCCTGTGCGCAAACATAAAAAGTGTCACGCACGCGGCATCCCGAATTGCAAAATTATGGCGTTGGTCCCCCCTTTGCCATGCATTTAGGGTTAAATGTTTGTTGCCAGACTTTCGTATGGTTCTCAACCCCACCCTAAGAATAACAGGTTGTCTTTCCTAGGTTTGCACTGTTTGCTTTTACACGTTGGCTACGCTCAAGAACAGGACTGGAATCCTGACATATTCTGATATTTGAGTGGCTTGTCCGGCAAATTAACCCAGCTCAAACGATGAAATCCCGAAGATGTTATCGAGATCCAGTTCGGGTGCCGGGCCCTTATACATTCGTGCGGTTTCAAATTCCTGCACCATGCCGTGCATCTTGGCCAGGTCGACGGCAGCCTGATTGGGTTCGGGTACATCAAGGTAGACCTTGCTGCCTTGATCAGAACGACTTTGCAAAAGGGCACCAAACAGGGTTTTGGCATCTTTGGCATCCTGTGCGAATAGCGGGCCGATCTTGTGGCCCTCAAGACATGGTCGAATAACACCATAACCACGAATACCCATCGGGCCCTTGAGGGCGAGGGCAGTGTGCTTGGCGTTCCCGATCCAGCCGCGCAGGAAGTTCAGGCGGCTTTCCGGAAACAGGTTACAGGTCTGTTCAAATGCATCGACAATGGCGATGTCATTAATTTCAAGCGTGATCAGATCATCAGGGGTGTCGACATCGGTCTCTACCACCCCGCCGAACCGGATGTTGCGATGGGCAAACTCAAAACCGGATTTGCGATAGTTGTCCTGCTGATCGACCACACCATCAAGGCCAACGGTCTTCAGAACGCTGTCTTCAAGCACCGTTTGCCACAACCGATAGCCAAGACCCGATCCGCGACGGTCCGGGCGGCAGATGTAAAAGCCGACAAACCCGAAGTCCGAGCTGTACTGCACTGCTGATATCACAGCTGCCAATCCCTGCTTGTCAAACGCGCCCCAGAACCCTTCGGTATCGGTGTTGAAAAACACCTCTGCATCATGAATGCCGGGGTTCCAGCCTTCTTTGGCAGCCCAGTCAACGGCAACGGGAAACTCGAATGATTTAAGACGTCGGATCTTGTCAGGCATCGCTTTTTTCAGACTTCCGGTAATCAATAAATGTCGGGCTTACCGCGCGGGGGCGGGGCAAGCACAGGTGACAAACATCTAGCACGGGCCGGCAAAATCAATGATAATTTTTATTGAGAATGCATATCATTGTTATTATTAACGGTGGGTCAATCCTGTTCGCCCATTTATCCGGGAAATCATGTCCACATCGCTTCTGACCGCCAAAACGCGCATTGCGTTGCCAAACTCTGCCGCCCTGATTGATCATGCTGCCGCATTCTATCGTGAGCATGATTTCGAGGTTTCCTGTGAGGGTGATCGGACACGGATTTCAGTTTCTATCGGCCAGATCCAACTGAGCTGTACAGAAACCGCGCTTGAGGTTGAAATTGCTGCCAAGAGCGAAGTGGATGTAATGCAGATGAAGTCTGCGATTATTTCCATCCTGCAACAGGCCGTGCCACACGCCGATCTTGATTGCCGCTGGCAGGGGGCAGGCAAAGGCAATGGAAAGTTGCCCAATTTCTGCGAACTGACCGTGGGCGAGATCACCGACCTTTCGCCGCATATGCGGCGCTTGCGCCTTCATGGCAGTGATCTTGATGCTTATGACAGCGAAGCCATCCATGTGCGGTTGCTGATCCCGCCACGTGGGCAGGAAAACCCGCAATGGCCGACCCTGGCGGACAATGGCATGCCCGTCTGGCCCAGTGTTGAAAACACCGTCGAACAGCGCGTTTATACGATCCGCGCAATCGACGCCGGGGCCGGCTGGGTTGATGTCGATTTCGTCATGCATGGCGATAATGGCCCGGGTTCGGCTTTTGCCATGCATGCCAGTCCCGGTGATGTGGTTGCCATGACAGGGCCACTTGGAACCGCCTTGCCCGACGCGGACTGGATGCTGTTGGCGGGGGACGAAACCGCTTTGCCGGCCATCGGGCGGTATCTGGCCGAAATGCCGGATCATGTATCGGGCCACGCCTTCATCGAGGTCGGCAGCCAATCCGACGTGATTTCGGTACAAACAGAAAGTCAGATAGAGGTGACATGGCTGTTTCGCGATGACGCGAAGGCGGTGGAACGTGGCCTGCTACAAGATGCCATTCGATCTGTCGATCTGCCCGACGCGGCTCAGAGTGTGTATTGCTGGGCCGGAGTGGAACAGACCGATTACAAGCCCATCCATAATTATTGGCGCAAGGAGCTGGGTCTTGATCGCGACAAGTGTCTTGCCATGACATTCTGGCGCAAGGCGGGGCGCTAAGTCTGGTTTCGGTCAATTTGCCCTGACATTGGCGACGGATTGATACAGGGCTGGCGCAAAATGCGCAATGGCATCATCGAGCGCGATCAGGATTTCGACAGTTAGCGGATCACTTGATCTGCTCGTTTCCTGCCCGGCTTCTTTCCGCAATTCGGTAATGGCACGAATCAGTTCCCGGTTGGTGGGATTGATGGCTGTGGCAATTGATTTTGCCCGCCGGTTTATCATCGCGCGTACCGTTTGAAAGGCGGCCATTTCCACGCTGGCATCAAGTGGTGTCCTTTCTTCAATAGCACGCTTGAGCGACAAGCCTGTCATATGGCTTGGCCGGGCAATCAGGGCAGATGTGATCATGCGAAACGCCGCGATATCAATGGCAAGCTGATCGCGGTTTTGCGTATTTGCCAGTTTGTTGAATGCAAACAGGTCGGCTTCGTGTTCGTCGCGATGATCCTTAAGCACGTCACCGCCGAAATGATCGGGCTGGCAATGACGTGCTTCATGAAAGATCAGCCAGCGATAGGTAAGGTCGGTGTTGCTGGCATAATTAAGGTTTGTGCCAAACCAGTTGCGCATCAGTTCGGCAAAAATTTCGCTGTTGTTTTCGGGGGTGAGCCCGGTTGGGACAAAAATCCGGCAGGTCGTCAACGCTTGACCATTTTGACGCCCGGTCACGGTGAACGGGGATCGCGGCAGCCTGGCAAATGTCTGATCCGGGTCCTTGATATTGCCAAGTCCGAGTGCCGTGTCGATTTTGCTCAGGAAGTCCTCGCGTCCTTCAAACGCTATGAGTTCGATGTCACCGAATTGATGGAGTTCTGCTTCCAATTGTTCTGTTTGGGCATGGCTTATCTTCGCACTGGCCAGAACCAGTATGCCGATTAGACATATCCCTTGAAGGCTATTTCGCACGAGACCATTCATCGCATCACTATGCATGTGCTTGGTCAGGCCTGCCAGATGAAACAATCAGGTTTCGGCCTGTTGGCCGGTGCGTTTGCGTTGCGGACCAAACAGGCAAGTAAGGAGCAGGATCACACCTGATACCGTGGCTATCATGCCCGCGGCACTGACCGCATAGGGTGATCCAAACCAGCCCGGACCGTACCCTGCAAACACGTAACCCAGAACGGCCGAAATGGTTGCAAAGACAACTGACCAGCCAACCTGTCGAGCCAGTTGGTTGGTCATCAGTCGCGCACTGGCTGGCGGGCAGACAAACATCGCAATCACAATAATCGACCCGACCGCATCGAAGGCTGCGACGGCGGCAACGGCAGTTGCCACCACCAGCGCAAAACCAAGTGTACGGGTGCGAATGCCAACCGCACCGGCAAAGGCCGCGTCAAAGGTCGATATTTTCAATTCTTTCCAGAACAGGAAAATGAACAGTGTAATCGCAACAAGAACAACGGCCAGACGCGGCAATTGGGGGGGCAGTGTGGCCAGTGCTGCCGGATCAAGAAGCGATCCCCAACCGTCTGCGTCAAACCAGATCAGGCTTTCAAGATTGCCCAAAAGCGCGTGCTGCACATCAATATGGACCGAACTGGTATCTGTGATTTCAAGAAACAGGACGCCAGCGGCAAACAGGGTGGTGAAAACCAGGCCCATGGCCGCGCCCGGCTCCACCCGGCCCAGCCGTTTGACGATTTCGATCATGATTACCGCGATAATGGCGGCCGCGCCGGCACCGATCATCATCGGAACTGCGGTAATTGTGCCCGTTACCAGAAAGGCGGCAACAATACCGGGCAGCACGACGTGGCTGATCGCATCACCAATCAGGGCCTGACGGCGCAGCAACAGGAAATTACCGGGCAGCGCACAGGCAATGGCAGCCAGTGTGCCAATCACAATCGGCGTCAGGCTCAGCTGCACAAACTCCGCGCCAAGGGCTGTGATCAGGTCATTGATCATGCTTTGGCTCCTTTCGCGGCTTGTGCGTTCTGGATCATGCGGTCGATTTCGGCAATCTGGTCCGGGGTCATCATCCGTTCAATCGGGGTCAGTCCGTCATAGCGTTCAATGGCTGAATCGTCGGACAACATCCGGCGCGCCATCGCCCAGCGCGCTTCATCACGGGCGGCCTTTTCTGCGGCAATCCGTCCGCGTGCGGTGGCAACCCCGTCTGCGCGGATCATCCCGGCACGACGCAGGATGCGAATGGTCAGACCATCATAAATCGGTTCACGCCGTGCAAGCGAAAGCAAACCCTGCCGACGATGGACACGTCGCTGAAAACGCTGATGCCGCAGGGCTGATGCCAACCCGCCGCGCAATGGCGAAAACAGGGCGGAAATCAAAAAGAAACCAAAGGCAACCAGAACGATGATCGGACCGGTTGGAAGCGATGCTTCGGCGGCGGACAATACCGCACCGATATAGCCAGAAAGGCCGCCGATGACCGCCGCAATGCCAATCATTTTACCGACCTGGTTGGTCCAAAAACGTGCGGCAACCGGCGGAATGATCAAAAGGGCAACGATCAGGATCAGCCCAACGATCTTAAGGCCAATGACCGTGACAATCAGGGCAAGGCCCATCATGGCAAGATCGATATTGCGCACATTGACACCTGTCGTTGCGGCATATTCCGGATCAAACGCCACCAGGGTCATCGGACGCCTAAGCAGGAAAACAAACGCGGCGGCCAGCGCCCCGGCAACGGCAATCGTGGTGGCTTCTGAAATCAGCATGCCAGCTGTCGATCCCAGCAGGAAGTTCTCAAGCCCCGCCTGACGGCCTGATGACATGGTCTGGATGACGGTTAAAAGCACGATGCCAAACCCGAAAAACACCGACAGAACCGCGCCAATGGCCGCGTCCTCTGTCAGGCGGGTTTTGCGTGTGATCCATTCGACCATCAAAAGCCCGATGGCCGATGAAACCGCCGATCCCAGAATAAGCCCCGGCAACCAGCGCCCATCACTGCCAAAGGCCACCATGATGATAAAGGCAAGTCCGACGCCGGGCAGGGTGGCGTGGCTGATCGCATCGGAAACAAGGGCGCGCTTGCGCAGGAAAATGAACGCGCCCGCACTGCCGGCCGACAGGCCGAGCAAGCCCGCACCGATTGCAACAAGCGCGCTGTTATAGCCAGCCTGCAGGAAAAGGGCGCTTATGAAATAATCAAAAAACCCCATGTCGCTCAGGCCAGATGCAATTCATCAATGTGGGTCGTGGCAAGACGCCCGCCATAGGTTTCCTGAAGGTTCTCGGCCGTAAAGGTCGTTTTGACCGGGCCCTCGGCAATACGCCGCACATTGATCAGAAGAACCCGATCAAAATATTCCGCAACGGTCGACAGATCATGATGCACGCAGACCACCGTGCGGCCTTCGGCCTTAAGCTCTTTTAAGACCGAAACAATGGCGCGTTCGGTCGCGGCATCGACACCGGCAAATGGTTCATCCAGCAAATAGAACTCTGCATTCTGGGCCAGGGCGCGGGCCAGGAAAACACGTTGCTGCTGGCCGCCGGAAAGCTGGCCGATCTGGCGGTCCGCGAAATCGACCATGCCAACACGCTTCAGGCAGTCCATCGCCTGTTCACGATGGCGCGCCCGCCACAGACGAAACAGCCCGACCGATCCGTAAAGCCCCATCAGGACAACATCGATGACGCGCGCCGGGAAATCCCAATCGACACTGGCGCGCTGCGGAACATAGGCAACCCGGTCACGCGCATCTTCAAACAATTTGCCAAAAATACGCACTTCGCCGGAAAGGCGCGGCACGATACCAAGTGCGCCTTTCAGGAAGGTCGATTTGCCGGCACCATTCGGGCCGATGATGGCTGTCATGGAGCCCGCCGGGATTGATGCATCAACGGAAAATACGGCCGGCTTGTTGCCATAGGACACCGTCAGGCCACGCACGGTCAGCGGCGCATCCTTTGCCGCGACGTCCAGTATCTTGCCCGATTCTGCAACCAGTTTGGCGTTGCTCATGGTTCGTGTCCTGTTTCGCTTTGCGTTGTCGGCTCTACATTATGCTTGTCGGGGGTCAGGACCCGGCGGCAAGTTTTCCCTGAAAGCCGCCTTCGGGTGCATCCCCGCCAAGGGCACGCGTGATCAATGTGGCATTGTGATCGATCATGCCGATATAGGTGCCTTCATAGGTTCCCGGCTCACCCATGGCATCGGAATACAGCGTACCACCAATCGCCACGTCCTGGCCACGGGCCGCAGCCCCTTCAATCAGGGCGCGGACATTGCGCTCCGGGACAGAGCTTTCAACAAACACTGCTGAAATCTCGCGCTCGACAATGGTATCAACCAGCTCCTCGACCCGGCGCAGACCGGCTTCAGACTCGGTTGATATGCCCTGAATGCCCAGCACCTCGAAATCATATCCGCGTCCGAAATAGCTAAACGCATCGTGCGCGGTCAACAGAACCCGGCTTTTCTCCGGTACGGTGGCGGTGACGGACGCCATGTAGGCGGTCAGTTTTTTGATCTCGGCAATGTGTGCTTTGGCATTGGATGTGTAGGTCGCCGCACCATCGGGATCAGTCGCAATCAGCGCATCACGCACGGCAAAGACAACGGTTTCCCAAAGTTTGGGGTCCATCCAGACATGCGGATCAAACCGGCCGTCATAATCAGCATGGCTCAAAAGCTTGTCGCGCGCTACTGCTTCGCCAACCGCAACGACATTGCGGCGTTTGCCAAGATCAAAGAAGAATTCTTCAAGCTGTGCTTCCAGATACAGGCCATGCCAAAGAACAAGGTCCGCGCGCGCCATGGCGGCGATATCGCTTCGGGTTTGACGATAGGAATGCGGATCGACACCCGGGCCCATCAGCGCCTTGACCTCGGCGCGATCACCAGCGATCTGGCGGGCGGCATCGGCAATCATGGATGTCGTTGCAACCACATTAAGCGGTTTTGCATGTGATGCAGCCGTGCTCGCAAATGCAATTGCCGCAAGCAGGGCAAGGCAGGTGATGACTGGACGAAGTGGGGAAAAGATCTGCATCAGGGCTTCCGATAGCAAATTGGAATTACTCTGGTGAATGTCCCCTATTTATGTGCGGACTTTTAAAGTTAGTCAAGGCTAAATTGCTATTTGTGAGCTTACTTGTTATGAAGGTTCCGGAAGTCTGCAGTGGAGAGATCGATGGGCGAAGACACGCCGCTTAATCCGCGTCATAACAAGGCCGAAGTGTTCGCACGCCTGCGTGATGCGCATGCCCGCGAAGTGACCGAAGATTATGTCGAAATGATCGGCGACCTGATTGCCGAAGAAGGCGAGGCGCGCTCAGTCGCGCTGGCAGAGCGTTTTGGCGTGACGGCGGCGACGGTCAATAACACCATCAAGCGCCTCGAACGCGACGGCTATGTAACCTCACGCCCATACCGCTCGATCTTCCTGACAGAAAAAGGCGAAACGCTTGCCAAAAAATGTCGCGAACGCCACCAGATCGTCTATAACTTCCTCGTCTCCATCGGGGTGGATCCGGAGGTCGCGGAGTTCGATGCCGAGGGGATTGAGCATCATGTGAGTGAGGAGACTTTGAGGGTGTTTGCTGGCATTTTGAAGGGGGGGGTGATCGTAAGCTCATAGGCGCACTGAACTTTGGTCCTTAGTCTTGTGAAAAACATTTTTTACGGAAAATCGGACTCTTAAATATTTCGAAATTTAATGCATCGTGAAACCAAGTAAAACTTTGAGTTAGCAGGAAATGTTATCTAAAAATAAAAAGAAAATTTTTGGTATAATCGTATCTCTTGGGGCGATAAGCAAGCTTATATCGAGAAGGGATAAGAGAAGGATAATACTATCAACAATACTGATAACTGTATCTAGTATGCTAGAGGTGGCGACAATATCAACAATTTATCCGTTTTTGATGTATGCATTTGGAAATGAATCTGGATTTACTGCAATTCCATTCATTGATTTCGATGATATTTTCAGTCGTCTTGATGGCTCATTGGTGTATATAAGTGCAGTTTATGTGTCGCTTATATTGATGTCTCTATTTTTTCGTATTTTTGTTTTGCGTAAAACCGGGAAGTATATTGCTCTTGCTTCAAATACTCTAACCACAGAGATATTCGAGCAGACTGCCTTTTCAGGAAGGGGGGGTAAGTCTAGCCAGGAAGTTGTGTCCAATATACTGCTTAGATGTAATTACACGATGGGCGCATTGGTGAATTTGTCCAATATTTTTGCGGCTTTGGTGTTGATTGGTGGTGTGGTATACACTTTGATTAGTGTGAACCCTACCGTAACTTTAATCGGTAGTGGTAGCGTTATAGTTTGCTACCTGATGATATCCGGCTTCACAAATAAAAAATCTTACATCAATGGTCAGACAATTGATAAAGAATCTGTATCTCAATTAAAGTATGCATACGAGTGTTTTTCGAACTTCAAAAACATTGTTATTGAGGGTAGAGTGAAAAATGCAGTTAAAAGTTTTCAAGGTGTGGATGCACGGATTAGACTGAGCAGGTTGAGTAATCACCTTATAAACTCAGTTCCAAGACTAATTGTAGAAACTTTAATTGTGTTCAGTATAATTGGTTTTGTTTCGTACTCTTCAATGAATGGGGTAAATATTACTAGTATTTTGCCTTTAATAGGTTTGTATGCCTTGGCTTTCCAGAAAATATTACCCTCGATTAACTCGTTATTCGTTAACTATTCGAATATTCTTCAAGCTGCTGATTCTATCGAGAAGCTTGCAAAGCAGGTGATCACGTTGAGGCAAGAATCAGATATTGAGCATCGTAAATTTGACGTTAAACAAGTCGAAGTGTCGGGCGTGGCTAATCATGATTTGAAAAGTAACCGTTCACTGCACAAGCCTGTTTCGAAAAAAATTCAAAAAGGTGAAAAAATTATTATTAAGGGGCGCAGTGGTATCGGGAAAAGTACATTTTTGGAATCGCTGATTGGACTTAGAAAGTGTTCAGTTGGTGAATTAAAAGTAAATGGTGAGTTGATTACATCAGAAAACCTGAAAATGTGGTGGAATAGTCTCACCTACATTCCCCAAACACCATTTATCTATGAAGCTTCTTTAGTTTACAACATATCTCAGTGTTCGCACCTAAAAGAAGTCGATCAAGAAAAGTATGAAATAGCCTGTAAAACTGCGCACCTCTCGTTTGGTCATGATATTCAAAGTCACTTGGCCATTATGGTGCAGGAGGATGGACGGAACCTATCTGGCGGTGAGAAGCAAAGGTTGGTCATTGCCCGTGCGTTGTATAGAAGTAAAGACGTTATCTTTATGGATGAAGCTTTGAGCGCCCTAGATCCTGAGTTGCGCAGAAACATTCTTAACGAAATTTTTGAGAACTACCCAAATACAATCATCCTGTATGTTTCGCACAACGAGGACGACGTTAGCCTCTTTAAAAATCAAATCACACTGACGGCACCATGAAAATAGCTTTTTACGTACCCAATCAGGGTTTGAAGAATATCGATTTTAGTAAACCTCAAAATGGTAATCCAGGCACTGGAGCAGCTGAATATCTGCACGTGGCTTTGCCGTACTACATAAATTCTCGGGATGTGACAGCCTATATTTATGCCCAAGATATCAACAATATGCCTTCAAGGATCGGCTGCGTGGAATGTTCATCGATAAGAGACGCTGCATATAAAGCTAGTCAAAACAAAATCGACATATTCGTATTTCGACCTCGTATTCAAGAAGAAGATGGGATTCTTGATCTCATTGATGAGTTGAAACTGGCCTCAGTTGGGCGGGCTGCTCTTACCCCATCAGCTCAACACCAGCGCAAGATGGCAAAGTCCAAGTATTTTAAGGCTTTAGTAGCTGTCGGCTCAGAGCAATTTGACTATATGTGTGATAGCCCTGTATCGACGAAATTAACATATATTGACAATGGCATTAGTGTGCCAGCAGCGGATAGATTTAATTATGTACAGAAAAATCGGAACCTTGTTACTTACATGGGCGCTATTGTGCCCCAGAAAGGGTTTCATGTGCTGGCTAGGGTCTGGCCAGAAGTCATAAAACGTAATCCAAACGCAGAGTTAAGAGTAATTGGATCTTCAAAAATTTATAATGAAAATTATGCTGTAGGGCCTCTGGGGATTGCTGATGCTGAATATGAGCGCAACTACATTATTCCGTATCTATGTGACTCTGAGCAAAACTTGCTACCTTCAGTAAAGTTTTTGGGGGCTCTCGGAGATGAGAAATATGAGCATCTAACTGAATCTCTCGTTTCCGTACCAAATCCTACTGGCCAAACGGAAACTTGTTGTGTCAGTGCTATAGAGATGCAGGCTTGTGGTGCTGCAGTTGTTTCCGGCGCTTATTACGCTCTTCTAGGGACGGTGCATCACAATCAAACTGGTTTGTTAGGAAGAGGAGATAATCAGCTCACGAACAACATCTGCTATCTTCTTGAAAATCCAGAAGTTGCTATCGATTTTGGAGAGAACGGTAAGGCTAGGGTGCGAGAAAGGTACGATTTTGAGGTGGTCTCTAAAAAATGGATGCAGCTCTTTTCTAGTATTGAGAATGGAAAAGTTTGGAAGCCAAAACACGAATTCAAGTACATAAGATATCATAGAAAGTGGCTCAGAATGGCAAACTATTATATTAAGAAGTTAAATATGTTTAACTTTTTCTTGCCATCTGTACAGGAAGTCGAGCACTTCGTAATTAATTTCGTTAAGAACGCAAAAAATAGATAAATTAAGTTCCGTATTCTCTGGGGAAGTTCGTCGATATGTGTGGTCTAACTGTTGCAATTTTTAGAGATGGTGCACGTAATGCGGGCGAAGTTATTTCTAAGATGGAAAAATCTCTAAGTAATATTTCCCACAGGGGGCCAGACGCAAATAAAATAGCAAGCTATGGCGCAGTAACATTGGGACACTGTAGGCTATCGATCATTGACTTGGCTGAGAGGTCAAATCAACCAATGTCAGACGTCGAAGGGCGCTACAAAATTGTTTTCAATGGTGAAATATACAATTATCGTGAACTGAAATCTTCTCTAAAAGATTGGGAGTTTCAGACCAGTTCCGATACGGAGGTTATCCTAGCGGCTTATAAAGAGTGGGGAGCATCTTGTTTCGGTCGGTTCATCGGTCAGTTTGCAGTCTGTATATTTGATCGGAAAGAGAATAGAATCACGATTGCGCGTGACATGATGGGTGAAAAGCCTCTCTATATTCACACCAATTCAGATGGGATCTTTTGTAGCTCTGAGATTAGAGGTTTGCTGCCTTTTCTGATGGAACGCCCGACGATCAACGCATCCGCATTCAATGATTATCTACATTATCAATATGTTCCAGAGCCGGGATCAATAATTGATAACATCTTGAAAGTAACTCCCGGAGAAATTGTTTCCATTGACGTTACCAGTTTGGAGATGACTAAAGACACATTTTGGAACTGGTGCGTTCCAAAAGTCGATAAAAGACGAGTTACTATTTCCGATATAGAACAGCAGTTGAGATCTGCTGTTAACTATTCTTTAGTGGCGGATGTTCCTGTTGCTCTTGGGTTGTCTGCGGGCTTGGATTCAGCGGCTATTGCTGTTTTCGCGAAGGAAGCAGGTACCGAGCTATCAACGTATACTATTGGCTATCCGAACAAGCCTGCGTACGATGAGCGGGACGCTGCAGGTATGCTTGCAAGGCATCTTGGCCTGAAAAACACTCAGGTGGAGATTGACCCAGATAATTTTACAGATAACTTCGAAAATTATTGTAATGCTCTCTCCGAACCGATCGCTGACACTGCGGGATACGGCCACTACCTCGTGCCAAAGACTATAGCAGAATACGGGCACAAGGTGATGCTTTCCGGTATTGGCGGGGACGAACTGTTTTGGGGATATGAATGGACCAGATTTGCAGTTCAATATCAGCAACAAATAAAATTCAACGCCCCGAGTGTGGTCGTTGATATGCTTAGGAGCACGCCTCGGTTGCTCAAGCTTATCTTTATGATGTCACGTTCGCGGAGAGTTCCGGCAAAACTCAAGCCTTACTTTAGGCTTTTATACACAATGCTGGTGCGCACAACACCAAAAGACCAGACAATGTTCATGGGTATTTCAGGTGCCCCAGAGTTTACCACTCAAATAGATGTTGGTGGCGGGTTTTTTCCAGATACAGGTAGAATGAGAGATCTCAAGAGTGTCTATCGTCATACAGAGAATATTACAGATGTTTCAAGTACGGCTGATATCATTGTTGAGCTTCTGTCAAAGCTGAATCGTACCTGGCTAATTTCAAATTGTGTTCAACTCGCCGATACAGTTTCGATGGCAAACAGCATAGAGTCTCGGTCGCCGTTTCTGAACCCTAACTTAATCAAAACCATGTTGAGTTCTAACATCCAACACCAGGCGGATGCCAGATCGAGTAAAGCTGTCCTACGGAAAATTCTTGCAAACAAGTTGCCTAAAAAGTTGTTGAATAGGCCCAAGTCTGGTTTTGTTACCCCGGTTGCAAAGTGGGTGGATTTGCTTGAGCAGAAGTATGCTGGTGCTGTAGAAGATGGCGTCCTAGTTGAACAAGGGCTGATTAAAAAGGGATTCTTCAATCTAAGAGACGTTCGAAATGTCACATTGCACACTAAGTACCGCTTAATTCTGCTTGAGAAGTGGTACTCGAACTTAGTAAATAAGTATCTGTAGAAATATTATTATGAAAAAAGTGTTATATACCTTTTTAAGGGTTACACCTAGGTGGCTTTGTCATCTGGTTCCACTGCTTCATCGTTTGAGACTGAATAGATATTGGTCTCTGTTGCTTCATCTATTGCCGAGAGATGGCGATTTCGTAAAGTCTGTATATGGCCCATACCTAAAAGAAAAAATTGGCGACCATCAGTTTTATCTCTGCGCTACAGGAAAAAGCGGTTTCAAATTGGCCGATGTTATTAGCCAACTGGGTCAGAGATTCTGCTTTATTGATATCGGAGCAAACATAGGCCTCTATAGTCTCTTGGCCTCTCGGCATCCGCAAGTATCTGAAGTTTTCGCAATTGAGCCAAACCCGGCAGTGCTTTCTTCTCTCAAGGAAAATATTGCTTACCAAAGTGCTGGCACCGTAACCGTTTTAGAAGGCGCTGTGTCAAAAAGCCCCGCTACTATTGAGCTTAAATACGATGATTGGCATCTGGGGATGGGTAGTATCGAGCGGGAGGGAAGTAATAGTGCAACAGTGAAGTCTTATAACCGTGAGGCTTTATCATCTCTGTTTTCTAACATTGACGAAGAGGTGTTTGTCAAAGTCGACGTTGAAGGAGCCGAATATGAAGTACTTCAAGAAGTATTTGCCGCGGAACACTCAGAAATCATTCGGCACGTGTTTGTAGAAATTACCCCAAAGTGGCTGTCCAAGGAAAAGCTTGACGGTATCTTTTCTCTATTGCAGGTCAATGGCTTTAGGCTAAGCTGGCGTTCTGCAGGTATAGAGCAATACGATGCATATTTTGTGAAAGATAAAAACCACCAGCTCGCGGATGAGGTTAGAAAAAATCGCCTAGCATCGATTGGCACAAAGCCAACATACTCAGTTTGCATCCCGAACTATAACATGAGCGATACGATCTATCGTGCGGTTTCAAGTGTTGCAAAGCAGCTGGATGAAAATTATGAGATATTGATTGTCGATGACGGTTCTAGCGATGAGAGCAAATCGATAATTAATCAGCTTGAGGCCGAATACCCTATTGTTCGTTCCTTGTTTTTAGATAGAGACAAAAATCGTCATTTGGGAGAGACCAGAAATATATCGGTCTATGGTGCTTTAGGCGAGTACGTACTTCTTCATATAGATGCAGATGATGTCTGGGACCCTTACCTCAAAGACCTTGTCAGACTTTTCCATTGCCTGGAAAATGCTTACGAAAGTGATTTTTTATTGGTTGGTCAGCAGACTGGCATTGTAAAACGTGAGCTGTTGTTGGGGGCTGGTGGTTACGAGAATATTTACCGAGGTGAAGATCGTAATTTGATGTTTAAGTTGGCGAGTCAAGACAAAGTTTTATTTCTAAACTATAAAACATTCCGACATAGATTAAGTCGACCTGCGAACAAAAAATATAAGAAAGTTATTTGGGATATGTGGTCTCATCTTGGGTATGACTTGATGTATTGTGACCGCAAGTTCAACTACATTCTGGTAGCTATGCTCTTTTCTTACAATAATGCAGATTTCACCTTCAGGACCAGATTGCTACGTGCAGCCATGGTTTTGCCGGCGTGGCTGAGGTCGATCTTTGTTGAGAAGAGGGCTTTGGCAATGACTTGGGACGACTTTCAAAAGCACCGGGAAGAGAGGCGAGGTAGCTTTGAGCACCTTATGAAAAGTGCTGGCCGGCCGACAAATATTTCAGATGTCGTTGCAGGTAAAGCGGTGGAAATTTTCAGTTATCAGATGTCCAACTCGGGTTTCAAAGGTGAATGATATTAAAATAGCCATAGTGGTGATGGCTTATAATCCGTACCAATATTTTGCGGAGTTTATTACCCACCATAGTATGTTGGCAAACCACATATATTTTATAGACCATAGGTCGACCAAGAAGTTTCGAGATATTGATGTCAACGGTGTAACGTTTATCGAGTCAAATCAAGTTGCGCAGTTCCAGTCAGAGGTTACGAATGCCGTAATTCGGGATTTCAAACTATATGAAAAATATGACTGGATATTTGCGCTGGATATAGACGAATTTCTTCCGTTTTACAGTGAAAACGAACTGCGCCAGTTTCTTGGGAGCTATGCGAAAGAGAAGGTATTAGCCTTCAATTGGAGAAACGGTGTTGGGGTTTACCCGACCGTTGATGCTGAAACAATCCCTGAGGGGTCTTTGATTGACGTAAACCCTTTGTTAGTAAGTGATTTCGCAAATCCCAACATTAAAGTAGCGGTGAATTGCAACAATCTAAAGTATCCATTCTTTTTCAGAACTGGCAACCATGAGGTTGTGACGCCTAGGCCGATTTTGTCAAAGTTAACTGGGAAAAATAAATACAAGTCTATAAAACCTGCGCAACAGCATCATTTCTTATATCATATCGTTTCTTATGATCGGGGTTCATTTTACCGGAAAATACAAAACTATGTTGACCAAATGGAGATGCGAAAGCATGTGAAAGGTCAGGGCGGTTGGATGGTTAGAGGATACTTGGTGGATTTTGATGACCGTGCATGGTTAGAGATCATCCAGAATTTTAGGGTTACTAGAGAAGAATTAACTACAAGTAACGTCGATGAATCCATGTTTTCTAGAAAAGACTTATTTGGGCATTTGCCGAAGGATCATATTATTGATCTGAAGCAAAGAATGATACTATTAGGTGACAAGGATATTTTCGCCAGCACTGAGGAAGAAAAGAACTACATAGAAAATAAAAAACTTGATACAGATTTAACAGCAAACATTGAACGCTTTATGGTTAAGATCCGTGCGAATGATAATGTGATCGAAGTTTTATGAGCGCCATCGCCGAGGGGATAAGGATTTACTATGTCATTGCAAAGACTTGAGATGGTCTCTGAATACCTAAATCGGAATTTTCAGGACTACACGTTGATTGATTTGGGGTGTCGAACCCGTGATTTATTCCCGCTGTTGGATGCATGCAAGACCTACACCGGTACAGATCTCGAAGATGGCGAGAATGTTACTGCTTGCAACCTTGAGCAGGTTCTTCCGTTTGACGATGACAGCTTCGATATCGTCTGTGCATTAGATGTGCTTGAGCATCTTGAAAATGCTCACCGTGCTTTTGAAGAGATAAAGCGTGTTGGCAAGAAAGCTGCAATCATTTCATTGCCAAATATCGCTCATTGGAGTTTCAGACTGCGATTTCTTTTTAAGGGGTATCTCTCCGGAAAGTACAAATTCCATGAATCCACAGTTGTTGATAGGCACCGTTGGGTGACCAATTACGCTGAGTCGAAGAATTTCATAGAAAAAAATTCTGTCGATTATAAGGTTGAGTTTATCGACATCGTTCCCAAGCGAGGCAGAACGAAATTTGTAAGTCAGCCAGTAGAGGCTTGGCTTGCGAAGAAATATCCTAATGCATTTGTTTATGGGATTATTGCTGTAGTGCATTTAAGAGAAGAAAAAATTAAATGAAGCACATGATTAAAGATAAAAGGTCGTGTAAAGTAAAGGCAATTGATAATATTTTTTCCTTGTTGTTCAAGTTGAGTTTCTTGAAGGAAAAGATAAAAATTATTAGCGACAGAATTTCTGTATTGTACAATGGATATAAATTCTCTTACGACAGCAGCGAGAACGGTGAAGACGAGTTCATAAATCACTTAGCCGCACTGTATAATAAGAGGTGCTTCCGGTTTTTTGATGTCGGGGCGCACCATGGCACTTATTCTGCTCTGATCGTCGAATATTTTGACGATTATTCCGGGCAGTTGTTCGAACCCACTCCTGCCAGCTACAAGAAGTTGAGCGCAAAGTACGGGAAGAATCAGAGTCTAAAGTTGAATAACGCCGCTTTGTCCAATTTTAATGGTCAAGCTCAGTTCATCCAATATCCCGATGACCCAACGAGAAACGGATTAAGTGGTGTCGGTCGCGAAGTAACTTTTAAATCTGAAGATATTCTGTGTGACGTCCTTCGTGGGGATGATTATTGCAAAAGTGAGCATATTGATAGTTTTCATCTCTTAAAAATCGATGCAGAGGGACATGATTTTAACGTTATCGATGGATTTGAACAGCTCATAACAGCGAAAAAAATAGATGTCATTCAATTCGAATATACGTTCAAACATGCGGACATCGGCATACCTTTGCGCAGATACTATGAATTTTTCGAGTCGAGAGGGTACAAGATTGGCCCTGTACGCAAGTTTGGAATAGACTTTTATGAGGAATTTGATCCTCGTTTTAATCAATACGAGCTTGGGCCAAACTATGTTGCTGTAAAACTCGAGTTAGTCGATAGATTCAGAAGATTTACTGCTGGGTAGGTGTATAGCGTGTTTTTTTCTTGAAACTTTGTGACCTCGCCTGACCGCTGAAAATGCTTTTACACGAGTAGCATCTAAGTTTTCTCAATATTGTGTAATCAGTAGATGCTGCTTAATGCAGGTGCAGCATAGAGTGTGTTAACAACAGCAAAGGGGGCCGGACGTACGAGTTAGCTGATGTGTTTGAGTCTTAATCCCGTGTGGCTCAAATGCTATTGTGTACGCTAGTATCCGCGCCTTTCAATCGTATGAAATTGTCGAAACTGATGGCATCCAGCAAGGCTTGCGTTCGATGCGCCATTTTGAGCATGAAGCGCAACGCTGTTCTGATTGGCCGACGCTATTTTAGTCGGCGGTTCTTGCCGAACCCTATGGACATTAGCAGCGCATACGAAACCCATATGTATCAATTGTATAGCGCCGCCCTTAAGCTAAAAAAAGGGGGGTTCATTGATGTGGGTGCAAATATTGGTCAGACTTTAGGCGTGGTACTTAAAATTGATCCGGACCGCACTTACATCGGGTTCGAGCCTCAACCTTACGCATGTAGTTTGATTGAGATATTCATTGTAGATAACGGTCTAAAAGATAAGGTTGTGTTACCTATCGGATTGTCAGACTGTTCCGGTGTTGTCGAATTTGAGTCTTTCGGCCGTGATTTTTCAACATTTTACAATACCGGCGCAACAATGGTTTCCGGATTCTACGACACCGAATGTGCTCAACCGACGAAACGGCATATCGTTGTTGAAAAAGGAGACGATGTGCTATCGTCGCTTGATATTTCTGAGGTGTCGGTTTTTAAGATTGACGTTGAAGGTGCCGAGCTTGCGGTGCTGAGGGGGAGTCATTCTATTATTCAAGATACGAGGCCATTTATTACCTTCGAGATGTTGCCGCCCCATCTTCGGGGAGGGACACTAGAAGATTATAAGCAGGATAAATTGGATCTTTTGACTTGGTTTAGAAAAGCCGATTTTGTTGTCTATCAGGTGAGCAAGGCCGGACACCCTGCAAAGATCGAGACGCATGTCGACGACATAAGCAGTGAAACGCGCGATTATATTGCTGTTCCATCAGAATTGGACAATGAGTTTAATTCCCTTAAATGGCATTAGTGTCTCAAAGTGACGTTTGAACTACCATTAGTCACTGTCGGTATAACAACCTACAACGCGTCCAACTCGGTAGAGAGGGCGATCAATTCTGCATTGGCGCAGACTTATCGCCCAATTGAAATCACGCTTGTTGATGACTGTTCTACAGATGACACTCTCGATCGTGTTCAAGACATCGATACTAACGGGGTTGCTCTTCGTATTTTTCCAAGCCTGGCTAACTGCGGCGTCGCTGTGGCAAGAAATACTATAATTGAAAACGCACGCGGCGAATTCGTTGTGTTCTTTGATGACGATGACATAAGTCACAACGAAAGAGTTATTGCTCAATACCAGCGAATTGTAGAGTATGAGCGAAAGTTCGCAAATGGGGCGCCGGTAATTTGCCATACAGTTCGAAGAATAACATATCCAAGTCAGAAAGAGCGGACTGAATCTACTATTGGTCTGAGCATAAATAAGAGCGCCCCATCTGGCCCAGTCGTTGCAAAGCGCATTTTGCTAGGGTCCCCGCTCGAGGATGGCTACGGATCCTGTCCTACGTGCTGTCAAATGGCGCGACTTGAAACCTATCTTAAACTTGGTGGTTTTGATCCGTCATTACGTAGGGGGGAAGATACGGATTTTAACATTCGTTTGGCGTTAGCGGGGGGGCATTTCGTCGGCGTGGACCAACCACTTGTATTTCAAACAATGACCAAAACCAGTGATAAGAGCTTGAGGGAAGAGCACCTTTACTGGAGACGCATTATGGAGAAGCATCGCTCCTTTATGGAAGCTGAAGGACAGTTCGAGTTTGCTGTCGCTTGGCTTGATCTTAAGCAGAGCTGGTTGGAACGTAAGAAAACTAAATTTGTTTTGATTTTGTTAAAACTTTCTGTGGTGCACCCCATCCTTACTTTCCGGCGTTTGTGGCTTGCGATCCCAAACTTTGGGTCTAATAATGAATTTAGCCGCTTTCACTTCAGTAAAACCGATTGAAAAAGATACTTGGTCAATGAAATGGGCATTCAAAATTCTCGCTAAAATGTTGATTTCGCGAGCTCCGTTGCCGTATGGCTTCTGGAAGTTATTAGGTATATTCAGGCATGGACAGATGGATTCCACTGAGTATCCGGCCAAGATATTTAACCTACATGTAAGTCGCGCGTACCCTGACGGATTGCCTGAAGATGCTGTCATACTCGAGCTAGGCCCCGGAGACAGTCTCGCTTCCGCTTTGTTGGGAGGGGCACACGGGGCTGCGAAAACTTTCTTGGTTGATGTGGGGGCTTTCGCAAGAAGAGATATTGGTCTTTATCGGAGTATGGCAAGTCAGCTTCAGCAGAGAGGGATAGACACACCTGATATTTCCGACGCAGTTGAGTTATGTGATGTTCTTGACAGATGTAATGCTCAGTACCTTACCGACGGCCTTGAAAGTCTGAAAAGTATACCTTCACAGAGCGTGGACTTTGTGTGGTCACATTCTGTGTTGGAGCACGTCCGTTACTGCGAATTCGAAGCAACCCTCAAAGAGCTTAAGCGTATTCTTAAGCCTGGCGGTTTAATGTCCAACAACATTGATTATCAGGATCACCTGGACTATTCCCTGAATAACTTACGTTTTTCTACGAAGTTGTGGGAAACCCCTCTTTTTGCAAGCTCAGGATTTTATACTAACCGTATACCGGCTGTTCGAATGCATAAGATGTTCAGAGATGCCGGGTTTGAAGTATTGCAAGAAGAGTTTGGAAAGTGGCCATCTTTGCCTATTCCAAGAAAAGTAATTCATCGGGACTTTGATCAATTTACGGATGACCAACTCATTAACCGTACTTCCCATGCGTTATTAAGAGCATGAGTAACTCTGACACTTGCCCAAAAATTACCATAGGCATCACTTGTTACAATGCAGCTTCTTCAATTGAAAGAGCGCTTAATAGTGCTCTTCTGCAAGATTGGGCTGACATCGAAGTGTTGATAGTCGACGACGGATCAACAGATGAAAGCCGTTGCATACTCGCGAAAAGAGCTGCTGATGACTCCCGCGTACGCGTGATTGAGCATGACCGCAACTTTGGTTGTGCCGCAGCACGGAATACTTTGGTAAACAACGCTCGGGGTGAATTTCTTGCATTCTTTGATGATGACGATGTCAGTGCGCCAGATCGGATACGTTTGCAGTATAGTCGTATTATCGCCTACGAGCAGTTATCTGGAACTAAACTAGTTGCTTGTTACTCGTCCGGGCGAAGGGTCTACCCAAATGGTTATGTCGTAGAGCTCCGTGCTGTCGGATCAGACGCAGTTCCCCCTAAAGGTGCGACAATGGCAGATTACCTGCTCTTCTATAAGCGCGTTGGGGATACTTTCTATGGTGCCGGTACCCCTGCGTGCTCCCTTATGGCGCGCCTCTCCGTGTTTCGCAAACTTGACGGGTTCGATGTGAAACTGTGTCGCCAGGAAGACGTTGATTTCGCCATCCGCTTGAGTTTATCAGGGGGACATTTCATCGGAATTTCCGAACCTGTGCTTACTCAGTATGCTACGACGGGCAATCGGAAAAGTGCTCTGGTTGAATTTGAGAGTTTCAAGAGAATCTTGGACAAAAACGCAGAGTATTTGGAAGCTACTGATAGCTATCGCTACATGCGGCTTTGGTCGGAAATGCGTTACCTTCACTTTACAGGGCAAGATTTACGTGCATTGGTTGTGCTTGCGCGGCTATTGCAGCTCTATCCATTGCGCGCTGGAAGGCACTTTGCCAATACGGCCATTCGGCGATTTCGCCATGAACGTAGCATGAACGCATCATAATATGAGTAAGCAGCCTTCTATTCTTTTTGTGTGTCGCAATTTCCACGAGATGGCAGGTGGTATCGAGCGTATGGCAACGCTCATGATGAATGAAATGGTTCAACGGGGGTTTCGGGTTGGGTTGATTACGTGGGACCAAGCTGACGCCGTCCCTCATTATGAACTTGATTCTTCAGTCGAATGGATGAAGCTTGATGTTGGAAGCCCCTTGGAAAAAGCGGGCTGGGGCCAAAGGTTCCGGAGACAAATTGTTCTTCGACGAATGGCAAGGCGGTTTAAGCCCGATGTCGCGATCGGTTTTCAGGTCGGTACTTTTCTTGCTGCTAGGACTGCGATGCTGGGGATGAGAATTCCATTAATTGCGGCCGAACGGAATTCGCCAGATTTGTTTGATTATGTATCGAACGGTGAAAAATTGCGCCGCCGCGCAGATCTGGTACTAAGCATGGCCGATTGTATTACCGTTCAACTAGAAAGTTATCGGGCAAAGTATCCTGAGAATCTAAGAAGCAGAATTGTTTCAATTCCTAACCCTGTTTCGCCTCCTGACAATTTCGAACTTCCCAATAGTCGAGAAACACCACCGAAACGCATCCTTCATGTCGGGCGTCTGTCCTTTCAGAAAAACCAAGTCTTTCTTATTAAAGCTTTCTCGCGCGTTGCGGCCTCAAACCCGGACTGGGTGTTGACCCTTGTTGGAGAGGGGGAAAAACGTTATGAAATCGAAAGTCTGGTTCAACAACTGGAGTTAAGCGGTCGGGTGGAGTTGGTTGGTGCGGTTACAGATGTTGATAAGTGGTATAGCAAAAGTTCCTTCCTTGCCTTTCCTTCATTATGGGAAGGTTTTCCGAATGTACTGGTAGAGGCTTACCGGCATGGTTTGCCCGCATTGGGATTTGAACAAACAGCCGGTGTTAACGAGCTACTACGCCACAAGGAAACAGGCCTTTTAACTGAGTGCGATGAAGCTGCATACGCTAAAGGATTGCAGGCCATGATTGATGATCCGGTGTTTCTTCAAGCAGCGGGGAGAAATGCGCAGAACACTGTACTGCGTTATGCGCCAAAAGATATTTTCGATCAGTGGGCCTCACTTTTTATCCGTTTGGCCAGAAACGGTCATTCATGAAGTTACTCTTTGCCATTAAACACCTTGATGCAGCGGCCGGCGGCGCTGAGAGGGTCTTATGTACTATTTGTTCCGATTTGGCAGAACAGGGACATGACGTTTCTATTGTCACGTTCGATCAGCCGAGTTGTGCCCCTTTTTATAAGCTTGATTCGAGAATTCGTCTCATCAACTTGGCCATCGGAGATGCATTCGGTCCGTCTGGTGTCGTTGACACACTCAAGCGCGTTTTTATGCTGCGTCGGTGTGTCGTTAAAGAAAGGCCAGATGTTGCAATAGGTTTTATGCATTCCATGTTCATACCACTCGCTTTTGCTGTAATGCGAACAGGAATTCCCGCACTTGGCAGCGAGCACATTGTTCCAGAACACTATCGCACCCGCCGGTTTCAGTTTTTCCTCTTAAGACTAGCCGCCATGTTACTGGATAATATAACGGTGGTGTCTGAAAGTATTCGACAAACCTATCCGTCGGCTATCAGGGCGAAGATGGTGGTGATTCCAAACCCGATAAAAGAACCGGTCATTTCAAGCAAATTTCCCCCAAAGAAGTCTGGGCGGACCATTTTGAATGTTGGTAGATTGGAAGAGCAGAAAGACCAAACAACACTCATCAAGGCTTTTGGAAAGGTTTCCGATCACTTTCCAGATTGGAAATTAAAGATTGTTGGTGCAGGACCATTACATGATGATTTGCAGCATCTCATTGGAACAATGGGACTTGGTCAGCGAGTAGTTCTTTCTGGCATTACTTCGGAAATTGACCGTGAATACGAAGCCGCAGATATTTTTGTGATTTCGTCTACATATGAGGCTTTTGGTCTTGTGACTGCCGAGGCCATGTCTCATGGTTTACCCGTTGTCGGTTTTGCAGACTGTCCAGGGACTAATGAGTTGATCCAAGACGGGGATACAGGCGTCCTGGTTAACCCCAAAGATGATCGTGTAAATGAATTGGCTGCGGTACTAGCTCAGTTGATCAAGGATCCTGGGTTGCAAGATCAGTTGGGTGCTCGAGGCAAGCGCGCGATTAAAGAGCAATATTCATCTGCTCATGTCTGTGGCCGGTGGAAAAAACTGCTGGCCAAAACTGCAGATAAAAAGGCGTGATTATGAGAAATGACGCCAATACACTTCTTCCTCTTTGCTTGCGCAGGGTGTCCCTGAAGACTGCTTGCCGAATAAAATTGCGACAAAACCTCTTTCTTCGTGTTTTTGGTTCTGGAGCATTGGTATGAACCCGGCAAAAACAATGAAGGTTGGCTTCTTGCTGTTGCTGTCGTTAGGGCTTCTAGCGATTGGAGTTTGGATAGCCGGGATTGATAACGTCTTTAGTGACCTCATGCGTTTCCCCGCTTGGACGCTCGTCGGTGTCTTACTTGCGTTGATGATCAACTTGGTTTTGGTGTCACTACGACTTGGTCAGTTGTTGACGTTCTTTGGTGTGTCAGTACCGTTCAGTGTTGCTGCCAAAGCGAGCTTACAGGGACACTTCGCCTCACTGTTCTTTATCTCGCTCTTTGGTCAAGTGGTTGGTCGTCAGACTGTTCTGACCCGATACGGCACAAAGCCTATATCCATTTCTGCTCTGACAGCGATAGAACGGGCCATTCTTTTTGCTGTAAGCGCGGCAATGAGCCTTTTGGGGGCAATCTGGATATTTGATGAGAGAGTGGTTGGCGGTTTTTTGGAAACCACTTCGCTCGCTCAAATGTTTTGTGTTGTGCTGCTGGCATTGGCTGCAAGCTTGTGGTTTGGAAGAACGACTCTTGAAAAAACATTGTTCTTTGGTTTCGGCTCTCGAAGAAACTTTCTTCAGGTTGCGGGAGTAGTCGCAATTACGTTCCTGGCACAGAGCTGTGTCTTGTCTGCATTTGTCTTCGGAGGGCTCGCATTGGCACCAAATGTGGATGTCTGGAGCCTTCTGGCAGCCGCGGCAGTAACCAGTTTCGCAGCAAGTCTTCCGATCTCTGTTAACGGTTGGGGAGTAAGGGAGTTGGCTGCGGTTTACGCTTTTGGTGTTGTTGGGGTTTCACCATCTACCGCGTTGGCCATCTCTGTTCTTGTAGGGCTATCTTCTACTGCAGTTGTGCTGATGACATTTCCCTATGTTCTAACCAACTCACCAGCAAGTAATGTTCAAATTTTGGGACGGAACCAAAGTGGTGGTTCCCTGCCGATAGAAAAACTATCTGCTTGGGGGATTTCAACTGCGGTTGCTCTTCTCATCTTTTTCCAGATACACATCCCACTCCAAGGCGGTGTTCTTAATCTAAACCTCGCTGACCCTTTTGCAATTCTGGCTCTTGCTGCCGTCGCCAGCCAAGTTTTCTTCACGCGACACGGCCCTCGATGGACTGTCCCTCACTTTAATCTCATTCTGGGAGCAGTTCTTCTTTTGCTATTTTTCTCGTTCCTAAATGGCCTGCAAATTATTGGTGTAACGCAGTGGGCCCTTGCAGGTAGATTACTGGGCTGGTTGGTCCTTCTCGGCTACTTGAGCATCGGTGTCCTAACAATAACATATCTAGGAAAATTGGGGTCCTGGCGATTTGTTGAAACATTAGTTACTACATCAGCCGTTATCATACTGTTTCATGCCATTGTGCGTTGGATGGGATCCATTGGCTGGGTTGATGAAGCATCTCTCACCGCTAACTTTGAGGGCTTTTCTGGAAACCGGAACGCCTTTGCCTTTCAGCTTCTGTGTTGCTCGGTGCTTTTGTGTGCATATGCGGGCCGGCAACGAAAAGGTCTGGGCATTGTAGCGCTAGGAAAGTTTACTATCAGCAGGAGCACATTGATTGTTGCTGTTCACGGACTTATTTTGGCTGGTGTTGTGTTTACCGGGTCCAAGGCAGGCATGCTGACCGCTGTTTTGTTGCTTCTGTTTGCGGGCGCCGCCGGGTTTGTAGACAGGGCAATGTTGCTGAGAAGTGTAGTTTTTGGTTTATTTGCATGGCTAACCTTCGTTGTATTACTTCCGGTTGCTGTGACCCTTATCGCTCTAATTGGTGAGACCTCTGGCTCCATAGTTAGGTCGAACATTTCTGTCCAAAGCGTCCTGTCTCAATCTGTCAGCAATCTGGAGCGCTGGGAAAGTATTGTTCGTGGTTTCGATATGTGGTGGAACGCGCCGTGGATAGGACAGGGATTAGGTGTCTTCATTGATTTGAGCACTCAGTGGTTTGAAAAGCCAACAGTGATTCACTCCACTCCTGTTTGGGTTCTCGCTGAGTTCGGCTTAGTGGGCGCAGCAGTTTTAACGGTAATCTTAGCCTGGGTTCTTATCTCGGTTGTTCGCGACGGTTTAACCAAGCCGACTAACCGTGCTGTGGTCATGCTGCTCGGGGTCTTCCTAACTTTTAGTCTGGTACACGAAATTTTCTATCAAAGGGTTTTTTGGTTGGTGCTTGGGCTTTGTCTTGCTTCGCCGTATAGAGAACAAATTCCGCTACTGCTTTCAGGAAGACAGCCTCGCTCATGAATTCGCAGAAGATACTGTTTGTCGTTACAGAAGATTGGTACTTTTGCTCCCACCGCTTGCCGCTGGCGGTCGAGGCCAAAAATAATGGCTACGATGTTGTTGTGGCCACGCGGGTCTCTGATCAGCGAGAAACCATTGAACAAAACGGACTTCGTCTGATCAATCTCACGTGCATGAAGCGATCAAGCATCAACCCATTTCGAGAACTAGCAGCATTTATTGAGATATTGCAGATCATTCGAAGAGAGAGGCCCGATCTTTTACATTTGGTTGCCATGAAGCCTGCAATTTATGGGGCTCTATCCTCCAAGCTGACCGGGTTTTCTAAAAGGGTCAATGCCCTTGGTGGGCTGGGTTTTGTCTTTTCGTCAAAGAAACTTCTGGCGCGAATTCTTCGACCTATGCTTCTCTCATTATTCAGGTTCATTTTTAATGATCCACAGAGCCGGTTGATTTTGCAGAATGAAGACGACTTGGCTTTGATGACAGAAAAGGCCGGCGTTGATCGCTGCAATATCCGATTGATATTCGGTGCGGGTGTGGATTTGCAGCAATATCCAGCAACAAAATTACCGGTAGGGCAGCCTGTTGTGGTGCTTGCGTCCCGACTGCTTTGGGATAAGGGGATTGGCGAGTTCGTCGCGGCAGCGACTTCACTGCGAGAGCAGGGGGTGAAGGCGCGCTTTGTATTGGTTGGTGATTCTGATCTTGAGAATCCTGGCTCTGTGCCCCGCGAGCAGCTCAAAGCTTGGCATGATTCGGGTGTGATCGAATGGTGGGGATATCAAAAGAACATGCCGGACATCCTGTCACAAGCAAGTGTGGTGTGTTTGCCAACTTACTATGGGGAAGGCGTGCCAAAAATCCTGATTGAAGGGATGGCGTGCGCTAGACCAATTGTTACCACTGATATGCCAGGTTGTAGAACCCTCGTTAGGGAAGGTCGGAATGGGCTGCTCGTTCCGCCAAAGAGCACCACCGATCTTTCAAATGCTTTGGCAAAACTGATCAACTCCCCTCAGCTTTGCCTGGAAATGGGGCAAGCAGGACGCAGAATTGCGGAGGAAGACTATTCACAAACTCAAGTTATCGGCGAGACCTTGAGTGTTTACAGGGAATTGAAAAGTAAGTGACGACACTTGTAACGGGCGCATCAGGTTTTGTAGGGGCGCGGCTTTGCTCGCAGTTGTATGCTAATAAGCAATCATATATCGGCGTTGTGCGTAATCTGCCGTCCGTTGGTGTGGCATCATCTGTCGACGAAAGCTATCGTGCCGTTGGTGATATCAGGCCGGATACCGATTGGTCAGAATTGCTCCGTGACATTGATTGCGTGGTTCACTGTGCGGCAAGATCTCATGTTATGCATGAAACGGAATTAGACCCTCTAAAAGCGTACCGGGCAGTAAACGTTGAAAACACGGTGAATTTGGCTCGGCACGCGGCTGCGGTCGGCGTGAGACGGTTTATATTTCTCAGTTCCATCAAAGTAAATGGTGAGAAAACATGCTCTGTTCGAACAAATGCAAGCTCAAATGACCTCCCGAAATTCTTCGCTGCGGATGATAAACCCCGTCCGGAAGATGCATATGGCATCTCAAAGTGTGAAGCGGAACAGGCGTTAAAGGAAGTTTCGGAGCGTACCGGGCTGGAGGTGGTTACCATTCGTCCGCCACTTGTCTATGGGCCCGGTGTGAAGGGCAATTTTTTGACAATGATGCGCTGGTTAAGCCGAGGTGTTCCATTGCCATTTGGGGCGGTGGATAACAGGCGCAGTTTAGTTGGCTTGGATAACCTTGTTGATCTGATCATCACATGTATCAATCATCCGGGGGCCCCCAGCCAGACTTTTCTTGTTAGTGACGACGAGGATCTCTCAATGCCTGATTTGTTGGAGCGCATGGGAAAGGCACTTAATATGCCAGCTCGCCTCGTACCTGTGCCCGAAAAACTACTCAGGTTGGGGGCTTTGCTGACTAACAAGCAGGAAATTGCCCAGCGTTTGCTTGGTAGTCTTGCAGTGGATATTTCAAAGACCAAGCAGGTTTTGAGTTGGACGCCCCCCATTAGCGTAGATCAGGGCCTTCGTGATACCGCCAAATGGTATCAACAAGGATAATTTGTTGGCATGTTGGCGCTATGTGTCAGTTGCGCCCTTCCATCTTGCATCTCTGGAGCAATTAGGTTGGCTGCGTAGGCTGTTTATGCGCAACACGATGGCAAAAACACATTGAGGAAAAGATGTAATCTTTGTGGAGACAAGGCCAAATACACAACCATATGTCTGTGTAGTCAGTGCTAGGCTAAGTTAATCTTCCAGTCTCTATGGGTACGTGGCGCACTATGATAGTTCAAAGTTGGCTGCTGGATATGCTTCGTAGAGAAGGAAAATAGCTTCAAGAAAGACAAATGGCGGAGAGGGTGGGATTCGAACCCACGGTACTATTGCTAGTACAACGGTTTTCGAGACCGCCCCGTTCGACCACTCCGGCACCTCTCCGCATGTGTGGTCTTGGCGTTCGAGGCGGTGTTTACCGGGATGAGCGACAGATTGCAAGAGGGAAATCTCAAATTTTGTGGACTCTTTTTTGCCCGCTTGGCAGGGCTGGTGTTCGCACAGTTTCGAGATGCGGGCAGGCTCGCTCAAATATGCGGCTTTGGCATGCGGTCCCGGGCGGCGCAAAAGGTCACTCTGTGGTTGACTCTTTGGGGCAAAAGCGGTAATTCACCCGTTCTTCGCAGCGGTTCGGTATCTGTTAGCAGCGGCACCGAGCTGCGCGTTTGTGTTTCCAGAATGTTTTTCAGGAACTTTTAGATGTACGCAATCATCAAAACTGGTGGCAAACAGTATAAAGTTGCCGCCAACGACGTTATCAAAGTCGAAAAGATCGCTGCCCAGGCTGGTGATACCGTGAAACTTGAAGAAGTTCTCATGGTTGCTGGCGACGGTGCGCCGAAGGTTGGTGCTCCGTTGGTCAAAGGTGCTTCTGTTACCGCAGAAGTTCTCGAGCAGGCCAAGGGCGACAAGGTGATCGTTTTCAAGAAAAAGCGTCGGCATAACTACCGTCGTAAAAATGGTCATCGCCAGAACCTGACTGTTCTGCGCATCAAGGACATCAAAGCCTGATTTATCAGGTTGAGATGCAGTTTTAGGAGAGTTTCATGGCTCATAAGAAAGCTGGTGGTAGTTCGCGCAACGGTCGTGACTCCGAAGGTCGCCGTCTCGGCGTTAAAAAATTCGGTGGTCAGGCAGTTGTTGCAGGCAACATTCTCGTTCGTCAGCGTGGCACCAAGTTCCATGCCGGTGACAATGTTGGCCTCGCCAAAGACCACACCCTGTTTGCGACTGTGAACGGTTCTGTCCAGTTCAAGTCGGGCTTCAAGGGTCGTACCTACGTAACCGTCGTTCCGGCCGAGGCGTAAGCCTCCCGTCGGCTGCGCGATACGTAGCAAGATTTTCGAGGGAGGAATGAGCAATCATTCCTCCCTTGTTTTATGTGATATAGAATTTCGGACCCCGTCGCTGCGCGTCCCTCGCGCACCGGGGAGCCAATATAAAGTGATAAACGGGTGCGCCCGAAGGACCGGTTATGAAGTTTCTCGATGAAGCCAAGATTTATGTGCGCAGTGGCCGCGGCGGTGCCGGTTCGGTCAGCTTCCGCCGTGAAAAATATATCGAGTATGGCGGGCCGGACGGCGGCGATGGCGGTCGCGGTGGCGATATCATCCTCGAGGCGGTCGAGAACCTCAACACCCTGATCGATTTCCGCTATCAGCAGCACTTCAAGGCCGAAGTCGGCATGCATGGCATGGGTCGGCAGCGTACCGGTCGGTCGGGTAAATCCATCACCATCAAGGTCCCGGTCGGGACGCAAGTGCTGGCCGAAGACCGCGAAACCCTGATTGTCGATATGATCGAACCCGGCCAGACCTATATGCTCTGCCGGGGGGGCGATGGTGGCCGTGGCAACACGCATTTCAAATCATCGACCAACCAAGCACCACGTCGTGCCGAAGAAGGCTGGCCGGCAGAGGAAATGTGGGTTTGGTTGCGCCTGAAGCTGATCGCGGATGCCGGCCTTGTGGGGCTCCCCAATGCCGGGAAGTCGACCTTCCTTGCCGCATCCTCGCATGCGCGCCCGAAAATTGCCGATTATCCCTTCACCACCCTGCATCCACAGCTGGGTGTTGTGAATGTCGATGATCATGAATTCGTTCTGGCCGATATTCCCGGCCTGATCGAAGGCGCATCCGAAGGCAAGGGTATCGGCACCCGTTTCCTTGGCCATATCGAACGCTGCGAAGTTCTGGTTCATCTGATTGATTGCGCCGAAGAAGATCCGGTTGCAACTTATAAGACCGTGCGCGAAGAGCTTGAAGGCTATGCCAAAGAGCTGGTCGAAAAGCCCGAGATCGTCGCACTCTCCAAGGCCGATCAGCTCTTGCCCGAAATGGTCGAGGAACAACGCCAGATCCTTGAAAAGGACATCGGCAAAAAGGTCTATATCGTCTCGGGCGCGACCCATGAGGGGCTTAAGGAAATCCACCGCGAGATCCGCGCCTATATCGAGGGCGAGCGTGAGCGCCGCGCTATGGAAGGCCGCGAAGATGAGGGCTTCCAACCGTGACAAACCACGCCCTGGCGGATGCAAAGCGCCTGATCATCAAGGTGGGCTCGGCCCTGCTGGTTGATGAAAATACCGGCAAGCTCCGTCGTGCCTGGTTGGAAGCTCTGGCTGATGATATCGCCCTGCTGCGTGAACGCGGGGTCGAGGTGATTGTGGTCTCAAGTGGTGCGATTGCGCTTGGTCGTCGATTGCTGGGGCTTGATCACCGTACGATCAGCCTGGCTGACAAGCAGGCCGCTGCGGCCACCGGCCAAATCAGCCTGTCGCAGGTCTGGCAGGAGGCCCTTGGGCGCAATGGCCTGACCATGGCACAGGTGCTGGTGACACTTGAGGATATGGAAGGTCGTCGGCGCTATCTTAATGCCCGCGGGACTCTGAATGCACTTCTGGCCCGCGGCGCCATTCCGCTGATCAATGAAAATGACACGGTCGCGACTGAAGAAATCCGTTTTGGCGATAATGATCGTCTGGGGGCGAAGGTCGCACACATGATTTCGGCCGACACACTCGTGCTGCTTTCAGACATTGATGGCCTTTACACCGCCGACCCGCGCAAGAACCCGGATGCCGACCTGATCCCGGAAGTCCGCGAACTGACGCCCGAGATTTTCAATATGGCCGGTGTTGCGCCGACCATGTACAGCTCCGGCGGCATGGTGACGAAACTTCAGGCGGCCGAAATCGCCATGAAGGCGGGCTGTCGCATGATCATCGCGCGCGGTACTATTTATCATCCGCTCAAGGCCCAGCTTGAAGGCGCACCCAATACCGTCTTCCTGCCCAGCGAAAGCCCCCTTGCTGCGCGTCGTCACTGGATTGCGACCTCGCTCAAGGCATCAGGCGCGATTGTTGTCGATGCTGGCGCGGCCAAGGCCATGCATGCAGGCAAGAACCTTCTGGCGGCGGGCATAACCGGTGTGGATGGGCGCTTCAAGCATGGCGATGCTGTGAGGGTGCTTGGTCCCGATGGGGCACAAATCGCGCGTGGCATCACATCCTATGGCGCCGAAGAAACCCGCCTTCTGATAGGCCATGCATCGGCCGATATTGAAGCTACCCTTGGCTTTACCCGGGGCAACGCGATCATTCATTCCGATGATCTGGTGCTTGCGAAAAATTAATTTCGTTTGCAATGACTTCTGATTTCACTCTCAAGTGTTTGAAGTTCCTTATCCAGAGACAGGGCTCGTTGAGCCACTTCGTTTAGGGCGACCTTTTTGCTTTCAGGTGTAAAGTGAGAAGCTACGTCAATTGAAGTGATATCAAGTTGCGTTTTTTGGTTCTGAATGCGCAACAGCTTTGTTCTGAGCTCAATTGGCATTTCTTTCGTTTCAAAGGCCACTGCTTCAAGCAACGGAATCGGTATACGAAGACTATAAGAAGAGGGTTTGACCGACGCTCTTCTTAATGCGCTACGTAGATTTGCAATTTCCGGCTGTATTGCGCAACTGTACTGAGACAGGTACTCAGCGACCTCCGTGTGTTTTGTGTAATAATGAGTGATTAAGCTGCCCAAAGCCGCTGTGAGCGTTGAGCCTAGTAATGTTGCAAGTGCCAAGGCGATCTTCGTCTTCATATTGCATCACGTGATTTCTGTTAAGTGTTCTTTAATCATATCCTTTGCGTAAATTTCGAGTAAGGCTTTAATTCGTAACGTTTTTTATTTGATAGTAGTGACTAAAAACAAAAAAAGGCTGCCCTTCATGTCGAAGGGCAGCCTTTTAATGGTGGCACTATGGTCCGGATATGCGGACTTAAGCAGCCTGGTCGGCAAGGGCACGTGCCATCTGGCTCAGTGCTTCCTGATGCTTCTCGTGCTTGATGCTTGCGAAGTTACGCGCAAGTTCAAGGCACATGCGCTGACGCGCATTAAGCTCGGTTTCCTGGTTGCCTTCCAGACCTTCATAGAAATAGCTCACCGGAACGCCCAGAACCTGGGAGATCTCGTAAAGGCGACCTGCAGAGATGCGGTTAATGCCGCGCTCGTATTTGTGAGCCTGCTGGTAGGTGACGCCAATCAGATCGGCCATCTGCTGCTGGGAAAGGCCCAGCATGATGCGACGTTCGCGGATGCGCTGACCAACATAACGGTCAGTGTCTGTGGCGCGGTTTGCGCGCTTCGGTTCTTCGTTTTGAGCGTTCTCAGTCATTTTATAATCCGTTATCAACCGCCAGTTATTAATCCCCACTTCGGATGCTGTCGGGCTTGTTAATTTTTCCCGAATTGTCAGTTGTCGCGACACCGATAAAGCGTTGCGAGTTCGTGACATGTACCTGAACATTGGTCAGATAATCATTACAGCTTTCCGCCAGAAGCTAGCTATATAGGTCAATCGAGCTGTCTTTGTCTAGTGCAGAAGGCGAAAAAAAGACGTTCGTTTCTACGCTGTCTGGTTTGTGATGATGTGCATAGCTGGCATGCGCTGCTTGAATGACCGGCGGTTGCAAAAGGTTTTCCTGAGGTAAGACCTGTCCCAAAAGCTGGGTCCAGAATGCTGCACTGCCCACAAGATCATGGGGTTGCAGCCACGCGCCACCATTCTGCGCAATTTTCTCCACTGGCGAAATTCGCGCAAGTTGCTCGATCCCGATCCCGGCAGGACCATCGGTTCCACTGCTCGCAGTTTCGGTCCTGCGGGCCGGGAGCATGGAAATCGGTGTGATCGCGGTCATATGTTTATCGGTCTATTGGGTCATTGTTGCCTGCGTATTTCGGGACTCCGTGGATTTGTGTTTGTGGTCACGACATGCACCCGGCAAAAATTGCCGCCTTGCGGCGGTGCCGGGCGTTCTGAAAAAGTTAATGAAAAGTTTATGCAGGATTGGTGCCGACAGGGCGGGGCATCATTTGCCCGTATCTGCGCATCCTTGATGCAGGTACGAAAAAAGGCGAAGCGCTGGTGTGCAGCTTCGCCTTTTGGGTCTTATGGCCGCGGGATGCGGGCAGGTTGTCTTATTTGTCGGACTTGCCGCCGGCAAGATTGTTGAGCTGTGCCTGCATGGCTTCAAGCTGGCTTTTGAGCTCATCCAGCGAGGCATCTGATTTTGCACCCGCCGGGGCTGTCGGCTTTTTCGGGCCATCGCCAGTCTGCTCGCCGTTTTCATCCTGCGCGAAAGGCGAGAACATTTTCATTGTCTGTTCAAACAGCGCGATATTCTGTTTGTTCATTTCCTCGAACTGGCCGAACGGGAACATGCCCTGCATGGTGCCCTGCATATATTCGCGCATCTGTTCCTGATTATGGCCAAAGGCGCGCATCGCCTGTTCAAGGTAACTCGGCACCAGCCCCTGAAGGCTGTCGCCATAGAAGCCGATTAACTGTCGCAGGAAGCTGATCGGCAGAAGGTTCTGCCCCTTGTTTTCTTCCTCGACAATGATCTGGGTAAGGACCGGACGGGTGATGTCTTCACCCGATTTCGCGTCATAGACAACAAAGTCGGTATTGTCTTTGACCATCTGCGAAAGGTGATCAAGCGTCACATAGGAACTGGTCGCCGTGTTATAGAGGCGGCGGTTCGCATATTTCTTGATAACGATGCGGTCCTGATCATCTGATTTCTTGGTGGTCATGGCGTCTTTCCTGCTTCCCTGTTTCCCGGACGTTTGTCTGGCGAACCTTCTGGTGGTGTCGTTCCACCTGCTTTGCGCCCCGGCAATTCACATTGTTGCGTTTACGATGTTGCGCAGCATTTTCGATTTTGCATTCGCTCAGAAGATTGTGAGAGTGCCGCGAATTTTCCAATGTGTCCAGTATTCAACGCGAAGTGCAGTGCGAAAAACAACTCCGGATGTCGTTTGTTGCCGTGCAGCACGGGAATTCGTTTTCCCGCGACCCTCAACCTCCTATAGTGGTCGGCAACAAATATGCATCGCATCTGGGAACAATACCGAGAACAATAAGGGTATCGCCGATGGCCAAGGCTACGAACGACCCCGACCAATCACAAACCACAGGGGCTTCATCGTCAGACGCCGATGACGAACGGCTTGATCAACTTGCCCGCCAGTTCCTTGAACTCTGGCGTGAACAGGTTGCTGCAACCGCGGACGGCGCAACGGCCGCAAGCGCCATCGGGCGTCTTTATGCATCTCTTGGTGCGGACACCACCCGCATGGGCGAAGGGTTTGAAGCCTGGGGCAAACTGATCGGTCAGATGGCGATGGGTCAACACCCGGCCGCCGCGATTGGCAATCCGATGGGCGATGCCGTGACGGCTGCCAACCCGCTGCAGGCGATGATGGATCAGATGGCCAAGGCCGCAGCCGAGCTGCCGGCATCTCCGTTTGCCGGTATGCCGTTCGCGCCTGATATGTCGGCAATGGCGGGCATGACGCCAAAACCAAAGCCCACCAAAACCGAACCCGAGAGCGCGGGTGCCGCCAGTGCTGCCGGGAATGCCGCCGACAAAGACAGCGCGGAAACATCCGCGACCGCCAAGCCGAAAAAGACTTCCAAAACCAAACATGCTGCAAAGGGGCAGGGGAAGAATGATCAGTCCGCCAAAACAAAAGCCGCTTCCGCCAAAACGCGAAACCCAGAGGCGGGCGGGACCAAGACCGCTTCCGATGCACATGGCAGTCGAGATGACGAGCTGGCTCAGCTCGCGCGCCGCATTGCCGATCTTTCTGAAACAATTGCTGCCCTGGAAGCCGGAACTGAAGGATCAGGCGGAAAGTCTTCTGGCTGAGCTTGAAGCCTATCACCCTGATGATGTCGCGCAGGCACTCGACCGGGTCGCCTTTGATCGCCATGCCGGGTTCCACGATGGCGTGCGGGCCTATCAACGTCATCCCTATCGCCGCCCGCGCGATCAGGACCGCAAGGACCTGCCGGTCATATGGGAAGAAGGCTCGACACGGGTTTATGACTATGCTCCGACCGCCGGGAACAAGTCGACCGAAAGTGGCGAGGTGGTCCTGCTGGTGCCATCGCTTGTCAATCGTGGCTATATCCTTGATCTCAATGAAAAGCGCAGCTTTGCGCGTTATCTTGCCAAATGCGGTGATCGCCCGCTTCTGGTCGAGTGGGGCTATCCCGGCATGGAAGAGGCCAATTTTGGTCTCGATGATTACGTTGCGGGCCGGTTGGTAACGATCCTTCAGGACGTGGCCGACATAAATGGCGGGCCGGTGCCAGTGGTCGGCTATTGCATGGGCGGGGTTCTGGCCCTTGCCGCAACGCTTCTCGATCCGGCACAGGTGTCAAAGCTCGTCCTGCTGGCTACACCCTGGGATTTCATGGCCGCCGGTCCGACCCAGTCGCGGATTGCCGCGGCCTTTGCGCCGTCATTACCACAGATGCTTGCGATCCATGACACGCTTCCCGTCGATGTGTTGCAAAGCCTGTTTGCCAGCCTTGATCCCTTCATGATGGGCGAGAAGTTCCGGCGTTTTCAGGCCATGGCAATGGATTCCCCCAAGGCCCGCGATTTTGTGGCCCTTGAAGACTGGCTGAATGATGGCGTGCCATTGCCGCGCCGGGTCGCGGTGGATTGTCTGATCGGCTGGTATGTCGAAAACCGTCCGGCCAAGGGCCAGTGGCAGATTGACGGTATTGATATCACCCCGGCGGACTTGTCCTGCCCGGTGCTGGCCGTGATCCCGGAAAATGACCGCATCGTCCCGCCCGAAAGCGCACAGGCCCTGTTTGAAACTTGCCCCGAAGATATCCGTACCGAACTTCACCCGTCTGCCGGTCATATCGGGATGATGGTAGGATCACGGGCAGAAAAATCCACATGGAAGCCCGTCGTCGATTGGCTGTCAGGCTAAGCCGATTTCCTTACTCTGCATTTTCGGTTGCAAGTTGCGCGCGTTCCGGGGCCCAGCGGAGCGTCAGTCGGGCCAGAAGGGCGATGATGATCAAAGTCAGGATCACCCGCCCGACAAGCACGACCCAGATATCGGCACCGAGCGCCAGCATGATCGCGGTGTCCTCGATCAGGGAATGCGAAAGCGACAGCCAACTCAGTGACAGGAAAAGCGTGCGTTTGGGGTAATTGTTCTTGCGCGCCTCATCAATGATCAGCGCCCCGCCATAGGTAATGCCAAGCAATATGCCAATGGTGGTTACCGGTGCCACATCGCGCGAGATGCCCGAAATGCGCAGCATTGGCATCATCGCCTGTGTGATGCGCGCCGTGATCCCGGTTTTTTCCAGGATATCAAGCAGCACGAGCAACCCGACAATCACGCCAAAGGTCACCAGAAGCGATTTGACCATCTGGATTGACCAGTCGATCCATCCGGCCAGACCGCTGGCGGCGGCTGTCGTGTCGCTGCCGACCATCCAGGAAAAATCAACCGGCTCTGACAACCATCCGGTCATGTCACTGACCCATGTCACCAGCGCGCCATAGGCAACCGCTGCGCCAACGCGAAGGGCGGTGGTGGCCCAAAAACTTGCCCCGGCCCGTTTGACAATCGCCTGTTCGACCGGAAGCCCATGGGCAAACAGCATCATCGCACAAAGCGCGCTGAGCTGTGCGGCTGTCATATCAAGATGGGCCGCCAGCCCGACAAAGGCCCCGACCGCGCCATACATGCTGACCAGCATACAGGTCGCCCAGATCAGCCCGGCCTCTGGCGGCAGGCCGATCAACGCCATGACGGGCGTCAGCCACGCGGATACCAGATCAACCGCGCCGAATTCCTCGGCAATCCGGACGATCACCATCACCGGCAACATTACCTTGATCAGGGTGATGAACAGTTTCTGGCTACGGTTGATCAGATCAAAGGCATAGCGGTGCATGGGGCGGCAATCCATCTTCGGTGTTCGGGCACGTCCGGTCTGTTGCCGGTCGCGGTTTTTCATAAAGGCTTCACGTTCTCGTCGGCAACATCGCGTGGGGCGCAGGTGCCAATATTCCCGTGCCACAACCTTTATCGTTGCGGCCCAAGTCTGTCGAGGAACGCGATCATGCCACGGCCTTTCAAATTTGGTGCAGCGTATTTGTGTGTCTTCGTGCAATATGGCAGCGTTGATTGACCCGTTGACGCGGTGGAGTTGTGTAAAGTGCCTGAGCTGGATCAGATCGATACCAAAATCCTGCGCCAGTTGCAGGAAAACGCCGATATCCCCAATGCCGAGCTGGCTGACCGGATTGGCCTTTCGCCATCTGCCTGTTTGCGCCGCGTGGCAAAATTGCGCCAGTTGGGCGTCATCCGCAAAACCGTCGCGGTGATTGATCCGGCGATGGTCGAACGCCCACTTGGGGCGGTGATCAATCTTGAATTTCATCGCCATGGCAATCAGTTCCGGCAAGATTTCATTCGCAAGGTTCGTGAACTAGATGCCGTGCGCCAATGTCATGTCGTCACTGGCGAGGTCACCGGTGTTATGATCCTGCAAATGCGTGACATGGTGGAATACACAGCCCTTTGCGAAACCCTTTTTGATGCCGATGACAATATCGTCTGGTACCGCACCTACATCATCACCGAAACGCTCAAGGACGAATATGGTCCTTCATTTTAGGGTTCCGGGTCTGGCTTGGTGCGCGTGGGTTTTGGCAATGGTCATGTGATTGCCACAGTTTGATATGATCAAGATCATGGACGCGCCAATCGGACCGGGATACCTTCCGCCTATGAAGAAGCTGTTTCACATCCTCATGACGTTGTGTTTGCTTGCGACCTCGGTTGTGGGCATGGCGCATATGTCCGGCCCGGCTTCGGCAATGCCGATGGCGGCTGTGGGCATGTCTGATGGTGCCATGGAACAGATGATGGCCGACTGCGATGATTGCACGGCCACACCCGCTGTAAGCGATACGTGCGACATCATCTGCGCTGTCCCGGCCGTGATTGCCCGCAAGGAACCGCTTGCAAAGGTCTTTTTGGTCGCAGGAATTTATATCCTGCCGGTGGCTCATCTTGCCAATGGCATCACCCGGCGCCCCGAAATCGCGCCGCCCCGACTTCTTTCCTGACCAGACGCGACTGCGGGATTTTTCATCCCGCGCGTCGCCATACGCCCGGCTTTGATGCCGGGAATTCTCCATATGTCAGGAAAGTCATTGTTATGAAGACCCAATCCATTTTGCGTCCGTCGCGGCGCGGATTTCTGCAAACATTGGGAGCAGGCAGTGCAGCTGCGGCGGCCCTTGGTGTTATCCCCGCTTTCGGGCGGGGCTTGGCCCATGCAACCAATAGCAACGCCACTCACCATGTGACCGCCGCCCCCACCAGCGTCAATCTTCTTCCCGCTGGGGGGATGCAAACCCCCGTCTGGGCGTATAACGGCACGGTGCCCGGCGGTTTGCTGCGTGTGAAGCAGGGCGAAGACGTCCATGTCCGGTTTGACAATCAGCTGTCTGAGGCCAGCAGCATTCACTGGCACGGGGTGCGTGTTCCCAATGCCATGGATGGTGTGCCGGGCCTGACTCAAAAGCCGGTCACCCCGGGCGAGACATTCGATTATCGCTTTAACGCCCGGGATGCCGGGACCTATTGGTATCACCCGCATATCAATTCACCGACCCAACTCGCCCGCGGGCTTTATGGTGCCCTGATTGTCGAGGAAGCCGAACCTGTTGCTGTTGATCGGGAATTTGTCTGGTTGATTGATGACTGGCGTCTGGGGGCAACTGGCGAAATCGATCCGACCTTTAATGGCGGGCACGATGTTGGTCACGCCGGGCGGCTGGGCGAACTGGTCACCATCAATGGTGTGGCAAATCCCGCTATTGCGGTGCGTCCGGGCGAACGTATTCGTTTGCGTCTGATCAACACCGCCAATGCCCGGGTGTTTGCCATCGACTTTGCCGGTTTGGCACCGCATCTGGTTGCGCTTGATGGCCATCCGGTCACACCGCATGTGCCCGACACGCCGGTCTTCTTGTTTGCGCCGGGCATGCGGGCTGATTTCATTCTGGATGTGCCGCCAGATGCCAGCGGTGACTTTGCCGTGATCGACCGCTTTTTTGATGGGTTGGAAAATCCGTTGGCACGCCTGCGCGTGCAGGGGAATCCGGTACGCGGTGATATCGCGCAGACCAGCATGGCCTTGCCAGACAACCCCTTGCCGGAACCCGATCTGCAAAATGCCCGCCGCGAACAGTTGCTTTATACCGGCGGCATGATGGGCGGTGGTGTTTTGCGTCATCTGGTTGAAACCGGCAAGATCGAGGCCGGCTTCCTTGGTGAAGTGCGCAGCATGGCGCAATCCATGATGGGCATGATGACCGGCGGCGGTGTCTGGATGGTCAATGGCCGCGACCCCGAACGTGATGAACTGGGGCCGCTTTTTTCGCTCGGAAACGGCGAGAGTTGCGTAGTGACTGTGACCAACGCAACGGCCTGGTATCACCCGATCCATCTGCATGGCCATGCCTTCCGCGTGCTGTCACGCGATGGTCAGCCGACCCGCTATCAGGAATGGCAGGATACGGTTCTTCTCGCTCCGGCCGAGCAGGCCGAAATCGCCTTTGTTGCCGATAACCCCGGTGACTGGATGCTCCATTGTCACATTCTCGAACACAAATTCGGCGGCATGTCGGGCTTCATCCGAACCGCCTGACGCCCAAACTTGAAATTACAAGAAACAGGATCAAAACCATGAAACGCTTCTTTGCATTTATGTTCGCAGTCGGGCTGATAACAATTGGCCTGAACACCCAAAGTCACGCGGCCCCCTTGCAGGCAACTGTCTACAAGGACCCGAATTGCGGTTGCTGTGCGGTCTATGCGGATTACCTGATCAGACGTGATGTTGAGGTCGAGGTGGTTGAAAGCGATCAAGTCATTCAGATGTCACGCATGACGGGAATCCCCGAAGACATGCAGGGCTGCCATCTGACCATGATCGACGGCTATGCCATTTCCGGTCATGTTCCCTTTGAAACCATTGAGCGAATTCTGGCCGAACGTCCTGAAGCCAAGGCCTATACCCTGCCAGGCATGCCGATGGGATCGCCGGGTATGGGCGGGGTCAAGAATGCCCCGTTCCAAACCTATCAGATCCATGATGGAGCAGCCGAAATCTACGACGTTCGCTAAGAAGGCCCAAATGCCCGGTCCCGGGCAATGGGGCCGGGCCAGTTAAACAAAAATATTTGTGACATAGGCCGGAAACTTGTGTTTGGGGCTTGCGATCCGGGCGTGAGCAACACACACTCTATGTATCAGATGTTAAGAGCAAGCGCTGAAACCGCGCTTTCTGGTTGTGTCAAATCAGACTGACCGAAAGTGGTAGGGATCAGCGCTTGGAATTCTGCTGCGGTGCGATAAGATCATGTCTGGATCTGAGCAAGGCCCGCAACGATCTTTGCCCGATCTTTGGAAACGTAATCAGGATTAATCGGAGGATCTCATGACCGACGTCGTAATTGTGGGTGCCGCACGGACACCAATCGGCGCATTCAGTGGCACGCTGGCCAATACCCCGGCGCACGATCTGGGTGCTGTTGCCATCAAGGCCGCACTTGAACGCGCAGGCGTCGAAGGCGATGCCGTTGACGAAGTGATCCTTGGTCAGGTCCTGACAGGCGGTCAGGGGCAGAACCCGGCGCGTCAGGCCGCGATCGGCGCGGGTATTTCTGACCGCGCGACCGCGTTTCTCATCAACCAGGTTTGTGGCTCGGGTCTGCGTACAGTTGCCCTTGCTGCCCAGCAGATCATGACCGGTGATGCCAATATCGTTGTTGCTGGTGGTCAGGAAAACATGTCGCTTTCGGGCCATGTGGCGCATTTGCGCGCAGGCCATAAAATGGGCGATGTCAAATTCATTGACAGCATGATCAAGGATGGTCTGTGGTGCGCGTTTAACGGCTATCACATGGGCAACACCGCAGAAAACATTGCCAACAAGTGGGGCATCTCGCGCGAAGAGCAGGACGCATTTGCCGCAAGTTCCCAGAACAAGGCCGAAGCCGCCCAGAAGTCTGGCCGCTTCGATGACGAAATTGCCGCGGTAACCATTCCCAACCGCAAAGGCGACATTGTCTTTGATACGGATGAATATCCGCGTCACGGTGCCTCACCCGAAGGCATGGCGAAGCTTCGCCCGGCGTTCGATAAGGAAGGTACGGTTACCGCTGGTAACGCATCGGGCATCAATGATGGTGCCGCAGCCCTGATTGTCATGTCAGCGGCTGAGGCTTCCAAGCGTGGCCTGACCCCGCTTGCCACCATCAAAAGCTGGGCAACGGCCGGTGTCGATCCGGCGATCATGGGGTCTGGTCCGATCCCGGCGTCGAAAAAGGCGCTTGAAAAGGCGGGCTGGTCAGCAGCCGACCTTGACCTGATCGAAGCCAACGAAGCCTTTGCCGCGCAGGCGATTGCAGTCAACCGTGACATGGGATGGGATACCGACAAGGTTAACGTTAATGGCGGTGCGATTGCACTTGGCCATCCGATCGGCGCATCCGGCGCTCGTGTGTTCACCACATTGCTGCACGAAATGCAGAAACGCGATGCCAAAAAAGGTCTGGCGACGCTCTGCATTGGCGGTGGCATGGGGGTTGCGCTTTGCGTTGAACGCTAAGCGATCCTTTGCCGGAAAATAAAATATGCGGGGCGTCCTCTTGGCGGGGATGCCCCGTTTGCATTGATGCAACTTGTGCTGCAGTGCGACGAAAGACTAAGCGGCATTGCAAAAATCGATGATGGAGATGAAATAAAATTACATATATAACGCTTTTTATGGACTAATATTACGCAAGTCGTAGAAGGGCAAACTACGGAAATCGCGATAATGACACGTTTGATGAACGAAGTTTAGGGAGGCGACCATGACAAAAACAGCACTGGTAACCGGTGGAACGCGCGGCATTGGCAAGGCAATCAGCCTGTCACTCAAGGACGCGGGCTATACCGTGGTTGCGAACTATGCTGGCAATGACGAGGCCGCGAAAGCCTTTACCGATGAAACCGGTATTGCGACCTATAAATGGAGTGTTGCCGACGCCGATGCGTGCGCTGCGGGCATCGCCAAGGTCGAGGCTGAAGTCGGGCCAATTGATATTCTGATCAACAATGCCGGCATTACCCGCGACGGCTTCATGCACAAGATGGAGACCGAGCAATGGAACGCGGTGATTGATACCAATCTGAGCTCGCTGTTTTACATGACCAAACCGGTTCTTGAAGGCATGCGCGCGCGTGGATTTGGCCGGGTTGTGAATATTTCCTCGATCAACGGGCAAGCCGGTCAGTTCGGCCAGACCAACTATTCCGCCGCCAAGGCAGGCGTGCACGGCTTTACCAAGGCACTCGCCCAGGAAGTCGCGCGCAAGGGGATTACGGTCAACACCATCGCACCGGGCTATATCAATACCGACATGGTGGCGGCTGTTCCGGAAAAGGTGCTTGAAGGCATTATTTCCAAGATTCCGGTCGGCCGTTTGGGCGAAGCAGACGAGATCGCGCAGGCGATCCTCTATCTCTGCGGCCCGAATTCGGGCTTTATCACCGGCTCCTGCCTGTCGATTAATGGCGGTCAGCATATGTCGTGATGCGGCTTGATCTGATCACATGAACCAAAACACCCCGCAAAACTTGCGGGGTGTTTTACTTTGGGCCTTCGCCGTTCCGGCATGACGTGGTTATGCCGCAAGAATTTCTTTCATCGTGACAATCTTGGCAAAGGCATCGGCCAGCATCGCCAGTTCGTTGTTATGCAGGTCCGCTGCCATAATGGTTTTGCCGGTGAGGGTGTCGGGCAAATCGCGGGTTGCGGTGGCATCTGCCACGACGGTGACCTGATAGTCCTTTTCGTTGGCGACACGTGCGGTGGTCGATACGCACAGATGGGTCATGAAACCCGTCAGTACGACATGGTCAAAACCGCCTTTTTTCAGCAACTCTTCAAGTTTGGTGCCGCCAAAAGAACTTGGCACGGACTTGGTCAGGATCGCCTCACCCTCATGCGGGGTAACTTCAGGCATGATTGCAGCATAGGGACCACTTGGATCAAACAGGCCCTCTGCATGGTGCTGCACATGGATCACCGTGCCGCCCTGATCGCGCCAATGGGCAAGCAGCGTCTGGATATTTGCAAGGGCCGGCGAAAGCCCGGACAGCTTCAATTTGCCATCACGGTATTCTTCCTGAGCATCAATCACAATCAATGCGGCGTTCTTGGGCGTTCCGGTCGGAAGAACAGCACCGGCGATATCAAAAATAGTCTGTGCAGTCATATCGGGGTCCTTGGGTTATCGTTTTGATGTCTCATTATTGATCTGCGAATTTGCATTATCCATCGGCATTAATTCGGCTAATATCTGCAAATATGCAGATATCTGGAGCGTCAAATGCCCCTTGATTGGGAAGGATTGCGGACCTTTGCACTGGTCTGCCAGGCCGGGAATATGAGTGCCGCTGCCCGTGAACTGGGTGTTAATCAAACCACGGTAGCACGGCGCATTGCCCGTCTTGAGGAATGGGTGGGCTATAGCGTCCTTCATCGCGATGGCCGGGCTGTTAGCCCGACAGCCCGCGCACAGGCCCTTCTGCAAACTGCCTTGCAAATGCAGGAAAACGTCTCAGGGCTTTTGGCGCAGGAGCCGCAGGCGGAAAACGATACCAGGCAAATCAGTGGCATTGTCCGGCTGACCGGTGTTGATGCCATCTTGCAAGATTGTGTTGCCCCGCATGTGGCGTCCCTGCATCGGCGCTATCCGGGCATTGCACTGGAATTGATCGGCGCCAACCGCAATCTCAGCCTTGCGCAACGCGAAACCGATATTGCCATCCGCCTTGCCCGTCCCGAAACCGGTGCGTTTCATATTCGACGTCTGGGGTGTCTGCAATTTGGCGTCTTTTGTAACCCCGACGGGTTGCCACCTGATGCCCTTGATCCGGCAAAACTGCCATGGATCGACCTTGATGAATTTTTTGCCGATAAGCCCGAACAGAAATGGCTGTCGGATCATTTCCCGGATCGCAAGACCATCGGATACGCCAATCGTGGGTCGATCATGGCATCAATGATGGCAGGCCATGCGTGTTGTGCGCTCCTGCCGATGTGCGTGGGCGCGCGGATTGATGGCCTTACCTTGCTTGATGGCTATCATCCGGTTGGGCGCGAAGTCTGGCTTCTGACCCATCAGGACAAACGCCACCTGCCGCCGGTCCGTGCCGTTGCCGACTGGCTGGTGGATATTCTTCTGGATGGGGAATTTATCAGCCGCCTGTAACCACGATGTCGGCCAGTTTGCTGAGCCGTGCAACGGTTACGGCATTGGGCAGGTCGTTTCGTTCCGCCTTGGTGCGTGCGCCCTCATCATCAAAGCCAAAAGAGCGCCATCGTTCCATCAGGCGCACACGAAGCTTTTCTTGGGGCACATCAAGATAGATCGACAGATAAAACAGCTTATGGAGCTGGTTCCAGGGCGTCTGATCAAGAAGCAGGTAATTGCCTTCGACAAGAATGATTGTGTGGTTTGGTGTGATCACACGGGCGGAGCCGCGCGATATTTCAAGTGTGCGGTCAAACAGCGGGACGTAAACGTCTTCGTTTGGCGTGTCGCGAAGCGCGACAAGTGTACGTTTGAGACCGCCGACATCGAATGTCTCTGGCGCACCCTTGCGCTCCAGAAGATCGCGTTCTTCCAGAACGGCATTGTCAAAATGAAACCCGTCCATCGGCACCACAGCAGCCCCGGCTTTATCACCCCCCAGATGGTGATAAAGCCGGTCGGACAAGGTTGACTTGCCCGAGGCTGGTGCACCGACGATGGCAACAAGAATGCGGCCCTTGTCGGCGTGCTTGGCGCGAATGGCGTTTGCCAACGCGTCGAGATCAGGTGTCATGAAACTGGGCTTCTCATATCCGGGTACGTTATTTTATGCGGCGTCTTCTGCCGGTGGCTCCTTGGCCCCCGTCATGAAGGCAACCGCGTCTGACATGCTGTAATCGTCGGGTTTGATGGTGCAAAGACGTTTGCCCAGCCGATGCACATGAATGCGATCGGCAACTTCGAAGACATGCGGCATGTTGTGCGAAATCAGCACAATCGGCATGCCGCGCGCCTTCACATCGGCAATCAGATCAAGCACGCGACGGCTTTCCTTAACCCCCAGTGCGGCGGTCGGTTCATCCATGATCACCACGCGCGATCCGAATGCTGCCGCACGGGCAACCGCAACACCCTGACGCTGCCCACCCGAAAGGGTTTCAACCGCCTGATTGATGTTCTGAATGGTCATCAGGCCAAGCTCAGAAAGCTTCTCACGCGCCAGACGCTGCATTTCCTTATGGTCCAGCGCCCCGAAATACTTGCCCATGACGCCCTTTTTGCGAAGCTCGCGGCCCATGAACATGTTATCGGCAATCGACAGTGCTGGCGAAAGTGCAAGGTTCTGATACACCGTTTCAATCCCGGCTTCGCGGGCTTCCATTGGCGATGTGAACTGGATCGGTTTGCCATCCAGTTCGATACTGCCTTCATCAATGGTCACAGCGCCCGAAAGCGCCTTGATCAGCGATGATTTGCCCGCACCGTTATCGCCGATCACGGCAAGAACCTCGCCAGGATAAAGATCAAAATCGGCATAGTTCAGGGCAGTGACACGTCCATATCGTTTGACGATGCCGCGTGCCTTAAGAACAGGTTGCACAGATTGGGAAGTGTTGCTCATGACGACACCTTTCTGATCCACTGGTCAATGGCGACAGCAATAATGGTCAGCCAGCCGATGGCAAAGACCTGCCAGAGAACATCCACGCCTGCCAGTCTGAGGCCGGAATTAAACACGCCAACGATCAATGCCCCGATCAGCGGTCCAATAATCGATCCGCGTCCGCCAAACAGCGAAATGCCGCCGATGACAACAGCGGTAATCGATTGCAGGTTGGCTTCCTGAAAACTCTGTGGCGAAACAGAACCCACACGTCCGATGGATGCCCACGCGCCAATCGCGCAAACCAGCCCGGCCAGGCAATAAACCATGATCAGGGTGCGGTTGGTGCGAATGCCCGAAAGCTCGGCGGCTTCCTTGTCATCGCCAATGGCATAAACATGCCGACCCCAACTGGTATGATTAAGGATGTACCAAAGCACCCCGAAAATCACCAGCATCAGGATCGACCCATAGGTGATCCGGGCCCCGCCAAGCGCGATGCTTTCGCCAAAGAATTTCAAAAGCGGGGCGATTTCATCCAACGTCTGGCTGCGGATTGATTGTGCGCCCGAAAGCCAAAGATTAAGCGCAAAGAAAATATTCCACGTGCCCAGCGTCACGATAAACGGCGGCAACTTGATCCGGGTTACCAAAAACCCGTTCAGCGCCCCGGCACAGATCCCGCCAATGCAGCCGATCACAATGGCAATCGGGGCCGGGATGCCGATGGTCACGGCAAGCTGCCCCATAATGACCGACATCAGAACCATGATCGCCCCGACCGAAAGGTCAATCCCGGCGGTCAGGATCACAAGGCTTTGGGCCGCCGCCAGAATACCGATGATCGACACCTGCTGCATGATCAGCGACAGGTTAAACGGTGAAAAGAATTTACTGCCGGCGACAAAGCCGAAAATGATGATCGAAAATATCAGAACAATCACCGGCACCATCGTCGGGTTGCCGTGCAGGAAGTGCTGCACACTGTCAAATAGACTGCGGTGTTTGTGTTCGAATTGCGCGACATTGCTGTCGCTGGAGTCAAGCGCGTGCTCGAATTCCTGTTTCTGGCGCGACGATTTTGGTGTCTCGCTCATCGTTTCCTCCGGACCTGGTCAAAACGGGATCAGGCATGCCTGATCCGGTTGTTGTCACCGCCCGGCTCTGGTGGCTGGTTGGTTCGGGGTGACATACCAAGTGTAAAGCAATGTGGGACAAGGAGGGCAGGGGATAATACTGCCCTCCTTCGAAGCAGGTCAGGATAAGCCCCGGATTAACCCCAGCAGCGATCCATGCCTTCGGCAACGTCAATCGACGGAACACCGTCTACCGGCTGATCGGTCACAAGGTTCACACCCGTGTTATAGAAGTTAAGGCCCTGGCTGTTCTGCGGCTTTTCACCGCTGTCAGCCCATGCCTTGATCGCTTCGATGCCCTTGGACGCCATCAGCAGGGGATATTGCTGCGAGGTCGCACCAATCACGCCGTCCTTGACGTTGGCGACACCCGGGCAACCGCCATCGACCGAGACGATCAGAACACCGTCTTCCATGCCAAACGACTTAAGTGCTTCATAGGCACCAGCTGCTGCCGGTTCGTTGATGGTATAAACCACATTGATGTCAGGATCGCGCTGCATCAGGTTTTCCATCGCGGTACGGCCGCCTTCCTCGTTGCCGTTGGTCACATCGTGGCCAACGATCCGGTCGTCATCCTCGTCCCCGATCTTGTTGGGGTCCTTGATGTCGATCCCGAATCCTTTCATGAAGCCCTGATCGCGCAGCACATCCACCGATGGCGCGCTCGGTGCCAGGTCAAGCATGGCGATTTTGGCCTCCGATGCCTTGTCGCCAAGCTTGGCGGCCGCCCACTGACCAATCAGCTCACCGGCCTTGAAGTTGTCCGTGGCAAAGGTTGCATCGGCCGCATCAATCGGCTCAAGCGGCGTGTCGAGTGCGATCACGATCAAGCCAGCGTCGCGTGCCTTTTTCACGACCGGTACAATTGCCTTGGTGTCCGACGCGGTCAGAAGGATGCCCTTGGCACCTGATGCAATGCACGATTCGATGGCCTGAACCTGCGTTTCATGGTCGCCATCAATCTTGCCGGCATAGGTCGAAAGATCGATGCCAAGTTCTTCGGCCTTGGCAGACGCCCCTTCCTTCATTTTGACAAAGAACGGGTTGATGTCGGTTTTGGTGATCAGGCAGGCGCCGATTTCATCGGCTTTTGCGGTGTTTGGTGCAGCGGAAATACCAAGTGCAAGCGCACCAAGGGCCGCGCCAAGAATTGCTTTCTTCATTTGTTTCCTCCCAGGATTGAACCTGAATATGTGGCCATTTGGGCCTGATTTGATTGTTTTCCAACAGGTCGTGGCGCAGTTTTTTGGGTTGGGCCTTCAACCTGCATGGCGATTACGACACACCAAATGGGTGAGGCTGTCAATTAATAAATCCGATTGATTTATTAATTATTCCTGTCACTGTGAACGGTAATCAGGCTATCTAATGTCTGAGTGGGAGGACCAAATGACAGACAGCATCTCTGCAAACCCGGATGATACCGGGGCGGATGATCGCAATACGCGTCCGTTGCATCCTGGCGGGGGCGCAAATCAGCTTCGCGTGCGTGCCTATAACGAACGGCTTGTGCTGTCGCTTGTGCGTCGAAATGCCGGTTTGTCAAAGGCCGATATCGCAAGGCTTTCGGGCCTTTCTGCCCAGACCGTTTCCGTGATCATGCGTGCTCTTGAAAAGGACGGCCTCCTGATGCGCGGCACCCCGGTGCGTGGCAAGGTTGGCAAGCCCAAAGTACCCATGGCGCTCAATCCCGACGGGGTCTATTCCTTTGGTCTTAAAATCGGCCGACGCAGTGCTGAATTGATCCTGATGGATTTCGTTGGGTCAGTACGGGCAACCAAACGCGAAGCCTATAAGTATCCAACACCTGATGGTATTCGCCGGTTTGTCCGGGAATCGGTCGATGGCATCATTTCCGGTCTGTCCCGCAATCAGATTGATCGCATCGCCGGGGTCGGCATAGCCGCCCCGTTTGAGCTTTGGAACTGGGTCGATGAAGTCGGTGCCCCGGTCGAAGACATGAATGCCTGGCGTGAAGTAGATCTTGTCGAAACCATCGGCGCCATCGTGCCATTCCCGGTCTTTCAGCAAAATGACGCGACAGCGGCCTGCGGGGCTGAACTGGTCTTTGGTCTTGGTCCCAACTATTCCGACTTCGCCTATTTCTTTATCGGGTCATTTATTGGCGGTGGGGTGGTGCTTAATCAGGCGCTTTACGCCGGGCGCACGGGCAATGCCGGGGCGTTTGGTTCCATGCCGGTATCCTCGCGCAGCGGTCACCCCAGCCAGCTGATCGACCAGGCATCCATCTTCGTGCTTGAAGAAATGCTGACCCGCGAAGGTCGTGACCCGGCAATGCTGTGGCGTGATCCGGACTACTGGCACGGGTTGGGCGATACCCTTGATATCTGGATTTCCCATACCGCACGCAGTCTGGCGATTGCCATTACATCGGTTTGTTCGGTGATTGATTTCGAAGCGGTTATCGTTGATGGCGGTTTCCCGGCCGATGTCTGTGACCGGGTGGTTGCGGCCACACGCGCTGCCATTTCAGAACTTGATCTACAGGGAATTGAAAGCCCGCGCATCGAACAGGGGCAGGTAGGCAGTGCCGCGCGCGCTATTGGTGCGGCTAGTCTGCCCTTGTTCTCACGCTATCTGCTTGATCAGAACGTGTTGTTCAAACAGATGGCCTGATCTGCGATCAGCTTCCTAGAAATTATCTTTGCGTTTGCGAATCTCGGTAAAGATCGCAACCGGGCTTTCGCCGTTCATTCCAAGCGCCTCGGCAACGGACGGGTCATCGGCGCGCAGGAACGGGTTGGTGGCAAGCTCCACATCCAGACGCGATGGAATGGTCGGCAAGTTGCGGGCACGAAGTCCGTCAATATCCTGACAGCGTGCCGTCAAAATCGGGTTGTTGGGTTCAATCGTTTTGGCGAAGTTCGCGTTGGCCTGGGTATATTCATGACCGCAATAGACTTGCGTGCTCGCCGGAAGGCCCCGGAATTTCTGCAAGGAATGCCACATCTGTTCCGGTGTACCTTCAAACAAACGCCCGCAGCCCAGGGCAAAGAGGCTGTCACCTGAAAACAGCGCGGTGATCGCCGGGAAGTAAAACGCAATATGCCCGCTGGTATGGCCCGGGACATCGAAAACCTTGCCCTCAAGATCGCCAATCAGAACCTGATCACCCTCGGCACAGGTTTCATCCATGTTGGGAATACGTGCGGTTTCCGCCGCCGGACCCAGCAATTTGGCACCGTATTTCTCGATCAATTCGGCATTGCCGCCGATATGGTCATGGTGGTGGTGGGTGTTGATCACCAGATCAAGGTTCCAGTCACGCTCTTCAAGTGCGGCAATCACCGGGGCTGCTTCGCCCGGGTCGATGATGGCAGTGACTTCGCTGCGGTGGCAGCGCACAAGATAGGTGTAATTGTCTGAAAGACAGGGAATGACGATGACTTCACCCGCAGCCATGGCGTACCTCAAAATGTAATTTATCTGTTGGGGCAAGACTATCAGGATGTAGGCTCAGGACCTATTAATTTGGTTTGAATGGTTCACCGGGTTTGTGCGGATACGCGAAGCAAAACCGCAGGAAGATATGTATCTTTCAAGGCTTTGCGACAAAGTAGCCCGTGCAAACCCGGTGAATCCAAAGGACAGACGTTATATTTGCAAACTCCTGCGTCAAACCCCTTGGCCGGGATACCAGCCCGCCCGGCGGGCCTTTCCTTGGATTTCACAAATATAACGTCTGCCATTCCAATCAAATTAATAGGTCCTGAGCCTAGTGTCTTGAAACAATCACGCAAAAACATTCCCGTGCAGGACCGGGGATGATAGGCTGCTGCCATGCGTCAGGATGTCGTTGATCTTCACCGTTTTTATGCCAGCAGCATCGGGCAGGCCGCACGGCGCCTGATCCGCAGGCGTTTGCGCGTCATGTGGTCGGATGTCCGCGGCATGCGGGTGCTGGGTTTTGGCTATGCCACCCCCTATCTGCGCCCCTTTATTGGCGAGGCAGAGCGCGTGATGGCCTTCATGCCAGCCCAGCAGGGCTGCGTTCATTGGCCTGCCGGTGAAGACAACCGTGTGGCGCTGACCGAAGAAACCATGTTGCCGCTGTCTGATAGTTCGGTGGATCGCATTTTGGTTGTGCATCTGGTCGAACATACGGACTCGATGCGTCGCCTGATGCGCGAATGCTGGCGCGTACTGACGCCCAATGGCCGGATTGTTGTGGTGACACCCAACCGAAGCTCGCTCTGGTCGTGGTCGGAAAAAACGCCCTTTGGCTATGGCCATCCCCATAGCGTGTCGCAGCTGCAAAACCTGCTGCGCGAAAACATGTTCCTGCCGGTCCAGCACAGCCGTGCGCTTTTCATGCCGCCAACCAACATCCGGCTTTTGCTGCGGTGGTCGCAAATGTTTGAAAATATCGGTTCGCGCCTGTTCAAGGCCTTTGCCGGTGTCTCGATTGTCGAGGCCGGAAAGCAGCTTTACGCCAGCTCCGGCACGCCGCAACGCAAACGTCGTCTTGTCCATATCCCCGTTACGGTCCCGCCGCTGCGTCCGGCCGATGGCAACCGGCAGCACAGGGAGTGTTGCGAAGATACTGATGACGGGCAGGCGGCCAAGCCCAAAACGGCATCAGATCATCAGACGGTCAAGAAAACCAACTGATCTGAAACATGGTGTTACGCCATCGCAATTGACAGGTATCACAGGTTTGTCTGAATAATAGAACCATGAATTTCAGGAACGCATTGCGAAATACAGTCAGATTTGCAGGCAGCATGCTTGTTGGCCATGCGCTGGCCGGGGCATATATTGCGACGGCCCAGACAGTGCAGGACAGCAACGTCGCGCAGACCATCACGCTCTATGCCGAAGACAGCAACAGACCCTATGCGTTTCTGGATGGTGCGGTGGCTGACGGCATTTATGTCCGCATCCTGCAAGAGGCCTTTGAACATCTGCCAGCCTATCAGCTTGATATCGTTAGCGTCCCGTTTCGCCGCGGGATGGATCTGCTCGAGAGCGGCAAGATCATGGGATTTTTCCCACCCTATGAGCGCGCGGACCGGGACTGGATTGAACGTTATTCCATCCCGATTCTGCGCGAAACCGTGGTGGTGATCTGCAGCAAGGATTACGCCCAAAGCAACGAGCTGCACCTTTTCCCGGAAGATTTCAGAGGCGCACGCTTTGCCAATAATGCCGGGTATCGCCTGGCAGGTCCGGCATTCTTTGACATGGTCGAGGCTGGTCGGATTACGCTTGAAGAAGCCAACACCACGGCCAGCAACCTGCGTTTCCTGATGGCAGGCCGCGTTGATTGTTATGTCAATGAGCGGATGGCCATTCTGGCGGGGATGCGCGAACTGGGTGTGGATAATGCAACGTCCCGCCTGTTTAACGAGGTCGCGATCATTGGTCAGGAATTTGGCTATGTCGCATTCGGGCCGGACCCGGACGGCAACTGGCCCTATCGCGATCAGTTTGCCGACGCGCTTGATCAGGTCCTTCGCGAGATGCGCGATAGCGGCGAGATTGACCAGCTGGTTGTTTCCTATTTTGCCTATTGATTGCCTGACGAATTAATCTGCGGGCACAAAAAAACAGGCCACCCGAAGGTGGCCTGTCTTAACGTTGTGTCTGAAGCGACGTCTTAGTGTTCGACGTCGCGCCAGATTTTGCGTTTGACCGCATAAAGCATTGCGGTGAACACGATCAGGAACAGGATCACTTTCATGCCAAGCGCCTTGCGGGCTTCAAGCTCAGGCTGTGCTGTCCAGTTCAGGAACGCGGTCACATCACGTGCATGCTGTTCCAGGGTCATCGGCGTGCCGTCCGTGTACTCGACCGCTTCGTCATAAAGCGGCGGAGCCATGGCGATCTGATGGCCCGGGAAGTAGTGGTTGTAGTACTTTCCGTCTGCAAGGTCGAAGCCCTCGGGTGCTTCTTCCTCATAGCCGGTCAGAAGGCCGAACACATAGTCCGGGCCATTGACACGTGCCTTGTTCATCAACGAAAGATCCGGCGGAACGGCGCCGCCATTCGAAGCAGCCGCAGCCTTTTCGTTCGGGAACGGAGACGGGAAGTAATCAGCCGGGATGCCCGGACGGGTGAACATGTCACCATCGTCGTTTGGACCATCTTCGATGTCATACTCGGCCGCAATCGCCTTGATCTGCTCTTCGTTGAATCCAATGCCTTCAAGGTTACGGAAGGCAATGAAACGCAGGCTGTGACAGCCGGCACAAACGTTCTTGTAGACCTGGAAGCCACGCTGCAGCTGTGCACGGTCATAGGTGCCAAACAGACCCTGCCAGCTCCAATCCTGTGCCTCGGGCACCGGCGCGTCGCCGGCAGCCTTGGCTGCACCACCAGTGAATGCGGTTACCGCGAAGGCGGCAGCAATTGCGGTCAGTGCGAACTTACGCATTTGCACCCTCCTTCAAAACAGATTCGCTGATGCTTGCAGGAAGCGGTTTGGTTCGTTCCATTTTTCCAACCAATGGCATGACCACAAGGAAGTGCGCGAAGTAATACAGCGTCGAAAGCTGACCCATCACGATGACTTTCAGACCCGGAATACCGAGGAAGTAGTCATCCGGTGCCTTCGCCCCGCAATAGCCGAGGATGAAGGTGTCGATCACAAACAGCCAGAAGAACCATTTGTAGACCGGACGAAATTTCGAGCTGCGAACCTTCGAGGTATCAAGCCACGGAATAACGAACAGGATCACGATCGAGGCAAACATCGCCAGCACGCCAAGCAGTTTCGCCGGGATGCCAAAGATGGTGAAGTCGATCGACCGCAGGATCGCATAGAACGGCAGGAAGTACCATTCCGGCACGATGTACGGCGGGGTGACCAGCGGGTTCGCCGGGATGTAGTTATCCGGGTGACCCAGATAATCCGGTGCAAAGAACACAAACGCCGAGAAGAAGATCAGGAATACGCCCAGACCGTACAGATCCTTGATCGTGTAGTACGGGTGGAACGGAATGCTGTCTTGCGGCGTTTTGATTTCAACACCGGTCGGGTTGTTCGAACGCACGCTATGCAGTGCCCAGACATGCAGGACAACAAGGCCCAGAATGACGAATGGCATCAGATAGTGCAGCGAGAAGAACCGGTTCAGCGTCGGGTTATCAACCGAGAACCCACCCCACAGCCAGGTCACCAGCGGATCGCCGATCAGCGGGAAGGCAGAGAACAGGTTGGTAATAACCGTCGCACCCCAGAAGGACATCTGGCCCCACGGCAGGACATAACCCATGAACGCAGTTGCCATCATGGCAAGCAGGATCAGGATACCAATCCACCACAGAACTTCGCGCGGTGCTTTGTATGACCCGTAATACAGGCCACGGAAAATGTGAATGAACACAACGATGAAGAACATCGAAGCGCCGTTCATATGGATATAGCGGATCAGCCAGCCATAGTTCACATCACGCATGATGCGCTCGACCGACTCAAAGGCCATATCGGTATGGGGGGTGTAGTTCATCACCAGGAAAATCCCGGAGAGGATCATCGTCACCAGAACAAACCCGGCCAGGGAACCGAAGTTCCACATATAGGACAGGTTTTTCGGTGTCGGATATTCGTATGCAGAGTGGTGCAGCATGGAGATGACCGGAAGACGGTCGTCAACCCACTTGACCACTTTGTTGTTCCACTGAGGTGCGCTCATCTACCTGCTCCTTACCCGATCCGGACCGACGTGTCGGTCAGGAATTCATATTCCGGAACGACAAGGTTCAACGGCGCGGGGCCGCGGCGGATACGGCCCGACGTATCATAGTGCGAGCCATGGCATGGGCAGTACCAGCCATCATAATCCCCACGGGTTTCGCCTGTGGCCGTGCCCATCGGAATGCAGCCCAGATGGGTGCAGACGCCGACGACAATCAGCCACTCTTTCTTTTCGACGCGTGCATCGTCGCTCTGTGGATCGACGAGTTCGTTCAATGCGACTTCTTCGGCCTCATTGATTTCGCGTTCGGTACGATGGCGGATGAAGACAGGTTTGCCTCGCCACATGACCTTAATTGCCTGACCAACGGGGATGTTGGCCAAATTAACCTCAACCGAGGCAAGTGCGAGAACGTCCTTGGACGGGTTCATGCTGTCCACGAACGGCAACAACGCGCAACCAACGCCAACGGCGCCAACTGCTGTGGTCGCCAAGGTCAGGAAATCCCTGCGGTTCTCGTCCGGCTGGTGTTCGCCGGAGGAATGCACCGTTTGCGACATAATTAATCCCTCTTTCTGCCCCCAAAACAGGCATGCGGAATGCCAAACCAAGACTTAGGGCAAACCCGTTTGCTTTCCATTGATGAAAATCAAACAATCTTGCCGCTAAAAGCCCTTAGGCCTGTTTGACGGTCCGTATACTAACAAAAATTCAGTTTGTTAAGGAGAACTTGGAGTTGCAAATTGTTTGCATTCAACCAGATCATTGGGTTTTGCGCTGCACAATTCGGTAAAACATAGCGTAATTGCGGGTATCCCGGCTTTTGTTCGCCAAGGACTTGGCGGTTTAGTTCTTCATATTCCAAAAAAGTCTAATAGGGGCGTTAACGGGTAATTATATGTCCCTGACGAACTGATTCGACATTTGTTCACCAACGATTCTAAAAGACGCCATGAGAATTTGTTTATTCGAACCCGACATTCCGCAAAATACCGGCACGATCCTGCGCATGGCCGCCTGCTTTGGCCTGCCGGTCGATATCATCGAGCCGTGCGGTTTTTTGCTGACCTCGGCGGCACTCAAACGTGCGGGGATGGATTATCTTGAAAAGGCCGATTATATACGCCATGCCGATTGGCGTGCCTTTGTCGAGGCCCGCGAAGACGGAACCCTGCCGGGGCGGTTGGTGTTGCTGACGACCAAGGGGGCCGAACCCTATTGCGATTTTGAATTTCGTGCCGATGATATCCTGATGCTGGGGTCCGAAAGCAAGGGGGTGCCCGATCAGGTGCATGATTATGTCGATGCCCGCGTCGTCATTCCCATGAAGCCGCAAATGCGCTCGCTGAATGTCGCCATGGCAACGGCAATGACATTGGGCGAAGCGCTCCGACAGACCGATGGCTTTCCCAAGCCCAGTGAATGAACCAAGTGAGTGACGCAATGACGGACGCAAAGATTGCTGCAAAACAGGCAATGAAAACGAGCACGGACCACAAGGTCGACGATGCCGTGATTGCCAAACGCAAACAGATCGCCCAGGACTGGTTCCGCCAATTGCGTGATGACATTTGCGCCAGTTACGAGGCGCTTGAGGATAGCTACGAAGGACCGCTTTCCGATCGTGCACCGGGGCGGTTCGAGCGCACCGTATGGGAACGCGGTGATAATGAGGGCGGCGGCGAGATGTCGGTCATGAAGGGCCGGGTGTTTGAAAAGGTCGGGGTCAACATCTCGGTCGTGCATGGCGAATTTTCCGAAAAGTTCCGCAAGGAAATCCCCGGTGCCGATGAAAACCCCAACTTCTGGGCAGCGGGCATTTCACTGGTCGCCCATCCATGCTCGCCTCATGTGCCAGCCGTTCACATGAACACGCGCCACATCGTCACCACCAAGGCATGGTTTGGCGGTGGTGCGGATCTGACCCCGGTCTTCCCGCAGGAAAAAGACACCGCCGATTTCCATGGTGCGCTTAAATCTGCCTGCGATGCCCATGGTGATGACTATTACGACCGGTTCAAAAAGTGGTGCGATGAATATTTCTGGCTGCCACACCGCAACGAACCGCGCGGGGTTGGCGGCATTTTCTATGATTATCTGGATGCTGACTGGGATGCCGACTTCGCCTTTACCCAGGATGTCGGACGTGCTTTCCGCGATATCTATCCCGAACTGGTCAAACGCCACTACAACAAGCCCTGGACCGATGACGAACGCCGCGCCCAACTGATCAAGCGCGGCCGCTATGTCGAGTTCAACCTGCTCCATGATCGTGGCACGCGCTTTGGCCTGATGACCGGCGGCAACACCGAAGCCATCCTGATGTCACTCCCGCCCGAAGCCAACTGGCCGTAAGGCTGCATCAATCTGCATGGACGCCCATACCCGCCTTCCCGCGAAGGCGGGAACCTCGCCCCGCAGGTTTTCAAAAGTGGCCGCTATTTCTTCGCGGCGAAAATCCGCCCGATGGTATTAAGCAATATCTGCGCGGCCAGAATGGCGGTTGTGCCGGTGTGATCGTAATCGGGCGCGACTTCGACCAGATCAATGCCAACGATGTCACCACGTTTGGCAAGACCGGCAATGATTTCCAGCACGTCATAATACAGGAACCCGCCGTGGCTGGGCGTGCCGGTGCCGGGCGCAATCGACGGATCAAACCCGTCAATATCAATGGTCAGGTAATACCGCTTTCCGGCCGGAATACGTTCCAGAACACCTTCGACACCAAGCTTGCGAACTTGGCGCACGGAAAGGATGTCTGATCCCTGTTCGCGGGCATAGTCGTATCCTTCCTTGGCGGTGGAGGACACATTTCGAATGCCAAGCTGGGTCATGCCTGATACCCACGGCTTTTCAATCGCACGGCGCATCGGGTTGCCATGGCCATTGCGCACCCCGTGGCGTTCATCAACGAAATCCAGATGGGCGTCAAACTGCACCACATGCACCGGTTCCTGATCGGAAAAGGCATTGATGCAGGGAATGTTGATCGAATGATCTCCGCCCAGAACCACAGGCAGGGCACCGGCAGCCAAAATCTTGCGTACGCCAAACTCGATATTGGCGTGGCTGTTGATCGTGTCGGTATGAATAATATCGGCATCGCCAATATCGACCATCCGGACCCCTTCAAGATAGGTCACGTCATCTTCATGGTCATAGGCCCCGGCATGGCCAAAGGCAAAAAGTGTCGATGCCTCGCGAATGCCGCGCGGGCCAAACCGGGCACCGGATCGCCACTGGGTGCCGAAATCAAACGGTGCGCCAAGGATCGCAACATCGGCATCAATGGTATCCCAGTTCTCGACATAGGGGCTTTTGGAAAAGGTCGAAATGCCAACGAATGGCAGGTTCAAGCGCCCGCGGTTATAGCCATGCTCTGTCATGAAAAATCCCCTGTCGAATGTGGTTTACGCGAACCACCACTCTAGGGAACACTGCGCCAAGGTTACAGCAAAACAATGCAAGATTTCACAGGTGTCAGGTCTCGTTGGTCAACCAGTCCAGCAACGTGATTGTCGTGTCGCTGACCGACCGGCTGGGCACCACCCAATATCCGCGATCCGGGCGGCTGACTTCCGCGCCCACTGTGACAAGTGACCCTTGCTCGATGTGATGCTCAATCAAACCCCGCCACCCCAGCGCGACGCCCTGTTCGGCAAGGGCAGCCTGAATGACAAAGCCATAGGTGTTCAGACCAAGGTCACCTTGTGCCGGTTTGCGGTCAATCCCGTGATCGGCAAGCCAGCTTTCCCATGTCAGCCAGCGTGATTTGCCGGTAACTTCCAGGTGCAGTAGCGGTGCACGGGCAAACTGTGCGGGATCATCAAACGGGCCAAACCGTTCAAGAAAACCCGGCGTGCAGACCGGTACCACCCGCTCCGGGATCAGAAGCTGTGCCGTCTCGGGGAAATCTTCTGCTGACCCGAATAACATGGCAGCATCGGTTTCGCGGCCAAGTTCATCATCAAGGCCTTGCGATGCAATGATATGGACTTCAGCTTCGGGGTGCAGGCGACGGAAATCGGTCACACGCGGCATCAACCAGAAGGCCGCAAACCCGAAATCGGTAAAGATCCGCACCGCATGGTCCTGTGAAGACCGGCGGGTATCGCGCACGGCTTTATCAATATTTTCGACACTGCTTTTGACCGCCTCAAACAGGACTTCACCCGCATCGGTCAATCGGCTGCCGCCCTGTGACCGATGCAGCAGCGATACGCCCAGCTGATCCTCGACCCGCTTGATCTGATAGGTCACCGCAGGCTGGCTCAATCCCAGTTCATTGGCCGCCCGTGTGAGGCTGCCCAGCCGCCCAACGGCTTCAAAAATTCTCAGCCAGCCAATGTCGAGTGGTCTTTGCATTATAAAAATTCTTTATGGAAGTGATTAAAAAACACCGGGTTTCTTTGAGTATCAATTTATGAATTTAATGTGGTTAACGAAGCATGCGTCAAGCGGAATAACAATAAGACCCGATAAAACGCACCCGAAAAGGGGCAGGGTTTACGGCTTGCGCGGGCTCGAACCAAACGACCCAGGGGTGCTTTTCTCGTCAATGCTGCCATCTCGGTGATCGGCGGATTGCACCCTGTGAAGGAGTGCATAGTACATGACGTCCCCGAATATTTTGATCCTGATGGCCGACCAGTTGAACGGAACGCTGTTCCCCGATGGCCCTGCAGATTTCCTTCATACGCCGCATTTGCGCAAGCTAGCACGTCGCTCGGCACGTTTCCGCAATTGCTATACCGGCTCCCCGCTTTGTGCCCCGGGACGTGCATCCTTTATGGCCGGTCAGTTGCCCCATCGCACCCGGGTCTATGACAACGCCGCCGAATTTTCCTCGGACATTCCGACCTATGCCCATCACTTGCGTCGCGCGGGATATTACACCTGCCTGTCGGGCAAGATGCATTTCGTCGGGCCCGATCAGCTTCACGGGTTTGAAGAACGCCTGACCACCGATATCTACCCGGCCGATTTCGGCTGGACGCCGGATTATCGCAAACCGGGTGAACGGATTGACTGGTGGTATCATAACCTCGGATCCGTCACCGGTGCCGGTGTCGCCGAGATTTCCAACCAGATGGAATATGATGACGAGGTCGCCTACAACGCGACGCACAAGATTTATGATCTGTCGCGCGGCCATGATGAACGCCCGTGGTGCCTGACGGTCAGCTTCACCCATCCGCATGACCCGTATGTCGCGCGCAAGAAATTCTGGGATCTGTATGAAGATTGCCCGGAACTTGAACCCGATGTTGCGCCGTTTGACTTTGATGATCAGGACCCGCATTCCCAGCGCCTGATGCATGCCAGCGACTACACCGCCTTTGACATCCAAAAGGAAGATGTCAGACGTTCCCGTCAGGCCTATTTCGCCAACATCTCCTATATCGATGACAAGGTCGGTCAGATCATGGAGGTGCTTGAAAACACCCGTCAGCTCGACAACACCATCATCATCTTTGTCTCCGACCACGGCGATATGCTGGGCGAACGGGGTCTGTGGTTTAAAATGAGCTTCTTTGAAGGCTCTGCCCGTGTGCCCCTGATGATGGCCGGTCCGAACATCACGCCGGGTCTTTATACCGATCCGGTCTCAAGCCTTGATGTCACGCCGACAGTCGCTGATCTCGCGGGCATTTCCATGGAAGAGGTCCAGCCATGGACCGACGGGATGTCATTGTGCTCGATGCTTGATGGCAAGGCGCGCACCGAACCGGTGCTGATGGAGTATGCCGCCGAAGGCTCCTATGCCCCGCTGGTCTGTATCCGTGAAGGCAAATGGAAATACACCTATTGCACGCTTGATCCCGAACAGCTTTTCGATCTTGAAGCCGATCCCAAGGAGCTGACCAACCTTGCAGCGGATCCGGCCTGTGCCGAACAGATGGAAGCATTTCGCGTGCAGCGTGATGCGCGGTGGAACCTTGATGCGTTTGACTCTGCGGTTCGCGAAAGTCAGGCGCGCCGCTGGATTGTCTATGAGGCGCTGCGCAACGGCTCTTACTTCCCGTGGGATTATCAGCCGCTGCAAAAGGCGTCCGAACGCTACATGCGCAATCACATGGATCTCAACGAACTCGAAGACAAACAGCGCTTCCCGCGAGGGGAGTAAGAAGCAGCGTCGGCCAGCCATGTGGGACGGCTGGTCGGCGCTGCCTCAACTCGTCTGTCAAAACAGCTGAAGAAAGATCTGAAGTGCCTAATCAAAGCCGCCTCGCAGTCCGGCTCGGGTACGGACCGCATGTTTGATCAGTTTGTCGTCCGGGAGATCCCCGGCGCTGATCAGGGGGCTAGGCTCAGGACCTACTAATTCGATTTGAATGGTTCACCGGATTTGTGCGGATACGCGAAGCAAAACCGCAGGAAGATAAATATCTTTCAAGGCTTTGCGACAAAGTAGCCCGTGCAAATCCGGTTAATCCGAAGGACAGACGTTATAGTTGCAATCTCCTGCGTCAAACCCCTTGGCCGGGATACCAGCCCGACCGGCGGGCTTTTCCTTGGATTTCACAACTATAACGTCTGCCATTCCAATCGAATTAGTAGGTCCTGAGCCTAAATAACGAAAAGTTGGATACCCGAAACAGTGAGGTAATCATGGACGACAAAATGAAGGTGGGGCCACTCGGGCCCTTCCCGCGGGTCAGCAAGCCGGTCTTCTCAGTATCGGCCGTCCTGATCTTGGGATTCATCATATTCGGCGCGGCCTTTACCGAAACCGCAGGTGTGCTGTTCTCCGCCGCGCAATCGGTAATCGGGAACTATTTTGGCTGGTTTTTGATCATTGTGGCCAACCTGGCTGTTGTGGTCAGTCTCTATCTTGCAATCGGGCCTTATGGCCGGGTGCGTCTGGGTCGTCAGACCGACAAGCCGGAATATGGCCTGTTTTCCTGGACGGCCATGCTGTTTAGTGCCGGCATTGGTATCGGTTTGCTCTATTGGGGGGTGGCTGAGCCACTTTATCACTATTTCGCACCGCCCATGGCCGAACCCGAAAGCATTGCCGCAGCCGAACAGGCAATGACGATTTCCTTCCTGCATTGGGGCATCCATGGCTGGGCGCTTTATTGCATCGTTGGCCTGTCGCTGGCCTATTTCCACTATCGCAAGGGTCTGCCGCTTTCGATCCGCTCCGCCCTTTATCCGATCATTGGCGAACGGATTTATGGCACCTGGGGCCATGTGGTCGATATTCTGGCCGTGTTTGGCACGATGTTTGGCATTGTCACGACCCTTGGTCTTGGCGTCATGCAGATCAGCTCGGGTCTGAATTCGTTGTTTGGTATTCCCGACACGATGCCGGTCCAGATCATTTTGATTGCTATCATTACCGTGTTTGCGACCATTTCGGTCATGGCGGGCCTTGATGGCGGCATCAAGCGGATCAGTAACCTTAATATCCAGCTGAGCTTCCTGTTGCTGGGCTTTGTTCTGATCTTTGGCCCGACCCTGTTTGTGTTCGACAGCTTTGTTGAAAATGTCGGCAACTATATCAGCAATCTGGTCGTCATCAGTTTCTGGAGCGAAGCCTACACCGATACCAACTGGCAGACCGGCTGGACGATTTTCTATTGGGCCTGGTGGGTTTCGTGGTCGCCGTTTGTTGGCATTTTCATTGCCCGCATCTCGCGGGGCAGAACGGTGCGCGAGTTCACGCTTGGCGTTCTGTTTATTCCGGTCTTCATCCTGTTCTTCTGGTTTACCGCCTTTGGCGGGGCTGCGATCCATATGGAAATGATCGGCGATCCCGGTTTGATCGAGGCCACCAAGGCCAGTTACGGCAGTGCGATCTTCAAGCTGCTTGAATTCATGCCGCTGACCAAGTTTGTCACCACCGTTGTCATCGTGATGATCGTGATTTGGTTTGTCACCTCTTCTGACAGTGGATCATTTGTCATCGACATGCTGACGGCCGGTGGCGATGCCAACCCGCCGCGTATTCAGCGCCTGTTCTGGGCCACGACCGAAGGCGTGATTGCGGCGGTCCTTCTGGTGGCAGGCGGGTTATCGGCCCTGCAGGCTGCTGCCGTTGTGGCGGGCTTCCCGTTCGCGGCGGTTATTCTGGTTATGATGTATGGGTTGTTGCGTGGCCTTGGTCGCGATTCACTCGTTCTCTACCGCTACAAGCAGTGGTACGAGACCGAGCACGAGGCTGACCATAATCTGCCCGATGCCTATGTCGACGAGACCGAACTTCCGGATGTTCATCCGGGTCCGACATTCACTGCACCAAAGCACGCTGAATAACGACGCTAAATTGGTGCGGTAAGACACAAACAGAAAACGGACGGATGGCCTGTGCCATCCGTCCGTTGCTTTGAGGATGTTTAGACCATCTTGGTTGGTCTTATGCCGCACGCTGGTGATGCGTGCCTTCGCTGACTTCCTCGACGATTTTGCTGACAAAGGCATCAAGATCCTGCGGTGAACGCGACGTCACAATGCCGTCTTCGCAGACCACAGCCTCGTCGCGCCACAGCGCACCGGCATTGAGCATATCGGTCTTGATGGATGCAAATGACGTTGCATGACGATCACGCAGCGCGCCGACCTCGATCAGAAGCCACGGGCCGTGGCAAATGGCCGCGACCGGTTTGCCCGATGCGACAAACTCGCGCACCAGACTGACAGACGCTTCGTCATTGCGCAGCAGGTCGGGGTTGATCTGCCCGCCGGGGATGACCAGCGCGTCATAGTCTTTGATATCGACATTTTTGACTTCGACATCGACATCGACCGTGTCGCCCCAATCGCTTTTGTCCCAGCTTTTGATCGGATCAGATTTGGGCGATGCGATTTTGACGTCGGCCCCGTGGGTTGACAATTTTTCAAGCGGAACACGCAGTTCAGACCGTTCATAGCCATCGGTGGCAAGAATCAGGATCTTTGCGGTGTCAATCGCAGGCATGATGTCGCTCCTTTCATTGGTCGGGCATTACACCTTGCCAACGGCTGCGAGCTGCTCTCGTTCCGGATTTCAATGTGATCATTTTGTGGCACGGGCGCAAAATCGCTGTGAAACACCGAATTGCCTCCGATGCGTTTTTAATTATATGAGGATTTATATTCCGCCTTACCAGTGATCTGTTCGACTGCCGGGTAAACGGCGGAAATCCCGCGTATCCGTCTGAAAAACAGCCGACTTCTAATCCTCATACTTAAGGGATGCGGCTTGTTTACTGCCAGGCGGGGGCAGCTCAGTTTGACGGGACGGTTTTCTGGTGTGTGAGCTGGTCTTCTGTCGGGTTCAGGATGCGCCAGTCGCGGACCTGTTCATTGATGATGCCGCTATTCACAAGGCATTGGTGAATGAAGCCATTGGTGTGAAGCGCGCTGATCCCGGCATTGATTGCTCTGACGACCTTGTTTGCGTTCGGTAAATGGCGCGAGATCATGAAATGCTGGCTTGCTGGCAGGATCACCTTTACCCCGGGCATCGGATAAAGCTTGATACCCTCCAGAACACGAACCATGCCCGGCGCGCTGGAAAATTCAAGCAGGGTGAAATCTGCCCGACCGGCATCGATCAAGGCATACATTTGCTGTTTGGTTGCCGCACTGGTCAGGCTCGCCGGCGCAAGGTTCTCAAGCACCTCCCAATCCAGCCGCCAGGTGCGGATGGATACTGCGCTCATGTGATGGACATTGGAAATCGGCTCGTTATAGCCGCGTGTCACGCTGCCTTGGCGGACATAAATGCCTTTTTCAAAGTCGCCCCGGCGCAGGATCGGGGCGGATTTCAGGGCATTGGGATCCGCATCAATATTAAACTCCCAGTCCGATTTGACATCGGCATTGCCATTGCTGACCATCATGCGGCTGCGTTCGGAATTCGGTGATGGCACCACGTTTATCTTCACATCAAGCCCGCCTGCCGTCAGGGATTGGTGCAAGATGGAATACATCACAAGCGACGCACTGCTCGGCCTGCCGACAAGGCAGGATCGGCACGCTGGATTGGTATCATTTTGGCAGGACAAGACAGCGCCGTACTCGCTTTCGCGCACGGGAAAACGGAGTTCGGTCGCCTCCTGGGCATAGGCGGGGCCGCTGGTAACCGCTGCCAGCACAGACAACGCAGACAACGCAAGCGTCGCAGCAACAAAGATGCTGGTTCTGACGATGGTCCTCGAAGCACCCGTGTTAGGTGTCATGCGGTTGTCCGGTAATGGTGGCATTACATATGATAGCAGTCGACACCATATGAGACCACAAGATCGGAATGTCATCCACCACTGGATGAAAAATTTCGCCGTGTGAGAGAATGCAAAGAAAAACACCCCGGCGTGAAACATCCGGGGTGTTTTTTAAAAAATGTGAATAATCGATCCGATTATTCAAAAAAATTTACTCAGCCGCGACAGCCGTATTCTCGCCGCGGACCAGCGCCATATAGTCTTCCATCATGGTCTTGCAGACCTGACCCGGGGTGAAGCTGTATGGGCCGATTTCAGCCACCGGCGTGACTTCAGCCGCCGTTCCAGTCAGGAAGCATTCTTCGAAATCTGCCATCTCTTCAGGCATGATAACGCGTTCGATAACCTCATACCCGCGCTCTTTGGCCAGCGCGATTACGGTACGGCGGGTAATGCCATCGAGGAAGCAATCGGGTTTCGGGGTATGGATCTGGCCATCCTTGATGAAGAAGACGTTTGCCCCGGTCGCCTCAGCCACCTGACCACGGTAATCAAGCATCAGCGCGTCGGCATAACCCTTGCGTTCCGCTTCGTGCTTGGAAAGCGTGCAGATCATGTAAAGGCCCGATGCCTTGGCATTGGTCGGTGCTGTGTTCGGTGCCGGGCGGGCCCATTTCGACAGATCCAGGCGAATGCCCTTAAGGCGTTCTTCCGGCGCGAAATAGCTTGGCCATTCCCAACAGGCAATCGCCACATTGATGCGCGTGGTCTGGGCGGAAACACCCATCATTTCACTACCTCGCCAGGCAATGCGACGGACATAGCCCTCGGTAATGTTGTTGGCAGCCAGTGTCTCGACAACGGCATCATCAAGTTCTGCGGCGCTATAGGGGATCTTCATATCCAGAATTTCACCGGATTTGATCAGCCGTTCGCCATGTTCGGCCAGCTTGAAAACCTTGCCGTTATAGGAACGTTCCCCTTCAAATACCGCACTCCCGTAATGGACAGCATGGCTGAGCACATGCAGAGTGCTTTCACGCCAAGGTTTAAGTTCACCATTATACCAGATATAACCATCGCGGTTATCAAAGGTCGGAGTCGTCATTTGCCAAATTCCATTTCAAGAACGTTCCCGGACGTAACTTTATGTCCTTATTTGTCTGGTCGGGGTAACATTCATAGATTAATGTGTCAATATAACTGACATAACGGATAAGCATGGCAGATATCTCTACACGCAAGGTCAATCCGCTTTTTCTGCGGGAAGAAGAGCTTAGACAAGGCATTGAATTGCTGTTCTATGCGTATCGTGATTTCACCGAAGTCGCGGACCAGATGCTTGCGCAATATAATTTCGGTCGCGCCCACCATCGGGTCATCTATTTCGTGAGCCGAAATCCCGGAATTACGGTCAGCGACCTGTTGTCGATTCTCAAGATCACCAAGCAGTCGCTGTCGCGTGTGCTGGGCCAGCTGGTGCGTGAAGGCTTTATCGAGCAGAAGACCGGTTTGCAGGACCGCCGTCAGCGTTTGCTGACCCTCACTGAAAAGGGTGAGGCACTTGAACGCGAACTGACCGAACAGCAGCGTGCCCTGATTGCGGCCGCCTATCGCGAGGCCGGGGCGGAATCGGTCGAAGGTTTCCGCAAGGTCATGCTGGGCATGATGGAAGAAAAGGACCGCAAACGGTTCGAGGATGACGGCCCCGGTGGTGTGCGCCGCCGTGCAGGCTGAGCCACGTTTGCGAATCAGCCACAATTTTGACGTGGTCATCCTTACGCTTTTGAAAGATTTTGCGGCCAAGTTACTGTTTAAAGGTCCAGATTGATTTCGGTGTTTAGGAACCTCCAATGACCGGTGCTGATCTGCCACATGTTCTTGTGGTCGATGATGATGACCGTTTGCGTGATCTTCTTACCCGTTATTTGGGCGAGAACGGCTTTAACGTGTCTGCTGCACGCGATGCCAGCGAGGCGCGCGCCAGCCTGTCGGGGCTGCAATTTGATCTGATCGTGCTTGACGTCCTGATGCCAGGCGAAAAGGGCGTCGATTTGGCGCGCAGCCTGCGCGAGACAGGCTCAAAGGTTCCGATCTTGCTACTTACCGCACTTTCGGAAACCGAAGACCGGATTGCCGGTCTCGAAGCCGGGGTCGATGATTATCTTGCCAAGCCGTTTGAGCCACGTGAACTGGTGCTTCGGATCGAGGCGATCCTGCGTCGCTATGGAGAGTTGCCAGACACTGAAGATGCGGTATTGGCCGAAGAAGCAGAAAGCAAAGCTTCTTTCGGGGCATTTCGTTTTGATCTGAGCCGGATGATCCTGCAACGCGGCAAGGAGCATGTTTATCTGACCACAGCCGAGCAGGCATTACTCGCCGCGCTGGTCAAGCGGCGGGGCCAAACGACATCGCGCGAACAGCTTCACGGCATGGTCAGTGGCAACGCCATTGATCCGACCGCGTCACGCAGTATCGATGTGCAAGTCACGCGCCTGCGCCGCAAACTTGAAGAAGACCCCAAACAACCAAGATACTTGCAGACAGTACGTGGTCAGGGCTATGTCCTGTATACAGACTGAAAAGCGTCGGGTAATCGACCATGAAAACGGACAAGGATAATCAGCGTGGGTAGCGAACAGAACGGGCGGATCAAATCACTGATGCCGACGGGGCTTTTGGGCCGGTCGCTTCTGATCCTGATGACGCCGATGCTGCTATTGCAGATCGTTACCGTCCTGATCTTCTTTGAACGGCATTGGGATACGGTAGCCCGCCAACTCAGCCGTGGGTTGGCGGGTGACGTTGTTTTTGTGATCGACTATCTGGGGCAATATCCGGATCCGGAACATTACGAATGGATTCAGACCTCTGCCCGGGCACGTATGCAACTTGATATCGTGTATGAGCCCGATGCGATTCTGGAGCGTCAGATTACCGAACCCCCACTTGGGCTTGTGTCTGAGGAGCTGTTTAATGCGCTGGATGAGCGCCTGCAGCGGCCATTCTTTTTTGATCTTGAGCTTGATGACCGTCAGCTTGAAATTCGGGTGCAGACCAAAGAAGGGGTCTTGTCCATCATCGCGCCGCGCAAGCGTCTGTATAATTCCACCACCTATATCTTCTTTATGTGGATCGCGGGATCGGCATTGATCCTGTATGGGGTGGCGGTGATCTTCATGCGCAACCAGGTCCGTCCGATCCGCCGACTGGCCAAGGCCGCCGATCAGTTCGGTCGCGGTGTTGATGTTGAGGACTTCAAGCCCGAAGGGGCTGCAGAAGTCCGTATGGCCGCGACGTCGTTTATGTCGATGCGCGATCGTATCGGACGTCATTTGTCTCAGCGTACGGCCTTGCTTGCCGGGGTGTCGCATGATTTACGTACGCCACTGACCCGCATGAAGCTTGAACTCGCCATGCAGCAAAGCTCGCCCGGTGTCGATGCCCTGAAACAGGACGTCGTCGACATGGAACGCATGGTCGATGCCTATCTGGCTTTTGCGCGCGGTGAAGAGGGCGAGAAGGCGGTTCTGACTGATATTGGCAAGCTTCTGACCGATCAGGTTGGCGAGGCGCTTCGCGACGGTCAGCAGATCGACCTGCACATCGAAGATAGTCTTGAGATGGAGCTGCGCCCGCAATCGGTGAAACGTTGTGTGGCGAATATCATGTCCAATGCGGGACGCTATGCCAACAACCTGTCGGTGCGCGCCGGGCGCCGCGGGCAGGATTACGAGATCATCTTTGATGATGATGGGCCGGGCATCCCGGTCGACAAACGTGAAGAGGTTTTCAAGCCGTTTTACCGCCTTGAGGAGTCACGCAATCAGGCGACAGGCGGGGTCGGCCTTGGCATGACCATCGCCCGTGATTCGGCCCGTGGTCACGGCGGTGAGGTTTTGCTTGAAGATGCGCCGGTTGGCGGCCTGCGGGTGCGCCTTGTGCTGCCAATCGGGCACTAAGAACCTAGAGTGCAAAAATACAAAAAAGCCCCGCTTGATGCGGGGCTCTTCTTGTTTGAGCGGTAAAGACCAATCAGAAAAAAGTCGCAATTTCCGATAGTTCTTTTTTCTCGGTCGCGTGGGCCGGGATGGTGGCATCGGTCGCCGGGTAACCGGTGACAAGCAGGATGTATGGCTTGCTGTGATCCGGGCGGCCGCAGATATCGGTCAGGAAGCTCATCGGGTTTGGAGTGTGGGTGAGGGTGGCAAGACCAGCCCGATGGAGGGCCGCAATCAGAAAGCCTGTCGCGATTGAGACGGATTCTGGCACGTAATAGTTTTTGCGCAGTTTACCATCGGCTGAGGTGCTTTTGCGTTCGCCAAAAATACAGATCAACCATGGCGCGGTTTCCAGAAACGGTTTGCTGTCATCCGTTCCCAGTGGTTTGAGCGCATCAAGCCATTCTTCGCCCGCACGGCCTTCGTAAAAGGCGCGTTCTTCTTCTTCCGCCGCCAGTCGGATTTTGCGTTTCATCGACGGGTCGCCAATCACGGAAAAATGCCAGGGCTGGTGGTTGGCCCCGTTCGGCGCAGTGCCGGCAGCACGAATGCAGGTTTCGATGATGTCACGCGGGACAGGACGATCCGAAAAATCTCGCACGGTGTGGCGCGTTTTGATGTCGTCGTAAAATTCTTGCGCGCGGGCGCGCATTTCATTGAGGTCATATTCCTGATAGTCGGGCAGCGGGATGGGAACGAAGTCGGTGGTCAGCGTTTTCGGGGACGACATGGCGCTTCCTGATGTGTTCGGGTTTTTAATTGTCTGCGAAGTGTATGGGGCACGAATCTGAGCAGCAAGCCCAAAGTCCAGCGGGCAAACGAGTCACCACAAAGACGACCAGCAGGGCAGAATCAGGGTCAGGGTATTGCGATGCATCATTGTGCGGATGGATGTGCGGGCGTATCAAATCAACAGTCATGAGCCGGAAAGGCGTGATTGCCCCGGTTTGTGGGAGTGCTCTATTTTACACTAAATATACATAAAATTATGTAATTCACACAAAATGACAATAAATTTTGATTGTTTCCTTGCGATATACGTCTGATTGATGTTAAATCGCGGCAACTTGGCATGGAATGCGTGCCGGGATATATACTCCGTGTTTCCCGCCACGGTTCCACACACAGACAGACGAAACGGATTGATGTAGCGTTATGGCCAGCAATTTAAACGAAGAAACCGTCACCTATGTCCACCATTGGACCGACACTCTCTTCACGTTCAAAACCACCCGTGATCCGGGCTTCCGATTCATCAATGGTCAGTTTGCGATGATCGGCCTCGAAGTTGAAGGTAAGCCGCTTTTGCGCGCCTATTCGATGGTCAGTGCAAACTACGATGAAGAACTTGAATTCTTCTCGATCAAGGTGCCGAACGGACCGCTGACATCGCGTCTGCAACATATCAAGGTTGGCGACAAGATCCTCGTTGGGCGCAAGCCGACCGGAACCCTGATCCATGACAACCTTCTGCCGGGCAAAAATTTGTGGCTGCTGTCGACCGGTACGGGCCTTGCACCGTTCATGAGCGTGATCCGCGATTACGAGACTTATGAGCGTTATGACAAGGTGATCCTTGTGCATGGTTGTCGCGAAGTGCGTGAACTGGCCTATCAGGAATTCATTCACAGCGAACTGCCAAACAACGAGTTCTTTGGCGAGGAAGTGCAGAACAAGCTGCTCTATTACCCGACGGTAACCCGTGAAGAGTTCAAGCATCAGGGACGTATCACTGAACTGATGGAATCGGGCAAGCTGTATGAAGACCTTGGTCTTGAAAAGCCGACGCTTGAAAATGATCGTTTCATGCTGTGCGGCAACCCGCAGATGATCGCCGATACCCGCCAGATGCTGCTTGATTGGGGTGGCAAGGAAGGCAACATGAACGAGCCAGGTCACTTCGTGATCGAAAAGGCGTTTGTCGAGAAATAATACATCCGCCTCAATGGATGCTTGGATATTGCAAAGGCAGTACCCAATGGGTGCTGCCTTTTTCTATGCCCGGAAGAATGGCTCTTGGGGATTTCAAGGCTCCTCAAATGGGGATATTTGCATTTGAAGTGACCGTATAAGTTGCGCCCATGTCGCGTCAGGGATTGAACACTTTGAAATGTCCTGATGCCGTGTGAAAGGAAAACACGATGGGCTTTTTCAACTTCTTCAAACGTTCCGATTCCAAGAATGCTGCCATGACCCTGAGCGCACTTGAACAGGCTCTTGCCGTGACTCGAATTCGATCTGCATGGGAAAGTGTTGCGTGCAAACAAGAACTTTCTTGCTGTGATGGGCTATGAACTCTCAGAGATCGTTGGCAAGCATCACGCGCTTTTCGTGCCTGAGGAAATTCGCAAAAGTGCTGAGTATGACGCTTTTTGGGCTGATTTGCGCAAGGGCATGTTCAAAAGTGCCGCATTCCCACGCATTACCAAAACCGGACAGCGTGTCTGGATCGAGGCAACCTATAACCCGGTATGCGATGAAAAAGGTAATGTCACAAAGATTGTCAAATTTGCTTCAGACATTACAAAACGTCAGGAAGCCATGGCCGATTTCGAAGGCAAGGTAACCGCGATCAACCGCAGTCAGGCGGTCATTGAATTTGACCTCGATGGTTATATTCTTGATGCAAATGACAATTTCCTGGCTGCTATGGGCTATCAGCTTTCGGAGATTGTTGGGAAACATCATCGGATGTTTGTCGAACCATCCTATGCAAGCAGTCAGGACTATGCAGAGTTCTGGCGCGAGCTTGCCAAGGGGAACTTTGTGTCACAGCAGTTCAAACGGTTCGCCAAAGGGGGACGCGAAATCTGGATCGAGGCATCCTACAACCCCATCTTTGATGCCAATGGCGTACCATACAAGGTTGTCAAATATGCCAGCGACATTACAGAGCAGGTCAAACTGTTGACCGATCTGAAACAGATGATCGACAGCAATTTTGGCGAAATTGACAACAGTCTGACTGAGCTGGAACAGCGTTCCACGGTCGCCCATTCGAGCTGTGAAGAAACGTCTTCGAATGTGCAAACCGTCGCTGCGGCCGCCGAAGAGCTTGCCGCTTCTATTGCCGAGATTTCGCGCGGCATGACAGAGGCGCGCGCATCAACCGATCAGGTGTTTGAAAAATCCATCGCCGCAGGCGCATCAACCGAAAAAATGAGCGAAGTCGTCACCGCGATGAGCAGCATCATTGATGTCATCCAGAACATTGCCGGGCAGATTAATTTGCTGGCACTGAACGCGACGATTGAGTCGGCCCGCGCCGGCGAGGCAGGCAAGGGATTTGCGGTTGTCGCCAACGAAGTCAAAAATCTGGCCAATCAGGTTGCCAAGGCTACCGAACAGATCACCGGCGAAATCGAAGGTGTGCAGAACATTGCCGGCGAAGTCGCAGGCGTGCTTGGGGCAATCCGGACTGAAGTTGAAGATGTGCTGAACAATGTCACCACGATTTCCTCGGCCGTCGAGGAGCAGACTGCCGTAACCCAGCAGGTTTCAAGCAACATGCAGAGCATGGCCAACTCTGTCGAGCAGTTTGCAAGCAGCGTGAATTTTATCCGCGACGCGTCCTCAATCGTGTCGGGCAACGTCGGGCGAACCCGACAGGCTGCACTGGTGCTTGCGCGCTAGGAGTTCCGGGGAGTAGGAGCTCGCTTTGGCGAGGGGAAGGCAAGGTCGGGAAACTGACCTTGCCTTCTTTTTTGCCGATACACCGAAAATATACATAGGTATATGTACCTCCCCAAATGGGGATGTCGAACCTGTCGCGATCTGGCGATACTTGGCGCATCAAACATTCGATGTTCAGAGTTGTTCCGAGTAGCCGGAGATATCCATGAATTCGCTGACGTCCATCCCAGTTGAACCCAACGATGTCTTCCCGGATGTACCGGGTATGATCGATGCATGCTTCTCTGTTGCCGAGTTCGATCTGCAGGGCAGGCTCGTGCGTGCAAACGCCAATTTCCTGTCATTGACCGGATATGATGAAGATGAGGTGCTTGGACAGCACCATTCCATGTTCTTGTCTGACGATGTGGTGGATGCGCCCGAATATGGCCTGTGCTGGGTCGATCTGAAGGGCGGGAAAACCAAGCGTGTGGTCCTGCCCTGGGTCACCAAGAGCGGTCAGCGCAAGTGGGTCGAAGAGAATGTTGGGCCGGTAAAAGATTGTAATGGCAATGTGGTCCGCATTATCCGGCTTGGTACAGATGTTACCGAACGTCATGAAAGCCTTGCCGATCTGCAAGGCAAGGTCGATGCGATTGAACATAGCCAGGCCGTTATTGAATTCGACACCGAGGGCAACATTCTGACGGCCAACTACAACTTCCTTGTTGCCATGGGATATAGCCTTTCGGAGGTCGTCGGCAAACATCACAGCATGTTTGTTGACCCCGAATATGCGGCAAGTGCCGAGTACCGTACTTTCTGGCGATCGCTGGCAAAGGGAAGTAACAGGGCCTGCCATCTCAAGCGTTTTGGCAAGGACGGTCGCGAAGTCTGGTTTGAAGCAAGCTACAGCCCGGTTTGCGGACCGGACGGGAACGTTTGCAAGATCGTCAAGGTTGCCAATGATATTACCGATCAGGTCGCCTCGCTGACTGGATTTAAAACAGCAATTGAAGCCGGTTGCGAAGAAGCCGATCAAAGCGTCGGCAAAATTGATCAGAGCCATGACGATATTTCGCAAGCCTGGCGCAAGGCGTATGCGCATCTTGAAGTCAGTACGATGGTCGGCGCACGGCTTGTCGGCAGTGTTGATGAAACGACCCAGCGTTTGACAGAGCTGCGGTCTGTTGCCGATCAGGCATTTGATCATGCCATAGAGAGTGATTGTGCGATTGCCGCACTTGAAGAGGCCGTTGACGCATTGCGTGACTGTGCATGCGAAGACCCTGCCATGATTGAACAGATCGACATTCTGGAAAAGCGGATCGGTGAAAACGCGCGCATTTCTTCGACCGTTCGAACGGACATCAATTTGATGCGAAGCCGTGTTGCCGTGGTATCGCTTGCCGTCACGGAGCAGGGCGAGATCACCAATCAGATCAGTGGTGAGTTATGTAGTGTCCAGACTGCCCTTGAGTCGTCAGAAGGTGCGTTTCAGGACCTTGTCAAGGCAGCCGAGGACGTTTCGGCAATCCTTGGACAGACACGGGAAGCATCGGGCATTTTGGCACGCTAACCTTGCCGGAAGCGTGGCACGAGCGGGAAAAGGCGGGTATCGCAATGACGATATCCGTCCTTTTCTTTTGTGATCTGAGCCAGTGCCGTCAGAACAGGCGTGCCCCGTTCGGTACATCCTGATCCGGGCGGATCAGAACGATGCCCTTGTCGTCATCGCCATCGGGAAAACCAAGGCAAAGAAATTCCGACATGAACGGGCCGACCTGTTTTTTGGGGAAGTTAACTACGCCAGCCACCTGACGCCCGATCAGTTCTGCGGGCGTGTAATGTTTGGTGATCTGGGCTGATGTTTTTCTGGTTCCGATCTCGGCGCCGAAATCGACCCACAATTTCAGGGCGGGGCGGCGGGCCTCGGGAAACTCCTGGGCGTCGATCACGGTACCGACACGGATATCGACTTTGAGAAAATCATCAAAACTGATTTCGTCACTCATAGCTGTCTCCTTATTTTGGAGTCAGCTTAGTAAGATCGAATGTTTCTTGTAAGCCCAAACCACCACAGGCAGACGAATTCCGGAGTTTGAGCAAAAAGCCGGGCGAAAAGATTGTCGGACAAAAGAAAAATGGCAGGACCATAAGGCCCTGCCATCAAGTAGATTACGGGAATTTAACAGCCAAAGCTGTTACTTCGTAGCTGCGGTCTTTTCGATAGCAGCCTTGAATTCGTCAAGGGATTCGGTAAAGCGAGTCTGCAGAAGAGCAAGCGCTTCTTCCTGAGACTTGGTTACCAGACCTGACAGTTCCTTGGCATTTGCAAGGGCTTCTTCGTAAGCCGTTTTTGCAGCTTCGGTCTGTTTTGCAGCCGAAGCCATGGGGTCGTCAGCAGAAGTAGCAGTGAAATCTTTGCCCTGGGTCTGAACTTTATCCAGCAGCGTTTTGAAGATCTCACTCTGGCGCTGAGCGACAGCCTGGAAACCGTCGAAGGCTACCTTGTTGGCTTTGGTGAGGGCTTCCACGTTTTTACGCTGGAAAGCCATCATTTCGTTCACGTCTACACCCGGAACTTTGAAGTCCGCAGTGTATTTGGTGAAGTCGAGATCAAAGAACGGATTGGTTGCCTTTTTTGCGGCGGTCATGGTTTGCACTCCATTAGTTTGCGACAGATATGCAATGAGGCGCTATTGTGCGCCGCACAAATTCAACTGCAATATGCCGGAATGATCGCCTATCGTCAAGGATTATTTTGCACTGCACAAAAACTTATAGGTTATTGTTTTGTGTCAAAATAATAACCTTGGGTGTGCATCTTGTTTTTGTGTTTCAGATCAGGGAATTAGGTGTTGGTCGCGCTTGATGTCGCCTGATCGGGTGGTACATCTGCAGGGCTGTTATCGCCCGGTGACGGTGATTTTTTGACCGAAAAACTCTTGCACCGTTTGCCGATCTTACCACAAATCGATGATGCTTTTCCAAGACCCTTTTCAACCCGGCGGTCCCACCCGGCCGCCTTGGACAGTTCCCGATCAAGATAGGCCATGGTCGGACCGAAATCCGTACTGTCGTCATCAAGCCAGTATTTGAAGGTCCTGGCGTAGACCGCCGTCAATCCGGCAACGCGCATGCTGCCATGCAGGCCGGATGTCTGGAAACCCGCGGCCTCAAGCATCCAGCGCATGGCGCCGAAATGGGTTTTGATCGCGCGCAGCCCGTCAGCCGGGCCAAGGTCGCCGCCCGATGCAATGATCGAGCGCAGGGCCAGGCGGTATTCCGACAAAATGTCAAATCGGGCCATGATGACCGCGATCAGGCGGTCATGACCGGGTTCGTTGAAGTCCTCGGAATCCAGATCGGCAAGGACTTCGCGGTCGACGCGTTTGACAAAGCGGCGCAGAAGGTCGCCCTTGCCACTGCAATGATCGTAGCAATCGGCAACAGACACGCCTGCTTCGTTTGCAATGTCGATCATGGTGACGTCATGCCAGTCGCGTTCGGCGGCCAGTTTCAGGGTCGCATCAATCAGAAGATTGGGGATATCCTTTTTGGGTGGCATGACGTTCTCCTTGGTTTCACAGTTGGTTTGGCGATCAGCCGGCCAGTTCCTTGGATCGGTCACGGGCTGCACCGACCGCGCGGGTCATCAATTCCGGCAGGCCGGTTTTGGGATCCATCAAAACATCAAGAGCCGCAGCGGTGGTGCCGCCCGGACTTGTGACATTTTCGCGCAAGGTGGCGGCACTTTCTTCGCTGGCATCAAGCAGGAAGCCGGCACCAACCACGGTCTGGCGTGCAAGGGTCATGGCCTGATCGGCGGGAAGGCCGGCGGCTTCACCTGCCTGTGCCATGGCTTCGACCAGATGGAAGATATAGGCAGGTCCGCTGCCCGACAGGCCGGTGACGGCATCCATCAGACTTTCATCCTCGACCCAGGATACCATGCCGACGGCCTCAAGCAGGGTCTGGCACATGTCACGCTGGGCGATGCTGACATTTTCGGTCGGGCACATCACGGTCATGCCACGTGAAACGGCCGCTGGTGTGTTGGGCATGGAACGCACAATGCGCGCGGTGTCGCCAAGGTGGCTTGTGAAGAAGTCGATGGTTTTACCCGCCGCGACTGACAAGAAGACCGTTTCGGCACGGACCAGCGGTTTATAGGCGTCGATGACATCGGGCAGGACCTGTGGCTTGACGGCAAACAGCACGACCTGCGGGATAAAGTCGGATCGCATGTCGGCAACATCGGTAATGCCGTTGATGCCGTATTTGGACTCGAGCTTTTCGGCGGCTTCGGCTTGCTCGACGATAAAGACATTGGATGCCACCAGCCCGCGGGCCAGCCAACCTTCGAGCATGGCACTGCCCATCTTGCCACAGCCAACCAGCAAAAGACGCGTATTCATAAATTCTGCTCCGCTTTAACCATCGGGTTCTGTTGATCGTGGCGCGATCAACACGCTTGATGCAATGCCGTAGCGATCTTCTCAAGGTGGGTCAAGTCAGTGCCAAGAGCAAGAGGCGTCTGTATTAAACCCCGATGGGGTGCCTGTTGCCTGACCGGCGGATGCTTTGGCTGGGATGGCGCCGCTTTGCCGGATTTTCTGTTGTGCTGGGGGATTGCGAAGCCGGGTTTGGGGTGTTTGTATTGTTTTCACAAGGCCCGGCGCGAACTTAAAAAAAACGCGTGAATATGCCAAAGGACGGCGGTAAGGCCGCCCTTGCAATGTCTGCGGTGCTGTTTGGCTTTTAAGCCTGACCTGCCGGTTCGAGCATGGCATGCATGAGTGCCTCGTCCGGGGATTTGCCCTGACCCAGCACGAAATTAAACGCCGGGAAGAAGCGTTCGCATTCGGAAAGGGCGATTTCGATCAGTTCTTCGAACTGTTCGACCATCGGGGGCACGTCACCACCAAACAGCAGGGTATGGCGAAACAGCGGCATGTTTTCTTCGAGCCACAGGCCGAAATGCCCGATCCAGAGCTGCTCGTTGCACTTGGCAACCAGTTCATACATCCGCGGGCGCAGCGGTTCTGGCACGAACAGGTCAAAGCAACATGCGATATGGAGCGCCTCGGCATCGTCGCGCCAGGTGAAATAGACCAGATAGGTGCACCAGTGAGCCGGGATTTCGACCACGATCTCGTCCGAACCGCGCCGTTCGAGATGCCACTGGTTGGTGCGGGCAATATCCTCGACCAGCAGCAACGGATTTTCGTCGCCGATGTCGCCGATATCTTCCATTTGGTCGTTCATCTATACCCAGCCTGTTCAAGCATATGCGAAAGGGCGCGCACTATATGCCGGTGAACGCTTTGTTTCAACCGCCGCTGCGCGCAGGACTGCAATGAATATTCTGATTGCGCTCTAGATGGTGCTTCAATCGACCGTTAAGCGCGCCTGCTTGTGACGGCAAAGTTCGGCCCGGGTGCGACAAGCACCCGCGACCTTGGTTATATATGTGGGGATGAATTACCCGATCTGGCGTCTGTCAGGCGTCTTTTTTCGCTGTGGTTTTTGCCGCGGATTTCGGCGCTGCCTTGGCGGTGCTGCGCTTGGCAGCCGGTTTCTTGGCCGGTTCAGCAGCATCAAGGCGCTTTTCCAGATCGGCGATCTTGGCTTCGAGCGCATCAATGCGTTCAGCTGCACGGATCGCAACATCATGAACGACGTCATATTCTTCGCGGGTGACCAGATCCATGTTGAGCAGGATCTTTTCGAACTGCTGGCGGATCATGGCATCTACTTCGCCTTTGACACCGGTCATGGTGCCCAATGCGGAATTGGTGACACGGGTCAGGTCATCGAGAATGCGGTTGTTGATCTGCATGATGGTCTCCGGCTTTTGAAATTTTATGTTGGGCATAATATGGGCCTATATGGCCACAGGGCAAGCGGCGCGTTATGAACCGGGCGTGACGATATCGTTATTTTGGTTTGCTTTTCTTGCTCCAGATCAGGGGCGGTCTTATAAAGTGTCGTCAAACATGATCTGTCGTCCTGGTCCATCCGGGCAGGGCGGCCTCGTCAGGAGAATGCAATGCTTATCGTCACTGGTGGTGCCGGGTTTATCGGTTCCAATATTGTTGCCGCCCTTGAAGAACGTGGCGAGACCGACATCGTTGTCGTTGATCGCCTGCGTGATGGCATCAAGTGGAAGAATATCGCCAAACGCAACCTGCGCGACATTGTCCATCCCGATGAGTTGCCTGCATTCCTTGATCAGCATGCCGGTGATGTCGAAGCGATTTTCCACATGGGCGCGATTTCCGCGACTACGGAAACAGACGCCGACAAGATTGTTGCCAATAACCTGAAACTGACAACCTGGCTTTGGGAATGGTGCGCACGTCATTCTTCGCGCCTGATCTATGCATCTTCGGCTGCGACCTATGGTGATGGCAAGCAGGGCTTTGATGACAGCTTTGATGAAGCTGATCTGGCAAAGCTGGCACCGCTGAACGCCTATGGCTGGTCAAAGCATGCCACAGATCGCCGGTTCCGCCGGATCCTCGATCAGAACGGGTTCCGTCCCAAACAGTGGGCGGGGCTTAAGTTCTTTAACGTCTATGGCCCGAACGAGTATCACAAGGGCGGCATGCGGTCCGTGGTGTCACAGCTTTTTGACAAGCTTTCAAATGGTGAGACCGCGACCCTGTTTAAGTCGCACCACCCCGATTACGAAGATGGTGGCCAGCTGCGTGACTTTGTCTGGGTCGGTGATGTCGTTGATATCATCATGTGGCTTTATGACAATCCGCAGGTCAGTGACCTGTTCAATATCGGCACCGGCAAGGCGCGCAGCTTCAAGGATCTGGCGCTGGCAGTATTCAGTGCGATGGGCAAGGAGCCCGATATCAAATTCGTGCCGACCCCGGAATCGATCCGCGACAAATACCAGTATTTCACCGAAGCCAATATGACCAAGCTGCGCAAGGCGGGCTATGGCACGGAAATGACATCGCTTGAAGAAGGGGTGCGGTCCTATGTGCAGGATTATCTTGCGACCGAGGATCCGTTCCGCTGACAACGTCGCGTGACGGGTATGCGCGCTGCCATGATGCTGCCCTTATCCTTTGCAACTTCAGCACAGTCCGTGTTCTGAGCCTGTCCATCATCACCCAATAGCTGATCCGGAGTTTTCCAGATGCTGAGCCTTGCCTTTCCGGCGATAGACCCGATTGCGATTTCCATCGGCCCGATTGCCATTCGCTGGTATGCGCTGGCTTATATTGCCGGGTTGCTGCTGGGGTGGAAGTATGTGGTGTATTACTGCACCAAAACGCCCAACATCATGAGCAAGCGCGATGTCGATGACTTGCTGTTCTGGGCGACGCTGGGGGTGATCCTTGGCGGGCGGTTGGGCTATATCCTGTTTTACAATCTGGATTACTATCTTGATAACCCGGCCAATATCCTGAAGGTCTGGCAGGGCGGCATGGCGTTCCATGGCGGGTTCATGGGCGTGATCCTTGCGATCATTTTGTTTGCCAGAAAGCGCGGGATATCCATCCTTGCCGTTCTGGATGCGGCCGCTGTTGCGACCCCGATTGGTCTTTTCTTTGGTCGGATTGCCAATTTCATCAATGGCGAGCTTTATGGCCGCACGACGGATGTTGCTTGGGGCATTGTGTTCCCTAATGGCGGGCCGGAACCACGCCATCCAAGCCAGCTTTATGAAGCTTTGCTTGAAGGGCTTATCCTGTTTGTTGTGCTGTTTATCCTGTCGCGCAACGCGTTTATCCGCCACCGTCCGGGGATCCTTGGTGGGACGTTTGTTGCCGGTTACGGCATTTCGCGGATCATTGTCGAATTCTTCCGTCAGCCCGATGCCCAGCTGGGCTACCTTGCCGGGGGCATCACCATGGGCCAGATATTGTCCATTCCGATGGTGCTGGCCGGGGTTGGCTGTATTGTCTACGGCCTGAAATCCAAGCCGATTGAAACCCGCATTCACCCCAAAGAAGCCGAAAACGCGTAAATTATGAGTTCTGCGACCGACAGCCCGCTTTTGGCCCATATCAAGCGCCGGATCAATGTATCCGGGCCGATCACCATTGCCGATTTCATGACCGAGGCATTGGCCCATCCCGAGCACGGCTATTACCGCAAGCAGGACCCGTTTGGCCGTGCAGGTGATTTCATCACCGCGCCGGAAGTCAGCCAGATGTTTGGCGAACTGATCGGGCTTTGGGCCGCAGTAACCTGGCAACAGATGGGCAGCCCGCCGAAAATCGATCTGATTGAACTGGGGCCGGGGCGCGGGACATTGATGTCTGATGCGTTGCGTGCCGTGCGCAATGTGCCGGGATTTGGCGATGCATTGACCGTGCGGTTTGTTGAAACCAGTCCGGTTCTGCGTACCCATCAGCAAACATCGATCATGGCGTACGGCATTCCTGCCACATGGCATGAGACATTTGATGACATTCCCGCCCGTGCGAATGTTCCGGCGATTGTCATTGGCAACGAGTTCTTTGATGCGCTGCCGATCCGTCAGTTCGAACGCGGCGAGAAAGGCTGGGCCGAACGGCTGGTTGGCGTGGATGCCAAAACCGGCGCACTTGGTTTTGTCCGCGGGGCAGAAACCCCGATCACCGATGCGCTGATCCCGGCCGTTCTGCGCGGTGCTGCGAAAAAAGGCGACGTTTTTGAAAGCTGCGCACCAGCAATTGCCATTGCCGATCAGATCGCACGGCGCTTGAATGAAACAGGCGGCGGGGCATTGTTTATTGATTATGGCCATCCCGGCAGTGCGTTTGGCGATACGTTCCAGGCGCTCAAGGGCCATGAATATCATCCGGTTCTAAGCGATCCGGGCGATGCGGATCTGACCGCGCATGTTGATTTTGCCGCCATCGGGCGGGCGATGAATGAAGCCGGTGCGCGGACCGGTGCGGTTCTGACGCAAGGAACATTTTTGCGTATGCTTGGCATTGAACAGCGGGCCGAGCTTTTGAAAACCAGTGCCGATGACGCGCAACAAACCGCAATTGATCAGGCGTTGTCGCGGTTGATTGATGCCGATCAGATGGGAACGCTTTTTAAAGTTCTGATCGGCTATGGTCGGGATACCACCCCGCCGCCTTGCGTCAGTGGCGTGGCGGGCTAAATTGATTGCGACCGGAACGGTTTTGGGAACGGAGCAGGCCAGCATGACACATCCGATCAGCCAGGTTACCAGCGGGATCGAACGCAGCACCAACGGGCTGACCTGGTTTGAAGCCGGGAACCTGTCGGACAAGGATGGATTGCGTCATGGGTTCCTGAGCCGCAAGGGCGGGGTCAGTGACGGTATTCACGACGGGCTGAATGTTGGTTTCGGGTCAGATGATGACAAGAACCGCGTTGCCGAAAACCGCGCCCGTGCGGCATCCGCGTTTGACACCAGTGCCGATCGTTTGACCACAGTTTATCAGGTGCATGGCACCGATGTTGCCGTTCTGGATAAGCCGTTGTCGCGCGACGCGGCACCCAAGGCCGATGCGATGGTGACGGATCGTCCGAACATCATGCTGGGTATTCTGACAGCGGATTGCACGCCGGTCCTGTTTCATGATCCGTTTGCCGGTGTGATCGGGGCGTGTCATTCAGGCTGGCGCGGATCGCATGCCGGTATTTCGGCCAGTACGGTTGATGCCATGGAAAAGCTTGGTGCCAAGCGCGAAAACATTCACGCTGCTGTTGGCCCGTGTATTGCGCGCAAGTCTTATGAAGTTGATAGCGCATTTCGTGACACCATCCTTGCCGGACCGGAAGGCGAGGAGGATCTTTTTGATCCGTCGGTTCGCGATGGGCATTTCATGTTTGATTTACCGGAATATGTGCGTCGTCGAACGATTGCCACAGGGATTGCTTCGGTCGAGCTGGTCGCGCGCGACACGCTGGCCGAGGAAGAACTTTTTTACAGTTATCGCCGGACGACCCTGCGCAAGGAACCCGATTACGGGCGGCAGTTGTCGGCGATCATGTTGAAAGAGGCGTAACATCATGCCGCATCTGATCATGCTGTTCTTCTTTATGATCATTGCGACCATGGTTGGTTGTGTGATGATGTGACGACGAAAACTGCCCCAATGAAGTCTTTCCTGCGTTCGGTTGTATTGATCCTTGGTCTGGCCGGGTTGCTTGCCGCCTGTGGTGATTTGCCGCGCCCGTTTGAGGGGGCTGGTCGTGCCGGGGATCCGGGCTTGCTGGAGCTGCGTGATACCGGCACTGTTCGGGTCGAGGCGACCGAAGATCTGCCCGAAGGCGCATCTGCCCATCTGGCGCGCGCCATGGCACGTGCACTGCGCCTGCGCGATATTCCGGCCTATAGCGAAACAGACACCGGCGGGGATTACATTCTTCGGCCCAATGTGCAGGCGAAGCTGACGGAAAGTGGTGCTGCCCTTGATATTACGTGGGTTTTGATGCGCCCGGACGGGCTTGCGATTGATACAACGCATTCGGCCGGTGAACTTGGCGCGGATCAATGGTTCGTCGACCAACCCACAGGGCCAGAGGAAAACAACCTCGCTATCCCGCAGGAACTGGTCGAAAAAGTCCGCGAGCTTGAAGGCAGGGCCGACGACCCGTTGGCAAAAACCTATGAGGGACTGGTCGCGCAACCAGCAGACGACATCGCCTTTATGATTACAGGCGACCGATCATCCCTGCGTGCGGCACCTGTGATGAAAATTGCCCTGATTGATTTTGCAGGGGCCCCCGGCGATGGCAACACAGCCCTTGCCAGATCGGCCGGTGCCTTGTTGAAATCACGCGGGATTACGGTTGATAACCGCGAGATTGACGAAAACAGCGTGATCCTTTCAGCGACAATTGATGTCAGCCCGGTGACCGAAAAAACCACCACACCACTTGATCGGGTATCTATCGAGTGGATCATCATGGAAGTCGACGGCACGGAACTGGGGCAAATGAACCAGAATAACGTCGTGCCACGCGGCCAGCTTGATGAAAGGTGGGGGACGGTTGCATCCCTTGCCGCACAGGCCGCGGTTGAAACCCTTGAAGGGGTTCTGGGGCAGATCGCAACGAACAAGAAGCTTCAACTGCGCGTCGATAACAAAACGGCATCGCTGCGCTAAGCCCGGATTGCTTCGGTTCTGCAAAGGGCCGATGGCAGGTTGATGGGCAAGGCATGCATGACTGCCTTGTCGTTATTCGGCATTGGCCCCATTTACAGACTGTTAACGGCTGGTTATAAAGCCGCCGCGATCTGCCGATATGCAGAAGTGCTGAAACTTGGTCTTTGAGTGTCGTGAATGTGTCGTTGGACCGGCGGGAAATTCCCAGATTCCGGGCTGTTTGGCGGCAAGGGCAAACAGGGCTGATGACGGCTTTCTGTTGTGAGCGGAGTCGCACAGGATTTAATTATTCGCTTTCCCGGCACCCATTAACCGAGGCCCCGCTATGAAGATCCTCGCTGGTAACAGTAACCGCCCGTTGGCAGAGGCAATTGCTGACCATCTTAATCTGCCGCTTACCCGTGCAGATGTGAAGCGTTTCTCTGATGAGGAAATCTGGTGCGAAATTCAGGAAAACGTCCGCGGTGAGGACGTTTTTGTCATTCAGAGCACCTCTTATCCCGCAAACGACAACCTGATGGAACTGCTGGTGATGCTTGATGCGCTGCGCCGTGGTTCGGCACGCCGTATCACCGCTGTGATGCCGTATTTCGGCTATGCCCGTCAGGACCGTAAATCGGGTCCCCGTACCCCGATTTCGGCAAAGCTGGTTGCCAACCTGATCACGGTTGCCGGTGCAGACCGCGTTCTGACCATGGATCTCCATGCCGGTCAGATTCAGGGCTTCTTTGATATTCCGCTTGATAACCTGTTTGCATCGCCGGTTCTGACCAGCGACATCCGCAACAAGTTCGAAGGCCAGAAGCTGGTGATCGTCAGCCCGGACGTTGGTGGTGTGGCGCGTGCGCGTTCCGTTGCAAAACGTCTGGATGCTGAACTGGCGATCATCGACAAACGTCGCCCGCAGGCCGGTGTTTCCGAAGTCATGAACGTCATTGGTGACGTCAAGGACGCGGCTTGCATCCTGGTCGACGACATCGTTGACTCTGCTGGTACGCTTTGCAATGCGGCCGGTGCGCTGAAAGAACGCGGTGCATCGTCTGTTGCGGCCTATGTTTCGCATGGTGTGCTGTCTGGTCCGGCGGTTGAGCGTATCGCGAATTCGCCAATGACCGAAGTTGTTACCAGTGACTCGATCAAGGCATCCGATGCTGTTCGTGATTGCGGAAAAATTCGACAGCTTCCGATTGCGCCGCTGATGGCAGAAGCCATCCGTCGTATCTCGGAAGAAAAATCTGTTTCCGTTCTTTTCGATTGAGGGTATAAGGCCCTCGCCGTGGTGGCACCCCTGGAGGCCACCACGCTTGTTTTTGTAGGCTTTCAGCGGTGATTTTCACCAACCTGCAGAAGCAACTTACTTTTAGTTCAAGGAGATTTTCCGATGGCAAATTCTGTTATCACTGCGGAAATCCGTGAACGGGCCGGAAAGGGGGCCGCCCGTGCCGTGCGTCGTGCCGGTATGGTCCCTGGTGTTATTTATGGTGCAAAACAGGAACCTGTTCTGTTCCAGATTGACCCGCGTCCGCTTTGGAAACTTCTGCATCAGCCGGGCTTCTATTCCCACGTTCTGACCATTGAGGTCGGCAAAGAGAAATACGAAGTCCTGCCGCGCGACGTTCAGTTCGACAAAGTATCTGACGAAATCATGCACGTTGACCTTCTGCGCTTCTCCAAAGGCCAGACCATCAACGTTGAGGTTCCGGTTCGCTTCGAAAACGAAGAGAAATCCCCGGGCCTCAAAAAAGGTGGCGTTCTTAACGTCGTTCGTCACGATGTCGAAGTTCTCTGTGCTCCTTCCGCTATCCCGGAAGAGCTGGTCTTTGACCTGTCGGGCGTCGAAGTTGGTGACTCGATCCACATTTCGGCCATTAAACTGCCGAAAGGTGTTGAGCTTACCATCACCGACCGTGACTTCACCGTTGCGACCGTTGCTGCACCGTCTGCACTGAAATCGGAAGAAAACGAAGCTTCTGACGAAGAAGGTGAAGGCGAAGAAGAAGCAGCGACCGAAGAATAAGATCGAGGTCTTACGATGTTTTTGGTGGTTGGATTGGGAAACCCGGGATCGGGATATGCCGCCAATCGTCACAACATTGGCTTCATGGCGGCGGACGAACTCGTCCGCCGCTATTCTTTTGGTCCCTGGCGCAAAAAGTTTCAGGGGCAGATTTCCGAAGGTGAATTGAACGGGCAAAAGGTTCTGGTTCTCAAACCGGAAACCTTCATGAACCTGTCGGGACAAAGTGTTGGCGAAGTCCTGCGCTTTTACAAGATTCCGGTCGAAAACGTTATCGTCCTGCATGATGAGCTGGACCTGCCACCGGGCAAGCTGCGCGTTAAACGCGGCGGCGGCCACGGCGGGCATAACGGTCTGAAGTCCATTGATGCCCATTGTGGCAAGGAATATCGCCGCATTCGTTTGGGAATTGGCCATCCCGGGGATAAGTCCCGTGTGCATGGTCATGTGCTTGGGGATTTTTCCAAGGCCGAACAGGATGGCTGGCTCATGACCCTTCTGGATGCGGTGGCGGCCGAATTCGGGCGCCTGACAAAGGGCGATGATGGCGGCTTTATGAGCAAGGTTTCCGCCATCGTGTCGCCGCCCAAGCCAAAGGCACCGAAAAAGGACAAGCCAGCGGCCGACAACACCAAGGGTGCCAAAGGTGCCAGTGGTGCCAAGGGTGACAAGAATTCAGATGCCACAAACCAGCCACAGGCCGGTGAGGGGATCGACGATATTTCGGGGGCGGCAAAGGTGCGTCTTGAACGTGCCGATACCCCGGTCAGTAATGCAGCCTCGGCCATGGCAGAGGCGCTTGCCAAGGCATTTGGCAAAAAGAAATAGTCTGGTTTGCAAGCATGCAGACCGATCATGATAAACAGAAATTCAAGTTACGGAGCCCGGAAAGATGGGATTCAAATGCGGTATTGTCGGTCTGCCAAATGTCGGTAAATCGACCCTTTTCAACGCCCTGACCCAGACGGCAGCAGCCGAGGCAGCAAACTTCCCGTTCTGTACGATTGAACCCAATACCGGCCGTGTCAGCGTTCCTGACGAACGCTTGGACAAGATTGCGGCAATCGCAAAGTCGGCCAATATCATTCCGACCCAGCTGGAATTTGTTGATATTGCCGGTCTGGTGCGTGGGGCATCCAAGGGCGAGGGCCTTGGCAACCAGTTCCTGGCCAACATTCGCGAAACCGATGCCATCGTGCATGTTCTGCGCTGCTTTGAAGATGATGACATTACCCATGTCGATAACTCGGTCGATCCGGTGCGCGATGCGGAAACCATCGAAACCGAACTGATGCTTGCCGATATGGAAAGCCTTGAAAAGCGCGTTCCCGCCCTTCAGAAAAAGGCGCGTTCGAACGACAAGGACGCCAAGCTGACCATGGATCTGATTGAGCGTACGCTTGAAGTGCTGCGCGAAGGCAAGCCGGCGCGTGTTGTCGAGATTGATGGCGAAGAAGAAGCCAAGGCGTTTCGTATGCTGCAGCTTCTGACCAGCAAGCCGATCCTTTATGTCTGCAACGTTGATGAAGACAACGCGGCCGAAGGCAACGAACTTTCGGCCAAGGTTGCCGAAATGGCCGAAGCACAGGGTGCGCGCTCGGTAGTGATTTCAGCCGCGATTGAAGCCGAGGTTGCCCTGCTTGAAAGTGCCGAAGACAAGAAAGAGTTCCTTGAAGGTCTTGGTCTTTCGGAAACCGGCCTCGCGCGTATTATCCGCGAAGGCTACAAGCTGCTTAACCTTTTGACCTTCTTTACGGTGGGTCCGAAAGAAGCGCGCGCATGGACGGTCTTTACCGGTGCAACGGCCCCGAATGCGGCCGGCGTTATTCACACTGATTTCGAGCGCGGCTTTATTAAGGCCGAAACCATCGCCTATGATGATTTCATCGAATTCAACGGTGAAGCTGGCGCGCGTGATGCCGGTAAACTGCGTCAGGAAGGCAAGACCTATATCGTCAAGGACGGCGATATCTTCCACTTCAAATTCAACGTCTAAGCTTCCGTTTTTTCGTAATTATTCCAAAGGCCACCGTAACTTATGCGGTGGCCTTTGGTTTTTGCGCAGGCTGATCTGGCCTGGGGACTTGTCAAAACAGCCCAACGCGGTCTACCTTCGCCTTTACAGCAAATGGGGAGCGCATGAACGACCTGAGCCCGAAAAAACGTATTTTACTGGTTTTCAACTCTGCCACCGGACAGCCGGGACGGGTGGGAGCTGTCATGCGTCGTTACGGGTTTGAGTTTGATATTCGCCGTCCGGGTGAAGGCGACGAATTGCCAACCGATCTTTGCAAATATCATCTGGTCGTCGTGTTTGGCGGACCGATGAGTGCCAATGACGATCATCTTGATAATGTCAGTGCCATCATGAACTGGTTGCCGACCGTGGTTTCCAGTGATGCGATGTATCTGGGCATTTGCCTGGGCGCGCAGATGATGGCGCGTAATCTTGGTGCAGAGGTTCAACCCCATCCCGAAGGCATGACTGAAATCGGCTACTACCCGGTGCAGCCAACCCCGGCCGGTGAACATCTTTTCCCTGAGGAAATGATGGTCTATCACTGGCACAGCGAAGGGTTCGGACTTCCCGAGGGCGCGGAACTCGTCGCGACCGGCCCGACATTCCCCCATCAGGCCTATCATGTTGATGAACGGATCTGGGGCATTCAGTTCCACCCCGAAGTCGATGATGAAAGCCACGAACGCTGGCTGGCCAATGCCGGGGACAAGACCGACCGTCCGAACGGCCAGTGTCCCGATACCCAGCGGGCGGGACGGGCCAAATATGACGCCGCATTTGGCGCGTGGTTTGAACGGTTTGCCAAGAAGGTGCTGGTCAAGGGGCTTGTACCAGCCGACGCCGGGCATAGCAGCTAAGGCACAGCTAAGGCAAAAGGCAGCTCATTGCCAAAGCAATGTCAGACGGCAGCCATATCTGCCGGTTCTTTGGAAAGCCAGTTCTCAATCGCCGTTTCATCAAAGGCAAGTGCGTCTGCAAAACCGCCATGGAAGTCATTCCATGCGTCGTTATATTCATCGCGCACCCCGACCAGAACAGGGATTTCCAGATCCAGTGCGCGTGAAATCACATCACGAAGCCCGCGCCCCTCGGCCTCGCTTCGGCCAAAGCGCGCGATGATCAGGATGTCGGATCCGGCCTCGACATCGCGCGAAAGCTGCTGGGCAAGGCTGGACAGCGCATCGCCATCAAGCTTGCAGCCCTTGGCCATTTTGCCGCGATTTCTGGTGATCGGCATTTCATCGCCGCTGCGCAGATTGCGGACATGGACCAGGGTTCCGCAATCGGCATCCTTGCGGCGCTTTTGCACATAGCCGGCAACCGATTTGCCATTCGCCAAAAAGGTATCGGCAATTGCGGCAAGAAGGTCGTCAATCGGGTCTTTGGGGTGGAAGGCAATCCCGGCCAGCATGGATCAGAACCGATCAATCACAGTGACACCCGTGCCAACGAAACTGTCCATATTCATAAGTGCGGTGGCCCCTTCGGCCAGTGTGACGTGATCGCCAATCAGCTTTTGCGGTGCCAGTTTGCCCGACTGGATCATGTCGAGCATGGCATCATAGCGAAAGGCCTGCATGCCATGGCTGCCCAGAATTTCAAGCTCATGGGCCACCACACGGTCCATCGGGACTTTGGCGTGGGCGTGATCATCGGTCATAAGCCCGATCTGAACATGCTTGCCACGTTTGCGCAGGCACGCGACGGAATTAAAGCAGGTTACGGCACTGCCCAGCGCATCGACTGATACATGTGCGCCGCCACGGGTGATGTCCTTGATCGCAGTCGGAATGTCATCAACACTGTGGGCATTCAGCACCGCATTGGCGCCGAGTTCTTTTGCGAAGTCGAGCTTGGCATCATCAATATCAACGGCCACCACATAGGCACCGGCGGCGGCGGCAATCATGATGGCGGAAAGACCAACGCCGCCTGCACCATGCACGGCCACGATCTGACCGGCGGTGACTTTACCCTGATCAATCACGCCGCGGAAACTGGTGGCGAAACGGCAGCCAAGGCTGGCGGCAGTTGCGAAATCCATTTCATCAGGCAGGTGGACAAGGTTGGTGTCGGCATAATCAATCGCGACATATTCGGCAAAGCTGCCCCAGCCGGTAAAGCCCGGCTGGAATTGCTGATCGCACACCTGATGATTGCCGCTGTGGCATTCCGGGCAATGACCGCAGCCCGACACGAAGGGCACGGTAACGCGGTCGCCTTCCTGCCAGCGTTTGATATCCTTGCCGACTGCAACCACAGTGCCCGCGAATTCATGGCCGGGAACATGGGGCAACTGGACATCGGAATCGTGTCCCATCCAGCCATGCCAGTCGCTGCGGCACAGGCCGGTTGCGCCAACCTGAATGACGACACCGCCATTACCCGGGGTCGGGTCGGGGAGTTTCTGGACCTCAATCGGGCCCTGATATTCGGTGAAGTAGGCTGCGCGCATGATGTTCCTCCCGATTGTTGTTATGTTTTTATCGGATGCAGTGTTCAAATTTTCAAGTGTCGTTATCGTCGCGCTCGGGATGCAAGCGGACAACCTTCGGAACGCCGACCGATGGTTTGGATTTTGGTTTAGGTTTTGCCTCTGGTGAGGCATTTGGCTGATAGCGACCCCATGGGGATGTATCGCGATTCTCGCCCTCTTTGCCCCACGGACCACGCTGTTCGCGGCGCATGTTGGCCCGTTTGGCCGCGCGTTCTGCCTCATAGGCGGCGGCCCATGGCGGGATGTTGGATGTGGCCCCACGCGTTTTACGGCCGGGACGGTAGATGCCAAAGGCCGGTGCAGGTGATCCATCGTGCCAAAGTGGCACATTGCGATGCTTGAACAGCGGTATCAGGGCAAGTCCGGCAAGGAAGCCCGCGATATGGGCGACCCATGCAATGCCAAGGTCTGCGCCGCTGCCGAAATTGATCACCTGACTGATAAACCAGAAGCCCAGCACGACCACGGCCGGCACATAAAAGATAAACACCCAGAAGAACCAGACCAGCACGCGGGCCTTGGGATAGAGCAGGAAATAGGCGCCAAGCACCCCGGCCAATGCGCCAGACGCGCCGATCATTGGAATTTCTGATTGGGTATCAAGCAGGCCATGCCCAAGGGCGGCGGCAACACCGCAGGCGAGATAAAAGATCAGAAAACGGAAATGACCCATCGAATCTTCGACATTGTTCCCGAAGATCCAGAGATACAGCATATTGCCGCCCAGATGCATCCAGCCACCATGCATGAACATGGCCGAAAAGATCGACAGGAACCCGAAGCCAGCCGGAAAGGGCGAAAAGCCCGGCGGCAGTTCCGCATGACCAAACAAGACAGCCGGGATCGCCCCATATTGCAGGGTCATCAGAACCGTTGCACGCGGATCAAGCGTGACGGTGCCGACAAACACCACGACATTGATCGCGATGATGGCATAGGTGACCCACGGGGTGATTGTTGTCGGGTTGTTGTCCTTGATCGGCAGCATTGGCTATGCCCGTTGTCTGTGTCTCCGATTGACGAGATCGGTCCAGCGCCCCCGATCAGGCGACCACGGCTTCATCCCGCGGGGCAAGGCGATCACGCAAATAAGCCGCCAGTTGGCGATATTCACTTTTACGGGCGGAACTGCGCCGCCAGACCATACCAATGCGCCGAATCGGAACCGGATTTTTAAACGGAATGATTTTCAGCAAATCCGGCCGACGCGCTTCGACTTCAAGCGACATTTCGGGCAATAGTGTGGCACCGATGCCAGCCCCCACCATTTGCACCAGGGTCGACAGGCTGTTGGCCTGAAAATCGGCCGACTTGCTCCAGCCTGCTTTCTGGCAGACTTCAAGTGCCTGATCGCGCAGGCAGTGCCCGTCTTCAAGCAGCAAAAGCTTTTCATCCTTGATGTCGCCGATTTCGAGATGCTTTTTGTGTGTCAGCGGATTGTTCGGCGCACAGGCAAAGACAAAGCGGTCTTCGAACAGCTCGAACTCTTCGAGCCAGTTTTCATCAATCGGCAGGGCAATCAGGGCAATGTCGAGTTTGCCAGCCATCAGAAGTTCGATCAGCTTGGCAGTCTGGTCTTCGCGCAGAAGTGGCTGCAATTTCGGAAAACCGGCTTTCAGTGACGACATCACGTCTGGCAAAAGATACGGGCCAATGGTGGGAATAACCCCGATATGGATCGGGCCCGACAACGGGTCGGAGGCGGCCTGCGCCATGGTGGTCAATTCATCGACTTCTTGAAGGATACTTCGCGCCCGCGAAACGACCTCTTGACCGAGCGGCGTCATCAGGACCTGACGCTTGTTGCGTTCGACCAGTTGCGCACCCAAAAGGTTCTCAAGCTCGCTGATCGCAGCAGACAAACTTGGCTGCGTAATGAAGCAAGCCTCTGCTGCGCGGCCAAAATGTCCGGTTTCGGACAAGGCAACAAGGTATTTGAGCTGCTTGATGCTGGGTTGGGCAGCCATAAATTTTTCCTATCAAACGTCGAAGTTTTATCTATTTGTCTTAGGTAATGCATTTCTCTACAAATCGCTAGCAAGCAGTGCATTTTTTGCACCTGCACAGTAAAGTTTCGCGGCCTGTCGGGGGCCGCGCATTGTTGTTAAAACTGGGTTAGGAGAAACCATAATGCTTACCGTTGGTGATACGCTTCCTGAATTCAATCTGACCGGCGTTTCGGGCAAGACCCCGGACAGCTTCGCACCGGTGACTGACAAGTCCTTCGAAGGCAAATGGAAGATCCTGTTCTTCTGGCCGAAAGACTTCACCTTTGTTTGCCCGACCGAGATCGTCGGTTATGGCGAACTGAACGGTGACTTCGAAGACCGTGACGCGGTTCTGCTGGGTTGCTCGACCGACACCGATTTCGTCCACGCTGCATGGCGTACCCACCACGAAGATCTGGGCGACAGCCCGTTCGTATGGCTGGCTGACGAGAAAAAAGACCTGTCGGCTGCCCTTGGTGTTCTGGCGAAAGACGCCGGTGTTGCGCTTCGTGCGACCTTCATCATCGACCCGGACAACATCATCCGTCACGTACAGGTCAACGACCTGAACGTTGGTCGTAACCCGCAGGAAGCGCTGCGTATTCTGGACGCCCTGCAGACCGACGAACTCTGCCCGTGCAACTGGAACCAGGGCGACGAAACCCTGTAAGTCCAGTCCGGACCTATTTGCGGGATCGGGCCTAGGCCCGGTCCCGCCTTTCAGCCTGTGAATATTGCTGCCTTTTGCATCTTCCGCCCCCATCGGGCGCGACACTGACACGGCTGATCCCAAATTTGTTTTTGCATTACGCGCTTATCGTTTCAGACAGTTTCAGAGGATTTTTCCCATGACGTCGATCGTTGAAATCAAGGACTCCATGCCGGCCTATGCCAAGGACCTTAAGCTGAACCTTTCGAGCATGGCCAACAATCCGGGCATGACCGATCAGCAGGTTTACGGTACTGCACTGGCGTGTGCCTTTGCATCGCGCAACGCCAAACTGACCAAGGCTGTTGCCGCAGAAGCAAAAGAAAAACTGACGCCCGAGGCGATTGAAGCAGCCAAGGGTGCGGCCGCCATCATGGGCATGAACAACATCTATTACCGTTTCAACCATCTGGTATCGGATGAAGAATACAGCTCCATGCCGGCGCGCCTGCGCATGAACATCATCGGCAAGCCGGGCATTGATAAAGCCGACTTCGAACTGTTTTCGATTGCTGTTTCGGCGATCAATGGTTGCGGCATGTGCATCGATTCCCACGACAAGGTGCTGAAAAACGCCGGCATCAAAAAGGAAACCATCCAGAACGCGATCCGCATCGCATCGGTTGTTCATGCCGTTGCCGTCGTGATCGATGCCGAGGATGCACTGGCCGAGTAACCGCCAAACATTTGCCATCAAGACAAAAAAAAGAGGGTGTCATTACGACGCCCTCTTTTAGTTTGTGTCCGGCAAGGACAGCTTATTTGGCTTTGCGTCTGTTGCGGATGCCGATGATGACAGGCAGTGCGACAATCAATACTGCCATCACATACAGACCAATACTTTCCCAAGTGGATACCAGGATCGACCAGTCCCCGCGCGAGATCGAAAGTGCACGGCGCAGGTTATCTTCGAACAGGTGACCCAGCACAAAGCCCAGAATAATCGGGGCCAGCGAGAATTCCAGTTTACGCAGGACCCAGCCGAAAATCCCGAAAGCGATGATCAGGAACAGATCGAACGGGTTGCCGACCACAGAATAGACGCCGATGAACGCCAAGACGGCAATCAGCGGGCTGAGATATTTCTGCGGGATGGTCAGCATTCTGGCAAACAGACCCACCAGAGGAAGGTTGATCACCAGAAGGGCCAGGTTGCCGATATACATCGACGCAATCAGGCCCCACGCGATTTCCGGGCGCTGTTCAAACATCAGCGGGCCAGGCGTCACGTTAAACAGCATCAGTGCGCCAAGCAGGATGGCCGTTGTGCCAGACCCCGGAATACCAAGCGTCAGCATCGGGACCATTGCCCCGCCAGCTGCCGCATTGTTGCCAGACTCCGGTGCAGCCAAACCACGCGGGTCACCGGTGCCGAATTTCTTGCGGTCTTCACCGGCCATACGCATTTCGGTGCCATAGGTCACAGCCGAGGCAACGGACGCACCGACACCGGGCAAAACGCCGATGACAAAGCCGATGATCGAGGATCGCAACATGGTCCAGCGGATTTGCATCAGGTCTTTCCAGCTGACAAAGCTCTTGCCAATCGGAAGCAGCTTTAGTTTGCCTGATATCTGTTGTTCGACGAGGTGGATCAGTTCCGCCATGCCAAAGAAACCGATCACGACAACAAGGAAGTCAAAGCCGGCAAGGATATCGGGAATGCCGCCGGTATAGCGCGCGACACCGGTATTAGCATCAATACCAACCGTTGCCAGCATCAAGCCGATTGCCGCGCCCATCAGGGTTTTGACCTGATTTTTGCCAACCAGTGACGACAGGCTTGCAAAGGCAAAGACCATCAACGCAACGTAGTCGGCGGGCGTAAAGGTCAGCGCAAATTTCGCAAGGAACGGACCAAACAGCGACATCAAGATCACGGCAATGGTGCCGCCAACGAAAGACGCAATCGCCGAAATCGACAAAGCACGTCCGGCTTCGCCGCGCTTGGCCATCGGGTTGCCATCAAGTGTTGTCATGACGGCCCCCGCATCACCGGGAACATTCAAAAGAATGGACGAGATGCGTCCACCATATTCCGCACCATAATAGATGCCAGCAAGCAGGATCAGGGCTGATTCAGGTGGAAGGCCCAGGCTATAGGCAATCGGCAGCAGAATGGCGACACCGTTGATCGGACCGATACCGGGAAGTGCACCAATCAGGGTTCCGGCAAAACAGCCAATCAGCACGAGAAACAGGTTCAAAGGCATCAATGCGACACCAAAACCGCCGCTCAGGCCACTTAGAACTTCATTCATGGGAATAACTCACAAAAACGGTGCCAGCAGACCTTCTGGCAGGTTCAGGCCCAGCAAATAGTCACAAATGCCATATCCGATGATGCCGGTTGCACATCCGAACGCGACGGAGTGCAGGCGATTTGCACCCAGCATGACCGACAACAGGCAGCAAAACAGGGCGGTCGAAATCACAAAGCCGAGCGGCTCATAGAGTTCTGCGTAGCCGCCAAGCATCACAACCAACATCAGCAAGCGCAGCCATACACTGCGTCCGAGCGCAAACTGGATATGATCGGGGCGCACGAGGACGTAGAGGCTGCAAAGCAGGAAGACGACAGCCAGTACCTGCGGCCATGTTTCAGGTCCGAGCGGGTCATACTGGAAGGGGGCCTTGATAATGAAAAAGGCGACATAGGTGTAAATGCCGCCCGCGATCAGGGCGAACAGGGCAAAGAGGCGATCAGCCATCGGAGATCTCCGGCCTAGGGAACGCTGGAAAAACTGTCGGTCCCCCATCCGAAAACGGAGGACCGACATGTTTGGCGGTTACTGGATAAGGCCAGCTTCTCTTGCGATTTCGCGAAGCTTCTTGATGCGTTCCTTGACGTTCTCGTCAAGGTCCTTGCCCGCAATGTTAAGCGGCAGCAAGCCCTTGTCTTTCTGGATTTTCGCGAACTCTTCGGTGCCATAGGCTTCCTTGAAGGCCGCTACCCATTTGTCATAGGCTTCGTCAGAGACGTTTTTGCCCATATAGAAACCACGCATGATCGTCCATTCCGCGTCGTAGCCAAGTTCCTTGGTGGTCGGAATGTCTGCGAACGGTTCCGGCAGGCGTTCTGGCGACATGACGGCAAGAACACGCAGCTGGCCTGTGCCGAGATGGGCGGTCATTTCGCCGATATCACCGGTGTAAACGTCGATGCTGCCGCCCAGAAGGCCGGTCAGGGCATCGCCGCCGCCATCATAGGCGACATAGATCATTTTGCGCGGATCACTATCGACAGCCTTGAGCAGCAGGGCCGCTTTCATCCAGTCTTGTGACCCCACAGAACCACCAGCACCGATTGCGAGGCTGCTTTCGTCTTCCTTGACCTTGTTCATCAAGTCATCAAGGGTTTTGTACTCGCTGTCTGCGCGGACGATGACGGCACCGAAATCAGCACCGACAGTGGCGAGAAAACGAACATCGTTCTCGGTCCATTCACCGTATTTGCCGGTCGCGATGTTCAGAAGCGAACCTGACGAGAATGCGACGATGGCGTTGGGGTCATCTGTACGGGTGGTGTTGAAAAGGGTGATGGCAACCGCGCCAATGCCGCCAGGCATGAAGGTCACCTGCATCGGTTCGCCCAACTTGTCGCCGACACCGCCCTGGGCGACACGGCAGGTCAGGTCAAAACCGCCGCCCGGTTTCGCTGGGGCAATGCATTCGGGTTTTTCAATGTCTGCGGCATTTGCGGTGCCAAAAAGGCAACCGGCCATAACGACAGATGCTGCGAACAGCTTTTTCATAGTTGTATCCTCCCATTGGATTATTCTTTTCGCGTATCAATGTTCGATCCGCATATCAGCTATACGTTACGAGACTGACATTGCCTTGACGGTATGCTGACGGGAGGCTGACTCCTTCCTGACGCGAAGCTGACGTGATGTGTAACAATTTGTAAGAAGCTCCGAGCAAGCCTAATATCGGGGCATGCGTATTCTTTTGATTGAAGATAACGAAACATTGGCGGAAACGATCATGGATCGTTTGCACGCGGATGGGCATGCCATTGATTGTGAGTATGACGGAGAGCTTGCAAACGATTTGTTGCGCCACAAACAGTTCGATCTGGTGTTAATGGATGTCAACCTGCCGGGCCGCAGCGGGTTTGATATTTTGCGATCCATGCGCGCGCGCGGGGATGCCACCCCGGTTCTGATCCTGACGGCGAGGTCGGAAATAGATGACCGCTTGATCGGGCTTGATGGCGGTGCAGATGATTATATCGTCAAGCCGGTTGATCTGCGTGAACTTGCGGCACGGTGTCGTGCCTTGATCCGTCGCCGAAGCGGGACCGCATCAAATCAATTTTGCGCCGGAAACCTTGTGTTTGACCGGGCATCAAAGGTTGCAACGATTGATGGTCGCGATATTGAATTGCGCAACAGAGAAGTACAATTGCTTGAAATCTTCATTGGCAATCTGCAGCGGGTCCTGACCAAGGAAGATCTGGCGGACAAGGTGTATTCGTTTGATGAAGCGCCCAGTATGAATGCGGTCGAGCAAATGGTTACCCGACTACGCAAGAAACTGGCTGGTGGGCCGATTATCCTCAAGACCATTCGGGGGCTTGGATATATTGCCCATATTGCGGATGAATAAACGGGTCGGACATCATTCCCTGCGCCAGCGTCTTTTGACCAGCATGGCGGTGGGATTTGCGATCATCCTGGTCAGCATTGCGATTGGGATCTGGAGTTACGCAAGGGATGCGGCAAACCATTCCTATGACAGGCTTTTGAGCGGGGCAGCGTTTGCCATTCTGGAACGCACACTGGTGACGCCTACCGGCCCCAGTGTAGAGATTCCTTATTCGGCGTTGGAATTAATCGGTCTGGCTGAAAGTGATCGCGTTTTCTATCGTATATTTACCGCCAATGGCGAAACCCTGACAGGGTCGGAGAATTTGCCATTGCCCGAGCACTACAAACCAACCGACCAGCCGGTATTTTTTGATACCCATTACAGCGGCGAAGATGTTCGTTTCCTGCTTCAGGGACGGTTTCTTGCCGGTGCCGGTTATGGCGATTGGGTTGTTGTTCATATCGGCCAAACCCGAATTGCAAGAGATGCCTTTGCACGGGAAATGATGATCAATGCGATTGCACTTTTGTTGTTGGTTACCGTCATCGGACTGGGTTTTGTCTGGTTCGGGATCAACCGTGCATTGTCACCCCTGATCGGGATTGAACGTCAGCTTCGGCACCGCGAACCAACCGATTTTTCACCCATCGTGATAACCCCCCCGCGTGAGGTTGCCAGTCTGACCCGTTCGATCAATGGTCTGATCCTGCGCCACAAGAAAAGTCTTGATAACGCGCAGGCCTTTATTGCCGATGTTGCTCATCAGACCCGTACATCGCTTGGTGCGCTACAGGGGTTGCTTGAAAGTGCCAGCCGCCAGGCTGATGTGAAACAACAACAGGTCCGTATTGCCCAAGCCGAAGAACAGACAGAAAGAACAATTCGCCTGACCAATCAACTGTTATCGCATGCAATGATCATTCACCGCGCCGATAACAAGCCACTGGAACGCAAGGTGTTTATTGATGTGGTCCGTACCGTCTTTGCCGAGATCATTCGAGATTATCTGAAATATGACACGGACTTTTCCATCGACAGCGAACTGGATGGGGACGAGGAAACCTTTGTAATGCTTGACGAGATTGGCATTCGCGAGGCGTTGCGCAATCTTGTCGATAACACAATCAAGCACGGCAAGGCACCTCACAAGATCGGCATTCTGGTGCGAAAAACCGGTGGGAAATGCTTGTTAATTGTCGATGATAACGGGCCGGGCATTAACGAGCAGATGTATGCAACCGTATTGGAAAGGTTTTCAAGCATGAGCAGCGGCAGCGGTCTTGGTCTGTCGATTGTCAGTGCGGTGGCCGATCGCCATCACGCGGAGCTCAGGCTGGGACAGTCGCCCGAGGGCGGGTTGCGTGTCGAAATGGTCTTTCCCGTCGTCGAGGGGGAACAGGCATGAAGATGCTTGGTGGTTTCGTTCCGGTGAGATGGTTTGGCGTTATTGTTCTTGTCATCGGGCTATTGTCTGGCAGTCAGGCATTTGCGCGTGTGCAATTGCATGTGTGGTCGGCAACCGATACGTCGGCGTTCGAACCGATTATCAAGGCGTTCGAAGAAAGATACTCTGACATTGAAGTGGTCTATCGCGAGTTCAATACGAGCGAACTTTATCAGGTTGTCATGTACAATATTGATAACCCGGATATGGAGGCAGATGTCATCATAAGCCCGGCCATGGATTTGCAGGTCAAACTGGTCAATGAGGGGCTGGCCTATCAGTTTGAGCCGGAAAATGCCGAAGCGATACCGGCGTGGGCCAAGTGGCGCAACGAACTCTACGGGTTTTCGTTCGAACCAGCTGCACTTGTTTATAATAAACAGGCCTTCCAAGGCATTACCAAGCCGACGTCGCACACCGATTTGTCCAGTCTGGTGCGTGACTATCCCGAAATGTTCAGGGGAAAGATTGGGACTTATGACATTCGCAAATCGGGTATCGGATATTTCTTTGCCACACAGGATGCGATTCAGAACAACCAGTCATCGCGCTTGATTGAGACATTCGGGCGTGCGGGGGCGCGGCTTTATTGTTGCTCGTCCGAGATCCTGAACCGGGTTGCGACCGGTGAGCTTGTGCTTGGCTATAATGTGATCAGCTCATACGCGATTGAAGCGGCTAAAAACTTGCCGGAAATCGGGATCTATTTCCTGCGCGATTACACCATCGCCATGAGCCGTACGGCCTTTGTGCCCAAAACATCGCAAGTGAAGTATGAGGCTCAGGCCTTCGTCAATTTTTTGTTGTCGCATGAGGGTCAGGAGGTTCTGGCCAACCAATCTGCCCTTATTCCGATCAATCAGAAAGTCCAGACGGAGCTCAGTCCGCACATAGCAGACATTCCGGTCTTTCGCGTAAAGCTCGGCATCGGTTTGCTTGGTTTTCAGGACCAGCTCAAGAAGAAGAGCTTCCTTGAAGACTGGCGATCCTCGATCTTGTGGAATCGTGAGGATGAATAGGGCCAGATACTCGCCTGCACCTTAAGATACGACGCCGTTCTCATCCCTGGTGATCCACATATTCGCCAATCGACAAGTGGTTAAGAGTTGCTGCGATCACTTGATCGGGCTGATCGAAATGCGGGATGTGGCCGCAATCCTTGATCAGCATTTTGGTCACCGGGCCGCCGGTATTTGCACAGATGGTATGGACCTGTTCATCGCTGCCAAACTGGTCATCATCGCCCTGAATGACCAGAAGCGGGCAGGTGATGTGGGCCAGTTCATCGACCATGTTCCAGTCAAGAAACGCGGGTTGGCGCCAGGTATCGACCCAGGCACGGAAGACATCGTCGGTCTGGGTAAAGTGATGGCGTTCGAGTTTGGTTTTCCAGTCGGTCTCGGCATAGATTTTCGCCGCCTCGGTAATGCCGGCGACTGTGACGTCCTCGACAAAGACGTGGGCGGCTTCTGAAATTGCTGACGTCACATTGTTTGGGAAGCGCGCGGCATATTTAAGCGCGATGGTTGCCCCGTCACTGTGGCCAAACAAGATCGGTTTGGCGAGGCCCAATTCCGTGATCAGGCCGTGCAGATAGACATCGCTTTCGGTGTTGTGGAAGTCAATCGCGCGCGGAATGTCGCCTGCTGCGTGCGGATCGGATTTCCCGTGGCCGCGCCGTTCATAGACAACCACCGGGTGACGGGTGGCGGTTGCCAGTTTGGCGGGGAAGTCACGCCACATGCGAATGGTGCCAAGGGCCTCGTGCAGAAACAGGATAGTCGGTGCATCGGCACGCACATCATCTGGAACGATCTGCTGGCAAGACAGACTGATACCATTCACGGTGGCATAGAAATTTTCGATCTTCATGTGACTTATAGCTCTTGTGGGGCAATCTTTGATGGAGCGATATATCGGTAATTTGGTGCGTAATTATTTGATTGCGATCATGGACAAAAAAACAGGGCCCGGCAAGTGCCGGACCCTGTTTGGGTGTTTTTTAGGCCCGAAGGTCGGGCAGGCAGACCTTATTTCAGGGCAGCGCAAGCACGCTTGATACGTGCGCAAGCTTCGGTCAAAGCAGAATCCGAGGTCGCATAGGAAATGCGGAAATACGGTGCCAGACCAAATGCCGAACCCTGAACTGCCGCAACGCCTTCTGCTTCGAGAAGGTAGGTCACGAAGTCGGTATCGGTTTCGATTTTCTTGCCATCCGGGGTGGTTTTGCCAATCGCGCCCGCGCAGGACGGATAGACATAAAACGCACCTTCCGGGGTTTTGCACGACAGACCTTCGCAGTCGTTCAGCGCTGCGACGACAAGGTCACGACGCTTTTTGAAGACTTCGGCACGCTCTGCCAGGAAGTCCTGCGGGCCGCTAAGTGCTTCGATTGATGCGGCCTGACTGATCGAGGAGGTATGGGTGCTGCTTTGCGACTGAACCTTGTTGATCGCCTTGATCAGGTCTTTTGGTCCTGCGGCGTAACCCAGACGCCAGCCGGTCATCGCATAGGATTTCGACACACCGTTACAGGTGAGCGTACGGTCTTTGAGCTTCGGCTCGACCTGGGCGATGGTGGTAAATTCGAAACCGTCATAGACAAGGTGCTCATACATGTCGTCAGACATGACATAGACGTTTTCGTGTTTCAGAAGCACGTCGGCAATCGCGCGGAGTTCTTCACGCGAATAGGCCGAACCGGTCGGGTTGGACGGGGAGTTCAGAACAACCCATTTGGTTTTCGGCGTGATCGCGGCTTCAAGTTCGGCAGCGGTGATCTTGAAGTCGTTTGCTTCCTGACACTCGACAATGACCGGGGTGCCTTCGGCCATCAGGGTCATGTCCGGATAGGAAACCCAGTACGGTGCCGGGATGATGACTTCGTCGCCCGGGTTAAGCGTCGCGAAGAACGCATTGAACAGGGTCTGTTTGCCACCGCAACCGACAGTGATTTCGTCGATGGTGTATTCCAGATCGTTTTCACGCTTGAACTTTTCGACAATCGCCTTGCGCAGCTCGGGTGTGCCAGCGACCGGAGTGTACTTGGTCTTGCCAGCATCAAGCGCAGCTTTTGCGGCTTCTTTGATGTTGTCGGGGGTATCGAAATCCGGCTCACCTGCGCCAAGCCCGATCACATCAACGCCAGCAGCCTTAAGCTCGGCAGCCTTGGTCGTGACAGCAATGGTGGGGGAGGGTTTGATACGGCTCAAACGGTCGGCAATGAACGCCATTGGTCTGTTTCCCTGGAATTTATGAGAATTGAAAAGAATCGTGTTCTTTCGGTTCGGACCCTACGCCTGCGCTTGTTCCAATTCAAGGCTGTTTAGGGCCTTTTGCGGGTTCTTTGGGATGATTTTATCCAATTTTGTCGCCTTTAAGAAGTGCGGTTCGAAGTCCGAGCGGAAAGAACTGATGAGCAAACGTATCAAGTCACCCGATGTTCCCGGTGTTTCTTCCTGACGTCTCCTGACATTCCCTGACAGGAACTGTCAGGGGCGGGGCTTGCGGTTGGGTTTATGTGGCCTATAACTAGAGGCAAGATGAAAACAGGATTTGCCCGATGAATGCGCTACCGGAATTTTTGACCAAACGTCGCCCGCCTGTTGAAGGATCACGGGAATTCAAACTGGTGACGGAATATGAGCCTGCTGGCGACCAGCCGCAGGCGATTGCCGAGTTGATGGCGGGCATCAATGATGATGAGCGCGATCAGGTTCTGCTTGGCGTCACCGGATCGGGCAAGACGTTCACGATGGCAAACATCATTGCCAAAACGCAGCGCCCGGCATTGGTTCTGGCACCGAACAAAACGCTGGCCGCCCAGCTTTATGCCGAGATGAAGCATTTCTTTCCGGATAATGCGGTCGAGTATTTTGTTTCCTATTACGACTATTACCAGCCGGAAGCATATATCCCGCGGTCCGACACCTATATCGAAAAAGACAGTTCGATCAACGAGCAGATCGACCGGATGCGCCATGCCGCCACGCGTGCGATCCTTGAGCGCAACGACTGTATCATCGTGGCATCGGTATCGTGCATTTACGGTATCGGGGCGGTGGAAACCTATCTTGAGATGACCCAGCGCATCTCGGTCGGGGACGAGGTTGATCGCAACGACATCATGAAGCGTCTGGTCGAGTTGCAGTATACCCGTAATGATGCGGCCTTTTCGCGCGGCACTTTCAGGGTGCGTGGCGACGTTCTGGAAATCTTCCCGGCCCACGCCGAGGACCGGGCATGGCGCGTGTCGATGTTTGGTGACGAGGTCGAGGAACTGGCAGAATTTGACCCGCTGACCGGGCACAAGTTTGCCAGCATGGACTCGGTCACGGTCTATGCAAATTCCCACCATGTCACCCCGCGCCCGACGCTGGTGCAGGCGATGTCCGGCATCAAGCAGGAGCTTAAAGACCGTCTGGCGCAGTTCCAGGCCGAGGGCAAGTTGCTGGCGGCCGAGCGGATCGAGCAGCGCACGACCTTTGATCTGGAAATGATGGAAACTGTCGGGCACTGCAAGGGGATTGAAAACTATTCCCGCTGGCTTTCGGGCCGTAATCCGGGCGAGCCGCCCCCGACCCTGTTTGAATATTTGCCCGAAAACGCATTGCTGTTTGTCGATGAAAGCCACGTTGCCGTGCCGCAGATCGGCGGCATGTATCGCGGGGACTATAATCGCAAATTTACGCTTGCCGAGCATGGCTTCCGCCTGCCAAGTTGCGTTGATAACCGACCGCTGAAGTTCGAGGAATGGGAAGCAATGCGCCCGCAAAGCGTGTTTGTTTCCGCGACCCCCGGGAATTGGGAGATGGAGCGCACGGGCGGTGTGTTTACCGAACAGGTTATTCGCCCCACGGGCCTGATTGACCCGGTCTGTATCGTGCGTCCGGTCGAAACCCAGGTCGATGACTTGCTGGGTGAGGCCAAGGAATGTGCCGCCAAAGGCCAGCGCGTTCTGGTCACTACCCTGACCAAGCGCATGGCAGAGGATTTGACCGAATACCTGCATGAGCACGGTATTCGGGTGCGCTATCTGCATTCCGATATTGATACGCTGGAACGCATCGAGATCATCCGTGATCTGCGGCTTGGTGTGTTTGACGTTTTGGTCGGCATTAACCTTCTGCGAGAAGGCCTTGATATCCCGGAATGTGCGCTGGTTGCGATCCTTGATGCCGATAAGGAAGGCTTCCTGCGTTCCAAGACGTCACTGGTTCAGACGATTGGCCGCGCGGCGCGTAACGTTGACGGGCGCGTGTTGCTTTATGCCGACAAGATGACCGACAGCCTTGAATACGCGATTGGCGAAACCAATCGCCGGCGTGAAAAGCAGATGGCCTATAACGAGGAACATGGCATCACGCCGGAAACCGTGCGCTCGCGGATCAATGATGTTCTCGAAAGTGTCGCCGAACAGGATTACGTCACCGTTGATACCGGGGTATCTGGTGACATGATGGTTGGTCACAACCTGCGCGCCCATATCGAGGATCTTGAAAAACGCATGCGTGACGCGGCCGGGAACCTTGAGTTCGAGGAAGCCGCAAGGCTGCGTGACGAGATCAAGCGTCTTGAGGATCAGGAACTTGGTCTGGCAGAAGCCGGGCCAATGGCGCGGACAATTGGAACCGCCGGGCCGGGATCAAAATCGGCCAACAAACCGAAATACAAAGGCCGGCGTCGCAAGGGGCCATAAGGCAGTTAGCCAAACGAAAAGCCGGTGTTTGATGACACCGGCTTTTCGTTTTTTGGCGATGGAGTACGGGTTACATAAACAGCCGTTCGTTTTCCATGCCCTTGTAGATGTCGGCGACATATTCGCCGTAACCGTTATAGATCCGGGTCGGCACGCTTTCGCCGTTATTGAGCAGCCTCTCATGCGCCTGTGACCAGCGCGGGTGGGGAACTTCCGGATTAACATTGGCCCAGAAACCATATTCGTCGCTGTTGATTTCTTCCCAGAAGCTTTTCGGGCGCTTGTCGGTAAAGGTAAAGCGGACGATGGATTTGATGTTTTTAAAACCGTATTTCCAGGGCGTCACCAGACGCAGCGGTGCACCGTTCTGCTTGGGTATTTCTTCGCCATAAATGCCCGTGGCGATCATGGTCAGTTCATTGGTGGCTTCGGCCATGGTAAGGCCTTCGATATAGGGCCACGGATACCAGAACTGACGCAGGCCCGGCATGGTGTCCTTTTGGCTGGCGGTTTCCATTTCGACATATTTCGCGCCTGACAGCGGCTTGGCGAAATCAACCAGTGCCTTCATCGGGAAACCGGACCAGGGCACGGTCATCGCCCATGCTTCGACACAGCGGAATCGATAGACGCGCTCTTCAAGCGGCATCTTGCGCACAAGATCTTCGAAGTCGATTTCAATCGGCTTTTCAACCAGGCCGTCGATTACGACGGTCCATGGGCGGATGCGCATGGCTTGCGCTGCTTGCGAGATCGATTTATGCGATCCGAATTCATAGAAGTTGTTATAGGTCAGCGCCTTGGACTTTTCGGTCATTTCGCGTTCGACCGTATATGCCGGGTTGCGATCCACCGGATAAAGGTCGGCAGTTGATCCCGACCCCTGTGCCATTGCAGAGCCCAGCGGGAGGCTTGATGCTGTTGCGCCGATCGATCCGGCGGCGATCCCCTTAAGGAATTGGCGGCGGTTTTTGTAAATCGACTCTGGCGTGGCGTCTTTCTCGGGGATTTCCCACCCCTTTTTGCGGCGTATCAGCATGGTGTCCTCCGTTGATCCTTAGCATACTGTCCTTGGAAAACCTGCTTCGGGCAAGTCACGCCTCGGTGATCAGCGGGTGAAATGGTGGCTTGCACGAAGCGGGCTTACAACTGATCTACGCTCGTTGGGTTTAGTTTGATCAATATTGCAATCAATTGATCGTGCAGACTGATCAGATGAAGGGTAATGTGATCGCAAATCGCCACAATGGGGAGGGTGACGTGTTTGAGTTCAAGGATATCGAGATTCTGCAAGACATTATCAAGGCAGGTGGTTTCAGGGCTGCGGCGCAAAAATACAATCTGTCGCAATCAGCGATTTCAGCCCGTGTTTCAGGTCTTGAGAAGAAGCTTGGCATGAAGCTTTTTGACCGGTCCAACAGGCAGGTACGCCTGACGGCCGCGGGGTTGCGCTTTATCGAGGAGGCACAGCGTTTGTCGCGTGCCCGTGATCGCATCTGGCAGGAACTGACCCATCCGGGGGAGCTGAGTGGCACAATCCGGATTGGTGTTGCGGAAACCATTGTTCATACGCTGCTGACAGATATGCTCAACAAGCTCAAAGATGACTTTCCAAAAGTCCGTTTTGAGCTGTCGGTCGATACCTCCGGTCAGCTTGGTCGGGCGCTTGACGATGACGAAGTCGATGTCGCGATCATGCTGCGCGAATCCGTTCCAAATGGGGCAGTTGCGGCACCGCTAAAACCAGTTGAGCTTGGTTGGTACTGTGCCGAGGACATGGAAATTGATGAAAATCCGCTATCGCTTAATGAACTGGCAAGTCATGCCATCGTGACTTTTCCGAAGGGAACACCACCATTTCGTGAAATCGAAAGTATCTTTTCTGCACCGGATATTTCACAACCTGCGCTAAACGGTTCGGCCTCCCTTTCGACGGTAAAATACCTTGTCGCAGGCGGGTTCGGGTTAGGTGTTTTGCCGCGGTTGATGGTCCAGAATTCCGTTTTGGATGAACATATTAAGCCGATCCCGGTATGTCAGGAAGCATCACTGACGGCACTTCATTTTGTGATCGCGTATTTCCCTGAACGAAACAGCGAAATCGGCGGAGCAATTCACGAGGCAGCGAAACTCTTTGATCAAACTGATCTAAAAAAACGATCATAAATTAATTCATTTGATTACTTGACAAGATCAGTTCTGTTTCACAATCTTTGAAAAGAGGCAGTGAATGGGACTGAAAAATGAACGCGTCAAAAAGCGCCACCCTTTCCGATGACACCGCATATGAGTCAGCATCTGCAATGACGCCTTTGGCGTTGCGCACCGCTATTCGACGTGGCGAACATACGGGACCGACAACAGGTTATGCGTCAGGCTATCTTCAGGGGAACCTGGCGATTTTGCCGACCAGCTATGCCGACGAATTTCTGCAGTTTTGTGCCAAGAATTCAAAATCCTGTCCGCTTATTGGCATGTCCGAGCCGGGATCTCCGTTTATCCCGGCCTTGGGCAAAGACCTTGATATTCGGACCGATCTGCCCGGTTATCGCGTTTTTCGCGGCAGCGCCGACTATACGAGCGTGAGCGACCTCACGGACATCTGGCGTGATGATCTTGTCACCTTTGTTCTGGGGTGCTCATTCTCGTTCGAGGCAGCCATCACCCGTGGTGGCGTTCGCCTGCGCCACATGGATGCACGCCGCAATGTGCCGATGTATGTGACCAACATCCAAACGGCGGCGGCCGGGCGTTTTCACGGTCCACTGGTCGTCTCGATGCGGTCCTTTCCCGCCAGCGACGCCATCCGGGCAATCCTATATTCCGACAGATACAGACTGGCCCACGGTGCACCGGTGCATATCGGTGACCCGGCTCAGATCGGTATCACGGATATCATGAAACCGGACTTCGGCAATGAACCCGTCATTGAAGAAGGGGACATTCCGGTTTTCTGGGCGTGCGGGGTCACGCCACAAATGGCGATCTGCAATGTGATGCCGGAATTTGCCATTACCCACGAACCCGGGCTGATGTTGGTGACAGATGTACTTGCCGAGGCCGCGGAATTTTCCCTTTAGACCACCCTTACGCTAAACAACCATAATCGACGTATCAGAGAGGACTTTAAAATCATGAAAAAGATGGTTTCTTCCCTTCTGGCAGTCTCCGCACTTGGTGCGGGATTTGCTGCCACCCCGGCATTTGCCGAGGAGCTTTCCGTTGTCGGCAGCTGGAGCAGCCTGCCGCTTTACAAGCAGTATGAAAGCCCGTTCTGGACCGAAACCCTGCCCGCAGATTCCAATGGCGAGATCACGGTTCAGATGACGACACACGACCAGATGGGTATCGGTGTCGGCGACGTGTTTCGTCTGGTAAATGATGGCGTTTTCGACGTTGCGATGACGGTTGGTGACTATGCCGTTGGTGATGCCCCGGAACTTGAAGGCCTTGATGTACCGCTCGTGGCAAACACTGCAGCCGAAGCCAAAGCCATGGTCGAAGCGGCCCGTCCGATGGTCGATGACATCTTTGCAGAGCGCTTTAACTCCAAGGTTCTTGCTGTTGCACCGTACCCGCCGCAGGTTGTTTTCTGTGCTGGCGAAGTCAATTCCCTTGCCGATCTGAAGGACAAGAAAGTCCGTGGCTCGGGTCGTATGACAACAAAATTCCTCGAAGCGCTTGGTGCGGTTGGCGTGAATGTCGCCTTCTCCGAAGTTCCGGGTGCGCTTGAGCGCGGCGTGATTGACTGTGCTGTGACGGGTGCTGGTTCGGGCTATAGCGCAGGCTGGTGGGAAGTTTCCGATCACCTGATGACCATTCCGCTTGGTGGTTGGGACCCTGTTGTTACGGCCATGAACATGGATAAATGGAAGAGCCTGTCTTCGGACATGCAGAGTTTCATCATGGATGAAGTCAAAACCAAGTTCGAGACCCCTGCATGGGCATCTGCGGCTGATGCATTGAGCAATGATGTTGCCTGCCTGACCGGCAATGGCGCATGCCCGGCAGGTGATCCGGCCAGCATGACCCTTGTTGAGGTTTCAGAAAGCGATCTTGCAAAAGCCAAGGAAATTCTGACCTCCACCGTTCTGCCGGAGTGGGCCGAGCGTGCTGGTAATGACTGGGTTGCACGCTGGAACGATAGCGTCGGCAAGACTGTCGGTGTTACCGTACCCCTCAACTGATTAACAGTGCTTGGCGGAGGCCCGAACAGTGACCGAAAACTTGATTGCGGCCATCCGCCGCGCCAATCGTATCATCGCGTTGTCCGTCGGATTTGTTCTGACGGGCAGCGTGATCCTGATCATCGCGGAAATTCTGCTACGTGAGGCCGGAATTTCTCTGGGCGGTGCCGAAGAAATTTCTGGCTACGTCATGGCCGGTGTTGCCAGTTGGGGTCTTTCTTATGCACTGACCGAGTTGGCGCATGTCAGAATTGACCTTATCCGGCTCCGCTTGCAGGAACGCGGAAAGGCATTCCTTGATTTGTTGGCAATTGTCATCCTTGCGGCGGTGGCAACGATTGTAGCCATCCAGTGTTGGCCGGTCCTTTCAAAAACCATTGAACGCGGATCGACCGCAAACACACCGCTTGAAACACCGCTTTGGATACCTCAGTTGGTCTGGTTCTCCGGTTGGCTTTGGTTTGCGCTGTGTTCCTGTGCATTGGTGATCCTTACCTTGGTGTTGCTGATGCGCCGTAACTTTGACACGGCAGACTCTTTGGTTGGTGCCCGGTCCGAGCTGGAGCTTGAATCATGATTACAGCAGTTACTGTTTCGCTGTTGGGGCTTCTGGCCCTGTCCATTCCGGTGGGGATTGTGCTTTTCCTTCTCGGTATTGGTGTCGATCAGTTTTTCACGCCCTTTCCACTGTTGCGCGGTTTGGGGCAGGTGGTTTGGTCTTCTTCAAATTCCTCGACCCTGATTGCCATACCGTTCTTTGTTTTGCTCGGTGAGGTGCTTGTGCGTGGTGGTATCGCCGCCAAGACCTATGAAGCACTTGATAAGTGGTTCTCATGGCTACCCGGTGGGTTGGTTCATGCCAATATCGGCACGGCAACAATGTTTTCGGCGACGTCGGGGTCGTCTGTTGCGACGGCTGCGACGGTTGCGACTGTGGCAATGCCGCAGGCCGACAAGTTGGGCTATGACCCGAAACTGTTTTCAGGCGCCATTGCGGCGGGTGGCACGCTTGGAATCATGATCCCGCCATCAATCAATTTGATTGTCTATGGGTTCCTGACCGAAACATCGATCCCGCGTTTGTTCCTTGCCGGGCTGGTGCCGGGTTTGCTGATGGCTGTTGCCTTCATGCTTGTGACCGCGGCGATTTGCAAGGTGAAGCCAAGTCTTGGCGGACAAAGCCGTTCGTTTAGCTGGGCGGAGCGGATTGGTGGCTTAAGGCATCTTGTGCCGATCTTCTTGCTGTTCTTTGTTGTGATCGGGTCAATCTATGCCGGATGGGCGACACCAACAGAATCAGCGGCCGTCGGTGTTGCCATCGCCATGATCATCGCCGCCTTTAACAAAGGTGTGTCGAACGAGATGATCAAGATGTGCCTGCTCGGGACAGTTCGGATCACAGCGATGATCATGCTGGTGATCATCGGGGCCTATTTCCTGAACTTCACCCTGACCGCAGCGGGTATGGGGCGGGAGCTTAAGGAGCTTCTGGTCGGACTTAATCTTAGTCCGATGGGAACGTTGCTTGTTGTTATTTTGCTCTACATCGTGCTGGGCTTCTTTATTGAAACCTTGTCGCTGATGGTTGCGACCATTCCGATCATTGTGCCAATCATGACAGCGATGGGCTTTGACAAGGTCTGGTTTGGAATCCTTTTGATCGTCTTGATCGAAATGGCTTTGATCACCCCGCCTGTCGGATTGAACCTGTATGTCGTGCAGGGTGCCCGAAAATCGGGGCAATTATCCGAGGTCATGCTGGGTGCTGTTCCCTATGTTCTTGTGATGTTGGCGATGATCGTCGGTCTGATCTTCTTGCCGGAAATCGCACTTTTCCTGCCTGACTATCTCTGAGGCGCAATAGGCCAGGAAGCCTCCCTTTAAACAATTGACGAATGGACCAGTGTCATCTGGTCCAAGCGCCCCCTCTTTGTCTGAGACCCAGTGTCCAACACATCATTCCAAAAAGATCGGAACCAGAAATGCAGATGAACTTTACCCTGGCAGGGACCGAGATCACCTTTGATATCGACCATTGCACTGTTGCGGGATGGACGGGCAGGGATGCTGCTGCGATCCAGCACCATATCGACGAGCTTGCCGCGATCGGCGTCAAACCGCCGTCAAGCGTGCCGCTTTATTATCGAACCGCTTCAGGGATGGTAACCCAGCAATCTTGTATCGAGGTCGTCGGAAAGGGGACATCGGGCGAAGTCGAGCCGTTTCTGATTGCTTGTGACGGCGAGCTTTACCTTGGTCTTGCGTCCGATCATACCGATCGCGAGCTTGAGGCCCACTCGGTCGCGCTGTCCAAACAGATCTGCGAAAAACCCGTTGCATCTGAAATCTGGCGCTTTGCCGAGGTCAAAGACCATATCGAGCAGATTGAAATGCGGTCCTGGGTTCAGGAACAGGATGGTGATGACTGGGTGCGTTATCAGGAAGGAACGATTGCTTCGATCCGCCCATTAAGTGATCTGATCGAAGGATCGCAATTGATGGGAAATGCTGCCGCCGGCACGGCCGCTGTCATGCTGTGCGGTACACTTGGCGCAAAGGGCGGGGTTCGCCCGGCTCGCCGTTTCAAAATGGCGTTGCATGATCCAGTACTTGATCGAACGATCACGCACGCCTATGAAATTAGGGAACTGCCGGAAATCGCATAAGCAATTTTATCGTCAGAACAACATCATAACAGGATGAGGCACTGCCATGGGCGTGATGGTTGACAAGGCCAGACAAGCAATCGACAAGGTCAATCAACTTGGCGAGCTTAAAGACAAGATCTTTACCGAGTTTGATTCTGAGCGGATTTTAAAGGCTGCTGCCGAGGCGGAGCAATATTGCGCGCAAAATCCCGGTGCAGCACTTGCCGGGATGCTGGTGTCGGTCAAGGATCTGTATGACGAGGTAGGCATTGCCACCACGGCGGCATCCGAACTTTTGAAGGGGCGCGCACCAGCCGAGGCCGATAGCGAATGCGTGCGTCGCATCAAGTCCGCCGGGGCCATACCTTTTGGTCGCACGACGCTTAGCGAGTTTGCCTATTCCGGTGTCGGGCTTAATCCGCATTACGGCACGCCGGGCAATATCTTTGATGCTGACGGTATTCCGGGTGGCTCGACATCAGGCGGTGGATTGACCGTGGCGCACGGGATCGTGGATCTGGCACTTGGCACGGATACTGGTGGATCAATCCGTATTCCATCGGCAATCAACGGGCTGTATGGCATCAAGCCGAGCCGCCTTTTGGTGCCGGGCGCGGGCATTCATCCGTTGGCCAAAAGTTTTGATACACCGGGGCCATTGGCGGGCGATCTTGAAACTGCAATTCGTGCGTTTGAAGTCCTGACAGACATCACAGTTGCACCGCCGGAAGATGGAAAAAAGACGCTTCGTATTGGCGTGCCGATGAACGCGTTTGTCGATGGGCTGGATGACCGGGTGAAGGCAGACTTTGCAATGATTTGCGCAAAGCTGAAAGAGGCCGGGCATGAACTGATCGAGATTGATTTTGCTTTCATCGCCCAGAACGTGATCCTCAATAAGATGCTGGTGTCGTTTGAAGCGCACCGGATATATGCCAAGGATTTCGCAAAGCTTGAAACCGTCGGCGATCCGCGCGTGCTATCGCGGATGAAGTTTGCCGATGCGCTATCAAGTGATGAGGTGATCGACGCCTATGCCAAGCGGACCGATATCGTATCGATGTTCGGGGCGGCGATGGCGGATGTTGACATCATGATCGCGCCGACCTTGCCGCGCATGGCGCCCAAGATTGCCGAGGTCGAGGCTGATTTTGACAACCTGAATGCGCTGATGCTGCGCAATACCGGTTACCTGAACCTGGTCGATGCCTGCGCGATGTCGATGCCGGTTCAGATCAAAGGCGAGGTTGCACCAGCCGCGCTTATGATCGGGGCGCCACATGGGCATGATCAGGCGATTCTGGCCGCTGCCCGGTTGATTGATCCACTGTTTGCCTGAAAAAGATGACTAAACAAGAAAACGGCCCGGACACGCTCCGGGCCGTTTTTGTTTAGAGATCCAGCGTCAGGCGACCGCTGCTTTGCATGCGGGAGACGCAAATACACATCTGATCATTCTGGGCTTTCTGGCTGTCGCTGAGATAGGCGTCGCGATGCGACAGATCGCCATCATGTTCAAGGACGACCGATGTACAGATTCCGCAATTGCCCTTTTTGCAGTCGTAAAGCGGGTCAACGCCCTCGTCGATCAGGACATCCAGAACTGATTTGCCAACCGGGACTTCAAATGTCTGGCCGCTTTGGGCCAGGTGAACCTCGAAACTGGTGTCGTCAAGCTGGGCGGCAGGCGTTGTAAAGCGTTCATAATGAACATTTTCCGACACCCAGCGATTGCGACGTGCAGTATCAAGTACAGCATCAATCAGGCCGCCCGGACCGCAGACATAGACCTGCTTGCCGGCCTCAGCTGGGCCAAGGATAGTGGCGAGCGGCATGCTGCGTTTGGCATCGCCGCCATCAAAGTAAAGCGCGCAACGCCCGTTGGCGGCATCAAGCACCTCTGTCATCAGGGCCATGTCTGTGTGGTTGCGGCTGGCATAGTGCAGGACAAAATCCTTGCCTGCCTGTTGTAATGCGGTCGACATGGCAAGGATTGGCGTGATGCCAATGCCGCCAGCAATCAGGATGGTTTTGGCCGCACTTTCAACAAGCGGGAAGTCATTTTGCGGCAGATCGATTTCGATGACATCGCCGGTTTTGACCTTTTGATGCATATAGATGGACCCGCCTTCGCCGCCTTCCTCACGTAGCACGGCAATCCGGTAAAGATCGGCCTGCCCCGGGTTGATGATGGAGTAGGACCGTTTGACTGGCTGGCCGGCTGTGTCGGTGACGGTGAGTTTGATATGCGCACCCGGTTCGGCGGGCGGCAGGCTTGTGCCATTGGCGGCGACAAGATCAAAACCGCGTATGCGGTCGGTCAGGTCGTGGACCTGTTGAACGTTAACTTCAGGCATGGCGATTTTCCTTCCCAGGCCCCTGGATTTTCTCCAGGTGTGTTTGTCTGTGGGCTTGACTGGATCCAGATTAGATCAATTGGATCCAATTTTGTCAAACCTAACGGGATTGGAAAATGCAGTTCGGTGTTTATTATGCGGTATCTTCGCGTTCGATGACGGTGAAGTTGTCAGGCATATCCTGTGTCGGGCCAAGGATTTGCGTATAGCGCAGTGCGGCATTTGCATGTTCGCGCATCAGGGCTTCGGCGCGTGCGCCCTGGCCATTGTCGATGGCATCGAAAATGATGTGATGCTGCATGTGGCTGAAATTGAATCGGCGGAATTCGCCGGTCATGTCATCGCGGTTAAAGGCGATGGATGATACGGATGCAAATGGTAGGTGGTCGTTGCGCGACAGGGCATCTTCGATGGCGACATTGCGGCTCGACTCGATGATGGTGTTATGAAAGCGCATGTTGAAATCGTGATAGGTTTCCATGTCCTCATCGGTCAGGAATCCCTTGGAAAACAGGGCGTCACCCGTGGCCAGGCATTCGATCAAATGGCTGCGCGCCGGAAGGGAAATGCCGCGCTCACTGGCAAGGCGGGCGGCAAGTCCTTCGAGGACGCCACGCACTTCGATGGCATCGGCAATTTCCGTCGGGGTGATGGCGCGCACGGTGTATCCGCGACGATCCCCTTTGCGCAGCAGGCCTTCCTGTTCAAGTGTGCGAAAGGCAATCCGGACCGGTGTGCGTGATACGCCAAGTCGTTCAGCAATCGGGATTTCTGCCACCCGCTCGCCGGGTGGAAGTTCCCCGTTGGCGATCATTTTTCGCAACGTAATCAGGACGCGCTGGCCATGTTTGCTCATGCCGGTTTCCGTTCTTGTGACTGTCGGGCGATCATAGTTCAGTTCGGATTATGAAAAAAGCATCTTGCCAAATTGGATCCAATTTGATTACGGTTAGAACCATAACAAAAACTTGGGTGGATTGAATTCCACTTGAACGTAAGCGTTTTAAATGACGCCAAGGGAGAGAACGATGTTCCTGCGTAACTTCTGGTACGTCGCAGGCTGGGACGGCGAAATTGGCCGCACCCCCGTCGCGCGTACGATCTGTAATGAAAATATTGTTTTGTATCGCCGTGCCGACCGGTCATTGGTCGCGCTTGAAGACAGCTGCCCGCATCGTCTGTTGCCGCTAAGTCAGGGCTATGTCGAAGGCGACCGCCTTGTGTGTGGCTATCACGGACTGGAATTTGATGGTGATGGTGCCTGTGTTCACATGCCCAACCAGCAAAGCATCCATCCCGAGGCCTGTGTCCAGGCCTATCCGGTGGTCGAGAAAGACCGGTTTGTCTGGGTCTGGATCGGCGACAAGGAAAAGGCTGACGAGGCGCTTGTGCCGGAAATTCCACATGCATCCGAAGAAGGCTGGGTCTTTGATGGTGGTACCTATGATGTGAAGTGCGGGTATGAGCTTCTGGTCGATAACCTGATGGATCTGAGCCACGAGACTTATGTGCATCCATCCAGCATCGGTCAGCTTGAGATCACCGAAAGTCTGCCGCAGACGCGATCCGATGACGAAAGCGTCACGGTCGAACGCTGGATGGAGAACATTGTCCCGCCACCGTTCTGGGCCAACAACCTGAAATCCAAGGAAGTCTGCGACCGCTGGCAGATCTGTACCTTTACCCTGCCATCCAATGTCATGATTGATGTTGGTGTTGCACTGGCCGGGACCGGTGCGCAGCAAGGGGACCGGTCGAAAGGTGTGACCGGCATTGTCGTGAACTGCATGACCCCTGAAACAGAAACCACGTGTCGCTATTACTGGGGCATGGTGCGCAACTTTGACATCGATGATAACGGGCTGACCCAGAACATCAAAGATGCGCAGGCCAAGGTGTTCTATGAGGATCTTGAAGTTGTCGAAGGTCAGCAGGCCAACATGCTGCGCCATCCGGAACGCAAGCTTTTGAACTTCAATATTGATGCGGGCGGTGTGCGTGCACGGCGTCTGATTGATCGGGCACTTGCCGCTGCTGCGGAATAATCAACGCAAAAACAAAGCCGGATCCGAACCGGTTGAAGAACGCTACGAAAAGAGAGAGACGCTCAGTGCTGTGAAACACCGCACCAAAACCGTGCCAAGCGGGCGGGGGTGCTGAGCGCATTTTCAGGGAAAACGTCTGAGGTTGAAAATGTTAAAACGCCTGTTTGTATCGGCAGCAGTTGCTGCTGGCTGTTTGGCAAGTGCGCTTTCTGCGCAGGCCGAACCGGAATTTACTTTTGTGCTTGAACATGTTCTGGGGCCGAAGGCAACAGCACAAGCCAAGTTCCTTGAGCCCTGGGCCAAGCGGATCGAGGAACAATCTGACGGTCGCATCAAGATCGAGATTTATCCGGCGATGGCGCTGGGCGGCAAGCCGACCGAACTTTACAGCCATATCCGTGATGGCGCGGTGGATCTGGGGTGGAGCGCACTTGGCTATACGCCCGGTGTCTATCCGCGCAGCGAAGTATTTGAACTGCCGTTCGTTCATACCGGCAGTGCGGCCGTCACCAACATGGCCATTCAGGATATCTATGAAGAGCACCTGTCGCAGGACTTTGACGATATCAAGCCGTTGCTGATCCATGTCCATACCGGGCAGGCAATTTTCACCACCGAGAAAAAGATCGAGAGCCTTGCTGATGTCGAAGGCATGAAGCTGCGTGCGCCGTCACGTACCGGGGCATGGATGCTCGAAAGCTGGGGCGCACAGCCGGTCAGCATGCCGGTTCCTGATTTGCCGCAGGCCTTGTCGCTCGGTGTTGTTGACGGTGCGCTGATCCCGCACGAGGTCGCCATTCCGTTCAAGATTCCAGATATGACCCAGTATGCGATCGAAGGTGATCAGGGTGTTCGGTTCGGAACGCTGGTCTTCATGTTCGCCATGAACAAGGATCGTTATGATGCCCTGCCAGATGATCTGAAAAAGGTCATCGATGATAATTCCGGTCAGAATATCGCCCGCGAAATCGGCGAGGAGTGGGATGCGATTGAACCGCGCGGAGAAGAGATCTTTGCCAAATCTGGTGAGTTGGTCACGCTTTCGGCGGAAGAAACCGCAAAGTTTGCCGCAAAAGCCGACGAAGTGATTGATCGCTGGATCGCGGAAATGAACGACAAGGGTGTTGATGGTGCCGCCATCGTGGCCGCCGCACGTGCAGCGATTGCCAAACACAGCCAGTGAGATGTTTCAGCCCGGTGACCGGGTTGCTCCTTTCCCGGTCGCAGGCATCGTGCGTCACAGGGGTGTGGTGTTCTTGTGACGCACATATATAAAAACGGCCCGGAATGTTCCGGGCCGTTTTGCGTTGGGACGCGAAAAGTCGGTGCTCAGCCTTCAAGCAGGGAGCGCAGCATCCAGGCGGTTTTTTCATGGACCTGAATACGGGCCGTCAGAAGGTCTGCGGTGGCGTCATCGTCCGAGCTATCGCAAATCGGATAGAGCGAGCGCGCGGTCTTGATCACGGTTTCATGGCCTTCCACCAGTTGCGCAATCATGTCCTTGGCGGCAGGCACGCCTTTTTCTTCCTTGATCGCAGTGAGTTCACCATAGGCCGAGAAGCTGGCCGGGGCATAGGCACCCAGCGAACGGATACGTTCGGCGATTTCATCAATCGCGGTGGCCAGTTCGGTATATTGTTCCTCGAACATGGTGTGCAGGGTCTGGAACATCGGACCCGTCACGTTCCAGTGGAAGTTATGGGTTTTCAGATAAAGCGCATAGCTGTCTGCCAGAACACGGCCAAGGCCGTCGGCGATTGCAGTGCGGTTTGACTCGTTGATGCCAATATCAATCTGCATGGTTATCTCCTTTCCGGGGTGGGGAGCCCCTCTTGCTCCTTGGTTCTGAAAACAGTATCGAACACAGGAAAAATTTATGCCAATCAATCGTTTAATTCTTTGTGATAGGACAATTCTATTACAAAAAATGTGGTTATTTGGCTAACCGGCACGCACGCCTATTTTGCGGTTTTCCGAGACCGGGCGATAACTGCGTCGGCCTGTTTGCCGCCAAGTTCTTGCATGTGGGAAAACTGTCGGGTGAAGAAGCCAGTTCCTTGTGACAGGGATCGCAGTTCCGTCACCATATCGATGGTTTCAGAGGTGGGTATGCGCACCTCGATCTCATCCCAGCCCTGCCAGCCTTCCTTGGCGATAAAGCCCAAGATCTGCCCGCGTCTGGAGCTGACCAGCCGCTGTGCTTTTGAAGTGAAATCAGACGGGATCGATACCGTGCAGGTATCAATCGGTTCCAGCAATGTCGGGCCGGCAGATTTAAGCGCCTCGCTGATCGCGATCCGTCCAGCCATCTGGAAGGCTTGATCGGAGCTGTCCACGGCATGAAAAGAGCCGTCGGTGAGCGTAACAGCGATATCCACCACAGAAAAGCCGAACGGACCCGATCGCAAGCCATCACGAACGCCCTTTTCAACGGCCGGGATATATTGGCGGGGAATGGCACCGCCGACGATTTTTTCGCTGAATTCGAAACCCTCGCCACGGCCAAGCGGGCGAATGTCGATTGCCGCATCTCCAAACTGGCCGTGACCGCCGGTCTGCTTTTTATAGCGTCCACGTGCGCTGGCCGGTTTGCGTATGGTTTCCTGATAGCCGGTCTGGACGGGTGCTGTTGAGATATCCAGATGGTAGGTCTCGGCAAGGTGTGCCAGCGCGCATTGCAGATGAATATCGCCCTGACCCGATAACAGAAGTTGTCCGGTTGCCTGATGGTGGCCAAAACCAAGCGCGCGATCCTGTTCGCAAAGATGACGCAGGGCTTCGTTCAGTTTTACATCGTCGCCGGGGTTTGCAACCTTAAGCCCTGTTTCATAAAGCGGGGGCAGGGGGTCGGGCCAGAGATTTTCCATTTCACCATCCGGGCCGATCAGCATGCCGGTGCGCAAGCGTTCCACCCTTGGCAGGCCGACAATCGCGCCAGTCAAAGCCTGATCAATCTTTTCATGTTTGTCGCCCAAGACGGTGCAGATTCCAGATAGCTTGTGGCCACCCAACGTATCACCGTTTGACAAGCTGCCCGACAGAATGCGGGCAAAACAAAACCGTCCGGCATGGGAAAGGTGAACGGTTTTGAAAACTTGCAGGATCGTCTGGTTTTGGTCTGGTTCGACGCCAAGACGGTGTGCGCAGACATCTGAGCAAGGCGCCTCATGACGGAGTGCTTTTAGCAGTCGGATGATCCCGCGGTCATGCTCGGCGGACCCGAAAAACACCGGTACGATCAGATCCTGTGCCAAATCGCGTTCAAGATTGTCATAGATGGTGGCCGTGGCGGGTGTCTGATCTTCAAGAACCTGTTCAAGCAATGCGTCATCAAAGTCCGCCAATGCTTCGAGCAATCCTTCGCGGGCCTCGTTTTCACGATCCTTGATGTCTGATGGAAGGGCCGTGAGTTGCGATGGCTGTCCTTCGAGATAGGCATAGGCGCGTTCGGAGACGATATCGACAAAGCCGGTAATGTGTTCGTCATTGGCATCAGCATCACGAATGGGGATTTCGCGCATGACAAGCGGCCGCTCTGAAATGGCTTGCAGCGCATCAAGACAACTGCGCAGGCGCACACCGGCATGGTCGGTCTTGTTGATGAAAATCAGGTGCGGAATACGGTTTCGGTCCAGAAACTTGAGGATCGGGGCCACTGTCATCACCCGGGCAGGATCCGGGTCGACGACCACGATGGCGACATCACAGATCATTGCTGCTTCACGAGCATCCTGGGCGAAATCGACAGAACCGGGACAATCAATGAAGTGCCATTCTTCGCCAAGGTAGGTGGCGTGTGCGCAGGTAAGTTCGGTGCTCATGCCGCGGGCGCGGGCTTCGCGTCCGGCGTCACCAACGGTGTTGTGATCGCGCACCGACCCCTTGCGATGCAGGGTGCCGGTCGCAAGAAGCAGGCTTTCAAGCAGGGATGTCTTGCCGCTGGAATTGGGGCCGATCAGGGCGGCAACCCGCGGGGCATGCGGCTTGGTCGATGAAGCGCTTTCAGGTGTGCTTGCAGGCATTGGCATCTCCTTGACGAGGAAGACCGATCCCCCAGCCATCGGTCAGCACAAAAAGGCCCCAACCATCATGATCCGCAACCGTGACCTGTTCTGGCAGCATTATCGGGGCCAGCATCCTATGGTGTGCTTCAGCCTGTCATGTTTGATGCGTTCGCGCGACCGCGACAAAGAAAAAAATGTCTTCCTGGCCGAGACACCCCTGATTAGATCATGATCCATGCCAATGAAATCAAGGGGTTGGTTCCGGCTTGCCTTTATTGGAACACAATTCGCCCCGAAATGGCCCAATGTGACCTGTTTTCCCGCCTTGATTTCAGGGCATATTCACAACTGTCAGTCGAGGACGCGGTCAGCAGTCTCTGTCCCCCCTCACGTTGCTGGCCAGATTGATTTCAGGTTGTTCCCCCACCTGAAATACCCCGGCTGACCTGGTCTCCCCAAGACCATAATGACCCCGAATAGATTGGGGCGGGTTTTATCCCGCCCCACTTTTTTGTCCGGGTTCGGGTGCGCGGTGCACTGAATGGAAACGCTGCCGCAATTGCCCCAATTTGCCCCCGAATGGTCACCAAACACCGATTTTTGAGCCGCATTTCAAAGGCATATTCCTAACTGTCGGATGCGAAAACATCGATGCCGTGCACTCCCTCACGTGCATCGAGGCCCGGATCGGCGCCTGTCCTCCCCCCAAGGCGTCGTGCACCCCGCGGGCAAGGCAGCGTATCCGACCGGTCTCCCCAAGACCATCTGTCCCCAAAGCCCGGGCGAGCTTCCAGCTCCCCGGGCTTTTAATTTGTCTGCAAACCGGGAAGAATCGGGTTTGGTCAATCGCGTGACGTGATCGGGCTGTCGGATTTTTGTTCAAGTACTCTTGGCGCAGATTTCAGCGACGGAAGGGAAAAGATTTTTGTCGATTTCTCACGGCCGCGCACGGTGACGTCACCGCGTTCTTCCCATTTCGGGATGTCGTCGTGATTGCCGCAGGCGTGCACGGTGTCCTCGGTTGCAAGGATATAGGTGCCAAACTCCTTGTTGAGCGATTCGAGCCGGGAGGCAATATTGACGTTGTCACCATGGACCGTGAATGTCAGCCGACTTTCCGACCCGATGGCGCCAATGACGATTTCACCGGAATTAATCCCGCAGCGAGTCTTAAGCGGACTGCCATGGCTGTAAATGCGGCGTTCCGAGAGGTCCTGAATGGCAAGGGCGGTGCGCACGGCGTTGAGCGCGTGATCGGTGTCTGGCGTGACGGCGTTGAAGGTGATCAGCATGGCGTCGCCTTCGAACTGCGTGATGACACCGCCAAAGCGCGAAATCAATGCGCTCGTTTCGGTGAAATATTCGTTGAGCATTGTCGCCAGTTCTTTTGGCGAAAGTTTCTCGGAAATCGATGAAAAGCCTTCGATGTCGGTAAACATCACTGTGGCATTGACCGCATCACCGTCGCCGGGCCGGATCTGTTGTTCGGCATGGGTAATTCGATTGGCAATTTCGGGCGAGACAAACCGCGACAGGTCACGGGCAGCGATTTCATCGGTGACGGCTCGAATAAACGATCTTTTGGCGCGCATCACGGCAATCGCCAGAACAGCCGTGACCAGGACAATGGCAATGATCTTGTCGACTTCGGCCCCGATCAGAATCGAGTTTGAGGTCAGATAGGTCACATAATCACGTGTGATCATGCTTTTGCCGCCCTCCGACCAGATGACATAGCCGGTCAGAATAACCCAGCCAGCCGCTGCTGTGCCGCCGGCAATCAGGATATAGCGCGGATCAAATCGCAAGCTGCGCAGGGCAATGAATATGAAGACATACAGAACGGTTGGCGCCTTGAGATAGAAGCTTGCCGGTTGCATGTACTGGATGTGGAAGCTCCAGATCAGCACCATCAACAACCCGATATCAGCCACCACCGAAAGGGTCAGGAACCAGGTCGACAGCTTGTTGCGATAGGCAAGCGCCAACCGCTTGAGGGTAAAAAGATAATACAGTCCCAGCGCCCATGGCACAGGCTGGATACCATCGGACATCGGCTTATTGGGCGAGATGATATAAAGGGTGGCAAAGATCGTCACCAGCAGCAGCTGCACCCAGCCTATCAGCTTTTCGCTTTCATATTGCTGCTTTTCAATCGCGTTCTGCACACGTTCAGGCAGGTGACTGTTGGCATTCTTGCCAAACAGGAAGGCACTAAGCGTGCTTTTCATGGTGCCGATGTCCCGATCATGTCGATGGATGTCCTTTGTGGACATATTGAATGCACCATAGTGAAACGATAGGCGCAACTTGCCAAGTCGTGATGCGATGACAGGTGATCACAGCTACGTGCGGGGCGACAGGAATGGCTAGATGTTGCCGGTGAACCGGGCAAAAAAAAGCCGGGCAACAAATGTGCCCGGCAAGTTTATCAGGGAGGCTTCACGTCTGGGAGACGTAGGACCCTTCTCAGGGCCCTGGGTAAGCCGGACAGGGCGTCCGGCTAAGACCGACATAATCGGTCAGGGAGAAAACTCTGTACCGCGGTGCGGTGTTTGCCGCTGCGGTTCGAGAGGAAAGATAGCGTTTTTGACGATAATGACCACTGCCAAATTGCTTTTTCAGCCATGCATTTTCTGCATAAATGTTCGAATGCGCAAATTATTGGGTTAAGTACCTGAATTATAACAATAATATTTGGAATTGATTGTCGTGTTTGCCTCTGGATCACTTTTCAGGGGCTGGGATCATTGTGCGGTCGCGCAAAAAAAAGCCGGTAGCGGGGGAGCTACCGGCGAGATCAACAGGGAGGCTTACGTCTGGGAGACGTAGGGAATCCGGGGGAGATTCCCGTGCCGGATATCGCTCCAGCGGGCGGATCGTCCAAAGATCAGGGAAGTTGGTGCGATCTCGCTTTTTGCGGATGCTCACAACTTATGATGAGAATATAGACGAGCTCTGAATGGATTTAAAATTGAATAACCACAAATCAACCATGCATCTGATGCATGACAACAAAATGTCAGCAATTTTAAGACATTATGGCGTTATTGGCTTTTGTGTGCGCTTTGATGGATATGGTGCGCACCCAAAATCGCCTTCTGGTGGGTGAAAGATTTGATCCTGATCTTGGATGTTTTTCTGTGCCGGTGGCCGATGTATCTATGATCGCCATAAACGACAACAGCCCGGCATCGCCGGGCTGTTGTCGTTTTTAACGTCAGGATGGATGTCGTCCTGATTGTCTATTTCTCGGCAGCAGCGTTTGCAGCAGCGGCGGCCTTTGCCTTGACCTTTGATATTTCCTCGATCAGGAAATCGCGGAATACAGCGATGCGTTTTGAATGACGCAGTTCTTCGGGGTAGACAAAATAGGCATCGAAGCTTGGCCCTTCGAGTTCCGGCAGAATACGCACCAGATTGCTGTTGGATGGCAGCAGATAGTCGGGCAGGGCCGAAATCCCCAATCCGGACTCGGTTGCACGGAAGATGCCATAGATATTGTTCAGCTTCAGGATCGGGCGCATGTCCGGTTTGAACTGCTGGGCTGTCGCCATCATCCAGTTGACGTTGGAAACCGGCGGGCGGGCATCCGCACCATAAATAATAAGGCGGTGATCCTTGAGCTCTTCCGGGGTTTTGGGCATGCCGTACTGCTTGATATATTCCGGCGATGCAAACACATGATAGCGCAGGGTCATCAACTGGCGCTGAACAAGATCGGCCTGCCGCGGCGGCTGCATGCGGATGGCAACATCGGCCTCACGCATGGCAAGGTCGAGTTCCTCGTCATTGAGCACCAGCGACAATTCGATTTCCGGGTAGCGTTCAAGGAATTCGTTGATTCGCGGCGTTAACCAGGTCGACCCAAAGGCAACAGTTGTCGTGACCTTGAGCGGGCCGCTGGGCCGTTCCTTTGATTCGCGAATGCGGGCCTCGGCCATGGAAAGTTTGGCAAAGACATCATGGGCGGTGCGATAAAGCAGCTCGCCCTGCTCGGTCAGGATCAGGCCACGCGCATGGCGATGGAAAAGCGGGACCTTCACGCTTTCTTCGAGTGCGCTGATCTGCCGGCTGACGGCAGACTGGCTCAGATTAAGGTTTTCCCCTGCGTGGGTGAAGCTCCCGGCTTCGGCAACAGCGTGAAAGACACGCAGCTTGTCCCAGTCCATAGACCTGCTCCTAGATTCACCAGCGCACGGTCGATGCGCCAGACCCCTGATAATGGTTCTCTTCTTTTATGGTCAATTTGGTTTCAACACTGTTAAGTGCCTCACAGGCTTTGACCAAGTACATGATTATTCAATCAATATGAGGCCTGTAGCATTTTCTGCAAGAAGACATTTTCATGGTCTGATCACGGTGCGTCACGATTTACGGCGCAATGTCAGGGAACCGGCGGGGTCGCGAAAGGTTGGAACCATTAAAAAAGGGGACGCCAGAAGCGTCCCCTTTTGGTGTTTGCATCACCTTGTGCCAAAAGATCAGGCTTCGTGCTCGGCGATGAATTTTTCAGCTTCAAGGGCCGCCATGCAGCCCATGCCCGCTGCTGTCACGGCCTGACGGTAAACCTTGTCAGTGACGTCGCCTGCGGCGTAAACGCCTTCGACGTTGGTCACTGTGGTGCCCGGTTTGACGAGGATATAGTTTTCATCATCCATTTGGACCTGGCCCTTGAACACGGCAGTTGCAGGGTCATGACCGATGGCAACAAAGAAACCGTCTGCCGGAATATCAAGTACGGCATCGGTTTTGACATTGCGCACACGTACGGCCTCTACCCCGTCCATCGGGCCGTCACCGCCCAGAATGTCGTCGACAACGCTGTCCCAGACGACTTCGATCTTTTCGTGCTTCAGCAGGCGTTCCTGCAGCATCTTTTCTGCCCGCAGCTCGTCGCGGCGGTGGATCAGGGTCACCTTGGAGCAGATGCCCGCCAGGTAAAGAGCTTCTTCAACGGCGGTGTTGCCGCCACCAACAACCGTGACCGGTTTGTTGCGATAGAAGAAGCCATCACAGGTCGCGCAGGCTGAAACGCCGCGACCATTGAATTTCTCCTCGCCGGGCAGGCCCAGCCAGCGGGCCTGTGCACCGGTCGAGATAATGACGGTCTCTGCAATATAGGTATCGCCGGAGTCGCCCTTGCAGACGAATGGACGCTTGGAAAAATCGACCTCGGTGATCAGGTCATGCACCATTTTGGTGCCGACATGTTCGGCCTGCGCCTTCATCTGATCCATCAGCCATGGGCCCTGGATGACATCGGCAAAGCCCGGATAGTTTTCGACATCGGTGGTGATCGTCAACTGGCCGCCCGGCTGAAGGCCCATAACCATCATGGGTTCGAGGTTGGCACGTGCTGCATAGATCGCGGCGGTGTAACCGGCAGGGCCGGAGCCAATGATAAGGACTTTGATCTGATGTTCCTGGGCCATGGTGTCTGTATATGTCCGAGATGAGTAAAAACTGATGTCGAACATATGAGGAGACCGCGAAAGACGCAACCGCCAGAGAAAAAGTTTGCAGACCGAGGCAGAGCGCCTGATGCGGGATAAAATTTCACGTCTGAAACCAGTAAAACCCGGAAGGCAACAGGGGACGTTGTTTGAATGGCGTTAACGCGGCAACAGGGTACCCGGAAACCGGATTCTGCAGCATTTTCAGCTACGGTATCCAAGCACAAGATTGCATTATGACGTGGATTATATTATTGCCAGCAACCTGCCTCGCTGTAATATTGTTTCAATCGGGGTAACTTTCGCGCACAGAATCGAGGAATAAATGCAACGGGTCAAACTCGACAAGATCGACCGCAGAATCTTGCGCGATCTGCAGGAAGATGGCCGCATGACCAATGTGGAACTTGCACGCCGTGCAGGTATTTCAGCACCTCCCTGCCTGCGTCGTGTGCGTGCTCTTGAAGAAACCGGCTTCATTCAGGGCTATCACGCCGAAGTGGATGCACAGGCGCTTGGCTATAATGTGACTGTGTTCGCGATGGTGGGGCTGGCAAGCCAGGCCGAGCACGACCTGCGCGCGTTCGAGGCCCGTGCTGCTGAATGGCCGGAAGTCCGGGAATGCCACATGGTGGCTGGTGAAATGGACTTTCTGCTTAAGATTGTCTCACACAGCTGGGACGAATATCAGAAATTCCTGACCACCGAACTGACCGTTGCCGAGAACGTCAATCACGTCAAATCGGCCCTTTCGATTCGCACGGCCAAAAACATGCCGGGCGTGCCGATTGATATTGATGTCGAGGACTGATCAAGGGCCTCTGATACCTGCTCTTAAACCTATGATGTTGACAGTAAAACCGGCGCCAATTTGCGCCGGTTTATTTGTTGCGTGACCCTTGTAAGGATAGGGGCAAGGTATCATCTCCAATAAACCTATACGTGTTGCATCCGGTCTATACGATATCGGCAATGGAGCCATGCGCGTGCGTGAAAGTGATCCGGACGCGAATTTGATCGTAGGAAGAAAGTCCTTCAAAACAGATATTTAGCAAGGGGCTATCTATAGATGTCTTGCATCTTCCTTCCTAAACGTCCGGATGAAAATCCTTGTAAGGAACACTCGATAGCAATAAGTATAGTACCTATACATAAGGTTTGCTGTTTATATCTTAGGATAGTAATTGGAAGCATTTCGAAAAGCCCCGGAAACCAGCACGAACTATGCCGTTGAAGAGGACGGTTGGCGCGGGATCGTGCCGACGATCCTTTTTGCGATTGTCGGGGTGACGCTTCTGGCTGTCCTCTCTTATCGGCCATCTGATGCCATGCAGGGTGTCGGGATGGTTTTTCCGTTCACGATGACCGAGCAGGAAATTCTCGAACAAGTTGGCGAGGCTGGTGGTCGTGTTGCGAGATTCGGGGGCTTTGGGCGCATGGCTGTCGTCGTTCGTGACGATGGCGCGGTGCCGGAAGCCGAGGATTTCGGTGCTTTGTTTGCAATGTCGCCGTTGATTACGTCAGCCTGTTTCGATGCTGGCGCAGCGAAGAACGCCTTTTGAGAGTTGGGTGAAAACCTATGGAAAAGTTACAAGAAATTCGCGCCAATGCGATTAAAGCCCTGTTTGTCATCATGGCTGTGCATATACCGCTGAGCGCGATTGCCGGGCATTTTGCAAGCGGTGAGGCTGTTTCGCCGCTGATCGCGAGCGCGATATTTGCAGTTATTGCATTTGTTGTTTGTCGTGCAGCTGGCCCGCAGGCGCAGATTTCGCGCTTTATTGTTGCCTCTGCGTTGATTTTGCAGGTCGCGGTGCTGGTCTATGCCTTCCGCGGACATGAATGGCAGATCGACATCCACATGTATTTCTTTGCCGCCCTGGCTGTGCTTGGTGCGCTGGTGTGCTGGAAAACGATTGTCGTGGTGTCCGGGGTGATTGCCCTGCACCATCTGGTTTTGAATTTTGCGGTACCGTACTGGGTATTTCCCGAGGGTGCGGATTTCTTCCGTGTCGTGCTGCACGCCGTTGTTGTGATTGTTGAAGCCGGCGTTTTGATTTGGTCAAGCAAAAGCCTGTACCAGACGCTGGCCAATGCCGAAACGGCACGCAGCGAGGCCGAAGAAGCGGCCAGTTCGGCGCAGACGCTGCTTGCACAGAACGAGCAGCTGCGCAAACAGCGCAATGTTGAACGTGATAACTTCAAACGTGAACTGGCAGAGCAGATTACCGCAATGATTGGTAAATCTGCGAGCGCGGTTGACGCAGAATCGGTCCAGCTTCAGCAGCGCGCCCAACATCTTAATGAGCGTGCGCGTCGGGGGCGTGATGCCTCTGTTGGTGCTGTACACGCGTCCGAGGAAACGTCGCAAAACGTCCAGTCAGCGGCATCGGCTGTTGAGGAGATCAACGCATCCGCTGACGAGATTTCGCGCCAGATCGTCCGGGCGCGCGAGATCACCGACAATGCGGTTTCGCGCTCCTCAACTGCGAGCGAGCGGATCGAATGGCTGTCAAACGCGGCTGATAAAATCGGCGAGGTCGTTAACCTGATTACCGATATCGCGTCCCAAACCAACTTGCTGGCGTTGAATGCGACAATCGAGGCCGCCCGTGCCGGTGAGGCGGGCAAAGGCTTTGCTGTTGTGGCCAACGAGGTCAAGAACCTTGCCAACCAGACCGCCCGTGCGACCGATGAAATCGCCCAACAGATTGCAGACATTCAGTCAGCGACAGGTGATTCAGTGGCTGCTGTGAATGGTGTTTCGGAAACCATCGGGGATCTGGTGGAAGTTGCGGCAACCATTTCGTCGACGATGGATGAACAACAGAACGCAACCCGAGAGATTGCGCAAAGCCTGAATGTCACTGTTGATGCGACACGTGATCTTTCTGACCTGATCCATCAGCTTTCCGAAATTTCTGATCAGACTGGCGAAACCGCAACTGACCTTTTGGGAAGTGCGGATCATCTTGGGTCCGAAGCAACCGATCTTAACCGCAATGTCGAGGCGGTTCTCGATCAGTTGGCGAAATCCGGATAAGTTCCAGCCTGCGTCCCAACCAGCAAAAAAGCCGGGCATCTGCCCGGCTTTTTTGTCTGTGTCTCGATGAAATTCTGAAATGAAAAAAGCCCGGGAATTTCCCGGGCCCTGATCTTGATCAGCTGTTTCCCGGTCAGGAAAAATCGACCTTCAGAATTTCATAGCTTTTGGTGCCGCCCGGTACGGTGACTTCGACAGAATCACCAACCGACTTGCCAATCAGCGCACGACCGATCGGAGACGTGGTCGAAATGCGACCTGCGTTGATGTCGGCTTCAATCGGGCCGACCACCTGATAGGTGGTTTCCTCTTCGGTGTCTTCGTCGACAAGTTCTACCTTGGCGCCGAATTTAACGACATTGCCAGCCAAAGATGGCACGTCGATCACTTCGGAGCGGCTCAGAACGTCTTCGAGCTCGGCAATACGACCTTCGCAGAAACTTTGGCGTTCGCGTGCGGCATGGTATTCGGCATTTTCCGAAAGATCGCCATGCTCACGGGCGTCCGCGATGGCCTTGATGATTTCAAGACGCTCAACGGACTTGCGATGCTTCAGTTCTTCTTCGAGACGCTGATGCCCCTGGGGGGTCATTGGTACTTTTTCCATCGCGCTCACAGCCTATTCTTATTAGCGGTCGATACTACAAAATCAACCGCCCGGCATCCCGCCGGGCGGTCTGAATTCTTCCGTCAGGTTCGAACGAGAACCTTAGTACTTGTCCCCAAGATATTCCTGAACGGGTCGGACTGCAAGTGCGCCGCGTTTCAGGTTGTCGATTGCCCGCAAAGTAGCACGGGCACCGGCAACTGTGGTGTAGTACGGGATGTCATCGGTAAGAGCGGTCCGGCGGATCGAGAAACTGTCGACCACGGCCTGTTTGCTCTCTGTGGTGTTGAACACCAGTTTGATATCGCCGTTCTTCATCATGTCCACAATGTGGGGACGTCCTTCCTGTACCTTATTGACCGGGGTGACGTCCAGCCCTTCTTTTTCAAGAACTTCCGCCGTTCCGTGGGTTGCAACCACACCAAAACCAAGGGCAATGGCGTCGCGCGCCAGTTGAACAGCGGCAGGCTTGTCATAGTTTTTGACCGAGATGAACACCTTGCCTTCAAGCGGCAGGGTGTGACCTGCTGCCATCTGTGCCTTGGCAAAGGCGCGACCGAAATCGGTATCAAGACCCATGACCTCACCGGTCGAGCGCATTTCCGGGCCAAGCAGGGTGTCGACACCCGGGAAGCGGTTGAAGGGAAGGACCGCTTCCTTGACGGCAATATGCTTGAACGGACCGTGATCAATGTCAAAGTCACCAAGCTTTTCGCCAGCCATGATGCGGGCGCCGATTTTGGCAATCGGGTTGCCGGTGGCCTTGGCGACGAACGGAACCGTACGCGAGGCACGCGGGTTGACCTCGATCAGATAGATCTCGTCATCCTTGATCGCGAACTGAACGTTCATCAGGCCGACAACATCAAGCGCCTTGGCAAGTTCAACCGTCTGAGCCTTGAGGCGTTCGATCATCGCATCATCCAGCGAATAGGGCGGCAGCGAACAAGCCGAGTCACCGGAATGAATGCCGGCTTCCTCGATGTGCTGCATGATGCCTGCGACAAAAACGTTTTCGCCGTCTGACACCGCATCGGCATCAATTTCAATCGCATCAAGCAGGAAGCTGTCGATCAGGACCGGGCTTTTGCCAGAGACCTGTACTGCTTCGTGCATGTAGCGCAGAAGGTCTTCGGTGGTGTGGACGATTTCCATCGCACGACCACCCAGAACATAGCTTGGGCGGATGACGATCGGATAACCGATGCCCTCAGCGATCTGGACAGCTTCGTCGACTGAACGGGCAATGCCGTTCGCCGGCTGCTTCATGCCAAGCTTGTTGATCAGTTCCTGGAACCGGTCGCGGTCTTCGGCAAGGTCAATGCTGTCCGGGCTGGTGCCGAGGATCGGAATACCGGCATTTTCAAGTGCGGCGGAGAGTTTCAGCGGGGTCTGACCACCATACTGAACAATCACGCCAAGCAGCTCGCCCTTGGACTGTTCAAGCTGGCAAAGTTCGATCACGTCTTCAGCGGTCAGCGGTTCGAAATACAGGCGGTCGGAGGTGTCATAGTCCGTTGAAACCGTTTCCGGGTTACAGTTGACCATGATGGCTTCAACGCCTGCTTCGCGCAGCGCATAGGCCGCGTGCACACAACAGTAGTCAAACTCGATGCCCTGACCGATACGGTTCGGCCCACCACCAAGGATGATGACTTTCTTGCGGTCGGTGACTTCGGCTTCGTTTTCCGGCTCGAAGAAGCCATCACCTTCATACATGGAATACATGTAGGAGGTGCGTGACGGGAATTCGGCAGCACAGGTATCGATACGTTTGTAAACCGGACGCAGGCCAAGCGCCTGACGGTCCGCACGGACAGCGTCTTCTTCCTTGCCGGCCAACTCGGCAAGTCGCGCATCCGAGAAGCCAAGCTTCTTGAGACGCAACAGTTCCTGCTTGTCGGCCGGAATGCCATTGGCACGGACTTTTTCTTCTTCGCCAACCAGCATTTCAAGCTGTTTGAGATACCAGGGATCAAACTTCGTCGCCGTCT